>Ga0209281_1000129_pt1 | contig 194490 bp, 174 predicted proteins | sample MedtruBG_FD_187514 | JGI IMG/M metagenome (GOLD analysis project Ga0209281, IMG submission 187514) | Root nodule microbial communities of legume samples collected from California, USA - Medicago truncatula BG (SPAdes) (version 2) | ecosystem: Host-associated > Plants > Roots > Nodule | place... | reverse complement strand
ACCATGTGTGCCGCACAGGCACGTCCGACGCGCCGTTCGGGCATCAGAAGCGGCAGGCCGGTCCGAAAACCTTGCCGCTTCCCCCGTGTCGCCGGAGGGAGACCATTTTCCGCGGACCCCGGTGGTGACGGTTCACGTCCTCCCTTCACCACCAGAACCGGTCCCGTCTCGCCGGCACGACTGCCGGTGTATCCGTGACGGAACGGGGAGATTGTAGGCATGAGGCGAGAGGGAGGGGATGAAATTTTGTCCAAGAGATTGAAATGATTGCAGGGAAGTTGGAAATCATCCCCGGCCTTGTGCCGGATCTCAAGGAGACCGTCTTTCGGAACGTTTAGCCGGCATCTCGTTTTGCTGGGTCTTGGGCAGCAGTTGCCCGCGATGACCGGTATCGGCCCTTTGCGGATCTTGCACGGTATTGGATGGCGCTTGCAAGCTAGGTCAGAACTCCTTGATCTTCCATCGCTCGTTTTCGCCAAAATCATCCCCGAAAAGTTGATGCGCTTCCCGGTTTTACGCTGTCATTGGGCAACTGGGACGGGCTCGGGGAATTTCCAGCTTCCGTCAAGGACTGCAGTCCGAGGCCGATAAAGTCTCACGGTGTAGTTCCAGCCGTCGGCGATGGGAATGCAGTTGGCGACCTTTGCAGAGCAGTCGCCGAATTGCACGTGCACGGATCCATCACTATCCTTCTTTGCCGTGAGATTGTTCAAAGTGTAGGCGTTGGCACTGTTCTTTTCGAAGTACCCGGCTGCATTGTAGACGCTGATCGACCAGAAGCCATCGACGGGGACGTCTTCGACACTTAGCCTGTAAGGCGTTTTGCCGTCGTTCTTCGCAGGCGTGACGTTCAGGTAGAAGGCGTCCTTGTCCGGATTTCCGCCCCAGCCTAGTGCGGTGCCAATCAGGTGACGGATCGGATCGACGACCTCTTTGCTGCCAAAGGCTCCCTTGAAGTCGGGGATGGTGGTCCCCAGCATCAGCAGCGCGTCGCGCACCTTCCTCTGGCTTGTCTGGTCCCAGACCGGAGCGTCGAACGCGCCTGGTCCTCCGATCTGCTCGACCTTGATCTTGTCCTGCAGATCGTGCACCACCTCGACATCATGGGGTTCGTCGGGATTGACCAAGGTCCGGATACCTACCAACATGTAGCGCGTTCCAGCCTTCGCCCTGTCGAAGGTATAGCTGCCCGCTCCGTAGCCGACGTCGCCGACCACGTAGTGGTCCTCATTGATCGCAATCAGAGACATGAAGCGGTCACCGGCATCCGGCAAGATAACCGTGACTGGACCAGCGTCGAGATCGAAGACCCCTGAAGAATAAAGCGTGTCGCGGTTGGCACGAATGACGACCTGATGGTCGATCTGCATCGGCTCCCGACGATGATGAAGCTTTCCGGGTCCGCCCGCATCCTCCGCGGCATTGCCAAAGTAAAGATCGGACTCCGCCCGCGTGAAGTTATCGACGGTTACCTTCTCGGCGGCACTGGTATGTCCGGCTGAGATGAGCAGAAGCGCAGCGATGGCTGACGCCTTCGACGAGATCGCGTACATGGTTTCCTCCAATCTCTATCCGTTCGTGCGCTTCAATGGCGGGGCTTTCCATTTCCCGTTCAGTGCCTCGTCCTTCGGCCAGTACAGCCGCATGGCGCAGAAGAACGGCCCTGCGGGCGCCGGGAGCCAGTTCGCCTCCCTGTCTTTTCCGGGTGATGCATTCTGGACGTAGAGCGTCACGCCTCCGTCAGGATCTTTCTTCAAGCCCGGCAGCATCGGGGAATTGATGAGATATCGGTTCAGCGGATTCGCTGACAGGAGGCTTTCCGGCAGCGTGTAAAGCGTCAAAGACCAGAAAGCATTCACTGGCGGGAGCTCGCCTGGCGGGAACCGGAGCGAGTAATGATTGATGCCAATCATCGGCTTCAGATCGGCATCGACGAAGTAGACCGGATACATCGCCTCCTGCTTCGAGTTGCCGTAGATACCAAGAACGGCTGCTGCCATCCGATACAGGTAGTTGTTTTTGAGGTACTCACGCGTCCCGACCATGTCGCCGCTCGCGACCGCCCCGGTGTCCAGCTTGGCCTTCTTGAACGCCTCGAACTCCTTCCATGCATCCGAGATTCCCTGCTCAACCGCCTTGCGGGCTTCGGAGGATAGTGAATCAGCTTTGAATGGCGTACCCGCTCGTATTCCAAATTTCGCGAACGTCGCGCGCAGTTCCGTCTCCGTCGGGTCCACCGGGCAGAACCTGAGCACGAAGTCGAGCAGCTCAAAGAACTTCACGGAGGCCTTTTGCTCGTCGCGATCGAGAGGCGTCAGGAAGACGGCGTCCTCAGATTTCGGTGTCGCCGTCCCTGTGAACGAGGAAAGCGGCTCGACCTTGTAGCCAGCCTGTATCTTCGTGACATTGTCGATGTCACCGGGACCGAAAAGTTGCGTCCGGTATAGCAGAAAAGCGAATTCGGTCTCACAGCGAATGATGTCCTTGATACCTGCTGGCGTCTCCCCCTTCCATCCAGGGCCAGCCAGAAGGAACTTGCCTTCACCGTGGCCAGTCGCCCGGCTTCCGACATACGCAAAATTGAAGGTGTGCCAATCTATGAACTGGATCGAATAGTAACGATCCTTCTCGACTTCGGGGACGCTGAGAACGATCGGCTCGGCCCTGAGATCGGCGCCGACGAAGGAATATGGCGTATCGGAATTTGGGGACTGGATCGCCTTGTCATCAGGAGTGAAGACACGGGCCGTGTTATGGACTTCGTTCCAGCCGCCCTTGTACTCTGGGTTCTTGCTATCGATGAAATAGGAATGCTGGATCCGGTAGCTGTCCACGAGCGGGAAGCCGTAGATGTAAGCTTCCTTGGCGAAGGACCGCCAGTCGTCCACCGTCAGTTCCGCTGCGCTAGCAACTGATACATGGGTTGTGAATGACAGCAGCCCGAGCGCCGCCGACTGCAGCAGAAATCGGCGGCGCCCATGGTTGGTGCTGGGCTTGTGACTGTAGGTTCCCAATCCGCTCATTGTCAGCTCTCCAGTTGATATCGAAGCGACGAATGGAATGGAGCAAGCTAGAAGCGGAAGACGAGCCCCAGCATTGGCCCATGCTGGACGATGTCATTGGTGAGGCTACCGTTCGAGTAATTGACGCCGAGCGCTCGGTAACCCATTACGGCGGAAACCGACTGCTTCCATTTGTAGCCAACTCCCGCCATTACGTCCCAATCGAGGTCGGCCCCCCCTGCACCGACCAGCCCCCATCCGGTGAGATAGATCTCAGGGGTGATCGAATAGACGCCGCGGAAGCCCGCCAATCCGTCGACCCAGGTCGCGTCGTCGCGTCTGGAGATGCCGCCGAGCGGGCCGCCGCGGAAGGAAATGGTCGTCTCGGTCCACCAGAGCTTTGCGCCGACGACCGCGTCCAGTCGGCTTTCCTCGTCACCGATGATGGTGTAGCCGAATCCAAGCATCCCGGTGAACGTCTCCTGCTTCAGGTCGACGGAGTCGGCAAAGACGCCGCGTGGAGTGGCGGAATCCGAAGTCACCCGTGCGTAGGAAAGGTCGGTCAGAACGCTGAAATTTCCGTAACGAATCTCACCCGCGCCCATGAAGCCGAAATCCACGTCTTTTAGAATATCCCCGAAGCTCTCGCTGCTATGGACCTCCGGGAGCCCGAAAACGGCGGTGTCGCCCGTGATGCTCGCAATCCAGAGGTAGGGTGCGATTGAAAACGTAAGGCGGTCAGGATCTCGTTCCTCGGGTTGTGCGGCGATGGCAGGAAGAAGGTCAGCCGCTTCCGCTTCACTGGGGATAGCGAACAGGGTGGTCACGGAAAGTGCGAGACTGGACAATATGCAGGCGCATGCCACTTGCCGGTGGGTTCTATTGCAGCCCATTGCATCCTCCCCCAAAGAGCAATCGGGATCATACACCACAATAGGTTGAATTCATAGCAGCAGTCCTGGAATGACCGCTTCTGGCCCGAAGCGGAAGACAGCATTTGGCCCGAAGCGGTCATTGGATCAATGCACCTGGACCTCGGATCCCGTACCGGGTGGGCAAGGCGGCACCGGCCTCCTGCAAGTTTGATTAACCGTGCTAATTTGCGCGATTGTAATGATGCGTATGTTAGGAGCCGCTCATCAGTTGATGGGCGAACTTATGAATACACACATTGCGTGGCGCGGTATCCGGAACTTCATGTCGGTGCAAAAGGAGAATCCTGAGCTTCTCAAAGCTCAATATCGGGCCTTCACGCGACAAATGCCGATGATGTATTTCATCCTGCTCTCTAGCACCTGGGCGCTTGCTATGACGCACATGCGGATCGCGCCCGCGTGGTTGACACTTGGTGTACCGTCGCTGCTTACGGGCGGCTGCCTGCTAAGAGTGATCTTCTGGTTAAGAACCAAAAATTCAGATCCATCTCCAGAACTTGCGCATGCTGCACTCCTGCGCACCAATCGGCTTGCGGGCGGCATTGCGGTGGCTTTCACACTCTGGTCTTTCGCGCTGATCCCATATGGCGATGCCTACACCCGCTCGCATGTCGCCTTCTACATGGCCATTACCGTCATCTCTTGCATCTTCTGCCTGATGTATGTGCGTTCGGCGGCCTTTATCGTGACACTCATCGTCAATGGCGCATTTATCGCTTTCTTCGCCTCGACGGCACAGCCAACATTTGTTGCCATTGCGATCAACGTCTTGCTCGTTTGCACCGGCATGATGTCCATCCTTCTGACAAACTACCGAAACTTCGAAAGCATGGTGGTGTCGAAACAGCAAAGCGAGGCCCTGAGTTGCGAGAACTTCAAGCTTGCCAACCTCGATAGCTTGACCAGACTGGGCAATCGGCGTGCGTTTTTTGCAGAACTGGAGACCGAACTGGCGAGAGCGCAAGCTAACGGAGTACGGTTGGCTCTTGGCGTCATGGATCTCGACGGTTTCAAGCCCGTCAACGACCTTTACGGCCACTCGGTTGGTGATCGTCTCCTGGCCGAGGTTGCCGCACGCCTATCTACCACTTTGACAGCCAGCACGGCTTTCAGGCTAGGTGGTGACGAATTCGCGATCATCGCTCCTCTGCCGCCGGAAAATACACAGTTGGTAATAAATGCCAACGCCATCGCGGCCAAGCTGAGGGAGCCCTACCGTTTACCGGAAGGTACGGTGCATATCTCGGCCTCAATGGGGATCGCAGTGTTTCCCGAGCTTGCTCTGAACTGCGAGCAGCTTTTCGAGCGCGCCGATTACGCGCTATACCACGCCAAGAAGAGGCAGCGCGGTGGCGCGGTGTTGTTCGACTCTGATCATGAATATCAAATCAATTTCGAAGCGAAGATAGAAAGTGCACTGAAGCAGGCCGATCTCGAAAACGAGCTGTCAGTGGTCTTCCAACCGATTATCGATGTCCGTGGCCCACAGACGATAGGTTTTGAAGCTCTGGCACGCTGGGATAGCCCTCAGCTTGGTAAAATCTCTCCAGCCTGCTTCATCCCTATCGCAGAACGAGCGGGAATCGTCGGCTCTCTTACGAAGCCGCTCCTCTGGAAGGCGTTGGCCGCGGCCTCGCTGTGGGGACCATCTCTGCGCCTGTCGTTCAACCTTTCTGCCCACGACTTGAACTCCAACGACAGCGTCTTAATGCTGGTGGGCATCATTCAGAGAAGTGGCTTTGATCCAACGCGCCTTGATCTCGAAATTACCGAAACGGCTTTCGCCCACGATTTTGAACAGGTCACGCAATCCGTCGAGACCCTTCGAAGACTGGGATGCGGGATTTCGCTTGATGATTTCGGAACCGGATACTCAAGCCTCACGCGCCTTCACGCCTTACCGCTGACAAAGTTCAAGATTGATCGCAGCTTCGTCAAGGACCTGCATTTGCGGCCGTCCAGCTATAAGATCGTGAAATCTCTGCTGGCACTAAGTGCAGACATGGGGTTGGATTGCGTGATCGAGGGTGTCGAAACTGAAGAAGAACTCGCGGCTCTCACAGCATTGGGCGGGACAAGTGTTCAGGGCTATCTGTTCGCTCCACCACTGCTGGAACACGAGGCCGCAAAGTTCGCAGCTGAACCCAGTGGCGCTAACCGCAGGATTGCGGTCTGACGGCCCCCTTTACACGAGGTGGCCCGTCGATCGTCGACGACAGATCGTAGTTGGCGAGGGCATACCGGCCAAGCTCGCAGTTTGCGACTGAACGCGACAATCTTCCAAACATCCTCTTTGTCGCACCAGCGGTACGAGCCTGCAGTTTGGCAGTCGGCCCCCATTTTGATGTTGCTATACTTGGCGCGAGCGTCGGTCCTGAACGGCCATTGATATCTGCACCAAACAATCCCCAGACTTTCCGAAACTCGAACATCATAGTCGTTGACGGAAATTTCATGTCGTCTACTATATCTAGTGTTCGAGGTTCTTCCGATTCGCGTCGGAAGCTAAGACGGGAATACGGTGCGTGATGCCTATGACAGGCAGAGCAATGCCGAAGCTGCCCCCGCAACTGTGAGCGACGAGCATCCGCTCGTAACCACTGAAACCATCTGGTTTTGGGAAGGTGAGATGGATGCGACGACCCGCGAGCCAGGAGACCTGCCTCAAACGAAAACGTCCACGGGCGGGGTGTCCGGAAGGTCGCGTTTGCGTGCGGGATGTTGCCGTGCGTGCGCTTCCCCTGATTTCCCGCATGAGCCACTTCGGGGTGAAGTCTTATGATCTTGAGTTTCGATACACGTCAGCGCGAATGACGGGCAGATAAACGCCCGGCAATCGCCAACGCCTGCCTTCATTTCCCATCATTTTTGCCCGGACATCGGCGGCTGTCCGATCGCTTTCGCACGCCTTCCGACACGAGGAAAACCATGACCATCACCGTCTACAGCAAGCCTGCCTGCGTTCAATGCACTGCCACCACCCGTGCCCTGGATCGCCAGGGCATTAACTACACGGTCGTTGACGTTTCCGCCGATGTTGAAGCCTACGAACTCGTGCAGGGCCTCGGCTATCGCCAGGTTCCCGTCGTGATCGCGGGCGAGCAGCACTGGGCCGGTTTTCGTCCGGACATGATCAGCGGTCTGGCGACAGCACACGCCTGAGATCATGGGCGAGATCGTCTATTTTTCGAGCAAGTCGGAAAACACGCGGCGGTTCGTTGAAAAGCTGAACCTGATGGCTCGGCGCATCCCGATCAGCAGCGACGAGACATTGCACGCCGAAAATCCCTTCGTTCTCATCGTTCCGTCTTATGGCGGTGGCGAAGCGAAGGGGGCCGTTCCCAAACAGGTTATCCGCTTTCTCAACGATGCGGACAACCGCAGACACATCCGCGGCGTGATCGCTGCGGGCAACACCAATTTCGGCGCGGCCTATGGCATTGCCGGAGACATCATATCCGCCAAGTGCCAGGTGCCGTTCCTCTACAGGTTCGAGCTTCTCGGCACAGCGGCAGATGTCGACAACGTCAGACACGGATTGGAACGATTTTGGACACGCTAGTGCTCGACAAGTCGAAGAAAAGCGCCGAAGCCGCGTTGGATTATCATGCGCTGAACGCCATGCTGAACCTCTATGATGAGGACGGCAAAATCCAGCTCGACCGCGACCGGCAGGCGGCCAAGCAGTATTTTCTCCAGCATGTGAACCAGAACACGGTGTTCTTCCATAACCTGCGCGAGAAGCTCGATTACCTTGTTGTCGAGGGCTATTACGAGCAGGAGGTTCTGGACCAGTATTCGTTCAATTTCGTCCGCGACCTGTTCGACCACGCCTATGACAAGAAATTTCGCTTTCCGACCTTCCTCGGTGCCTTCAAATATTACACCAGCTACACGCTGAAGACGTTTGACGGAAAACGTTACCTTGAGCGATACGAGGACCGTGTCTGCATGGTGGCACTGGCGCTGGCCCGCGGTGATGAAAAGCTTGCCCGAGATCTCGTCGACGAGATCATTTCCGGGTGTTTCCAGCCGGCGACACCAACCTTCCTCAATGCCGGCAAGAAGCAACGCGGTGAACTCGTGTCCTGCTTTCTCCTGCGTGTGGAAGACAACATGGAGAGCATCGGCCGCTCGATCAATTCGGCGCTGCAGCTTTCCAAGCGTGGCGGCGGCGTGGCGCTTTCGCTCACCAATCTTCGCGAAATGGGCGCGCCGATCAAGCAGATCGAAAACCAATCCTCCGGCGTCATCCCGGTAATGAAGCTTTTGGAAGACAGTTTTTCCTACGCCAACCAGCTCGGTGCGCGTCAGGGAGCCGGGGCCGTTTACCTGCACGCCCATCATCCCGACATCATGCGTTTTCTCGATACCAAGCGGGAAAATGCCGACGAGAAGATCAGGATCAAGACGCTGTCGCTCGGCGTCGTCATTCCGGACATCACCTTCGAGCTCGCCCGTAACAACGAGGACATGTACCTGTTCTCACCGCATGATGTGGAGCGCGTCTACGGCTTACCGTTCACGGAAATCTCGGTGACCGAAAAATACCAGGAAATGGTCGAGGATGGCCGTATCCGAAAGAAGAAAATCAAGGCGCGCGAGTTCTTCCAGGTCATCGCCGAAATCCAGTTCGAAAGCGGTTACCCCTATATCATGTTCGAGGACACGGTGAACCGCGCCAATCCGATCGCCGGACGCATCACCATGAGCAATCTTTGCTCGGAAATCCTGCAGGTGAGTGATGCGAGCGAGTTCAACGATGACCTTTCCTACAAGCATATGGGTCGATCCGTGCGCTGACTGCCGTGTCCGAGATGAGCAACATCACCTCGGTGCCGTCGGTCGCGAAAGGCAACGACGACAGCCATGCCATTGGCCTAGGCCAGATGAACCTGCACGGATATCTTGCCCGTGAACGCATCTTTTACGGCTCGGACGAAGGCGTCGATTTCACCAATATCTACTTCTACACCGTGGCCTATCACGCGGTGCGCGCCTCGAACCGTATCGCCATCGAAAAGGGCAAAAGCTTCAAGGGGTTCGAAAACTCGAAATACGCTTCCGGCGAATATTTCGACAAATACATCGAGACCGAATGGCTACCTGCAACGCAGCGCGTCGCAGAACTTTTCGAACAGGCAGGCATCCATATCCCGGCTCAGGAAGACTGGCGGGAACTGAAGGCTGCCGTCATGGAAGGCGGGCTGTATAACCAGAACCTGCAGGCCGTGCCGCCAACCGGCTCGATCTCCTACATCAACCACTCGACCTCTTCGATCCATCCGATCGTGTCGAAGATCGAGATCCGCAAGGAAGGTAAGATCGGCCGCGTCTATTATCCCGCAGCCTTCATGACCAATGACAATCTCGATTATTATCAGGATGCCTACGAGATCGGCCCGGAAAAGATCATCGATACCTACGCGGCCGCAACGCAGCACGTCGACCAGGGCCTGTCGCTTACGCTGTTCTTCCGCGATACCGCCACGACACGCGACATCAACCGTGCGCAAATCTACGCGTGGAAGAAGGGCATCAAGACCATCTACTACATCCGCCTTCGCCAGATGGCGCTGACCGGCACGGAAGTGCAGGGCTGCGTATCCTGCGCCCTTTAAATCCGGTGACCGACATGAACATCCAGGTAAAAAATCCGAAAAACGTATCCGCAATCCGTGCCATCAACTGGAACCGCATCGAGGACGACAAGGACCTCGAAGTCTGGAACCGGCTGACCAGCAATTTCTGGTTGCCGGAGAAGGTGCCGCTCTCCAACGACATACCGTCCTGGGCGGCGTTGAAACCGAACGAGCAGCAGCTCACCATTCGGGTCTTCACCGGGCTGACCTTGCTCGACACGATCCAGAACGGTGTCGGCGCAGTGCGCCTGATGGAAGATGCTGTCACGCCCCATGAAGAGGCAGTGCTTTCCAACGTCTCCTTTATGGAGGCGGTGCATGCGCGCTCCTATTCCTCGATTTTCTCGACGCTTTGCTCGACACCGGATGTCGACGATGCCTATCGTTGGTCGGAGGAGAACGAGTTCCTGCAGAGGAAATCGGCGCTGATCATGGAGCAATATTCATCAGGCGATCCACTGAAGAAGAAGGTGGCATCGGTCTTCCTGGAAAGTTTTCTGTTCTATTCGGGCTTTTATCTGCCCATGTACTGGTCCAGCCGTGCGAGGCTGACCAATACAGCCGACCTCATCCGCCTTATCATCCGCGACGAGGCTGTGCATGGCTATTACATCGGCTACAAGTTCCAGCGCGCCGTCGAACTCCTGCCCGAGCCGAAGCGCCAGGAGATCAAGGATTTCGCTTTCGAACTCCTGCTCGAACTTTACGATAACGAGGCGAAATATACCGAGGCACTGTATGACGGGGTCGGTCTAACCGAGGACGTGAAAAAGTTCCTGCATTACAACGCCAACAAGGCGCTGATGAATCTTGGCTATGAAGCCTTGTTCCCAGCCGAGGCCTGCAAGGTGAACCCGGCAATCCTCTCCGCGCTATCTCCCAACGCTGATGAGAACCATGATTTCTTCTCTGGATCAGGGTCATCCTATGTCATCGGCAAGGCCGTTGCCACGGAAGATGAGGACTGGGATTTTTGAGGTCATCAATGTCCGCTAGTGGCGCATTGTTGCCGTCAATGTTGCTGGTTCAATGTGCGAGGAAAACGTCGATTAACTCGAGAGAAGCACTTCGATCAAATGCAATGGGCTTTGAATATCGCTCGAGAATTTACCCGGCGCACTTTCTGTATCAGCGAGCGGGCCCTATGGTCACAATCACTGACGAACGAAGCTGGACGAAAGAATATTCGACATCGTTCCGCACCCACCTGGCCGTGATGTTCTTCTTGGTGTCGTCCCTGTCGAGGCTGTGAGGCGAACCTAATCGTTCTGTTAGATTGTCGAGCAGATCTCCGACATTTGACGATGAATAGGAACAGGTTTTCAGCCTGTTTGAGCGGGTAGTTGCCCAAAATAAAAGGGATTCGCGCTGCCCACCTTCGGTATTCTGCCAGCCGACCATCTCAACCGACTGGGCATCATAGGTGATGTATGTGCTGATCCAATCTTCTGTCTCTTCAACAGTCAACTTATGCCAACCAAGCGCGTCGCCTCTTTGGCTTGCTATCCGCACGTCCATTGACGCACAGATGTCGAGAAGCTTATCCGCCGTCATGCTGACAGGTTCCGCCATCGCACTTCCGGCGTTTAAGGCTGCAGCCCAGGCACAGGCCAGGGCCAACCGCTGAAAATACCGTCGAAATCGTAATCTATTTGTTCTGATCATGCCCCTGCCTGAGGGAAAAGCCTTATCAAATCCTTTACGGACATATTGGCAAGCGGAACCGGCATAACCGGCACGTCACTAACGATCCGATACATAACCGAAGTCTCGTTTTCCGCCTCAACAGAGCTTGTAAAGGTGGAAGGCGGCACGGCTTGTCTGAACAGTTCCGGGCATTTCGCCAAGTGGATTTCTGCCTCGATCATGTCGCCACCATCATCCGTGAAAGCGCATTGATATACGCCTGATCCGGCGTCTGCTGGTCAGGCGAGGTGAACCGCCCCGAGTTTGCCGGAGACCCTGACTGGCGAATGTTTCAGCAATGCACAAGCCACCCTATGCTCACGATGAACGCCAAAGCCGCTCCAACGAAAATCTGAAATCCCGAAAATGCCACCTTGGTTCCTTCGCTCATTGGGTGCGGTCCAGGCTCAAGTAACCTGTTGGAGAACTTGCGTTTTAAGGCCCTTCAAACGCAACAGCGGTTGCGACGAACGACAACGATGGATTGATTGCTGCGGTGCCTCATCGCCCTTAGATGTTGCGCACGAAGGCCGCGAGACAAAATCATCGGATTTGCAGGCAGTACTCGATTTTTTTGCCGCGCAGATAAATCCGTGGCGCATTCCTGAACCGACGAATATTTCACAGGCCTTGATGTCACGTCTTAAGCAGGAGACGTGACATCTCGGGCAGTTTTGGATTACTGCGTCTTGGTCTCGAGTGCCTTCACGATGGCCTCGGCGAAAGCCTTCGCCGATGCTGGGTTCTGGCCGGTGATGAGCCGACCATCGACAACGACCTTATTCTCGAAAATCGGTGCCTCTTCGAAAGTTGCACCTGCGGCTTTCAGCGCGCCCTCGAGCTCGAAAGGGACGATCTTGTCATACTGGCGAAAAGCTTCCTCTTCGGCAGTAAAACCTGTGAGATTGCGCCCCTTGATCAGGCTTTGGCCATTGCTCAGCTTGACGTTCAGAAGGCCTGCCGGACCATGGCATACAGCGCTGACGATGCCGTTGCTCTCGTAAATCTTCCTGACAATATCCTGCAGGTTGGTATCGTCGGTAAAGTCCCACATCGGGCCATGACCGCCGACGAGCTGGACAGCCGCATATTGCGAGGCGTCGACATCAGAAAGCTTGATCGAGTTGGCGATCTTGTTGCGGTGATCCGGGTTGGTCCAGAATGCGAGTGTTGCGGGATCCTTCAGGTCGAACCCATCGAAAGGGGAAAGCCCGCCCTTGGGGCTTGCGATATCGAAATCGACGCCCGCCTTATCGAACACTTCCACCGGATGTGTCAGCTCCGGGAACCAGTAGCCACCGACGAGTTCGGGTGTTTTCTTGTCCAGGCTGGACACAACAATGAGAATTTTCTTCTTCGCGGTTTCGGTCGTCTGGGCGAAAGAGTTCCCAGGCAACGCGACAATGGTGGCGAGCGCGACGCAGAAGCTAGCGACTTGGTTAAAAAGAGACATATCAGTTCCTCAAGTTGTTGACACCCCGTGATATGTCCAACTTTGATTAAAAACATAAGCGCGCTTGTTCTATATGAATTGTTTAGCAAAACTGCGTTATCGCGTTCTACGGATGCTTCTGAAAACGGTGTGATTGGATAGATGAGATGACGCGTAATGATGCATTCGACGGACTGTCTGAATTTCTGACGATTGCAAAACACAGGAGTATTCGGAGGGCAGCGTTGGAGCTTGGCGTGACGCCGGGAGCGATCAGCCAGGCGCTGCAGAAGCTGGAGCGCAGGCTTTCAACTCCTCTATTTCATCGCACGACAAGAAAAATATCGCTGACTGAAGCAGGTGAAGGACTCCTGGCAAAAGTAGCGCCCGCCGCTCATTTGATTGAGGCAAGCTTCGAGGAGACGCTTCAATCTTCGAGCGAGCCCTCCGGCACGCTTCGGCTCATCGTGGAAAGGCTTGCAATTCCGCACATCCTGGAGCCGGTTATGCCCGTTTTTCGGAAAGCCTGGCCACTGGTGAATGTCGACATAACTGTCAGCAATCAGCATCACGATTTTGTTGCCCAAGGGTATGATGCGGGTATCCTGCTCGGATCCTATGTGCCGCAGGAAATGATCGCGATCAGACTGTCGCCACCGTTCAACTGGGCCGTTTTCGGTTCTCCGGAGTATTTCGAGGCACAGGGGAGACCAAAAACACCTGGCGAACTTTCCCAACACCGGTGCATTCGATTTCGACGCCCGGAAAAGGGAGATATCTACAGGTGGGAGTTTCTCGACCAGGGGCAAACCGTTCGTCTGGAACCTAATGGGCCAATGACAGTGAATGATGGGGAACTCATGCGCCAGTTCGCCTGTCAGGGTCTCGGCCTCATATATTCGTCTACGTTCCACACCTCCCGAGAACTCGCCCGTGGTCTGCTCGAACCAGCTTTGCTCGATTACTCACCCGGCAGCGACGGTCTCTTTCTGTATTTTACCAAGGCAGCGCAAAGTCAGCCGAAGTTGCGAGCGTTCATTGATGCCTGCTCACAGCTTCGAAAATAGTACAAATCATTGATTTTACACATTTTATTGGAGAGCCTTGATCCGGTTTCTCTGGTCGCCTTCCTTGACGCAGGAGAGAGTTTACCCGCGGCGCGGCCTCTCAAAAGCCTTGGAACAGAAAGTCGGTGGCTGCGGTGATTTCGGCCGAGTGGTGGGAGAGATCAAGGACGGACTCGCCGATGAGCCGTTTCGGTACCGAGGCCATCGAAGGGATGAGGATGTAATAAGCTTGCCCGTCTACCTCGACACGAGGACTCAATTTAACGAATACAGGTCCAATCTGGGCGACAGGAACAAGGGGCGCGACAACACGGGTCTCTATGGAGTCGAGAAGATCAGCCTGCAGATCCATGATAAAGCCATCACGGCCCTTGAGCTTGTGGATATGGAACCGGGCCATCAGAACGTGCGATATTCTTCGAGTGGCAGACCGTTCTTCTCGATATATTCGTTGTAGACCCGGATCGCTTCGGCATTTTCTTCCAGCCAGCGACGTTCGCGCTCGGCCTTGACGGCTTTGGCGATGCCGTCTTCGGCGGCACGCGAGAGATTGATATCCAGCTCGCGCGCCTGAGCGAGAAGCGTGCTGTCGAGCGAGAGGTTGGCGGCTTTGCGTGCGGATGTCGGCATAGAGAACCTCCAGGATATACGCAGATTATATGCGCATATTTTCTTGATGCAACGCGTGGCCATTTCAGCCTGATGTCGCCCAACGAAAAAGCCCCTCGCTGGTTGGGCGAGGGGCGAAAGGCTGGAAAGTCAGATCGGAGCTCAGGTAACTCCGCCTTTATGACAGCATAGTAACATAAGCAAATCGTCACCCAAACAGGTGACGCAGTTGCAATAAGCGCCACATTCACCCCAGGGTGATGTAGGACAGCGGCAGAAATGCAATCGTGATCGCAAGGCAAACGATCGCAGTCCTGACGAGCCGTGTCCGGCGCGCCTTTCGAGCATCCCACTCGTAGACCATGTTTTCTCCCTTTTTATGCAGGAACCACGAGGCGAAGCCTGAATGGTATCCAGATGCCTCCATCTGCGTGAAGGCAAGGGACAACGATATTGACCGAAGCTTGCGCGGCGCAGTTTCAATCAGAGCGCGAAGGACGGCCTATTTCTCGGGAGCGAGAATGCAGCACTGCTCCGGTACTGGGACGAGAACAGCTTTGGCGCCGGGTTCGAACAGCTCCGAAAGGGCGCCGTTCGCGGTGATCTCGCCGGCGGCCGTCTCGCATTTGTACTGGTACGCGCGGCCGAGATAGGTGCGGGTGCCGAGCGTGGTCGGAATGCCTTCCCCCTCTTGGCGGACAACCAGGCCATCCGGGCGGGTGGCAAGCACGAAATCGCCCTTGATCGGGCCGAACACATCCTGCGACAGATGCAGCCTTGCGCCGCCGGCGGCTTCCACTGTCACGATCGCACCATCACGGGCGACGGTCTTCATCGGGATCAGATTTTCGAAGCCGACGAAGCGGGCAACGAAGGCGTTGGCCGGCTTCTGGTAAAGCACTTCCGGCGTATCGAGCTGCATGATGCGGCCGGCATTCATGATCGCCACGCGGTCAGAGATCGAAAACGCCTCTTCCTGGTCGTGGGTGACGTAGAGCGAGGTCGTGCCGTTGGCCTTCTGCAGCTGGCGGATTTCAACCCGCATGTCGACACGCAGCTTGGCGTCGAGGTTGGAGAGCGGCTCGTCGAACATCAGAAGCGGCGGCTCGATGACGAGAGCGCGGGCGAGCGCGACACGCTGCTTCTGGCCGCCGGAGAGTGCGCCGGGCAGGCGGTCGGCAAGGTTTGCAAGGCCGACGCGCTCCAGCATGGCGGTTGCGCGCTTGGCCCGGTCAGCGGAAGAGATGCCGCGCTGCTTCAGGCCGAAGGCGACGTTTTCCTGCACGGTGAGATGCGGGAAGAGCGCGTAGTTCTGGAACACCAGGCCGATATCGCGGGCATGGGCGGGAAGGGTCGTGAGGTCGCGATTGCCGAGCTTCACATTGCCCGAGGTTGGCTGCAGGAAACCGGCGACGATGCGTAGCGTCGTGGTCTTGCCGCAGCCGGACGAGCCGAGAAGCGAGACGAGTTCACCGGCCGCGACCGAGATCGACAGGTCTTTCAGGACCTGGGTCTGGCCGTAATGGGCGGAGAGGTTTTCGATGGTCAGCGATACGGTCATGGGATCGGGGCGTTCTTGTCTATTTGGTCAGGAAGGTGAGGCCGAGGGTCATCTCGACGATGGCCATGACGCCGACGGTGACGAGCATCAGGAGCACGGACACGGAAGCGATGGTCGGATCGAAGAACTGTTCCATATGGGCCAGAATCTGGATCGGCAGGGTGGAAATGCCGGGACCGGTGAGGAAGACCGAGATCGACACGTCGTTGATCGAGGTGATGAAGGCGAGAATGAAGGCTGCAATGACACCGGCGCGAATATTCGGCAGCACCACCGTGAAGAAAGTTTTGAGCGGCGGGCAGCCGAGGCTGATGGCCGCTTCCTCGACCGAAAAGTCGAAGGAGGCGAGCGAAGCGCCGACGACGCGCACCGAATAAGGCAGCACGAGCAGCGCATGGCCGATGATCAGGCTCGGATAGACCGGCAGGCCCATGCCGATCGTGACCGATTTCAAAAGCGAGAAACCGAAGACGATTTCCGGCACGAGGATCGGCAGGACGAACAGGGTGCCGAGCCATTTCGGCAGGCCGATACGGTAGCGGTTCAGCGCATAGGCTGCCGGAATGCCGATCAGCAGCGACAGGCCGGTGCCGAGGATCGCCACCTGGAAGCTGGTGAGCGCCGTGTTGCGGAATGCCGAGATCTCGAAAATATTGGCAAACCAGCGCAGCGTCAGGCCCTGCGGCGGGAAGGTGAGATAGGTCGTGTCGCTGAGCGAAGCGCCGATGATGATGACCAGCGGCGCGAGCAGGAACAGGAAGACCAGAATGGCGAAGGCGCCGAGAAGCGGGTGGATACGGGCTGTCATCTTCTACTCCGCCCCCATTACACGGCCATAGGGTTGAGACGCCGCGCGATGCGGCTCATGATCGAAACGATGGCAATGGTGATGACCACCATGATTGCCGCGATAGTGGAAGCGCCGACCCAGTCGAAAGTGACCATGGCGCGCTGGTAGAGAAGCGTGCCCATCATCATCATCTGCTCGCCGCCCAGAAGCTGCGGAGTGGCGTAGGAGGTGAAGCTGCCGGTAAAGACGAGGACCGCGCCGACGATGAGGCCGGGGACCGCGAGCGGCAGGATAACCTGGAAGAAGGTGGCGATAGGCTTTGCGCCGAGCGAGGCGGAGGCTTCCACCACGTCACGCGGGATGCCTTCGAGTACGCCGGTCAGCGTCAGGATCATCAGTGGCACGAAGAGATAGACCATCGCGACGATGACCGAACCTTCGGTATAGAGCATCGACAGCGGTTCGGAGATGATGCCGAGCGAAAGAAGCGAGCTGTTGAGGATGCCGTTCTTGCCGAGAATGATCAGCCAGGCAAATGAGCGTACCACGACGCCGGTCAGCAGCGGGAAGACGGCGGCGATGATGGCGATCGATTTCAGCCGGCCGGGCATCTGGGCGATGACGTAAGCCGTCAGGAAGCCGATGACGAGCGATATCGCCGTGGTGATCAGCGCGATCCTGAGCGTCCGGTAAAGGATGTTGGTGCGGAAGCCACTGTTGAAAAAGGCGGTATAGGTGGAAAATACGCCCTTCGGCTCGCCGAATGTGGTGGCGATAGTGAGGACCACGGGAATGACGAGCAGCAGCACGACCGCAATCGTCGCCGGCAGCGTCAGTCCCCATTTGGCGAATTTGTTCATAAGTTTCGTCTCGATTTCGCTCGGCCCCTCATCCGCCTGCCGGCACCTTCTCCCCGCAGGCGGGGAGAAGGGCGGGTGTCGCATCCGTTCTGCCACATTTAAACGTCGAGTAGGGCACGTTCCCTCTCCCCGCAAGCGGGGAGAGGGTTAGGGTGAGGGGCAATTTTACGCCGAGCTTACTGCGCGAACAGCTCGTTCCACTGGTCGATCCAGTCGGTCTTGGCTTCGTTCATCTTGGCATAGTCGATACGCGACAGGCTGTTGACCTGTTCGGCGCCGTAGGTCCACATTTTTGCCTGTTCCGGCGTCAGCTCGACCTTGGTGTTGATCGGAGCGTCGACACCCTGTTCGGCTTCCTTCTGCTGGACTTCCTTCGACAGCACGAAGTTGATGAACTGGTAGGCGAGTTCGACGTTTTCCGAGCCCTTCGGGATATTGACCGTGTTGACGGTGGCGATATCGCCGTCGGAAAGCTTTGCCCAAGTCATGGTCGGGACCGCAGCCTGCATCGAGGCAAGGGTGAAGTCCTGGGCGATCGCGACGCGCACTTCGCCGGTGGAGATGAGGTTCACCAGTTCGGAACCGGTATTGTAGTTCTTCACGACGTTCGGCTTCAGTTCCTCGATCGCGGAGAAGGCAGCTTCGCTATCCTCGAACGCATCCGTGCCGCCATGCTTGCCAGCCTGCAGCACGACCATCGGGCCGGCTGTGGTGGTGATGCCTGGCAGCGAGATCGACTTTTCGAGATCGGCGCGCCACAGATCGTTCCATGAGGTGATCGGCGGATTGACCTTGGCACTGTCGTAAACGATGCCGACGCGGCCGATCGTGTAGGCCGGGCCATACTTGCCCTGCGGCTGGCGGCCGAGTTCGTAGATTTCCGCAAGGTTAGGGATCTTGGCCGGGTCGATTTCAAGGAACTGGCCCTGTTCGATGCCGAGCTGCGAGAAACTGTCGGAGAGGTAGATGACGTCGACACCCTTGCCGTCGCGCAGGCGCAGCTTGTTCAAGCGGTCGGCATTGTTGCCGGTCTCGAAGACGATGTCGCAGCCACAGATCTTCTTGAAAGGCTCGATGATATTGGCGTTCATCTTCTCGCCGTTATAGCCCCACCAGGAAATGGTGAGGGTCTTCGACTGGGCGCTGGCGGCGGACGCGCCGGCGAGGGAGGCGATGACGGCGACAGCCGACGCGCGAAGAAGACGGGAGACGTTCACGGGACGAAGACCTTTCGGAAAACCGGTTGACCGGGAATACCCCCCGGACTTTGGGGGCAATTCTATTTTTTGAGCGATCGGCTCGCAAGCCTGTTTGGCGGGCAGTCCACTTTTTTCAAGGCGCATTTACCGCGGTTTTTGTCAGCAGGAGAAAGTTTTTCGCAAAAAGCCCCTTGCAGCTCTAGTCACTAGAGGTCCTAGAAGAGCTACTCGAAGTTATGGCGGAGAGTGACATGTCGGATAGCCGGACGAAAGACGGAACCTCGCATCAGGCGCGCTACAAGGTTGGCGGCATGGATTGCGCCAGCTGCGCGGCGAAGATCGACACGGCGGCGCGGCGCATTGCGGGCGTCGAGGATGTTTCCGTCTCCGTCGCTGCCGGCACTATGACGGTGAGTCATGATGGCAGTGCCGATCTTGCTGCCATGGAGAAGAAGGTTTCCGGGCTTGGCTATTCGCTCAGGGCTTTGGGGAAGAAGGGTAAGGCAGAGCGCGGCATACCCCCCTCTGCCCTGCCGGGCATCTCCCCCACAAGGGGGGAGATCAGCCAGCCGCACGATCATCACGAGCATGGCCCCGGCTGCGATCACAACCACGATGGAGAGCATGACCACGCGCGTCATCATGGCGGTGGACACGATCACGAGGATCACGACCATGATCACGCCGAAATCGAGGGCCTGCATGGTCACGATCACGCGCCGATGGATGGGCCATGGTGGAAATCGAAGAAGGGGCGGCTGACGATCGTCGTCGGGCTGGCGCTTGTCATCGCCTACGGCCTGGGACATCTCATTCCGGCTTATGACAGCTATATTTTCACTGCCGCGATGCTGATCGGTCTGGTGCCGATCGCGCGACGGGCGATCATGGCGGCTTTTGCAGGCACGCCGTTCTCGATCGAGATGCTGATGACGATTGCCGCTGTTGGTGCCGTCGTCATCGATGCCTCGGAAGAAGCGGTCGCCGTCGTTTTCCTGTTTCTGGTCGGAGAACTTCTCGAAGGCGTTGCCGCCGGCAAGGCGCGTTCCAGCATCCAGAGCCTGACGGCATTGGTGCCGAAGACGGCTTTGCTGGAGGAGGGCGGCAAGACACGCGAGGTGCCGGCGGAAAACCTTGCTGTCGGCTCGGTCATTCTGGTGCGGCCGGGCGACCGGATTTCCGCCGACGGCATCATCATTGCCGGGACAAGTGCGATCGACGAAGCGCCGGTGACGGGCGAAAGCACGCCGGTTTCCAAGAGTGAAGGCGAGCAGGTGTTTGCCGGTACTATCAATGGCGATGCGGCTTTGCGCATCCGAGTGACGGCTGCAGCCGAGGACAATACCATCGCCCGCGTCGTGCGGCTGGTGGAAGAAGCGCAGGAAAAGAAGGCCCCGACCGAACGCTTCATCGATCGTTTCTCGCGTTATTACACGCCGGGCGTCGTGGTCGTGGCGGCGCTGGTTGCCATCCTGCCGCCGCTCGTTGTCGGCGCAGACTGGAGTGAATGGGTTTATAAGGGCCTGGCCATTCTTCTGATCGGCTGCCCCTGCGCTCTGGTCATCTCGACGCCTGCCGCAATCGCCGCCTCGCTTTCATCCGGGGCGCGCCGGGGCCTGCTGCTGAAGGGCGGTGCGGTGCTCGAAACGCTCGGCAAGCTGACGGCCGTCGCCTTCGACAAGACCGGGACGCTGACATCCGGCAAGCCGCAGGTGACCGACGTGATCGCCTTCGGCCGTAATGCCGACGAGGTATTGCGGATCTCGGCGGCGCTGGAAACCGGTTCCAGCCATCCGCTGGCAATGGCGATCCTGGCAAGGGCTGCTGAATACGAGCTGGACATTCCCGCGGCAAGCGAAGCGAAGGCACTGGGCGGCAAGGGCGTGACGGCAATCGTCGAGGGCGAAGAGGTGTTTCTCGGGTCACCGAAGGCGGCGGTGGAGCGGGTGTCGCTGCCGATGGCGCATTCACGCCGAATTACCGCTCTCAATGACGAGGGCAAGACGGTTTCCGTGCTGATCGTCGGCGGTGTTCTGGCGGGCGCGATCGCCATGCGTGATGAACCGCGCGCGGATGCCAAGGCGGGGCTGAAGCTGCTCGCCGATGCGGGTGTCAAGACGATTATGCTGACCGGCGACAATGCCCGCACGGCGGAAGCAATCGGCAAGGATCTCGGAATCGAGGTGCGCGCCGAACTGATGCCGGAAGACAAGAGCCGCATTGTCGGCGAGCTGAAGCGCGAGGGATTTGTCGTCGGCAAGGTTGGCGACGGGATCAATGATGCACCGGCGCTGGCGGCGGCTGATATCGGTATCGCGATGGGCGGTGGCACCGATGTTGCGCTGGAGACGGCCGATGCGGCTGTCCTTCACGGCCGTGTGTCGGATATCGCAGGCATGATCGAGCTATCGAAGCGCACGATGCGCAATATCTGGCAGAACATCACCATCGCGCTCGGGTTGAAGGCCGTGTTTCTGGTGACCACCATTATCGGCGTCACCGGATTGTGGCCGGCAATCCTTGCCGATACGGGGGCGACCGTGCTGGTGACGATCAATGCGCTGAGGTTGCTGCGGCGATAGCTGGTATCTACGCGCTGCGACGGATCACAACGGGGGCTACGGGCTCGGCTTCTGGCCGGGCAAGCGGGATATCGCTTGAAAGGATCGCGCTGCCGCGACGGGACGCCTTGGCATGATAAAGTGCGGCGTCGGCTGCACCTAGCGCCGTATCGCAGGAAGTCTCACCCTTTTCGACCAGTTTGATGCCGAATGAAGCCCCTATCGATACATCACCCTTAGATAGTCCGATCGGTTGTGCCAGCGAATGCGAAAGATCCCGGCAGATGCTCTCGGCCTGACTTGCCGAAACCTCCGGCATGAGGATCGCAAATTCGTCACCACCCAGGCGGAAGAGCCTGTCGGTCTCGCGTATGCCCGTGCGTAGCCGAGAAGCGACGATCTTCAACAAGTCGTCGCCGGCCGCGTGTCCATAAGTGTCGTTGACCGATTTGAAGCCATCGAGGTCGAGGCAAATAACGGCGAGGGGTGCCTTTTCGCTCAGCGATCTGAATTCCGGCTGCAGCAGCGCCCGGTTGGCGAGGCCTGTCAGGAAGTCGTGTGTTGCGGCGTGGCGCATGCGTTTTTCGCGCGACAGCAGCGTGCGTGCGGCGTTTCTGGATACACGGACCGCGAATATGCCCGTAGCCAGCAAAAGCATGCCGACGGTGATGAGCAACGGAAGCGAGCGGTACATAAGGTCGGCGGCCGGGCTTGGCGGGCGCCAGGACAGGACCTGCGGTTCGCCACCCGGGCCGACTGCGATCTCGACATGAGCGCGATCCGGCGCGATACCCGCAAGCGTCCCGATCCGGGAATCGTCGAGCAGGAAGCGGGTGCCGAAGAATTCCTGAATGGTCCCGGTGATCGGCATAGCGGTGATCAGGATCGGCGCGCGTTCGCCCTTCGGCCTGGCGGTTCCGAAATCCGGCTGAAACAGCGCAGCCGTCATCAGGACCGCATCGTCTCCCAGAACTTCGATACGGCTGATGCTGACCGGTTTCGGGATGCCCTCGATGACACGTCCGCTTTCTCTTGATCGGACATTTGCAACCAAGGCAGCCGCATCCTTGACGACGGCAGGAATGCCGCGGGTGAAAAAGCCGCGATCCTTCACACTGTCGTCGGCACGGGAATAGATCAGCTGATTGTCGTGGTCGAGTACCGCGACAAAGCGGGTACGGGATGTTCCGATGAGAGAGGCGCCGATATTGCGGTCGGTCCATTCGAGATCGAAGCTGTTATCGATCTTGGAGATGGATTCATCCCATATGGTCCATGCGGTCAGCGAGAATTCGATGTCGCTGATCCACAGGTCGATATTGTGTTTGACCAGCATCTCCTGTCGCTGGCGAAGATCCGCGTCAATCTGGGCAATGCCCACATAAGGGATGGTCGCCATGCCAGCGATGAGCACCGCCACCGCAATGATGGCCGGGCCAACGAGCCTGAAGTGAATGAAGCGCATGAGAGTGGAAACGCCGTTGGGAATTGGCTTATGTCAATAAGGCGAGTATCGGACGCGAGTTCTTAACAATGGTGTTACTATCGGACCTGCCCACGCGATAATCATCGATTATTTTATTAGCTTCCGCTGGCGAATGCCGGCGAAGTGAACGACTCGTAAAGATTGCATTTAGGTTTTTTCGGTAACGTCCCGTTAGTCAAATCCCGTGTTGCGCCTGAAAAGAGGCAGTCAGGGCGGGATCGGTGTTTTGCGTACGGGTTATCATGCGTTTTTATGCTGCCACTTCGGCGATCATCGCCACCTGTATCGGCTTGTCCGGCTGTACCTCGTCCAGCACAGAGACAGCGCTGACCGTACCGCCCGCGTCAGTCAAGACCGCGCGGGTCGCGCCGTCACAGGCAATCGTTCCGCCGTCAATGCCGGCAGCGTCTGTTCCTTCAATCGATCCGACCCCGGTTGCGGCGATCACGCCGCCGGCCGGCTTGAGGGATCCGCATGAGCTGGCATGGAATGGCGGTGCACACGAAACACAAGCATTCGACGGCTTGGCAACCAGTGTCGGCATGCCGGTTCCCGCCGAACGCCCTGTCGCCTCGCTCAGGCCGGCACTCAATCCTTCGCTCAACCGGCCTTCATACAGCCAGCCAATGCCGCCTTCTGCAGGCTTTCAGCGTCTGAAGGTTTACGGCCACCGTTTCAGTGATGCCAAGCCGATGAATTTCGGCCGGGTCGCGCCTCGACACTTTGCCGTACATGGCGTCGACGTATCGCGTTGGCAGGCCAATATCGACTGGGCGAAACTGCGCACCCAGGGCGCCAACTTCGCCTATATCAAGGCGACGGATGGTGGCGACCATATCGACCCGATGTTCAGGACCAACTGGCGCGGCGCGCAGCAGGCGGGTATCCGTCGCGGCGCCTACCACTTCTTCTATTGGTGCCGTACCGCCGGCGAGCAGGCCGACTGGTTCATCCGCAACGTCCCGCGCGATCCCGATGCGCTGCCGCCTGTGATCGACGTGGAATACAATCACCAGTCCGACTGCAAGATGCGGCTTTCGACCGAGCGGGTGCTCGAGAAGATGCAGGTCTTCATGGACAAGCTGGAACGGCATTACGGCCAGCGCCCGGTCATTTATACCGCACCGGATTTCTACAAGGATCACCTGCGCGGTCAGTTCCGCGACTATCCTTTCTGGCTAAGGTCTGTGGCCGCTCACCCGTCAAAGATCTATCCGGATCGCAAGTGGCTGTTCTGGCAGTATTCGGGATCGGGCCTGTCGCAAGGTGTCGAAGGCAAGATCGACCTCAATGTCTTCAATGGCGGTGTCGAAGGCTGGCATGACTGGGTGGAGCGATCCACCGGTGCCGTGAGCGCCGTAGCACAGCGCTAAAAACAACAGACAGATAAAATAGAGAAAGCCCCGCGCCGGGATGCTGAACAAGGCGCGGGGCTTCTTTTTGTCCGGAAAGGGCGGGGCGGACTGACGAAAAGGTCAGTTGCCCTGCGCCAGAGCTGGTCCACTTTGCTGCGCGAGGTCAACGCTGGCAACGACCGACATGCCGGGGACGAGGCTATCGGTAAGTGGTTGGTTCGGCTCTATTGCGATCCGGACGGGAATACGCTGGGCGACCTTAGTGAAATTGCCGGTCGCGTTATCGGATTTGATGACGGAGAATTCGGAGCCGGTCGCCGGCGCAAAGCGCTCGATACGGCCCTTGAGACTCTGGTGCCCGAGAGCATCAACCGTGAAGGTGACCAGCTGGCCGGGCTTCATTCCTTCGAGTTGGTTTTCCTTGTAGTTGGCGACGACCCAGACATGATTTGGCACGAGCGATGCGATCTGTGTGCCGATCGAGACGTACTGGCCGAGGCGGCCCGTCACTTCACCGAGCTCGCCGTCCTGCGGAGCGGTAATGCGGGTGTTCTGCAGGTCGATGTCGGCGAGCGCGACGGAAGCCTTGGCGCCCTCGACGGTTGCTTCCAGCGTGCGGCGGTTGACGACGATCGTATTAAGGTCCTGTTCGGCGACGAGGACGGCCGCGTCTGCCTGGTGAACCGCTGCCTGGGCCTGATCATAGGTTGCCTGGGCTTTTTCGAAATCGCTCTGGGTCGAGACATTGCTTTTCAGCAGCGACTGGGTGCGGTTATAGGCGGTCTTGGCCGCATCGAAGGCGGCGTTGGCGCTTTCGACGGCTGCGTTGGCCGAAACGATCTTGGCGTCAGCCGACTTGCGGCTCTGCTCGGAATTGGCAAGCGAAGCCTCGGCCGATGCCAGGGTGGCCTTCGCCTGTTCCAGCTTCTGCGTATAGATTCGGTCGTCTATCCGGGCAATCAGATCGCCTTTTTTGACCTTCTGGTAGTCCTGAACAGGTACTTCCACGACATAGCCGGCGAGCTGCGGGCTGAGCAGGGTAACCTGGCCACGCACATAGGCATCATTGGTGGTCTCGATAGAGCCCTTGAACGGCGGCAGGTTCCAGACATAGAGCACGATGAGGACACCGGCGATGCCGACGGCAGCCGCGAGATAGGTGGCGAGAGAGCGAAATACGGATTTCATGGTCTTTGACTTGTGTTTTGGGCCAGGTTGCGAGCGTCAGGCAGTTTGCGGGGTGTCTGCTCTGTGCAGGAACCGGTGGCGGTTATTCCAGAGGATGTGAAACAGCAGCAGGCCGATGGCCACTGCCGCGAGAACGAATGTCGCGAAGAAGGCGTCGTTATAGGCAAGCACATAGGCTTGCTGCTGGACCTGCTTGGCGAAGGTGCTGGTGCCCTGGATCGTGTGCTGCATAGCATCCGAGCCGGTGCGGCTATAGGCGGAGACGTACTGGTTAATGCGCTGCACGACGAGCGGATCAGTGGGCAGGAGGCGCGAGGTCAGGATGGCGGAATGATATTGCTCCCGCCAGGTGACGAAGCTGCCGAACAAGGCGCTACCGATGAAGGCGCCGACTTTCTGGGTGAAGAGAAACACGGCGATGAAGCTGATGATGTAGGTCAGGCCCTTCTTCAGCGCGGCGGCAAAACCGACGGCCATGGCCGGCGGCAGGAAAAGGCCCGAGCCGAAAGCGATCAGCGACTGGCTGAGCAGCATCTGATCCGGACGGGTCAGAACCGTCGACTGGCTGTCCATGAAGGTGCCGGTGGCAATCAGGATCAATGCGAGCAGATGGATGGCGGCCTCACGACCGGGCTTCATGAAGACTGCGCACAGCAGGCCTGAGGCGACGCTTGCAATCAGCACCGCCCAGTAGAGGTGAGCCATCTGCTCGTTGAACAGGCCGAGTTGGCGAAAGAAATTAATCGCGCCCGTCGACTGTTCGGTCAGCAGCATGCGGAAAACAAGCAGCACGCCGGCGAAGTGGACGATCTCCCACGAGCCTATCCAGCGCACGTCGATCAGGTTGTTCTTGCGGTTGAGCTCCAGCATGATGCAGAGCGTGCCGCTGACGATGCCGGTGATCAGCACCCAGGCGAGCCAGTTGGCTTCCAGCCACCAATAGAGGCGGCCCATGGTGAAGAAGACCGCAAGACAGCCCATCGACGTGGCGAGCAGGCCGTAGCTCACATAGTCCATCGACGAGATGACCTTGGCGCGGGGCGGCGATGTCAGCGGCAGAATATATATGAGGCCAAAGACGATCAGCGCCAGGGCGAGCTCGACGAGATAGAGGCCGCGCAGGTCGTGAATATCGAGAAGCGACGGCGAAATGAGGCCGGCGATCGGAGTCGACAGCGACAGGCCGATCAGGGCGAGGCAAAGGCCGATATTGAGCTTCTTCTCCGGCGGAAAGATTTCCAGCATGTAGAGAAAGGCCATCGACGAGATCGGCGCTGCCGCCGCACCGGCGAAGAAACGAAGTGCGATGCTCAGGCCGAGATCATTGACCCACAGATGCGCGAGGCTGACGATCACGTAAGGGATGATCGCCAACTCGCAGAACTGGCGGATGCCGTATTGGGTGCGGACCTTGAACAGGAACAGGCCGAGGCTGGCGTTCGGGAAGAGATAGGCTGCCATCAGCCATGCAGCTTCGTTCTGGGTCGCTTCAAGCGGTCCGGCGATCTGCTGCAGGTTAGTCGAGATCATCGCCGTGCCAAGCCCCTGCATGACGGCGGCCGTGAGCGAGGTAAGGGCATAAAGAAGTGCGATCGGTAACGGTTTCGGCACGAAAGGCGGTGGGCTTGCGGGAGCCGGGGCCGGCGGTGGCGCCTGCACGTCGGTTGCCGCAGTTTCCAGCTGTTCTGTCTGTAGATCGTCGTTCCTGGCCGTTGCCTCACGCGTGGACATCATCGATCTCCACATTCGAGACGTTTTCGGAGATGGTCTCCATCAGTGCGATGGCTTGCTTCAACTCGGCCTCGTCAATGCCTTCAAAGAACTGGTGACGGATCTGGTCAGCCAGCGCACGCACGAAGGCAGCCTGTTCTTCTCCGTGTTCGGTCAGTGCGATGAGTTTGACGCGCCGGTCGTTCGCATCGGGGCGACGTTCGATCAGCCCGTTCTCTTCCATCCGGTCAAGCAGGCGTACAAGCGTTGCCTGTTCCAGCTCCAGATCGCAGGCGAGCTCCGTCTGAGTCATGTTCTGCTTTTTCGCCAGGCGGAAAAGCGCACGCGCACGGGGATAGGTGAGCCCGTGGGCGGTCACCTTCTTGTTGAAAGTCGTGCGGATCTTGCGGCTGACCTTGGTCAGCTCCTCAAGGAATTCCGAGGCTGTTTGATCGATATATGGCATAATGGTTAGCACACTAAGATTGTCTACGACATTAGTTAGCACCCAAAGTATCTCTTTTCAATCCTTGACCATGCGCAAATCAGGCCTCCAGAATTTGCATAGGTCGCAAGAATTTCTGCCTGCACACGCGTCAGCGAGCTTATCGGGTCAGCGCAAAAGTCCCTGACCACCATCGACATAGACCGGAGTTCCTGTGACATGCCGCGACTGGTCGGAGGCGAGGAAAAGGATGACGGAGGCGACGTCGTCGCTTTGGCCCGCCTTGCCGCCGGTGATGGGAATGTCGCCTGCGGGGAATTCCACCGGAACGGCAGTCTCGTCTTCGCCACGAACTTTTGTGTTGTTATTGATGCTGGTCTCGATCGCGCCCGGACAGACCGCGTTGACGCGAACCCGGTGGCGGCCCAGTTCAAGCGCCAGTTGCTGGACGATGGCAACTTGAGCCGCCTTTGTCGCGACATAGGCTGTTGCACCCGGCGTGTTGAAGGTGCGATTGCCGTTGATGGACGACACAACGATCACCGAGCCACCCTGCCTCTTCAGATGTGGAATGCTGGCATTGAGCGTCAAATATGTGCCGCGCAGGTTGACGCGGATTGTCTGGTCCCACTCCTCCGGCTTGAGATCATCGATCGGCGCCCAGACGCCGTTTATGCCTGCATTCGCCACCACCACATCCAGCCTGCCGGTCTCCGCGACCAGCGTTTCCACGGCGTGGTGCATGGCTACTTCGTCGGCGACATCGGCATTCAGAGAAATGGCTCTGCCGCCGGTGGCCTCGATCAATTCAGCGGTTTCATGAAGTTCGCCGGGCGTGTGGCCCAGAACTCCCACGACCGCTCCGGCCTCCGCCAGCTTGATTGCCGAAGCGCGGCCTATGCCCGAGCCTGCGCCGGTGACCAGAGCGACTTTCGACTGAAGTTCCATCGGCGATCCTTCCGTTTCGGGCAGTGGGTCAACCGCCGCAACGAAAGAGACAGGCCAAAGTTCCGGTCAAGCCGGATAGGTATCACCGAGAATGCGAAGGCCCTCGGCAAATTTTCCGCCATCGCCGCCCATTTGGCGCATCTGAGCGAGATTGTCAGTGAGGTCGGCCCGCTTGACCGGGCGGGCCAAAGGGTTTGCGATCGAACGGCGGACGAAGTCGAAATAGTCCTCGCCCTCACGCTTGCTCATCGCATCGACAGCATCGATGACCCTTTGTGAAAAACCTTCTTCACGTAGCCGCCCGAAAGTCCAGCCGGGGCCTTTTTCGACGACGTCGTGAAGCCATGCGACCAGCGTTTCATCCTCTCCCCTTACATGCTCGGCCACACGCCGCACATGATCGATGAACGGGCCGCCCGTTTTGCTCGACTGTCCTTCATGCGCCTTCGTGGCGATGTCGATCGCTTTTTTCAGTTGTGCTTCGTAGGTCATCGGGATCTCAACCGTGCCATGTTTTCTGCTGGTGAGCAGGCATATCAAAGCAACGTACAAATGGCGATACGGATCAGAGCCGGTCTTCCTCGAACTGCTCGGCGCCATCCAGCGGTGCCAGCCAGTCTTCGCGGCGCTTTACCCATAATTCATAGGTTGGCTGGATGTCGGTCGGAGCCATGTCCAGCGTGCCGACCCGGATCTCGACCTCATCCTCGGCTGGTTCGGAAAAGACGCGGGCGCCGCAGTTCACGCAGAAGCCACGGCCTTCATAATAGTGAACCTCTCCCGATGCCTCGAAGGCATGTGCGGGCCAGATGCCGAACGTGGCAAAGACCGAACCGCTTTCCTTGCGGCAATCCATGCAATGGCAAAGCCCGATGCGAATGGGATCCGATTTAACCTTATAGCGGACCTTTCCGCACAGGCAGCTTCCGGAACGGATGATCATGATGCCTCCTCAATCCTCACAGGCTTGAGATAGCGCCTATGTGTGCTGCGGCCAGAGCCAAAGTATTGCCAGCTTGCCATCAGGGGCCATCCTGGTTGCAACTGATCATGGAAAGCGAGTGTGATATGGCAGAGCCGCAGCTCTCCCTTCGAAGCGCTGGCTTTGCAGACCCGATATTCCCGGTCACGGAACAGGCTGCATTGGCCCTATGCTGAACTTATGGATGAAGCCGTGCGGAAGGGAGGCTCGATGTCCGTGCAGGATGGGCTGATCGCCGCAATCGCGCTCGTCAATGGCGGAAGATTGGCCAGCCATAAAATCAAGGATTCCCAGCCCTGCGGGCTCGACCTTATCTCGCCTTGGAATTTCTGTCAGGAAGCCCCGGATTACCGGATATTCAGCGCCATGCGGATGTCATTCTCGTTCTCCAATTGCTGAACGACCACACCATACCAGCCGAGGCCGTCGTAATCTTCGTAACCGAGGGTTCTGGCATAGGCGACGATCGAACCGCTGTTGTCATAGTAGCTGCCGGCGGACTGGCCGCCCGGATTGGCAAGTGCGAAATGCGTGAACAGCAGGGCGGGATTCGTCGTTGCGATAACGCGGCTGTTTCCGTCCAGAAGAAGAACGGTGGTCTTGTCTGCCACATGCGGCGGAAGGTTTGCTTCTTTCTCGACAATCGACTGGCCCTGGTTTTCCCAGTCGAAGTAGACGCCGAGTGTCCCCAAAAGCTCACCGTCGACTTTTCCCCCATCTCGGATGCCCGTTGCATAGACAAGGGCCGTTCGGTTGTCGTGCGGACCGGAGCGCTTCACCTCATCGACGACATAGTCGTCCCCCGAGGCACAACGGCGGGCGGCAGCGAACCACGGTTCATCCGATAGCGATGTACCAATCAGCTTTCGCTGGAATTTCGGGTTGGCGGAGGCGATCACCTTGCCGGATAGGTCGGTCATGACGAGATCGAGATAGACGGTGTAAAAGCGGTTGATGACACCCAGGCGTTCCGCTGCGAATGTGCGGCGCTCGGCGGACGGATCATTGAGGGCCTGCCAGAGCGCCGTATCAGTCGCCCACCAGCGGACATCGGCAGTGCGTTCAAAGAGGTTGCGGACGATCAGTTGCACGAGCGTCTGCGCAAGATCCGTGAGCCTTATGCCCTCCATCTCGTGAACCAGAGAATCGGCCATGCTGCGGGTCAGTCCAATGCGGCCGAGCACATTGCTTTCGAATTTGGAGGCAATGTCGGAGGCGATCTGCGCCAGCCGCTGGACCTCATTGGCGACGACGGCAAATCCCTTGCCCATTTCGCCGGCACGCGCAGCTTCGATCAGCGCATTGATCGCAAGAAGCTTGATCTGCTTGACGACATGAGTGTTGTCGGCGCTGAAACGCTCGAGATCATTGCCAATGCCGTCGGTTATGACCTGCATTGAACGGGGCGTTGCTGCATGCTGCTGCTTTTCTGCCTGTGCCGGTATCATCTTGCAGATCCTGAACTGAAAAGTGGAGATGTGACAATGTGTCTATATTTTGCACGCCATGGTTTTTGCTTGGTTAATGCTCCGCTTGTTTGCTGATAATAAATGTCGTGATTTCCCGTAGCCTCTACAAACATGGCCGAATCTCAGTCGGACTGCTGTCCGGCAAAGAATTGCGCAGTGGATATTCTGCTTTCGCTCTGGCGCGTTCTGGCCATCGGGAACTTGTACTGAAAGTGAACGTTAGGCCTGCATCTTTTGATGGAGGTTGTCATGCATGCGCAGTTCCTCGCAATTCTGACAGCAACATTGGTCCTTCCACTGGGAATGGCCGGTTCGGCAACGGCCGCCGAAGGCGAGTTTTTGAAATCCATCGATGGAAAGTGGTCAGGCAAGGGAACGGTTCTGACACGGATCGGCGGAAGATCCCTCAATGTGAGCTGTAATGTAGATTTTTCTGCAGGCGCTGACGATCTTGCAATGCAGGGTTCCTGTCGCGCGCTTGCTGTCGTCAGCCGATCCATCTCCGCAGCGCTGAAGGCTTCCGGGACGCGTTATAGCGGAACCTACACAGGGCCTTCGGGCCAGCCATCTTCGCTTTCGGGAACCCGGCAGGGTGATTCCATAAACCTGGCCGTGCGCTGGGCGAGAAATATCAACGGCGACCGTAAGGCGACGATGACAATCGCCAAACTTGGCGAAAACCGACTGCGGTTGCAGACCATCGATAACGACCCGGCAAGTGGTAAGTCTGTCGTGACCAGCAGAATTGATCTGAGCCAGTAAGCCGCGTCTAACGCCTTTCATTCCTTCGCTAGTCTCTGCGCGATATGCGAACATTCCGGGCGGTTACCGTGCTGTCCGAATGATATCGACTGTCTTGATCTCAAACCATCTCCCAGCGTCAACTTGCCTCACGGCTGCGGCGGCTTGCGCACTTTCGATCAAATCCAACTGATATATAAGTATACACATCTTGCATGAGATGAGTTTTCTCATCGACCTGGACCGCTTTTAGGGGAGGCGTTTTTGGCGGGTGCAAGGCTTTGGGTTTGTGCCCGCCTTTGCGGGCAGCGTGGGGAGACGCGCCGAAAATGTTTCAACAGGTTTATGATCCGGTCGCTCAGTCGCTCGGGCTGAGTTCCATATTTGCGGCTTTGCCGCTTCTGACGATGTTCATCATGCTCGGAGGGTTCAGGCTTTCGCCGCAGCTTTCCGGTCTATGCTCGCTTATCGTCGCGATGGGCGTTGCCATCATCATCTACGGCATGCCGGTGTCGGTGGCCGCCAATTCCGCCCTGTACGGGGCGGCATTCAGTATTCTTCCGATTATCCTGATCATCATCAACGCCATCTGGATCCACAACATGATGGTGAAGTCGGGATATTTCGACATCCTGCGGCGCAGTTTCGGGGTGATCAGCACCGACCTGCGTGTGCAATCGATCATCATCGCATTCTGCTTCGGTGGCCTGCTCGAGGCGCTTGCCGGTGCCGGCACGCCGATCGCGATTGCCGGCGTGATGATGGTGGCAATCGGCATGGATCCGCTGAAAGCCGCACTCTGCGCGCTCGTTGCCGATACCGCGCCGGTTGCCTTCGGGGCACTCGGCGTGCCGATCACCACATTGGCTGCCGTATCCGGCCTGCCTTATGACGAACTCGGCGCAATCATCGGCCGCCAGACGCCGATCCTTGCAATGTTCATTCCGCTGATCCTCGTCTGGATCGTCGACGGCGGCAGAGGTCTTCGCCAGACATGGCTGCCTGCACTGGTCGCCGGTTTTGCCTATGCCGTGACGCAGTTCGTCAGCTCGTCCTGGATTTCAGTGCCGCTGACCGACGTTCTGGGAGCGCTTGCCGGGGCCGCGGCACTCGTCGCCTTCCTGCAGGTCTGGAAGCCGAAGGAAACCATCGAATGCGCCATCGTCAGTGAAGGGGAGAATTCGAAAATCCCGTTCAGCAGCCGCAGCGTGTCGATCGCTTTCCTGCCCTATGTCGCGATCATCGTGATCTTCACGCTTTCGCAGATCGGGCCGATCGCTCAGGCGCTGTCTGCCGGTGTCAGCAAGTTTGCCTGGCCCGGGCTTGCCATAACCAGCCCCGCAGGGGGGGCGATCGGCACGTCGCTGTCGCTACCCTGGCTGCCTGGCACTGCCACGCTTCTCGGCATTGCCGGCATCTTCTCGATGCCTTTTCTAAAGGTGTCCGCCGGTGCCGCTGTCGAGACCTATGGTGCGACGCTCAAGCAGCTGAAATGGGCCATTCCGACGGTTCTGTGCGTACTTGCCGTCGCATTCGTCATGAACTTCTCCGGACAGACCATCACGCTCGGGCGCTGGCTCGCCACGACCGGACATGCGTTTGCATTCCTGTCGCCGGCCATCGGCTGGATCGGCGTGGCGATCACCGGATCCGACAATTCAGCCAACGCGCTCTTCGGTGCTCTGCAGGTCGCGGCGGCTCATGAAACCGGCCTGTCACCGTCGCTTCTGGCTGCAGCCAATAGCTCCGGTGGCGTGCTCGGCAAGATGATCTCACCGCAAAGCCTGACAATTGGCGCTGCTGCGGTCGGCATCATCGGACGCGAAGGGGACATCTTCCGCAAGACGCTTCCCTGGAGCATCGCACTGACGCTCGTCCTTTGCGCGATCGTCTTCCTTCAAACGACGCCTGTGCTTTCGTGGATGCTTCCATAAAGCCTCGAACATGACTGAAAATAGGAGAACCAGCTATGGTCTACAAAGCAACCAACAAATCGAAATACTGCTACACGATCGAGGATATTCCGCTGGTGCCGCTGACAGAACAATCCAGCACGCGCTTCGTCGCTGCAGGCCCCGCCCTGCTCAGCTTCATCACCAATCCTCCCGGATGCGTATTCCCGATGCACAGCCATGAAGCCGTGCAGATCCTGGTCATTCTCGAAGGTACGGAAGAACATACCTGCGGCGATGAAACCTTCCTGATGGAAGCCGGCGATGTCTGCGTCCATCCGTCGAACGTGCCGCATGGCGGCCGCACGACGACCGGTTTCCGCGGTATCGACATCTTCGTGCCGCCGCGTGAAGACTACCTGCAGCTGATGGCCAAGCACGGCCTTCCAATTGAGGGTCCTAAGTGATATATTAAAATCCAATAGGCTGTCTTTGCGACCCCTAAGCGCTTTGATGGCTTGATCGGAGGAGCGGAAACGGGCGGGGCTGATCACCTCTCCAACTCCGCTCCTTTGCCTTGTCGGAAAAGCGGAATTACCGGCGGCCTATTGGTTTTTGAAGCATGTATAAAAGATATTGGAGTGACGATGATGACGGGTTCAAATTGGGATTTCAGATTGCCGACTGCGGTCCATTTCGGTTGGGATCGATTGTCGACCCTACCCGATATGATTTCGAATTTGGGTGGCCGTCATGTATTTGCGATGATTGGACGCAGTTTCCTCAATCGCGTCGGCGAGGCGGGGTTGAAGCAACTGGTCGGCTCGGCCGACCTGACGATCTTCACCGACATCGAGGAAAATCCGTCGATCGGGACGGTCGATACGGCGGCGGCCCGTTGCCGGGAGAGTGGTGCCGATATCATCGTTGCGATCGGTGGTGGCAGTGTGCTGGACGCGGCCAAATGTGTCGCACTTCTGCAGAAGAATGAAGGCTCCATCCGGGAATATCTCTATCGGGAAAGGAAACCGGCTGGACGCGGCCTGCCGCTGATCGCCGTGCCGACGACGGCCGGTACCGGCAGCGAGGTGACGCCTTTTGCCGTCGTCACCGACAGGGAAAAGAATGCCAAGCCCGCGATTGCCTATCCCGAGGCCTTCCCGGACCATGCGATCGTCGATCCCGCACTGACGCTCAGCATGCCGACGGCGGTTGCGGTTTCCACCTCGCTCGATGCGATGACCCAGGCGCTTGAAGGTTTCTGGTCGACGCGCGCAAACGACATGACGCGGGCGATGGCGTTTCGCGCCATCGTGCTGATCTTCCGCAATATCGAGGCTGCCTGCCTCGACAAGGATCGTGACGCGATCGAAAAGGTAACGCTCGGCAGCGTGATCGGCGGCACGCAGATGGCGATGATCGGCAATACGGCGCTGCATCCGCTTTCCTATCCGCTGACGCTGGACTACGACCTGCGCCACGGACTGGCCTGCGCGATCTATGTGCCGGCCTTCCTGCGTTTCAACAAGGCGGAGCTCGGTCCCTGGTTCGATGACCTTCTGACGGTTCTGGGGTTCAGCACGGTCGAGGAATTCGCTTTGGCTTTCGAAGCCAAGATGGAAAAGCTCGGAGCGCCGACGCGTCTTTCGACCTTGGGTGTTACCCGCGAGGCTATCCCCGATATCGTCAGGAATGGCGTTGGTCGTTCGACGGATTTCAATCCGCGCAAGCTGACCTCGGAAACCATGGTCGAAATCCTCGAAACCATGCTGTGATCTGAGGGTGATGCACCTTTGACAAGCCGATTGCTGCCGGGCCATGCTCGGCAGCAAAGAGGGGCGGATTCGCGCGTGCGATCCCGAATACCAAGAACAAGCCGTGAGAAGGTTGATATGGAGGATAATAATCCCCCGCAGGAGCAGCGAAAAAGCCTGGCGAGCATACGCGACGAACTGGACCTGCGCAGTGCCAGCACCTCGGCGCTGATCTATCAGGTCCTTTGGAACGACATCGTTTCACTGCGTCGTTATCCGGGCGATCCTATTTTGGAAAAGGAGATCGCAGCGCAGTTTGGCGTCAGCCGCACACCGGTGCGCGAGGCAATCCTGCGGCTGTCGAACGAAAAGCTGATCGAGATCCTGCCGCAATCGGGAACTTTTGTGGCGCGCATCGCGCTCGATACGCTACCGGAGGCGATCGTTGTCAGAAAGGCGCTGGAGGATGTGACGGTCAGGGCGGCGGCGGTGAAAGCGAGCCGGACGCAGATCGCGACGCTGCGCGCCAATCTCGAATTGCAGAAAGTGCAGGCGGCAGAGGCGGATTACGAAGGGTTCCGCAAGACTGACGATACATTTCACACGCTGATCGCCGAAGCCGCGGGTTATCCGGGCATCTGGGAGATCATCAAGTCGGTGAAGATCAAGGTCGACCGCTATTGCCACCTGAGCCTGCCGAAACCGGGCCGGATCGCACGGCTGATCAAAGAACATACGGCGATCTTCAACGCCATACGCGACCATGAACCCGACCGCGCAGCCGAAGCCATCCACGCCCATCTCGACGCCATCATGACGGGTGTCGAGATGCCGGAAAATCTGGCGGTTTTCACCGTGACGCGGTGAAATAACCCAGCCAGTCAATGCCGGGCTGTCATCTCACGGGATGTGGCGCAACCACTCTTCGCTGCTGAACTTCTCTGCGGCGAGCTTTTCCGCTGCCGCATATTCCTCGTCGGAAATGGTGCCCGGCGTGCCGCCGTTCAGCGAAACGAAGGTTTCCTTCATGCGGCGGATGATCTCCGCGCGGGGAAGGCCGGTCTGGCTGCGCAGTGGATCGACGCGCTTCACGGCGCTCGTCGTACCCTTGTCGCTGAGTTTTTCGCGGCCGATGCGCAGGACCTTGACCATTTTTTCCGCGTCCATGTCATAGGCCATGGTGACGTGGTGAAGGACTGCGCCGGAGGAAAAGCGTTTCTGTGCCGCGCCGCCGATCTTGCCCTTGGAGCTGGAGATGTCGTTGAGCGGCTTGTAGAAGGCGTCGATGCCGAGCGAGATCAGCGCCTTCAGCACCCAGTCGTCGAGGAAGGCGTAGGAATCGGCAAAGCTCATGTCCCGAACCAGTTCGCCCGGTACGTAGAGCGAATAGGTCACGCTGTTTCCGGGTTCGACCAGCATGGCGCCGCCACCGGTGATGCGGCGGACGGTCTCGATGCCGAATTCCGCGGCTGCTTCCATATCCACTTCGTTGCGGAGCGACTGAAAGCCACCGAGAATGATGGCAGGACGCTCCCATTCCCAGAAACGCAGGCAGGGACCACGACGGCCGGACGCGACTTCCTTGGCCAGAACCTCATCCATGGCGACATGCAGGGCCGGGGTCAGCGCCGGGGTCTCGATGATCTGCCACTCGTAATCGCGCCATGTGCCGGTGACGCCGAGTGCGCGGCGGACGGCGATGGCGACGGCTTCCGGGCTGAAGCCTATCATTTCTGCGCCGGGGCGTAAGCCCGTGCGCACTGCGGCGATGATGTCTTCCACCGTGGAGGAGGCGGAAAGGCCTTCGAGAGAGGCGCGGATGTCCTCGAGTGCTTCTGCCGGTTCGAGGAAGAAATCGCCCGAGACCTGGACATCGGCGAGAATGCCGTCACGGACATCGAGATCGACGACAACCAGCTTTCCGCCCTGAACCTTGTATTCACCGTGCATGTTTTGGCTTCCCAACCTGAATAACTGCTTTTTGCTGCGCGCTTTTAAGGGAACGAGACGAGGTCGCCGTAAAGCGAGCGGAGCTTTGCCTTTACAGCGTCAGAACCGCGGTAGATGTCAATGAATTTGCGCAGGCGCGGATCGTCGCGCATGTCCGGCCGGGTGACGAACTGGAAGGCGTAGATCGGGTCGTTTTCGAAGATCAGGCCAGAGGCTGGATCAAGGCCTGCAAGCTTGGCGAAGGTCGGATAGGTGGCGGCGGCGTCGACATCATCGAGCGCACGGGCGATCTGCGGGCCATCGAGCTGAGTGATCTGCAGCGGCTTCACCCACTTGACGACATCTTCGAGCGTGGCGCGATGGCCGGTACCGGGTTTCAGCTCGACGAGCTTCGCCTGCTGGAGGAGGAGCAGTGACCGGCCGGTGTTGACCGCGTCGCCGGAGAAGGCGATCTGCGCGTTGTCGGGCAGGTCTGCCAGCGACTTGTATTTCTTTGAATAAAGGCCGAAGGGCGTGGCGTAGGCAGGGGCGACGGCGACGAGATCGCGGCCGCCGGCCTGATTGGTGAATTCCAGATAGGGGATGTGCTGGAAGAGGTTGGCATCCATTTCCCGGTCTGCCACCGCCATGTTCGGCGTGTTCCAGTCGTTGAACTCGATGAGTTCGACGTTGAGGCCCTGAGCCTTCGCTTCTTCGGCGGCCACTTCCGCCGCCTGATTGGAAATGCTGGTGGCAAGCGCGATGCGCAACGGTTTTTCGTCCTGCGCCATGCTGACAGAGGCGGTGAAGGAGGATGCGATCAGGGTTGCGACGGTAAGGATATGCCGGAGAGAGACCATGGATGTGCTCGCGAATTGGATAGGCGCGGCGACACTGTCACTGTACCGCATTCTGGCGGTGCTTTACCCCTGTTTGGCGATGCAATCCATGGGGGAATCAAAAATATACTTATTGAGTCAAGTTTGGCCCGTGGTGAATGGCTACCGGCGCTGCCGCCGATAGCCGGAAGATGAAATATCAGAGGCCCATGGCCTTGAGTTCCTGCAGCGGCGGGATGGTGTCGAACATGTGCTGGTCGAGGCGATCCCAGATGATGCCGCAGGTCGGCTTGTGCGGGCCCGAGACGTTGATCGCGCGGGTCGGCGTGAAGATCACGTCGACGACGGTGTCATAGACATCGGGGTTGAGCTTTTCCGACAGGACCTGGCAATCATGGACGACGGCGGCGCAGGGGGTTTCGACGGAAATCTTGCCGAGCTGGTAGAGCATGCCCCATTCGGCATCGAAGAAACCGTGGCCCTTGCCGAAACGCACGCCATCCAGATTGATCGCGCCGGTGCCGGTGACCATGTAATCGACATTCGGCAGCTTCGTCTGGATGTCGGCAAGCGTCATATGCTGGCCGACGCGTTCCATGCCGTCGAGGGTCGAGGCATAGAGATAGAGTTCCGGAGCGATCTTCTTCGGATCAAGCAGCCAGAAGCCGCGCTTGATCGAATAGGTGGTCATCAGCACCAGCTTGCCGTCCTTCAGCGCCTGAAAGCGCAGGCGATCGAGGCAATTGTCGGGCGTGATGAAAATCAGGCGGGCGTCGCGGTAATAGGGATTGTCGAGCAGGTGGTTGACGGCAGCTTCGCCGCCCTCGAAATCGGCGATGAATTCGCCGAAATCGAAATGGAAGCGGCTGTCGGCGACGGCGACCTTGCGCAGTTCGGTCCAGACGCGCTCGCGTACGGAAGATTTGTGATCTGCGATTTCTGCGTGAGTGGACATTGGGGGCTCCTTGTAACTAGGCGGCCGGCTGCATGCCGCGCTTTTGCAGCACATGCCGTTCGATGACGATGACGATTTGATAGAAGAGAACCGAGATGAGGACCGAGACCACGGCGACCGTCCAGATCATGCCGTAGTCGAGATACCCTCGCGACTGGTTCAGGAGATTGCCGAGCCCGGTGCCGGTGGCGAGCCATTCGGCGATCATCACGCCCAAAAGCGCGCGCGGAACGGCAAGCCGCATGGCGGCGAAGAGATAGGGCAGGGATGCCGGGATAGAGACGAGCCTAAGCTGCGTGAACGGGCTGGCGCCATAGGCGCGCACCACATCGAGCGCCCCGCGCGACACCATGCCGAGACCCTGCGCCAGCGTGACGAAGGCCGGGAAGAAGGTGACCGAGATGGTGATCCAGAGGATGACCGAGGGGCCGCGGCCGAGAAGCAGGACGAGCAGCGGTGTCAGCGCAACGAGCGGCATGGTTTGCGTGACGAGCGCCACCGGCATGAACGAGCGGACGATGCCGGGCCGCACGACCGAGGCGAGCGCCAGCAGGAAGGCGAAGGCGAGGCCTGCCGCCATGCCGATCAGCGTCATCGGCAGCGTCTGTCCGAGTGCTGCCAGCAGGCGGGTTTGCGCCGAGGTCGCCGAGGGGGCGAGGAAGAGATAGTCGAAGACGCCGGCCGGGGTTTTGGCGATCATCGCCGGTGTGCCGAGAATTTTCAGGAGCAGCCACCAGACGAGGAAGGGCAGCGCGATCGAGGCAAGCGTGATGGCAATCGTCGACAGGAGATTGCCTTCGGAGCGGATGCCGGGCGGTGTGGCCGCGACGGTGACGGCGCGGGTGGAGCGGGTGAGGCGGGCCTCGATGAGTGAAAAAATGCCGTAGGCGATCAGTGCCATTGCCGTTGCGGCAAGGCCGATGCCCCAGAGGCGGGCGGGGTCCGCACGGCCGAGCGAGCCGATGAGATAGGCACCGAGGCCGAAACGTCCACCGCCGCCGAATTCCGCCAGGATCGAACCGAGCACGGCGGCCGGTGCCGCGACGCGCAGGCCGGCGAGGATGGCGGGCAGGGCGGCGCGGATTTCGACCAATCGCAGAAGCGCAAGTCGTCCGCCGCCATAGGCGCGCACGACATCGAGCATGCGCCTGTCCGTCTGGCTGATGCCGGTGACGGTGGCGCTCATGGTGACGAAATAACAGCCGAGGGCCGCAAGCACGACGCGCGGGGTCATGCCGGAAAAGGTGAGGACTAGAATGGGCGAAATGGCGATCGGCGGCAGCGCGAAGATCGCGACGTTGAGGCCGCGCCCGAGCCTTGCCGCAACCGGCGAGACGGCAAAAAGAATGCCGGCGAGTATGGCGAGGCCGTTGCCGATCAGGAAGCCGAGCGATGCGCCCTGAAAGGTGGCAAGGATATGGGCGGGATAATCGCCGCGATCCGACCAGAAGCGGATGAGGACTTCGGTCGGGGCAGGTAATGCGCCGCCGGCGACGAGCTTGAAGCGGCCGAGGATTTCCCAGAGGACGAGCAGGATCGCCGCGTTGCGAAGCGCGGACCAATGCCGGAAGCCGGTTTCTCTGGTCGTACTGGGCGAAGTTCCAAGCGCCGTCTCAGTGGCCATCCAGCGCCTCCGCGACCTGATCTTCGAGCGCGTGGAATTCCGGCGTGGTGAAGACTTCCGGAAGGCGTGGGCGGGCTAGCGGGATGTCGACGACCTTGCCGATACGGCCCGGGCGGCTCTGCATGACGACGACACGATCGGCAAGGAAAACGGCCTCGTCGATGCCGTGGGTGACGAGCAGGGTCGTGGCGCGGCTTTCCATCCAGATGCGCTGTAGCTCGAGATTCATCTGGCGGCGCAGGATCTGGTCGAGTGCGCCAAAGGGTTCGTCAAGGAAGAGAACCTTGGGATCGGTGACGAGGGCGCGAGCAATCGCCACGCGCTGGCGCATGCCGCCGGATAGTTCGCCGGGCAGGGCCTTCTCGAAACCCTTCAGGCCGACAAGGGCGATCAGTTCGGCGATCTTGGCGGAAAAATCGGCGCGTTTGCGGCCGAGCACATCGAGCGGCAGTGCGATATTGTCCTCGACGCTGCGCCAGGGCATCAGGGCGGCATCCTGGAAGGCTACGCCGGTGAGGCCGGCCTTGGCTGCCTGCTGCGGTTTCATGCCGGCAATGCCGATATCGCCCGAGGTCGCGTCATCGAGACCGAGCGCGAGGCGCAGCATGGTGGACTTGCCGCAGCCCGACGGGCCGATCAGCGCCGTGAACGAGCCTGCGGGACAATCGAGCGAAACATTGTCGAGCGCCTGAACGACAGTCCCGCGCCCCTGAAAGGAGCGCGAGACTGTTTCAAGCGTAATGCCGGTTGCAGAGGTCATCAAACTTCTTCGAGAACGGTGGTGTCGAAGTGTTCGCGCTTGGCGGTGATGCCGACAGCGGCAAGCGCCTCGATATTGGCGGCGATCGCTTCCTCGCTCATCGAATAGATGCCCTTGGCATTTTCGATCAGCGGCTTCTGCGCGGTATTGAAATAGACCTCGTTTTCGAGCGAGCGGCCGGTGCCCTTGAACCAGGTATCGGCAAAGGTCTTGGGGAAAGCTGCCGGATCCTTGAGGTTTTCTTCCCAGCCCTTGCGGCTGGCCTTGAGGAAGGCGACGATTTCCTTGCGCTTGGCCTTGAGCGTCTCTTCGGTGACGACGACGGTGTCGTTGAAGATGGTGAAGCCGAAATCATAAAGCAGGAAGGAGGTTGCCTCTTCGCCGGCCTGTTTGATGGTGAAGGGGACGTTGGTGGTGAAATCGACCGAGGCGTCGATCTCGCCCTTGATCAGCGGGGTCGGGTCGTAGGCGTAAGGCACGATGTTGACTTGGCTACGATCAACGCCGGAGATCTTCAGCATGGCTTCGACGGAGATGACATTGACCGGCGGAACCGCAAGCGTCTTGCCGATCAGGTCCTTCGGTTCCTTGATCGGGTTCTTGGCCAGCGAAACGATGCCGATCGGGTTCTTCTGGTACTGGGCGCCGATGATCTTGAACGGTGCACCCTGTTCGACGATCGCCTTGATCGTCGTGTCGGGCGTCGTCAGCGTCAGGTCGGCCTTGCCGGCGATGATCGAGCTTTCCGGGATGACGTCCGGGCCGCCCGACAGATATTCCAGCTCAAGGCCGGCTTCCTTGTAATAACCCTTGTCGGCGGCGAGGAAATAACCGGCGAATTCGGCATCGTTGATCCACGAAGCCTGGAAATTGAACGGGGTGGCGGCAGAGGCCATGCGGCCCATCATCGGCATGGTCGCGGCGGCGCCCATCAGGCCCATGAAATGGCGACGATTGAGGGAAAGATGCATCGGGCTGTTCCTTATTGTCGGGGTGAGGTCTTGAAAACGGTCTGTCAGGCGACGCCGCGCATGCGGGCAAGTTCTTTCAGCGGCGGCGTGTCGACGATTTCGTCGCGCGTCAGCCGCTCCCATTTGATGCCGCGGGGACGCCGGCTCTGGCGCTCGACCGTTGCAAGGCGGCTCGGCGTGGCGATGAAATCCACCTGGATGTCGGTTTCGCTGGGGCTCAGCTGTTCATCGACCACCTGGACATCGTGGACGATGGCCGCGACCGGCGTCTTTTCGTCGACCAGGCCGAGATCGGTGAACATGCCCCATTCGAGATCGAAAAAGGTATGGCCCTTGCCGAAACGGATGCCGTCCTTCGTCACCGCCGATGCGCCGGTGGCAAGCAGGTCGAAACGGCCGATCTCCGTCAGTTCCTCAAGATTGATCGGGCGGGCGAAATGCTCCATGCCGTCGAGCCATGCGGCAAAGGGAGCCGCTTCCGGCGGCACGATGCCCGGCGCCATATAGAGAAAGCCGCGCTGCATGTTGTAGGTCGACATGACGAAGGCCTTGCCCTCGGCGATTAGACGACGACGCAGTTCGGTCATCGAATTGTCAGGCGTGACGAAGGCCAGTTTGCTGTCTGCAAAAGCAGGAAGAGCCGCGATCCGGTCGGTCGCCTGCTCGACGCCTTCGAAATCCGGAATGAATTCGCTGAAGCTTAAGTGAAAGCGCGTGTCGGGGCGAGCGACAGCCTTCAGGCTGTCCCAAATTCTCTGCCGGATCACGCGTGGTTGTGCCATCATGGCCTCTGTTTCAGTGTTTCATAATTGTGAAACAATAGTTTCATTGTTGCAAGAGGGGTGCTAGTCTTTTTATGCAGAGCGGCAAACCGGAGAGATCATGGCCTCGCGTCTCGTCTTGCGCATTCAGGAACGCTACGCGCGGCTGACAGCCGGCGAGCAGAAACTTGCCCAGCTGATCCTCGATCGGCAGGATGATATCCTGACCCATTCGGCAACCGAGATCGCCGAGATGGCCGGCGTTTCCAAGGCGACGGCCGCGCGTTTCTTCCAGCATCTGGGTTATGCGGATTTTAACGAGGTAAAGCTGCAGGCGCGTGAAGAGCGCAACCGCACGGAACCTTACGGTTATTCCGTCACCCAATCCGAGCAGGTGGCGTTGGGGCGCACGATCGGGGCGCATCTTGAGCTCGAACTCAAGAACCTGACCAAGACGTTTGAGGAAATGCGTTCCGACAAGGTCAGGCAGGCGGCGGAAATGATCGGCGCTGCACCGAAAGTATGGGTTCTCGGGCTTGGTGTGGAAGAGGGCGTGGCGCGTTATGCGCGGCTCGTTTTCTCCCGGTTGCGGCACAGCGTGATGATTCTCGGCATCAACCAGGGCTCGTGGGCAGAAGATCTGGCGATGACCGGGCCGAAGGACGTGTTGCTTCTGGTGACGCTGCCGCCGCACCAGCCGATCCTGAAACCGATCCTCAGCCACGCGGCGACGAGCCGTCTCAACATCATCACCATTACCGACCGCAACTCGATGCTGGAAGCGCAGCGCTATTCGAATGTCGTATTGCCTTGCCATGTGGCGAGCTTTGCGCTCGGCCCGTCGCATACGACTATTCTAAGCACGGTGAGGCTGCTGGCGCTGACCTATGCGGCGCATGCCGGTCGCTCGGCCCAGCAACGCGCCGAGATCATCTCGGCAATCCATGAAGAGCTTGGCGATCTTTACTGATCGAATGTTACGTTTTTGGTTTCATGAGGCCCTGCGCATCCTTACCAAGATTTAATCCGCAGGCCGCTGTGTTCGCTGGCTTTTCGCCGTTTTGAGCGCAATATCCTCCTCCACAGAGGCAAGGCCCTGATGGAGAACTACCGGCATGAAGAAGATCTGGATCGTGGCCTGTTTTGCCGTGGCGGCAGCTGCCGGCTGGCATTTTCGAGCGCAGCTTCCCTATCTCGATCAGCTTGATCCGCAAGCTTCGGCGGATAAGACGGCAGCAAACGGGCAATCGCAGGATGGCGGTCGCAACGGGCAGCGTGGGCGCGGCAATGGCCAGCCCGCCGCAGTCAAGACCGTTGCCGCCGTGAAGATGACCTTGCCGCTCGATGTCACTGCAACGGGTGCAGCCGTTGCCGATGAAAACACCACGATCGCAGCGCAGGAAGCTGGAACGGTGCTTTCCATCGCTGCGCGTGATGGTGATGTGGTCAAGGCCGGCGACCTGATCGCCAAGCTGGATGATCGCAGCCTTGTGGCGGCGCTCGACAAGGACAAGGCACTGCTGGCACGGGATGAAGCTACGCTGAGGGGGGCAGAGACTGCGCTTGCCCGGGCGAAAACGCTCGTCGATCGCAGTGCCGGCACGCAGCAATCGGTCGACGAGGCGCAGGCCACGCGCGATACCAGCGCCGCAACGGTTCAAAGCGACAAGGCGACGATCGCAGCCGATCAGGTCAATTTGGAGCATACGGAAATCCGCGCGCCTTTCGAAGGGCGTCTCGGCGATATCGCGGTCAGCGTCGGTGCCTATCTCGGGGTTGGATCCACCGTGGTGACGATCGAGAAATATGACCCCATCTATGTCAGCTTCCATCTGCCGGAAGGTTATCTCGGCGAATTGCGTCGGGGATTTCCGGGTGGTGAGATTGCAGTCGATGCGTTGCCTCAGTCTTCCTCGGACGAGGTCGTTTCCGGCAAGCTCAGCTTCTTCGACAATACGGTCGACACGGCGTCCGGTACCATTCTGGCAAAGGCGCAGTTCGATAATCCGGGCGGAGAATTATGGCCTGGCCAGTCCGTCAACGTGACGGTCCATTTCAACGGCGGCGAAGAGAACGTCGTCGTGCCGACCGTTGCCGTTAATCCGGGTGCCGACAGTCCCTTCGTCTATACGATCGGGGATGACAAAAAGGCCCACAAGACGCTGGTGACGGTTTCCCGCTCCAATGGCAGCGACACTGCAATCACCAAGGGGATAGAGGACGGTGCTCACGTTGTCGTGGAAGGGCAATCGCAGCTTGCCGATGGTGCGACGGTTCACGAAGACTTTTCCGGCACTGGCCGGGAGACAGCCTCGGTCAATACCGTGATTGAGACGGGGGCAAACAATTGATCTCCGAATTCTGCATCAGGCGTCCCGTCGCCACCACGCTTCTTGCCATCGGGGCCATATTGGCCGGGCTTGCCGGATACAGGATGTTGCCGGTGGCCGCCCTGCCGCAGGTGGATTTCCCGACGATCAATGTGTCCTCTTCGCTGAGCGGCGCCTCGCCCCAGACGATGGCGACGGCGGTTTCCACGCCGCTGATCAAGAAATTCGAGACCATTCCGGGCATCAGCGAAATCAGTGCGACGAACTCGCTCGGCAATTCCTCGATCGTGCTGCAGTTCGATCTCAGCCGTAACATCGATGCCGCCGCTGCCGACGTGCAGGCCGCGATCTCGCAGGCAAGCCGGCAATTGCCGGACAACATGACGACGGCGCCGAGCTATCGCAAGACCAACCCGGCCGATGCGCCGGTTCTGCTCTTGACGGTCAGAAGCGACAGCCTGCCGCCGAGCAAGGTGGACGAGATCGCTGAAAACGTCATTTCGCCGACGCTTTCGACGCTGCCGGGTGTTGCCGAAGTGTCGATCTTCGGGGCGAAGACCTATGCCGTTCGTGTCGAGGTCGACCCCGACAAGCTGCAGGCGCGCGGGCTCGGTGTGCAAAGCGTGACCAACGCGATCGAGGCCGCCAACAGCCAGGCGCCGGTCGGCTCCATGCAGAACGGCAGCCAGAAACTGACGATCAATGCCGACACCCAGCGCACCAATGCCGAAGAATTCCGCTCGCTGGTCATCGCCTCGCCCAACGGCGCGCCGATCCATTTGGGCGATATCGCGCGGGTGGAGGACAGTGTCGAAAATCTCGATGCGGGCAGCTGGTATGACGGCGATTCGGCGATCGTGCTCGCCGTCCAGCGCCAACCGGATGCCAATACGGTCGCGGTCGTCGATGCGGTGAGGGCGAAGATCCCGGCGCTGACGGCGGAGCTTCCGGCGTCCGTGACGCTCAATGTGATGAACGATTCTTCCGTCTCGATCCGTGAATCGATCTCCGACGTGCAGTTCACGCTGGGGCTGACGATCGCGCTTGTCGTGCTGGTGATCTACCTGTTCCTTGGACGCGTGTCCGCGACCATCGTGCCGGCGCTTGCCGTGCCCCTGTCGCTGATCACGACCTTCGGCGCCATGTATCTGCTCGGCTACAGTATCGACAATATCTCTCTTCTGGGGCTGACGCTTTCCGTCGGCCTCGTGGTCGACGATGCGATCGTGATGCTCGAAAACATCATGCGGCATATCGAGGACGGAATGCCGGTGCGGCAGGCAGCGCTGCAGGGGGCGTCCGAGGTCAGCTACACGATCGTCTCGATGTCGATCTCGCTGATTGCCGTGTTCATTCCGATCCTGCTGATGGGCGGCGTGGTCGGGCGGCTGTTCAACGAATTCGGCATGGTGGTCGCGATGGCGATCGTCGCTTCGGCCATCGTGTCGCTGACGGTGACGCCGATGCTGGGGTCGCGCATGTCCGACCGGCATCATCGCCCGAGCCTGATCGTCAGGATATTCGATCGCGGCTTCGAGAAGACGCTGCGCGGTTATGATCGCTCGGTCGGCTGGTGCCTGAGGAACCGGATGGTGATCATGCTGGTCTTCCTGGCTTCGGTCGGCGGCTCCGTCTATCTGTTCAAAACGCTTCCGAGCAGCTTCTTCCCGACGGAGGATATCGGCAGGCTTTCGGTTTCGACACGGGCCAGAGAAGACATTTCCTATACGGCGATGCGCGATCTGCAGGAACAGGTCGTCGCCGCGATCCGCGCCAACCCGGCGGTTGCGCATGTGACGTCGACAGTCGGCGGCAGCGGCAGAAGTCCACTCAACAACGGTACCGTCTGGGTGGAGTTGAAAGACCGTGACGCGAGGCCGCCATTGCAGCAGACGCTGCAGGAGCTGCGGCAGGCGACGGGCAGGATCGCCGGCATCCGCGCCTTCATCACGCCGCAGCAGAGCCTTCGCTTCGGCGGCCGCAGCACCGCAAGCCAATATCAGCTCGTTGTCCAGGCATTGAAGGTGGACGATACGAACGAATGGTCGGGCAAGCTGCAGGATGCGATGCGCAAGGACCGGCAGCATTTCACCGACGTCACCTCCGATGCGCAGAACAACGCGATCGAGGCCGATATCAAGGTCGATACGGAAAAGGCCGCCCGTTTCGGCATTACCGACGACACGCTGCGCAAATCGCTGCAGATGGCCTTCGGCGGTTACAATGCCGCTGAAATCCAGTCGACGGGAGACAGTTACGAGGTCATCGTCGAGTTCGACACCAGCCGGCAGTGGAACGACCAGTTGCTGCAGCAGGTGCGGATCATGTCGTCCAACGGCGCGCTGGTGCCATTGTCGAACTTTGCCCATGTGGAACGAAAGACCGCGCCGGTGACGATCAGCCAGACCGGACAGCTGGTTTCGACGACGATTTCGTTCAACCTTCCCGAAAACGTGTCGCTCAGCGATGCGACCGCTGCGATCGACCAGATCAAGGCATCGCTCGACATGCCGGCAGACGTGTTCACCTCATACGGCGGCACGGCGCAGATCTTTCAGCAGAGCCAGGGCAACACGCCGCTGCTGATCCTTGCCGCCGTTCTGACCATCTATGTCGTGCTCGGGGTGCTTTATGAGAGCTTCATCCACCCGCTGACTATTCTCTCCGGCCTGCCGGCGGCGGCGTTCGGTGCGCTTCTGGCGCTGAAACTGTTCGGTTTCGATCTCTCGATCATCGCGCTGATCGGTCTTCTGATGCTGATCGGCATCGTCAAGAAGAATGCGATCATGATGATCGACGTGGCGGTGGAGACGATGCGGGAGAAGGGTGAGAGTGCGGCGGCCGCGATCCACGAGGCAAGTGTTCGGCGTTTCCGGCCGATCATGATGACGACCTTCTGTGCGCTGCTCGGCGCCTTGCCGATCGCAATCGGCGGCGGCGCGTCCTCGGAGCTTCGCCAGCCGCTCGGCGTCGCGGTCGTCGGCGGCCTGATCGTCAGCCAGGCACTGACGCTGTTCATCACGCCGGTTATCTTTGTCGAGATGGACCGTTTCGGCCGGTTCCTCAGCCGGCTTGGTCGGCGAAAGGACGAGGAGCGGACCGAGAGCAATGACGATCATGGCTCCGCAATCGCGGCAGAGTGAGGGGTTCCGCTATCTGAGGAAGCGCCGGAAACGGCGCAGTGCCAGCCAGAACAGGACCGAGCCGATGACCATTAGCGCGAGCAGCTGTGGCCAGACGACGTCGATCTGCGCGCCGCGGAAGAGGACGGCCTGGGCCAGGATGACGAAATGCGTATTGGGGGCCAGCAGCATGATATACTGGATGATGTCCGGCATGCTTTCGCGCGGCGTCATTGCGCCCGAAAGCACCTGAAGCGGCAGGAGCACGAGGATCAGCAACAGGCCGAATTGCGGCATGGAGCCTGCGACGGTCGCCAGAAATATACCCATGGATGTGGTGGCGAACAGAAAGAGCGCCGTGCCGAGGAGGAAGACCGCGGGCGAGCCTTCGATCGGGATCGCCAGCAGTCCCTTGACGATGACGAACAGGGCAAAGCTCGAGGCGAGCAGCACGACGAGGCCCATCGACCAGATCTTGCTGATCATGATTTCCGTCGGCGTGACCGGCATGACGAGCAGGTGCTCGATCGTGCCGTGTTCGCGCTCGCGGATGAGGGCGGCACCGGTCAGGACGATCGACAGCATGGTGATCGAGGTGATGATGTTGGTGATCGAGCCGAACCAGGACTTGTCGAGCGACGGATTGAAGCGTGCCCGAAGCGTCAGATCCACCGGGACGCTGGTTGCGCCTCTGTAACGGTTGAGGAATTCGCCGACCTCGTTTCCGACAATCGTCTGGATATAGCCGCTGCCGCTGAAGGCCTGGCTCATGCGGGTTGCATCGACATTGAGCTGGATGACCGGCTGCTGGTTTGCCAGTACATCGCGCTGGAAATCCGGCGGGATGTTGAGCGCGAACGTGTCGAGGCCGGCATCCATGCGGCTGTCCATTTCGGCAATCGAGATCTGTTTCGGCGGTACGAAATAGGGAGGCATGAAGGCGGTGCTGATGCGGCCCGAAAGCGGCGACTGATCCTCGTCGACGATGGCGACGGCGGCATTGTTGAGTGTTTCGGGCATGGCGCTGGAGCCGGTATAGATCTGCAGGCTGAACGCATAAACGATCAGGAGAAGCAGCATCGGATCGCGGGCGAGGCCGCGCAATTCCTTGAGGCCGAGCTGAAAGATGTTGGACGAGAACATGGGTCAGCTCTCCTGCTTCTTGAGAAGCACCGCGCCGAGCGCGGCCAGAATGGGGATGGCGATCAAAAGCGGGACGAAGGAGCCGGCCAGGCCGGCGAAATCCAGCGCCTTGGAGAAGGTGCCTCGCGAGATCGTCATGAAATAGCTGGTCGGATAAATCTGGCCGATCAAGGCGCCGGCACCCTGCAGCGAGGAGACCGGGTCGGTCATGCCGGAATATTGCGTGGCCGGGATCAGCGTCAGCAGCGCCGTGCCGAAAATGGCGGCGATCTGGCTCGACATGAAGGTGGACATCAATATGCCGATCGAGGTGGCGATGATCACGTAGAGCAGGGCGGCTGTCGCATAGGTAATGAAGCTGCCGGTGAAGGGCACACGGAAGATCAGCGTGGCGAAGGCGACCAGCAGCAGGAAATTCAGCATGCCGAGGACGATATAGGGCAGCTGCTTGCCGAACAGGAATTCCAGCCGCGTCACCGGCGTGACGTAGAGATTGATGATCGATCCCAGTTCCTTTTCGCGTACGACGCTGAGGGCCGAAAGCATGGCGGGGATGAGGATCAGCAGAAGCGGGATGACCGCCGGCACCATGGCGACGAGGCTTTTGACGTCCGGATTATAGCGGAAGCGGGTTTCTATGGAGAACGTGCCCTGCGTGGCGGCTGCCCCGTTGATCTCCTTCGCCTTGCGGTTCAGCCAGTTGGCATGCATGCCCTGGACGTAACCGCTGACGGTTTCCGCCCGCTGCGGCATGGCGCCGTCGATCCATGCGCCGATCTCGACCGTATCGCCGCGCAGTACGTTTCGCCCGAAGCCCGGCGGAATTTCGATCGCCAGGCTGATCTCGCCCTCGCGCATGCGCTTGTCCATGTCGGCATAATCGCGGATCGGCTCCTTCTCGATGAAATAGCGTGACCCGGCGATATCGAGCACATAGTCGCGGCTGATCGTCGAGTCGTCGCGGTCGAGAACGGCAAACGTCAGATCCTCGACATCCATGTTGATGCCGTAGCCGATGACGAACATCAGGATCACGCTGCCGAGCACGGCGAGCGTGGCGCGGATCGGATCGCGCTGCAGCTCCAGCGTTTCGCGCCGCGTGTAACTGAACATGCGACGGAAATCGAAGAGACGGCGTTTTTTCGGCGAATGGGGATCGTGCGACAGGATCGGAGCGGGGGCAGGCGTCTGCCCGTTTTCGGTCTTTTCCGATGGTGTGATGCCGGACGCTTCTTCGAGATAGGCGATGAAGGCTTCTTCGAGCGTCGCCGCATTGCGGCTTTTGGCGATCCCTTCCGGCGTGTCGCTGATCAGCACCTTACCGGCGTGCATGAGCGAGATGCGGTCGCAGCGTTCCGCCTCGTTCATGAAATGGGTGGAGATGAAAATGGTGACATTGTCCTTGCGGGAGAGATCGGCAAGGATCTGCCAGAAGGCGTCGCGGGCAATGGGATCGACGCCGGAGGTCGGTTCGTCGAGGATCAGCACGTCGGGGGCGTGGATCATGGCAACGGCGAGCGACAGGCGCTGGCGGATGCCGAGCGGCAGGCCATCGGGCAGCGTCTCCATGACATCGGCAAGGCCGAAGCGACTGGCCATTTCGTCGATCCGTGCCGGGATATTCTCTTCCGGCAGCTTGAACAGGCGGGCATGCAGGTCGAGGTTCTGGCGCACCGTGAGTTCGCTATAGAGCGAAAAGGCCTGGCTCATGTAACCGACGCGGCGGCGCACGGCCATGTCGCTGGCATCGACCGTGCGGCCGAAGAGTTTTGCCTCGCCTTCGCTGGCCGCCAGAAGCCCGGTCAGCATTTTCATCGTCGTCGACTTGCCGCAGCCGTTGGAGCCGAGGAAACCGAAGATCTCGCCGCGCGGGATCTTGAAGCTGACATTGTCGACGGCGGTGAAACTGCCGAAGCGCATGCTGAGATGGCTAGCCTCGATGGCATAGTCTTCCGCCCCGTCATGCTCGCGAGGCGGGATGACGACATCGACATGGCCGCGCCGCTCGGCTTCGGGAAGAAGCGCGATGAAGGCGGCATCGAGATTGTCGGTGGAGGTGCGCGACAGAAGTTCGGCGGGCGTGCCGGTATCGAGAACCTTGCCGCCATTCATCGCCACCAGCCAGTCGAAGCCTGCGGCCTCTTCCATATAGGCGGTGGCGACGATGACGCTCATGCCGGGGCGGCCGGCGCGGATCGTATCGATCAGCTCCCAGAACTGCCGGCGCGAAAGCGGATCGACGCCGGTCGTCGGTTCGTCGAGGATCAGGAGATCCGGATCGTGGATCAGGGCGCAGCAGAGGCCGAGCTTCTGTTTCATCCCGCCCGAAAGTTTTGCGGCAGGCCGGTCGGCGAAGGGCGAAAGGCCGGTGCTTTCCAGAAGCTCGCTGATGCGCGCCTCGCGCTCAGCCTTGTCCTGGCCGAACAGGCGGGCAAAAAAATCGACATTCTCGAAGACCGACAGGGTGGGGTATAAGTTCTTGCCCAGCCCTTGCGGCATATAGGCGATCTTCGGGCAGGTCGTGTCGCGATGGCGGGCATCCGACATGTCGCCGCCGAGAACCTCGACCTTGCCTTTCTGGATCGCGCGGGCACCGGAGACAAGCGAGAGCAGGCTCGACTTGCCGACGCCATCCGGGCCGATCAGGCCGACCATGCAGCCGGAAGGGATATCGATCGACACGTCATCGAGCGCGACCGTCTTCTTGTAGGCAAGCGATACCTGCTGCAGCCGGACTACCGACTTGCTGTCGCGTGAGGCTTGTGTGTCGGCGGCGTCCATCTCGGCGCCGTCACTTCACAAGGTTGCGTTCGAGATTTTCCGGCCATGCGGCTTGCGGATCGAGCCGGACATAGGCCATGCCGGGCAGGCCCGTCTTGACGTATTGGATGTATTTCTGAAGCAGTTCCTGCGGGATCTGGGCCCGAACCCGGAAGGTGAGTTTCTGCCGCTCTTCCTCCGTCTCGACCGTCTTCGGGGTGAACTGCGCGACATCCGCGACGAAGGAGACTTTTGCCGGGATCGTGTATTGGGGCGCTGCGTCGAGCACGAGGCGGACGTCGGAACCGATCGAGGTCTGGCCGGCCTGTGCGGTGGGCAGGAAAAATGTCATGTAGACATCGCCGAGATCGACGAGATTGAGAACGCGGCCGCCGGCGGACAAAACCTCTCCCGGTTGGGCGACGCGGTACTGGACGCGGCCGTCGCGCGGGGAAGTCAGCGTGCTGTCGGCGATATCGGTATCGACACTGTCGATCTGGGCTTTGGCCGCATCGACTGCCGCTCCGGCATCGACGACTTGCGCCTTGGCGGCGTTGATTGCCGCATCGGAGGCCGCAAGCGAGGCTTCCGCCGAGGCGAGCGTGGCGCGTGCCGCCTGTTCGGCCGCCTCGCTGTCATCGACCACCTGCTGCGAGACGGTGTTGTTGGCGAGCAATTGCCGCGAGCGGGCATTGGTCTTTTCCGCCGAGTCGAGCTGGGCCTTGCGCTGTTCGATAACCGCAAGGGCAGATTTGCGTTCGGCCTCGCGCTGGGCGACGAGGCTGTGGGCCGTATCGACGGAGATTTCGGCGCGGCGAAGCTGGGCTTGCGCCTGACGCTTGCTGGCTTCCAGCTGGGCGGTATCCATCTTGGCGAGAATCTGACCCGCCTTGACGAAATCGCCTTCGCGAACCATCAACTCCTTCAGCCTGCCGGCGGTCTTGGTGGAGATGTCGATTTCGACGGCCTCAATGCGGCCGTTGCTGGAGGTGAAGCCCGCGGCCAAGCTGTCGCCACGGAAAACCGTCCAAGCATAATATCCACAAGCAACTACAACGAGGGCGATTACGCCCCAGACCCATCCCCTTGCGGATTTCGTCATCACTGTCCCCAGGCAATTGCAACTGTTCCCGTGACGATAGACTTATGGCGTCATGGCGAATTGACCACGGTCAATGCAACCTTTTGCTGAATGTCGGTGCCCGCATTCAGTGAGGCTGGTTTCCCCGGACGAAGACGCCGATGCAGCGCCGTAGATGGCGGTTGCGATCCGCGCGGTCCTTCCAGTCACGGCTGCCCGGCCCGGCCATGCCTCCGAACAGAAGGTCCATCAGCATGCGGGCGCCGCTCAATGTGTTGTCGATCGCAAGCATCCTGCGGCCAACCTGAAGATCGAGCCATTCCGCGAGAAGCTTTCGTGATCGGTCGACACCCTCCCGGTGCAAAATATCGACCAGTTCGGGAACCTGCTGCGATTCCCTTATGACGAAGGAGATGAAGGCTTCGCGTTCCCGTTCCGCCGCCTCGTCGATGTCGATCATGAAGATATCTGCCAAAACCTCATCGACGGGTCTGTCTTCATCCTCGGGGCGCGGGAGAGCGAGCATCATCCGGCGATGGGAGCCGACGACCGCGAGAAATAGATCCGCCTTGCTTTCGAATACCCGATAGAGGGTCTGCTTGGAGATACGACATCGCGCCGCCACGATATCGGTCGTGGTGCCGCGATAGCCGAGTTCGACGAAGGTGCGCTGGGCCTCCTCGACGATCGCCTGCCGGCGTTCATCGTCGCTCTGCGTTTTCGGGCGTCCCCTTGAACGTTTCATTTCGGGCATAGTGTCGTCGCTATCCATCAATCGCAGTGTCTTATGTCCGGCGGTATCACGCAAGAGCCGCCACCGGATCAAGTCGCGACGCGTTGCGGGCCGGAAGATAGCCGAAGGCGATGCCGATAAGGCAGGACGAAACGACTGCAAGAACGATGGGTGCTGTCGTGAACACGAGGCTGAAGCTCGAGCCGAACAGGCTGAATGTCGCGCCGAACAGAAGCGCGAGCGCCACGCCCAGCACGCCGCCGATCAGGCAGACGAGAACCGCTTCGATGAGGAACTGCTGCAGGATATCCTGCCGTCTGGCGCCGACCGCCATGCGCACGCCGATTTCGCCCACCCGCTCGGAGACCGATACCAGCATGATGTTCATCACCCCGATGCCGCCGACGATCAGCGAAATGACGGCGATCGCGCCGATCAGCAGCGTCATCGTCTGGGTCGTGCTGGTGATGGTCTGGCGAATGTCGTCGGTATTCAGCACGAAGAAATCCTTGGTGCCGTGGCGGCCGGTGAGGAAGGTGGTGACCGCCTGTTCGGCGACGCTGGTGTCGGCATCGTCGCTGATCCTGAGCGTGATGCTGCGCAGCGACTGGTCGCCGGTGAAACGGGTCTGCACGCTGGTATAGGGCAGGTAGATGGAGAGATTGTCGCTGGAGCCGAAACCGCCCTGCTGCGACGAGATCACGCCGATCACCCGCGACGGCACGCTGCCTGCCAGAAATACCTGGCCGATCGCTTTGGCAGTATCGCTGCCGAACAGGGTTTTTGCCGTGTTTTCATCGATGACCGCATCCTGTTCCATGGCCAGCACGCCGGCATCGTCGAAGAAACGGCCGGCGACGAGCTTCGAGCCCTTGACCTCGAAATATTTGCTGCCGACGCCGTTGATCAGGGCATTGGCTTCGGTTGCGCCGAAACGAGCCGTCGCGCTGGTCGAGACCGTTGGTGTCGCGGCGGCGATATAGGGTAGTTTCGCAAGCGCATTGGCGTCGGAGACCACCAGGGTCTTCACCCGGCCCGATCGCGTGTCGCCGAACCCGTTGCCGGGAAAGACTTCCAGCGTGTTGGTGCCGAGACTGCTGATATTGGCGAGCACCTTCTGCTGGCTGCCGGTGCCGAGCGCCACGACCGAGATCACCGAGGCGATGCCGATGATGATACCGAGCATTGTCAGGAACGAGCGCATTCGATGGGCCTTCAATGCCTTGCAGGCCATCAGGAAGGCTTCGCGAAAACGGTCGAAACCGGCGCCGACGCGATTTGCCGGTGCGACGGTTCGCGGTGTTGTTTCCGGAGCCGAAACGGGAATGGCTCTGGAGCGCGTGTCGGAAATGATCCGGCCGTCGGAGATCTCGATGATGCGTTCGGCTCTTGCGGCCACCGTCGCATCATGGGTGACGATGATGATGGTGCGGCCTTCGGCATGCAGTTCGTCGAGAATGCGCAGCACTTCCTCGCCGCTTGCCTTGTCGAGCGCTCCGGTCGGTTCGTCGGCTAGGATCACGTCGGCATCGTTCATCAGGGCGCGAGCAATTGACACGCGCTGCTGCTGGCCGCCGGAGAGGTGCCCCGGCCGATGTTCGGTGCGATCCGCCATGCCGAGGCGTCCGAGCAGGGCGGCGGCTCGCTCGCGCCGCTGGCTGCGGTCGCGGCCCGCATAGACCGCCGGGATCTCGACATTGGAGAGCGCCGAGATTTCGTCCAGCAGATGATAGCGCTGGAAGATGAAGCCGAAATGCTCGCGTCTCAGCGCCGAGCGGTCGTCGTTGTCGAGGGCGGATGTCTCGCGGCCGGAAATCCTGTATGTGCCGGCGGTCGGCCGGTCGAGCAGGCCGAGAATGTTCATGAGCGTCGACTTGCCGGAGCCGGAGGCACCGATGATGGCGACCATCTCGCCGCGTTCGATCGTCAGGTCGACGTCTTTCAGGACGGTGATCGTGCCGTCGCCGGAGGCATAGTCGCGGCGCAGGCCGGCGAGCGAAATCAGGGGTTCTGTCATCGCTTTGCTCCCGTCAGAACATCGGCGGCGGACCGCCGCGACTGCTGGATGTCGATGGTGCAGCCGAGCCTTCGCCGATCACCACCCGCTCGCCCTCGGAAAGGCCGGACCTGACCTCGGCGGTGATCTTGTTGTTAAGGCCGATCTCGACCTGGCGGGTCTCGATCCTGCCGTCCTTCTCGACGCGGACCTGGGCTGCGCCCGTTGCAGCGGTTTCCGGCAAGGCGGAGGAGGGGATGGTGAGCACATCTGCTGCCGAACCGAGGATGATATTGACCTCGGCTGACATGTAGGTGCGGAAACGGCCGTCGTCATTCGGGATATCGAAGACGCCGATATAATAGATCGCCGAGGAGGATGAGGACGAAGACGATGACGAGGCGGTGCTGGAGGTGGCGACGCTGCTGTCATCGACGATCGATTCCGGGGCAGGCTCGATCGCCGCAAGCGTCGCGTCATAGGATCGCGCCCGGTCGCCGATGACGTTGAAACGCACCTTCTGTCCGGCTTCGACGCGGGTGATATCGGCTTCGGAAATCTCGGCACGGACCGTCATCCGGGTGAGGTCGCCGAGGGCGACGATGGTGGGGGCCGATTGCGTCGCGTTGACGGTGCGGCCCTCCTGGTTGACGATCGCCAGAACCGTGCCGTCCATCGGCGCGCTTATCCGTGTATAGCCGACATCCGCCTGCGCTGTCTCGACGGCGACCTCGGCCTCGGTGATCTGCGCGTCGAGCGCCTCGATCTGCGCCGTGACGACCTTCACTTCCGCTTCGGCGGTTTGCAGGTCGGCGCGGGAGCCTGCCTGTTTCTCGTAGATCGCCTGTTGGCGAGCGAGGGTGAGGTTGGCGTTTTCCAGCTCTGCAACGCGTTCATTGCGTTGTGCCTGAACATTGGCGAGCGCTGCCCTGGCGGTTTTCAGCGCGTTGTCCTGCGTGGTGGAATCGATGAGTGCGATGAGGTCGCCCGCCTTCACCGTGTCACCGACGGCGACCTTCAGCGAAGTGATGCGACCTGATGCTTGTGAGCCGACTGCGACCAGCCGCGAGGGCTTGAGGGTGCCCGTCGCGAGAACCGTCGATTCCACATTGCCGCGCGCCACGGGCGTCGTCAGCACTGCCGGAGTGGAGGCCGATGACGACAGGGTAAAGGCGGTGCCGACACCTATGATGACAAGCGCGATAAGCAGGAGTGGCAGGGCCGTCTTGAGACGCATGCGAAATACTCAACCTTTTTTAAAACCGATGAGTACCGATATTGTTTTTCACCACCGGCCTGTCAACGCAGCGAAGATTAAATGATGTTCATGCTGGCGCGGATATGGCCATTCACCCGCAGTAACCTGCCTGCTCGTTTTCAAATTTGCGGCGGCTTTTCATCAAAACTATGTTAGATTGGCGGCAGGCTGTTGCATCGGGCGGCATGACCGTGTCCAATGCTATCGAGGCGGTTGCAGTCCCTCGATGGTACTTATCAAGATATTGATTTCATTATTTTAGTTGTCAGTTTTTGGTTTTACGGATCGCTTGGGCGGTAATGACGCATGCCTTTACGGATTGTCGCAGCGCTTCTCGGTTGAGCAATTCTGGCATGCAGTGATATGCCGTTCTTCAACCACCGTGATATTCAAAATCAACTTGCGATAATTTATATACGTATTAGTTTGTATGTAAATTTCTCTCCCCCTCAGTTGGAGCTTTCCGATGCAAAAGACGCCGCTGCGCGCTCTCGCACTTTTGTCTGGTCTCGCATTTCTGGCAGGGTGCCAGCAGGAGCAGCAGGGGCAGGCCAAGCAGGCGCCTCCGCCCAGTCCTGTCGGTGTCGTGACGATTGCGGCTGAATCGCTGCCGATCATCAACGAACTTCCGGGACGCATCTCGCCGACCCGGCTTGCAGAAGTTCGCCCGCGTGTGGCCGGTATCGTCGTCGAGCAGGTGTTCGAGCAGGGCTCGCAGGTCAACCGCGGCGATGTCCTTTACCGCATCGATCCGGCGCCGTTCCAGGTGCAGGTCGATAGCGCCAAGGCAACGGTTGCACGGGCCAAGGCTGCCCAGTTGCAGGCGCGCCAGACGTCCGATCGCCAGCAGCAGCTGCGTCGCTCCAACGTTGCTTCGCAGCAGGAATTCGATAACGCGATCTCGCAGCTGGCACAGGCTGATGCCGAAGTCGCCGTTGCCGAGGCCGGCCTCGCACAGGCAAATCTCAACCTGCAGTATTCGCAGGTCACCGCGCCGATCAGCGGCCGCATCGGCCGTGCGCTGATCACCGAAGGCGCACTTGTCAGCGCCAACAGCACCGAGAACCTTGCAACCATCCAGCAGCTCGACCCGATCTATGCCGATTTCACCCAGCCGGCTGCTGACCTGATCCGCCTGCGCAAGGCGCTCGAAGACGGCAAGTTGATGACTGGCGACAATGAGGCGGAAGTGAAGCTGCTTCTCGATGACGGCACGCCTTACGCCCAGACGGGACGCCTGCTGTTCTCCGAAGCCGCCGTCGATGAAACGACCGGCCAGGTGACGCTGCGTGGTGAATTCCCCAATCCGGACGGCGACCTTCTGCCGGGCATGTATGTGCGCGTCCAGATCCAGCAGGGTGTCGAGAGGGAAGCCTTTGCGGTTCCGCAGCAGGCGGTTCAGCGCGATCCGGGCGGTCAGGCAAGCGTGCTTGTCGTCGGTGAAGGCAACAAGGCCGAGCAGCGCCGCGTCAATGTCGGCCGTGCGCTTGGCGATCGCTGGGTCATCTCGCAGGGCCTGAAGGCCGGCGACAAGGTCATCGCCGACGGCTTCCAGAAGACTGCACCCGGAGCCACCGTCAACCCGCAGCCCTGGAGCCCGGAAAAGCCTGCGGCTGAAGCAGCGGCAGGCGAAGCCCCGGCGGCACAGAAGTAAGGATCCGATCGTATGGCAAGTTTCTTCATCGATCGGCCGATCTTTGCGTGGGTCGTCGCGATCTTCATCATGCTGGCGGGCGTGCTCGCGATCCCGATGCTGCCGATCGCGCAGTATCCGAATGTCGCGCCGCCGCAGATCTCCATCTCCACCAGCTATCCTGGTGCGTCTCCCGAAAACATCTACCAGAGTGTCACGCGTCCGATCGAAGACGAGCTGAACGGTGTTCCGGGACTGATCTATTTCGAATCCACGTCCGAATCCTCCGGTCGTATCTCGATCAACGTCACCTTCGCCCCCGGCACCAATATCGGTGAAGCGCAGGTCGAGGTGCAGAACCGTATCGCCCGCGCCGAGCCGCGCCTGCCGCAGGCCGTCACCTCGCAGGGTATTCGCGTCGAGCGCGCCGGCACGTCGTTCCTTATGGTCGTTTCCCTGACCTCGACGGACGGCAATACCGACGCGATCGGTCTCGGCGACTACCTGCAGCGCAACGTCATCGGCGAAATCCGTCGTGTCGATGGCGTCGGCAGCGCCCAGCTGTTTGCCACCCAGCGCTCCATGCGTATCTGGATGGATCCCGACAAGATGGTTGGCCTCAGCTTGACCTCTGCCGATATCGTCAGTGCGATTTCGGCTCAGAATGCTCAGGTTGCAGGTGGACGCATCGGTGCGACGCCGAACCCGATCGGCCAGCAGATTTCGGCAACCGTCAATGTCCAAGGGCAGCTCACCTCGCCCGAGCAGTTCGGTGCGATCGTGCTGCGCGCCAATCCCGATGGTTCGTCGGTTCGTCTTCGCGACGTTGCCCGTGTCGAAGTGGGTGGTGAAAGCTATAACTTCTCCAGCCGTCTGAACGGTCAGCCGAGTGCTGCCATCGGCATTCAGTTGTCACCGACTGGCAACGCGCTTGCGGCTTCGGAAGGCGTCAAGGACGTGATGGCGGAACTGGCGAGGTATTTCCCGGCTGGCGTCCAGTATGAAATTCCCTATGACACCAGTCCGTTCGTGGCGGTTTCGATCGAGAAGGTCATTCATACGCTGATCGAGGCGATGATTCTCGTCTTCGTCGTCATGTTCATCTTCCTGCAGAACATCCGTTACACCGTCATTCCGGCCTTGGTCGTGCCTGTGGCGCTGCTCGGCACCTGCGCCGTCATGTATGCATCCGGTTTCTCGATCAACGTGTTGACGATGTTCGCGATGGTTCTGGCGATCGGCATTCTCGTCGATGACGCGATCGTCGTCGTCGAAAACGTCGAACGCATCATGGCCGAGGAGAAGCTGTCGCCGAAGGAAGCGACACGCAAGGCGATGGGGCAGATTTCCGGCGCCATCATCGGCATCACGCTGGTGCTGACGGCAGTGTTCGTGCCGATGGCGTTTTTCCCGGGTGCGGTCGGCATCATCTACCAGCAGTTCTCGCTGACGATGGTCGTGTCGATCCTCTTCTCGGGCTTCCTTGCTTTGTCGCTGACGCCTGCGCTCTGCGGGTCGTTCCTCAAGCCGATCAAGGAAGGCCACCACGAGAAGAAGGGCTTCTTCGGTCTCTTCAATCGCGGCTTCAACAAGGCATCGCACGGTTATTCCAGTACTGTCGGTGGCATCATCAAGCGCTCCGGCCGCTTCATGATCATCTACCTCGCGCTGGTTGCCGGTCTCGGCTGGGCCTATATCCAGCTGCCGACATCGTTCCTGCCGAACGAGGACCAGGGCTTTCTGATCGTCGACGTGCAGGCGCCGGCAGAAGCCAGCACCGACCGTACGATCGACGTCATCTCGCAGATCGAGAAGATCGCCATGGCGGAAAAGGCTGTCGATCGCATCATCGCCATCAACGGCTTTTCCTTCTCGGGTTCCGGTCAGAACGCTGGTCTCGCCTTCATCACGCTCAAGGACTGGAGCGAGCGCGGACCGGAAGACAGCGCAAATGCGCTGGCGCAGCGGATCAACGGCAAGATCTTCGGCATTCGCGATGCGATCGCGTTTTCGCTGTCGCCGCCGCCGATCCAGGGTCTCGGCAACTCGTCCGGCTTTACCTTCCGCCTGCAGGACCGCGCAGGTGTGGGACAGACGGCGCTCGCCGCTGCGCGTGACCAGCTGATGGCGGAAGCTCGCAAGAGCCCGATCCTTGCTGGCCTTCGCATCGAAGGCATGCCGGATGCGGCTCAGGTGAACCTGCTGATCGATCGCGAAAAGGCCAACACGTTCGGCGTAACCTTCGGTGACATCAACTCGACGATCACTGCCAATCTCGGCTCGTCCTATGTCAACGACTTCCCGAATGCGGGCCGCATGCAACGCGTGACGGTGCAGGCGGACGGCAACCAGCGCATGCAGACGGCGGACCTTCTGAAGCTGAACGTCCGCAATGCCAGTGGCGGCATGGTGCCGATGTCGTCCTTCGCAACGGTCGAATGGATGCGTGGTCCGTCCCAGGTCGTCGGGTACAACGGCTATCCGTCGGTCCGTATCGCCGGTCAGGCCGGTCCGGGTTACTCGTCGGGTGACGCGATTGCGGAAATGCAGCGCCTCGCCGGGCAGTTGCCGAGCGGCTTCGGTTACGAATGGACCGGCCAGTCGCTGCAGGAAATCCAGTCGGGTTCGCAGGCTCCCGCGCTGATCGGGCTCTCGATCCTGTTCGTCTTCCTGCTTCTGGCGGCACTCTACGAAAGCTGGTCGATCCCGATTGCGGTCATGCTGGTGGTTCCGCTCGGTGTCATCGGTTGCGTGGCCGCGGTGATGATCCGCAACATGCCCAACGATGTGTACTTCCTCGTCGGGCTGATCGCGATCGTCGGTCTGTCTGCCAAGAACGCGATCCTGATCATCGAGTTCGCCAAGGACCTGCGCGCTGAAGGCAAGACGACTTACGAGGCGACTGTGGAAGCGGCGCATCTTCGCTTCCGCCCGATCCTGATGACGTCGATGGCGTTTACCCTCGGTGTCGTGCCGATGGCGATTGCCACCGGCGCAAGTGCTGCCAGCCAGAACGCCATCGGTACCGGCGTTCTCGGCGGCATGATCTCCGCCACCGTTCTCGCGATCTTCTTCGTGCCGGCCTTCTTCATGTTCGTCATGAGGCTGTTCAGCAAGAGCGCCCGCGCAGAGCCGATGGGCGGCAAGTACGAAGCCAAGAATGGCACGTCGACACATTAAGATTGTTGCCCCCGGAAGCTCGGTCTTCCGGGGGCAACCACCACCTTGGCCCGAAAGCGTGGAGTATTCGGGCATGATGGAAAGGAGGAGGGATGAGACGAACCAAGGCAGAGGCCGCCGAGACGCGCTGCTCGATCCTTGCGGCGGCTGAAAAACTCTTCTTCGAGAAGGGCGTCGCTACCAGCACGCTTGATGAAATCGCGACGGCAGCCGGCGTGACCCGCGGCGCGATCTATTGGCATTTCAACAGCAAGAGCGATCTGTTTCTCGAGCTTTACAACGCGGCCGATCTTCCGCGTGTCAACATGGCGGATGTCGATGCGCCATGCGATGACGGCCGCGATCCGTTGTCTCTCGTGGAAAAGATGGCATGTGACTGGCTGCAGGTGCTGGCCGAGGACAGGCATCGCCAACGGCTGCTTTCCATCCTGCTGCGGACCAATTTCACGGAAGAATTCCAGCCGGTGATGGACGAGCTGGACAAGCTCGATCGTGAACATACGGGCTATCTGGAGAGCATTCTGGAACGAGCCGCGAACGACAACCGGCTCGCCGCTGCGTGGACGCCGCATTCGGCCAGCAAGACATTCAAATGGCTGATGAAGGGTATTTGCTGGGACTGGCTGCTTTACGGCCAGAAGTTCGATCTCAGCAAGGACGGCAGTGACAAGGTCAGGAGATTGCTGGCCAGCTTTCGCAGCAACACGGTCTAGGGGCTGTAGAACCGGAAAGCTGCCGGAATTCGCTGTGATGCGCCGGTATCAACTCCAGCGCGGTCCGGTTCCCCGGCCATCTGCCAACCAAACGACGCTCACCTGCAAAACGCTCGCCATCATCTCGAGGCGGTCGAAGAGGGGTTCTGAACGGTCGTTTTCCCAATCCGACCATGTTACGGGTTCAATCCCGAGGGTCTGCGCCGCCTCCTCTACCGAGATATCCCGCGCATCGCGCGCCAGGGAGATACGGCCCCCCAGTGTGTCGTCAATGCCGTAGGCGGGCTGGAATTTGCGATTGCTCATCATGTGTCCCCACAGGTGAAGTGCGGCCGCTCGTCCGGCGAGCGGCCGCCGCTATTCAGCCTTCGTCGCCGACCCAGGCCTTGATCTGGTCCGGATGGTCCTCGATATATTTCGCCACGGCCTCGTCGTAAGAGGTTTCCTGGGCGTTGAACATGGCGGCCTCGAGGTCATCGAGCGGCACCTTCATGCGCGACAGGAATTCTGCGGCCTTCGGGTTTTCGGTCTTGAAATCCTTAGAGGCGAGAATGTCGACATGTTCGGCCTCGCCGAGCGACTTCTTCGGGTCGTCGATGTAGCGAAGCTTGTATTTGCCGAACATCCAGTGGGGGCTCCAGGACGTGGCGACGAACCACTTTTCGCCACGCATGGCGCGGTCGACGGTGGTCAGCATTCCGGCTTCACTGGAGATCTGCAGCTTGTAGTCGTCGAGCGCGTAATCCTTCACGGCCTGCTGCGAAAGGCGTGTCAGGCCGGCACCCGGATCGATGCCCTGGATCGTACCGGAAAGCTTTTCCTGAACTTCCGGCTTCTTCAGATCCTCGATCGAGGCGATCTCGCTTTCGGGGATATAGGTCGGCACGACCCAGCCGAGCTTGGCGCCGTCATAAACCGTGCCGAGCGTTTCGACGCGGTTCTTCACCTTGTCGTAATAGTCGGCATGGGTTGCCGGCAGCCATGCCATCATCATCGCGTCGATATCGCCACGGCTGACACCCTGATAGAGCGGCGCCACGTCGGTCTGGACCAGTTCGACCTTCTGGCCGAGCTTGTCGGTCATCAGCTTGGCTGCAAGCTTGGTGACGAATTCGGCGTCGGACCACGGCGCGAAACCGAGTTTCACCGTCTTGGCGTCCTGCGCCATGGTCGGCATGACGGAGCCGCCGACGAGTGCCGCGGCAAGTCCGAGCGTTGCCGCAAGCGTCGTGCGTCGGGTGGTGGAAAGTGACTTGAACATGGATGCTCCTTTTTGGGAGTTTGAATTCGCGGGTTCAGCACCCGCATGGTCAGGCGCGGGATCGGCTCAGGCGGTCGCCGTTGCCAGCTCCTCGCGCTCGGTCTTTTTGAAAAGCACGCTCCAGAAGGCGGCGCGCGGCTTTCCGAGGGATTGGGTAAGGCGGTCTAGAATGACGGCCAGGATGACGACGGCAAGGCCGCCCTCAAAACCGGTGCCGACGTCGAGACGCTGGATGCCGGTGAGAACCGTATTGCCGATGCCGCCGGCACCGATCATCGAGGCGATCACCACCATCGACAGCGACAGCATGATCGTCTGGTTGATGCCAGCCATGATCGACGGCATGGCGTTCGGCAGCTGAACCTTAAACAGAAGCTGCGTCGAGGTGCAGCCGAAGGCATTGCCGGCCTCGATGAATTCGGCATGCACCTGACGGATGCCGAGATTGGTGAGGCGCACGACCGGCGGCATGGCGAAGATGACGGTGGCAATCGCACCCGGTACGGCGCCGAGGCCGAAGAACATCGCGGCCGGGATCAGATAGACGAAGGCCGGCATGGTCTGCATCAGGTCGAGGATCGGGCGAACGATGGTTGCGACCGTATCCCTGCGCGCCATGGCGATACCGAGCGGCAGGCCGATCAGCATTGCCATCAGCGTGGACGCGATGACCAGCGACAGGGTTTCCATCATCGCGCTCCACAGGCCCATGTGATTGACGAGCCACAGGGCAACGCCCGTCAGGATGCCGAAGCCGAGACCTACTCTCCAGAGGGACAGAAGGACGAAGATGGCGATGCCGACCGGCAAGGGGATACCGACGAGGGCGTTTTGAATGTTGCCGGTCACGAAACCGATCATGCTGGCGATGAAGTCGAGGACGGGAGAAAAATTGTCCAGAACGTAATTGACGGCGGCGTCGATGCCGTCTCCGATATCGAAATTCATAAGTCTGTCTCCGGTGGTTGGCCGGTTATGGGAAGGGCTCAAGATCCTGCGGAGGGATCAGCTGGCGCGATCGAGCGTTTCGAGCAGTGTCGACTTGCTGATGGAGCCGAGATAGCGTTTGCCGTCGTCGATGACGGGGACCGGCCATGGGCTGGCTGCAACCTTGCCGAGCACGTTCGACAGCGGTTCATCGGCCGGGATCGGCTCGATCTCCGCCAGGAAGGCGCCGCGGTAGGGGTCGGCGGCCTTGGCCCGCATCTTTTCGATCAGCGAGGTCTGGCTGACGACGCCATGATAGGTCTTGTCGCGGCCGAGAATGATCGCGTATTCGCGGTCATAATGCTTCATACGTTCGAGTGCCGCAGCAGCCGTGGTGCCCTGGCGATCGATGATGGTGATCTGCGTCTTGCGCGCGACATCACCGGCCTTGAAGACCTGGCTTACATCGACATTGCGGAAGAAGGACCGGACATAATCGTTGGCCGGACTCATGACGATTTCATCCGGCGTGCCGACCTGGATGACATTGCCGTTCTGCATGATGCAGATCCGGTCACCGATGCGCATCGCCTCATCGAGATCGTGGCTGACGAAAACAATGGTACGGCTGTGCTCCGACTGCAGACGAACGAGTTCGTCCTGCATTTCCGTGCGGATCAGCGGGTCGAGGGCGGAAAACGCCTCGTCCATCAGAAGAATGGTCGGCTCGCTGGCAAGTGCGCGGGCAAGGCCGACACGCTGCTTCATGCCGCCGGAAAGCTGGTCGGGCATGCTGTCGGCATAACCGTCGAGGCCGACGGCCTTGAGCGCGGAGAGCGCCTTTTCCTTGCGTTCGGCTTCGCCGATGCCGGCAACTTCCAGCCCGAAGGCTGCGTTGTTGAGAACCGTGCGATTGGGCAGCAGCGCGAAGGACTGGAACACCATGCTGATATCGCGACGGCGGACATCGATGAGTTCCCGGCGAGACATCTTCGTAATGTCACGGCCGTCGATCTCGATCGAACCGGCAGTCGGTTCAATCAGACGGTTCAGCAGGCGAAGAAGGGTGGATTTGCCGGAGCCCGACAGGCCCATGATGACGAAGATTTCGCCGGCCTTGATGTCGAAGCTTGCATTGTTGACGCCTACCGAACAGCCGGTCTGGGCGTGGATTTCCGATTTCGTCTTTCCGGCGCGGACCATCTCCATGGCCTTTTCAGGCCGCTCGCCGAAAACCTTGTAGACATTGTTGAGACTGATCTTGGTCGAAGCCGGCTCAGCCGACGCGTCATTTTCAGTTGTAAAAGCCATACAATCCTGGGCCCGGGCTCGATAGCGCAGGCATTCTCCTTTTATGATTTCCCGAATGCAGCGCCAGCTTGGTCGGCGCTAAGGATATCAAGACAACAAAAAGCGGCGAAACAATATCGCCGCCGCGGATATGGGACGCAGCCGATGCGAAGAAACACATCAAAATAGGCCGCGAAAAACATGTTTACCGCATCGATCTGGATCTATTCTCGATAATACGATCGATCGACCGGGTATGCTGCAAAAGGTAGGGGGGAGGGGTCTGGATGTCCATAAAAAAACACAATTCTATTAGGCCGCAGCCTTGGAGTTGTTGTTCCTTTGTGTGGCGATGCCCTTAAATAACAGGGGATTGAGGGAGTCAGGCCGAGGCCAAAAATAATCGATCACGAAGCCGTGATATGGCTGTGCGACCCCTCTTGGTCGCATGGCAATCGTGCCGTGGTGAGACTAAGCGTCCCTCCGGCGCAATGATGAATAAAGTCATGAATGCTCATTTGATGAGCAGTCAGTTTGCTTGACACTGTTTTGTGCGCTGCCTACAGAATTGACCATACAAAAAGAGGGGATTTCCGTCCATGACGCATGAATTCAAACTGTCCCGCCGTGCGCTGATCGCTTCGGCTACCGCCGTCGGCGCAAGCGCCTTTCTTCCTTCCATTGCGCGTGCTGCGCCGCTGAAGGTGGCCGGTATTCACGGCTCACCGGTGGAAAACGCCTGGAACTCGGTTCTCCATGCAGCCCTGCAGGAAGCTGCCAAGGAAGGCGTGATCGAATATGTCTTCTCGGAAGGCGTTTCGGGCACCGATTATGGCCGCGCGATGCGCGAATATGCCGAGCAGGGCAACAAGCTGATTATCGGCGAAGCCTATGCCGTTGAAAGCGAAGCCCGCGAAGTGGCCGCCGAATATCCGGAAACCGCTTTTGTGCTCGGCTCCAGCGGCAAACAGGCCGGCGACAATTTCGGCGTCTTCGGCACCTGGAACCATGACGGCGCCTATCTGGCCGGCATGCTGGCCGGCAAAATGACCAAGAGCAACACGGTCGGCGCTGTCGGCGCCATGCCTATCCCGGAAGTCAACATGCTGATCAACGCCTTCGGCGAAGGCGTGAAGGCCGTCAACCCGAATGCCAAGGTACTCGTCTCCTTCATCGGTACTTTCTTCGACCCGCCGAAGGCGCGCGAGGCAGGTCTGGCGCAGATCGATGCCGGTGCGGACATCCTGTTCGGCGAGCGTATCGGTACGGCAGACGCCGCCAAGGAACGCGGCATCAAGGCCGTCGGTTCGCTGATCGACTACACGCCGCGTTATCCGGAAACCGTTTTCGCCAACGCGCTGTGGGGCTTCCGCCCGATCCTCAACGCGGCGATCGCCGATGTTGCGGCGGGCAAGCCGGTCGGCAAGGACTACACGGCCTTCGGTCTTCTGAAGGAAGGCGGCAGTGACATTGCCTTCGTCAAGGGCGTTGCACCGGCCGAAGCCGAGGCCGCAATGGAAGCCAAGCGCGCCGAGATCAAGGCCGGCACGTTCGAAGTGCCGCGCAACATGAACGAACCGAAGTAAGTCAGAACTCATGCATGCCGATGCAACAGCACTTGCCGAAGCGATTGGCTGCGGAAAAATGACGGCGCGGCAGGCGATGGAAACATCGCTTGCCTCAGCCGAACGACATGAGGCGCTCGGCGCCATATGTTATCTCGACGCGGAGCAGGGATTGGCTGCTGCCGATGCCTTCGATGCGCTTCCGCAAGCTCAGCGCAAATCCATGCCTTTCGGCGGTGTGCCGACACTTGCCAAGGACCTTGGCGGGCCGTTCAGGGGTTTTCCTGTCAGTGCCGGATCGAAATCCCTGCCGAGGCAGGGCGGCGAAGCAGATTCCGATCTTGCTTCCCGTTTTCGCGATGGCGGTTTCTGCCTGTTCGGCATCACCACGACACCGGAATTCGGGCTTTCGCTGGCAAGCGAACCTGCCATTGGCCCGATATCGCGCAATCCGCTCGATCCATCGCTGACACCCGGCGGGTCTTCCGGTGGTGCGGCTGCGGCTGTTGCGGCCGGCATCGTTTCGATTGCGCATGCGACGGATGCCGGTGGTTCGATCCGGGTTCCGGCCGCCTGTTGTGGTCTTGTCGGCCTGAAACCCGGACGCGGGGCAATGGCGGCGGGGCCGCTGTTTGGCAATCATCTTGGCGGTATCGCCAGCGAGCTTGCCGTCTGTCGCTCGGTGCGGGATGCGGAGCGGGCGTTTTCCGCTCTGTCCGGTTCTGCACGCGGGCCTTATCCGCCGGTCGAGCAGGCCATGGCCAAGACCGGGAAGTTCAGAGTCGGGCTGCTGACGGAATTTGGATCGGATTTTGCGATCGACCCGGTTCGCGCCGAGGCCGTCGCGGATGCTGCCCGTGTGCTGGAAACCCAGGGGCATGAGATCGTTTCGCTGGCTTGGGATGACATTCGCGCCGTTGTCGAAGCATCGGGCAGGGCGTTTCGCGATGTGATTGCCATCAATCTCGCAAGCCTTGCCAGGCTGCCCGGCATCGATGCATCCCTTTGGGAACCGATGACGCAGGCGGTTGCCGAGGAAGGCGCGCGCATGAGCGGCGTCGAGGTCTGGGATATGGCGCAGGCGATGGTCTATGTCAGCCGTGATCTCCATGCGTTGTTCGACCGTTTCGATTGCCTGCTGACGCCGATGCTTGCCTCCGCGCCGAGGCCAATCGGGTCTTTCCCGAGCGATCACCGCGATACCGATCTGCATTTCGCCCGCATGGGATCGTTCGCGCCGCTCGCGGCCATTGCCAACATATCCGGTTTTCCGGCGATCACCTTGCCTTTCGGGGTGGATAGAGCCGGTCTGCCCTTGCCGGTGCAGATGATTGCTCCTATGGGGCATGAGCCGCTGCTTCTGGCCCTTGCCGCAAGGCTTGAGGGCGAAGAGCGCTGGTCGCACCCTTTCCCAATCACAGGCCTCGACCGATGACGGACACCGTTCTCGACATTCGAAATGTCAGCAAGCGTTTTGGCGATAACCTCGCCAATGACGATATTTCGCTGTCGCTGGGAAAAGGCGAGATCGTTGCGCTGCTGGGTGAAAACGGTGCCGGCAAGACGACGCTGATGAGCATTCTTTTCGGTCATTACGTGCCGGATACGGGATCGGTTTCGGTGATGGGGCAGATGCTGCCGCCCGGAAAACCGCGGGCCGCGATCCGCGCCGGCGTCGGCATGGTGCACCAGCATTTTTCGCTGGCGCCGAACCTGACCGTGCTCGAAAACGTCATGACCGGGACGGAAAGCCTCTGGTCTTTCGGCTCCAATGTCTCTGCCGGGCGAAAAAAGCTTATCGAGATTTCGCAACGTTTCGGCCTGAAGGTCGATCCCGATGCGCGGCTCGGCGATCTGTCTGTCGGCGAGCAGCAGCGCGTGGAAATTCTGAAGGCGCTTTACAACGATGCGCGCATTCTGGTGCTCGATGAGCCGACCGCGGTTCTGACCAAGCTGGAAGCGGAAACGCTGTTTTCGACGCTGAAGGATATGGCGCGGCAGGGGCTTTCGCTGATCTTCATTTCGCACAAGCTGGACGAAGTGATGGCGACTGCCGACCGCATCGTCGTGCTGCGTGGCGGCAGGCAGGTGGCCGAGCGCAAGGTGGGCGATACCAGCAAGGCGGAACTTGCCGAACTGATGGTTGGCCGCAAGGTGACCCGGCCGGTGCGCGAGGCTTCGACGCCCGGAGAGGTGGTGCTGGAAGCGGCCGGCATCACTGTTCGTTCCGGCGGCGTGGACCGGTTGAAGGCGGTGGATTTCCGGCTTAGAGCCGGCGAAGTGCTCGGCATTATCGGCGTCTCCGGCAATGGGCAGGCGGTGCTGGCGCAGCTTTTGAGCGGCACGATCGGCCGCAGCGCCGGTGATCTCGTGCTGTTCGGCAAGGGCGTCGGTGACCTGACGGTGGCGGATGCCGTGTCCTCCGGCATCGGCCGCATTCCCGAGGATCGCAATCGCGACGGCGCGATCGGCGAGATGGCGATCTGGGAAAATGCCGTGTTGGAACGGTTGCCGGAATTTTCCAAAGCTGGACTGGTCGATCGAAAGGCGGGGATCGCCTTTGCGACACGGATCATCGAAGGGTTTGACGTGCGCGGCGGAACGCCGACCAGCCGTATCCGACTTCTGTCGGGCGGCAACATGCAGAAGCTGATCCTTGGCCGTAACCTGATCGAGCACCCGAAAATCCTGCTTGCGGCCCAGCCGGCGCGCGGACTGGACGAAGGTGCGGTCGCCGCTGTGCATGAACGTATTCTTCAGGCGCGCAAGGCAGGCACTGCCGTGCTGCTGATTTCCGAGGATCTCGATGAGGTGATGGCGCTGGCCGACCGGATCCAGGCGATTGTCGGCGGCCGGCTGTCGCCTTCCGTCAATGCCGAGGATGTCGATGCGCAAAGGCTCGGGCTGATGATGGCAGGCGAATGGGAAGGTGCGACCGATGCGGTTTGAGAGGCGCGAACATCGCTCGACGCTGCTGGTGATCGCGACGCCGATCCTTGCCGTGATCGCAGCGCTGGCCATTGCAGGCGTGCTGATCGCGCTCGCCGGTGCGCCGGTATTTCAGGCCTATTGGAAGATCTTGACCAGCGCCTTCGGTTCGCGGCTTTCGGCGACCGAAACGCTGACGCGCGCTTCGCCGCTGATCCTGACGGGTCTCGCCGCTGCCGTCGCCTTTAGGGCAAGGCTCTGGAATATCGGGGGCGAAGGGCAGTTCTATCTCGGCGCGATTGCGGCCGCTGCGGCAAGCGCGCATCTGTTTGCCGGCCTGCCGTCGCTGTTGCAGATCCCGCTGCTCTTTGTGGTCGGCGCATTTGCCGGCATGGTCCTGCTGCTTATTCCGCTCTGGCTTCGCCTGCGTTTTTCCGTCGATGAAGTGGTGACGACCCTGCTTTTGAATTTCGTCGCACTTCTCTTCGTTTCAATGCTGATCGATGGCGTGCTGAAGGACCCGGCGGCATTTGGCTGGCCGCAGTCGGAAGCTGTGGATGCCGCGGCACGGTTGCCGAAAATGCTCGCCCGCTCGCGGCTGCATATCGGGCTCGGCATTGCCGTCGTGATTGCCTTCCTGATCTATTTCGTCCAGACGCGCACGGTTTTCGGCGTGCAGTCTCGCGCTGCGGGTCTCAACCCGTCGGGTGCAGTGTTCGCCGGTGTTCCGCTCGGGCGGACGCTGGTGATCGTCGCGATGATTTCCGGTGGTCTCGCAGGTCTTGCCGGCACGATCGAGGTTCTGGGCGTCAAGGGTTATGTGACGACGGATCTTTCGCCGGGTTACGGTTATTCGGGCATCGTCGTTGCCATGCTCGCCAATCTCAATCCGCTCGGGGTCGTGCTGGCGGCGCTGTTTACCGCGACGATGTTCGTCGGCGCCGACGGGATGAGCCGCAGCATGGGCATCCCGACCTATATCGCCGACGTGACGGTGGCGCTGTCGCTGCTTTCCATGCTGGTCGCGGTGTTCTTCACGCAATACAGGATACGCCGATGAGTGCGCTTTTCGACATCCTCGCTTCTGCCGGCCTCTGGGCCGCCGTGTTGCGCATCGCCACACCGCTGATCCTTGCCACGCTCGGCGCGCTGATTTCGGAGCGGGCAGGTGTCCTGAACCTCGGTATCGAGGGGATCATGACATTTGGCGCGATGAGCGGCTGGCTGGCGGTCTTCAACGGCGCGGATCTCTGGGTCGGGTTGCTGGTTGCGGCGCTTGGCGGGGCTATGTTCGGGCTGTTGCATTCGGTGCTGACGGTGACGCTCGGCCTGTCGCAGCATGTCTCGGGTCTTGGCGTGACTTTGTTTGCCTCGAGCTTCGCCTATTACGTCTTCCGGCTAATGGTGCCGGTGGCCGGAACGCCGCCGACGATCGAGCCGTTCCGGCCGCTCGACATTCCGGTTCTTTCCGATCTGCCCTTCTTCGGCCCGGCCTTTTTCACCCAGACCGCTCCGACCTATCTGGCGATCGGGCTGGCGATCGCGCTTGCCTATCTGATCGCTCGCACGCCCATCGGGCTGGCGATCCGCATGACGGGCGAAAACCCGCATGCGGCCGAGGCGCAGGGGCTGAACCCTATGGCGATCCGCTATGGCGCGGTGATTTTCGGTAGCGCGCTGATGGGTGTCGGCGGGGCGTTCTTGACGCTCTCGGCCTTCAACAGCTTCTTTCCGACCATGGTGCAGGGACGCGGCTGGATCTGTATCGCGCTCGTTGTTTTTGCCTCGTGGAAGCCGGAACGGGCGCTGCTCGGGGCTATCCTGTTTGCGCTTTTCGATGCCTTCCAGCTTCGGCTGCAGACGGTGTTGAGCGGTGTCGTGCCCTATCAGATTTTTCTGATGATCCCCTATCTGCTATCGATTGCAGCACTTGCCGTCATGGCGCGGCGTGCGCGCGTGCCGCAGGCGCTGATGCAGCCCTACCGGCGCGGCGAGCGTTGAGTTTTCAATTCCGAGGAGTTTTTCATGTTCGATCTCATCATTAAAAACGCCAACCTGCCGGATGGCCGCAAGGGCGTGGATATTGCCGTGACCGGCGGCAAGATCGCCGCGATCGAGGTGAATATCGCTGGCGAGGCACGCGAAACCATCGACGCGACGAACCGGCTGGTCAGCACGTCCTTCGTTGATCCGCATTTCCATATGGATGCCACCCTGTCGCTCGGCCTGCCGCGGATGAACACGTCCGGCACGCTTCTGGAAGGCATTGCGCTCTGGGGCGAGTTGCGGCCGATGCTGACGAAGGAAGCATTGGTGGAGCGGGCGCTCGCCTATTGCGATCTCGCAGTTTCCCAAGGTCTCTTGCATATTCGCACCCATGTCGACACATCCGATCCGCGGTTGGTGACGGCAGAAGCCATGCTGGAAGTGAAGGAGCGCGTTGCGCCCTATATCGACCTGCAGACCGTCGCCTTCCCGCAGGACGGATATTATCGCGCGGCGGATGGGGTAAAGTCGCTGGAACGGGCGCTCGACATGGGTGTCGATATCGTCGGCGGCATTCCGCATTTCGAGCGGACCATGCAGGATGGTGCGGCCTCCGTTGAAGCGCTCTGCCGCATCGCCGCTGATCGCGGCCTGCCGGTCGACATGCATTGCGACGAGACGGATGATCCGATGTCCCGCCATATCGAGACGCTGGCGGCTGAGACCGTGCGTTTCGGCCTGCAGGGCCGGGTTGCCGGTTCGCACCTGACCTCGATGCATTCGATGGACAATTATTACGTCTCGAAGCTCATTCCGCTGATGGCGGAGGCCGAGATCAACGTCATCCCCAACCCGCTGATCAACATCATGCTGCAGGGCCGGCACGATACCTATCCGAAGCGTCGCGGCATGACGCGGGTGCGCGAGCTGATGGCGGCGGGCCTCAACGTTTCCTTCGGCCATGACTGCGTGATGGACCCCTGGTACTCGATGGGCTCCGGCGACATGCTGGAAGTCGGCCACATGGCGATCCATGTGGCGCAGATGTCCGGCGTTGAAGACAAAAAGCAGATTTTTGATGCGCTGACTGTCAATTCGGCGAAGACGATGGGCTTGCAAAACTACGGCCTGTCGGTCGGCTGCAATGCCGATCTCGTCATGCTGCAGGCGGAAGACGTGCTGGAAGCGCTGCGACTGAAGCCGACGCGGCTTGCCGTGATCCGTCGCGGCAAGGTGATCGCCCGCACCGAGCCGAAGATTTCGCATCTTCAGCTCGATGGCCGGCCGGGTATGATCGACGCCGGCCGCAACCCGACGACACGGAATTAAGCGATAACCGGTTCCGCTGATTTCTGCGCTGCCGCCTGGCGGCGCAGAAGCATGCCGAACAGGTCGCGCGGCTCGTCGGGGTCTGCGACCAGATCGAGCTTTTCGTAACAGGTGCTGCCGCGCAGCTTGTCGTAGACGTAACGGAGGGCCGAGAAGTCCTCTGTTGCGAAACCGACGCTATCGAACAGGGTGATCTGGCGGTCGTCACTACGGCCTGTCGTCTGGCCGGTAATCACCTGCCAGAGTTCGGTGACCGGATAATCAGGGGCCAGCTGCTGGATCTCGCCTTCAATGCGGGTCTGCGGCGGGTATTCGACGAAGATCGAAGAGCGTGTCAGGATATCCCGGTGCAGTTCGGTCTTGCCGGGGCTATCGCCACCGACAGCATTGATATGCACGCCGGGGCCGATCATGTTGTCGGTGAGGATCGTTGCATTGCGCTTGTCTGCCGTCGCGGTGGTGATGATGTCGGCGCCCTCGACCGCTTCTTCGGCGGTGCGGCAGGCGGTGATGTTCAAGCCGAGATGGGCAAGGTTGCGGCGGCAGCGATCGGTGGCAGCAGGATCGATATCGTAAAGGCGCAGGTTCTCGATGCCGAGAAGCGAGCGGAAGGCGAGCGCCTGGAACTCGCTCTGGGCGCCGTTGCCTATCAGGGCCATGGTTCTGGCACCCTTCGGGGCAAGGTGCTTTGCCGCGACGGCGGACGTGGCGGCGGTGCGCAGCGCCGTCAGGATGGTCATCTCGGACAGAAGCAACGGATAGCCACTTTCGACATCGGAAAGAACGCCGAAAGCAGTCACCGTCTGGCGGCCGCTTTTCGTGTTCTTCGGATGCCCGTTGACATATTTGAACGCGTAGAGCTTGCCGTCGCTTGCCGGCATCAGTTCGATGACGCCGTCACGCGAATGGGCGGGGATGCGGGCGACCTTGTCGAACAGTTCCCAACGGGAAAAATCCTCTTCCACATAGGCTGCGAGTTCCTTCAGGAAGGTCTCTGTGCCGGTTGAAAGCACGAGATCCATCATGTTCTCGACGCTGATGAAGGGGACGATGTTGAGGTTCTGTTCGGCCGGCATCAGTAGCTCCTTGTCGGTCGGTCTAGGACGGTGCGTCCCATCAGGCTTGCGGTGAGATCGACGAGAAGCGTGGCGGTGCGGCCGCGCTCGTCGAGGAAGGGATTGAGTTCGACCAGATCGAGGCTGGTGACGAGGCCGCTGTCATGCAGCATTTCCATGACCAGATGCGCCTCGCGGAAGGTGGCGCCGCCCGGAACGGTGGTGCCGACGGCGGGCGCGATCGACGGATCGAGGAAATCGACGTCGAGGCTGACATGCAGCATGCCGTTCGCAGCCTCGACCTTTTCGAGAAACTGGCGCACCAGAACGGCGACGCCGTGCTCGTCGATCGTGCGCATGTCATGGACGGTCACGGCATTGCGCTTGATTGTCTCGCGCTCGGCCGGATCTACGCTGCGAATGCCGATCATGCACAGATTGGCGGGATCGACGGCGTGGGAAAGCGGCGGCAGGTAGCCGTCGAAACCGGCCTGACCGGTGTAATAGGCGGCTGGGAGGCCGTGCAGGTTGCCGCTGGTGGTCGAATCGAGCGTGTGGAAATCCGTGTGGGCGTCGAGCCAGAGCACGAAAAGCGGGCGGCCTTTATCGGCAGCGTGGCGGGCGACACCGGCAATGGTGCCGGCAGAGAGCGCATGGTCGCCACCCATGAAGATCGGCATGCCCTTTCCGCTCTCGCGATAGGCGACCTCGGTCAGGAGCTTTGTCCAGGCGGCGATTTGCGGAAGGTTGCGCACGGCGGGGTTCGGGTGGCGGATATCGGGAAGCTCGCCGATGACCACATTGCCGGTATCGGTGACCTCATGGCCGAGGTCTTTCAGCGCGCCTGCCAGATCCGCAACGCGCAGCGCGCTTGGACCCATTTCACAGCCAAGCCGGGAAGCGCCGTCCTGAAGAGGAATACCGATAAGTCTGCAATGCATGAGTCTACTCCGTTTCTTGAAAATGATCATGAGTTCGTGGCGGATTGAATGGATCGATTTGCCAAAATTGATAAAATGGCTTTCCATTTCGGCAGCATGATCTATCAATTTGTCCATGGATGAATTCGACCACAAGCTGGTGACGCTTTTGCGTCATGATGCCCGCCGCAGCATTTCGGATCTAGCGGCCGATCTCGGCACGTCGAGAGCGACGGTGCGGGCGCGCATGGAAAAGCTGGAGCGCAACCGTGACATACTCGGCTACACGGTGATCCTGAGGGCAGATGCGGTGGAACTGCCGGTGCGCGGCATCATGATGGTGGAGATCGAGGGACGCGTTGCCGACCGGGTGATCCAGACGCTGGGCGGCTTTCCTGAGGTCTCCGAGATCCATACGACCAACGGGCGTTGGGACCTGATCGTCGAGCTGGGCACGGCGACGCTTGCGGATTTCGACAATGTCCTGCGCCGCATCAGGCTGGTTCAGGGCATCACCGCGAGTGAGACGAACCTGCTTCTTGCAACGCCGCGCAGTACACGGGCGCGGCTCTGAGCATTTTCGCGTCCGGCTTAAGATTCTGCCCGTTGACGGCCACAATCGACGCGCTTAGTCCTTGCGCCCTGCAATTGATTTTCTTCAAGTCGAGACGCCTTTCATGAACTTTATCAGACCGGATATCAGCGCCCGTGCCGCAGCAGCACCTCGCAGCGGGATTGGCGAAATCGTCACCTATGCCAGGGGGCGCGACAACCTGCTGCCGCTGTGGATCGGTGAGGGTGATCTGCCAACGCCGGATTTCATTACGAAGACAGCAGCGGATGCGCTTGTTGCGGGAGAGACCTTCTATACCTGGACGCAAGGGATACCCGAGCTTCGTCAGGCGATCGTGCGCTATTATCAGCGCCATTACGCAACCGATCTTTCGGTCGACAATATCTATGTGACCGGTTCGGGCATGCAGTCGATCGTGCTGGCAATCCAGGCGACGGTTTCGGCCGGTGACGAGATCATCTATTTTTCGCCGTCATGGCCGAATGCCATGCATGCCGCGCTGGTGGCGGAAGTAAAGCCGAAGGCGGTGGCGCTGGATTTCGTCGACGGGCAATGGAAGATCGATATCGATCGTTTCGCTGCTGCGATCACCCCGAAGACCAAGGCGCTGTTCATCAACTCGCCATCGAACCCGACGGGCTGGACGGCGACGAAGGAAGATCTGGCCGCCGTGCTCGATCTTGCCCGCAAGCATGGCCTGTGGATCATCGCCGACGAGATCTATGGTCTCTATTATTTCGATGGTGCCCGCGCGCCGTCTTTCATGGATGTGATGGAACCTGAAGACCGGATCATCTTTGCCCAGTCTTTCTCGAAAAATTGGTGCATGACCGGCTGGCGTGTCGGCTGGATGGTGGCGCCTGCCGAAATCGGCCAGACGCTGACCAACCTCATCCAGTATTCGACATCCGGCGTGGCGCAGTTCATGCAGAAGGGCGCGATTGCGGCGCTCGATCAGGGCGACGATTTCGTCCGCACCAATATCGAACGGGCGCGCACCTCGCGCGACATTCTCTGCGATGCGCTGGTGGCGACCAACAGGGTCGAGACCCGCCGTCCGCCGGGGGCGCTTTATGCGTTTCTGAAGATCGATGGCGTGACGGATGCGCGTGCGGAAGCCTTCAAGATCGTCGATGCAACCGGTGTCGGCCTCGCTCCGGGGACGGCTTTCGGCGTGGGCGGCGAGACCTTCCTGCGTGCCTGTTATCTGCGCGATCCGAAACAGATCGAGGACGCGGCCGAGCGGTTGAGCGGCTATATCCGAGCCTTGTAAGGTGGCCTAGTTTTCCAGCCAGCGGCGGCCCGACGCGGTGAGATGTGAATGCATCGCCGCCTGTGCCGCCAGCGGATCGCGGGCTTCCAGTGCCGCCAGTATGGCGTGATGTTCGGTGAGCGCCGCCGTCCAGCTGTCGGCCGTTTCGAAATGACCGCGAATTCCGGCAGATAGCGGGCTGTGGCGTTCGTCGAACAGGTTCTCGACGATCTCCGCAAGCAGCGTATTGCCGGTGCTCTCCGCAATGATCAGGTGAAAGGCGCGATCCTGCTCGATCGGTTTTCGCGTGTTGGCGATGTCGTCAGCCATCGCCTCCAGAGTCGCGCGCAAAGTGGCAAGCGTTTCTTCTGTCATCGTTGCGGCCGCCTGGACGATGATGGCGCTTTCGATGACCGCACGGGCCTGCATCAGTTCCGACGGGCTTTCTCCCAGCGAGCGACCATTGCCGGCCGGTTTTGCCGTGTTGAGCATATAGATGCCCGACCCCATGCGGATTTCGATCGTACCGTCGATTTCGAGTGCAATCAGCGCTTCCCGAAGCGAAGGGCGCGAGACGCCGAGTTGCTGGGCGAGTTCGCGCTCTGCGGGAAGACGCGCGCCGGCCTGGTACTCGCCTTTGGCGATAAGCTGCCGGACGCGGTCTGCTGTCTGCTGGTAGAGGCGTCGTGTATCCGTCATTGAGGTCTGGCCAATTGCGTAATTAACAGGCAGTTCCCGTCCAGTTGGCGCCAAAAATTGGCAGGGTGCAAGAAAAATCTGCAAATTGGCTTGACCAAATGTCGCGGTCAGGATTTGATAATCGGCAAGAGCCCTGGGAAGCTCTTGCGCGAAGAGGAGATCGCGATGGGAGGAGTGCCGCAACCTGCAGGCATGACTGGTCATGCCCTTGGGCATGCCGTGCTGTTGAAGCTTGAGGGTGTGTCCAAGGAATTTCCGGGCGTGAAGGCTCTTTCAGGCGTCAGTTTCGATCTGCGCGCCGGCGAGGTGCATGCCGTCTGCGGAGAGAACGGGGCCGGAAAATCGACGCTGATGAAGATCATCAGCGGCGTCTACCAGCCGAATTCGGGTTCGATCACCTTCAAGGGCGAGCCTGTGCAGTTTGCCTCGACCTTGCAGTCCGAGGCTGCCGGTATTGCCATCATCCATCAGGAACTCAATCTCGTCCCGCATCTGACGGTGGCGGAAAACATCTATCTCGCCCGCGAGCCGCGGCGCGGTTTTCTCGTTGACCGGAAGCGCCTTGTCGCGGATGCAAAGCGCTGTCTCGACAGGCTCGGTGTCGATATCGATCCGAATGTGCAGGTGCGAACGCTGTCGGTCGCCCAGTGTCAGATGGTCGAGATCGCCAAGGCGCTGTCGCTCGATGCGACCGTGCTGATCATGGACGAACCGACCTCGTCGCTGACCGAACAGGAGGCGCAGCTTCTGTTCAAGGTGATCCGGGACCTGAAGGCTCAGGGAACCGGCATCATCTATATCTCGCACCGGCTGGACGAGATGGCAGAGATCGTCGATCGGGTCACGGTTCTGCGCGACGGGCGGTATATCTCGACCGACGACTTCGACAGCCTCACCGTCGACGATATCGTTGCGCGGATGGTGGGGCGGTCGCTGGAGGACAAGTTCCCCGAGCCGACGCGAAAGTCTGGCGAAGAGGTGATCTTTTCGGCAGCCGGCCTGACCAGTCGCGGAGTGTTCTCCAACATCAATTTCGAGATCCGCCGCGGCGAGATCCTTGGTTTTGCCGGATTGATGGGGGCGGGACGCACGGAAGTGGCGCGCGCCATTTTCGGAGCCGATCCGCTCGATGCGGGCACGATCACGCTCGATGGAAATGAACTGAAGATTTCCGATCCGCGCAGCGCGATCGAGGCGGGCATCGCCTATCTTTCCGAAGACCGCAAGGCGCAGGGGCTGGCGGTGAAGATGCCGGTCGATGCCAATCTGGTCATGGCGCGGATGGAGGCGATAGCGAACCGCTTCGGCGTGATCGACCGCAAGCGGCATCGTGAGGCGGGGCAGCGTTATGTCGATCTCCTCAACATTCGCACGCCGAGCCTCAGCCAGCCGGTTCGCCTGCTTTCGGGTGGCAACCAGCAGAAGATCATCATCGGCAAATGGCTGTTTCGCGAGCCGCGGATCATGTTCTTCGACGAACCGACGCGCGGCATCGATGTCGGGGCGAAATTCGCCATCTACCAGATCATGGACGAGCTTGCAGGGAGGGGCATCGGTATCGTGCTGATCAGCTCCGAACTGCCGGAAGTGCTCGGCATGTCCGATCGCGTTGCCGTTTTTCACGGCGGGCACATCACCGCGACGCTGAAAACGCGGGACACTTCCCAGGAAGAAATCATGCATTACGCGTCCGGCAGCGGCCGGCGCGGCGAACAGGGATTGTGAGAGCATGGCCGATATGACCAGCGAAAAACCGGCACAGCAGCCGGCCCCGTCTTCCGGCCAGACCACGAAAGGTCAGGGTCGCCGTCTCAGTGAGCGGCAGAAGGACATTATCCAGAAATTTGCAGCCCTCGGCAGTCTGCTCGTGCTGGCGGCGGTGTTTTCTGCCACCAGCAGCGCCTTCTTCACCGTCGGCAACGGCATGACCATTGCGCTGCAGGTGACGTCGATCGCTCTGCTCGGCATCGGTGCGACCTATGTCATCATCACCGGCGGCATCGATCTTTCCGTCGGCTCGGTTCTGGCGCTGGCCGGTGTGGTGGCAGCGCTTGCGGTCAAGGAGCTGCAATTGCCGATCTGGATCGGCATGCTGCTCGGTATCCTGACCGGTTCGCTCTGCGGGCTGATCAACGGTTTCGTCATCACCCAGCTCAAGCTGCCGCCGTTCATCGCGACGCTCGGCATGATGCTGATTGCCCGTGGCGTGGCGCTGCAGATCACCGGTGCGCGGGCTGTTTCGGGGCTCGGCGAGGCTTTTGGCGAACTGGGCAACGGCTCGCTGTTCCGCATCGAATCCATCGACGATCAGGGTTTTCCGGTCGTGACATTTCCCGGCATTCCCTATCCGGTCGTGCTGATGATCGTGATTGCCTTGATTGCCGCCTTCGTGCTGAACCGCACGGTGCTCGGCCGCTACATCTATGCGATCGGTTCGAATGCCGATGCGGCGCGGCTTTCCGGCGTCAATGTTTCGCGCGTCACGGCCTTTACCTATGTCGTTTCCGGCACGCTTGCGGGTTTGACGGGCTGCGTGCTGATGTCCCGTCTCGTCACGGCCCAGCCGAATGAAGGCGTGGCTTACGAGCTTGATGCAATCGCCAGTGCCGTGATCGGCGGCACGTCGCTGATCGGCGGTGTCGGCACGATTTCCGGCACGATGATCGGCGCCTTCGTGATCGGCATATTGCGTAACGGATTGAACATGAACGGCGTCTCCGCCTTCACCCAGCAGATCATCATCGGCCTCGTCATTCTGGTCACAGTCTGGATCGACCAGTTGCGCAACCGCCGCTGAGGACAAAGGGAACGGCCGGGGGCCGGGCCTTAATGTGGAAGCCACGGGAAGGGGAGGAGCCTTCCCTTCAAACGGACCTTTGCGGAATTTCCCGAGGTCATTCGAGGAGGAAAGACATGCGTAGACTTGCAACGGTCCTGATGGCATCGGCACTTGCCTTTGCCGGAGCTTCCGCCGCATCGGCCGGCGAAATCGCCGTCATCGTCAAGACGGTCAACTCGACCTTCTGGCAGAACGTGCAGAAGGGGGCGGAGGCCGCGATCGGCTCTGCCAAGGGCGAACATACGATGACCTTCCAGGGGCCGGCGGCGGAATCCGCCATCGCTGACGAGGTCAACATGGTCGAGAATGCCGTCAATCGTAAGGTGGCGGCGATCCTGCTTGCGCCGTCCGATCCGGATGCGCTGGTGCCGGCCGTGAAGAAGGCCTGGGAAGCCCGTATCCCGGTCGTCATCATCGACAGCCAGCTTTCCGAAGGTTCGGACAAATATTACCAGTCCTTCCTCGCCACCGATAACCGCAAGGCCGGTGAACTGGCGGCGAAGGCGCTGATCGAGAAGGTTGGCACGACCGGCAAGATCGCCGTCATGTCCTATGTTGCCGGTGCCGGTTCGGAGATCGGCCGCGTCGGCGGTTTCACCGATTATATCAAGGCCAATTCCAAGCTCGAAGTCGTCGGGCCTTATTATTCGCAGTCGCAGATGGCGACGGCGCTGAACCAGACGACCGACGTTCTGGCCGCCAATAGCGACCTGAAGGGTATTTTCGGCGCCAACGAGCCGACCGCGATCGGTATGGGCCGGGCGATCAAGCAGGCCGGCAAGGCGGGCAAGGTCGTGGCGATCGGTTTCGACGGTAACCAGGACCTGCAGGAATTCGTCAAGGACGGTACGCTGACGGCAACCGTTGTGCAGGGCTCCTACCAGATGGGTGAAAAGGGCGTCGAGACGCTTCTTTCCATCCTCGGCAAGCAGAAGGTCGAAAAGACCGTCGATACCGGTGTCGTCGTGGTGACCAAGGACAATATCGACAAGCCGGAAGCCAAGAACGTTCTCTACTAAAATGACCGGCGCGCGGGTGTTTTTCGCTCGCGCGCTCCTTTTCGATCACGATCGGGAATTCAGGATATCATGAAGGTTTCGGACAGGCGCAGGCTGCGCAATCGCGACGTCTCGTTTACGGCCATGGGGCTCGGCTGCGCCCAGATGGGCAATCTCTACCGGCTCACCCCCTATCAGGAATCGCTCGGCGCCTTCGAGGCGGCCTGGGACGCGGGCATCCGCTATTTCGATACGGCGCCATTTTACGGCTATACCCGCTCGGAGCGTCGGCTTGGAACGATGGTGACGGACCATGAGCGCGACGAGTATGTGCTCAGCACAAAGGTCGGGCGGGTGATGCTGCCGGACAATACGGTGGGCGCGGAAGAGGATGCGTTCGTCGCGCCGCTGCCGTTCCGGCCGAAATACGATTACAGCTATGATGCGATCATGCGCTCCTTTGAGGACAGCCGGCAGCGTCTCGGCATGTTCGCGCCGGATGTGCTTTTTGTCCACGATATCGGCCGTGCGACCCATGGCGATCTTCATCAGCACTACTGGGATCAACTGACCAAGGGCGGCGGGTTCCGCGCGCTGGGCGAATTGCGCGTGGCCGGTCTGGTCAAGGCGATCGGGCTCGGCGTCAACGAATGGCAGGTCATCGCCGACGCGATGGACGAATGCGATATCGATGTCTCGATGCTCGCCGGACGTTATACGCTGCTGGAGCAGGAAAGCCTGGCGCTGCTCGACCGCTGCCATCGTGAAGGTGTCGGCATCGTCGTTGCCGGCGCGTTCAACTCCGGGCTTCTCGCTGGCAATCGCAAGTTCAATTACGCCGAGGCGCCGGCCGATATTTTAGCGTGTGTTGGTGAAATCGAAGCGGCCTGTGAGGCCGAAGGTGTAGCCATGCAGGCAGCGGCGCTGGCGTTTCCGGCTTTGCATCCGGCAGTCGTTAGCGTCGTTTCCGGGGCGCGCAATGCCGAACAAATGAAGGCCAATGTCGGCTGGTTTGAGCAGGCGATTCCAGCATCCTTCTGGACGCGGCTGAAGGACAAGGGCGTGATATCGGCCGATGCAGCGGTTGCGGGTGGCTGAGGCGATGACAATCGACGCCCACCAGCATTTCTGGCTGATGAAGGACCGTAAGGGCGGCTGGCCGCCGCCGGAGCTTGCCGCCATTCACCGCGATTTCCTGCCGGTCGATCTGGCACCGGAGATTGAGGCTGCCGGCGTCGAGGGGACGGTTCTCGTTCAATCGGATCCAAGTGTCGAGGATACCCGCTTCATGCTGCGGCTGGCCGAGACGAACAAGACCATTCTCGGTGTTGTCGGCTGGGTGGAAATGAAGGCCGAGGATGCGCCTGCAGTGATCGCTGACCTTGCGAAGTCACCGAAGCTGAAAGGGCTGCGGCCGATGCTGCAGGGGATTGCCGATCCCGACTGGATCGACGATCCGGCGCTGGAGCCGGCTGTCGAGGCGATGATGGCGCATCATCTGGTTTTCGATGCTCTGGTTCTGGAGCCGCATCTTTCGGCGCTGCATGCCTTTGCCCGCCGCCATCCCGGCCTGCCGATCGTGATCGACCATGGAGCCAAGCCGAGGATTGCCACGGGGCATTATCGGGACTGGCGGCATGCCATGTTGCGGCTCGCTGAACTCGACAATGTCTGCTGTAAGCTCTCTGGTCTGCTGACTGAGGCGGGCGCACAGAAGCCCGAGGCGCTTCGGCCCTATATCGAGACAATCCTCGACCTATTCGGGGGCGAGCGTGTGATCTGGGGCAGCGATTGGCCTGTCGTCAATCTGGCCGGAAGTTATGCGGGATGGATCGAACAGTGCCGTGAGATCGTGCCCGAGGCAAATCATGAGGCAGTGTTCGGCGGCAACGCCCGGCGCTTCTATCGGCTGTGAGGAAATGACATGCAGAGGATGGGGATGGTGATCGGCCTCGCGCCGGACAAGGTCGAGGAATACAAGGCGCTGCATGCGGCCGTATGGCCGGAGATCCTTGATCTCATATCGCGCTGCAATATCTCCAACTACTCGATATTCCTGCGCGAGCCGGAGAATTTGCTGTTCGGTTATTGGGAGTATCATGGCACTGATTTCGCTGCAGATATGGCGAAAATGGCGGCCAGTGAAAAGAACCAGGAATGGTGGTCGTACTGTATTCCCTGCCAAAGGCCTTTCGCAACGCGAAAGGATGGGGAATGGTGGGCATCGATGGATGAGGTGTTCCATCTGGACTGAAAGGGAGAAGAGATGACAGGTAAGCTAGGAGGCAAGGTGGTCGTGGTGACTGCCGCCGGTCAGGGAATCGGGCGGGCCAGCGCATTGGCCTATGCCGCTGCCGGTGCCAAGGTCTGGGCGACCGATATCAATGATGAAGCACTGGCGACGCTGAACGGTGTAGCCGGTATCGAGACGGCAAAGCTCGATGTGCTGGACGGCGTGTCGGTGACGGCATTTTTCGAGCGCGTCGGGGCAGTCGATGTCCTGTTCAACTGCGCCGGCGTCGTGCATGGCGGCTCGGTGCTGGAGATGTCCGAGAAGGATCTGGATTTCGCCTTCGATCTTAACGTTCGCGCCATGGTGCGCACGATCAAGGCAGTACTTCCGGGGATGCTGGACCGGGGCGATGGCGCGATCATCAACATGGCCTCGATCGCTTCCAGCTCCAAGGGTGTTCCGAACCGATGCGCCTATGGCACGACCAAGGCTGCGGTGATCGGGCTGACCAAGGCGATCGCCGCCGACTATGTGACGCGCGGCATCCGCTGCAACGCGATCTGCCCCGGTACTGTTGAAAGCCCTTCGCTTGAACAGCGGATGCGCGCTCAAGGCAATTACGAGGAGGCTCGCGCGGCCTTTATCGCCCGTCAGCCAATGGGACGCCTCGGCAGCCCGGAAGAAATCGCGGAACTGGCGGTCTATCTCGCCGGCGCTACCTACACGACCGGTCAGGCTGTCGGTATCGACGGCGGCTGGTCGATCTGAGCCATTTTGAAAAGCGAAGTTTGAACTGAAAGGACTATTCCATGAAATTCCTGCGTTATGGCGCGCCCGGCGCCGAGAAGCCCGCGATCGTTGATGCCGACGGCAAGATTCGCGATCTCTCCGCCCATGTTTCCGATCTTTCGGGCGCAGCACTTGCTCCCGATGCGCTTGCGAAGCTCGGCGCGATCGATGCAAAGAGCCTGCCGCTGGTCGAAGGCGATCCGCGTCTCGGCCCCTGCGTTGCCGGCACCGGCAAGTTCATCTGCATCGGCCTCAACTATTCCGACCACGCTGCCGAAACTGGCGCGACCGTGCCGCCGGAGCCGATCATCTTCATGAAGGCGTCTTCGGCCATCGTTGGCCCGAACGACAATGTCACCATTCCGCGCGGTTCGGAAAAGACCGACTGGGAGGTCGAACTCGCTGTCGTCATCGGCAAGACCGCGAAATATGTGACCGAGGCTGACGCGCTGGATTACGTTGCCGGTTACTGCGTTACCAATGACGTCTCCGAACGCGCCTTCCAGACCGAACGCTCGGGTCAGTGGACCAAGGGCAAGTCCTGCGACACTTTCGGCCCAATGGGTCCGTGGCTGGTGACGAAGGACGAAATCCCGGACCCGCAGAACCTTGCCATGTGGCTGAAGGTGAATGGCGAAACACAGCAGGACGGTTCGTCCAAGACCATGGTCTATGGCGTTGCCTTCCTCGTGTCCTACCTGTCGCAGTTCATGTCGCTGCATCCGGGCGACGTGATCTCCACCGGTACGCCTCCGGGCGTCGGCATGGGCCTGAAGCCGCCGCGTTACCTGAAGGCCGGTGATGTCGTCGAACTTGGTATCGAGGGCCTCGGCGGCCAGAAGCAAACCTTCGTCGCAGACATCTAAGACGACTGATCGGCGCGCTGGTTTGGAGGCTGGCGCGCCGATTTCATGAGAATTAAGCCGGCAGAGGAGGCCGCAATGACCCGCATCACCAATCTTCGTGTTTTCGACCTTCGCTTCCCGACTTCGGCAAGCCTTGACGGGTCCGATGCGATGAACCCCGATCCGGATTATTCGGCGGCCTATGTCATCCTCGAAACCGATCGCGACGGGATCGAGGGCCACGGCCTGACCTTCACCATCGGTCGCGGCAACGACATCGTCTGCATGGCAATCGAGGCGATGCGCCATCTGGTGATCGGCAAGGATCTGTCGGAAATGCGCGCTAGCCCCGGAAAATTCTGGCGGCATCTGACGGGCGACAGCCAGTTGCGCTGGATCGGCCCGGATAAGGGGGCCATGCATCTGGCAACCGGTGCCGTCGTCAATGCCTTCTGGGATGCGCTTGCCAAGGAAGCGGGCATGCCCGTGTGGAAATTCGTCGCCACCATGTCGCCGGAACAGATCGCCGATATCGTCGATTACCGGTATCTGACCGATGCGCTGACGCGTGAGGAGGCAATCGACATCCTGCGCAAGGCGGAGGCCGGCAAGGCGGAGCGGATCGCCATCTTGGAGCAGGAAGGGTACGCCTGCTACACGACCTCGGCCGGTTGGCTGGGTTATCCCGACGACAAGCTGCGCCGCCTGGCGCAGGAGGCAGTCGATGCCGGTTTCAGCCATGTGAAAATGAAGGTCGGCCGCGATCTCGAAGATGATATCCGCCGGCTGACCATTTGCCGCGAGGTGATCGGCCTGGATCGCTACATGATGATCGATGCCAACCAGGTCTGGGATGTCGATCAGGCGATCGACTGGGTAAAGGCGCTCGCCTTCGCCAAACCGTTCTTTATCGAGGAGCCGACAAGCCCGGACGATGTGGCGGGTCACAAGAAGATCCGCGAGGCGATCGCGCCGGTAAAGGTGGCGACCGGCGAGATGTGCCAGAACCGCATCATGTTCAAGCAGTTCATCGCCGAGGGCGCGATCGATATCGTGCAGATCGATGCCTGCCGCATGGGTGGATTGAACGAGGTGCTGGCGGTGCTGCTGATGGCGGCGAAATACGGCAAGGCCGTGTGGCCGCATGCCGGCGGTGTCGGGCTTTGCGAATATGTGCAGCATCTGTCGATGATCGATTACATCGCCGTCTCGGGCACCAAGGAAGGTCGCGTGATCGAGTATGTCGACCATCTACACGAACATTTCATCGATCCCTGCGTGATCAAGGATGCGGCCTATATGCCGCCGTCACGGGCCGGATTTTCGATCGAGATGAAGCCGCAGTCGATCGAGGCATACCAATTCGGACGGCCGAAGGCGGCGTGAGGTTGGACCTCGAAACGAGATACGAAAAAGGCGCCTTATGGCGCCTTTTCTGCTGATGGAGGAGGTTTCAAACCTCCAAAATGGCCTTGATCACGCCGGCTTCCGGTTTCGACCACTCGGAAAAGAGTTTAACCGCATCGGCAAGCGGCGCCCGGTGGGTGTTGAGGGCGCGGGTCGGGACCTTGCCGGCCTCGATCTGGCGGACCACTTCGGCAAAATCATCCGGCTGGGCGTTGCGGCTGGCGATCAGCGTCGCCTCGCGTTTGTGGAATTCCGGGTCCGAGAAGCTCACGTCCTGACGGACGACCGAAAGCAGCACGTAGCGCGCGCCATGGGCGAGGAAATGGAAACCGCGCTGCATGGGAATGACATTGCCGGTGGCATCGATGACGACGTCGTACCATTCGCCGCCCGTCTGGCGCTCGGCTACCTGTTCCGCGTCTGCATCGGCAAAGATCGTCTCGTCGGCGCCGAGCTTTTCGACGGCGAAGGCGAGCCGGTCATCGCGCGTATCCATGACGGTGACATGTGCGCCGCGGGCCTTGGCGAAGATGATTGCCGACATGCCGATCGGGCCGGAGCCGGTGACAAGCACGCGGTCTTCAGCGGTGATGCCGCCGCGCTTGACGCCATGGGCGCCGATCGCGAGGAATTCGATCATCGCGGCATCCTCCAGCGGGATATTACCCGTCGGGATGACGTTCTCCTCGGGAACGCAGAGATATTCGGCCATGCCGCCGTCACTATGGACGCCGAGCACGGAAATGTTGCGGCAGGCATTGCTGATGCCGCGGCGGCAGGCCTGGCAGGTGCCACAGGAGAGATAGGGAACGATATAGACAGGCTCGCCGGCCTTGAGTTTGCTGCCGGCCGGCGCTTCCGCGACTGTGCCGGACAGTTCGTGACCCATAACCCGTGGATATTCGAGAAACGGGTGCTTGCCGGCAAAAATGTGAAAATCCGTGCCACAGATGCCGACATGGCGGATACGGACCTTGACCTCGCCTTCGCCGCAAACCGGTTCGGGACGGTCTTCCAGCGCAAGGCGGCCGGGCTCGATGCAGACGAGCGCCTTCATGATGAACTCCTGGGGTGATTTTGGGGTGTCTTGAAACTCTCCGTCAGCACCATTTCGCGACCTCTGCGTTGACACGATCGCGCCAGGCGCGCGACTGGGCGAGCGAAGGCGGAATGAGGCCGTCGATGGCGACAAAGCTTGCCGTGTAATCCTGAGGATCGGCCGCCTGAGCTGCTTGCAACAGCTCATCGCGACGCGGATCGTTGCAATCCTTGAAGCGGATGAGCGCGGCGATCCAGAGGCCGACGACGCGGGCAAAGCTTGCGCTGTCTGAGCCTGAAGCCAATGCATCCACCGCCGGTGAAAGGATGCGCTGAGGCAGCTTCTGGCTGGAATCCATGGCGATCTGGATGTTGCGATGGGCAATCGCGCGGTTGCTGAAACGCTCGATCAGCTGGTTCATGTAATGATCGAGATCGATGCCGGGGACCGGATCGAGCGTCGCGGCTGCCGCTCGCATATGCTCGCGTGTCATCGCCACGAATTCCGGCACTGCCATCACGTCGCGCACGCATTCCAGCCCTTTGAGCAGGCCGAGATGGGCGATCATCGTGTGCGAGCCGTTGAGAAGCCGAAGCTTCATCTTCTCATAGGGTTCGACATTTTGGACGAACAGAGCGCCACCAGCTTCCCAGGCGGGACGGCCGGAGACGAATTCGTCCTCGATCACCCATTGCATGAAGGGTTCGGTATCGAGCGCCAATGCATCATCCACGCTGATCAGTCTTTTGGCACGGGCGCGGGTTTCGTCGGTCGCGGCGGGTACGATGCGGTCGACCATGGAGGAGGGGAAGGTCACTTCCTCTTCTATCCATTTCGCCAGTTGCGGGTCGCGCCTCTCGGCCATTTCCAGGACCAGCCGCCGGACGACCTTGCCGTTGGAGGGCAAGTTGTCGCAGCAGAGAATGGTGAAGGGGCGCATGCCCTTTTCGCGGCGGGAGGCAAGGCCCGCAACGAGATAACCGACCGCGCCAACGGGAGCGCCGGGATTGGCGAGGTCGTTGGTGATGGCCGGATGCGCCTCGTCGAGCCCGCCGGTTGACGGGTGCAGGCCATATGCCTTTTCCGAGACGGTCAGGGTAACGACGTGGATGAAGGGGCTGGCGAGATAGGAGAGTACCCGGTCGCGATCGGTTGCGGCGCAGAGCCAGTCGACGGTAGCACCGACGACCTCGCTCGTTTCGCCATTGCTGTCGCGCACGGTGATCGAATAGAGACCATCCTGCATTGCCAGTGCATCGACCGGCTCGGGCGAGCGCAGATTGACCGCGACGATACCCCACGGGCCGAAGTCGCTCTCAAGCGCGCGCTGAGTGTAGATGCCCTGATGGGCGCGATGGAAAGCGCCGAGGCCGAAATGCAGGATGCCCGGTTTCAGCGCGCTTCGATCGAAGCCGGGTCTTGCGACGGTCGGCGGGAGATGTGTTTCAGCAGAGAGTTGGTTGCTCATCGGCCGATCCCGAACTGGTTGTGGCTGAGTGCTCGTTCGATGCCGCGCAGCTCCGCCAGCCCTTTCAGGCGGCCGATGGCCGGATAGCCGGGTTGCGCACCGCGTGTCAGGTCGTCGAGGATTTCCTGGCCGTGGTCTGGGCGCATCGGGATCTGGTGGTCTTCGCGACTTTCTGCCTTGCGGCGTTTTTCCTCGGCCAGAAGCGCGGCGATGACGGCGACCATGTCGGTGCCGCCTTCCAGATGCTCGTCTTCGAAGAACGAGCAGGGCAGGCTATCCTCGTCGCGGGTGACGTTGCGCAGATGGACGAAATGGATGCGGTCGGCAAAACGCTTGGCGATCGCCGGCAGGTCGTTGTCGGCGCGAGCGCCGAGCGAGCCGGAGCAGAGCGTCACGCCATTGGCGCGGCTATCCACCTGGGTGAGCATGTGCGCGTAATCCGCTTCGGTCGACAGGATGCGCGGCAGGCCGAGCAGCGGCCACGGTGGATCATCCGGATGGGCGCAGATGTTGATGCCGACCTGTTCGGCGACGGGCGTGACCTCAGAGAGGAAGTCGATGAGATGCGACTGCAGTTTCTTTGCGTCGATGCCCTGATAGGTTCGCAGTTTTTCGAGAAGCTGGTCGAGCGTGTAGCCATCGGCCGAGCCCGGCAGGCCCGCGCCGATGTTTTTTCCGAGCGCCTTGATGCGGGCGTCATCCATCGTGGAAAGGCGTTTTGCAGCTTCGTCCTGCAGCTTTTCCGAATAGTCGTTGGCGGCGCCCGGTCGCTTGAGGATATGGATGTCGAAGGCGACGAAATCGGTGAGATCGAAACGCATCGCCTTGGCGCCGTGTTTCGTTTCCCAGCGCAGGTCGGTGCGGGTCCAGTCGAGAACCGGCATGAAGTTGTAGCAGACGGTTTTTATGCCGGAGGCGGAGAGGCGGCGCAGGCTTTCCTGCCAGTTTTTCACATGCTCGCGCCAGTCGCCGGTCTGGGTCTTTATCTCCTCCGAGACGGGAATGCTCTCGACCACGTCCCAGAACAACCCGCCGTCGCGGATCGCCTGATGGCGTTTTTCGATTTCGTCAACCGGCCAGACGGTGCCGGTCGGGATGTGATGCAGGGCGCTGACGATGCCCTCGGCACCCGCCTGGGCGGCATCCCTGACCGTGACCTTGTCGACCGGGCCGAACCATCGCCATGTATGTCTCATCTGTCAGTCCTTTGGTTTAGCTGAGTGCGATCTGTACCTTGCAGGCGGCGGTGCGGTCGCCGGCCTGAAGGAAGGCATCGAGCGCCTTGTCGATCGGGAATGTGTGGGAGAGGATCGGGCGAACGTCGATCGCGCGGCTGCCGATCAGTTCTACGGCGCGGGCGAATTCCTCATGGAACCGCTGCGAGCCGCGCCAGACGATTTCCTTGCCGACCAGCATGTTGACCGGCACCGATAATTCACCGGTGACGCCGACCTGCACGATCGTGCCGCGTGGCTTGACGCTCTGGAACGCGGACACGAGTGCCGGACCGGCAGCCGAGCATTCGAACACGATATCGAACGTTCCCTTGTCCTTCTGGTAGGGGGCAAGCGCATCAGGCTTGGAGACGTTGATCGTCTCATCTGCGCCCATCGCCGGGCCACGGGAGAGGGCCGCGTCTGCTAGATCAGTAACGGTGATCCGGCCGGCACCGGCATGGCGGGCGGCGGCGACCACAAGCAGGCCGATCGGGCCGGCGCCGGTCACGAGCACGTTTTTACCGCCGAGGTCACCCGCCTGGGCAACCGCATGAAGGCAGACGGCAAGCGGTTCGGCGCAGGCGGCTTCGGCGGATGAGGCTTCGCCTTCTATCGGAAAGCACTGGATCGCCGGGACCACAAGCTGTTCGCGGAACATGCCCTGTTCATGGGGGAGGCGCATGGCCGAGCCCATGAATTTCATGTCGAGGCAATGGATAGGCAGGCCCGTGCTGCAATAGTGGCAACGGCCGCAGGGCTGTGATGGGCTGATCGCGACCAGCGTGCCGATCGTAAGATCGGTAACGCCTTCTCCGACGGCTTCGACAAAACCCGAGGCCTCGTGGCCGGAAATGATCGGTTCGCGGACACGGACCGGGCCGAAGCCGCCATCCTGGAAATAGTGGAGGTCGGAGCCGCAAATGCCGCCCCAGGCCATTTTCAGCCGGACTTCGCCCGGGCCAGGCTCGGGGCATTCCTGCGTTTCGACGTGCAAGTCCTGCTTGCCGTAAAGACGAACGATCTTCGCCAACATGATGTATGCCTTCGATTGGAATGGGGTGCCTGCGCCGTCTGGCGGCGCAGGCGGGTTATCGTCAGCGGATCAGGCCCATCTCGGTCGGCAGCCAGAGCGTGATGGCCGGGATGAAGGTGATGAGGATCAGCGCGATGAACAGCGGTGCCAGCCAGGGCAGGATGGCGATCGTCGTGCGCTCCACCGACAGTTTTGCGACGCGCGAGAGGACGAACAGCACCATTCCGAGTGGCGGATGCAGCAATCCGATCATCAGGTTCAGCGTCATGATCAGGCCGAAATGCACCGGGTCGATATCGAACTGCAGCACCAGCGGCATCAGGATCGGCACGAGAATGGTGATCGCAGCGATCGTATCGAGGAAGCAGCCGACGAAGAGCATCAGCAGGTTGACCAGGATGAGGAACACCCATTTGCTGTCGGTGAGGCCGGTGATTGCCGTCGAAAGCAGCTGGGCGGTCTGACTGACGGTGAGCAACCAGGCGAAAACCGAGGCTGCAGCAACGATGAACAGAACCGACGCGGTGGTTTCGACCGTGTCCATGGTTGCCTTGGCGAGGCTCTTGAAGGTCATCGTGCGATAACGCACGAGGCCCAGGAAGAGCGACCAGAGGACGGCGGCGACCGCCGCTTCGGTCGGCGTGAACCAGCCCATCGTCATGCCGCCGATCAGGATGACCGGGGTCATCAGCGCCATCACGGCCGAGAAGTCGAAATACCAGTCGGCGGCGATGAGGATGATCAGCGCGATACCGACCGCAAAGTTCAGCGACAGGCCCATAAGCGTCAAGAGATAGATGCCGAGCGGCACCATCATGACGACAACGACTTCCAGCGAGGCGCCGAATAGATTGCGGATGTTGAAGGGCGTATCCGACCCCCAGCGTTTGACGAAGGCGAAGACGGCGACCGTGATCATCATCAGCACCGTCATGACGACGCCGGGGATGATGCCGGCCATGAACAGCGCGCCGATAGAGACGTTGGCCATCATGCCGTAGATGACGAAGGGCAGCGATGGCGGGAAGATCGGGCCGAGCGTTGCAGATGCGGCGGTGACGCCGACGGCTGCCTCGACCGGATAACCGTGGTCCTTCATCGCCTTGATTTCGATCGTGCCGATGCCGGCAGCGTCGGCAAGAGCCGTACCGGACATGCCCGAAAAGACAACAGAGCCGATGATGTTGACCTGCGCCAGACCACCCTTCATCCAGCCGACGAGGGCGACGGCGAAGGAGTAGATGCGGCCGGTGACGCCGGCGACATTCATCAGGTTACCGGCAAGGATGAAGAAGGGAACGGCGAGAAGCGGAAAGCTCTCGACACCGGCAATCAGGCGCTGGGCGGCGATGATATCGGGCGCGACGCCGTAAAAGACGATGTAGGCCAGCGATGATGTCGCCATCGAAATGGCGACCGGCACGCCGAGCAGCATCAGTGCCAGGAAGGATCCAATGAGAAGCAGCATGCTCAGCCCTCGCTCTGGAAGGCTTCGGGCCGCTCAAGCACCGAATAACCACGGCGCATATTGGCAACGAAGACCTGGATGGAACGCAGCAGCATCAGAACGAATGCCACCAGAACGGAATAGAAGACGATGTCACGGGGAAGGTCGACGGTGACCATTTCCTCGCCGGCGACGACTTCCATGTAACGCCACATCAGCCACGAGCCGTAGGCGAAGAAGCCGATGCGGATGATGTCGACAATCGTTGCCATGACGCGTGTCACGCGCGCGGGCAGATAATGGTAGAGCACGTCCACCTGGATGTGGCGCGACATCCGCACGCACATGACGGAGCCGAGAAACACCACGCCGATCAGGCAGTTGACGGCGATTTCCTCGGTCCAGGCATAGCTGTCGTTCAGGACGTAACGGGTAAAGAATTGCAGGAAGACGCAGCCCGTCATCAGCCAGAAAAGGCCGAGCGTGATCCAGTCTTCGAAAGCATAGACCTTGAGATCGACTTCGGCCGGGGCCTCGTCAAAGGTATGCGCTATCTCCTCAGGAGTGACCTGAGTGTGAATTTCCTGTGCTGTCGACATGAGTTTGTCCCATTCAAGAGAAGCCGGCGCGGCTGCTTTTCAGCCGCGCCGAACGGGATCACTGGATGGCGCGGATCGCTTCCCAGTCGGACTTCTCGTAACCGAAGTCTTCGAACTTCACCTTTTCGAGCACGTTCTTCTCGAAGTCGGCCTTGTCGACCTCGACGACATTGAGGCCACGCTTCTTGAAGTCGTCGACGAGTGCCTTTTCACGGTCCTCGATGATCTTCGTCGTCTTGGCGGCAGCTTCCTGCATCACGTCGCGGAAGATCTGCTTGTCTTCGTCAGACAGGCTCGCCCAGCGGCTCTTGGAGATGACCGTGTTCAGGTGATCGACGATGTGGCCGGAAAGAACGATGTTCTTCTGCACTTCGAAGAATTTTTTCGCTTCGATCGTCGTCAGCGGGTTTTCCTGGGCATCCACCGTGCCGTTCTGCAGCGCGAGATAGACTTCTGCAAAAGCGATCGGCGTGGTGTTGGCGCCGCAGGCGCGCGGCATGGCGAGGTATGCCGGCACGTCGGGCACGCGCATCTTCACGCCCTTCAGGTCGGCGCATTTGGTGATAGCGGTGTTGGAGGTCGTGTGACGGGTGCCGTAGTAGCTGACGGCGGTGATGACGTTGCCGGTCTTGTCCTCATACCCCTTGGCAAGGCGCTTGAAGACATCGCTCTTCGTATAGGTGATCAGATGGCTCGGATCGCGGAAGATATAAGGGAAATAAGTAACGCCGATCGGCTTGAAATCGCGGGCGGCGAAGCTCGAACCCGAGATGATCATGTCGACGGTGCCGAGCTTGAGGCCCTGGTTGATATCGGCTTCCTTGCCGAGCTGCGATGCCGGATAGACGTCGATCTTGTAACGTCCATTGGTGCGCTTGGCGATTTCTCCGGCGGCCCATACCGATTCCGTATGGAAGGGTTCGGATGTCTCGTAGACATGCGCCCATTTTAGCGTTTCCACCGCGTGTGCCGACATTGCCGACGCCACGATGACTGCCGCTGCACCAAGCAGCGTCTTCAATCTTGAACTCATTCTGTCCTCCCGAATTGCGTTCAGATTACTCCCCAACCGGCCGCCTCCTCGCGGTCTCGGTCACTCCTCTCTCGTTGGCTCCTCTCCGAAGCTTTCCGAGAATCTCTTTTGCGACAGCGTCAAATGCATGCGCATCGCTTCGCGCGCTGCTGCCGGGTCTCCTGCCGCCAGCGCATCGCGTATGATTCTGTGTTCATCCAGTGCTGCCCGCCACGTATGGGGGCCTTCGAAATAGCTCGCCAGCTTTTCGAAGAAAGGCGAGGCGCGTTTGTCGTAGATTAGGCCGATAAAGACATTGAGCGACGAATTGCCGATGATGTCGGCGATTGCCGTATGAAAGGCGCGGTCCAGCGCCAACGCCCGCTCGGAGTTTTCCAGTACGCCTTCCATCTCTTCCAGAATGACGTCGAGGCTTCGAATGCCTGTCTCGTCGACGCAACGTGCGGCCTCTTCCGCAATAGCGCTTTCGATGATGCAGCGGGCTTGGAGGATTTCAAACGGGGCTTCGCTGTCGTCCGCGGCGAGAACCTTCGGCGCTCCTGCGGCCTTGGGGCTGACATAGACGCCGGACCCCATGCGGATCTGCACCAGACCCTCGACTTCAAGAACGATCAGGGCTTCCCGCACGGTCGGGCGGGATACGCCGAGGCGCTCGGCCAGCTCACGTTCGGCAGGCAACCGCTCCCCGACGGCGATCTCTCCCGACTGGATGAGTACACGAAGCTGTTCCGCGGCCTGGCGATAAAGCCGGCGTGGTTCAAGCGCGACAAACATGAAAACCTCCTGACGCGTCTCTCCTCCCGCATCATGTGGTCAGATTGTCTTACCAATTATCATTCGTCAAGTGGCTCCCTCACAGAAACTTGTTCAGGCCGGCATCGGGACGTTGTAGGTCCCAGACAGCTCCAGAAATGCGGATCTTGTTACCGGATCCAGTTCGACGCCATGGGCATCGCGATGGCGTGCGACCATCCATTCGCGGTCGCCAGGTGCCATGACGGATGCGCCGGCACGTGCAGGCGATGTCCGCAGCGTTTCTACATAGCGTTTCATGCCGGCCTCGAAGGTTGGTCTGTCGACAAATGCCTCGGGTTGGATCGCCATGACGAAAGCGCCGAGCTGGCGGGGCGTCTGCATGTCTTCACCCATCATCGACGGAATATCGAAGCTGAGGCGCATGCCGGTGAGCACCGCGCTGAAAATTTCAGCGATGCCGGCAAGGCCGGCGCCCTTGAAACCGAAGGCATCGCCGAGAGGGGCGAGCATTTCGGTCAGATGCGGGTCCGTCGTGTTGATGCCGAGTTCATTCGAGGCGACCCCTTCCGGCAGCTTGGCTCCCGTGCTGCGATAGAGAAGTACTCGGTTGAAGGGGACGGCGCTGGTTGCCATGTCGAGGAACCAGGGATCTTCGCCAGGAACCGGGACGGCCATCGAGATCGGATTGGTGCCATGAAAACGGGAGGCACCGTCATGCAGTCGGACAAAACTGTCGGAGTTACAGAATGACAGGCCGATCAGCCCGTGTCTGGCCGCCTCCACCGAATAGGCACCGGCTGCGCCGAAATGCGAATTGTTGCGGATGCCGACGGCGCCGATGCCGAATTTGCTCGCCAGATCGATCGCTCTCGTCATGGCGGCATAGGCAGGGACCGCGCCCTGGGCATGGTCGCCATCGAGCGTTTCAACCGCCCCGAACCCGGAGACCTTCCGGATGTCCGGCGTCTTGTTCAGTCGACCGCCTTCGAGGGCCTTGATGTAGTGCGCCAACAGCCGCACGCCGTGGCTATCCACGCCGCAGCGCGTGGCATGCATCAGGGCGCGGGTCGTCGCGTCAGCCGTCGCATCGTTTGCACCACAAGCCGCCAACACCTGACGGCAAAAGCGGTCGAGATCTGAAAGCGTGACTGTGTGATGGGCGGCGTCCATGGCATTTCCTCAAAATTATTGTCTTTTGTGTACACTAGACATTCTTCTTCGTGAATGTAAATGAATGAAAGACGATCGGTTGCGATTTTCGCCAGGGCGGCATCATGAGGAAGGTGAAATGACGGAGGGGCCTAGTGATGCCGTATCGGGGCGTTCGCCCAAACTTTACCAGCGAGCGCTTGCGGTGGTCGCGTCGGAAATCCGCTCCGGCGGGTGGCATGACGCCGCAAGGCTGAATGAGACCGCGATTGCCAAACGCTTTGGGATAAGCCGCGCACCGGCGCGGCAGGCTCTGGCGGAACTGGAGACGCTGGGGCTTGTGCGCAAATCCGAGGGACGCGGGTACAATGTCGTTGCGGGGGCTGGATCCGTTGGCCAGGACGTCATCGACCCGGCCGGTCCTTCGGGGCCGGACGACATGCAGCTTCATTTTCTGGCAAGCTGGGAGCTAATCTACCGGCAGGTGGAGCTGGAGATCGTCTCCCGCACATCGATCGCCAGCTGGCGCATCAACGAGGTGGCGCTGGCGAAATCCTTCGGCGTCAGCCGCACGGTTGCCCGCGAGGTTGTGGCCAGGCTGCAGCAGCGCGGCATCGTCAGCAAGGATGATGCCGGTCGCTGGCATGCGCCGGCACTGACCGCTAGGCATGTAAACCAGCTCTACGAATTGCGCTGGACGCTTGAACCGCTGGCGCTGGAGCAGGCCTTTCCGCATTTGCCGGATGACTTGCTGCCGGCCCTGTTCATCGATCTGCAGCAGGCGATCGAGGCGGGAGATGCCGCGGACGGGGCAATGCTGGACGCGGTCGAGCAGCAGCTTCACGGTCAGTTGCTCGGCTATTGCGACAATGCCCCGCTGATGCAGGCAATCAGCCTGCCGCAGGCCATTCTGGTCGCGCATCACCGGCTTTACCAGCCGAAGACGCCGCCGATCACCGACGAGCCGTTCCTGTTGGAGCATATCGAGGTTTTCGAGAGGCTGGTGGCGGGCCGGGTCGCGGATGCCAGCGCGGCGCTTTCGAACCACCTCAAGATTTCGCGAGAGCGCGCCATGCTGCGCATCGCCAATACCGCGCGCGGCCTATCATTGCCGGATGTGGCCTATCTGGAGCACCTGCGCGACGTCGAATTCAGTTTGTGATCATGATCATCGGGAGGAGCCGACATTGAAGATCAAGTCCCTGGAACCATTCATCCTTCACTTGCCGCTAACATCGGCGTCGATTTCGGATTCGACCCATAGCATCACCCATTGGGGCGTGGTCGGGGTGGCGATCACCACGACCGATGGGCTGACCGGTTACGGTTTTACCGGAACGCATGCGCATCTGGCATCCGACCGGTTGATCACGGCCTGCATTCGGGATTGCTACGCGCCGCTTCTGATCGGTGAGGATGCCAACGACCATCAGCGGCTGTGGACCAAGCTTGCACGTTATCCTTCGCTGCAATGGGTTGGCCGGGCAGGCATCACGCATCTGGCGCTTGCCGCGGTCGATGTCGCCATCTGGGACCTGAAGGCAAAGAAGGCGGGCCTGCCGCTCTGGGCTTATCTCGGTGGCGCCAGAACCGACAGGCTTGAGGCCTATAATACCGATATCGGCTGGCTGTCCTTCTCGCTGGACGATCTGTTGTCCGGGTCGGCGCGGGCGGTTGAAGAGGACGGTTTCACCCGGATCAAGCTGAAGGTCGGTCACGACGATCCGAATGTCGATGTGCGCAGGCTTGCGGCCGTGCGCAAGCGTTTGGGGCCGGATGTCCGCATCGCCATCGACGGCAACGGCAAATGGGACCTGCCGACCTGCCTGCGCTTCTGCGAACGAGCGCGCGATCTCGATATCTACTGGTTCGAAGAGCCGATGTGGTATGACGACGTCGAGAGCCATGGATTGCTGGCGCGATCCTCGACCATTCCGGTGGCGCTCGGCGAGCAGCTTTACACCGTTGATGCATTCCGCAGCTTCATCAATGCCGGGGCGGTTGCCTATGTGCAGCCCGATGTGACGCGGCTTGGCGGGATTACCGAATATATCCAGGTTGCGGATCTGGCGCTGGCGAACCGGCTGCCGGTCGTGCCGCATGCAGGCGAGATGAGCCAGGTGCATGTGCATCTGAGCTACTGGCATCCGGCCTCGACAATCCTCGAGTATATCCCGTGGATCAAGGATCACTTCGAAGAACCGGCGGATGTCGTGGGTGGGGTCTACAAGCGGCCCGAAAAGCCGGGTGCCGGCACGACGGTGCTGGCCGACAGCTTTGCGCGCTTCGGTAAGAGCCTTGGCTGATCACTGGTGACAAAAACAGATCTGCCGCCCGGAGGCGGCAGATTGGGGTGGGGGATCTCACCCCATCCAAGCCTTGGGAGGCTTATTCGGCGGGCTGCAGGTTGCCCGGCACGTTGACGTTGGAACCCTTGGCAAGCGCCGCGTCCAGCATGTCCTTGTCGAGTTCGCCTTCCCAGCGTGCAACGACGATGGTGGCGACCGCATTGCCGACGAGGTTGGTCAGCGCGCGGCATTCAGACATGAAGCGGTCGATGCCGAGGATAAGCGCCATGCCGGCGACCGGAACGGACGGAACGACCGAAAGCGTTGCAGCGAGCGTAATGAAGCCTGCGCCGGTGATGCCTGCGGCACCCTTGGAGGAGAGCATTGCCACGAGCAGAAGCAGGATCTGGTCGCCGAGCGACAGGTCGATGCCAGTTGCCTGGGCGATGAACAGAGCCGCCATCGTCATGTAGATGTTGGTGCCGTCGAGGTTGAAGGAATAACCGGTTGGGATGACCAAGCCGACAACCGAGCGCTTGCAGCCGGCACGTTCCATCTTCTGCATCAGGTTCGGCAGGGCAGCTTCCGAGGAGGAGGTGCCGAGTACGAGAAGCAGTTCTTCCTTGATGTAACGCAGCAGGGCGAAGATCGAGAAGCCGTTGTATTTCGCAACCGCGCCGAGGATCACAACGACGAACAGGATCGCGGTGATGTAGAACGACAGGATGAGGAAGGCGAGGTTGGCAACCGAACCGATGCCGTATTTGCCGATGGTGAAGGCCATGGCGCCGAAAGCGCCGATCGGAGCGGCCTTCATCAGGATGGCGACGAGGCGGAACATCGGAGCGGTAAGCGCGGTCAGGAAGTCGTGGACCGGCTTGCCCTTTTCGCCGACCATGCCGAGCGCGATGCCGAACAGGACGGAGAAGAACAGCACCTGCAGGATATCGCCCTGCGAGAAAGCGCCGACGATCGTGTCCGGGATGATGTTCATCAGGAAGCCGGTGATCGTGGTCTCGTGCGCCTTGGTGGCGTAAGCCGCAACAGCCTTGCCGTCGAGCGACGCCGGATCGATGTTCATGCCGGCGCCGGGCTGCAGCACGTTGCCGACGATGAGGCCGACGATCAGGGCCAGCGTCGAGAAGGTCAGGAAGTAGAGCATCGCCTTGCCGGCGACGCGCCCGACCTTCTTGAGGTCCGACATGCCGGCAATGCCGGTGGCGACGGTCAGGAAGATCACCGGGGCGATGATCATCTTGACGAGCTTGATGAATGCGTCGCCGAGCGGCTTCAGGCTGGCGCCGAAATCAGGCCAGAAATGGCCGATCAGCATGCCGATGACGATGGCGGTCAGAACCTGAACATAAAGCTGGCGGTACAGCGGCACGGGGGCACGCGGCTGCGTGGATTCGGGTATTGCAATCATTTTGTCCTCCATCGCGCCACAACCAACCAGCTGGCTCTTCCCGGGCGCATTCATGTCGGAATGAGGGCTGCAAGAGGTGTGCCAGTTTGTCGCCTGCGGCATAAAGTCTTGATTACAATCGATTAAATTGCACTTCGTCATTTGTTTGTTTGAATTTGAGCGGATTTCCACACGGCCATATTTGTATTGCGTGCGGATTTATGCTCAAATTCATTTATGTCGACACCTCAGATAGCCGAGCGCCTGCCGGCAATGCGCCGCACCTGGATCGTTTTCTGCCTCGTCGCTCTTGCGGCCTTTGGCGCGGCTTTTTACGTCGCGGGTATCTATGGACGCGCGACGGCACTTGCCGGCCTGTCTTTGCAGGGCCGGACCGAGGCGAGCCTGAAAGTGGCGCTGCTGCAGGCCGTGCTTGAACGGCCGCGCGCGCTGCCTCTGCTTCTGGCGCAGGATCGCGATGTGGTCGACACGCTATCCTCCAACGATCCTGCTGCACGGATTGCCCTCAGCCGCAAGCTTGAGGAACTGATCGCACCGACCAAGGCGGCGGTGATCTATGTCGTTGCAGCCGACGGTATCGCGGTTTCGGCCAGCAACTGGCGCGAGGAAAAAAGCTTTGTCGGCAATGACTACACGTTCCGGAGCTATTTTTCCCGCGGCATGAAGGACGGCGGAGCTGAGCATTTTGCGCTCGGTTCCGTCAGCAACCGCCCGGGTCTCTACATTTCATACAGGGTCGGTCCGCCGGAAAACCCGCTCGGCGTCGTTGTCGCCAAGATGGAGTTCGATCAGCTTGAGACCGATTGGGGCGATACGCAGCGACCGTCTTTCGTCACCGACAACAATCATGTCGTGCTGATCACGACCATACCCTCCTGGCGTTTCATGACCACGGAGCCGCTGCCGCAATCGAGCCTCTCGTCCATTCGCGAAAGCCTGCAATTCGGTGATGCGCCGCTTCTCCCCCTGCCGGTGACGCGGCTGGAAGCCCTGGCGCCGGATGCGGATATTATCCGGGTTCTTCTGCCGGGCGGCGGGCAGATCCGCTACCTGCAAATCTCCATCCCCGTCGCCTCGACCGGCTGGCACTTCCAGTACCTTCTGCCGATCGACGGAGCGGTTGCCGCGGATATGCGCGAGTTCCGGCTGATTGCCGCCCTCGCGCTTCTCGCCGTGCTGGCCCTGACTGCGGTCTGGATCCGCCGCCGGCAGATGGCGCAGGCGCAGATCATCGGCGCATTGGCGGCGCGTGAGGAACTCGAACGGCGTGTCGATGAACGAACGCGCGATCTCAGCCTGACGCGTGACAACCTGCAGGCGGAAATCTCCAATCGCAAATCCACCGAAGTGAAGCTGCAGGCGGTGCAGCAGGATCTGGTACAGGCCAACCGTCTCGCCATCCTCGGGCAGGTTGCCGCCGGCGTAGCGCACGAAATCAACCAGCCGGTGGCGACGATCCGCGCCTATGCCGACAATTCAAAGATCTTTCTCGAACGGCAGCAGATACAGCCGGTGCAGGAAAATCTCGATCTGATCGCCTCACTCACCGAACGCATCGGCGCGATTACCGACGATCTGAAGGCGCTTTCGCGGCGCGGCCGCACGGCGGCCGAACCGGTATCGCTTTCGGAAGTGCTCGAAGGTGCGGTCCTTTTGCTGCAGAGCCGGTTCACCGGGTCGCTGGACATGCTGGTCATCGAGCCGATTGCGGAAAATCTGGAGGTGATGGGAAGCCGGCTGAGGCTGGAGCAGATCTTCATCAACCTTCTGCAGAACGCGCTTGAAGCGGTCGAGGGACGTGAGACGGGACAGGTCACCGTTTCGGCAATGGCGACCGATGACAAGGTTTCGATCGGCGTGGCGGATAATGGTCCGGGCATCGCGTCCGACATTCTCGCCGAACTGTTCCAGCCGTTCAATTCATCCAAGGAAAAAGGTCTGGGGCTCGGGCTGGTCATCTGCAAGGACATCGTGGCGGACTATGGCGGTCAGCTGGATGTCGAGACCGGCGACGCCGGGACCCGATTTACCGTTCATCTGAAAAGAGCCTGAACATGACCGCAGCCGTTCCCGTTTTTCTCATCGATGACGACAAGGACCTGTTGAAGGCAACCGCCCAGACGCTGAGCCTTGCCGGTTTCGATGTCCACTCGTTTTCTGCCGGCAGCGAGGCCCTGTCGCAACTCGGCGACGGTTTTCCAGGCGTGGTCGTCTCGGATATCCGCATGCCGGGGCTGGACGGATTGCAGATTTTCGACAGGATCTCGGGCCTCGATCGTGAATTGCCGGTTATTTTGATGACCGGTCACGGCGATATACCGATGGCGGTGAAGGCCATCCAGAATGGCGTTTACGACTTCATCGCCAAACCGTTTGCAACCGAACGGTTGATCCAGTGTGTCCGGCATGCCGCGGAAAAGCGGAGCCTTGTGATGGAAAACCGGCGGTTGCGGACTGCCGGTGCCGAAGCTGACGAAGGCCTGCCGTTGATCGGCCAGACACCGGTCATGGAGCGGTTGCGCCATATGCTTCGCCAGATCGCCGATACGGACGTCGATGTGCTGGTGACCGGAGAAACGGGCAGCGGCAAGGAAGTGGTTGCAAGCATTCTCCATTCATGGAGCCGGCGATCGGCCGGCAATTTCGTTGCGCTGAACTGCGGCGCTCTTCCGGAACAGGTGATCGAGAGCGAGCTTTTCGGCCATGAGGCGGGGGCCTTTACCGGGGCGCAGAAGAAGCGGGTCGGCCGTATCGAGCATTCGAGCGGCGGTACGCTGTTTCTCGACGAGATCGAGAGCATGCCGCTTTCCACCCAGGTGCAGATGCTGCGGGTTCTGGAAATGCGCGAGGTCACGCCGCTCGGCACAAACGAGGTGCGCCCGGTAGATTTGCGCGTCGTGGCAGCCTCCAAGGTCGATCTTGGTCACCCTGACCAAAGGGCGGTCTTTCGCGAAGATCTCTATTACCGGCTGAACGTCGTCACGCTGACGATCCCGCCGCTGAGGGAACGGCGCGAAGACATTCCGCTCCTGTTCAACTATTTCACCAGAAAGGCAGGACAGCGTTTTGGTCGCGAGGTTTCGGACCTGCCACGCCAGGTGGTCGATCACCTGCGCGATCATGCGTGGCCGGGCAATGTCCGCGAGCTTTCCCATTATGCAGAGCGATTCGTGCTCGGTCTCGAACCGTCTGCACCGCTGTCGGCACCGATGGCCAAGGCCGAAGATGGTGCGGGTCTGCCGGAGCGGCTGGAGCGTTTCGAGGCCGATATCATTCGCGAGACGCTGACCGAGTTCGGCGGGGACGTTCAGCAGACGATCATGGCGCTCGGCATCCCCCGCAAGACATTTTATGACAAGCTTCAACGTCATGGAATCGTTCGAAGTGACTACGCGGAACGCCGCTGAAAGCCCTGGATTTGCGAGGTTTTTACCGCGCTGTCGCGTGGGGTGACGGGATGGCCTAATCTTCGCTCGGCCTAAAATGATGCGGAAAAGACCGGTCTCGGAAACACCTGGTTAAGGTTTTCTTTTTATTAACAGGGACCGGTGTGATCACGTTGTTTGATGGTTTCGCGTACATGCATTTTCCGCCTTCCCGCAAAGACATTTCCCCAGTCGAAGACGCAAATTGGAGTGACGAACAGGAGTTCGTGGCCGCCAATGATGCGGAGCAGCCTCTGCCGTTGCCGGAGCCGATACCGGCGGTCGAGCTTGATCCGGAAAAGCTGCCGACATGGCAGCGCGCTTTCATTCTGGCGCCCAATGTGCGCTTTACCCGCACGCCCGGCCGCGGCCCTGCCAAGCAGGACGTCGTTATCGTCGAGGAGGCCGGCCATGCTGAGAACATCTCTCCAGCGCAGGCGCCGCAGCCGATCGCCATCTCCATGCCCGCGGGCCAGCCGGCTCCACATCATGCAAATACAGGTTCCCAAGTGACTAATCTCCAGCGCCGCATCGGCCAGGCATTCGCATCTTCCGCGCCTGCCGCTCCCGTTTCGCAGCCGATCGAGGCAGCCATGCAGCGGGTCGTTGAACAGCCGATCTATCGCCAGCCGGTTGCCGCTGATCCGACGCCTGCCCCTGTGCAGCCGGAAAGCATGCCGGCGCAAAACGCACCCGTCCGCCGCGTGACGTCGATCCCGGATCACCTGATCTGGGAGATGATGAGCCTTGGCGCTTCTGAAAACATCGAGCAGAAAGCCTCGCCGCGCGCATTGACTGCCGCACCTCAGGTCGCGCCGAAGCCAGTTCCCGCGGCGCTGAAGCCGACCGTCACCCGTTTCGTGCCGCCGACCCCCGTGCATGCTCCTGCTGCGCCTGTCGTCGTGGCCGCACCGGTCATTGCTCCTGTCGTTCACGAAGCGCCGTCGGCGATCGATCTTTATCGCCAGATTGCGATCAGGCAGGCGGCACCCGCTCGGATCGCTATCGAGCCTCAGGCCGTCCCATTCATCGATACCGTCGCTCTTGCAACGCCGGTCGAAGCAGTGGTTGAACAGCCTGTATTGGTGGCGGAGCCGGTCGAGATCCAGCCCCCCGCGCCGGTTGCCGTACGCAAGCCGCGGATGCTGACCTTTGCCGAGGACTACACATTCCCGGATATCGATCTGCTGCAGGTTGCCGAGCCGCGCGAAGAGCAGACGATGAGCCAAGAGGCGCTGGAACAGAGCGCCGGGCTCCTGGAAAGCATTCTCGAAGATTTCGGCGTAAAGGGCGAGATCATCGACGTTCGTCCCGGTCCGGTCGTGACGCTCTATGAATTCGCACCGGCTCCGGGCGTGAAATCTTCCCGCGTGATGAACCTGTCGGACGATATCGCCCGTTCGATGTCGGCTCTGTCCGCCCGTGTCGCCGTGATCCCGGGCCGCAACGTCATCGGCATCGAATTGCCGAATGTAGAGCGCGAGACCGTCTATCTGCGCGAACTGGTCGAAAGCAATTCCTATATCGGCACCGATTACCGTCTGCCGCTTTGCCTCGGCAAGACGATCGGCGGCGAACCGGTCATCGCCGAACTCGCAAAGATGCCGCATCTTCTCGTCGCCGGCACGACCGGCTCCGGCAAGTCGGTCGCCATCAACACGATGATCCTGTCGCTGCTTTACCATCTTCGCCCGGAAGAATGCCGGTTGATCATGGTCGACCCGAAGATGCTGGAACTCTCCGTTTATGACGGCATCCCGCATCTGCTGACGCCGGTCGTGACAGATCCGAAGAAAGCCGTTCTGGCGCTGAAATGGGCCGTGCGCGAGATGGAAGAGCGTTATCGCAAGATGTCGCGCCTCAACGTTCGCAACATTGACGGCTTCAACGCCCGCGTTGCCGAAGCGCGCAACAAGGGCGAGACGATCATGATCAGCGTGCCGGTCGGTTTCGACCGCTCGACCGGCGAGCAGGTGTTCGAGGAACAGGCTCTCGATCTGACGGCATTGCCCTATATCGTCGTCATCGTCGACGAGATGGCCGACCTGATGATGGTTGCCGGCAAGGAGATCGAAGGCGCGATCCAGCGCCTGGCGCAGATGGCGCGTGCGGCAGGTATCCACCTGATCATGGCGACCCAGCGTCCGTCCGTCGACGTCATTACCGGCACGATCAAGGCGAACTTCCCGACCCGCATCTCCTTCCAGGTCACGTCGAAGATCGACAGCCGCACGATCCTCGGCGAGCAGGGTGCCGAGCATCTTCTCGGCCAGGGCGACATGCTGCACATGAAGGGCGGCGGACGGATTGCCCGTGTCCACGGCCCGTTCGTTTCGGATTACGAAGTCGAGAAGGTCGTCGCGCATCTGAAGACCCAAGGCCAGCCTTCCTATCTCGGCAGCGTCACCGAGGACGAGGAAGAGGATGGCGTCGAGGAAGAGGAAGATGCAGCTGTCTTCGACCAGACCTCGATGGGTGCGGAAGACAATGGCGACGATCTTTATGAACGTGCCGTCAAGATCGTCCAGCGCGACAAGAAGTGCTCGACCTCCTATATCCAGCGCCGCCTGTCTATCGGCTACAACCGCGCCGCTTCGCTGGTGGAGCGGATGGAAAAGGAAGGTCTCGTGGGCGCACCGAACCATGTCGGGAAGCGCGAAATCCTCGGCCCGCAGCAGGTACAGCCGCGTCCCGCCGAGGAATAGGATTTATCAGAGAGCCGCTTAGGCGGCTTTCCATTTCATCAATGATCGTTCGGCCATCGACAGAAGGTCGAAGACGAGGATAGCAAGGGCAGCGACGAGAAGCGCGCCCTGCAGGATGAAGGCGAGATTGTTCGATTGAAGCCCGGCGATGATGACCTCGCCGAGCGTCTTTGCCGCCACCGTCGAGCCGATCGTGGCGGTGCCGAAGCCGATGACGGTCGAGATCTTGATGCCGCCGACGATCATCGGCAGGCTGAGCGGCAGTTCGATCTGCCGAAAAATCTGTATGGGCGTCATGCCATTGCCCTTGGCGGCATCGGTTATGTTCTGCGGCACGGTCGTCAGCGCCGTCATCGTGTTTTCGAAAATAGGCAGAAGCGCGTAGAGGAACAACGCGACCAGCGTCGGCCCGTTGCCGAAACCCATGGCCGGGACGGCCAGTGCCAGCACCGCGACCGGCGGAAATGTCTGGCCGATATTCACAACGGTTCGGGCAAGCGGCAGAAATTCGGCACCGAACGGGCGGGTGACGAGGATCGCCAGTGCCACCGCAATGATGGTCGCGAAAAATGTGGCGATGAACACCATGCGCACATGCAGCAGCGTCAGAGCGGCAAGATCACCCTGATTGTAGATTGCCGGTGCATTGGCCTGAACCAGGGACTTGAAGGCGAAATCGAAACTCTCCGGTGAGGCGAGAAAGCCGACCAGCAGCAGGAAAAGAATGATGCGGGGTGCAAGGCGAACAAGGCTCATTGCGGCCTGACCGCCTGGCGCAAAAGTGTCTGCAGCCGCACGCGACCGAGCGGTTTGCCGTCATTCGAGACGACAGGAAGCGCATCCGCGCCGCTCCACATCAGGGCCGCCAGAGCGTCCTGCCGGGTTCTCTCCTCTTCGATAGGCTCTCCGTTGGCCTCTCCTGGTTCGATGAGCCCGGCGATGGTGTCGAGCGAGAGAAGCCGGAACGGGCGGTCGAACGTGCCGACCAGTCCTTCGACGAAGGGTGTCGCAGGTGCCTTCAACAGATCGATGGGGCGGCCGTATTGCACGAGCTTGCCCTTGTCCATCACGGCAATCGTGTCGCCGAGATGGAATGCCTCGTTGATATCATGGGTGACGACGACGATCGTCGTGCCGAAGCGTTTCTGGATCGCCAGCAGCTCGTCCTGCGCCTTGCCGCGCAGAACCGGGTCCAGCGCGCCGAAGGGCTCGTCCATCAGCAGGATCTTCGGTTCCGCGGCAAGCGCACGGGCAACGCCGACACGTTGCTGCTGGCCGCCGGAAAGCTGATGCGGATAACGGTTGGCGAAAGCGGCCGGATCGAGCTGGAAGAGATCGAGAAGTTCGGCAACCCGGGCGTCGATCCGCGCCCTGTCCCATTTGAGCAGGCGCGGCACGGTTGCGATATTTTCGGCCACCGTGCGATGCGGAAACAGGCCATGGCCCTGGATGGCATAACCGATCCGTCGTCTGAGTTCGTGGCCGGGGATGTTTCGCGTGTCTTCCCCGCCGATCAGGATCGTGCCTTCGTCCTGCGAAACGAGCTGGTTGATCATCCGCAGAAGTGTCGTCTTGCCCGAGCCGGATGTGCCGACAAGAACGGCGATCTTGCCCTCGGGAACCGCGAATGACACGCTGTCGACCACGGCTTTGCCGCCATAACGCTTGGTGACGGACTGGATATCGATCATGCGGGACGGACCTCGCTGCCGGGTGCTTTGCTGAAATCCACCAGCGCATCAAGCACGATGGCGGCGACGAAGGACATGGCGACCGTCGGCAATGCGCCGAGCAGAACGAGGTCCATCGCCGACTGACCCAGCCCCTGGAAGACGAAGACGCCCATGCCGCCGCCGCCGATCAGCGCCGCGATCGTCGCCATGCCGATATTCTGGATGAGGACGATGCGGATTGCTGCAAGCAGGCTCGGAAAGGTCAGGGGGAACTCGATTGAGAAGAGACGCTGCAGGTCGGTCATGCCGGCGCCGCGGGCTGCATCATTGGCTTCGCGCGGCACGTTTTCGAGACCGGCGACCGTGTTGGCGACGACCGGCAGAAGCGAATAGAGCACAAGTGCGACGAAGGCCGGAGCCGTGCCGATGCCGGATATGCCGATAGCCGCAGCACCGGGAATGTGCGCCGCCACCCAGCCAAGCGGCAGGATCAGCAGGCCGAACAGCGCGATCGAGGGGATAGTCTGCAGGATATTAAGGATATTCAGCGCTGCCGCACGCAGCCATGATACGCGATGGCAGACGACGCCGAGCGGCAGGCCGATCAGGAAGGCGACCAGCATGGAGCCGAGCGCCAGCATCGCATGACGCGACATCTCTGCCCAAAAGGCTTCCGAGCGGTTCGCATATTCCTTCATTACCGAGATATCGGCGAGGATGCCGGATGCGAATATGCCGCCGATCACAGCTATCGCGATGACCAGCAGCACCAGCCGGGTAATCGGCGAGAGCTTGAGCCTCGCAATGACATCGACGAAGGCGAGCGAAAGGGCAAAGAGAAGAAGCCAGAAGCCGGAGCCGGGTGATACGCGCGCATAGGAATTGCCCGGTGGCAGTCCCGCACTGGCGGCACTGCCGAGGGCCAGTATCACGGCAAGCAACGCGGCCGTCACTATTGCCAGCCGTGCCGAAGCTGGAAGGCGAAGAAGCAGGCACAAGCCTACGATAACCAGCGCAGCAGCAAGCGCGATACCGCTCACGGAAGGGAGCGCATCGATCAGCATGTGCCCCTGACCCTCAAGGATACGGTTCGGCTTGACCACGATGAAGGGCAGCGCAAAGGTCGAAACCAGGATAAGGGCGGCCATCAGCACACCCGTCTTTTCCAGCCCTCTGCCTTTGTGCAAGCCGTTGTCCCTTCTACCCGTGTCGAAGCCCTGTCGGCCTTACTTGAGAAAGCCGTTCTTCTTCAAAAAGTCCTCGGCGACAGTCTTGGCCGGTTCGCCGCCGACCTGAACGCGGCCGTTCAAATCCTGCAGGGTCACGAGATCGAGTTTCTCGAAGACGGGTTTCAGCAATTCGGCGATCTTCGGGTTCTTTTCGAGCGCCGCCTGGCGAATGATCGGGGCCGGCTGATAGACAGGCTGCACCTTCTTGTCGTCATCGAGCACGACGAGGCCGGAGGGGGCGATGCCGCCATCCGTGCCATAGACCATCGCAGCGTTGGCGCCGTTCGTCTGGTTGGCGGCTGCCGCGATCGTGGCCGCGGTATCGCCGCCCGAAAGCGTGATCAGCTGTTCCGGCTTAAGCTTGAAGCCATAGGTCGTCTGGAAAGCGGGGAGCGCGGCTGCCGAATTGACGAACTCGGAAGATGCGGCAAGCACTATCTTGCCGCCACCGGCAATGAACTTGCCGAAATCAGAGAGCGTCTTCAGCTTGTTCTTCTCCGCCACATCCTGGCGGACGGCAATGCCCCAGGTGTTGTTGGCGGACGAAGGCGTCAACCAAACGATCTTGTTGGCATCGAGATCGAGCTTCCTGACGGTCTCATAGGCCTGTGTCGGATCTTTCCAGGCGGGGTCATCGGCCTTTTCGAAGAAGAAGGCGCCGTTACCGGTATATTCCGGATAGATGTCGATCTCACCGGCGGTGATCGCCTTGCGCAGCACGGGCGTAGCACCGAGCTGGATGCGATCGGTCGCCTCGATATTATTGGCTTTCAGGACCGACAGGATGATGTTTCCGAGGACACCGCCCTCGGTGTCGATCTTCGACGAGACGACGACCTGTGCCGATGCCGCCGTGGCAGAGAGGGACAAGGCGAGTATAAAGCCCGCGAACTTAGTGGTGAGCGACATCGGAACTTCCCTGGTTTCCTGGAACCGGCCGCAATGCCGGCGCGTTTGATGAAGTGGTTCGCAGGAAAGCTAGAGCACCGGTCAAAAGTGTCGAGGACGATTCGACTAACGAATGCCCGGAAGTGGAAAAACCTTCGTTTTTTTATCGAGTTAAGGCGAAAGGGGGGCACTGGAAAGTTGGTTGTCGAAATCCGTCACAATGTCGGCACTCGGGTCGCCGTTAACTTGACATGAGGTTGCTCCGGCATAATGTCGCACCTGGTTCGTTCTATTAGAATGGAGAAAGATTCACGATGAATATGGACCTCTCGAGGCGCAGCTTTATGAAGCTCGCTGGGGCAGGGGTTGCGGCGACTTCCATGGGCGCTCTGGGTTTCAGCGAAGCTGAAGCCGCTGAAATCGCTCATGTGCGGCCATTCAAGCTGGCCACAACCACGGAAACCCGCCAGACCTGTCCCTACTGTTCCGTCGCCTGCGGCATCATCATCTATTCCAAGGGCGATGTGCGCAAGGGTGACAATGCGGAAGTCGTCCACATCGAAGGCGATGTCGACCACCCCACCAATCGCGGGACGCTCTGTCCCAAGGGGGCGGCGCTCAAGGACTTCGTAAAGTCCCCGACTCGCCTCCTGTACCCGATGCATCGCAAGCCCGGTTCGGACAAGTTCGAACGTATGTCCTGGGACGAGGCTCTCGACCGCATCGCGCGGCTGATGAAGGACGACCGCGACGCCAACTTCCTCGCCAAGAACGAGAAGGGACTGGATGTCAACCGCTGGACGACGACGGGCATGCTCGCTGCGTCGGCGACCTCCAACGAAACGGCTTGGGCAACGTTCAAGTTCGCCAAGTCCATAGGTATAGTCGGTTTCGATAATCAGGCACGCGTCTGACACGGCCCCACGGTGTCCAGTTTGGGCCCAACTTTTGGCCGTGGTTCAATGACGAATGCTTGGACCGACATCAAGAATACCGACCTCGTCGTCGTCATGGGCGGCAACGCGGCGGAAGCGCATCCCTGTGGTTTCAAATGGGTGACGGAAGCAAAGGCCCATCGCGGCGCCAAGCTGATCGTCGTTGACCCGCGCTATACCCGTACGGCCTCCGTATCGGATTATTATGCGCCGATCCGCCAGGGTTCCGACATCGCCTTCCTCAATGGTGTGATGAAATATTGCATCGATAACGGCAAGGTGCAGTGGGAATACATGAAGGCGTTCACCAACGCCTCGTTCATCGTGAAAGACGGTTTCGGCTACAAGGATGGCCTGTTTACCGGCTATGACGAGGAAAAGCGTGACTACGACAAATCCACCTGGGATTATGTTTTGGGCGATGACGGCTTTGCCGTGACCGACCCGACGCTTCAGCATCCACGTTGCGTCTGGAACCTGTTGAAGGAGCATCTCGCCCCTTATACGCCGGAACTGGTCGAACAGGTCTGCGGTACGCCGAGGGAGAAATTCCTGAAGGTTGCCGAGATGATCTCGGAATGCTCGACGCCGACCAAGACGATGACGTCGATGTATGCGCTCGGCTGGACCCAGCATTCCAAGGGTTCCCAGAACATCCGCGCCATGGCGATGCTGCAGCTGATCCTCGGCAATATCGGTGTACGCGGTGGCGGCATGAACGCCCTTCGCGGCCACTCGAACATCCAGGGTCTGACGGACCTCGGCCTGATGTCCCATCTCCTGACCGGTTATCTGACGATGCCGACGGAGAAGGACACCGACTTCGACACTTATATGTCGACGCGTCAGTTCAAGCCGCTTCGTCCGGGTCAGACCAGCTACTGGCAGAACTACAAGAAGTTCATGGTCTCCTTCCAGAAGGCCATGTGGGGTGACGCTGCGACAGCCGAAAATGGCTGGGCGTTCAACTACATACCGAAACTCGACGTTCCGGCATACGATGTCCTTCGCATGTTCGAACTGATGAACAGCGGTAAGGTGAACGGCTATATCTGCCAGGGTTTCAACCCGATCCTCGCTTTCCCCAACCGGGCCAAGATCACGTCTTCTCTGTCGAAGCTGAAGTTCATGGTTACCATGGACCCGCTGGAAACCGAGACCTCGCGGTTCTGGGAAAACCACGGCGACTTCAACGACGTGGATACCGCATCCATCAATACCGAAGTGTTCCAGCTGCCGACAACCTGCTTTGCAGAAGAAGACGGCTCGCTGACCAATTCGGGCCGTTGGCTGCAGTGGCACTGGCAGGCAAGCTCGCCTCCGGGCGAAGCGAAGCATGACAGCTGGATCATCGCGCAGCTTTTCCTGCGCATGAGAGATTTGTATCGCAAGGAAGGCGGCGCCTTCCCCGATCCGATCCTCAATCTGTCGTGGAGCTACGAGGACGAGAACGAACCGACAGCGGAAGAGCTGGCGAAGGAGATCAACGGCCGTGCGCTGAGCGATCTTATGGACCCGACCGATCCGAGCAAGGTTCTGGTTGCCGCCGGCAAGCAGGTGGTAAACTTCTCGCAGCTTCGCGACGACGGTTCGACCATGGCCGGCTGCTGGGTGTATTCCGGCTGCTGGAACGAACAGGGCAACAATATGGGTCGTCGTGACAACCACGATCCGGACGATACCGGTGCCTATCTGGGCTGGACCTTCGCCTGGCCGCTGAACCGCCGTACGCTCTATAACCGCGCGTCGGCGGACATCAACGGCAAGCCGTGGGATCCGACCCGCAAGCTGCTCGAATGGGATGGTTCCAAGTGGACCGGTTATGACGTTCCGGATATCGCCCCCACGGCGAAACCCCAGGATGTCGGCCCCTTCATCATGAACCAGGAAGGCGTCTCGCGTCTGTTCGCTCGCGGCATGATGCGTGACGGTCCTTTCCCGGCCCATATGGAGCCCTTCGAAAGCCCGGTCGAAAACGTCTTCAACCGAAAAATGCGCGGCAACCCGGTTGCCCGTGTATTCGCATCGGATGCAGCCCAGCTCGGCACGTCGGCGGAGTTCCCCTATGCGGCGACCTCCTACCGCCTGACCGAACATTTCCACTACTGGACGAAGCACAACCGGGTGAACTCGGCGCTTCAGCCGGAATTCTTCGTGGAGATTTCGGAAGAGCTGGCAGCGGAAAAGAAGATCACTCACGGCGGCTGGGTCCGCGTGTGGTCGAAACGTGGTTCGGTAAAGGCCAAGGCCGTGGTGACGAAGCGCATCCGGCCCCTCATCTGCGACGGAAAGCCGGTTCATATCGTCGGCATACCGCTGCACTGGGGCTTTACCGGCTCGGCGAAAAAGGGCTTTGGCCCGAACTCGCTCGCAGCCTTTGTCGGTGACGCCAATATCGAGACCCCGGAATCGAAGGCGTTCCTCGTCAATATCGAGCCTTCGACCGCACCCAAGGACAAGGAGGCAAGCGTCTGATGGCCAATACCATGGACAGCCCACGCACCGCCGTCAGCAATCCGCCGGTGCAACCGATGGAAACCAACCTCACGCAGCGCGACCTCATCCGGCGCTCTGCAACATCCGAGCTGCCGCAACCCGAGCGGCAGCTCACCCCCGTCGCAAAGCTCATCGACGTGTCGAAATGTATCGGCTGCAAGGCCTGCCAGTCGGCATGTGTGGAGTGGAACGACACCAATCCGGAAATCGGCGAGAATGTCGGGGTCTATACCAACCCGCACGACCTTTCCGCCGACATGTTCACGCTCATGCGGTTCTCCGAATGGATAAACCCTGAGACCGACAATCTGGAATGGCTGATCCGCAAGGACGGTTGCATGCACTGCGCCGATCCTGGCTGTCTGAAGGCCTGCCCTTCGCCGGGCGCGATCGTGCAGTATTCGAACGGCATCGTCGACTTCGTGCATGAGAACTGCATCGGCTGTGGTTACTGCGTGAAGGGTTGCCCCTTCAATATTCCCCGCATCTCGAAGACGGATCACCGTGCCTACAAATGCACGCTCTGTTCCGACCGTGTTGCCGTGGGGCAGGGCCCTGCCTGCGCTAAGGCCTGCCCGACCCAAGCGATCGTCTTCGGCACCAAGGAAGACATGAAGAAACATGCAGAAGGCCGCATCGCCGATCTGAAGTCGCGCGGTTATGCCAATGCCGGTCTCTACGATCCGCCGGGCGTCGGCGGCACACACGTCATGTATGTGCTGCACCATAACGACAAGCCGCATATCTATGCGGACCTGCCGGATAACCCTGCCATTTCCGCCGTCGTGCAGACGTGGAAGGGGGCGACCAAATATGCTGGCCTCGCAGTGATGGGGCTTGCTGCGGCAGGCACAATCCTGCACGGCCTGTTCGCCAAGGCCAACCGCGTGTCGAAACACGAGGAACAGGAAGCGCAGGAAGCCGTTGATCACGCCGACAAGCGTGAGGAGAACGCCTGATGAGCAGTCTAACGGATAACACCTCCGCCAACGTCGCAGCCGCCAAGGCTGGTGCCGAAGACACGATCCGGCGTGGCCCGCCGGTCGAGGTCGTTCGCTACGGCGTCGGCAAGCGCATCAACCATTGGGTCACGGCGATCAGCCTGATCCTGCTGTTGCTGTCCGGCCTTGCCATGTTCCATCCCTCGCTGTTTTTCCTGACCGAACTCTTCGGCGGTGGGCAGATGACGCGCTGGATCCACCCGTGGATCGGCATCGTGCTGTTCTTCTCGTTCTTTATCCTCTTCGCACAGTTGTGGAAGCTGAACCTGCCGAACCGGGACGATGTGAAATGGGCCTCGCAGATCGGCGACGTGATCGGCGGACATGAGGAGCGTTTGCCGGAACTCGGCAAATACAATGCCGGTCAGAAGTTCATCTTCTGGGGCATGGCCTCGTTGATCATCGTGCTGATTGCGACCGGCATCATGGCGTGGGAACAGTATTTCGGTCTCCTGACAAGCATTCCAACCCAGCGCATCGCGCTTCTGGTTCATTCGCTTGCAGCGGTTGCGATCATCCTGGTCTTCATACTGCATGTCTATGCGGCGATCTGGACGCGTGGCACGATCAGCGCCATGACACGGGGAACCGTGACTGGTGGCTGGGCATGGCGCCACCATCGGAAGTGGTTCAAGGACATGGCTGGACGCGGCAGGATCGATCCGGCAGAATGAAAAACGGGGCGTTGCGCGCCTGCGCGCGCGACGCCCCTATAGGTTTCAATGACGCATCTGCTTGTGAGGCTCTTTTCCATCAAAGCAATGCGCGACAGGAAGCTGTGGCCGGTCGGCCCTGCGAGGTAGAATGTCCGTATCATCCCTACAGCCCGATCCCTCGATGATCGGGGGCATCTCCAAGGCGCCTTTCGCTCTGATGCCGAACCCGGCCCGTTTTTTCAGGGAACGGGCGACACGCCTCGAGGTTCTGGCCGAGACCAGCAATCTCGCGCCGTATCTCAAATTCCTCGCAAGTATCGCGCGTATCCAGGCGGATATCGTTTCCGAGCTTGAGCCGGTGGAGCCGGTCGAGGCCGAACAGATTGCTCGTGCCCGCGAAGCCGCCATGCCGCCGATCGATCGTTCTGCGATGATCCGGTCGGATGATTACCGCAAAACCTTGCGGCTGTTCCTTGACCGTGCAAAGGCCCTGGAAATGCCGGCCGCAGCGGCGGAAGCGCTGAAGGCCGTGAGCGCCGCCGATGAAGAGACGGTTGACTGGATGGCGGAAAACGTCATTGCCGACAGCTTGCCAGTCGAAAGCCTCGCGCACCATCTCTATGTTGCAGCCGCGACGCAGGTTCATGCGGCTCGTCTCGCAGCAGGGCTTGATGGCAAGGCGCTGGTGCCGGTATCGGTCGGTGTCTGTCCTTCCTGTGGTGGAAAACCGGCTGGCTCGATGGTGATCGGCGTGCAGGGGGCGGAAGGAGCGCGTTACGCGTGCTGCTCCTGCTGCGCGACGATGTGGAACGAAGTCCGGGTGAAATGCATCGCCTGCGGCTCAACCAAGGGTGTCGGCTATCGCGCGGTCGAGATCGATGGGGGCGAGGACGCCGTGATCAAGGCCGAGACCTGCGACAGCTGCAACAGCTGGAGCAAGATCCTCTACCAGAATAAGAACCCGACGCTGGAAATGATTGCCGATGATGTTTCAAGCCTCGGCCTCGACCTTTTGATGAAGGAAACCGACTATCGCCGTGCGGGTTTCAATCCCTTCCTGATCGGATACTGAGCCGATGCCGGGATTAGCCGATCTTCGCCATCTGCCATCCGTCGACCGGATGATGAACCTGCCTTCAACTGCGCCTTTGCTCGAGCGCCATGGCCGCGTCGTTGTGACCGACGAGTTGAGGGGCGTGCTTGTCGATATCCGGGAAGCGGTGAAGGCCGGCGCCGATGTTCCGGATGAGGCGGGTGTGCTCGCCTCGCTCATCAGCCGCCTCGGTTATCTGGATAAATCAAACCTTCGGCCGTTGTTCAATCTCACAGGCACGGTGCTGCATACCAATCTCGGACGGGCGCTACTTGCCGAAGAAGCAATCGCCGCGGCAGTTGACGCGATGCGGGATGCAGCAGCGCTCGAATTCGACCTCGATACCGGCCGGCGTGGTGAACGTGACAGCCATCTGCGCGAACTGCTCTGTGAACTGACCGGCGCCGAGGATGCGACGGTCGTCAACAACAATGCAGCGGCAGTTCTGATTTCGCTCAATGCGATCGGTGCCGGGCGTCAGGCGATCGTTTCACGCGGTGAGCTGATCGAGATCGGCGGCGCATTCCGAATGCCCGACATCATGGAGCGCGCCGGGGTTGGGCTAGTCGAGGTCGGCACGACCAACCGCACGCACGCGCGAGACTACATCAAGGCGGTTGGGCCGGAGACGGCGCTGATCCTCAAGGTTCACACCTCCAACTACCGGATCGAAGGGTTTACGGCGGAGGTTGAGGGGGCCGAGCTTGCGAGGATCGCCAGGGACCTTGGGGTTGCGCTGCTGAATGATCTCGGATCCGGCACGCTGGTCGATCTTTCTCGCTACGGGCTCGCCAAGGAGCCGACCGTGCGCGAGGCTGTAGCGGAAGGCGCCGATCTCGTGACTTTTTCCGGCGACAAGCTGCTTGGCGGGCCTCAGGCGGGCTTCATAGTCGGCCGCAAGCACCTGATCGCCGAAATCAACCGTAACCCGCTGAAGCGGGCGCTGCGGGTCGACAAAATCCGCATCGCAGCGCTTGCCGCAACTCTGAAACTCTATCGTGATCCGGACCGACTGGGCGAACGCCTGCCAACTCTGCGCATGCTGTCGCGCAAGCAGCCGGAAATCCGGGCGCAGGCGGAGCGTTTGTTGCCACAAGTCACATCGCTGCTGCAGCGACAAGGTTACGGTGTCGAGATCTGCCCGTGCTCGAGCCAGATTGGCTCCGGGGCGCTGCCGGTCGATACTGTCCCGAGTGCCGGGTTACGGATCACTGCCGCATCGGGCAGTGCGCTGGAAGGACTGGCGTCACTGTTTCGCTCGTTGCCGCGGCCGATCCTTGGGCGGTTGCAGGATGGCGCCATGGTGCTGGATCTGCGTTGCCTTACCGATGAAAATTCCTTCATCGCAAGCCTTTCCGAGGGGACCGGTCATGCGCTGGCTTGACCGGCTGCGCGGGAAGGCGGCGGAAACTGCGGGTGATACGGTTTCTGTCAAGATGGAACATGCTCTGGCTGCGGCCAATAGCGGAGATTACGATACGGCGCTTGCGCTTTGGGAGCCCTTGGCGCGTATGGGCGTTGCCCGCGCACAAAACAATATTGGCGCCTGTTTCGCCGAAGGGCTTGGCGTGCCGTCAGATCGTCCGCTGGCGTTGAAATGGTTGACGCTTTCGGCGGAAGCTGGAGATCCCGTCGGTCAGCGCAATTGCGCGGCCTTTTATATGCAAGGTTCGGATGCCACTGGCTTGGATGCCGATCCAGCTAGAGCCGCAGCACTTTACCGGCTTGCGGCCGAACAGGATGATGCGCCATCGCAGGATATGCTGAGCTGGCTTTTGCTTGAGGGCGAAATCATTGGGTTTGATCCGGCAGAGGCAAAGCTCTGGGCCGAACGCGCGGCCGAAGCGGGTGTCGCCACTTCGATGACCCGGCTCGGCATGCTCTATCACAACGCCATCAGTGTCGATCGCGATCCTGTTAAGGCCGTCTCCTGGTGGCGCAAGGGGGCCGCAGGAGACGACGCGGATGCGCAGGCCATGCTGGGAGCTGCCTACCATATGGGTGCAGGAGTGCCGGCCGACCGCGTTGCTGCACTCGCATGGCTGCTTCGTGCCCTGGCTGGCGGCAGCGCTCTGGCCCAGCCGTTTCTGAATGCGGCTCGCGAAAACCTCACGTTGGCCGAGACGATGGAAGCTGAACGCCGCGCAAAACTGCCGCTCTCAGAGATGATAGCTGCGGGAGACAAGTCATGATCATCGGAACCGCAGGCCATATCGATCACGGCAAGACGGCGCTTGTTAAAGCGCTGACCGGTACCGATGCCGACCGACTGAAGGAAGAAAAGGCGCGCGGCATCACCATTGATCTCGGTTTTGCCTATGCCAGGTTTTCAGGCGATGCCGTCACCGGTTTTATCGACGTGCCCGGCCATGAGCGCTTCATCCACACCATGCTGGCGGGTGCAGGTGGAATTGACTACGCGCTGTTGGTGGTGGCGGCCGATGACGGGATCATGCCTCAGACCCGAGAACATCTCGCCATTCTGGACCTGCTCGGCATCGACCGTGGTATCGTAGCGCTGACCAAGGCTGATCTGGCGGATGAGGAGCGGACCGCCACGGTTTCCAATGAGATCCAGGACCTGCTTGCCCCTACGCGCTTGAGCGGTATCGATATTCTGCCGGTCTCTGCGCTGACAGGTCAGGGCATCGAGGAGCTGAAGTCGATCCTTGCCGAGGCCGAGCGGGAAACTGTCGAGACTGCGATCGAGGGCCGCTTCCGTCTTGCCGTCGATCGTTCTTTCACGCTTTCGGGTGCCGGCACCGTTGTCACCGGCACGGTTCTTTCCGGTTCTGTTGCGATTGGCGATGCGGTGACCGTGTCGCCTTCGGGCCTGTCGGCCCGTATCCGCTCCATCCACGCGCAAAACCAGAAAGTCGAGCGCGGGTTTGCCGGGCAGCGCTGCGCGCTCAATCTCGCCGGAGAGGCGATTGCCAAGGATGCAATCCATCGCGGCGACATGGTGGTCGATCCTCTCCTGCACGCTCCGACTGACCGGATCGATGCCGAGCTCTCGGTGTTGGCGAACGAGTCCAAGGCGATCGGCCAGTGGTTTTCGGCGCGTTTTCATCATGAAAGCGTTGAAACCGGAGTGCGCATAGTGCCGCTCGAAGGACCGGTGGCGCCGGGCACGACCGGTCGCGTGCAGCTTGTGCTCGATCGTGCGATCGCAGCGGCGGTTGGTGATCGTTTCATCCTGCGCGATGTCTCGGCTCAACGCACCATTGGCGGTGGATACCTCATCGACCTGAGGCCGCCCGCCAGAAAACGGGGCACGCCTGAGCGGCTAGAACAGTTAACAGCCGCGAGCAGGCCCACTGCAGCCGAACAGCTTGCCGCATTGCTGGATACCGCGCCCTATTTGGTCGATCTCGACGCATTTGCCCGCGACCGTGCGATGTCACTACCGCAATTAACGGCCGTGACGGACGCAGCCGGTATCGTGCTGGTCGAAGCTGGAGGTGTCGGTTACGCCATGTCGGCCGCCCATCGCGCGGCCTTCTCCACCCAACTGATCGAACTGTTGACGACCTTCCACGCGGAAAACCCGGAGTTGCAGGGGCAAGGGCGCGAGCGGCTGCGCATGGCTATGACGCCGCGTCTTCCGGCACCTGCTTTTCTCGCCGTCATGCGCGCCGAAGCCGCGGTCGGCAATATCGTGCTTGAAGGCGCGTTTCTACGCTTGCCCACCCATGTGGCGCAGTTGGGGGAGGAAGAGGAAGCACTTTACTCCGAAATTCTGCCGCATCTCACCGGTGAAAACCGTTTCCGCCCGCCGCGCGTGCGCGATCTTGTCGAACTGATCGGTGCCGAAGAGCGTGAGATCCGGCGTGTACTGAAACTTTGTGCCCGGCTTGGTCGTGTTGACCAGATCCGCCACGACCACTTCTTCACCCGCGAAACTACGGCGGAGATGGTGCGGTTCGTGCGCGAGCTGGCAACCGTGGCGGAACATGGGGAATTCGTTGCCGGATCCTTCCGGGACCGTGTCAACAACGGTAGAAAGGTCGCGATCGAAATCCTCGAGTTTTTCGATCGCCATGGTGTGACCTTGCGGCGAGGTGATCTTCGCCGTATCAACCCGCATCGGCTCGACCTGTTCGGCCTGTCCGGTCCTGATGCCGAAAATGGAAGAGAATCGTCCCCGGTGGGGCGTCCGGACTTCAAATCCGGGTGGGGCAGCGACGCTGTCTTGGGTGGGTTCGACTCCCATTCTCTTCCGCCATCAGGAGAAAGTCATGAGTAGTCCTCCCGCCGATAGCGATTTCGACGACTGGGTGATCGACACCTATGCCGAGACTGGCTCTTTCACCATGCTCTTCATTCTGGTCTCGATCACGGAAACCAAGGTGGAACTGCTGCGCTCCGCTTATCTGCATGTGGTGGGCGACGAGTTGCGCTGGCCCGATATGACGAACCTTTTTAAGGGCGCTGGTGTCAACTGGTCGGGCGCCGTGTTCTACCGTGCCGGCCGTGAGGGGCTTGTCGAAGATCGGGAGGCCAAGGTGCGTCTGGCTTCACTGGTGCGTAAGCTGGAAGAGGACCGCTCGCTGATCCGCGATGGCGAGTTTTTCAATAAGGATGGGCTTCGGCTGATGATTGAGGAAATCAAACCGCACTGATCGCAGCATACTTCCTCCAATAATGCCGCCCGAAAGGCGGCTTTATTGGATCAGGAGACGGGTATCAGACCGTGATTTCCTTGGAGGAAATCGAATAGGCAAATGTCTTCGGGCTTAGGCAATCCACTTCGCCGCGCGATGTGAAGGCTGCGGGATACATGAAGAAATTCTGGCGGATTTCGTTGCCCGGCAGGGTGATGTCACGGGCTGTGTTGTAACCAATCCAGTTCATTTCCCAGTTGCCGAAAGCCTTCTGGCGGAAAGCCTGGACGGCATCGTTGTCGAGCGGCAGCTTTTCTTCAAGCACGACCTTGCGGACATCGGCCGGGTCGACAGGAACCCAGCCCTGGCCTTCAAGATAGACTTCGGCGCGACAGTGCTGTGCACCGGTAATGTCGCCGGCGCGGCCGAGTGCCTTGAATTGTTCCGATGTCGCCACGCGAACACCAAAGACGTCACGGGCAGGAAGGCCGGCGGCCCGGGCAAGCGCCGTGTACAGGCTATTGATATCGGCGCATTTCCCGCCGAAATAACCGCTTTCCAGCATGTCCTTCACATTACCGACGCCGCAGCCGGCGACATTGGCATCGCGGAAGGTGTTTTCGACGACCCAGTCATAGATGGCGCGGGCCTTGTCCTCGTCTTTCTCACGGGCGCCGACGATCTTCATCGCCGTATCCTTGACGATGCCGTCGATCGGCGCGCTCGGCGTGGCGACGAGAGCGGCATCAAGTTCGGCCCGTGATACCGAAACGCCGTCGGCGGTGCGATTGCGTGTCTGGACCGTCTGGGTGAATTCGATGCTTCGCTTTCCGTCAGCCTGCCACTCGACAGAAAGAATATCAGCGCCGGATGTGGAATCCTTCTTGATTGCGATCTGCTTCGAATCGGACATCCAGTGCGGCGCAGATGCCTTCTGGTATTCGCCGGCCGACTGGGCAACAGGCAGCCACAGCTTTGCCGAGCCTGTCGTGTCGGTGAGGTCCACCTTGGTGGTTACCTCGAATGTGCGCCATGCGCCGGTATCAGCCACTTTGTCGGCAGCAAAAACCGGGCTGGCGCCGCGGGAAGCGAATGCAGCGGCAACAGAGGCAGTTGCGGCATGGCTGAGAAAACGGCGACGGTTCAACATAATGGGTCCAACTCCTGTCGACTGCGCATCACGCTGAACCAAACTTGTTTCAAGGCGTACAATGCGCGGCTCAAATTGCGATATAATGTCGCCTGGACTTACTCCTTTGCCGCAGTCGGCGAAACAGGAATCGCAATTTTCAAGCTTTTTTGAGCGGTTCAGTCGGAAATCAGCACCCCTGTCTGACCTCTGCCCCACCACCTGCGGGCTGCTCGCTGGGTACTGCCATGGCGAGATCAAGACCGCGCGCAGTTGGTGGCTGCCATGTTCTGGATTCCGGCAGCGCGCCTTGGGGATTAGTTCCCATATGGGCGCCGCCTGTACCGCCGGTCCAGCCGGTCGAACCTATATTTCCGGGCGCGGTCCCATCAGCACTCCGGCGATCTGGCGCAGTTGCTGCTTCTGCCTTATTGGCTGAATTGCAGTTGCCCTTGCCTTCAAGGCTTTGGGCCGAAGGCGGAGAGCCGCTATTAGGTGTTTGGGCTATCGCCGGAACACTTGCCATCGCCAAGGCGGAGGCGGCGAGAGAGGCCAGAAGTGTGGCGCGGAAAACGGGCATCATGGGAACTCCTTCCTTTGCCCACAACGCTTGTGCACAAAGGCGAGTTCCCTTGGATAATCCGATTGGGTGAACGGATCAGATGAAGTCGATCAGCGGTTGACGACAATGCCGGCTGCGCCGTCTTCTACCGTGCCGACAACGGTCGCCAGGGGATAACCCGCATCCCGCGCCTGACCTACCAACGCATCTGCCTTGTCGGCCGCGACGGCGACCAGCAGGCCGCCAGACGTCTGCGGATCGGCCAGCAACATTCTCTGCCATTCCGGCATATCTTCCGGCAGCGTAATCGCATCGCCATAGCTCGCCCAGTTGCGGACCGACGCTCCGGTAATAAAGCCCTGTTGCGCAAGTTCCTCGGCCTTCGTCAGAAACGGGATGTCGGCAAGGCTGAGCCTCAGGGTCAACCCGGAGGCGCGGGCCATTTCCAGACCGTGGCCGAGAATGCCAAAGCCAGTAACGTCGGTGATGGCGTGAACGTCGGGATCGGCAGCAAGCGTTGTGCCGACCTTGTTGAGCAGTGTCGTCGAGGCGATCATCTCGTCATAAGCTTTTTTCGGGAGAGCATTCTTCTTGATAGCAGAGGAATAGATGCCAATGCCTATGCCCTTGGTGAGGATGAGCTTGTCGTCGGCCTTTGCTCCGCCATTGCGGCGCACCTGACTAGGGTGACAGATGCCGATTACGGCAAGACCATAGATAGGCTCGACGCTGTCGATGGAATGACCGCCCGCAACCGGGATGCCAGCTTCAGCGCAGATCGATGCGCCACCTTCGAGGATTCTGGAAATCTTTTCCGGCTCCAGCTTGTTGATCGGCATACCCAGGATCGCAAGCGCCATGATCGGCTTTCCGCCCATGGCATAGACATCGGAAATTGCGTTGGTGGCGGCGATGCGGCCGAAATCGTAGGGGTCGTCCACCATCGGCATGAAGAAATCCGTGGTGGCGATCACGCATGTATTGTCGTCGATCTGCCAGACAGCGGCGTCGTCGGACATCTCGTTTCCGACCAGAAGCTGTGCGAAAGGCTGCGCGGCCGGCTGGCCTGCCAACAGTTTCTGCAGGACGGCGGGTGCAAGCTTGCAGCCGCAACCGCCACCATGGGCAAGCTCGGTCAGACGGGGAGACGACATATCCATGGTATTCCTCCTTCGGAGCGTGCCGCAGATTGCGGTTCGTGTGGCATGGGTTATGGAGGTGATAACGCCTTGATAACCGCGCGTCTATCACGTTAGGCCGATGTTCTAATTCAATCACTGAGTGGTGAAAGGGCCGGGTTTGAGCCGGGCGAGACAGCCAGCATCCGGTTTGCCGACATGATTGTTCTTACAGCACGCCTCATTCGCTATGATGATCGTAACGATTCTGGGATCGGTAAAGAGCATGCGCTACAATTTCGCGGATCTGCCGTTGCATCGGCTGATGGAGCCGGTCTGCCGGGCGACTGCCGCGATCACGCGTCTCGACGAGCGGGTTTCGCGGTCGGTGGTCGGTCCGGGCTGGAGCGAGAGATCACATTTCGTCGATTCGGTCGCGTCGCTCTGGATCGATGGCGAGCTTGTACATCTGGAAGATCTGGTGTTGCACGATGCGGCGATGGGCATTCGCGCCCCGACGCATGAGCTGACAATTGCCTACGATATTCTGCGCACCAGACGCCGCATAATAGAGAATGAGCCCGGTTGGGCTCTGAGCCGGGAAGGGTTGCGCCAGTTGCGGGGAAAGGCGGCCGAGCTTCAACCTGCCATTCCGGTCGAGAGCCCGCTCGAAACCAAATCCGCAGAACTGCGGGATGAAGAGGATCCGCTGGCGCACTATCTGGCGGAGATCGACGCAGTCGTCGCTCGAAGCGAGGCTGCACTTTTGCAGGTCATGAGGCCATCCGAGCCGTCTTATCCCAGGGAACGGGTCGCACTTCTTTATGAGCCGGACTGGGACGAGGATGAGCGGCTCGCCGAATGGCAGGATGTGGTTGATGCGAGCGTGAACCTGCCGCCGGTCCTTAGGGCTGTGCTTTTGCTGGATGCCTGGAACCGGCTGCAGGTGCTTCAGCACGCCCCGTGGCTCGGTCGGTTGCTGGCCGCGTCGCTTCTGCGAAAGGAGGGTGTCACGACGGCACATCTGGCAGCGTTCAATCTGGGACTGAAACAGGTCGGGCGGGAATTGCGGACAAGCCCGAAGCAGGAGGTTCGTATCTTGGCCTTTCTCGAGGCGATCACCGAAGCCGGCCAGACAGGCCTTAAAGAACATGACCGCCTTGTGCTGGCGCAGCAGCAGATGCAGCACCGGATCGCCGGACGGCGTCAGTCGTCGAAACTGCCGCAACTTGTCGACCTTGTTCTATCCCGACCGATCGTGTCTTCGGGCATGATCGCAAAATCTCTCTCGGTGACGCCGCAAGGCGCGCTGAAGATCGCTTCGGAATTGCATCTGAGAGAACTGACGGGGCGGGGACGGTTTCGTGCCTGGGGCATCATCTGATGCCATATCCGGCCTGTCGGAAGGTTGCCGGTCAAGGCAGCTAGTCAGGGGCGCCGGATCGCCGGCACCCTCGACACTTAGGCGTCATTTCAGAAAGTCGTTGGCGTAATAGCCCTTAAAATCCGGTTTCGCTTCGAGAGGCTTGCCGCCGGCGGCCTTGAGGATGCCGGCCTGATAGGCGTAAGCGCCGATCGCTTCGAATTTCGAAGGATCGATCGTGCCGATCGCGCCTTCGGCGCTTTCCAGATATTTGCCTTCGATCAGCGCCTTGAGCGACGCCCGGATCAGCGCGCGATCGGTCAAGGCATCCTTGTTGGCCGAAATCAGCAGGTCGGTTGCTTCATCCGGATTTTCGATGGCGAACTGATAGCCCTTGCGGGTCGCCTGAAGGAAGGCGGCAGCCTCTTTCGGATTTTCGTCGAGGAATTTCCGGCTGGAGCCGATCAACGTCGTGTGCTCGTCCGGTACGCCGAAATCGGCATAACGGAACGCGCCCTGCTTCAACCCTTCCAGTTCGGCCTTCACGCCTTCCCAGGTATAGACTTCCAGCGTGAAATCGACGGCGCCGTTTTCGAGGGCCTGATAGGCGGACGTGCCGAGCGTGATCGTCTCGAACTCCCCCTTGCCGCCGTCATGGCGAATGATCGAGGATATCAGCGCATTTTCCCAGGCAGAGCCGAAACCGCCATAGGTCTTGCCATCCAGATCCTTTGGGCGGGTGATGTCGGAACGGCCGCCCTTGAACACCAGGCGGCCCGTTTCGGTCTGCACGATGGCATAGGCGCCGACCAGATCGGCACCCGCGGCGCGCTGGGTGAGAAGGGCGATCGAGCCGAGAATGCCAAAGTCGGCCACGTGATTGGCAACCAGTGTTCCGGCCGAGGTGTCCGTATAGGGGAGGATTTCGACGTCGAGGCCGGCATCCTTGTAGAAGCCTTTGTCCCGAGCGACGAACAGGCCGATGTGATTGGTGTTCGGCGTCCAGTCGAGGGCGACCGTAACCTTTGAAGCGGCCTGGGACTGGGCAGGCAGCGCCGGCACGGCGAGGGCGGCGAGTGCCGCGAGCGTGGCGCGTCGGCTCAACAATAATTGGCTCATGGCAACAGTCCTTCCGGTTCCCGGATCTGAGGTGAGAGGAGAAAATCGAGTATCGAGGTTTCGATGGCTGCAGCCTCGGCACGGGCCGTGGGGTGGCTGAAGCGGGCGCGCGGCAGGGGAACCGCGACCGTCCGTTCAACGTGTGCAGGGCGCGGCGACAGAAGGTGGATCCTGTCGGAGAGCATCACGGCCTCCCGCACATCATGGGTGATCAGGATGATCGTCCAGCGATGTTTGAGCCACATGGCTTCGAGCCAGATCTGCATCTGGTTGCGGGTGAGTGCATCCAGCGCCCCGAAAGGCTCATCGAGCAGCAGGGCCGGCCGGTTCTGGACTACGGTGCGCAGCAGGGCCGCGCGCTGGCGCATGCCGCCGGAGAGCGCCTGCGGGTAATGTTGCTCGAAACCGCCAAGGCCGAATTCCTCGAATAGCGGCGCGACGCGCTTTCGAGCCTCTTTTCTCCGCATTCCCTGTACTTCGAGGCCGAGCGTGGTGTTGTCGATGATCCGCCGCCAGGGCATCAGTGCATCGCGTTGCGGCATGAAGGCGAATGGTCGATCGGTGGCAAGAAGCGGTTTGCCGGCAAAGCGGATCTCGCCGCTGCCGGCATGTGTCGCGCCGGTGAGAAGCTTGAATATGGTCGATTTGCCCGCGCCGGAAGGTCCGAGGATCGAGACGAATTCGCCGGGCAGGACATCCAGCGAGATGTCGCGCAGCACATCGATTTCGCCATAGCTCAGCGAAATCCGGTCGAGGCGAAGCAGCGGCTCGGTCATGGACGTCGCCCCGATGCACTGTCGATCCACGGTGCTGCCAGCCGCTGGACGGCCCAGGTGGCGCTGAAGAGAAGCAGGGTCAGCAGCGAACTGACCAGCACGGCGGCGAGCACGAGGTCCGGCCGGAAATTGTTCTTCGCATTGAGCATGTATATGCCGAGCCCTCTGGCCGCTCCGGCATATTCGGCAAAGATGGCCGCGACCACGGCATAGGTGATCGAGATGCGCAATCCGGCGAAAAAATAAGGGAGCGCCGAGGGCAGGCGGGCAAGCAGGAAACGCTTCCAGCGGGATGCGCCCATCGAGGCGAGCAGGTCCTCGACTTCCTTTTCGGTGGAGGCATAACCTTCCGCCAGGGCGACCAGCATCGGAAAGAAGGTGACGAGCGCTACCAGCAGGATTTTGGGCAAAAGCCCGAAGCCGAACCACAAGACGACCAGCGGTGCGATTGCCACCAGCGGCAGGGTCTGGCTGGCGATGAAGATCGGAAAAAGCGCCCGCCGCATCAGGGCCGAAAAATCGATCGCCATCGACAGCAGGAACGCAAGGACGAGCGATAGCGAGAAACCCAGAAGCGTCGCGCGCAGCGTCGGTACGGTATTGGCCCAAAGGGCCTCGCGATTGAGCCAGGCCTGGAGAAGCACCTGGGATGGTGCGGGCAGGGTAGTTTCCGAAATGCCGGACGAGCGGCAATAGATCTCCCATGCGAAAAGCAGGCCGCTCGCGGCGACGAGAGCCGGCAATGCCCGGAAGGCATGATTGCGGAGCATACGTCCGCGCATGGGCGAAGTGCTCGACGACATCGACTTGTCCGTGAGGGCGTTAGATGGCGCTCGGGCTGTTGGCCGAAACGGTCAGATCGATGGTGACATGACCCTGAGGCGGCCCGAAACGAACGAAAGCCTCGCCAACCGTTGCAAAAACCGGAGCGGCATCGCCGCGCAGTTTTGTGCAGAAGTTCTTCGACTTGTCGAACACGCCCGACGACTTGATGAAGTCGATGCAGCCATAGATCTCGTCCATGTGCTGACCAATGCCGAGCGTGTAGAGAGAAAATTGCGCGGCAGTCGGCTGTCCGGCAAGCGGAATGGAGGAGACTGCGGCCAATGCCTGAGCCTTGCGCTCATCTAGCGGGGCGAGCGGCCCGGTCATCTCGGGAACATGGCAGATCGGATCGTCCGGCTCGCCGGGGCAGCCGCGCGACAGCGTCGCGTGCATGACGCAATGCTTGCCGGATTTTGCGGCGGCAACGAAGAGATCGCGCATCGCGGCCATGACGATATCGGGCGTACCGACAAGAAGCGTCGAAATATCGTCGGTCTCGATCCTCAATTGATCCCGATAGGGATCAAGCGCGGACAAGGCACCGAGAATGACGTCGACGAAATCGTCGGACATCGGGTAAAGGGAAATCTGCGCGCCGGAAAACATCTTGCACCTCGCTCCGCTGGCATTATCCAGATCAGCTTAAGGGTCCACGGTCATGACGACCGAATCTCAACCCCGGCGATACGGAGCACCCCTGTTCGGCCCCTGATAGATCAGATGATGCAGCACTTGCAAGAGGGCAGTGTTGAATGACCGTTTCAAGCGGAGTACGAGACGGGTATGAATTCGCTCCGGCCGGTGGAGCTCCGGAGTTTCGTTTCCATGTCTGCCAGACCGCAACAGCGCCGAAAAAACGACCCCGAACGGACGAAGGCGGACATTCTCGATGCTGCGACCGAGGAGTTTGCGACACATGGTCTGGCTGGTGGCCGCATCGATGCGATCGCCGAGAAGACGCGCACGTCCAAGCGGATGATCTACTATTATTTCGGCGGCAAGGAAGACCTCTATCTGGCTGTGTTGGAGCGATCCTATCGGCAGATCAGAACGCTGGAAGCTGATCTTCTGCTAGAGGACCTGCCGGCGGAAGACGCGTTGCGGGTGCTGATCTCCGAAACATTCGACTATGACGAGGCACATCCCGATTTCATCCGCCTCGTCAGCAGCGAGAACATCAATTGTGCCGCTCACATGCGCCGGTCGGAAACGCTTCTCGATCTGAACATATCGATCATCGAGATGTTGGAAAAAATCATCGACAGGGGCGGGCGCGATGGCGTTTTCCTGCGCCGCACGGATGCAATCGATGTTCACATGCTGATCAGCGCCTTTTGTTTCTTCCGTGTCTCCAATCGCTATACGTTCGGCGCGATTTTCAGGCGCGATCTTTCCGAGGCGGGGCTGATGGCGCGCCACAAGCAGATGATTTCGGATGCGGTCGTCAGCTATCTGAAAACGCCGGACGTGCCTTCCAGCGAAGGCTGATCGATCAGCCTGTGGCATATCGGCCGCAGATATTGTTGATACGCCGCCGGTGTAAGTCTTCGCGCATTGACTCACTTTCTGGTGACCGATAATTCCTGATTTTATCAATCATATTTTTTGGCTTTGCGTTTAATGCCGCGAAGCCTCTGATTTTGCTCGCGTACGCTGAAGGAGCACTCTTATGTCTGGCTCTATTGTTTCCAATGCTTTTGCAAAAAAGTCCCGCTATCGCGGTCGTTTTCTCGTGCTTTTGTCCAGTTGCGCCATTGTTCTGCCGCTGCACGCTTTTGCTCAGAATGCCGAAGAGACCGATGCCGGCACGACGTTGAAGCCGATTATCTTGCAGGGCGACGGCTCACCGGTCGGGCCTGATTCGACCATCGTTGCAAAAAGTTCACGCACGAGTTCGAAGACCGATACGCCAATCCTCGATTCGGCAGCAGCCGTTTCCGTGGTCACGCAGAAGGAGATGGATGAGCGCGGGGTGAAGACGCTGGATGAAGCGCTTTCCTATACGCCGGGCGTGCTGACCGACGTCTACGGTTCCGACAACCGATATGACCACTATCTGATCCGTGGCTTCTATTCGACAGGACAGAGCACGTTCCTGGATGGGCTGCCGGTACGTAGCATCAATTTTACTGGCAGCCGCATGGAGCCTTATGGCATGCAGCGGATGGAGGTTTTGAAGGGCGCCAACTCGACACTTTTCGGCATCTCGCAGCCCGGCGGTATCGTCAACGCGATCAGCAAACGGCCTCAAGACTACAAGTTTGGTGAGGTTTACACGACCTTCGGCGAAGACCATATCGAAACGGGCACGGATTTCGGTGGCCCGATCGATCCGGACGGGGTCTGGTCCTACCGTCTGACCGCCAAGTGGCAAGATGCCAAGCAGGGTATCGAATACAGCCAGGATGACCGCGTCTACATTGCGCCGGCGCTGACCTTCAGTCCTTCTGCCGATACGGACTTCACGCTGCTGACGAGTTACAACAAGCGCAATGGCAGCACATCGCATAGCATTCCTTATAGCCTGAGAGGCCAGATCGATTCGGAAACCTATCTGGGTGAGCCCGATTTCGACAATATGGACACGATCGAGCGGAATATCGGTTATGACTTCCGCCACGATTTCGGCAATGGCTTCGAGTTCCGGCAGAATGCGCGCTACACGAACCTCGACTTGACCTATGAAGGCGTTTACGCGACCTCACCGACTATTGGAGCAGTTCGCGGTGCTCTGGGCGTTTATGGAGAGGCTAAGCGTTTCGATATCGACAACCAGCTTCAGTATGACGCGAGCTTTGGTCTATTCGATAGCCGCACTCTGTTGGGTGTGAGCTATGAACATGACAAGCTTCGTGAACGCCGTCTTGATGGGCAGGTGGCAGGTATCGATCCATCCAATCCGATCTATAGCGGCGCCGGAAGCATCGTGTTCGGGCCTGCGTCGATTTCAGAAGGTACCCAGGCAACGAAGAGCGTCTATCTTCAGGAAGAGCTGACGTTCGACAAGCGTTGGATACTTACCCTCGGTGGACGCTACGATCGTTCGGAAAGCGAGGCCGGAAGCGATGAAGCCGTTGACGAGGCTTTCACGCCGCGTGCGGGCCTAACTTTCAAGGCCACTGACGAATTGTCTTTCTATGGTAGCTATAGCGAATCGTTTCAGCCCCTTGGAGCGAGCCGCGGACTGCTGAAAGGTGATGCGAAGCCGCAAGAAGGCAGCCAATACGAAGTGGGGATGAAATATCAGCCAACCGGTACTGATATGCTCTTCACGGCCGCGCTCTTCGATCTCACGCAAAAGAATGTCTCGCAATATACGCCTGACTATTCCGCCCAATATCAGATTGGCAAGATCAACGTTCGCGGTCTGGAACTGGAAGCCAAGGTCGCTTTGGCCGACGAACTCAATTTGACTGCAGGTTATTCCTACTGGGATTCCGAGGTTGAGGAAGATGTTATTCCCGCGAACATCGGCAAGCGGCCGGCGCGCGTTCCCAAGAACATGGTCTCTCTCTGGGCGGATTACACGATCCCGGGTAATGGCCTTCTCGGTGACTTGAACCTTGCTCTCGGCATGCGCTACCTCGGCCCGACCTATGCCGACGATGCAAACACCATCGCCTTGGCATCGCGCACGCTGTTCGATGCTGCCGTCCGCTACAAGGTCAGGGACGACGTGACGCTTGCAATCAACGCCACAAACCTGTTCGACAAGGAATATGTCACACACGTAGACACTTCCAGCATGTCGGCCTTCTACGGCGACCGCCGCAAGGTTTTGGCGACGTTGAAATATACCTGGTAAATCCGCTCAAGTTCAGGCATTCCTCGGCGCAGTCGAGGTATGCCTTTATTTTTGCGATGTGATTTTGGCCTTGCTGCCAACGGTGATGATCACGTCGCGGCAGATGATGATAGGAAGAGCGATGCGAAAGGGCGGTTCTGGCGAAGGCTCGGTGGATGCCGGCAATGAGGTGAAGCGCCGTGAGTTTCTGACGCGCATGGCCGCAGGTGTATCCGGAGCGGTTGCCATGAGCGCGGGTCTTTCCCCTTTCTTCTCTTCTGCCCGCACGGCACTTGCTGCAGATGAGGAACTTCGTTTCGAACATGTCTATGGCGAGACCGTTCTGTCGAAGCCGGCGGAACGTGTCGTTTCCCTGGGGTACAACGTCCACGATGCGCTTCTGGCGCTCGATGTCGTGCCCGTCGGTATCCGGCAGTGGTTCGGCAGCCAGCCTTACGGTGTATGGCCATGGGCACAGTCCCGTCTGGGTGATGCCAAGCCGCAGCTGATTTCCGGCGAAGTCTCGATGGAGGTGGTGGCTAGCCTGCAGCCCGATCTGATCGTTGCTGCCGGGGCCGGCATATCGAAGAACGAATATGATGTGCTGTCGCAGATCGCGCCCGTTCTGATGCAGCCGAAGGACAAGCCAGCTTATGGTACGACATGGGATGAGCTGGCCCGAATGGTCGGTAAGGCCGTAGGCAAAACGGAACTCGCCGAAAAACGCATTGCGGAGGTTGACGCGAAATTTCAGTCGGTGCGTGCCGCGCATCCTGAATGGAGTGGAATGACCGCAGTATGCGCCTATAATTTCGGCGGCGAGACCGGCGCTTTCATCGGTTCCGATACCCGCGCCACGTTCCTGGCGGAACTCGGTTTCAAGCCGCCGCGGAAAATCCAGTCGCTTTCCGAAACGCAGGGTTTCTATGCGCGCCTGTCGCCTGAGGATTTGTCGCCGCTTGATGCGGACCTGCTGATCTGGGTCTCTACCACGGACAAGGTGCCTGATATTCAAGCTCTGCCGCTGCGCAGGACCCTCCGTGCTCATATCGAGGGGCGTGAGGTCTTTGCCGGTGAAGTGATGGCCGCGGCCTTGAGCTTCGGCAGCATCCTCTCTTTGCCCTATGCTCTCGATGGCCTGAAGGATGATGTCGTTCTGGCGCTCGATGGCGACCCGAAAACACCGGTTGCCTCAAGTACTGCGGCGGGGCTGGCGCCTTGAAGGCTGTTGTCGGGCTTGCGCTCCTGTTGTTCATTGCGATGGCATTGACGCTGGTCGTGGGAGTTCGTGATGCCGGGATCTCCGATCTCTGGAATGCGTTTTTTGCTTTCGACGCCAACGATCCCACGCATGCCGTCATCCGCTCCGTTCGTGTGCCTCGCCTTGTTGCCGGTCTAATTGCTGGTGCAGGTCTCGGTATGGCGGGCACCGTGATGCAGGCCGTAACACGCAATCCGCTGGCTGATCCCGGCCTGCTCGGTGTCAATGCCGGTGCCGCATTCGCGGTCGTTGTCGGGGCGCTGCTGACCGGTTATGCCGACAGTGGCATGATGGCAGCCCTCGCCTTTCCGGGAGCCGCGATTGCCTCTGTCGCCGTCTTCCTTGTCGGTGGCGCTCGAAGCGGTGCAGGCAGTCCCGTGCGCTTGACGCTGGCGGGCGTCGCGATCAACGCGTTGCTGCTTTCCCTCGTGTCGGCGATCATTCTCTCCCGCAACGAAACTCTCGAGATTTTTCGCTTCTGGGTTACCGGTTCGCTCGCGCAGGCGAATACCCGTCCGCTCGAAGCGATGTTCGTCGCGCTCGTTCTGGGCGCTGCCATAGCTGTGATCATCGCACCACGCATCGAAGCGCTTGCCCTCGGTTCCTCTCTGGCGCGTGGTCTTGGAACCAAGCCGGGCGCCGTGCAGCTTTGCGCGCTTTTGGCAATCATGTTGATGACTGGAGCTGCGGTGGCCGTAGCCGGGCCGATTGCCTTTGTCGGTCTGGTCGTGCCTCCATTGGCCAGGCGTATCGGGCGACACGTGCTGCGTCATGAGCTTGCCGTGTCTGCGGTTCTTGGGGGATCGATGATGCTGCTCGCGGATACAGCCGGTCGGCTCGTGGTTGCGCCTGCGGAAATTCGCGTCGGGATCATGACCGCACTCGTCGGGGCACCTGTTTTCATCTTTGTCGTACGCCGCCTGAGACCCGGAGCACTGACATGAGTGGCGAAGGTTCCGCGAGAAAGATCGTGGGAGGATGGTTGCTGCTCGGCGGCCTTCTGGCTGCTGCCATTCTTCTGTCGCTGATGGTTGGACAGATCATGATAACACCGGCCGAGCTTCTGCGCGGGCTGATGACCGGAGCCGGACCGGGTTCGCTGACGCTGAGAGTATTGCGCGGTCCCTCCACGTTGACAGCCGTTGGAGCCGGGGCGGTGCTGGGTGCATCAGGAGCGATTTTCCAGATCCTGCTGCGCAATCCACTGGCGGCCCCAGATGTCATGGGCTTCATGTCCGGGGCAGGCTGCGCCGTGGTCGCCGGTGTTGCCTTCGGACTGTTCATTCCCTTGCCCATCCTTGCCGCAATCGGAGGGCTTGTTGCGGCTCTGCTCGTGGCTGGACTGGCGTTTCACCGAAGTGGCCGGCAGTCGCCGCTGACATTGATCCTGGTCGGCATCGGCATCGGTTTCTTTGCGTCGGCGGTGAGCAGTTTCCTGGTGCTTCGGATGCCGCCTCAGGAGGCCGCTGACGCACAGCGTTGGCTCGCCGGTTCTCTGACGGCACGCAATTGGGGTCATGTCCTGCAGGTATTCGGGCTGGGGGCGCTGCTCTTTGTGGTGCTCGCATTGCAGGTTCGGGCCATGGCGCTTCTCGAGCTTGGCGATGAACTCGCCGCAGGTCTTGGTGCGCATGTCGAGCGAGCCCGATACGGGCTCATTTGCACTGGCGTTCTGCTTGCTGCTGTCGGCGTCGCAGTTGCGGGGCCTGTGCCATTCGTCGCGATGATGGCCGGACCGCTCGGCATGCGGATTGCCGGTGTCAGACATCCGGCTTCGCGCCTCACGGCAGCAGCCATCGCGGGCGCCACGATCACGGTTCTTGCGGAGGTCATCTCACGTTCGGCAATTCCCGGACTGCAATTGCCCGTCGGTGTCATGACCGGAATAATGGGGGCGCCATATCTGCTGTGGCTTCTCTGGAAAGAAGTGGAGGCAGGAGAACTATGACCGGAAACGGGCTGACCACCACGTCCCTCACGCTTGGTTATCGCGAGCGTGTGGTGATCCGTGAGCTTTCGATTGCTGTGCCCGATCAGCGGGTGACGTCCATCCTCGGACCCAACGGTTGCGGCAAGTCGACCTTTCTCAAGGCCCTCGCGCGGCTTATTGCTCCGGCTTCCGGTCAGGTGCGTCTTTCAGGAGACGATATCGGCAAGATCGATACGCGTACACTAGCGCGCCGTCTGTCCATCCTGCCGCAATCGCCCAAGGCGCCGGAAGGTATTACTGTCTCGGATCTTGTCAGACGCGGCCGAACACCCTGGCGCGGGCTGCTTGCGCCATGGAGCGAGGAGGACGCCTCGATCTGCGCGCAGGCATTGGAACAGGTCGGGCTGAGCGATCTGGCCGAGCGGCCTATCGACGAATTGTCCGGCGGCCAGCGCCAACGGGCATGGATCGCGCTCGTGCTGGCACAGAACACGCCTTATCTCTTGCTCGACGAGCCAACGACTTGGCTTGATCTTACGCATCAGCTGGAAGTCCTTTCGCTGTTGCAAAAACGTAATCGCGATCATGGAACGACAGTTGTCACCGTGCTCCATGATCTTAATCTGGCCGTACGGTTTTCCGATCACCTCGTTCTTTTCGGTGCGAATGGATTGGTGGCGGAAGGCACTCCGGAAGAGGTCATCACGCCGGACAATCTGCAAACTGCTTTCGGGCTGAAAGCTCTGGTCATTCCGGATCCGTTAACCGGGCGGCCGATGATCGTGCCCTACTGATCCACGTCCCGGCTCACGGCTTCGGGGCAACGTCATTCTCGCGATAGTCGCGGTCGCAAAGTTGAGGAACCAAAGATGGTTTCGGGAATTCTGATACCTGAACGTGAGGGCTAGGCGGAATGTTACCTGCATTTTTTTCCGGGTCAGTGGGGGCGGTGAAAGATGTTACACGCGTTCTCATTGCCGAAGATGAGTTTCTCCTTCGCCTTGATGCCGCCGACAGCATGCGGCGGCTGGGCTGGGAAGTCGTGGAAGTATCTTCCGCTGACGAGGCCATCGAACTGCTGCGCTACAGAGTGACCTTTGATCTTCTTGTGACCGACATCGATATGCCGGGACAGGCGGACGGGCTGGATTTGGCGCGTTATGTGCGATCAGCACATTCCGAAATGAAAATAGTGATTATGTCGGAAGATCGTGGCGATCGGTCTATCGACCCGCATTTGTTTGAACTCATGGTGGTAAAGCCGCTTTGGAATGTGGGTGAAACTCTGATCAAGCTGATGGAGGCAGACCGAAATGCAGGCTGACGAAGTCGAGACGATCCTGGTAGCGAGCAGCGATGCCCTGCAGCGCTCGATGATCGCCAAATATCTGCGTGAATGCGGCTATAGCGTCATCGAGGCAACCGGTTTTGACGATGCGAGAATTGCGATCGGACACTACGAGGTCGATGTTGTTGTTTCCGATACCCAGATGCAGGATGGGACCGGCTTCGATCTTTCTACCTATATCCGTTCACGACATTTAAATATCGAGATCATTCTGACGCAATCTCTGGTTAAAACTGCGCAGGTCGCCGGCGATCTCTGCGAACAGGGACCGCTGGATCAACCTTATCATCCGCAGCGTCTGGTCGATGAAATCAAGCGGCTGCGTGCGGTTCGCTGAGCGGCTCAGCAGGTCGTCTGCCAAAATGACTGCTGAGTATCGCTGGCTTACGCAGCATCCAGACCCGCAATCGCTCTGACCACGTCTGCGCGGCTTACAATGCCGACGAGGCGTTCGTCACGAAGGACCGGTAGGCGTTTGATATCGTGCTGCGACATTATTTCGGCGAGATCGCTGAGTTCGGTCTCTTCTTCGATCGTCCTCACCGGTTGTGTCATCAAAAGAGCTGCACGATGCTGGTCGACACCGATCAGCGTTTCGAACTGAGGCTCAAGATCATTGCCTTGGGCGAGGACCGAAATCCACCAGTCCCGGCGCTGGGCGATAGTCTTGCCAAAGGGGCGCAGGAGATCACGTTCGCTGATGATGCCGACAACCCGTCCGGCTTCGTCGCAAACCGGGACAGAGCTGACGGAGTGCTTCACGAGAAGCCCCGCGATCTCTTTCAACGTAGCATCCGGCGAGACCGTGACCACGTTCCGTGTCATGATATCCTTGACTCGAACACCCATTTTTTCCTCCTGTCGTAGTGGCGTGCCTCTTCAACAGTAACTTTATAGCATGCGCCTGAGGTGGCTACGACGCGCACTTCGTCGCTACGGCTGCCCGAGCGACGTGTCGAAGCCGCCTGCCGATTGCACCGCAAGGCTCCCCGATTGGATGCCGGCTGTCAGGCAGGCGAGATGAGGTTTGCCGTCCAGCCATGCATGGATAAAACCGGCGTTGAATGCATCGCCGGCGCCGGTTGTGTCCACCACAGGTACCGCTTCGGCCGCCGCATGAAGTACCACGCCGTCCGACATGCTCCATGCCCCTTGCGCGCCACCCTTCAGGGCGACGTGTGGAAAAGTGGCGGAGAGCATGAGCATTGCTTTTTCCGGAGAGGCCGAGCCCGTGATGGCTTCCGCCTCTTCGAGGTTGGGCAGAAAAAGATCGACACCGGTGCAGGCCTGAAGCAGGCCCTTGTCATAGATCAGTGCGGCGTCCCAGCTCGGATCGAGCGAGACGCTAAGGCCTCTGTTTTTGGCCAGATGGACAAGTGCAGGGATTTCATGGAGCGTTGCATATTCGGCGATGTGCAGGTGCTTCGCTTCAGGCCAGCTCAGGGCTTCATCCAGTGTTGAAGGCATGGCGGCGCCAGCCCGACGGGTCAGAAATGCCCGTTCCTCGTCTATGACAGCTGCCACCGTCACCTGTGGACCCGCGTCAGCCGAATGTTCGACAAAACGCAGATCCACACCACTCGCCTGAATCTGTCTACCTGCATCGGAAGAAAGCGCGTCGGTTCCAAGCCTCGCCACGAGCGCGGCCTTACGCCCGGCATGGATCATATGGGCAGCCGAAATGAAGGCGCCACCACCGGCTGCTATCCTCATATTGTCGGCAAAGAGTTCGCGCCCGAGCACCGGAAGCTCCTCGAGACCGGTGAAGATGAGGTCGCAATAGATCCGCCCGATGCTTAACACCGCGGACCGCTTGTCTGTATCGGTCATCATGAGCGGCTCAGGAGTTTCTCTGTCTTGGCGTCGAAGAGGTAAAGGCTACCGCGGGCGGCCGTGCAGGTGAGGGTGCTGCCCACCGCTGGCACGAACTTGTCCTTTGCCGTGGCGATGATTGCCGTGCCATCGATATCCAGATGAACCAGTGTCTCGGGACCGAGCGGTTCGACTGCGGTGACCGTTCCCGTTAAACTAAGGTCCGTCTTCTCATTCGTTGCCGTCGCGCGGGCGATAAGGTCATGCGGACGAACGCCGATAAGGATGTCGCCGTCCGTTGCGGCTGAGGCCATTACAGAACCTTTGCTGCCCGGCAGCAGGTTCATCGACGGACTGCCGATGAAACGGGCGGTAAACATGTCTACCGGGCTCTCGTAAAGCTCTGTGGGCGTGCCGACCTGCAGGATATGTCCATCTCTCATCACCACGATCCGGTCGGCCATGGTCATTGCCTCGACCTGGTCATGGGTGACGTAGACAGTGGTCGTTTTAAGCCGCTGATGCAGACGCTTTATCTCGATGCGCATCTGCGAGCGGAGCTGCGCATCCAGGTTGGAAAGAGGCTCATCGAAGAGAAAAGCGGATGGATTGCGCACCATCGCGCGGCCGATCGCGACGCGTTGGCGTTGGCCACCGGAAAGTGCCGCAGGGCGGCGATCGAGCAAGGCTTCCAGCCCCAGAATACGCCCGGCGTCTTCGATCCGGCGGTTCTTTTCGGCCTTGTCGAGTTTAGATGTGTAAAGCCCGAAGCCGATATTCTGGCGCACCGTCATATGCGGATAGATCGCGTAATTCTGGAAGACCATAGCAATATTGCGCTGCTTCGGCTCGCGCTCGTTGACCACTTCATCCCCGATCCTCAGCGTGCCGCCTGAGATTTCCTCAAGCCCTGCGATCATTCTGAGCGTCGTGGATTTGCCGCAGCCGGACGGGCCGACGAAGACGACGAATTCGCCATCGGCAATCGCAAGGTCTATGCCCTTGACCGCCTCGACCTTGCCGTAGCGCTTGATCAGTTTTGTCAGTTCAATCGTCGACATCAGCGGTCTCCCATCAGAGCGGCGAATTTGTCTTCAAGTTCGGCGGCGGCGGCGGCCTCGTTGCGCTCGATCTGTTTCGCCTCGGTATCAAAGGACGAGAGGCGCTTGCGATAGGCGGTAAGCGCTGCCTGCATCGGTTCGGGCGCCGGACCACCGAAGCGGCTGCGCACCGCGACGAAATGCTCCGGCGAGACGATCTCCTCGAATTTGCCGAGCGACAGGGATGGATTGCGGCCAGTTGAATGTTTGAAGGCCTCAGTGAACGGAGCGTAGCCATCATCCACCAGACTGCCCTTCGCCGCGACGACGCTTTTGGCCGTGGCCGCTGCGATTTCGTGTGCCTCACGGAAGGACAGACCCTCGATGCGAACCAGGGAATCGGCAAGTTCGGTAATGGTGATGCAGGAGCGGCGGATATTCTGGTCCACCCGCTCCGGATCGATGCTGATCTGGGCGATCAATGCGGCCAGAAGGTCGAGCACGCGGGCGGCCGAGGCGAAGGCCTCGTAACCCATGCCCTGGGTTTCTCCCTCGCTGTCGTTCATATCGGTGAATGGCGTGTTGTGCATCACGTCCAGCACGGTGCGGGCACGACCGAAGGTCTGACTTGCCAGGTGCCGCAGATGCTCGATCGGCACCGGATTGCGCTTCTGCGGCATGATCGAGGAAATCTGCACCAGTGCATTCGGTACGTAGATCTGGCCGACCTCGAAGCTCGTCCAGAACTGGAAATCCTGGATAAGACGGCCGAGATGCAGGAACATCAGTTCTATCGCCGAATAGGTCGATGTTGTGTAGTCCACAGCCGCGATGCAGGAATAGGAATTGCGCAAGGGTTCGGAAAAGCCGAGCAGTTGCGCGACCCGCGCCCGGTCGATAGGAAAGCCCGAGGTGGTGATCGCTGCAGCACCCATAGGCGACAGATCGACAATGCGCCGTGCGTCTGAGAAACGCTCGATATCGCGGATCAGCACTTCGATTGCGGCGGAAAGATAGTGTCCGAACGTCGTCGGTTGCGCCGGCTGGCCGTGGGTATAGGCAACGATGAGTGTCGATTTCTGCCGGTCTGCCGCATCGATCATCGCGGCAAGAAGTGTCCGTGCTTTCGACATCAGCACGTCGATCTTCTCTTTCAGGCCGATCTTGAAGAGCGTGTGGTCTATATCGTTGCGCGAGCGTGCCGTATGCAGACGACCGGCGATATCGACGCCGAGGCGAGCCTTCAATTCTTTCTCGATCAGGAAGAAAAAGTCTTCGACTTCGCCGGTATAGACCAGCGTCGCCGGATCGACCTCTTTGTCTATTGCAACGAGGGCTTCGGCGATCCTTGCGCTGATTGCCCGATCAAGGATGCCGGTTTCGGCAAGCATCACCAGATGGGCGCGATCGATACGACGAAAGCCTTCGACATGATGGTTCCTTGCACCATCGAAGAGCGGGCGCAGTACCGTTTCCTTGTAGACCGGATCGGGAAACTTGCTTGTGTCGGAAAGGCGCGGGTCTTTGTCCGCCATGGCTTTATCCTTTCAGGCCGGCGAGCATCACACCGCGGACGATGTAGCGCTGCAGGACGAGGAAGACGACGAGGGTGGGAAGGGTGGCGATCGCGGCACCCGTCATGATCATTTCCCACTGGATGGATTGTTCGACGGCGAAGCTCGAAAGACCGACCGGCAGCGTATAAAGTTCCTTGCTGGTGGTGACGATCAAAGGCCAGAAGAAGGCAGTCCAGTTGCCGAGGAACGTGAAGATGGCAAGTGCTGAGAGTGCCGGCGTGACCAGCGGCATCGCCACTTTCCACCAGATCTGGAATTCGTTGAGGCCATCAACGCGCGCAGCCTCGATGAAGTCGTTGGGAACGGTCTCGAAGAACTGCTTCATCAGGAACGTGCCGAAGGCGGTCATCATGCCGGGAAACATGATGCCCCAGTAGCTATCCAGCCAGCCGAGCTGGCTGGACATCAGGTACCACGGAATGACCAGCATCTCGGTCGGGATCATCAGTGTCGACAGAATGGCGATGAAAACGAAATAACGGCCACGAAACTCGAATTTGGCAAGCGTGTAGCCGACCAGACTGTCGAAGAAGCAGTTGGATATCGTGACGGTGACGGCCACAAACATGGAATTGAGGAACCATCGCATGAACCGGCCATCGGCCAGAACCGAGATGTAGTTGGCGAGTGTCGGTGCTGCCGGGATCAGACGAAGATCATAGACCTGATCGGCGGTTTTGAGCGAGGTCGAAAACATGAACAGGAGCGGCGAGATCATGATCAGTCCGCCGATGAAGAGCAGCGTCCAGATGATGATCCGTCCTGGGCGGATATTGGCGTGGGAAAGTGCTGGCGTATCGGTCATTTCTTTTCCCTCAGAATCCAGAGCTGCAGAAGCGACACGATCAGCAGGATGGTGAAGAGCACGACCGTTTGTGCAGCCGCATAACCCATGGCGTAGGAACCGAAGGCAGTCTGGTAGATCATCAGCACCAGCGGTTTGGTCGAGCCCAGCGGACCGCCGGGATCGTTCGTGGTCATATTGTAGACCTGATCGAAAATCCGCAGGAACGCGATCGATGAAAAGACCACGAGGAAAACGGTGGTGGGTTTCAGAAGCGGCAGGGTGATCTTGCGCAGGATCGCCCATTCACCGAGGCCATCGATCCGGGCTGCTTCATAAAACGTGGTCGGTATGGCGCGCAGTCCGGCCATGAAAATGATGACCTGAAAGCCGAGCCCTGCCCAGATTGCCGTGACCATGATGGAGAACAGCGCCTGGTCGGTTGATCGGATGAAGGGCTGTTGCGGAATGCCGACCAGAGCCAGAACGTCGTTGATCACGCCGATCGGTGGGGGCTGGTAGAACCAGCGCCATACCCAGGCCATGGCCGCGGCGGTGGTCAGGTAAGGCAGGAAATACAGAGCCCGGATGAAGTTGTGCATGAACCGCACCCGGTCGAGGAAGAATGCGACCGTGAACGCGATCAGCAGGCTGAGTGGCGTGCCGATGATGAGATAGGTGAAGGTATTGCGAAAAACCTTCCAGAATTGCGGATCCTTGAACAGTTTGACGTAGTTAGCAAAGCCAACAAACTTTGCCGGCCGCACCAGATCCCAATTGGTCATCGACAGGTAGAAGGCCTGAAATGTCGGATAAAAGCGGATGACTGTGTAAAACAGGACAGGGATTGCCAGAAATCCCCATACCCAGAGCAGTCTTTTGGTGCGCATCGAAAGGCGGTCCGCGGGCATGGCTGCCGCAGTCCCGCCGGGGCGGCCGCCCGCCGCCCCCCGCAGATTGTCCGATTCCATCATCAACTCCGCTTTCGCTGATCGGCGTTTATGGCTTTGCCGCGTCGATCATTTCCTGCTCGGCTTCTGCCGCCTGCTTGAGAGAATCCTCGGGCGATTGCCCTTCGAGGAGAACGCGGTTGACCATGTCGATGGCGTTCTGGCGTTGGCCGAGCTCATCCTTGAACATTGTCGTATGGGCGTAATCCAGCCCCTTCAGGAACGGCCCGTAGATCGGGTCTTTTAGGTTGGCGTCCGTCAAGGCCGCCGAGCGCAGGGCCGGCAGTTCGCCAACAACCTTTAGCCAAATGGCCATCGCTTCCGGCGAAGTGAGATAGGTGAGGAATTTCTTCGATGCTTCCAGTTCCTCGCCGGTGGTCTTTGCGCCGATGCCATTGGCGAAATAGCTGGCATAGTTGGAACGCAACCCATCCTTGTTGGCCGGCAGCTCGGTCACGCCCCACTCGAAATCCTTGATAGTCGAGAAGGCGCCGAGACGGAATGTGCCGTCGATCGTCATGCCGGCCTTGCCGGCTCGGAACGCGGCCTGTCCCTCGTCCATGAAGCCGACAGCGCCGACCTTCTTTTCCGTCTGCAGGCTGGTGTAGAATTTCAGCGCCTGAACACCTGCCTCGCTGTTATAGGCAACCTTGGTATCGTTGTCGGTATAGGGTTCGCCGCCGAACTGACGGATCAGCACTTCACGCCACCATTGGTGATCCTGGCCGGTCATGTCCAGCGTTGAACCCGCAACGGTGACATTGCCGGCGGCATCATGCTTGGCAATCTTCTCGGCCGCGGCAACGAATTCATCCAGCGTCTGCGGCGGCTTGTTCGGGTCAAGACCTGCTTCGGTAAACAGCTTCTTGTTATAGAAGACGGCGAGCGAGCGCACGGCGGTCGGCAGGCCGTAATAGTTGTCGTCGCGCTTCATGGCGCTGACGATCGGGAAGAAATCCTTCTCGATCTTTTCGTGCGGGAACGCATCGGTTGGTAGAGGCTGAAGAATGCCGCCGGCGACAAACTTGTCGAGCCAGCCGTAAAAAAGCTGCATCACGTCGGGACCGTTGCCGGCCATATTGGCGGCGATCACGCGCGTCTGGTAGTCGGCATAGGGGAAGGTAACCTGCTTGACCGTTATGTCAGGGTTTTTGGTCTGGAAGTCGGCGATGAGCTGATCCATCGCCTTTACGCGTGTGTCGAAAACATACTGCCAGTATTCGATTTCCACTGCCTGTGCCGCGTTGAACGCGAAAGTGCTGAATCCGGCGACGAGCCCGGCCAGCAGAACTGACTTACGCATGTGAGCCTCCATTTACCCCACCGGTTCTTCCGGCTTTCAGGGTTCGATTGTTCCCTGCATTCGGCCGTGTCACGCCCGATGCGTTGTTATCCGTGCGGATGGATCCAACGGATCATCCGGTATCGCGGGGACTTTCCCGGCTACCGTAGGCTTCCCTGAGCGGCCGGGTTTGTCAATAAGATAATTTACTTGAGTTATTGTATTTGTGGTGGCGTCGGCCGGGATCCTGTGGTTGAAAGCGGAAGAGGTTGCAGAAATGACGATTCACACAATCGGCGCTCATCCAGTGGCCATTGGGAAAAATCCCGAGCGAAGCCGCGATCACAATCGCCGGGTGGTGCTCGATATTGTGCGTCGTCACGGCTCGCTTGGTCGTGCTCACATCGCCAAACTAACCCAACTGACGCCGCAGGCTGTCGCCAACATAGTCGATGAGCTGATGGGTGAGGGCCTTCTGATGGAGACCGGCCGGCTGCGCTCCGGTCGAGGTCAGCCGCCGATCCAGTTCGCGGTTAACCCGGAGGGTGGTGTTACGATTGGTGTGGAGATCGCGGCAGACCATATGGTAACGGTCGCACTCGATTTTGCCGGCCGGCTCCGCGGACAGCGAATTGCGCCACTCAAAGATACGACGCCTGGCTCCATCATATCTGCCTTCTCGCGAGAGTTCTCTGGGTTGGCAGGATCGCTTGGCAGCAAATTACTTGGCGTGGGTGCGGTCATGCCCGGTCCCTTCGAGATCGACGGCATGACGTCCGTCGGGCCTACCACGCTTTCCGGTTGGGCAGGTATCGATGCCGCCGAGGCGCTTAGCCAGGCTTGCGGCCATGCCGTTGTGGTCGAGAATGATGCGACGGCTGCAGCAGTCGGCGAACGGCTGTTCGGATCCGGTCTCTCGATTTCCAATTTCTGCATGATCTATTTCGGTGTCGGCCTCGGTCTTGGCATCATCCAGGACGGTGCGCCTTATCGTGGCGCCTTTGGCAATGCCGGAGAAATCGGTCACGTGACCGTTGTGCCGAAAGGGCGGCTGTGCCCGTCCTGTGGCCAGTGTGGTTGCCTCGAAGCCTATGCCTCGGTCTATGTGCTCAAGCAGCAGCTGGCTGCGGTCGGGATCGCCGATAGCGAATTCTCCGACCTTGAGCGACTGCACGCGGAAGGCCATCCGACTCTCATGGCATGGATCGAGGATGCAGCCACCTATTTCGGTCCGATGGTTGCCATGCTGGAAAACATTCTCGACCCGCAGACCGTCATTCTGGGGGGGGCTTTGCCGGATGCGATCATCGACGAGATCGTGGTTCGCATGGGGCCGCTTCCGACATCCGTCGCCAGCCGCAGGCAGCGCGAACTGCCGCGCGTTATCCGCGGAAAGACCGGGCAACTGACGGCGGCTCTCGGCGCCGCAGCCATTCCCCTGTTCGACATCGTCACACCGAAACTCGAGATTTCACCCGGAAACACGATTTCAGCCTGAACGCATAATGAGGTGATAGCCAAAATGCTGAGCGCGCGCGAACGTATCGAAAAACAGATGGGCGCTCCCGCTCTGGTCCGGCTCCACCGCAAGCTTTCCCGGTTGAAATCGACTGTCACGGTGATGAATACCGGCGCCCATCCTGACGATGAGCAGAACGGCCTGCTCGCCTTTTTGCGGCTCGAACATGGCATGCGGGTGATCGTTGCCTGCTCGACGCGTGGCGAGGGAGGGCAGAATGCACTCGGACCGGAGCGACATGGTGCTCTCGGTGTCCTGCGCTCGCGCGAGATGGAGGAGGCTGCCCGGATCATTGATGCGGATGTCGCCTGGCTTGGGCATGGTCCGGACGATACGATCCACGATTTCGGATTTTCCAAGGACGGGGATGCGACCTTTGCCCGTTGGGGTGAGGCGCGTATCGTCGAGCGCCTTGTACGAGCTTATCGCAAAGAGAGGCCGGATATCGTCATCCCGACGTTTCTCGACGTACCGGGACAGCACGGCCACCACAGGGCAATGACCCGCGCAGCCGAGGCCGCCATTGTGCTTGCTGCAGATGCGACTGCGTTTCCCGAACATCTCGCTGAAGGCCTAAAACCCTGGAGGGTTGCCAAATACTATCTGCCAGCCTGGTCCGGTGGGGGCGGGACATATGACGATGCGCTGCCGCCACCCGATGCAACCATTACTGTGGAGGCTTGCAGTCGCGATAAGGCTACCGGTGCGGAATATGGCCGGATCGGCGAGTGGTCACGTTATTTTCACGCATCGCAGGGCATGGGCGATTGGCCGATGCAGGCAAAATCAGTCTGGCCACTCCACCTCAAGCTGACTTCGATTGCCGCTAGCGAAGAGCGGTTCATTTCCGATGGACTGCCAAATTCCCTTGAGCAGCTTGCGGCGTTTCCTGATCTGCCGGACGAGGTCGCGGCGGCGCTCATCTCCGCTGACACTGCAATAGCCGCGGCCATCGAGGCTTTCCCACATCGTGAAGCCATCGTTTCCATGTTGACACATGCCGCGAGGCACCTCGAAAGGGTCGCCGCGAATGCTCCCGAAGCGTTTCTGGGATTGCACGGCCATCGCATTGAACGCAAAATCATCGAGATAGACGCGGCGATCTTGGAGGCGGCCTCCATATTTGAGCGCGCATCTGCCGATCCGTGCTCGATTGCTCCGGGTGGACGATCGGTGCTTACAGCCGAGCTGGGGGAAAATGCAGGCGAATACAAGATCCGTCTCTCGCCTTTGCTCCCTGCCGGCATTGCTTCCGAAGCGGCATCATTCGGCCGGGAGCCAACGTTTCTGCTGACGGCGGAAACACATACATCTCTCTCGAGCCATTTTTTGCCCGGATGGTCTGCCTTGGGCGGCAATGGTCATGCCTGTATTCAGGTTTCAGCGGAAATCGAGGGCCGGAACGTTGTCGGGCTGTTCGATCTGGAGGAGCCGTTTGCGGTCAATGCTGCACAGACGCTGGCGCTGCATCCCGATGCCCTGATCATCCCCGTTGGAACGGCATGCCGGGAATGGCCGATCAAGGCCGATCTCGCCGGCGCGCCGGCAACGATAGCCTTTGACGCGCCCGCTGGCTGGGCGATGAATGCAAATGGCGATAACTGGATTGCTGCGGCCCAAGGGAAAATTGAACCGGGCTTGTTCGACATTAGAGCCCGCATAGGCAGTCATCCGGCATTTGAAGCTGAAACGATCTATTATTCCCATATCGGCAGAGCCGAGTTCCGCCGGCCTGCGGTATTGAACGTCCTGGCGTTGGACTTGCAACTTCCCGAAGGAGCCCGCATTGCCTATGTCGGTGGTGGTGCCGACAAGGTTGGTCTCTGGCTAGCCCGCATGGGGCTTGATGTAATCGACCTCGATGCCGTTGGTCTTGCGGGAGATCTTTCGCAATTCACCACAATCGTCGTCGGCATATTTGCCTTCGGCCTTCGCAAGGATCTGGCAGCGATAACGCAGCGGCTGCATCAGTTCGTGGAAAACGGTGGGCACCTGGTTACGCTGTACCATCGTCCCTCTGACGGCTGGCATCCTGATGAGACACCGGTTCTTCCTCTGCAGATCGGATCTCCTTCCGTCCGTTGGCGGGTTACCGACCCCCGCGCCGAAGTTACGGTGCTTTCGCCTGACCATGTGCTGCTCTCCGGCCCGAATGCCATCCACCCTGGAGATTGGGAGGGATGGAACAAGGAGCGCGGTCTCTATTTTGCGTCGAGCTGGGACGAGTGTTATGTGCCGCTTCTCTCTATGCATGATGTCAATGAGCAACCACTGAAAGGCGCGCTGCTTTCCGCCGAGATTGGCAAGGGCAGGCATACGCATGTCAGTCTAACCTTGCATCACCAGATGGATCGCCTCGTTCCAGGCGCCTTCCGGCTTATGGCCAATCTTGTTCAGCCCGCCTGAGATGCTGTTTCAGGTGCGGCAACCTCTTAGCAAGTGCGAAGGGGCAGTGGTTTGCCGATTGATGAATCGGGGAGGCGCGCTTAAACCTTAGTCAGCATAATCAGGGAACAGACATGACTGACAGCAAGTATTTCAGTGCGGTGGGCGGACTGCCGCCTCAGACGCAACTCCTCTCCAGCAAGGCCGTTTTCACCACTGCGTACGCGGTCATCCCCAGGACGGTGATGAGCGACATCGTCACCAGCGTTCTGCCGCATTGGGAAAAGACGCGGGCATGGATCATCAGCCGTCCGCTCTCCGGTTTCGCCGAAACATTCTCGCAATATATCGTCGAGGTTTTGCCGGGTGGTGGTAGCCTGCGCCCGGAGCCGGATATCCGGGCCTCGGCAGCTATATTCGTGGTGACAGGCGATCTGACGATCGAATTCGAGGGAGCCTCGCATCATCTGCGCGAAGGATCATTCGCCTATCTTCCTGCTGGTTCGAAATGGACCCTGCGTGGTGAAGGCGACAAGCCCTGCCGCTTTCATTGGGTGCGCAAGGCATTCAAGGTCGTGGAAGGTCTGGAGGCGCCGCCAGCGATATTCACGCATGAGGACGAATGCGTCATGGATCCGATGCCGGATACCGAGGGTCGCTGGGCGACGACGCGTTTCATCGATCCGTCGGATGTTCGGTACGACATGCACCTGAACATCGTTACATTCGAGCCGGGCGCGGTCATCCCGTTCATGGAAACCCATATCATGGAGCACGGCCTCTATGTGCTCGAAGGCAAGGCCGTCTATCGTCTCAATCAGGATTGGGTTGAGGTCGAAGCCGGGGATTACATGTGGCTCAGATCATTCTGCCCGCAGGCTTGTTACGCCGGTGGTCCAGGCCGTTTCCGGTACCTCCTCTACAAGGACGTGAACCGCCATGCCGATCTCTGGTAGGCGGCAAGCCCTGCTTCCCGCATGAATTTAAGGCGTCAATGATAAACTTGTTGACGCCATCCCTCCCACTTGTAGTATCTATTTGGCCGTCATGTATGACAACGCCGATAAAGTGTCGGTGATGCCTGTCCTGGGGAGGATATATGCTGAAGAAATTGTTGCTGACGGGCGCCGCGGGTGGTGTCGGTCAGAACATCCGCCCGCTGCTGTCGCAGTTGGCGGAAAAGGTCGTATTGTCAGACCTTGGTGACGTCTTTGACCTCGGACCGAAGGAAACATTCGTCAGATGTAATCTCGCTGATGCCCAAGGGGTTTTGCGGCTTCTTGAAGGCGTGGATGGCGTGATCCATCTCGGCGGAGTATCTGTCGAACGGTCCTTCGATATTATTCTTCAGGGCAATATTATCGGTCTCTACAACCTCTATGAGGCCGCTCGGCATCAGGGCAAACCGCGCATCGTGTTTGCCAGTTCCAACCATGTCGTCGGCTACTACCGGCAGGATGAAAAAATCGACAACACGGTCTACCCGCGTCCCGATTCACTCTATGGCGTATCCAAGGTTTTCGGCGAGGCTGTCGCGAGCATGTATTACGACAAGTTCGGGCAGGAGACGCTTTCGCTTCGCATCGGCTCCTGCTTCGACAGACCGCTCAATCCGCGCATGTTGGCAAGCTGGCTGAGTTATCGCGATTTCGTTTCCTTGTGTGAGCGGGCCTTCCTTGCCCCGAAACTCGCGCACACGATCGTTTATGGCGCATCTGCGAACCAGCCCACGTGGTGGGACAATAGCAACGCTGATTTTCTCGGCTGGCAGCCGCAGGACAGTTCGGAAAAATGGCGCGCCGAAGTCGAGGCTGCAACCGGCGAGCAGGATCCGAACGATCCCATGGTGATCTACCAGGGCGGGGCATTCGCCGGCTCTGGTCATCCCGACGACAACTTATAACATCGCATCAAGGATGCCCTCCATTCATATGTCGCGGCCATATCCGCTGGATTGAAAAGCCGCTTGGGAAGGAAAAAGCATGACGATCCATCAAAATCTCATCGCCGGCGAATGGGTCGGCAGCACCGGCTCGGAAAACGTCAATCCATCCGATACCAATGAGATTGTCGGGCTTTACGCGCAGGCAACGGCCGATGACGTGAGCCAGGCGATTGCCGCAGCAAAGGCTGCTTTTCCGGCATGGTCCCGGTCCGGAATTCTCGAACGCCACGCGATCCTGAAAAAGACCGCTGACGAAATCCTGGCGCGCAAGCAGGAACTCGGCACGCTTCTCTCCCGCGAGGAAGGCAAGACGCTGCCCGAGGGGATCGGCGAAGTCACGCGTGCAGCACAGATCTTCGATTTCTTTGCAGGCGAGACGCTGAGGTTGGCGGGCGAAGTCTTGCCATCGGCAAGGCCCGGTATCGGTGTCGAGATCACGCGCGAACCGCTCGGTGTCATAGGTATCATCACCCCTTGGAATTTTCCGATCGCCATTCCGGCCTGGAAGATCGCGCCGGCGCTCTGCTACGGTAACACGGTGGTCTTCAAGCCGGCGGAACTCGTGCCCGGCTGCTCCTGGGCGATCGTCGATATCCTGCACCGCGCAGGCCTTCCCAAGGGCGTGCTCAATCTCGTGATGGGACCAGGTTCGGTGGTCGGCCAGACGATGCTCGACAGCCCGGATATTGCCGGCATTACCTTCACCGGTTCGACGGGCACGGGCAAACGTGTTGCGGCAGCCTCGATCGAGCATAACCGAAAGTTCCAGCTGGAAATGGGCGGCAAAAACCCGATGATCGTTCTCGACGACGCCGATCTGGGTGTCGCCGTGGAGGCGGCTGCGAACTCCGGCTTCTTCTCTACCGGCCAGCGCTGCACGGCATCTTCGCGCCTGATCGTCACCGAAGGCATCCATGATAAGTTCGTCAACGCGCTGACCGAACGGATGAAGAGCATTCAGGTAGGGCATGCGCTGAGGCCGGAAACTCATGTCGGACCGGTTGTCGACATGCGCCAACTGCAGCAGGACGCCGACTATATCGAGATCGGGGTCAAGGAAGGTGCCAAGCTCGCTTTCGGCGGGGAGCGTCTGGAGCGGGACACACCCGGCTTCTTCCTGCAGCCGACGCTGTTTACCGAAGCGACTAACCAGATGCGCATCAGCCGCGAGGAAATTTTCGGCCCGGTCGTCAGCCTCATTCGCGTCAAGGATTATGACGAGGCGCTGGCCATGGCCAACGATACGCCTTTCGGCCTCTCGGCGGGCATTGCGACAACAAGCCTGAAATACGCGACGCATTTCAAGCGCAACTCGGAAGCCGGCATGGTGATGGTCAACCTGCCAACGGCGGGTGTCGATTTCCATGTGCCTTTCGGTGGGCGCAAGGCCTCGTCTTTTGGTCCGCGCGAGCAGGGAAAATATGCCGCCGAATTCTTCACCGTGGTGAAGACGGCTTACACTCAGGCCTGATGATGGCCGCAATCGTTGCGGCTGTAGAAATGTAAAAGACCTGTGAGCGATCCGTCTGCAGAGTAAGCTCTGTAGACGGAACGTTTTTGCGCGTTATCTCTGTCTGCGAAAGAACGTTCAGATGCAGGATGGGATATTCGTGGTTCAGCGTGTCAGTTTTTATATTCTGCTTGTGTTCGTGACGCTGGCATTCATCGCAATCCTCATCCCGTTTTATTCAGCGGTTTTCTGGGCGGTAGTCTTCGCCATCATCTTCTTCCCGCTCTATGCCAAGCTGGAAGAAGCGCTTGGCGGGCGGCGTAATAGTGCTGCCGTTCTCTCCGTGCTGATTTGCCTCTGCCTCGTGATCCTGCCGGGTATGGCCATCCTGGCTTCGCTCATTCAGGAGGGGACCGGTCTCTATCAGAGAATCTCGAGCGGACAGATCGATCTCAACCGGATGCTCAACGAGGTAGTGACGGCTCTTCCCGCCTTCATGCAGGACTGGCTGCAGACCATCGAAACCGGTGGCTTCGCCGCCCTGCGCGATCGCTTTTCGTCCTCGCTCATGCAAGGCGGAAGCTTCTTTGCAGGGCGCGCATTGAATTTTGGCCAAAGCACTGCAGAGTTTTTCATTGCCTTTGGTCTGATGCTCTATCTGCTTTTCTTCCTGTTTCGTGATGGGCGCTCGCTGGCGGCCGCAATCCGAAGTGCGGCGCCTCTGAGCGATGAGCACACGACGCAGTTCATGGCAAAATTTGCCTCGGTCGTGCGGGCGACGGTTCGCGGCAATATTATCATCGCCATCATTCAAGGCGTCATCGGAGGCGTTACCTTTTGGTTGCTGGGCGTGCAACCGGCACTTCTCTGGGGCGTCCTGATGGTCATCTTGTCACTGGTGCCCGCCGTCGGCGCTGCCCTCGTCTGGGTGCCGACAGCGATCTATCTTGCCGTCACGGGTGAGGTTTTGAAGGCTGCTGTCATCGTTGCAGTCGGTGTGTTCGTGATCGGCCTCATCGACAATATTCTCCGGCCACCGCTGGTCGGCAAGGAAACGAAGCTTCCTGACTATGTCGTGCTGATCTCGACCGTTGGCGGGATTTCTCTTTTCGGAGTCAACGGTTTTGTCATTGGCCCGCTGATTGCAGCGCTCTTCATTGCGGCATGGTCGCTTTTTGAAAAGGAGCGGGGCGGCGGCGGAAATGCAGTTGATTGAAACACAATATCTGTAAACATGGTTGGACCATGGTCCAATTCGGGTATTCGCAAAGGTCCCATGGCGGAACTATGGCTGGGCGCAAATGTTGAATGATAGTAGGGTTCAATTACTGACGCTTGTCCGATGGAGGTTGCCATTCGCTCCCGCCGACAGATCATTTCAGGCCTGATGCTCGCCTTTATCCCGGGCCTGGTGTCGTTTGGCGCGACGTCTGCGATGGCGCGCAATGGCGGACAGGGTGGTGGCAACGGAGGAGGCGGAGGCGGCGGCGGCCGCGAAGGCGGCGGTAATTCCGGAAATTCCGGCAGGAGCGGTGGGGCGGAGAGCCGCGAGGGTAATAGCGGCCGCGGCAATCGCGGTCGCAGCACTGACACTGCGGTGGAGGCGAGAACAACGGATAGCCGCTCTCAAAAAGACGCCGTCAATGTCGACAATCGTGGTATCAGGGTGAGGCACGGCAGCGGTATTGCCGAAGAGGTGAATGATCGAGGCCGTTATGTCATGCGCGATCGAAGCGGCAGGACGATCGTCAATCGCGCCGCCACCAAATCCGATCTCGACAGATTGCGTTCATTGATAAAGTGAATGATTTGCGAGCCATCATTTCCGGACGGCCCGCCATGTTGCTGGTTTCGCCGCTACGAGTACAGCGTACGCCCGGAGATTTCCCGTGCCGCGTCATTCCAGGCAATTGCCGCGGCGGTTCTGTTGGTCACGTTCAGCTTGGCGAAGATGCGCGTCATGTGATGCTTGACCGTCTTCTCGTGCAGGTCGAGCTCGATGGCGATCGCCTTGTTGCTCAGACCTTCTGCCGCAAGACCCAAGACCTCGCGTTCGCGTGTCGTCAGGTCGCGCATGGCGACGGATAGGCTGTCCTCGTTGGCTGATGCCGACGGCTCTGCCAGGAGCTTGGCGGAAAGCGCCGGCGCCACATATCCTTCACCGGCGGCGACCGACCGGAGGATTTCCGCAAGCGAGCCTGATCCGATCCCTTTGAGCACATAACCCTTCGCGCCGTCCTGCAGCGCTTGGCGGATATCGTCGCTGGTTTCCGATACCGTCAGCATCACGATGTTCTGGTCGGGTCGCTCGGCAAGGATGGGGCCGATTGCACCAAGGCCGCCACCCGGCATCGAGATATCCATCAGCAGAATGTCGGGCTGGTGCCGCTGGGCGATTTCGATCGCATCGTCGCGGCTTCCCCCCTCAGCCACGATGTCGAAGCCGAGTTCGGTCAATGTGCGCGCAACGCCTTCCCTGAAAAGAGGGTGATCGTCGCATACGGCAACCCGCAGATCCGTCATCAAGTTTTCTCCGTTTCGCAAATCTTCAAAGTCATTGTCACTGTCGTACCGCTGCTATTCGAAACGATCTCGAAGCGCCCTCCGAGGCTCTCGATCCGTTCCCTCAGACCGGCGATGCCAAGGCTCGTCGGCTTGATCTGTGTCGGATCGAAACCGGGGCCGGTGTCGATGACATCCACCACAACGCAATCCTCTTCCAAACGTTGCAGCACTTTCTGGCCCAATCCTCCCGCATGCCGCCAGCCATTATTAAGCGTCTCCTGAACAAAGCGGTAGACGCAGATTTTTTCCGCAGGGCTTGGCTGCCACTCGACTGCGGCCATTGTAAGGGCAATCGGAACGCCGGTCCTTTCCCGGTGGCGCTGAACGGCCTGCAGGATCACATCCTGGAAGTTCGCAGCCTCGATCTCCGGAAGAATGAGATCGTGGCAAATGCTGCGGATTTCCCGCATCGCTTCCTGCAGGCTCTTCTTGATCGAGGTGACCTCCGCCTCGCGCGCTTCGCGAAGTGCCTGGGCGCCGAGAATGGCGGGGCTGTCTATCCGCAGGGATGCATAGGCAATAAGCTGCGCCGGCCCGTCGTGGAGATCGGCTCCCAGCCGCCTTAGAAAACGTTCGTTGATGGCGGTCGTTTGCTGGCTTGCCTTCTGAACGCGCGAATGCAGTTCCCGGTTCTGCTTGAGAAGATGCGAAAGCTCACCGACCCTGGCATTGAGAAGACCGCGCTGCAGCTCGATGAGCCGGCTGCCGCGAAAGACGATCAGCGACAGCAGCGAGAAGATTGCCGCGATCACCGCAATGACCGCCAGCCAGGCACGTAGTCTTGCGCTCTGGAGGCTTCGCTCGAAATCGGTCGCCACTTCGTAGAATTCCGATACCGCCACGACCTCGCCTGACCATGGCTGCAGCACGGGATTATAGATTTCCAGAAGTGGCTGGGTCTGGTTACCGAGTGCCTCCGCCTCTTCCGGATCAATCCGGTTAAATTCTGACACCATCTTACCCGAAAAGGCCGCTTTCAGGTCTTCGCTTGGAGCAAGCCTCTTCCCCATCAGCGTCTTGTCATTGGCGTACAGGATCGTGCCGTCCTTGCGCCAGAGGCGGAAGGAAATGAGGCGTTGACCAAGCGCTCCCTGCGACAGCGTCTCGTCGAGCACGCGTTCTATCGACTCGTCGAGCTTTTCCGTGGTCGTCATGTCCGGCAAGATCGGAGCGATTATGCTGTCGACGTAAAGAGCTGTCGATGCGGCGGAGTTCCTCGTTACGGCCTCTTCAATCAGGCTGGCAACGAAAGTACCCACGATCAATGTCGCGATGATCGAAATTAACCCGCCGGCGAGCAGAAACTGGCGGGCGAGCGACTGTCCGGTCCAAAAAGCAATAACGTTGGGTAGGCGCACGAAAGCCTCGGTGGGTGCATCAGAAGAAGATAATTAAGGCTCGGCTTCATGGCGTCAATGGGGTCGCATCACCACTAATTTGAACGGCGGGACCAAAGTCGCATCCTCAAACGCAAAGGTCCCGGATGGGGAACGGCCCAGCATGCTCCACGTTTTCCTGCCATCGCAAGCAAGGAGTTCTGTGATGAAAAAGATGATCCTGGTATCCGCTGCCATTGCAGCCTTCGCCACCGGCGCCCTGGCCCAGCAGAGCACCGTAAATGGTGCCGTCGGTGGTGCCGTCACTGGCGCAATCGTCGGCGGCCCGGTCGGCGCTGCGGTTGGCGGCATCGTTGGCGCTGCAGCCGGCACGGCAATCGACCCGCCGCCGGAACGCGTTGTGCGTTACGTAGAGACCCAGCCGATGCCGGCGCAGTCGGTCGTCGTCCAGGAACAGGTGGTCGTCGGCCGCCCCATCCCGCAGCAGGTGGTGTTGACGCCCGTGCCGGAAGATCCGACCTATGCCTATGCGGTGGTCAACCAGCAACGCGTTATCGTTGATCCGCAGACACACACGGTCGTTCGCGTTCTCAACTGATATTAAGTCGAAGATCGAAAAGGCGCTCGTGACATCGCGGGCGCCTTTTCATCTTTTTTGCCTCAACCCTTCTGGCGGGCCGCAGCGTAGCGATTGGCGGGCATTGAAAGGCCGAGATTTTCGCGAAGTGTTGAGCCCTCGTACTCTTCACGGAAAAGCCCGCGACGGCGGAGTTCCGGCAAAACGAGTTCGGTAAAGTCGGTCAGGCTTGCCGGCAGGGTCGGAAACATCAGGATGAAACCATCGGCCGCGCGTGCCTCGAACCACTCTTCCATGAAATCGGCGATTTCCTTCGGCGTGCCGGTAATGCCGTTGCCGGTGCTCTTTTCCGCATAGTGGTGGATCAGGTGGCGCAGCGTGTGGCCCTGTTTGATGAAATCGGTCAGTTCCTCGAACAGCGCTTTCGAACCCTTTGGCTGCTGCGGCAGGCGCTCCATCGGGAAGGGCTTGTCGAGTTCCGCGCCGGAAAGATCCGTTTCCAGGAATTCGCCCAGCATCCAGCGGCCGACATCGGGGTGAAGGTTGTCGATCAGGAAATCGACCTTTGCCTGGGCTTCGGCTTTCGTCTCGCCGACATTGACGACAATGCCCGGCATCATCTTCAGGTCGTCCTCGATGCGGCCATACTTTGCCATGCGGCCTTTGACATTGCGGTAAAATGCACCGTTGCGCTCGATGCTGGAGGCAAGGCTGAAGACGATTTCGGAAGTTCGGGCGGCAAGCTCCATGCCCGCTTCGGAGCCGCCGGCCTGGGCGATGACCGGACGCCCTTGTGGGGTCGAGGCAATGTTCAACGGTCCGCGGACCTGGAAATGCTTGCCCTTGTGGTTCAGCGTATGCAGCTTGTCCTTGTCGTAATAGACGCCATTTTCGCGATCGAGCAGCAGGGCGTCCGGTTCGAAACTGTCCCACAGGCCGAAAACGACATCGACGAATTCTTCACCGCGTTCATAGCGGACCGCATGCGGATCAAGGCCTTCGCGATTGAAGTTATAGCCGGTCTCGTCGTGGTCGGAGGTGACAACGTTCCAGCATGCCCGGCCGCCGCTCAAATGATCGATGGACGAAAAAATCCGGGCGATGTTGTAAGGCTCGTAATAGCTGGTAGAGGCTGTTGCCACGAAACCGAGCTTCTCCGTCATGGCTGCAAGGGCGGTGATCAGCGTCAGGGGCTCGAACCGGTTCATCTTTGTCGGCGAGCGGGAGAGAGCTTCCGGATCGCCGATCGCAGCCGCCGGCGAATCCGCCACGAACATGAAGTCGAGCTTGGCCTGTTCCGAGATACGGGCGACATTGAGCAGGTGCTCGATCCTGTTCGCACCATTCACGTCGGCTGCCGGATGCAGCCAGCTCGCCGGGTTGAAGCCAAACGTATAGACAAAGGTTCCAAGTTTCAGCTTGTCTTCGCGGGCCATGGTTCCTCGACTCCTCTTGATAGTCTTCGTGTTTCAGCCCGCCTGAGATGGGGTGAAGCGGGCGGTGAGAGTGTGGCTTTTGCCGGGATAGGTCAGCCGAACAGCCGTCACCGACTGATCGAGCCGCCATGTCTGACGCTCGACGACCATGACAGGGCTACCGATGGGGATTGTCAGATGAGCAGCTTCCGCGAGGCCGGCCCCACGGGCCGCAATCCGGTGCTCGGCGGCGCTCCATGGCACATGATCGAGAAGCCAGGGACCGGGAGACAGGGTTTCGAATGTTTCTCCCCTGGCATCCGGCACGACTTCCAGATTGATCAGACGCTGCTCGAGGCAGAAGGGGTGTTCGCCCGCATAGTGAAGGCAGGTAATATCGGCGATCGCTCTCTTGCGCGGGATGTCGAGGCGCTCGGCCTCTTCACTGTTGGCTGGCCTTACCGTGCGGCTCAAAATCCGGTGGGTATAGATTTCACCTGTTGCCTTCACCTCTTCGCGAATGTCGTAGATTTCGAGAATTGCACTTTGCGCCTTCTGGGGGAGAACGACACTGCCGACCTTGCGCCTCCGCTGTATCAGCCCGGCGCGTGCCAGCTGAGTCACGACCTTATTCACGGTCATGCGCGAACAGCCGTATTCCAAGGCCAGTTGCTGTTCCGATGCGATCTTGAAGCCGGGTTGCCAGCGGCCGGTCAGGATATTCTGCTCGATATCGAGAAGTATTCGCTGATGAAGCGAAAGCGGCGTCTCGGAAATAGTGTCGGCAGTAATATCCGCGTCAATCATGCGAGCATGCTGGCGCCGCGATCGAGATAGGTGTCGAGAAATTGCTCCAGGCGTGGGTGGCGCGGCTTGGCAAAGATTTCCGCCGGCGGCCCTGAGAACAATAGCCGTCCGTGATCGAGAAAGCTGATCTGCTGGCCGACGCTCGCGGCAAAGCCGATTTCGTGGGTGACGACCACCATCGTCATGCCCTCGCTCGCCAGATCCCGCATGACATTCAGGACTTCGCCGGTCAATTCCGGATCGAGCGCAGATGTCGGCTCATCGAACAGCATGATTTTCGGTTCGAGCGCGAGCGCCCGGGCAATCGCCACGCGTTGCTGCTGGCCGCCGGATAGCTGTGAGGGGTAATGCCCCGCGCGATTTTCCAGACCGACCTTGCGCAACTGCACCATGGCGCGTTCTTCCGCCTCGGCTTTCGGTACCTTGCGGACGAGCTTCAGGGCTTCGCTGACATTGCCGAGCGCCGTCATGTGCGGCCAGAGATTGAATTGCTGGAAGACCATGCCGGTCTTTGTGCGCACCGCGCGGATCTGGTTGGCCGGCAGACGTTCGCGGCGGCCGTTGGCATCTTCGAAAAAGCCTAATGCCTCCCCGTTGATGGTGATCATGCCGCTGGTAGGTTCTTCCAGAAAGGCGAGGCAGCGCAGCAATGTGCTCTTGCCGGAACCCGAAGGGCCGATCAGGCAGGAGACCTTGCCTTCAGGAATTTCCAGATCGATGTCCTGCAGCACTGTGGATTCTCCAAACCGCTTGACGAGTTTGCGGATGGCGATGGCGGGTACACTCATGCTTTCGAAAACCTCAGTCGGGAGAGACGGTTCTCGGCCATGCGGCCAAGCCGGTCTGTGAGTTCAACGATGATCCAGTAGACGATCGCCAGGATGAAGATCGCTTCGAGGAATGCGTATTGCTGCGAGCCGATGGCGCTGACGGTGGCGGTCAGTTCCGGCACCGTGATGATCGACAGGACCGCGGATTCCTTGAGCAGGATGACTGCAAGATTGATCGCGGGCGGCAGGACGATCAGCGCCATTTCCGGCATCTGGATACGGCTGATCGTCTGGAACCGCGTCATGCCGAGGCAGGCGGCGGCTTCCACATGGCCGACCGGCACCGATGCGTAACCGGCGCGGAAGACTTCGCTGTAATAGGCGGCGCTATAGACGGTAAGCCCGATCAATCCGCAGGGGATGGGATCGAGCATCAGGCCGACGAACGGGCCACCATAATAAAGCAGAAAAATCTGGATCAGGAACGGCGTGCCACGCAGCACTTCGACGATGGCGCCTAGCACCACATTGACGATCTTGCCTCCGAAGCGCCGCGCCGTGGCGACGATGAAACCAGCAATGACGCCGCCGAGAACGCCAGCGATCCATAGCCACAGGGTAACGAACAACCCGCTGCCGATCTCCGGCAGTTTTTCGATAATGACTTGCGGATCGAACATCATGCCGAGGCCCCCTTCAGGGATCGTTCGGCATGGCGCCCAAGAAGCGCGATTGCGGAGTTGATGATGAAATAGATGAGCGCTGCGGACGCGAAGATCGGGATTGGCTGATAGGTGCTGGAGGCAAGATCCTGCGCCATCTTAGTGATTTCGATGATCCCCACCACCGAGACGAGCGATGAGGATTTGAGGATCATGATCGCCTCATTCACCAACGCAGGAAAAGTGAGCCTGAGCGCGATCGGCGCTCGGATGCGGATGAATGTCTGAGCACCGGTAAAGCCTGCTACATCGGCGGCTTCAATCAGCCCAGGCGGGACACTGGCAAATCCGCCACGCAGGTTTTCAGCCTGATAGGCAGCCGTGCACAGTGACAGACCGACGATCGCGGCAACGATGCCCGGAACGTTGATGCCGATCACCGGCAACAGCGTATAGATAAGCAGAAGCTGGACCAGCAGTGGCACGCCGCGGAAAAAGCTGATGAACAGCCTTGCAGGCAGAACATAGATCGACTTGCCCGTCAGCATCGCGGCAGAAAGCAGCATGGCGATCACGAACCCGATCGCAATAGAGATCAGACTGATGCCAAGGGTCGAGAGAGCCGCCTCCAGGAGCAGCGTGAAAAGTTTCGGTGTCATCGGTTACGCTTCGTTGGTCGCCGGCGCAGAGCGCAGGGCGAAACGGAAGGAACGAGTGATGGGAGATGCGCAAGGCACATCCCCCTATCGACTGAAGCTCAGAATGCCGGATCAGGCACCGAGTCCGGCGTGTCGAACGTCGTGCCGAACCACTTTTCCTGCAGCTTGCCCAGACGTCCGTCCTTCTTCATCGCGATGATTTCGTTGTCGATATAATCGAGCAGCGACTTGTGATCGTCGTCCTTGGTGCCAATGAAGCCGAAATAGGTTTTCTTGCCGAAGGCAGGCGTCACGACTTCGAATGCGCCGTTGCGCTGCTTGGCGACGAAGGCGATGTTCGGAAGGGAGTTCGCGACGGCGACAACGCGGCCGGTTGCGAGGTCGGCGTAAGCATCGTTGAATGAGACGTATTCGCGGACGTTGACCTTTTCCGGAAGCGTCGCGGAATATTCCTGCAGCTGTGCCAACTGCGCGGTTGCCTTGCCAACGCCGACGGCCTTGCCAGCGATATCGGCCGGCTTGGTGATCGAGGTGTCACCGGCCTTTTTCAGGATGGCGACGGAAGCTTCTGCGACCGGGGCACTCATGCGATAACGCGCGATACGGGCCTTGGTGATGGTTGCTGGGCCGGCAACGACATCGAACTTGCCTGCTTCAAGGCTTGGCAGAACGCTATCCCAGGGCAGCTCTACCCATTCGATCTTGACGCCAAGATCCTTGCCGAGCGCCTCGAAGAAATCGACGTTCAGGCCCTTGTGTTCGCCGGCATCGATGAAGTCGAAGGGGGCGAAAGCCGTTTCCGTGCCGACTTTCAGCACGCCTGCGGCCTTGGCCTTGGCCAGCACGTCTTCAGCATGCGCCGAGAGTGAGGTTGCAAGCAGAAGGGCGCCGGCGGCGACAGCCTTCATCAGTTGTCTTTTGAGCATTGGTGATTTCTCCGCGTTGTTCTACCTTAAGGACCGCAGTTCGGCTGTTCCCACCGTGTGACAGCGAATTTTCCGCTGTTCGTATTATTGCCTATACAAATGACCGATGTTTTCTGAGCCGTCAACGGCTTCAATCGGGCTTTCTTGCGTGTCGCGTCGGGCTGATGATCGCCGCGATCGGTAGGCCGATTTCCGATCAAATCAGCTTGCCTTGCCAGGTTTCGTGAACCTATCTTCTCTGGATACTCATCGAGGAGAGGGCGAAGCCAGGTGTCGAGCCGGCGTGAATGCTTCGCCCGATCTACTGCCAGCATTTCATTTCAGGATCATGCCATATGACTTCCAATCTCGTCGTCAATGCCGGCCGTATCGCGGCGGATATCGATGCTCTGGCCAATATCACCGAACCCGACCGGCCTTGGACGCGCCGTGCATTCACACCGATGTTCCTCAGGGGACGTGCCTATGTGGAAAAGGTCTTTCGAGAGGCGGGCCTTGAAACGCGCATTGATGCTGCCGGTAACCTGATCGGCCGACGCCGTGGAAAAACGGGTGGTGGTACGCTGATGCTCGGGTCACATACGGACACAGTGCCGAATGGCGGTCGTTTTGATGGGATCGCTGGTGTGATCGCTGCTCTCGAAGTGGCGCGCGCGCTGGGCGATGCGGGCATCGAACTGGAACACGATCTGGAAATCGTCGATTTTCTGGCGGAAGAAGTCTCGATTTTCGGTGTGTCCTGCATCGGCAGTCGAGGTATGACCGGTGTGCGTCCGGGCGAGTGGCTGGAGCGCACCGCCGAGGCCGAAGGCAGGCGTATCGATCTTGCCGAAGGAATTCGCGAGGTTGGCGGCGACCCGGCGCAACCTGGCGGGCGTGACGATGTCAAAGCCTTTCTCGAACTGCATATCGAACAGGGCACCGTGCTCGAGCGGGAGGGTATCGATATCGGCATCGTCGGGGCGATCACCGGCATTTCCCGCTTCGAGATCCTGGTCGAAGGTCGTGCCGACCATGCCGGCACGACACCGATGAATGCGCGCTACGACGCTCTGGGCGCCGCATCCTGCTTGGTGCTCGGGATAGAACGTATCGCCAAGGAACTGGCTCTCGGATCGAGTTATTTCGCAGGCACCGTTGGTGAGTTTTCTATGGAGCCGAATGCAGCGAATGTCATTCCGTCCCATGTTCGCATGCTGATCGACGCCCGGGCCGTCGAACCTGCCTTGATGGATGAGTTCGTTGCGGCCTTGTCTGCGCTTTGTGCGCAGACGGCGGCGAAACGGAACGTGACGATTGCAGAACCACGCAGGGTTTCCAATGCGGCTCCGACGCCTATGTCCGGGATGGTAACGGAAATATTGGCCGCAAGTGCTGCGCGGATCGGCGCCACCAGCAGGCCGATGGTTTCCGGTGCCGGCCACGACGCCGCCTTCCTTTCCAAGGTGGCGCCGGCTGCGATGATCTTCATCGCCAGCAAGGACGGGCGCAGCCATGCGGCGGAAGAATGGTCGGAGAATGACGCGATCACGCTCGGGGCCGCTGTTTTATACGAGGCAGTTCTGGATCTGGATAAAAGATAGGGAGATTGCATGGGGCGTATACTGACGGAGAAGGATGTCGAAGCCGCCGTTCGCGGAGGTTCCGTTTATGCGGCCGGTGGCGGTGGCTGGTCTGATCATGGCCGCATGCTGGGTTATGCGGCGGTCTCGATCGGCAAGCCGGAGCTGATCACGATCGATGAGCTGGACGATGACGACTGGGTCGCGACCGCGGCTGCGATCGGCGCGCCGGCTTCCACAACCGCATGGGAAATGCAGGGCGTCGACTACGTCAAGGCGGTTCAGCTGCTGCAGGATGCGCTGGGCGAGAAGGTCTCGGCCCTGATGATCGGCCAGAACGGCAAGTCATCGACGCTGAACGGCTGGCTGCCTTCCGCCATTCTCGGCACCAAGGTGCTGGATGCGGTCGGCGATGTGCGTGCCCATCCGACAGGTGATATGGGCTCGATCGGCATGGCCAACTCGCCGGACGAGATGATCCAAACGGCTGTCGGCGGCAATCGTGCCGAGAATCGTTATATCGAACTGGTTATTCGCGGTGCGACCGCCAAGGTCTCGCCGGTGCTGCGCACCGCCTCAGACATGTCCGGCGGCTTCATCGCCTCCTGCCGCAATCCGCTACGGGCCTCCTATGTTCGCCGGAATGCGGCGCTTGGTGGCATCAGTCTCGCGCTGAAACTCGGGGAAGCGATCATCGAGGCGGATGCCAGAGGAGGGCATGCGATCATCGACGCGATCGTCAAAACGACCGGGGGCTCGATCATCGCAGAGGGCGAGATCAGCGCAAAATCGGTCGTCTATACGAAGGAAGCATTCGATGTCGGCACGATCACGGTCGGTCGCGGCGACAGGGCGGTGACGCTGCATGTAATGAACGAATACATGGCGGTGGATGATGCCGGTGGAAACCGGCTCGCGACCTTTCCCGACATCATTTCGACGCTGTCTCCGGAGGGCGAGCCGATGAGCGTCGGGCAGCTGCAGGTCGGCATGCCTGTATTTCTTCTGCATGTGCCGAAGACGATCATTCCGCTGTCGTCGAGCGTCAAGGATCCCTCGGTCTACCCGATCGTCGAGAAGGAGCTCGGGATCAGCATTGCCGATTACGCACTGGGGTGAGCCGGCAGGCGGGTGAGGGGTAGAGCAGAACAGCAGAGCGATGAGGAGAACACGATGCCGAAACCCAATCCGCGCCATCCGAATTTCCCGATCCCCGGCGGGCCGGAGCTGCGGGCCAAAGGCTGGCGGCAGGAGGCGTTGCTGAGACTTCTCGAAAACGTCCTCTCGGTCGGCGAGGATCCCGATAATCTCATCGTTTATGCCGCGCTCGGCAAGGCAGCACGCAACTGGGCGGCGCATGATGCTATTGTGCGAACATTGAAGGAGATGGATGAGGACCAGACGCTGATCATCCAGTCCGGCAAACCAGTCGGGTTGCTGAAGACCCATTCCAAGGCGCCGCTGGTGATCATGGCGAACTGCAATATCGTCGGTCAGTGGGCGAAGGCAGAATATTTCTACCAGTTGCAGGAAAAGGGGCTGATTTGCTGGGGTGGGCTGACGGCCGGGGCCTGGCAGTATATCGGCAGCCAGGGCGTGATCCAGGGGACCTACGAGATCTTCATGCGGATTGCCGAAAAGCGTTTCGGCGGGACGCTTGCCGGCCGGTTCGTGCTGACTGCGGGGCTCGGTGGAATGGGTGGTGCGCAGCCGCTTGCCGGCCGCATGGCGGGGGCGGCGATCCTTGTCGTCGATATCGATCCCGAACGCGTGGCCAAACGCAAGGCGATCGGTTTCCTCGATGAGGTCGCGCCCGATCTAGACACTGCGCTTGCGGCAATCGACGCGGCGGTGAAAGAGAAGCGGGCGGTGTCGATTGGCCTCGTCGGCAATGCTGCCGATATCTATCCCCAGATCGTCAAGCGCGGCACCGTGCCGGACGTCGTGTCCGACCAGACCTCGGCGCATGATCTGGTTTATGGCTATGTCCCGAAAGGCATGAGTCTTGAGGAAGTACGACGGCTTCGAAAGGAAGGGCAGGGGCAGTTGATGGCGGCGAGCCGCGCCTCGATCGCCGATCATGTCCGCGCCATGCTGACCCTGCAGGAGAGGGGAGCCGAGGTTTTCGACAATGGCAATCTCATCCGCACCCAGGCCAGGGAGGGCGGTGTCGAAAATGCATTCGACATCCCGATCTTTACCGAAGCCTATCTGAGGCCGCTTTTCTGCCGTGCGATCGGCCCCTTCCGCTGGATGGCGTTATCCGGCGAGGAAAGCGATATCGGTCGTATCGACGATCTCGTTCTTGAGCTTTTCCCGAACAATCATATCGTCACGAACTGGATCCGGCTGGCGCGGGAGAACGTTCCGTTTGAGGGGCTTCCGGCACGGATTGCCTGGCTTGGCCATGGCGAACGCACGAAATTGGCGCTTGCTGTCAACGAACTGGTGGCAAATGGCGAGCTCAGGGGGCTTATTGCCTTCTCGCGTGACCATCTCGATGCCGGAGCGATGGCGCATCCGAATATCATGACCGAAAACATGAAGGATGGCTCGGATGCGATTGCCGACTGGCCGCTGATCAACGCCATGGCGCTTTGTTCGTCCATGGCCGATCTCGTCGTCATTCATTCGGGAGGCGGCGGTTATGCCGGCTATATGACCAGCGCCGGGGTGACGATCGTGGCCGACGGTACGGAAGCCGCAGCCGAGCGGCTCGACATGGCGATCACCAATGACACATCGCTCGGCATCATCCGTTATGCCGATGCGGGTTATGAAGATGCGGTCGAGGCCGCCGAGCGGGGAAAGGTCCCTCACATACGGCTGGGTTGAGACCCAGCCGTATCTCTTGGGCGGTCAGCCTTTCTTGAAGGCCGAATAGGCGACAGCCATCTTGGCGGCCAGCGTCGCATTGTTCTTCACCAGCTCGATATTGGCCTTCAGGCTTTCGCCCTTGGAGAGCTCGTTGATGCGCGCAAGCAGGAAGGGCGTCAGTTCCTTGCGGCCGATACCGCGTTCATCGGCTTCGCGAACCGCGTCGGCAATCGTGCCATCGATGAATTTCGGCGTCAGAGCCGCAGCTTCCGGGATCGGGTTTGCGATCAGAAGACCGGTGCCGGTCCCGAGCTGGTGATGCAGCCACATGGCCTTGGCAATCTCGGCGGCGCTGTCCAGCTTGTGATCGGCCTTGTAACCGCTCTTGCGCGTGAAGAAGGCCGGGAATTCGTCGGTTCCGTAGGCGATGACGGGAACGCGCTGGGTTTCCAGATATTCGAGCGTCTTGGCGATATCGAGGATGGACTTGACGCCGGCGCAGACAACGGCGGTTTTCGTGCGGCCGAGCTCGGTCAGGTCGGCGGAAATGTCAAAGGTCTGCTCGGCACCGCGGTGAACACCGCCGACGCCGCCAGTGGCGAAAATCTCGATGCCGGCGAGATCAGCCAAAAGCATCGTTGCGGAAACGGTCGTGCCGGCCGTCTGCTTGCGCACCATGGCAACTGCGAGGTCTCGGCCGGAGGCCTTCACGACATCCTTGGCCTGCGCGAGCTTTTCGAGTTCATCGGCGTCGATGCCGGCGCGCAGCTCGCCATCGATGACAGCGATCGTTGCCGGGACGGCGCCGTTTGCACGCACGACATCCTCGACCGCCTTGGCGGTTTCGAGATTGGCGGGATAGGGCATGCCATGGGTTATGATGGTGGATTCGAGCGCCACGACCGGTCCGCCCTTCGCAATCGCGTCGGCGACTTCTTTGTTGAGCTTAGGCTTCATCAGTTGCATGTCGTCTTGTCCTTTCAGTTCGTCAGCCTGTGCCGATTGGCTTCGATAAGCTCGGCAGACAGGTCGGGGTGCACGCTGGCATTACATTCGGTGGTGAGTGTGGCGGCAAGCGCGCCGGTGCGGGCCGCATCGAAAATCTCGTCGCCTTCGAGCAGCCGGTGAAGGGTCGCGGCGATCATCGCATCGCCTGCGCCGGTCATGTCGACGGGGGCAGCCCTCACGGCATTGATGAATTCTATCGTGTCCGCTCCGGCAACCGCCATCCCTTGAGCGCCGGCGCTGACCACGGCCATGCCGGCACCTGCTTTTTGCAGCGCCAATGCGGCCTGTTTGGCGCCTTCAGACGTGTGCGGGCTTGTCTGGCCGAGGATGGCGTTCGCCTCGTCGATATTCATGAACAGGAGGTCGATCCCGTTCAGGTCTTTCGGCAGGCGCATCACCTTGTGGGTCGATACGGCATCGATCGCCAGCCGGCAGGACGCATTTCTGCAACCGTCGATCAGCGCCGAAAGCGCTTCGGCCGGAAGATTGCAGTCCGCAAAGACCCAGTTCGAGGCCGCGAGATGAGGCCAGGCACGCTCGATATGATCCGGCTGGAACAGGTCGAATATGTTCATGTCGGCAATGCCGAGAACGAGGTCGCCTGCTGCATCGAGAATTGCCGCATATTCGGCCGTCGGGCGTTCTGCTGTTGTCACGACCTGACTGACGTCAATGCCGATTTTGCGCATATGTCTGAGCAGTGCCTGCCCGCCGTCATCATCGCCGACGATCGATATGAAGCCGGTCGCCGAGCCGAGCCGGGCAAGGTTTTCCGCAACGTTGCGGGCAACACCGCCGAGGCTACGGGTACTTTCTACGGGGTTGGATGTTTCAAGCACGATCTTGGTGCGGGCGTGATATTTGCGGTCCAGTACCGCGCCGCCGATGCAGAAGGCGCGGACTTCGGAAGAGAGAACATAACCCCGCCCGAGGATATATCCCTTGTTCATCAACTGGACGATATGAGCGGCAACCGTCGAGCGGGCGAGCCCCAGAGCGGTGGCAATCTCCTGCTGACCGACGAAAGGGTTTTCGCGGATCAAGGCCAGAACGGCGCTTTCCTGTGGTGCAAGCGGCTGGGTCATTGCATAGGCTCCTTGCGAAACCCATGCAGACAATTGTTTATAGTGTCAACAGTTGTTTTATGTCTTACTTGTTGGAAGTCTTATTTGCCGTGCGGCTTCTCGACGTGACCGCCAAAGGACTTGCGCATCAGCGACAGCATCTTGTTGGCGTATTCGGCATTGCCCTGGCTGTCGAAGCGGCTGAATACGGCTGCAGAGAGAACCGGCACCGGAACGCCCATGTCGATCGCGGCCTTCATCGTCCAGCGACCTTCACCGGAATCCGAAACGCGTCCGCCGAAGTTGCTGAGCGAGGGGTCGACCTTCAGGGCGTCCGCCGTCAAATCGAGCAGCCATGAGCCGATAACGCTGCCGTGGCGCCAGACTTCGCTGATCGCCTCGATATCCATGTCGAACTGGTAATACTGCTTGTCCGGCAGTGGTGTCGTTTCCGCGTCCGCCTCACGATGGGCATGGCCGACATTTGCCTGTTTCAGCACGTTAAAGCCTTCGGCATAGGCCTGCATCATTCCGTATTCGATGCCATTATGGACCATCTTGACGAAGTGGCCGGCGCCGCTCGGGCCGCAATGCAGATAACCGCGCTCAGCTGGGCGAAGCGACGGATCGAGATCCGCTCCAGGCGCCAGTGTCGCGAAGATCGGATCCAGATGTTTGACCGCTTCGTCCGGGCCGCCGATCATCAGGCAAAAGCCGCGCTCAAGGCCCCAGACGCCGCCGCTCGTGCCTACGTCGATGTAGGAAATGCCTTTTTCAGCAAGCTTGGCGCTCTGGTCTACCGCGTCTCGGTAGTTGGAGTTTCCGCCATCGATGATCATGTCGCCGGGCTGCATGAAGGCTGCCAGCTTGTCGACGATGCCGGGTGTGATCGCCGCCGGAAGCATGATCCATACGGCACGCGGGGGCGTCAATTTTTCAAGGAACTGTTCGATGGACGAAATGCCGATGGCGCCTTCGCCGACAAGTGCCTCAACAGCTGCCGGGTTGACGTCGTAGGCGACGCATTCATGGCCCGCACGCATCAGGCGCCTTGCCATGTTGCCGCCCATGCGGCCCAGTCCCATCATTCCGATCTGCATGTGTAAGCCTCTCGATGCAGTTTTAGAATCGTCAGGATAACTAGGACTATGTGTCGCAGGCCTCAAGTTATTTAAATCGATTTATTTTTGGCGATGGTCACGTTTTCGGTAGGATGGGAAAAACTGGTCTGATCCTTCAAGGATTGGCAATCCGGCCGCCCACCTGAGCATTGGGAACACCGGTCGTCGTCGGGAAGCTGATCGGCAGGCCGCGCAAAGTTCGCACGGCGAGGAATGCGAAACATTCGGCCTCAACGGCATCACCGCGCCAGCCGAAACCATCGGCTGAAACAGCCTGAACTTTTGCCCTCTCTTCGATCATCGACATGATCGTGGGATTGCGCCGCCCGCCGCCGCTGACGATCAGGCGCTTGGGCCTGTACGGCAGAAGATCGAGCGCCTTGCCGACGGCGGATGCGGTGAAGGCGGAAAGAGTGGCCGCACCATCGGCAGGGTTCAGACCATCCGCCATTGCGGCGGTGAAATCGAACCGGTCGAGAGATTTCGGATAAGCGGCGGTCAGGTATGGATGCTGCAGAAGGCGTTCGAGCCGGGCTTCGTTCACCTTGCCCGAAGCGCCGAGCGCGCCATCGCGATCCATTTCGCCGAGAGCTAGCCCCTTGATGAAATCGTTGAGCGGTGCATTGGCCGGGCCGGTGTCGAATGCGACCACCAGATCCTCGCCATCCCACCATGTAATATTGCCGACACCGCCGAGATTGAGGATTGCAGTGTCGCCGCTTCGATCGACTTCACGCAACAGGGCGGTGTGGTAGATGGCAGCCAGAGGCGCGCCCTGACCACCGGCGCGGACATCTGCCGTGCGGAAATCATAGACGACTTTTGTTCCGAGAATATCGGCCATCAGCTGGCCGTTGCCGAGTTGGCGGGTATCGCCTAGGCGCTCTTTGGTCGGAGCGCGATGCAGCACGGTTTGACCATGGAAACCGACGGCACCGATTTCCTGCATGGTCAGCCCGGCGCTTTTGACAAGCTCCTGAACGGCCTTGGACTGGGCACGCGTCAGCGCTTCTTCCGCATCCCTGAAAATCAGAGGTTCCGGACCTTCGAAATTCCAACCTCGCGCCTGACGCAATGTTTCTTCCAGCAGAAGCCGGGTTTCTTCCGAATAGGGCGCAAGCGTATAGGCGCCGAAGGTTTCGACGCTTTCTCCGTCCGTCTTGATAAGCGCGACGTCTATATTGCCGTCGAGTACCGTTCCGGTCATCAGCCCGACCGCCCAGATAGGCTTCATTGCTTGTCTCCAATCGCGATTGACCGAATCAGATCAGTTTATACGCACTCTTCCGGCAAAAGGGGCCAGTTGTCCCTCTCGCAGAAATTCCTTGACGCGAATCACTGATGCGAGCACCTTGTAACGGCTTCTTGTGGATTTTCTGAAGTTTGGCGTAACTGCTGATTTTCGGTGTAAGTCGAATGAAGCGGCGTATTGGGCTGCCGGGGCAATTCGTTCTCTGGTCGATCATAACGGTGAATGCCGATCTCGTCGGCAAACATCAGGGAGAGTGTGGGATGGCCGGATCGGCTGAACAAATGCGAGCCTCGAAAGGCGACTTCATGCCAGGCGCTCGGCAACTTGCCGACGAGGCCATCGCAAGCGACGCACGCGCGCTTTCCGAGCAGCTCAAGGCGATGCGGGAGCGGCTTTTCCCGCCGCTCGCAAGCAAGACGCTGCGTAGCTTCTCTTCCGGCGAGGCCGCCAAGCTCATCGGTGTGTCCGATGGTTACCTGCGCCAGCTGTCCCTGGCCGGCGAAGGGCCGCAGCCCGAGACAGGTGCGGGTGGACGCCGGTTCTATTCACTCTCGGACATCAATGCCTTGCGCAGTCATCTTGCAGAACAGGCCGTGGCCAAGGGCAATATCGCCAAGGCGAAATCCTATCTGCCGCGCCGGGATGCGGCGCAGAACGAGCATCTGCAGGTCATCTCGGTCACGAATTTCAAGGGTGGCTCAGGCAAGACCACCTCTGCGGCGCATCTGGCCCAGTATCTGGCCCTGACGGGACACCGGGTGCTGGCGATCGATCTCGACCCGCAGGCTTCTTTGTCGGCACTGTTCGGTTATCAGCCGGAACTCGACCTGACCGGCAATGACACGCTTTACGGCGCCATCCGCTACGATGACGAGCAACGCCCGCTCTCGGAGGTCATTCGCGGAACCTATTTCCCGGGCCTCGATCTCGTTCCCGGCAATATCGAGTTGCAGGAATTCGAGCATGTTACCCCGCAGGCGCTGGCGAACCGTCAGAGCGGCAAGGAAAGCGGACCGCTGTTTTTCGCACGGATCCAGGCCGTGTTGGCAACAGTCGAGCAGGATTACGACGTTGTCGTCATCGATTGTCCGCCGCAGCTCGGTTACCTGACATTGTCGGCGCTTTGTGCATCGACCTCGGTTGTCGTGACAGTGCATCCGCAGATGCTCGACGTTGCCTCGATGAACCAGTTCCTGTTCATGACATCCGATCTTCTGTCGGTTGTCCGCGAGGCAGGCGGCACGCTCAATTTCGATTTCCTGCGGTATCTTGTGACCCGTTATGAGCCGAATGACGGGCCCCAGGCCCAGATCGTCGGTTTCATGCGCTCGCTGTTCGGGGACCGGGTTCTGACTGCGCCGATGTTGAAATCCACTGCGGTTTCCGATGCCGGCCTGACGAAGCAGACATTGTACGAGGTGGGACGCGAGAACTTCACGCGCTCGACCTATGACCGCGCAGTCGAGGCCATGAATGCCGTCAATAGCGAGGTGGAGGCTCTGATCCACGCGGCCTGGGTCCGATAGGACAGAAGGAAAGGTTTCAGATCATGGCAGGTAGCCGAAAAAACGAACTGAGAGCGCTGTTTGGAGGCGGGCTTGCGCCCGGCGCCACACCAGCGCCCGAGGCGCAATCGGCACCGAAGCCGGAAACCGAAGTACCGGTTCCTGCTGCAGCTCCGGCAGGTCGCAGTTCTGCCGGCGCGGTAAAGGCAATGGGCCTTTCGCTCAATGCCATGACCCGGGAGGCCGAAGAGGCGCGTATTCTGCGCCAGGCGCTCAGCGAAGGCGAGCGGGTCGTCGCAATCCATCCCGACAAGATCGATTCTTCCTTCGTCGAAGACCGGTTGCGACTGGATGATCAGGACGACGAGGATCTTGCGACGCTCATCGAAAGCATGCGCGAGAGCGGACAGCAGGTGCCTGTGCTGTTGCGCAATCATCCGGAAAAGCCGGGCCGATACCAGACGGCCTATGGCCATCGCCGTATTCGCGCTGCTTCGCGCCTCGGGATCGAGGTCAAGGCGATCGTTCGGTCGTTGTCCGATGACGAACTGGTTCTGGCGCAGGGCAAGGAAAATGCCGAACGCCGCAACCTCTCCTTCATCGAGCGTGCCGTTTTTGCCAGGAACCTTCTCGCTGGCGGTTTTGACCGGAAGGTGATCGGTGAAGCGCTGTCGGTTCAGAAAAGCGAATTGTCTCGGTTGTTGCAGGTTGTCGAGGCCGTGCCGGATGCGCTCATCCGGGCGATCGGCGCAGCTCCGAAGGCTGGCCGTGACCGGTGGATGAAGCTTGGTGAACTGCTCACCTCGAAGACAGCTCAGGCTTCGGCTATGGCCGAGATATCCGGCGCAGACTTCCAGTCATCCGTAAGCGATGACCGGTTCCAACTCGTCTTCAATCATCTCTCCAAGCCGGAAAAACGCCAGCCTGCAGAGCCTGTGCTGTTGAAGGACAACAAGGGAAAGATTTTCGCGCAGGTACATACTGATGGCAAGAAAAGCCGGATTGAGTTTGCTGCGGGGATCGATCGTCGGTTCGTCGATGCTGCCGTGAAGGCCCTCATTCAGCAGTATGACGCGTTTGTCTCCGCTCAGTCATCGAAGGGATGAGGCGCTGACAGCTCGTCCAGACGACAGTGGAAACGAGAAGCAGAGTAGATAAGCCGGCCTTGTTCCGGATGGAAAAGTCGTCGAAAGAATACGCATATCGAAACTGATTTTTTCAACCGTCCGGAACTCACGTCATGAACGCCAATCCTCTGGTCAAAGGTTTCTACGACGAGCGCACCGGCAGCATTCAGTATGTGGTGAGCGATCCGGACACGAGAGATTGCGCGATCATCGACCCGGTGCTCGATTACGATGAGAAATCGGGAAGCACGAAGACATCGAGCGCGGATGCCATCCTTGCCTATGTCGAAGATGAGCAGCTTACGGTTAAATGGATTCTGGATACGCATCCTCATGCGGATCATTTTTCTGCGGCAACCTATCTGAAGACAAAGACAGGCGCTCCGACCGCGATCGGCGCCAAAGTGGTGGATATTCAAAAACTCTGGCAGAAAATCTACAACATGCCGGAAATGAAGACGGATGGATCGCAATGGGATCGGCTTTTCGCCGATGGCGAGAACTTCCGGATCGGCAACATGGTCTGCAGGGTCATCCATTCGCCGGGCCACACGCTGGCATCAGTGACCTATGTCGTCGGCGATGCGGCTTTCATTCACGACACTTTATTCATGCCGGATAGCGGCAGTGCCCGTGCAGATTTTCCCGGCGGCAGTGCCGCAAGTCTTTGGTCTTCGGTCGACGCGATTCTTGCTCTTCCCGACGATACGCGGCTGTTCACCGGGCACGACTACCGTCCGGGCGGACGCGAGGCCCTGTGGGAGAGCACGGTTGGCCAGCAGAAGGCGGAAAACCCGCATGTTGGTGAAGGGCGGGAGGCATTTATCCGGCTGCGCGAGGGGCGGGATGCGACCTTGCCATTTCCGCGCCTGATGCTGCATGCCTTGCAGATCAACCTGAATGCCGGGCGGATGCCGGTTCCGGAAGAAAATGGCACGAGCTATCTGAAAATCCCGATCGACGCCTTTGCGATCAACGCCTGGTAGGCAACCGACTTCCGGGCTGTCGAATTCTGCAGCTGGCTTACGATCTATTCGGCCGAAATTGGAAGATCGCGATCCCAGCGGGGAGCAGGCGCGAATTTTCCGGCCAGGAAATCGATGAAAGCGCGTACCTTTGCCGGCGGTCTCCGATTGCTTGCATAGATGGCGAACACACCAGGCAATTCCATCAGAGGCTCGTCGAGCGTGATCGACACCAGCCGGCCGGCGCGGATTTCATCGCCGACGAGAAAGGTCGGCTGGTAGATCATGCCCTGACCTGCCAGGGCGGCCGCCACAAGGGCGTCACCGTTATTGGCATGGAGGTTTCCCGTAACCGGAACGATGATCGAACCATCGAAGCCAAATCGCCAACGATCGGGGCCAACCGAGCTCGACAGGGTGTAGCCGAGGCAATTATGCGACCCCAGCTCCGACACCGATGCGGGGGGCGATCGCCTGGCGAGATAGGCGGGAGATGCGGCGAGGAGCATGCGACAGCGCGCGATCCTGCGCGCGATCAGGCTCTGATCTTCTATCCTGCCGATACGAATGGCAACGTCCCAGCCCTCTTCGACGAGATCGACGGTACGATCGCTCAATCCCAGATCGACACTCAATGCCGGATGCAGGTCTGCGAGTTCCGCCAATAAAGGTACGATTTCCCGAACGCCGAAGGAAACCGGAACATTGACGCGCAGCGTCCCGCCGACTTCCATACGTTCGGCCGCCGCCGTCGCGTCGGCTTCGGAGAGTTCCAGGAGAATACGCTCGACGCTCTCCAGATAGCGCCGCCCGGCTTCGTTGAGTGTTATCTTGCGGGTAGTGCGATGCAGAAGTTTAACGCCGAGCCGGTCTTCCAGCGCTGCCATGTGCTTGGTGGCCATGGTCGGCGACATGTTGAGCGCCCTTGCAGCTCCGGACAGGCTGCCGATTGCGGCGACCTTTGCGAAAACCTCCATTCCGGCGATGCGATCCAGCATAGTTACATCACTCCACAGGTGTGAGCTGTAATGCTCAGATAGTTGATTATCATGTTACTGGAGTGATTGCATAGTGTAGCCGATGATGGCTTCGCGCCGTCGATATAACTATGTTGGGAAACGACCGTGCTCGTAGATGGCAAATGGACTGCTGACTGGCAACCGGTGCAGGCCAAGGATGCGAAAGGCGGATTCGTGCGCCAGACATCCAGCTTCCGGAACTGGATCACGCCGGATGGATCGGCAGGAACGACAGGAGCAGGCGGGTTCGCCGCCGAAGCGGGCCGTTACCACCTCTATGTCGCACTTATCTGCCCTTGGGCATCGCGAACGTTGATCGGTCGCAAGCTCAAGAAGCTCGATGACCTCGTCTCCGTTTCGGTGGTGGAGCCGGCTTTGACAAAGGAAGGCTGGCGTTTCGGCACCTATCCGGGCTCGACGGAGGACACGGTCAACGATGCCCTCTACATGCACGAAATCTACACGCGCGTAGATCCGCATATTACCGGCCGTGCGACGGTTCCCGTCCTGTGGGACAAGAAGACAGGCACAATCGTCAACAATGAGTCGGCCGACATTCTGCGCATGTTCAACAGCGGCTTCGGTTCTTTGGCAGACGAGAGTGTCGATCTTTATCCGCAAGCTCTTCGCCATGAGATAGATGCCCTGAACGAGCGCATCTATCCGCGCCTCAACAATGGCGTTTATCGCGCGGGGTTCGCGACCACGCAGCAAGCCTATGAAGAGGCTTTTCATGACGTGTTCGGCATGCTCGACGAACTGGAGAGCCTGCTGGCAACGAAAACCTTCCTGGTCGGCGAGCAACTGACCGAGGCCGATATTCGCCTCTTTGTCACGCTGGTGCGTTTCGACGCGGCCTATCATGGCCTGTTCAAATGCAATCTCCGTCGCATCGCCGATTACTCCAACCTCAGCCGTTACCTGCGCCGGATATTATCCGTTCCGGGCATCGCGGAGACGGTCAGCATCGATCACATCAAACGTGGTTATTACTCGATCGAGAGCCTCAATCCGACGGGGATCATTCCTGTCGGCCCGGCTCTGGCATTCGAGGATCTGCTGACCTCCGGGCCATCGGCTGCGATCTAGGCAAGCCGCTCAAGACATTCTCTGCAATCGGCAAATATTCGGGATTGATACGCATGCTGACCCAGATTCTTCTGACTTCCGTCCTGTTGCCGCTGGTTCTCGGTGCGGTCATTGCACTGGCCGGCAAGGGGGCAACTTCTCGAGCCGTTCTGCTGACGGCACTGCTGATACCGGTTGCCGCTGCCATCGCGAGCGTTTCGATCGAAGGTCTGCCGCCATTCCCGCCGATTGCAGCAAAACAGAAGCTGCCCTTGTTGCTGGTCATCGGTGGTGTTGTTTTTGCAATTCTTGCCGTTCTGCTCCGGCAGTTTGTGAACCGATGGATCATCGCGCTGGTGGGTGTCGTCTCTCTTGCTGCACCCGCTTGGTGGTTGGGCAAGAACGTTCTCGCAGCCAACGCGACGAAGGCGACGACACTTGCGATCGTGCTCGTCATCGTCGCCATCGAGATTGCGGCTGTGTCGGGGCGGCAGGCCAGAAAATCCTCCCCGGCAGCCTTGCCGGCTGCGCTGCTCGCCACCGCAATCGGGTCGGCGCTGACTGCGATCATGGGCGGCTATATCGGCATGGCGCAGATGAACGGCGCGCTGGCTGCCCTGTTCGGTGGCTGGCTGCTGGTTCGCTACATTTCCTATATCCGAGGCGACGATGCAGCCTTCGTTCTTGGGGACATTGCCGCGCTTTCCTTTATCTGGACCGCCGCTATGGGCGCCACGATGACTGTGCTGCTGTCGCCGAGCGCTGCGCCGGTCGCGCTTGTTCTTTCGGTTCTGCCTGTCGCCATCTTCGCGGTTCTCGACTGGCAAGAAGTCGGATTTGCGAACCGCGCGCGGTTTCTGCAGCCGCTGATCATCGGCGCGCTGGCCGCAATTCCTGCGATCGCCGCCATTCTTGTCGCCGTACTTGCTGGCGGTTGAGCTCACAGTCGCACCAATCCGGCTTGCCGGACACCATCCCCATCACGAACATCATCAACACATGTAAGGAAAAACCATGAAACGCCTGATTCTCGCCACTGCCCTTGCCGGCATGTTCATGACCGGCGCTGCATTCGCAGCTGACAGCTATGAAATCGATCCGACGCATGCCTGGGTCGGCTTCAAGACGAGCCATGCCGGCTGGGCGAAGGCTCACGGCGCCTTCAAGGCCGTATCCGGCACCATCTCCTTCGACAAGGACGACGTCACCAAGAGCACGGTTGAAATCGCTCTCGAAGCCGCAAGCATCGACACCAATGACGAAAAGCGCAACACGCACCTGAAGAGCCCGGACTTCCTCAACGCCGAGGAATTCCCGCAGATCACCTTCAAGAGCACGTCGATCGAAAAGACCGGCGACAAGACCGCCAAGGTTACCGGTGACCTGACGCTGCTCGGCACGTCCAAGCCGGTCGTTCTCGACGTTACCTGGAATGCCGAATCTGCCCTGCCTTGGGATGCCAACACCATCAAGACCGGCTTTTCTGCAACCGGTTCGTTCAACGGCGTCGACTTCGGCATCACCAAGATGACCGATTTCGGCATCGGTCCGGAGATTGCTCTCGATATCGACTTCGAAGCGATCAAGAAGTAACAGCAGTCTCACATGCTGAGCTGAAAATGACGCGACCGGCCTCACATCCGGTCGCGTTTACCGTTTCAAGCGAGAAATATTCTCGCTTCGAACCCGTCATCCCTGCCAGACGCCGGTGATAGCAGCTGGAGACGGCCGTTCATCTGCCCGAGCAATCTTTCGACAATCGACAGGCCAAGCCCTGAGCCTGCAGCTTCCGTCTTGCCTCGGCTGAAGCGCCGGCGGATCGAGGCAAGGTCGGCTTCCGTCATTGCAGGCGCAGCATTGACGATGCGCACTGACCCGCCGTCTTCGAGAAACACTTCGACCGGTTCTCCCGGTCTGCCATGTACCAGCGCGTTTTCGATCAGGTTTCGCAGGACAATGGCAAAGGCATCTTCACTGAACGGACCTGTCAGCTGCGCACCGGGCGCGCGATGGAATATCAGGCGCGAAGGGTTGGCCATGCCGCGCCAGAAATCGGTCAGCACCATTTCCAATATGCGGCCGAGATCAGCCGGCTTGTCGGCAATGCCGATACCCGCCTCGGCACGCGATAGCTGGAGCAGCTTTTCGGCAAGGTGGCTGAGGCGTGTCAGCGACGCCTCGATCTGGCCGGCACGATGACGGCTGGGACTGTCGGTCAGCTCGGCGATCAGCATCTGCGTTTGCGCCAGAGCGCCGGCGATCGGCGTGCGCAGCTCGTGCGCGCTGTTGGAGGTGAACTCCCGCTCGGCATCGAGCGCGGTTCTGAGCCGTGTCATCAACAGGTTGACGGAAACCGCGATCGGCTGCAGTTCGCGCGGCAGGATGGAAGCATCGATCGGCTCCATGTTGCCGCCATCCTTGGTCTCGATCTCGCGGCGCAGTTCGCCGACAGGCCGCACGGCCCGGCGAACCACGAGCCAGATCATCATGCCGCTGACCGGTATCAGGAGTATAAGCGGAAGAAACAGCGCGATAGCACCTTCCCGAACGGCCTCTTCGCGGTTCTCGAAGGCATCGGCAACCTGTACGAAGATCCGGCGATCCTCGCTTGTCGCCGTGTAGAACTGGTAGGTCGCATTTTTCCAGAAACCGGCCTTCAGCGGCGTTCCGAATGCCTGTTCCGGGGCGTCATGCGACCTTATCAGAACACGGCCGGACGGATCGCGCACCTGGTAGATCAGGTACTCGTGATCCCCGCTTGAACTGGCTGTCTGCAACTGTTGCGGTGCTGCTCCCGGGCTATTGTCAGAAGGAGCACCCAACATCCCGCGATGCTCGAGATCGTCGACGACCAGTGGTACGAGCCGTTCGGCCGTATCCTGAAGCGTGCCATCGAAGATTTCGGCAAGCTCTTCCTCCATCACGACAAGACCAAGGCCTACCGCCAGCAGCCAGAGGAAGGTCATGGCAAATGTCAGCGACAGGATCAGCCGCCGGGTCATAGACGGGCCAGTCGCCCGGCTGAAAAGGCTCATTGTTCGCGTCCCAGCCGGTAGCCGATACCGCGCAGCGTGGCGATGTGATCCCGACCGAGCTTTTTGCGCAGCCGGCTGACATAGACCTCGACGGTATTGCTTTCGATTTCGGAACCGAAGGCGTAAAGGGCTTCCTCGATCTGAGGCTTGGACACCACAGCCCCAGGTCGCGCCGAAAGGCTGTCCAGCACCGCCCATTCGCGGCTGGACAGATCGATGACTTCGCCTCCCACCGTTACCCGACGGGTCGCTGCGTCTATCTCTATATCTCCGATGCGCACCAGAGACACCGGCCGGCCGCTGTAACGGCGGCTCACCGCCAGCATACGCGCCGTCAGTTCTCCGAGGTTGAACGGCTTCACCAGATAGTCGTCTGCGCCGCTATTCAAGCCCTCGATACGGTCCGATATCTGATCATGCGCCGTCAGAATGATCACCGGCGTGGTAACGCCACGGGCGCGGAATTCCTTCAGAAGAGCAATCCCGCTGCCATCGGGCAGGCGAAGGTCAAGAAGGATCAGGCCATAGCTGGTCGTTGCAAGCGCACTTGTTGCCGTGTCGATCGTCTTCATCCAATCGACGGCATGATCACCACTTGCAACATGATCGCGCACCGCTTCTCCAAGCGTCGCATCATCTTCAACCAGAAGAACCCTCAAACTGCCTGCTCCGTCCCATCGCGATATTATCTTATACCCACCGTTTAGCAGAGTAGGGGGATAAAATTCGAGAGGGGAAGGAGCAGTCTGCGGGATCATGACGAGACGAATTTCGGGATGATGACGAAAGCGGCGGTGAGGCCGTTCACGACAAGCAGGCAGAAGACGGCAAAGGAGCCGAGATCCTTGGCATGCCGGCCGGTGTCGGACCATTCGGGCGAGATGCGGTCGATGATCTCTTCAATGGCGGTATTGAGCGCTTCCGCCGCAAAGAGGCCCAGCATGACGACTGCCATCATCACGTAATCGGAGAAGCTCGCACCGACTGCGGCAAAAGCTGAGAATATTGCCACGCCGGCAATAATCTCGTGGCGGAATGCGGTTTCGCGCAGCAACCTCAAGGCACCGCTCAGCGAATAACCGAACGCTGCCTTGAGGTGCCGGCTGCCGGTCACTTTCTCGATGGGGGACGAGGGGCTGATGGAGACAGGCGGCAGTTCATCAGCTTTTTTTGTGACCGGCCTTCCGACCGTTCCGATGGGGGCATAATCGGGAACGGTCATGAGTTTGGCTTTCCTTCCGTCCTGCGGCACGCGCCGAGCACATCGAGATTGGGATTGTAGACGGAGGTCTTCACCGCCATGACGCCGAGCGCAGTGTGGAAGAGATTGTCGTGCGAGGCTTCGTCACCTGCTCGTTTCGAGACACAGGAAGCATCGACCGAAGCCTTCATCTCAGTTCCCTGCCACAGTACGAAGGGAACATGGGTCTGCTGCGACGGGGCTATGATGTAGGGGGCGCCGTGCAGATAAAGCCCGTTTTCACCGAGCGACTCGCCGTGGTCGGACATGTAGATCATCGTGGGAGCGATCTTGTCTTCGCGCGCCTTCAGGATGTCGATGACCGAGGCCAGGATATGGTCGGTGTAAAGAATGCTGTTGTCGTAGGCGTTGACGACTGCCTGGCGATCACAGGTGCCGAGTTCGGCTGTGCGGCATTCCGGCGTGAAACGGGCAAATTCCTGCGTGTATCTCTGGTAATAGGCCGGACCGTGACTGCCGAGCTGATGCAGAACCAGAACGCTGTCGCCTTTGATATTTGAAAGCCAGCCGTTGAGTTCGGCAACCATGCCGTCGTCGAGGCATTCGTGATCCTTGCAGTAACGCGGGTCGTTGGCATCGGAGAAGGACCTGTAAACGGTGCGGTCGGCGACGCCCTTGCTGCCCGTATTGTCGTCCCACCATTCGGTCTTGATGCCGGCATGGCCAAGCACGTCGAGCAGATTTTCGTTCGCAAGTGCGGCGCGATGGGAATAGCCGTGCCGTGTCAGGTTGGAAAACATGCAAGGCACCGAGACCGCCGTCGCCGTGCCGCAGCTCGAGGTTTGCGAGAAATAGGTGATGTCACGCTTCTTGAGTTCGGGATTGGTCTCGCGGTTATAACCACCAAGTGAAAAGTTTTCGGCGCGAGCTGTTTCTCCGGTCACGATGACCAGCACGCGTGGCTTGCCCGATGCCGGGGAGGAGGCAACTTTCGCATCGGTACCGAGCGGCTTTGCCACGATATTCTTGTCTGCTTCGCTGGCCAGGGTGAAGGCAACCGCACTGCCGATTGGCAGGAACGGGTTGAGCGTCAGGATCATGTCCTTGTGCAGTCGCGCGACGGCGGCGATGCTGCGCGAGCTGCTAACGCCACAGGCGAGTGCTACAAGCAGGAGCGGCACGATCGCCGCGAGATTCCAGCCCACCTTGGAAAAGAACCTGCGGTGCTCGATGCGCACCCAGCAGACCAGCAGCGCCGGTATCAGGCCGAATATCGTCATGTGCAGCAGGTAGGCGGGGGTGATCAGGTGACCGGCTTCGGACGGTGTCGTCTGCGCCGCGTTGCGGATCATGTCGACATCGATAATCGTGCCGAACCGGTCCATGAACCATGAGGCCGAGGCGGCGCTGAAGATCATCAGGATCAGGACGGGTTTCAGAAGATACTTGACCGAGACCGCGATCATGAAGGCGGCAAAAAGGCAGGTCAGACCCAAGGCAAACGCGCCAAACGCCAGGTGGCTGTCGAAATAGCTATAGGCGCGCGTGAAGAACGTGCGGTTGGTAAAGGCAATCAGGTAAAGAGCCCCGAGGATGGCGAGAGTGACGCTGCCGATCTGTGGTCGGATGAAGCGACGGGCAGGGTGGGACATGCTGGTAATGGACAAGGAGAAGGCTCCCGGCAGTTTCTGTTGCCGGCGAAATCGCATCCGATCCTGACTGTCACCTGAATGTCAAAAATCTTCTCCTGCGCGCGTCGCGTTCAGCCGGATGTCAGCTTGGCGCTGCATTTTGCGACAATCGGAGTAGGAGTTGGCATCTCGTGAATGCATTTAGAACCCGTCCCGGCATGATCTATGTTGCCGTTCTCGTGCTTGTGGTCTGCTCAATTCCCTTGATGCATGAGGCAAAGCGTATCCACACGCTTCAGAACTGGCCGACAGACGCCCAACCGCATCACGGTTTTCTGGGGTAGAAACTGGACAGGAACGAACGAGGCGATGTTGATTTCGCCTCATCGTGATTGTGTTGGTCTTCACTCTGTCTGGCCGCTATGGCAGTTTCCCGCGCCACAGGGGGCCGGAACGCCATGAAAACAGATATCGCCGTAAAGCTTGTCAATGTCAGTCGCTCATTCGCAACGACACCAGCCGTCCGCGACATATCGATCGATATTCGCAAAGGCGAGACCGTTTCGCTCGTTGGTCACTCGGGCTGTGGAAAGTCCACCCTGCTGCGCATCATTTCAGGCGTTGAGACCGTCGATTCCGGCCAGGTCTTTCTCGATGGCCGGGAGGTTGACGGCCGACAATTCGTCGAACCGGAGAAGCGCGGGGTCGGCTTCGTTTTCCAGGATTACGCGCTTTTTCCGCATCTCAGCGTCCGCGACAATATCCTTTTCGGCCTGAAACGGCACTCACAGGCACAGGCTATCGCCAATGCCGAGGATGTCATCCGGCGCATCGGGATCGAGCATCTGCTGGAGCGCTTTCCGCACACGCTTTCAGGTGGTGAGCAGCAGCGTGTGGCGCTTGCAAGGGCGCTGGCGCCGAGGCCCGGCATTGTTCTTATGGACGAACCCTTCTCCAACCTCGATCAGGGCTTGCGTGGACAGGTGCGGGCCGAAACGTTGTCGCTTTTGAAATCGCTCGACACGACCGTTATCATGGTCACTCATGATCCGCAGGAAGCGCTTTCCACCGGTGACCGGGTCGTGCTGATGCGGGCCGGCGAAATCGTGCAGGCAGGATCCGGCTATGATCTTTATGACCGGCCGACAAGCGCCTATGCCGCCGACTTCTTCTGCCTTTCGAACAAGGTGCCGGGTATTCGTAACGGCGACAGGATCGAGACTGCGATCGGCAGCTTCCGGCTGAATCACGCGGCCGCAGACGACGGAAAGACTACCGTCCATATCCGGCCACAGGCAATTTCCATTTCGCTCGACGGAGGCGATATTCCTGCACGCGTCAAGCAACGGATCTTCCACGGGGAAACCGAACATATCCTGCTCGCCGTCGAGGGAGTGGAGATGCCGTTGAGGGCCATTGCTCTCGATCGCCTGCCGGAAGGTACGGACACAGTCAGGATTTCCATTACTGCAGAGCGCGTTCTGGCATTCTAATGCTCCTATTGGTTGTCTTGGTGCCTTGCGGCTTGATAAAGTTTGCGTGATGCGTATCTTCGGTTGAACTTTAAACTTGACCAATCAGGTCAAGAACTGCTGCAAGCGTTGCGTGTTCATTCCAAAGGGGGAGTACCATGAACCCGCACACTTTCTTCACCACCACGCTTCTGGCCACCTCTATGTTCGTGGCTCCGTCGCTGGCATCGGCTGCCGAGATCAACGTCTACACGACGCGTGAACCGGCCCTGATCGCCCCGCTTCTTGAAGCCTATACCAAGTCGACCGGCACGAAGGTCAACACGGTATTCCTGAAGGATGGATTGGCTGAACGCGTCGCATCGGAAGGCGCAAGCTCTCCGGCCGATATCCTGATGGCGGTCGATGCCGGCAATCTCGTTGATCTCGCCGAAAAGGGCGTGACGCAGCCGATCGAATCCTCCGTTCTGAGCAGCGCCGTTCCGGCCGAGCTGCGTGACGGCAAGGGCCATTGGTTCGGTCTCTCCTACCGTGCACGCGTGCTCTACGCCGCCAAGGATCTCGACCTTGCCTCCTTCAACTACGAGGATCTGGCTGATCCCAAGTGGAAGGGCAAGGTCTGCATCCGCTCTGGCCAGCATCCCTACAATACGGCGCTGTTTGCCGATTACATCGCCCATTACGGCGCAGAAGAAACCGAAAAGTGGCTGACTGGCGTAAAGGCCAACCTCGCGCGCAAGGCTGCAGGTGGTGATCGCGACGCGGCCAAGGACATTCTCGGCGGTATTTGCGATATTGGCATTGCCAATTCCTACTATGTCGGCTTGATGAAATCCGGCAAGGGCGGCGAGGAACAGGTCAAGTGGGCTGAGGCGATCAAGGTCGTACTGCCGACCTTCAAGGATGGCGGAACCCAGGTGAACATCAGTGGCGCGGCCGTTGCCAAGAATTCGCCGAACAAGGCGGAAGCCGTCAAGTTCCTCGAATATCTCGTCTCCGACGAAGCCCAGAAGATCTATGCCGAGGCCAACTACGAATACCCGGTCAAGCCAGGCGTTGCCGCCGATCCGATCATCGCGTCCTTCGGCGAGCTGAAGATCGACAACAAGCCGCTTTCCGAAATCGTCAGCCATCGCAAGCAGGCAAGCGAACTGGTCGACAAGGTCGGCTTCGACAACTAAGGAATGCGCAAGGCGCTCCGGCAAACGGGGCGCCTTGCGTCTTTCATCTCGTGGATATGCCTATGCCTGCCAGCAACCCGCTCGCCGAAACATCGGTCGTCAGCCATGCTGGCCGTTCGGGCAGAAACTGGCTTGCTCTTTCCGCCATCGCCGCGCTGATCGTCATCCTGCCGATTGCCGGTCTGGCTCTTGAGGCGCTGAAGGGATCCGCCGGTCTCTGGGCGCATCTTTTTTCCAGCATACTGCCGGTGGCATTGGTCGATACGGTCATCCTGCTTTTAGGAGTGGGGGTGGTTACCGCGGTGCTCGGTACGACGACCGCCTGGCTGGTCACCGCCTATGATTTTCCCGGACGCAGAGTGCTGGAATGGGCGCTGTTGCTGCCGCTTGCGGTGCCGACCTACATCATCGCCTATGCCTATCTCGATATCCTGCATCCGATCGGCTCGGTGCAGGGGGCTATCCGCTGGCTTTTAGGTTACGAGACCCCGCGGCAATTCCGCTTGCCTGACATCCGCTCGATGACGGGCTGCATCCTGCTGCTCGGCTTCGTGCTTTACCCCTACGTCTACATTCCCACACGGGCGATGTTTCTCACCCAGTCGGGCAATCTCGTCGATGCGGCCCGCACGCTGGGTGTGTCCCGCCGGGCAATCTTCTGGCGCGTTGCGCTGCCGCTGGCGCGGCCGGCCGTGGCGATCGGGGTCGCGCTTGCCCTGATGGAAACGCTCAACGATGTCGGGGCGGCCGAGTTTCTCGGGGTCAGAACCATGACGGTCTCGATCTATACAACATGGATCACCCGCACCGATCTTCCGGGTGCCTCGCAGATCGCGCTTGCACTTCTGCTGATCGTGGTTGCGCTGGTGGCGGTCGAGCGCTGGGCACGGCGAAAACAGCGTTACGCGACGGATGCCCGCCGCAGCCGTGGCCTGACACCCGCGAAAGTGCCGGCCTTGAAAGGCTTGCTGCTCTTTTTTGCCGGAGCCGTGCCGATCTTGCTCGGGTTCGTTGCTCCGGCGATCTATCTCACCACTGAAGCCTGGAAGCGCTACCAGTTCGCCGGCCTTTCCTCGCGCCTTGTCGGCGAAGCGGTCAGCACGCTCACCATTGCGATACTGGCGACGGTCGTTACCGTTTCTCTCGGGCTTGTCGTTGCCTATGCGACCCGCTTGCGCCCGGGCAAGACCTCCGCCACGCTGCTTCGCATGTCGACCGTCGGTTATGCCGCACCGGGCACCGTTGTTGCGATCGGGGTGCTGATCGTGCTGGCCGGCCTCGATCGGTTCATCGACCGCACCGCGCTTGACTGGTTCGGCGTCTCGACCGGGCTTTTGTTGATGGGGTCGGGCGCGGCCGTGGTCTATGCGCTCACCGTGCGTTTCCTGGCGATCTCTGCCGGCGGCATCGAAGCGGGGCTTTCGCGTATTCCTATGTCCTTCGATCACGCATCGCGCACGCTCGGCCAATCGACGGCCGGCACGTTCCGGCATGTGCACCTGCCGCTGTCGAAGGCCGCGATCTCGGCGGCAGCCCTGCTGGTCTTCGTCGATTGCATCAAGGAACTGCCAGCGACGCTTCTCCTGCGGCCGCTCAATGTCGAAACATTCGCGACCCATCTCTATGGCGAAGCGGCGCGCGGCACCTATGAGGAAGCATCGATCGCGGCGCTTGCCATCGTCGCGATCAGTGTCCTGCCGGTCATTCTGCTTTCGAGAATAGGCGCCTCCGGGCGAAGCGTTCGCTAACCGAGGGACGTGCCGATCGTCGCCGTATAGACTGCATAAAGCGATCTGGTGGCAGTGATGAACAGGCGGTTGCGCCGTGGTCCGCCGAAGGTGACATTCGCCACTGTCTGCGGGATCAGGATCTTGCCGAGCAGCTTTCCCTCCGGCCCGAAGCAATGCACGCCGTCGCCAGCACTTGTCCAGACATTGCCATAGACATCAACGCGAAAACCGTCCGGCAGGCCGGTATCGATCGTGCAATATTCACGGCTGTTCGCAAGTTTCCGGCCATCCACGACGTCGAAAGCGCGGATATGGCGTGGCCTTTCTGGATCGTGGCTGGATGAGGAATCCGCCACATAGAGGATGGTTTCATCCGGCGAAAAGGCGAGACCATTCGGTTGGCCGAAATCGGTAACGACGGCATCAATCTCGCCGGTTTGCGGATCGAGCCGATAGACATTGCGGCTCTCCTGTTCTGGATCGGCGCGATAACCCTCGTAATTCGACATGATGCCGTAGGTCGGGTCGGTGAACCAGACGCTGCCGTCCGAGCGTACCACCACATCGTTGGGCGAATTCAGCCGTTTGCCCTGATAGCTGTCGGCGAGCACGGTGATCGACCCGTCGATCTCGGTGCGGGTGACACGGCGGGTGCCGTGTTCGCAGGTCACCAGCCGGCCCTGACGGTCTCTCGTATTGCCATTGGAAAAATTCGATGCGCTGCGAAAGACGGACACACCGCCGCCTTCGACCCAGCGCAGCATCCGCTCATTCGGATTGTCGCTCCAGATCAATGTGCCCTGGTCGGCAAACCAGACCGGCCCTTCCGCCCAGCGGCATTCGGAATGAAGCTCGTCCAATGGCGAGGTCGGAACGATCAGGAACCGGAAGCGATCATCGTGGATTTCGTAGATGGATGAGGTCTGTGACATGGCATTGTGTCCGGTTGGATTTGTCGACTAGCGAAGCGATTGCCGGCCGCCGGCAAGCAGGATGACGGCGATGATGATGAGGCCGGTGAGAATGAGGCGGAAACCGGCGCCGAAGCCGTAGGTATTCAGCATCGAGACGACGAGGAACATGAACAGCGAGGCGCCCCAGATGCCCGGGATATTGGAATTGCCGCCCGCCACCGCCGTGCCGCCGATGACGACGACGGCGATCGACATCAGCAGATACTCAGAACCCATGTTAAGGGCGGCACCACCGGAAAAGCTCGCCAGCAGATAACCGCAGACGGAGGCGAGCACGGCGCAGAGCATATAGGTCACAAGCCGCGTGCCATCGACCGGGATGCCGGCCATGCGGGCAGCGAACGTGCTCTGCCCGATCGCCGAAATCCAGCGGCCATAGATGGATTTTTCCAGAAGCACCCAGGCGATGATCGAGAGGATCAGTGCCACGAGCGCGACATTCGGGATGCCGAACAGGCTGGATGTGGCGAAGGAGGCGAGCGTTTCCGGCGGTTTGATGCGCAGGCCGCGATTGCTCCAGATCGCCACGGACTGGACGATGAAGCTCATCGACAGCGTGGCGATGATCGGCGGTATGCGCAACGCCTTGATCAGCACATAATTGCCGATACCGATGATGAGACCGATACCGATCGAGGCAAGCAATCCGACAACGATCATGCCGTCCTGCACATCCATCAGTTTCAGGGCAAGCGTGCCGGACAGCGTCATCGTGGCGGGTACCGAGAGATCGATATTGCCGGGCCCGAGCGTGATGACGAACATCTGGCCGATACCGACGACGACCGAAAAGGCTGCGAAAGTGAGCGCTGCCTGTGACAGGCCGAAGGAACTTGCGCCGCCGGTGAAAAGCACCGTGACGATCCAGACGGTGATCGTTGCGGCAAACGACCAGAGCCAAGGCTTGGCGATCAGAAGGCGATTGAGGCTCATTGGCTCTTCTCCCGCTTTTCCAGACGGTTGAGGGCAAGGCGCAGGGCGAGCACGACGATCAGGATCGCGCCTTGCGCGCCGATCTGCCAGTCCGGCGAAATGCGCATGAAGGACAGGAAGGATCCCGCGAGCGTCAGTGTCAGCGCCCCGATGACGGCGCCGATCGGCGAAACCCTGCCGCCGACGAATTGGCCGCCACCGAGAATGACGCCTGCGATCGAAAGCAGCGTATAGCGGAGCGCGATATTGGCGTCGGCGGAAGTCGTGAGGCCGACCAGTGCGATGCCGGCAAGCACGGCGAAAAAGCCCGCCAAGGCATAGGTAGCAGCGCGAAGGCCGAGAACCGACCAGCCGGCACGTTCCACCGAGCGGTCATTGCCGCCGACGCCGCGCATCAGCACGCCGAAGGACGAGCGCATGACGATGTAATGCGTGACTGCGGCAATCAGGATGCTGGCGACGATCGCCATCGGCACCAATGGCGGCTTGGCCGTCATCAGCCATCGCGCCCAGGTCGGCGCGGTGCCGCCGGGCGAGGGGAGAATGAGAACGGCAATTCCGCCCCAGACGAAACTCATGCCGAGTGTCACGACGATGGACGGCAGGTCGCGCACATAGATGACGACGCCGATCAGCGCATAAGTGGCAATCGCGCCCAGAAAGATCAGGATGCCGAGCGCCGGTGACGACTGCAGGAACGTGGCGGAAACGCAGGCGCAGAAGCTCACGAATGTGCCCATCGACAGATCGAGGTCGTTGACCGACATGATCAGCATCTGGGCGATGGTGGCGAGTGCGATCGGAACCGCGAGATTGAACAGAAGATTGAGCCCCGTATAGCTCATGGCGCGCGGCTGCATGTAAAAGACGGCGGCGAGCAGCAGAACCAGCGATGCGGCGGGGATCATCAGGCGGATCGTGCCGGAAGACAGCTTCATGCGGCGTCTCCTTCGTGAAAGGAGGCTGCCAGCACGTTTTTCTCCGTGATTTCCTCGCCGACAAGTTCGGCCGCAATCGCGCCATCGCGGAAAACGTAGACCCGGTCGCAAAGGCGGATTTCGTCCATTTCGGTCGAATACCAAATGAAGGTGCGTCCATTGGCAGCTTCTGAACGGAGGATTTCGTAGACCTCCTGCTTGGTGCCGATATCGACGCCGCGCATCGGGTCATCCATCAGCACGGTGCTGGCCGTAGTCGCCAGGGCCCGGGCGAAAAGAACCTTCTGCTGGTTGCCGCCCGAGAGCGACAGGATGCGGTTTTCCATGTCCGGTGTGCGGATTTCGATCCGCTGCTTCCATCCGGCCCCCAGTGTTTCTTCCCGCGCCCTGTCGACCATGCGGTTGGTCGAAAGTTGACCGAGCGAGGCGATCGAAAGGTTCTTGAGGATGCTCCACAGCGGGAATGTGCCGTTCAGGCCGCGATCCCCGGCGACAAAGGCGATTTCCCGCTGCCTTTTCGGCCACCAGTTGCTGTTGCGATCGAGATAGAGGTCGAGCAGGGCTTCGGTCTGGCCGTGGCCACCGAGGCCGGCAAGGCCGATCATCTCGCCACGCCAGGCCTGAAAGGCAAGCCCGTGGCCACGTCGCGGCGGCATGGAAAGGACCGCATCGCCTGCCCGGGCAGCGACTGAGCGCGAGAATTCCTGTTCGCGCACGACATTGCCCATCGCCTCGACAAGGCTGCGGGTTGAAAACTCGGATGCCGCCCGGTCCGCGACCACCCGACCGTCCTTCATCACCACGATGCGGTCGGAGGTGGAGAGAATTTCGCCGAGAATATGCGAAATCAAAAGAACCGAACCACCTTCACCGACGAATTTGCGGATATAGGCCATCAATTGTGCTGCAAGCCCGGCATCCAGCGAGGATGTAGGTTCGTCGAGAATGACGAGTTTTGGGCGCTTGTCGATGCCGGCAAAGCTGATGGCGATCTCCACCATCTGTCGCTCGGCAATCGACAGATCATCGACCGTCGCGTCGCAATCGATCGAGTGACCGGGAAATATGTCCCTGAGCTGGGTCTCGACAAGCGAGAGCGCGCGGTTGCGCCAGGCCCAGCCCTTGAGTTCCGCATGCATGATGCGAGCGTTTTCGCCGACCGTCAGGTTCGGACAAAGCGACAGTTCCTGAAAGACGCAGCGCACGCCATTGGCGCGGGCCGCCGATATGCCGTGAATTTCACGGCCGCTATAGGTGAGCGAGCCGTCATGCGGTGTCAGTCCGCCATTGATGACGTTGACGATGGTGGACTTGCCGGCACCGTTATGGCCGACCAGCCCGATACATTCTCCGGCATGGATCATGAGGTCTGCGCCGTCGAGCGCCTTGACGGCGCCGAACGTCACACGGACGCCACGCGCTGCCACAACCTCTTCTCGCTTCAAGGTTTTGGTCATGCAATCGCTGTCGATTCTGTTGTGTCGGACAATGCCGGGACGCGAAGGGTTGGGCGCCTTCGCGCCCCGGCACGCGGGAGGCGACGCTACTTGGCGTCGATCACCTTCTGGGCGTCTTCCAGCGAATATTCGACATTCGCCACGCCACCCTTCTGGGTGTTCTTCAGGTTCTCTTCCAGATTGGCCTGATCGATCCGAAGGAATGGCACGACAAGGTCCTTCTTGACCTCCTTGCCGTCGAGGATCTGCTGCGCCACCCAGAAGGCGAGCGTCGAGACGCCCGGCGCGATCGAAACCGACATGGTCTCGTAGCCGTCCTTGTCCTTCTGTCCCTTCCACCAGACGAGCTCGTCCTCGCGGTTGCCCATCACGATGGTCGGCGTCGGACGCTTGGCGGCGGCAAAGGCCTGCGCGGCACCATAGCCATCACCACCCTGGGTGACGACAGCCGCCACTTCCGGCAGGCTCGGCAGGATACCGGCGACAGCGCGCTGGGCAACATCCTGTGCCCAGTCGCCATTGACCGAACCGACGATCTTGAACTGCGAGTTCTTGGCAACGCCCGCCGCGATACCTGCATGGATCTCGTCATCGACCGAGACACCGGCAAGACCGCGGATTTCGAGAAGATTTCCGCCCTTGGGCAATTTCTTGGCGAGATAGTCGATCTGGCTTTCGCCCATCGCCTTGAAATCGACCGCGATGCGCCATGCGCAGGGTTCCGTAACGACGCCGTCGAAGGAAACAACGGTGATACCGGCGTCGCAGGCTTCCTTGATTGCGCCGTTCAAGGCGGTCGGCGAAGCTGCATTGATGACGATCGCATCATAACCTTGCAGGATCATGTTCTGAATCTGGGCTGCCTGCTCGGTCGCCTGGTTCTCGGCGGTGGTGAACGGGTCGGCTGCCGCGACCACGCCCTTGGAGACGGCCTCCTTGGTGATCTTGTCCCAGCTTGTCAGCATCGCCTGACGCCAGGAATTGCCGGCATAATTGTTCGACAGCGCGATCTTCTTCGATGACGTATCGGCGAGCGCGGGTGCGCACAGGCATGCAAAGGCGACGGATGCCGCCAGCATCATTCTGATGGTCATGATTTCCTCCCAAATAGCTCCCTGCATATCGTCCGGGCCGCTCCTCAACGGTGATCCGGAGATAATGATTGCCCTGAGCCCCTTTTGCTCAGTAAATCGAGGATGGAGGAGTTTCTTGACAAAGTACAGGCGCATCCAAGCAGGCTTTCTGCGGGTTTGCGCGCAAAATCTGCGGGTTCCCGCAGGACAGATTTGAAAAGCTCACGCTTAATTGACGGCTGAAGGACTGGAGGAGGTCCGCCTATGCTCAATCCGGCGCGCAACTCGCTGTTCGACCGCTATCTGGGGATTTCCCGGCTTCTGGCGGGCCAGCTCGATTTCGACGCGATCATCAAGGCCGTGGCTGACGAGATCAGCCATATCATCCCGCATGACCATCTCGACGTCTGCATCAAGATGCTGGATGGAAAATACCATATTGCCTATGAGAGCGGACTGGATACCGCCTGGAGCCAGCACCCGCCGGCGCTTCTGACCGGAAGCCCTATTCGCACACTGCTTTCGGGCGAAGTGGATTTCCTGCTTTCAGGCGACGCATGCACCGACCCGCGATTTCATTTCAAAGGCGCGTTTTCAAGCCCGATCATCGAGCTTTCGCTGCATAGCCGGTTGCATGTACCGCTTAAAGTGCAGGGCGATGTGATCGGTGCGCTAAGCTGCTCCAGCCGGCAGAGCGATTGTTATACCCAGGAAGATGTCGAAAACGCCCGTGCCGTGGCCGATCTTCTGGCGCCCTATTTCTTTGCTTTGCGTGCGGCCGAGCAGGCGAAACGCTCGGCCGTCATCGAAACGGAAGCGCGTGCAAGGGAAGAGGGCCTGCGTTTCGGCGCGCTGAAGCTAACGGAAGCACTTGAGGCGGAACGCCAGCGCATCGGCATGGATCTGCACGACCAGACGCTTGCTGACCTGACAAGGCTGACGCGCCGCATGGAGCGACTGACCCATCTGCCTGCAGTCCCGGGCGACGCGTTGGAACCACTATGTCGGGCGATGCAGCAATGTATGCACGACCTTCGCCAGATCATCGAGGAGGCCAAGCCTACTGTACTGCAGCTATTCGGTGTTGCGGAAGCGATTGAGAACCATCTGGAACGGTCGGTTCGGGAAAGCGGCCAGCCGATCGGATGGAGGATGATCGATGAGAGCGGCGGCAGCCTTCGTGATCTCAATCCGACGGTTGCTGTGGCGCTGTTCCGTATCGTCCAGGAGGCAGTCAATAACGCCATTCGTCATGGGCAATCGGACAATATCACGGTGCGGATCGCGCGGAGCGGCCAATCGCTTTGCATCGAGGTCAAAGATGATGGTCGAGGCCTCGCCGATATCAAGGAAACGGCCGGACATGGTATCGACAACATGAGGACCCGCGCTCGGTTGATTGCGGCTCGGTTCGAAATTGGCAGCAATCCGGCCGGTCGCCGCGAGAGGAGCGGAACGCGGATGCGGCTGACCCTCTCGCCGGATCTCCCGGTTTTGGTCGAGGTGTGACGATGGATGTCCTGATTGTTGAGGACGATGCCCTTCACCGCGCGTTTCTCAATGAGGCAGTCCGTGCGGCCCTGCCGGAATGCGGGCACGTGATCGAGGCGGAAAACGGTCTGAAGGGCGAAGGACAGGCCCGCACATCGCGCATCGAGAATGTCGTCATGGATCTGCAGATGAGCGAACGCAACGGGATCGAGGCGGCACGCACGATCTGGCGCGAGCGTCCGGATACCAAAATCCTTTTCTGGTCGAACTATTCCGACGAAGCCTATGTGCGGGGCGTGGCGCGGATAGTGCCTGAAGGCGCGACTTATGGCTATGTGCTGAAGTCGGCTTCGGAAGAACGGCTGAAACTTGCACTGCGCAGCGTCTTCGTTGAATCCCAGTGTGTGATCGACCGGGAAGTGCGCGGTATTCAGCAGAAGAGTTTTGGTAATTCCCCCGGCCTTACCGACGCCGAATACGAAATCCTCGTCGATGTGGCGCTGGGATTTACCGACAAGGCGATCGCTAAGCGAAAACATCTGTCATTGCGCAGCGTACAGAACCGCCTGCAGCAGCTTTATGAAAAGCTCGGTGTTTATGAGACGCCGGGGCAGGGGAGCGAAGGTTGGTTCAACCTTCGTACGAGAGCAGTCGCGGTAGCACTTTCACGCAAGGTTTTGAACGCGAGCGCCATCGAACGGGCCGAAAGAGACCTAAGGCAATCTGCAGGGGTCTAGGCGATAGGATGCACTCAGACAGACCTGTGGCCGCTGCTGTCTCATCTGCGGCACTTGGCGGGGGGCAAACCGGCTGGGTCTTCGCTTCCATTCGAATAAATTGAACATGATCAATAACTTGTTCGATTTTTGCAGATTTGTGAAAATAGCCTGTTGACGTTTTCGGGGGCGTGGGACTATAACCCGCTCACTGACGAGGGCGGCGGCGCTGCTAGCGACGATGTCCTTCGTTCTAGAGAAATCTAGGAAAAATTGCTGAAAAGTTGGCTGAAATGCTGATGGGGCCGGATTAC
>Ga0209281_1000127_pt1 | contig 200036 bp, 180 predicted proteins | sample MedtruBG_FD_187514 | JGI IMG/M metagenome (GOLD analysis project Ga0209281, IMG submission 187514) | Root nodule microbial communities of legume samples collected from California, USA - Medicago truncatula BG (SPAdes) (version 2) | ecosystem: Host-associated > Plants > Roots > Nodule | place... | reverse complement strand
TGGCCCGGCGCGCATCGAGTTGCATCACGTTGTTGGCGATGAAGAGGCTGTAGTAGCGGTAGGCGACCAGGTAGATGGCCACGGCTGCGACGACGATCCAGAGGGCGTTGATGGCTTCGCCGCGGCGTAACGCGACGACGCCCAGCGCGCACGCGCCGACGACGGCCAGCAGGAGCCAGGGGATATGGCGCAGCAGGCTATTATTGTTTGTCATTTTTATATTCCAGCCAGGGGTGGACAAGAAGACAGCTACCGGAGTTTAGCGCTAACCCGAACAAAGGCCATACCCGACATTCGTCTGCCGCCGGCCGAACGGTGATGAAGACGCGCAGGTTGGGTCTATAGTCAGTGAATCTTCAAAGAGGATGGGTCATGAGCGAACGCCGCCGCTTCGTACGAATCGAGTTTCACGCCAGGACGGAACTGAGCCAGGGCCCCTTTATCTGGCCAGTGGAGTTGCTGGACCTGTCCCTCAAGGGCCTGCTGATCAAAAAACCCGAGCCCTGGCTCGGCAACCCGGAAGAACCCTTCGTGGCCGATGTCCACCTGAGCAATGAGGTGGAGGTGCGCATGGAAGTTCGATTGGCCCACGACGACCATGGCCACCTGGGTTTTGTCTGCGAACACATCGACCTGGATTCGATCGCCCACCTGCGGCGCCTGGTGGAGCTGAACCTGGCCGACCATGACGAACTGGAACGGGAGTTGGCGGCATTGATCCAGGTCTGAGCCCCACGCCACAGATTCATTTGCTCAAATGGGCACTGCAAAAGCCTGGGCTTATTCGAACAACGAATCCAACGCCTGCTCCAGGCGTGTCACGGCAATGATCTGCAACCCTGCCGGGGCTTCCTTCGGGGCGTTGCCCTTGGGCACGATGGCGCGCTTGAAGCCGTGCTTGGCCGCCTCCTTGAGTCGCTCCTGCCCGCTGGGCACCGGCCGGACTTCACCCGACAACCCCACTTCACCGAATACCAGCAGGTCGTGGGGCAGCGGTCGATTGCGCAGGCTCGACATGACCGCCGCCATCAAGGCCAGGTCGGAGGCGGTTTCCAGCACCTTTACCCCGCCCACCACGTTGAGGAAAACATCCTGGTCATGGGTCGGGATCCCCCCGTGCCGGTGCAGCACGGCCAGCAGCATGGCCAGTCGGTTCTGATCCAGGCCCAGAGTCACGCGGCGCGGATTGGCCAGGTGGCTGTCGTCCACCAGCGCCTGCACTTCGACCAACATCGGGCGCGTCCCCTCCCAGGTCGCCATGACCACGCTGCCCGGCACTTCTTCCTGGGCACGGGTCAGGAAGATGGCCGACGGGTTGGAGACCTCCTTCAGGCCCCGGTCGGTCATGCCGAACACTCCCAGCTCATTGACCGCGCCAAAACGGTTCTTCACCGCCCGCAGCAAACGCAGGCGGCCATCGGACTCGCCTTCGAAATACAGCACGGTATCGACCATGTGCTCCAGCACTCGCGGTCCCGCCAGCGCGCCTTCCTTGGTGACGTGGCCCACCAGGAAAATCGCCGTGCCGCTCTGTTTCGCGTAGCGCACCAACAGCGCCGCGCTTTCGCGCACCTGGGACACGCCGCCCGGCGCCGATTGCAGTTGTTCGGTGAAGATCGTCTGGATCGAGTCGATCACCATCACCTTGGGTTTTTCCAGGCGCGCCGTGGCGATGATGGTTTCGATGCAGGTCTCGGTCATGACCCGCAACTGATCCTGGGGCAAGCCCAGGCGCCGGGCACGCATGGCGACCTGCTGTTGGGATTCTTCGCCGGTGACGTACAGCGCCGGCATGCGCGTGGCGATGTTGCACAGGGTCTGCAGCAGGATGGTGGACTTGCCGATGCCCGGGTCGCCCCCGATCAGCACCACCGAGCCGTCCACCAGGCCGCCTCCCAGCACCCGATCCAATTCCCCGGAGGCCGTGGAGAAACGCGGGATTTCTTCGACACTGACTTCGGCCAGGGTCTTGATCTGGGCCTGCTGGCCGGCCCACCCCGTACGCCCGGCAGGCGCCGCCGCACCGCCGCTCTCCACCATGGTTTCAGTCAGGGTGTTCCAGGCTCCGCACTCACCGCACTGGCCGGCCCATTTGGGAAAGGTCGAACCGCACTCGGTGCAGCCGTACATGCGCTTTGCCTTGGCCATCTGAACTCCGGGGTAAAAATCGCGATGATAGCTCAGGCGAGCATCAGCGCGGGGCCGGCATTCTGATTTCACCGCGGGCCAGGTCCGTCGCGCTATTGCCCAGCGGGTCCCGGGCTTGCAGGTCGGCGCCCTTGGCCTTCAAGGCCTCCAGCAGTTCATCACGCTTGAACAGGCCGGCGTACATCGCTGCGGTCTGCCCCGCGCCATTGCGTTGGTCGGGGCTGCAATCGGTGGACAGCAGGCGCCGGGCGATCTGCACTTCGCCCTTGAAGATGGCGCCCATCAGCGCGGTGTTGCCGCGCTTGTCCTGGGCGCAGGCATCGGCCCCGGCGGCCAGCAGCCGCTCCACCGCCGGCCCTTGGCCGTGGTAGGCCGCGAGGATCAGCGCGGTGTAGCCCTTTTCGTCCTGGGTATCGAGCGCGTAGCCGGCGTCGATGAAGGCATCGAGCATGGGCACGTCGCCCCGGCGGGCGGCGTCGAAGTAATAGGTTTGCAACTCGGCCTGCACGGCCGCCGGGTCGGTGGGCAGGGGCTCATCGGCCAGTGCGGCGAGTGAGCAGGTGGCGAGCAGTGAACACAGGAAATAGCGCATCGTCATGTCTCCTTCTGACACAAGAGCGTGGGAACAAAGCCCGCTCGCGAGCCAGTGGCTGCATCACGGGCTTGCTCCCACTCGTCATGTGCCTGATCAGTCAGCCAGCTTTTCCGCCAGCGCCTTGACCCGGGCCAGGTCGCCTTTGGCGACACGGGCCACGCCGGTGCCGTACTCAGGGTCTGCCTTGTAGAGGAACGACAGGATGATGTGCTTGCTCTCGTCGTCGGTGGTGGCCAGGGACCCACCGAAATTCTCGATCAGGTCGTTGCGTTCCTTCTGGTTGAACGAGCGGTACAGGTCACCGGCCTGCTTGAAGTTCTGCTCGCGCTGGATCTTCGCCTGCTGGGTGCTGCCCGTCAGCACCGTCTGGCTGTAGCGCGCCGCAGGTTGTTCGTCCCGAGGCGTCAGGCGGCTCGGCTGGTAGTTCACGCCGGTGCTGGTGCTACCAGGGTTCATGGCACCGTCCTGGTTGCCGTTGTTCACCGCCACCTTGGGTGCGTTGATCGGCAATTGCAGGGCGTTGGCGCCTATGCGGTACATCTGTGTATCGGCGTAGGAGAACACCCGCCCCTGGAGCAGGCGGTCTTCCGAAGGCTCGATGCCCGGGACGAGGTTGGCCGGCGCCATCGCCACTTGTTCGGTTTCCTGGAAGACGTTCGCCGGGTTGCGGTTCAAGACCATCTGCCCGACCTTGCGCTCAGGCACACCGGGCCAGATCTTGGTGGCGTCCAGTGGGTCGAAGTCAAACCTGGCCAGGTCTTCCGGCTTCAGCACTTGGACATACAAGTCCCACTTTGGAAAATCGCCTTTATTGATGTGAGTGACCAAGTCATTGGTCATATGGCTGTAATCCTGACCTTGAACTTTCACGACTTCTTTCGGATCGAGATTTTTCAACCCCTGCAAACTTTTCCAATGAAACTTGACGTAATGAACTTCGCCTTTGGCATTGATCAGTTTGTAGGCGTGCACGCCATTACCGTCCATTTCACGATAACTGGCCGGTGTCCCGGAGTTGGAATACAACTCGGTCAGGGTGCGGGTGGATTCTGGAACATGAGAGAAGAAATCGAAGCGACGTGAATCGTCGTCCAGGTTGGTCCGTGGGTCGGGCTTGAACGCGTGGACCATGTCGGGAAACTTGATGGCATCGCGAATGAAAAAGGTCGGGAAGTTGTTGCCCACCAGGTCCCAGTTACCGTCCGCCGTGTAGAACTTGGTGGCGAAACCACGGGGGTCGCGCAGGGTTTCCGGAGAATGATTGCCATGGACCACCGCCGAGAAACGCACGAACACCGGCGTGACCTGGCCGCCGGCAAAGACCTTGGCCTTGGTCAGGTCGCTGAGGTCATCGGAGACCGTGAAGGTGCCATGGGCCCCGGTGCCCCGGGCATGCACCACGCGTTCCGGGATGCGTTCGCGGTCGAAGCGCTGGAGCTTCTGGATCAACTGCACGTCTTGCAACAGGGTCGGCCCGTTGGGGCCAGCGGTTTGCGAGTTCTGGTTGTCACCGACCGCCGCGCCATTATCACGGGTCAGGGTGGCGGCATTGACGGACAAGGACAGCAGGCTGGCGGTCAGCGCAAAAAACGCGCGACGGTGGGAAAAAGCCCCGCGGCCAAGTGAGGTATTCATAGGCGTGTTCCTCTGATGTTGTAGAGCGCATCCAGGTGCGCCTGTCAGAGGCTAGTGCCCGAAAAACCAAAACCTAAATAGAAATCCCGTACCGCTTCGATAGAAAAAACGTTGTGGGGAATCGGTTTCAAACCACGTATCACGCGCGATTGGTGGCACTTTGTAAACTTTTGACCTGGGGCCGGGTCGATAACTAAGCTTCTAAGCAGGCGTTTGCGCAAGACACGCCAGGCTGATTTACACTGCCACTCACCCCTCACCTGCCACAAGGAATAACACATGGGCGTGCTAAGCGAGTTCAAGGCCTTCGCGGTCAAAGGCAATGTCGTCGACATGGCCGTCGGGATCATCATCGGTGCCGCCTTCGGCAAAATCGTGTCGTCATTCGTTGGCGATGTGATCATGCCGCCCATCGGCATGCTGATCGGCGGGGTGGATTTCAGCGACCTGGCCATTACCCTCAAGGCCGCCCAAGGTGACGCGCCGGCGGTGGTATTGGCCTACGGCAAATTCATCCAGAGTGTCATCGACTTCATCATTGTCGCGTTCGCCATCTTCATGGGCGTCAAGGCCATCAACCGCCTCAAGCGCGAAGAAGCCGTGGCCCCGAGCGCGCCTTCTGTCCCGAGCAAGGAAGAGCTGCTGCTGAGCGAGATTCGCGACCTGCTCAAGGCGCAGAACGAGAGGCCTTGAGCAGTCTTTTTCCTATAGGAGCGGGCTTGCGCGTGAAAGCGTGGGTCAGTTTGCGGTGATGTCGACTGTGCCGACGTCGTCGCGCAAGCCCGCTCCCACGGGTTTCATGTCGGGCCTCTACCAGTAATTCTCCACCGCCACCTGGCCGGGTCGGCGGGTAAGGCTCAACTGCAGGCCCCTGGCCTTGAGCAACTGGCGCGTGTCGTCGATCATCTGTGGGTTGCCGCAGAGCATCACGCGCGAATGCTCCGGCGTCAGTGCCACCTCCGCCGCCCGCTCCAGCTCGCCATTCTCGATCAACGTGGTAATACGCCCATTGAGCGCGCCCGGATGCTGCTCGCGGGTGACGGTGGCGATGAAACGAAACTTGTGCGCGTACTCGGCCAGGTATTCACGCCGGGGCAACGCTTCGATCAGGTCCTGATACGCCAGCTCCCGCGCTTCACGCACGCTGTACACCAAGATGATGCGTTCGAATTTCTCCCAGGCCTCGAAATCCTGGAGGATCGAAATGAACGGGGCCACGCCCGTCCCCGTGGACAGCAGCCACAAGTCGCGGCCATCGGCGAAGCGGTCCAGGGTCAGGTAGCCAAACGCCTGGCGATCCACCAGCAACGTGTCGCCCGGCTGCAACCGGCTGAGCTCGCTGGTGAACTCGCCATTGGGCACCACGATGGAAAAGAATTCGAGGAACTCATCGAACGGCGAAGACACCATGGAGTAGGCCCGCCAGACGGTACTGCCGTCCGCCTTGGTCACGCCCAACCGGGCGAACTGACCGGCGCGGAAGCGAAAGCCGCGATCTCGCGTCGTACGCAAGGTAAACAAATGAGGGGTCAATGTCTGGACATCGAGCAGGGTCTGGCGGGTGAACTTCTCTGCACTGTCGCTCATGCGTCACTCCAATGGAACCAGTGCACAGTGTCCCGCAAATGGACAATCGCCACCACCGTCGCGACGCAATGGCAATTTAATAGCTATGTAGCCGCACCAGCCGCGAACACTTCGTAAACTTGTACAAAGTTACAAACGCTGTAAAAACAACCGACTAGGAAGTTTACTTTTTAAACACCTCACACTGTCAGTAAACTAAAAAAATTCCACTGCAAATCAGGAATAGTCCTACACTGAAATTTCGCATCATGGATTGGATCCGCATGGACGAATCAACCCAGGAGAAAGCGATGGACAATTGGAAGGACTCGCAGCTGAGAAAACTGTCCTGTGAAAACGACCTGCAGGCGGCCTATCGTCTGGTCCTGAATTTCTTTAACAATCAGGGGTTTGAATATTGTGCGTTCGCCAGCTATCACGGCAGCCCCGATAAGCACACCAACAAGGTCAACCTTAATAACTACCCTTATGGCTGGGACCGGTTCTATGAGCAAAACGGCTATGCCTCGCAGGATCCGTTAGTAGCACATTGCAATCAATCAATGATCCCCATTCTCTGGAGTGAAACAGTCTTTGCCAAAGCGCCGAAGTTATGGCGCGAACTTAATCGACAGGGACTCAAGTACGGCTGGACCCAGGCCGTCCATGATGAACAGGGCACCCATTGCAGCCTGTTCAGCCTGGCCAGGTCTCATTACCCCATCGATATCGACGAGCATTACGGCAACCTCGGTTATGCGATTTTCGCCAGCCAACGGCTGCACGCCCTGGCCAGCAAGAAGTTATCCGACACTGTCACCAGCAAGCCGAGCGTTCACCTGTCACCCAGGGAGATCGAAGTGTTGAAGTGGTCCGCCGAAGGCAAGACAGCATCGGAAGTGGGCAGGATCCTTTGCCTTTCCGAACGCACCGTGAATTTCCACGTGTGCAGTTGCATGCGCAAACTGAATGTCAGCAACAAGATTTCCGCCGTCGCCAAGGCCGCCCACATTCACGTGATCTGACATGCCGTGTGACCTGACCGGCCAGGAAAAACCCGCGGGCAATACGAGGCAAAAAAACGTACCATTTACGGTTCCACTTGAATGATGCCGCTCCATCTGCGCGACGTAGTTCATTCAGGCGGTCCCGCCCAGACTCCTACCCCAGGCAGCGGGACATCCACCGATCTCCAGAGTCCCAGCCATGCCCCTGCTCGACAGCCCCTTCGCCCAGCTCGACCTGATCCGCCAGCCCGAACAGCAGAACGAACCGCTGCAAGCTTTTGACGCGGCCGACGAATACCTGCTCGCCCACCTGGCCGAACAACAGCCCACGGCGCAGACCCGGGTCCTGGTGCTCAATGACGGCTTCGGCGCACTGGCCGCCAGCCTGGCCGGCAAGGTGGCCGTGACCAGCAGCGGCGACTCATTCCTGGCCCTGCAGGCGCTGGAGAAAAACCTGGTGCGTAATGGCCGGCCCTTCGATGCGGTGCCGACAGTGCCCGCCAGCGAAGCGTTGACCGGCCCCTTCGACCGTGTGCTGATCAAGGTGCCGAAAACCCTGGCGCTGCTGGAAGAACAATTGATCCGTCTGCAAGGGCAACTGGCGCCCGGCGCCCAGGTGATTGCCGGGGCCATGATCAAGCACCTGCCCCGCGCCGCCGGCGACTTGCTGGAGCGCTACATCGGCCCGGTGCAAGCGTCCCTGGCGGTGAAAAAGGCCCGCCTGTTGATCGCCACGCCAGAAGCCAAGGCGCCGGTCGTGTCCCCCTACCCCACCCGCTACTGGCTCGACGAACCCCACATCGAGCTGCGCAATCACGCCAATGTGTTCTGCCGCGAAGGCCTGGACATCGGCACCCGCGCCTTCCTGCCGCACCTGCCGAAAAATCTCGGCACGGCCGAGGTCGCGGACCTGGGCTGCGGCAACGGCGTGCTGGCCATCGCCAGCGCCCTGCAAAACCCTGAGGCCCGCTACACGCTGGTGGATGAGTCGTACATGGCCGTGCAGTCGGCGGCCGAAAACTGGGCCGCCGCCCTGGGCGAGCGCGAGGTAAGGCTGCGCTCCGGCGACGGGCTTGCCGGGCAACCGGCGCAGTCGCTGGACGTGGTGCTGTGCAATCCGCCGTTCCACCAGCAGCAGGTCGTGGGGGATTTCCTCGCCTGGCGCATGTTCCAGCAGGCGCGCGAAGCCTTGGTCGTCGGCGGTGCCCTGTACATCGTCGGCAACCGACATTTGGGTTATCACAGCAAGCTGGCCCGGCTGTTCCGCGGCGTCGAGCAAGTGGCCGCGACGCCGAAGTTCGTCATCCTCAAGGCCCGCAAGTAACCACCACGGGAACTCAGTGGGTGGTCAGGCCGGCGGCGTTCATGAACATCCGCATCAGGCTGGCCACGATGAACAGCGCCAGCACGCTGCCGGCCCAGATCATCGCCAGCCAACCCAGCCGCTGCCACAAGGGCTTTCGCTCGGCCGCCTCGATGTCCTTCAAGTCAGGTTTGGCCATGTGCATGCCTCGCAGGTCGGTCAATGGTAGCCGTCGTCATGGGTCACCTTGCCGCGGAACACGTAGTAGCTCCAGAAGGTGTACACCAGGATCAACGGAATGATGAACAACGTGCCGACCAGCATGAAGCCCTGGCTCTGGGGCGGTGACGCGGCGTCCCAGATCGAGATGGACGGTGGCACGATGTTCGGCCACAAGCTGATGCCCAACCCGCTGTAGCCGAGGAAAATCAGCACCAGCGTCAGGATGAACGGCGTGTAGTGGGCGTTGCGGGCCACCGCGCGGAACAGCCCGTACATGGTCACCAGCACCAGGATCGGCACCGGCAGGAACCAGAACAGGTTCGGCAGGGTGAACCAGCGCGCGGCAATGTCGGCATGGGCCAGCGGTGTCCAGAGGCTGACAATGCCAATCACCGCCAGCACCACGAACGCCAGCGGCCTGGCCAGATCATGCATCTGCTCCTGCAACTTGCCTTCGGTCTTCATGATCAGCCAGGTACAACCGAGCAAGGCGTAGGCGGCGATCAAGGCCAGGCCGCAGAACACCGTGAACGGCGTGAACCAGTCCAGGGACCCGCCGGCGAACTGGCGATTGACCACTTCGAAGCCGTCGATGAACGCCCCCAGCGCCACGCCCTGGAAGAAGGTCGCCGTCAGCGAACCGCCGATGAAGGCCTTGTCCCACAGGTGCCGCTTATGTGCCTTGGCCTTGAAGCGGAACTCGAAGGCCACGCCCCGGAAGATCAGGCCGATGAGCATCAGGATCAATGGCAGGTACAGGGCCGACAACACCACCGAATAAGCCAGCGGAAACGCCCCGAACAGCCCTGCGCCGCCCAGCACCAGCCAGGTCTCGTTGCCGTCCCAGACCGGCGCAACGGTGTTCATCATGACGTCACGGTCGCGCTCGCCCTTGATGAAGGGGAAGAGAATGCCGATCCCCAGGTCGAAACCGTCCATGATCACGTACATCATGATGCCGAAGATGATGACCACGGCCCAGATCAGCGGAAGATCAATACCCATGGTTCAATTCTCCTTGTTCGCGCGGTCGTTGTGGTCCATGTCGTCGTCGCCTTCGTCGGCGGCCGACAAGGGTCGGGCCGGGGTGCGTTTCTGGCCTGGGCCACCGTCGCTCGGCTCGGCTTCGTGGGCCTCCGGCCCCTTGCGCACCAGGCGCATCATGTAGCTCAGCCCAGCGCCGAACAGCGCGAAATACACCACGACAAACAGCACCAGGGTGATGCTCATCTGCGCGACGCTGTGGCCGGATGAAGCATCGGCCGTGCGCATCAGGCCGTAGACGACCCACGGCTGGCGGCCGATTTCGGTGGTGAACCAGCCCGCCAGGATCGCGATCAACCCGGACGGCCCCATCCACAGCACCATGTGCAGGAAAGGCCGGGATTGGTAGATCCGGTCATTGCGGCGCAGCCACAAGCTGCACAGGCCGGTGAAGATCATCAGCAGGCCCAGGCCCACCATGACCCGGAACGACCAGAACACGATGGTCGAATTCGGACGATCCTCGGGTGGAAACTCCTTGAGGGCCGGCACCTGTTTGTCCAGGCTGTGGGTCAGGATCAAGCTGCCCAGGTAGGGAATTTCCACGGCAAAACGGGTTTTCTCCGCCTGCATGTCGGGCAGGCCGAACAGGATCAGCGGAGTCGGCTCGTTGCCGACGTTTTCCCAGTGGCCTTCAATGGCCGCGATCTTCGCCGGTTGGTGCTTGAGGGTGTTGAGGCCGTGGAAGTCGCCGATCACTGCCTGTATCGGCGCCACCAGCAAGGCCATCCACATCGCCATCGACAGCATCCGGCGGATCGCCGGGGTGTCACGGCCGCGCAGCAGGTGCCAGGCCGCCGAAGAGCCAACGAAGAACGCGGTAGCGACGAACGCCGCGGTCGACATGTGCAACAGGCGATAAGGGAATGAAGGGTTGAACACCACCGCCAGCCAGTCCACCGGGATCACTCGCCCGTCGACGATCTCGTAGCCCTGCGGGGTCTGCATCCAGCTGTTGGAGGACAGAATCCAGAACGTCGAGATCAGCGTGCCGATCGCCACCATGACCGTGGAAAAGAAGTGCAGGCCACGGCCGACGCGGTTCCAGCCGAACAGCATCACACCGAGGAAGCCGGCTTCGAGGAAGAACGCCGTGAGCACCTCGTAGGTCAGCAGCGGCCCGGTCACCGCCCCGGCGAAGTCGGAGAACCGGCTCCAGTTGGTGCCGAACTGATAGGCCATGACCAACCCGGACACCACGCCCATGCCGAAGTTGACGGCAAAGATCTTCGACCAGAAGTGGTACAGGTCACGGTAGGTGTCGTCTCGGGTCTTGAGCCACAGGCCTTCGAGCACCGCGAGGTAACTCGCCAGTCCGATGGTGATCGCCGGAAACAGGATATGGAACGAGATGGTGAACGCGAACTGGATTCGGGCGAGATCAAGCGCCTCCAAACCGAACATAAGTCTTCCTCTGTCAGGTAAAACCGGCTGCGGGCGGGGCTTGCATCACCGCCTCCAGGGATATGGAGTGCGATGCTTTTCAAATCGTTCTTTTTAAACCGTCACAACGCAGGATTCTGGCCGGATGGCCGCCAGCCCAGCACCCGGCAGGGTATTGATCTGGATCAAGCAATGATCAAAGAGTAGTCGCATTATGGCCGATGGACGGCGTGGTCTTTTGTCGCGTGACAGGTTGACTCAGCGACAATTGATAGCATCCGGCCGGGGCACCATCAGCCAACCGTGGCGAGGGAGGTGCTCTGGTCAAAATCGATGTTTGGCTAACTATTTTTCCCACCACCGCAACTTCCGGTTACAGCTCGGTGATAATCTCATTGCCTTCATCACCGGACCTCTTCCAGATGCCCAGCCAAGCGCCGCTGCTGCTCCGTCACCATCGTCCCTTCATTGCCTTCTGGCTGGCCCGGATCTTCACCGCCAGCGGCTTCCAGATGCTGACCGTGGCCATCGGCTGGAACCTCTATCAACTGACCGGCAATGTCCTGGACCTGGGGCTTGTGGGCCTGGTGGAATTCGCGCCGCGCGTGCTGTTCATGCTCCACACCGGGCACGTGGCCGACCGTTATGACCGGCGCAAGGTCGCGGCCCTCTGCCAGTCGTTGCAGGCGATGATCGCCCTGGCACTGGTGATCGGCAGCGCCACCGACAACGTCACGCGGGAGATGATTTTCATCCTCGCCTTCCTGCTCGGCGCCGCGCGCTCGTTCGAAATGCCGACCACCCAGGCACTGCTGCCAAGCATCGTGCCGGCCGCGCTGTTTCCACGGGCCGTGGCCGCCGCGCAATCGGCCCAGCAGTCGGCCACCATCGTCGCCCCGGCCCTCGGCGGCCTGCTTTATGCCTTCGGCAGCGTCTGGGTTTATGGGCCCACCGTGTTGCTCTACGTCATCGCCTGCTGCCTGATGCTCAATCTCCCGGCCCGGCAAACCCCGTTGAACAAAGGCAAGGCGACGATGGACTCGTTGCTGGCCGGGATTCGCTTCATCCGCAGCCGCCCGGATATCCTCGGGGCGATCTCCCTGGACCTGTTCGCGGTGTTGCTCGGCGGTGCGACGGCGCTGCTGCCGGTATTCGCCAAGGACATCCTGCTCACCGGTCCCTGGGGCCTTGGCCTGTTGCGTTCGGCGCCCGCGGTCGGGGCCTTGCTGATGTCGTTGTGGTTGGCGCGGTTCGCCGTGGAGCGCAAGGTCGGCCGGGTGATGTTCACCGCCGTGGGCGTGTTCGGTGTCGCCACCATTGCCTTCGGCCTTTCGACGTCGTTCTGGTTTTCCCTGGCGGTGCTGGTGGTGCTCGGCGCGGCGGACATGATCAGCATGGTGATCCGCGCCTCCTTCGTACAACTGGAAACCCCGGACGAAATGCGCGGCCGCGTCAGCGCGGTGAACGGGTTGTTCATCGGCGCCTCGAACCAGTTGGGCGAGTTCGAGTCCGGCCTCACTGCCCACTGGTTCGGCACGGTGCCGGCGGTGGTCATGGGCGGTGTCGGCACGCTGCTGGTGACCGGGGTCTGGATCAAGCTGTTCCCGACCCTGGCCCAGCGCGACCGGATGCACGAGCCGGTCGCCGAGGCGACACCCTAGGCTCTGTCTGAAAAGCCTTAATACTCGTTCATGCTGCGTTGAAAACCGGCTCGGAATGCTCATTTACTCCAGTAAACTCCGCTTCCTCGCCGGTTTTCGCCTTGCCTGACCTTCGTCTCAAGACTTTTCAAACAGACCCTAGAGCAACGTGTCGAGGGTGATGGGGAAATCCCGCACCCGCTTGCCGGTGGCGTGGTAGATCGCATTCGCCACGGCCGCCGCCACGCCGACGATGCCGATTTCTCCCACGCCCTTGGAACCGAGCGCGTTGACGATCTCGTCCTGCTCGTCGACAAAGATCACTTCGATGTCGCCGATGTCCGCGTTTACCGGCAGGTGGTACTCGGCCAAGCTGTGGTTCATGTGCCGGCCCAGGGCGTGGTCGGTGAGGGTTTCCTCGTGCAGGGCCATGCCGATTCCCCAGACCACACCACCGAGGATCTGGCTGCGCGCGGTTTTCGGGTTGACCACCCGCCCGGCGGCGATGGCGCTGACCACCCGGCTGACCTTCACCGTGCCCAGGTCTTCATCCACCCGGACTTCGACAAACACCGCCGAGTGCGTCGCGGTGGCGTAGGCCTTGCGCTTTTCATCCGGCTCGGCGGTGACTTGGGCTTGCACGGGCATCTCGGCGCTTTGTCCTGCCAGCGCCGCCAGGGCGACCTGGGCCTCGCCAAAGCGCAGTTGCCCATCGGCGAAGGTGACTTGCTCAAGGGTCGCACCGCTGAAGTCCGGACAGGTCTGCCAGGCCACGGCCAGCAGTTTTTCCTTCAGCGCTTCGCAGGCCTGCTGCACGGCCGTGCCGACCGATGACACGGTGAACGAGCCGCCTTGCAGCGGCGCGGTCGGCAGTGATGAGTCGCCGAGGACAAAGGTGATGTCTGCCACGGGCACGCCTGACGCCTCGGCGGCGATCTGGGTCATGACCGTGTAGGTGCCGGTGCCGATGTCCGTGGTGGCGCTGCTGACCGTGAGTTTGCCGTCCGCGTCCAGGGACGCCCGGGCGCTGGCCTTCTGCTGCATGGCTTCCCATACGCCGCCGGCCATCCCCCAGCCCACCAGTTGCCGGCCTTCACGCATACTGCGCGGCTCGGGGTTGCGCTTGTCCCACCCGAAGCGACGAGCCCCCTGGGCGTAGCACTCGCGCAGTTCCTTGCTGGAGTACGGCTTGTCTTCGTTTTCGTTGCGCTCGGCGTAGTTGTTCAAGCGCAACTGGACGGGATCGATCGCCAGGGCGCAGGCCAGTTCATCCATGGCGCACTCAAGGCCGATCAACCCGAGAGCGGCACCGGGGGCGCGCATGTCCAGCGGCGTGTAGACGTCCAGCGGCACCAGTTTGTAGCTCAGCTCGACGTTGTCGCAGTGATAGAGCATGCCGCTCCACTCCACCACGTGTTCGGTGAAATCCTCGAAACGCGAGGTCTGGCCGACAGCACTGTGCGCCACCGCCAGCAGCCGCCCATTGGCCGCGGCCCCCAGTTGCAAACGCTGGAACGTGCGTGGCCGGTAGCCGAAGGTAAACATCTGCTGGCGGGTCAGGCTGACCCGCACCGAACGCTTGAGGGCCAGCGCCGCCATCACCCCCAACGCCAATTGATACTGCGGCCGCAGCCCTGAGCCGAAGGCACCGCCGACGAACGCGGCAAACACGCGGACCTGGTCTTTCTCCAGACCGAATACCTTCTGCACATAGGCCTGGCAGTTCTGCGTGCCTTGGGTCTTGTCATGGATGTGCAGGCTGCCGTCAGGCTGATACAGCACGGTGCAGGCATGGAGCTCCATCGGGTTGTGGTGTTCGATCGGTGTGCTGTAGGACACATCCACACTCAGCGCCGCACTGGCGTACTCGCCCTGGAAATTCCCACGGGGCTTGGGCAGTTCGGCCGGTGCCGGATAGGCCTCGCCTTGCAGGAGGGCCAGGTCGGTCTGGTGGTCCTGGACCTCGTATTTGATCTCGACCAGCGAGCCGGCATAACGGGCCAGTTCGAGGTTCTGCGCAACCACCAGGGCCAGCGGCTGGCCGCTGTAGAGCACCTCGTCGTTGTACAGCGGCCGGAACGGCGAGCCATCCGCCGCGTCGGCGTCCTGGTAGGGCTCATCGTAGCTGGCGACCTTGGGCCGGTTGGTATGGTCGATGACGGCGACGACGCCAGGCAGCGCCAAGGCTTTGGAGGCGTCGATGCGCAGCACCCGGCCGCGGGCGATGGTGCCCGACACGACACTGCCGTACAGCAAGCCGTCTTCGGGGTATTCGCCGGCATAGCGGGCCTGGCCCGTCACCTTGAGCAGGCCATCGACCCGGTCCAGTGGCTGCCCTATGGATTTGCTCGGAGCATTCATTTGGCTTGCCCTCCCAGTGCGGCATCGCTCAAGGCGCGCACGATCGCCCGGCGCGCCAACCTGACCTTGAAGCCGTTGTGTTCCAGCGGTTCAGCGTTTTGCAGCAGCGCGTCGGCAGCGGCGGTGAAGGTTTCGCGGCTGACGGTCTGGCCGCTCAGCCAGCTTTCCACCGCCCGGTCGCGCCAGGGCTTGTGCGCTACGCCTCCCAGGGCCAGGCGCGCCTGGCGGATCACCGGTCCGTCGAGTTCCAGCGCCGCCGCCACCGACACCAGCGCAAAGGCGTAGGAGGCTCGGTCACGGACCTTCAGGTAGTGACTGTGCTCGGCAAAACCAGCGGCCGGCAGTTCGATGGCGGTGATCAGTTCATCGTCGGCCAGTTGGTTATCCCGCTCCGGGGCATCGCCGGGCAGGCGGTGGAAGTCGGCGAACTCGATGGTCCGCGCCCCGCCCCGGCCCAGCACATGGACCACCGCTTCCAGGGCCGCCAAGGCCACGCACATGTCGGACGGATGCGTCGCGACGCACTGGTCGCTGGCACCGAAAATCGCGTGGATCCGGTTCAGCCCGCTGCGCGCCGGGCAGCCGCTGCCAGGCTGGCGTTTGTTGCACGGCACGTTGGCGTCGTAGAAGTAGTAGCAGCGGGTGCGTTGCAACAGGTTGCCACCGGTGCTGGCCATGTTGCGCAGTTGCGGCGAGGCGCCCGCCAGGATCGCCTGGGACAGCAGCGGGTAGCGGCGCTCGATCCACGGATGCCAGGCCAGGTCGGCATTGCTCACCAAGGCGCCGATCATCACCCCGCCGGACGGGGTTTCGCTGAGGTCCGCCAGGGGCAGCCCGGTGATGTCGATCAGGTGCGCCGGACGGGTGAGGTTCTCCTTCATCAGGTCCAGCAGGTTGGTGCCACCGGCGATGAAGCGCGACACCGGGCTCGACAGGTCGATGGCAGCCTGCACGGTCTCAGGCTTGCTGTATTGAAAGGGATTCATTGCTCGCCCTCCGGTGCCTGGGGTTGCGGGCAAAGCGGCAAGGCTTCTTCGATGGCATCGCGGATGTTGTTATAGGCACCGCAGCGGCAGAGGTTACCGCTCATCAGTTCACTGATCTGCGCGCCGGTCCGCGCCCGGCCCTCGTTGGCCAGGCCGACGGCCGAACAGATCTGCCCCGGCGTGCAGTAGCCGCACTGGAAGGCATCATGGGTGATGAAAGCTTGCTGCATGGGGTGCAACGCGTCATCGCCGGCCAAGCCTTCGATGGTGGTCAATTCGACGCCGTCGCACATCACCGCCAGGGTCAGGCAGGCATTGATGCGTTTGCCATCGCGTAACACCGTGCACGCGCCGCACTGGCCGTGGTCACAGCCTTTCTTGCTGCCCACCAGGTCCAGTTGCTCACGCAGCAGGTCCAGCAGCGTGGTCCAAGGCAATACCTGCAGCTCGCGCACCTGGCCATTGAGTGTCAGGCGAATCGGATGACGGACGAAGGACGCCTGCGTCGCTTCGGACAGGGTCGCGCTCATAAACACCTCACGGTTGGTCGTACACTCGCGGCGTTTTGGGAAACCGCCGTCATAAGGGGTACGACTTCGGGGGGCGGTGAGCGTTCAAAGGCGTTCGTGAAGGCGAACAGGCGCGGCAAAGCGCACCTTTATGTCGCTCAAGTGCGGTCTCTATATACCGCACCCTGTGCAATACATCGCCTTACACTCGGCGCCATGATTAAAGCCTTCCAGCTTTCCCACAACACGCCTGACGCCAGTCAGGCCAGCAGTTCCGCCGCCACCACATTGCGCACGCCCTTGCCGCTGAGTTGTTCCACCAACGCCAGGGCAAACGCCAGGGCGGCGGCCGAGCCCTGGGCGGTGATGCAGTTGCCATCCACGACCACGGGTTGGTCGACGAAGGTACACCCGGACAATTGCTGGCTGACGGCGGGCAGGCAGGTCATGCGCCGTTGGCGCAGCACGCCGCAAGGTTGCAATGCCAGGGCGGGCGCTTCGGCGATGGCGGCGAAGAAGCGACCGGCGGCGGCCTGGCCCTTGAGCAGTTGTTGCAGAGGTTGATGGGCGGCCAGATGCTGGGCGCCGATGAGGCCGCCGGGCAGGACGATCAGGTCGAAGTCCTGCACCAGCACGTCCACCAGCATGCCGTCGGCGGTCAGGCGAGTGCCACGGGCGCAGGTCAGCATCCGCCGGCCTTCGATGCTCGCCAGCACCACTTCGAGCTGCGCCCGGCGCAGGACGTCGATCAGGGTGACGGTCTGCAAGTCGTCGACACCTTCGGCAACGGCGATCAGCGCTCGGGGAATCGCGGTTCCAGCAATCATGGGTGTTCTCCGCAGGGGTGTTCCTGAAGACTAGTCAGGTTTGCCGGACTGCGTCCTGCCAACTGCCCGTCACTTGATATACAACTGGGTCGACATCCGATTGCCCGGCGCATTGATCGAGACGTTGCTGTAGCTGAAGGTGCCCTCCTGCTTGCCCTTCAGGTCGAAGATGTACAGATAGCCGACGACCTTGGTGCGGCTCGAACAATCGTTGAGATTGCCATTGCTGAACGCGCACACCGGCGAGCGGGTGCCGTCGACTTCGAAGCCGTCCAGCGTGACATGGGGCTGGCGGCCATAGCCGACTTCCAGCACATAGACCTTGATGTTCGCGCCACTGTGGTCACAACGGGTCTGTGCCTGCCCGGGGGTGATGTCCTCGAAGCCACAGGCCGGCGACTCGACCTTGAGCACCTTGACCTCGCTCAACGGCGGTGCCGAGGCGGCATTGACGGGCAGGCCGGGCAACCACAGGCCCAACGCGCAAGCCAAGGCCAGCAGATTTCTGTTCATGTGAGACCTATCGAGCTTCTGAACCGCGCGCAGTATGGCGCTCTTTTTGCTTCGGTAAAACATCGACGACGATCGCAGCCACATGGCCACGCTGCTGGTATGATGCGCGGCTTTTTCCGACCCGCAGAAAATTCAGGCGCCCCTGGCGGTCTGTGCTTTGCTGTTGAGGTCGATACATTCACGGCGCCCTGCGCGCCACGGGGAGCAGACATGCTGGAAAGGCTGTTTCAACTCAAGGCACACAACACCAACGTGCGGACCGAGATCCTGGCGGGCGTCACGACCTTCCTGGCCATGGCCTACATCCTGTTCGTCAACCCGAGCATCCTCGGCGAAACCGGCATGGACAAGGGCGCCGTATTCGTCGCCACGTGCCTGGCGGCAGCCATCGGCTCCACGGTCATGGGGCTGATCGCCAACTACCCGATCGCCCTGGCCCCGGGCATGGGCTTGAACGCCTTCTTCACCTACACCGTGGTCCTGCACATGGGCCATACCTGGCAAGTGGCGCTGGGCGCGGTGTTCGTCTCTGCGGTGCTGTTCTTCCTGCTGTCGATCTTTCGCATCCGCGAGTGGATCATCAACAGCATCCCGCTGCCATTGCGCTCGGCCATCGCCGCCGGCATCGGCCTGTTCCTGGCGCTGATCGCCCTGAACAACGCCGGCATCGTGGTGAAAAACCCGGCGACCATGGTCGGCCTCGGCGACCTGAAGCAACCGGCGCCAATCCTCGCCACGCTCGGTTTTGTCCTGATCGTCGCGCTCGAAGCACTGAAAGTGCGCGGGGCCGTGCTGATCGGCATCCTCGCGGTGACCATCGTCTCGATCCTGATGGGCTTCACCCCGTTCGGCGGCGTGATATCGATGCCGCCCTCCCTGGCCCCGACCTTCCTGCAACTGGACATCAAGGGCGCCCTGGACATCGGCCTGGTCAGCGTGATCTTCGCTTTCCTGTTCGTCGACCTGTTCGACAACTCCGGCACCCTGATCGGCGTCGCCAAGCGCGCCGGGCTGATGGGCAAGGACGGCCACATGCCGAAGATGGGCCGTGCGCTGATCGCCGACAGCACCGCCGCCATGGCCGGTTCGCTGCTGGGCACCTCCACCACCACCAGCTACATCGAGTCGGCGGCGGGCGTCAGTGCCGGCGGCCGCACCGGCCTGACCGCCATCGTGGTGGCGGTCCTGTTCCTGCTGGCGTTGTTCTTCTCGCCACTGGCAGGCAGCGTCCCGGCGTTCGCCACCGCGCCGGCCTTGCTGTTCGTCGCCGTACTGATGACTTCGGGCCTGGCGGAAATCGACTGGGACGACATCACCGTCGCCGCCCCGGTGGTGGTGACCGCGCTGGCCATGCCGTTCACCTACTCCATCGCCAACGGCATCGCCTTCGGTTTCATCGCCTGGACCGCCATCAAGCTGGTGTCGGGCCGTGGCCGTGAGCTGAACCCGGCGCTGGTCATCCTGTCCATCCTGTTCGTGATCAAGTTGGGTTGGTTCAACGCATGACTTTCGATTCCCAGGCGTACGCCACGCAGCTCCAGGACAAGGTCACCCGCTTGCGTGAGCTGCTGGCCCCCTTCGATGCGCCGCAACCCGAGGTGTTCGACTCGCCACTGCAGAACTTCCGCCTGCGGGCCGAATTCCGCCTGTGGCGCGAGGCCGGCGAGCGGCACTACGCGATGTTCTCCCAGGAAGACAAACGCACGCCGATCCTCATCGAGACGTTCCCTATCGCCAGCCTGCGCATCAACCAGTTGATGCCGCAACTCAAAGCCGCCTGGCAGGCCAGCGCGCCCCTGAGCCACAAGCTGTTCCAGGTGGAGTTCCTGACCACCCTGGCCGGCGACGCGATGATCACCCTGTGTTATCACCGTCCGCTGGACGAGCATTGGCATGCCGCCGCCACGCAACTGGCCAACGACTTGGGCGTCAGCATCATTGGCCGCTCCAAGGGCAAGCGAGAAGTGATCGGCCACGACTACGTGGTGGAGCGCCTTGAAGTGGGCGGCCGCACCTTCAGCTATCGCCAGCCCGAAGGCGCCTTCACCCAGCCCAACGGCACGGTGAACCAGAAGATGCTCAATTGGGCCTACGACGCCCTGGGCGATCGCAACGACGACCTGCTGGAACTGTACTGCGGCAACGGCAACTTTACCCTGCCCCTGGCAACCCGCGTACGCAACGTGCTGGCCACCGAAATCAGCAAGACTTCGGTGAACGCGGCGCTGAGCAACCTGGACGAAAACGCCGTGGCTAACGTGACGCTGGTGCGCTTGTCGGCGGAAGAATTGACCGAAGCGTTGAACGAAGTCCGGCCGTTCCGCCGCTTGCAGGGCATCGACCTGAAAAGCTACGCGTTCGGCAGCGTCTTCGTCGATCCGCCGCGCGCAGGCATGGACCCGGACACCTGCGAACTGACCCGGCGCTTCGACAACATCCTGTACATCTCCTGCAACCCGGAAACCCTCGCCGCCAACATCGCGCAACTGAACGACACCCACCGCATCACGCGCTGCGCGTTGTTCGACCAATTCCCCTGGACCCATCACATGGAATCCGGGGTGTTGCTGACCCGGCGTTGAGGCGATTCCTGTGGCGAGGGGATTTATCCCCGTTCGACTGCGCAGCAGTCGCAAATCAACCAACACGGTTGCGCTGTGACGGCAGTGCACGACTTCAGGGCTGCTTCGCAGCCCAACGGGGATAAATCCCCTCGCCACAAATGAGTTCCTCCTACAACCCGCTTGCCGCTTAAAGGTGCTGTTCGATCATCGAACACTTATTGAGCGCCGACAGCGGCTTCGTTTGACCAAACTAACCATCTAGTACAATTTATCTCCAACGGCTGGAACCCGGCCAACACCAACAATAAAAAGTGTGGAGAGAATTGCGATGCCTCCGATCGTCCTGGTGCTGAACGGCCCGAACTTGAACCTGCTCGGCACCCGCGAGCCGGCCACCTACGGTCATGAAACCCTGGCGGACATTTCCGAGCTGTGCGCACGCGCCGCTGAAGAGTTCGGCCTGGCGGTGGAGTTTCGCCAGACCAACCAGGAAGGCGAACTGCTCGACTGGATTCACGGCGCCCGTGGCCGCTGTGCCGGTATCGTCATCAACCCGGCCGCCTGGACCCACACCTCGGTGGCAATCCGCGACGCCCTGGTGGCCAGTGAAATCCCGGTGATCGAAGTGCATTTGTCCAACGTCCATGCGCGGGAAACCTTCCGCCACCACTCCTTCGTCTCCTCCATCGCCATCGGCGTGATGTGCGGGTTTGGCAGCCACGGCTATCGCCTGGCCCTGGAGCATTTCAGTCAGCGGTTGAAGGGTTGATCCACATGTCGAACATCACTGTGCTCGCCGGGCTGATCGGCGCCGGTATCCAGGCCTCGCGCACCCCTGCCCTGCACGAGCACGAAGGCGACGCCCAAGGCATGCGCTACCTCTACCGGCTGATCGACCTCGATGCGCTGACACTCGACAGCAGCGCCCTGCCCGACCTGCTGGCCGCCGCCGAACGCATGAGCTTTACCGGCCTGAACATCACCTTTCCGTGCAAGCAGGCGATCATCCCGCTGCTGGACGAACTGTCGCCCGAAGCCCGCGGCATCGGCGCGGTGAATACCGTGGTGCTCAAGGACGGCAAACGCGTCGGCCACAACACCGATTGCCTGGGGTTCGCCGAAGGGTTTCGCCGTGGCCTGGGGGATGTTTCCCGCGGGCACGTGGTCCAGATGGGCGCCGGCGGCGCCGGTGCGGCCGTTGCCCACGCGCTATTGGCTGAAGGCGTACAGACGCTGAGTATTTTCGATGTGGAAGTCAGCCGCGCCGAGGCCTTGGCCCACAACCTGAACCAACACTTCGGCGCCGGTCGCGCCCGGGCCGGGCATGACTTGCCCGCTGCCATGGCCGAGGCCGACGGCCTGGTCAACACCACCCCGATGGGCATGACGAAGTTGCCGGGCATGCCGGTGCCGGTCGAGCTGTTGCGGGGCGCGTTGTGGGTGGCGGAAATCGTCTACTTCCCCCTGGAAACCGAACTGCTGCGCAACGCCCGCGCCTTGGGCTGCCGCACACTCGATGGCGGCACCATGGCCGTGTTCCAGGCGGTGAAGGCCTTTGAATTGTTCAGCGGCGTGGTGCCGGATGCGCAGCGGATGCTGGAACATTTCCAGCGCATGAATCACTGAGGACCCGTGGGAGCCGGGCTAGCTCGCGAATGCGATCCGACAGTCAACCTCCATGGCGACTGTGCGGGCCCTTTCGCAAGCAAGCCCGCTCCCACAGGGGTTGCGTTCAGGCCTGCAAGTAGCGCAGCACCGACTCGCAGATCATCTGGCGATGACGCTGCTTGATCGCTTCGTCCGACAGGTCGATCTGAAAAATCTCGCCGAAGGTGTGGCGGTTCGACACCCGGTGAAAACAGAACGAACTGATCAGCAAGTGCACATCCAGCGGTGCCAGGCCCGCCCGGAACACGCCTTCTTCAGCGCCCCGCCGCAGGATCAGGTCGAGGGAGTCGAGGATGGTGCTGTTCATCGCTTTGATCACCCGCGACTGCTTGACGTACTCGGCGTTATGGATGTTCTCGATGGCGACGATCCGCACGAAATCCACATTGCGATCATGGTGGTCGAACGTGAACTCCACCAGGCGCCGTATCGCGTGGACAGGCGCCAGCTCGGCCAGGTGCAGCCGGCCCTCGGTGCTGCGGATATCGCCGTAGAGCTTCTCCAGCACCTCGATGTACAGCTGCTCCTTGCTGCCGAAGTAGTAATAGATCATGCGCTTGGAGGTATGGATGCGTTCGGCGATGGCATCGACCCGGGCGCCGGCCAGGCCCTGCTGGACGAATTCGACGATGGCTTCCTGAAGAATGTTTTCCCGGGTTTTCTCCGGGTTGTTCTTGCGACTCTTGCGCGGCGCGACGAGGGGCTCGTCGAGGTCTGCGGGAAGCTCTGGATTCATAGTCATTGTGGGCTCACGGCCATCACTGCAAGGCTTGCGATTATGGGCCGCACCGTGCGGTGAAGGAAGTCACGGGGCCGCCCTTTGCCGCCACTTTTACGATTTCCCTACAACTTGGCATGCCGCAAGCCACCGCTGCGGGATTTCGCCATGGCCGCCAGCCGCACCGCCACGTTGGCCGCGCCGTAGCCGGCGTAACCGTTCTTGCGCTGGATGATCTCGAAGAAAAACCGCCCCTCGAACGGTTCGGTGTAGACATGAAACAACTCGCCCCCCTGGGCGTCGCGGTCATACAGCACGTTGAAATAGGCCAGCTCGCTGAGGAACTCATCGTCGAAATCGAAACGCGCGGCCAGGTCGTCATAGTAATTGAGCGGAATGTCCAGCAGCGGCACCCCGGCCTCCTTGGCGCGGCTGACCTGGGCGAAGATGTCATCGCAATCGAAGGCGATGTGGTGCACGCCAGAGCCACGATAACTCGACAGCGCGTGTGAGATTGCCGTGTTGCGGTTTTCGGAAATGTTCAGGGGCAACCGGATCGAACTGCAGCGGCTGCGCAGCGCGCGGCTTTTCACCAGGCCATAGGGGTCGGGCAGCACCACTTCGTCGTCGGCCTCGAAATCCAGCAGGCTCTTGTAGAACAACACCCAGCTGTCGAGGCTGTCGGCCGGCAACGCCATGGCCATGTGGTCGATGCGCTTGAGCCCGGCCCCGATGACCGCGCCCGGTTGCAAATTGAAATCGGTGCCATAGACGTCGGCGTCCTGGTCGACCAGGTAGATCAAGCTGCCGTCCGGTGCGCGCACCGCCGCCAGCTCCAGCTCATTGGGCCCGACCAAGCCGCGGTAGGGCTGGCCCTTGTAGGCCACCGCCCGCGCCAGGGCGCTGGCACTGTCCTTGACCCGCAACGCGGTGGCGCACAACGACGGCCCGTGAGCTTCGAAAAAGCTGTGAGCGAAGGAGTACGGTTCACTGTTGAGGATCAGGTTGATATCGCCTTGGCGCAGCAGGCTGACGTTCTTGGAACGATGCTGGCCGGCCTTGACGAAGCCCAGCCGCTCCAGCCAGTGGGAGAGCTTGGCGCCGAGGTTGTCGTCCACGGCAAACTCGAGGAACTCGATACCGTTGTATTCGCTGGCCGACGGCGTCGCGAACAGGCAATCGGCGTTACTGACCGGCATGGCCTCTTCGGCCAGGCGTTGGCGGGTCTTCTCTTCCAGGTACAGCAGCGAGCGCAAGCCATCGGCGGCATTGGCCCTTGGTGGCGCGGCGCGGAAGCCGTCGTTGAAGATCTCCAGCGACAGCGGCCCGCGGTAGCCACTCTTGATGATCGGCGCCAGGAAACCCGGCAAGTCGAACTCGCCCTGGCCGGGGAAGCAGCGAAAATGGCGGCTCCACTCCAAAACATCCATTGCCAGGATCGGCGCGTCGGCCATCTGCACGAAAAAAATCTTCTCGCCGGGGATCTCGGCAATCGCCCTCGGATCGCCCTTGAGGGACAAGGTGTGGAAGCTGTCGAGCAGCACGCCAAGGCTTGGATGATCGGCCTGGCGCACGATGTTCCAGACCTGTTGATAAGTATTGACGTGCCGGCCCCAGGCCAACGCTTCATAGCCGATGCGCAGGCCGCGCGCGCCAGCCCGTTCGGCCAGCAGCCGCAGGTCATCGACCAACAATTGCTCATCGCCCAGGCTATCGGCCGAGGCATTGCTGCACACCAGCACCAGGTCGGTGCCCAGCTCCTGCATCAGGTCGAATTTGCGCTCGGCCCGATCCAGGTTACGCGCCAGGCGATCACGACGGCAGCCTTCGAAGTCACGAAACGGCTGGAACAAGGTGATGGCGATGCCCAGGTCGGCGCACATCTGCCTGATTTCCCGCGGGCTGCCATCGTAATAGAGAAGATCGTTCTCGAAGATTTCCACACCATCGAAACCGGCGGCGGCAATGGCTTCGAGTTTTTCCGGCAGGGTACCGCTCAAGGAAACGGTGGCAATGGAACGCTGCATGACTTCGGCTCCCGGGAGGCATCGGCTACAGAGTTGCGGCGCTGTTGGCAGCGCTTTTGAAGGAATGGACCGATTATTGAGGCGCTGATGGCTTTCAGCAATTTAATATGTACCACCCAGTTAGTTTTTTGGGCGATTATCGAACAAAATGCCTTGGGGCGAATTGACGATTTTTCGTCCACTGCGCACCATCAGCCCCACATTGACGCAGCCGGATTGGCCGGCGTCGTGGAATACCCCGATCACCCCATAAGAATTTCAAAAACGGGTACACGCTATGAATCCTTCCCAAAGTTCTCCCCTGAGCCCAGGCATGGGCGTCACGACCGGTGGCATCGGCGACAAAATCCGCGGCGCCCTGGCCGTGGGCAAGACCCGTTGGGGCATGCTCGCGCTGGTGTTTTTCGCCACCACCCTGAACTACATCGACCGCGCCGCTCTCGGCGTGATGCAGCCCATCCTGGCCAAGGAAATGAGCTGGACGGCGATGGACTACGCCAACATCAACTTCTGGTTCCAGGTCGGTTATGCCGTGGGCTTTGTCCTGCAGGGCCGGCTGATCGACCGGATCGGCGTCAAGCGCGTGTTCTTCTGCGCCGTGCTGCTCTGGAGCCTGGCGACCGGTGCCCATGGCCTGGCCACTTCGGCGGTCGGCTTCATGGTCTGCCGCTTCATCCTGGGCCTGACCGAAGCGGCCAACTACCCGGCCTGCGTGAAAACCACGCGGCTGTGGTTTCCGGCCGGCGAACGGGCGGTGGCCACCGGTATCTTCAACGCCGGGACCAACGTCGGCGCAATGTTCACGCCGATGCTGCTGCCATTGATCCTGCACGTGTGGGGCTGGCAGGCGGCGTTCCTGTGCATGGCCGCGCTGGGCGGGGTCTGGTTGCTGTTCTGGGGCCTGAAATACTTCAACCCGGAAGACCATCCCAACGTCAAGGCGTCGGAACTGGCCTACATCCAGGCCCAGGACGAACCGGAGCAGGCCCGCGTGCCCTTCTCCCGTATCCTGCGCATGCGCGGCACCTGGGCGTTCGCCCTCGCCTACTCGATCACCGCGCCGGTGTTCTGGTTCTACCTCTACTGGCTGCCGCCGTTCCTGAACCAGCAATACAACCTGGGCATCAACGTCACCCAGATGGGCATCCCGCTGATCATCATCTACCTGACCGCCGACTTCGGCAGCGTGGGCGGCGGTATCCTGTCTTCGTTCCTGATTGGCCGCGGCCTCAACCCGATCAAGGCGCGCCTGCTTTCCATGTTGCTGTTCGCCTGCTGCATCATCGGTGTGATCATGGCCGCCGGCGCAAGCAACCTATGGATGGCGGTGTTCGCCATTTCCCTGGCCATCGGCGCGCACCAGGCCTGGACCGCCAACATCTGGAGCCTGGTCATGGACTACACGCCCAAATACATGATGAGCACGGTGTTCGGCTTCGGCGGCATGTGCGCGGCCATCGGCGGGATGTTCATGACCCAGTTGGTGGGCCACATCCTGACCGTCACAAACAACAACTACACCGTGTTGTTCACCTTGATCCCGGCGATGTACTTCATCGCCCTGACCTGGCTGTACTTCATGGCGCCGCGCAAGCTTCCAAATCTGGAGAGCTGATACGACCGCAGCCCCTGTGGCGAGAGACCTTCTTCCCTCACCACAGGGGTTGCGGCAGCCAGTCACTTGCGTCGCTGCTGCCACGCCGCCGCCAGGCCACTCAGGCAGATCAGCACGATACCGAACACCGTGGTCAACGTCGGCGTATGGTTGAACAACAACCACCCCAGCAGGCCGGCGAACACGATCTGACAGTACCCGAACGGCGCGAGCAGCGCCGGGGCGGCAAAGCGGAACGCCTGGGTCAGCATCAGGTGTGCCGTCATCCCGCAGGCCCCCAGCGCCAGCATCATCAAGCCATGCACCAGGCTCGGCACTTGCCAGAAGAATGGCACCAACGCACTCATCACCAACGTATTGCACAGGCCGGCGAAGAAGTTGCTGGTGGTCGGGCTGTCGATCTCGCTGAGCTTGCGGGTCAGCAGTTGGTAGAAACAGAAGAACAGCGCCGAACAAAACGGCAGCAACACCGCCGGCGTAAACAGATCCCCGCCGGGATGGACGATGATCAACACCCCGATGAAACCGAAGATCACCGCGATCCACTGGCCACGCGTCACCCGCTCACCCAGCAACGGCACCGACAACGCCGTGACTAGCACGGGGGCCAGGAAGTTGACCGCCGTCGCCTCCGCCAACGGGATGTACAACAACGCCGTGGTGAAGAACAAGCTGGTGCCCAGCAGGCACAACGCCCGGGCCACTTGCCACAAGGGACGCTTGGTGCGTAGCACCGGCAATCCCGAACGGGGCAGGAAGATGCCCGCCATCAACAGGGTGTGCACCACGTAGCGCGCCCACACCACCATGATGATCGGGTAGAACCCCGAAAGGTATTTCGACAAGGCGTCATGGCTGGAGAACAGGAATGTTGCGCAAAGAATCAGCAGGATGCCCTTGAAGGCCTGATTGACGCCGGAAAGCGGAGTGCTGACGGTCATGTAGGAATCCCGCGATGCATGAAGTAAGAGGCCAGGGCTGGCGTGTGACGGATAAGACCGCGCCCACGCCCATTCAATCGCTGCGACGACCGGTTCAGTTGAACAACTCCGAAGCCTGGCTGGCCTGGGACAGCTCTTCGGCAAACGCCAGCAAGGTCGGTGCCAGCTCATGCAGGCGCGGCCGTGTCATCCGCGCGCTGGGACCGGCCACGCTGAGCACACCGACGACCCGCCCATCCACCGGATGACGCACCACGGCGGCAATGGCCGACGTACCGATCGCCGAACTTTCCTCGACACAGGCGTAGCCTTGCTCGCGCGCCTGGCGCAGGTATTCCAGCAGTTCGACCGAGTTGCGCGGCGCGTTGGGCCCCGCCTCTGTCGGCAGTTGGGCAGCCTGGCGTTCCACCCGCGACAGCGCCTCGGCGTCGCTCATGCACGCCAGCCAGGCATGGCCCGAAGCGGTATAGAACAGCGGCGCCTCGCGGCCCATGTCCGGGTCGTAGCGCAGCCCGGACCGCGCGCCCTGGGACTTGGCGATCCAGGTCTGGCAATCGCCTTCGATGACGCCCAGGCGCACCAGCTCGCCGGTTTCCCGGGCCAGGCGATCCAGCACGGGCTGCACGATGTCAGCGCCGCTTCGCGACAGGTAGCGAAAACCCATGGCCACCAACCGGGTGGACAGGTGATACCGCAGGTTATCAGGGTTCTGGCGCACATAGCCCAGGCGCATCAGCTCGGCGAGCAAGCGATGGGTGGCGCTCTTGGGGATCTGCAACTGCTCGGCCAGCCCTAGCAGCGGCCAGCCTCGGGGATCGCTGGCGAGATTTTCCAACACATTGAAGACACGTTCGATTTGACTGCCGGCCATGGACGATCCAGATGAGTACGCTGATTCCAGAATAAGCGAAGTTTAATGCAAATTCTGGAACGACATGGGATTTTAATCCATATCGGTGTCAGCGAGCCGGCGCGAGAAGCGGCACTTCGCGCCACGCAGAAGGTCAACGGATACAGCGCACTCGCGCGCCGATCCGTTCCCACAGTCAAAAATCTGTTAGTGAACTGGCGGCAATCCCACTCAGCGGCAACACTGTTCACACCGGTCAATCAGAGGACTGCCCACATGCTATGGAAAAAAGGTCGCCGCAGTGACAACGTGGTGGACGCCCGAGGCGATGGCGGCGGGGGTGGCGGATTGCGCTTCGGCGGCGGCAAGGGCTTGAGCCTGACGGCCATTCTCCTGATCGTCGGCATCGGCTGGATCACCGGCCAGGACCCGATGCAGATCCTTGGGCAGTTGGCCGGGCAGATGGACACGTCCGCCCCCGCCTCGTCGCAGACCCGCCAGGCGCCGCCGGCCAACGACGAGCAGGCCGAGTTCGTGCGCTCGATCCTCGGCGATACCGAAGACACCTGGGGCCAGGTGTTCCAGCAGGCTGGGCGCCAGTACCAGCAACCGAAGCTGGTGCTGTTCAGCGGTCGGGTCAACTCGGCCTGCGGCCTCGCGTCATCGGCCACCGGGCCGTTCTATTGCCCGGCAGACCGGCAGGTCTACCTCGACATGAGTTTCTTCAAGGAAATGGCCCAACGTTTCTCCGCGGCCGGGGACTTCGCACAGGCCTACGTCATTGCCCACGAGGTCGGGCACCACGTGCAGACGCTGCTGGGCGTGTCGGCGAAAATCCAGGAGGCCCGCCAGCAAGGCCGGCAGATGGAAGGTGACGGCGGCCTGTTGGTGCGCCAGGAGTTGCAGGCCGACTGCCTGGCCGGCGTCTGGGCCAACCATGCCCAGAAACGCCTGAACTGGCTGGAACCGGGCGACATCGAAGAAGCCCTGAACGCCGCCAATGCCATCGGCGATGACCGCTTGCAACAGCAGGGCCAGGGCCGCGTGGTACCCGACTCCTTCACCCACGGCACCTCGGCGCAGCGGGTACGCTGGTTCAAGACCGGGTTCGCCCAGGGCCAGGTCAGCCAGTGCGACACTTTTGCGGCGAAAAGCTTGTAGATGATGAAGTGGGCCGCATGGTTCGCGCTGGTGCTGGGCAGCACCTTGGCCCAGGCCAATGAGCACGGCGTCAACGTGGTCGCGCAAGGGCGCCTGCAACTCAAGGGTGGCGCCATGGCCGTGGACGTCAGCCCGGCCCCGGCGTCCATCCAGCGCGTGCTGATCATCCTCCACGGTCGGCTGCGCAATGCCGACACCTACCTGCACAGCGCCGAGAAAGCGGCCGGGCAGGCCGGGCAACTGGGCACCACCCTGATCATCGCCCCGCAGTTTCTCAACGAGCAGGACGTTGCTCGCCACCTGTTGCCCAATGACCTGCTCCGCTGGCAGGGCAACGACTGGATGGCCGGAGGCCTGTCCACGGGGCCGCATCCGGTCAGCTCGTTCCAGGTTCTGGACGACATCGTCGCGCGGGTCAGTGACCGGCAGCAGTTCCCCGAAGTGCAACAGATCGTCATCGCCGGCCATTCCGGTGGTGCCCAGGTCGTGCAGCGCTACGCCCTGCTCGCCCACGGCCCCTTCAGGATCAACCCGCGCTTCGTCGTCGCCAACCCGTCGTCCTACGCCTATTTCGATGAACAACGGCCGATGGCCTTCGATGCCGCCAGTTGTCCGGGTTTCAATCACTGGAAGTACGGGCTGAAAAACTTGCCGGCCTACGCCGCCGGGCAAACACCGGCCCAACTGGAAGACAACTACATCAAGCGCGACATCGTCTACCTGCTCGGCCAACAGGATGTCGACCCGGAGCATCCAGCCCTGGACAAAAGCTGCGAAGCGCAAACCCAGGGACCGTATCGGTTATTGCGCGGTCATTTCTTTTTCGACTACCTGACCAGAAGGCACCCAGGGGAGATGCCCCAACGGCTGATCGAAGTGCCCGGGATCGGGCACGATGGCAGTGGGATGTTCAATTCGCCCGAGGGGCTGAAGGCCTTGTTCGGGCAGTAAGCCTCGTCCTGCCTGACTTGGCCTCATCGCGAACACTCGATCAACACTTCAAGCCAACAGCATCCGCCGCAGCTCGTCACAATCGCGCGCATGCCAGTCGGTCAGTTCCGGCCACGGGTTGTCCGGTAGGTTCACCAGCACCGTCCGCGCCCCCGCCGCACGACCACAGTCCAGGTCGAAGCGGTAATCACCGACCATCACCATTGTCTCGGGGGCCACGTCCCAGGCCTGCGCCAGCTTCAACAGGCCACCGGGATGCGGCTTGGGCGGCGCCTCGTCGCGGCCCAGTACATCGGCCACGTCGAAACAGTCGGCCAGGCCGATGGCCTCCAAAGTGACATGGGCCAGCTCGCGGGCGTTACGGGTCAGGATTCCCAGGCGGTCACCGCGTCCTGCCAACTCGCGCACCAGCTCGACCGCCCCCGGCGCCGGCCTGGAGCCCAGCGCCAGGTCGCGCTCGTGCTCCAGCAGCCAGGCGTGCTTGGCCGCGGCCTCATCGGCCGGCAGGGTCGCCAGGTGGGTGAGGATGTCGTCTTCGGGCGGGACCGCCAGGGCCACCCGGATCGCCGCGAAATCATGCACGGCGATGGTCAGCGTGCCGTCCATGTCGAAGACCCAGTGACGGACATCGGCCAGGCTCATGCCCAGTCCTTGCGATGGCGAATCAGCCCTTCCTGGGTGACCGACGCCACCAGTTGCCCGGCGCGGTTGAACACGCTGCCCCGGGAAAACCCGCGGGAGTTGCCGGCCCACGGGCTGTCCATGGCGTAGAGCAACCAATCGTCGGCCCGCAGGTCGGCGTGGAACCACAAGGCATGGTCGAGGCTGGCGACCTGCATGTCCTTCTGCCAGACCGACTTGCCATGGGGCAGCATCGAGGTGGTCAAGAGGCCGAAGTCCGAAGCATAGGCCAGCAGGTACTTGTGCAAGGCCGGCGAATCCGCCAGGGCGCCATCGGCGCGAAACCACACGTACTTGATCGGGTCGGCCGGCTGTGGGTTGTAAGGATCCTTTTCCGTGACCGGTCGCACTTCGATCGGCTTGGGGCACAACAGCTTTTCGCGCATGTGCTCAGGCAACAGGTGCGCGCGCTGCTGGGTCAGTTCCAGCTCGGACGGCAGGTTTTCCGGCCCGACCACCTGCGGCATGCTGCTCTGGTGCTCGAAGCCCAGCTCGTCGTACTGGAACGAGGCGCTGCAGGTGAAGATCGGATGGCCCTTCTGGATCGCCGTGACCCGACGGGTGCTGAAGCTGCCGCCGTCACGCACCCGGTCCACCTGGTAGACCACCGGCAAGGCCGCATCACCGGGGCGCAGGAAATAGCCGTGCATCGAATGGACGTGACGGGCCTCTTCCACGGTCTGGCTGGCCGCCGACAATGATTGGCCCAGCACCTGGCCGCCGAACAACTGGCGAAACCCCAGGTCCTGGCTGCGACCGCGAAACAGGTTTTCTTCGATCGGTTCCAGGGTCAGCAGGTCGACCAGATCTTCCAACACGTGGCTCATTCAGACTTTCCTCACACAGCGCAATACCGCGCAGTCTGTGCTGCGGCGGTGGATCGATTGTTGGCCCGGGCCATTGGGCGGGCATTGTAAACGTCCGTGTTGGCTAACCGTGAAGGGTCTGCAACCACTGCTCACGATTGATGCGATAGAGCACATGGTGACGCAACGGATGGCCGACTGCGAGTGTTGGGTGTTCGAAGTCGTCCGCCGGGTCATGCTGCATGCCGATGGCCTGCATGACCTTCTGCGACGGCAGGTTGTCGACGGCGGTGAACGCCACCACTTCCTCCAGCCCCAAGGCATCGAAGGCACACCGCAGCGCGGTCCACGCGGCTTCGCTGGCATACCCCAGGCCCCAGTGCTCGCGGGCCAGGCGCCAGCCGATCTCGATCGCCGGGGTGAACGGTGCGTCGAAGCCGACCACGCCAAGGCCGGTGAAGCCGACGAAGGCGCCGGTGTCCTTGCGCTCCAACGCCCACAAACCGAAACCGTGCTCGGCAAAATGCCCGCGCACGCGCCCGATCAGCGCGGCGCTTTCCAGGCGGCTCAGCGGCGCAGGGAAATAACGCATCACCTGCGGGTCCGCGCACATGGCGGCAAATTCCGGCAAGTCGTCGTCACGCCACTGGCGCAAGACCAGCCGCGCGCTTTCCAATTCGAGTATCGGCTCCATCTTCACTCCCTCTCCATGCCCTGAGTCTACATCGCTGGTAGGATCCGTCACTTAAATCACCTTTGAAAAACACCATGCCGTTGCCGCTGATCTACCACGAAGACTACAGCCCCGAATTCCCGGCGGAACACCGTTTCCCCATGGACAAGTTTCGCCTGTTGCGCGATCACCTCGTCGACAGCGGGCTGACCCGCGACGCCGACCTGCTGCGCCCTTCACTGTGTCCGCCGGACATCCTCGCCCTGGCCCATGACCGTGCCTATATCGAACGCTACATGGGGGGCGAGTTGTCCCGCGAGGACCAACGGCGCCTTGGCCTGCCCTGGAGTGACGCCCTGGCCCGCCGAACGGTTCGCGCCGTGGGCGGCTCGCTGCTGGCCGCCGAACAGGCCCTTGAGCACGGCCTGGCCTGTCACCTGGCCGGCGGCACCCACCATGCCCACTACGACCACCCGGCCGGCTTCTGCATTTTCAACGACCTGGCCGTGATCAGCCGCTATTTCCTGGCCAGCGGCCGGGTCTCGCGGGTGCTGATCTTCGACTGCGACGTGCACCAGGGCGACGGCACCGCGCGAATACTTCATGACACTCCCGACGCAGTGACAGTTTCCCTGCACTGCGAAAAGAATTTTCCGGCACGCAAGGCACAAAGCGACTGGGACATTCCACTGCCCATGGGCATGGGCGACGCCGCCTACCTGGAGGTGGTGGACGACGCCCTCAACTACCTGTTGCCCCTGTACCAGCCGGACCTGGTGCTGTACGACGCCGGCGTCGATGTGCACAAGGACGACGCCCTCGGTTACCTGAAGCTGACAGACGAAGGCCTCGCCGCCCGCGACGAACGGGTCATGCGCCATTGCCTGGGGCGCGACATTCCGGTGGTCGGCGTGATCGGCGGCGGCTACAGCAAGGATCGCCAGGCCCTGGCCCGCCGCCACGGGATCCTGCACCACAGCGCACAAAAGGTCTGGACGTCATCAGGTTGTCATTGAAACCAGGGCGCGTTACCCACAATGCCTGTGGAGCGGCCTGTGGATAACCTGAGCGAAACGACTTGCAGGCCATGCCGGACATGGCCTGCAGAGCCCTGACTGTTTTTTGAGCACCTGCACCGGCATCTCCCGCTCCCACAGGATTTGCGTGCTGATAGAATGCCGCGCCTACTCACTTCTTTGTCAGCGCCCATCATGACCTCGACCGGCCCATCCCCCCCTCCAAACGTCACCATCATCGGCGGCGGCCCCGCCGGCCTGATGGCCGCCGAGGTATTGAGCCAGGCCGGGATCCAGGTCGATGTGTACGACGCCATGCCCTCCGTGGGTCGCAAATTCCTGCTGGCCGGTGTCGGCGGCATGAACATCACCCACTCCGAAGCCTTTCCGGCGTTCCTGGCCCGCTACGGCGAGCGCGCGGCGAACCTCGCACCGTTGCTGCGCAGCTTCGGTGCCGATGAGTTGTGCCGCTGGATCCATGAGCTGGGCATCGACACCTTTGTTGGCAGTTCCGGCCGGGTCTTTCCCACCGACATGAAAGCCGCCCCGCTGCTGCGGGCCTGGCTCAAGCGCCTGCGCGACGGCGGCGTGGCGATCCACACGCGCCATCGCTGGCTCGGCTGGAACGCCGACGGCAGCCTGAAGATCGCCTCGCCGGCAGGCGAACACGCCGTGCGCCCCGCCGCGACGCTGCTGGCGCTGGGTGGCGGCAGTTGGTCGCGCCTGGGCTCCGACGGCGCGTGGATGCTGCCCCTGGAACAACGGGGCGTCACCCTGGCACCGCTGCAACCGAGTAACTGCGGCTTCGACGTCCAGGCCTGGAGCGAACTGCTGGTCAGCAAGTTCGCCGGTGCGCCGCTGAAGAACGTCGCCCTGGGCCTGGACGACGAGGTGCCGCGCCTCGGCGAATGTGTGATCACCGCCACCGGCATCGAGGGCAGCCTGGTCTATGCCTTGTCGGCGTCGATTCGCGAGGCCATCAACCAACACGGCAGCGCCACACTCCATCTGGACCTGCTGCCCGGCCGGCCTGTGGACAAAGTCCTCCAGGCCCTCGGCAAGCCACGCGGCTCACGCTCGATGGCCAAGCATCTGCACAGCCAGTTGGGCCTGGATGGGGTCAAGGCCGCACTGCTGCGCGAACTCACCCCCGCCGACGCCTTCGCCGACCCAGCACGGCTCGCCCAGGCAATCAAGGCCCTGCCCATCACCCTGGTCAAGCCTCGTCCGCTGGATGAAGCCATCAGCAGTGCCGGCGGCGTGGTGTTCAGCGGCCTGGACGAGAACCTGATGCTGAGGTCCGTTCCAGGGGTCTTCGTTGCAGGGGAAATGCTCGATTGGGAAGCGCCGACCGGGGGCTACCTGCTCACGGCATGCTTTGCGACAGGCTACCGTGCGGGGCTGGGCGTGCTGGATTGGCTCAGGAAGGGCACGGCATCCTGAGCCACTCGTTCACGCCAGGCAGGCCAGGCCTGGCAGCCTAGCCGACTGAAACAGCCTCGAGCAGCGCGGTCATTGCCGTTCGGCTTTGCACCGCATCGAAGTTGCTCTTTACATACTGCGCCCCACTCTGTCCCATCTTGTTGCGCAGAGGCTCATTGCGCATCAGGTCGGCAATGATGACTGAAAGTTGATGGCCATTGTTCGGCTCAAACACCATCCCGGCTTTCGCATCCTTGACGATCTCGGCAGCCTCTCCTTCGACACCGCACAACACGGGGCGACCGCAGGCCATGTAATCGAGCAGCTTGGTAGGGATGGCGCCCCTGAACAACGGAATGTCCTTCAAGGTGACGAGGCATACATCGGCGGCGTTGATGAAACCCCGCCCTTCGTGCTTGGACACCGGAGGCAGGATCAATACGTTATCGATGTTCAGCTCGGCAATCCGCTGCTCAAGGTAGGGCCGCTTCATGCCGTCACCGATCAACAGGAACAGCGTGTTTTCATCCTGGCACTGCACGGCGGCATCAATGACCACATCCAGGTTATTGGCTTCGCCCATGGCGCCGAAGTACAGGACGATATTGCGCCCCTCCCAACCGAAGTTGCGACGCACCACACTTCCAGCTTCGGCGTCCGGATAGAGCATCTGGGTATCGACACCACAGGTAATGACTTCCAGCTTGCTCGCAGGCCAGCCGCGCGCATGGATGTCATTGCGAATCCCCTGGGTCAGGGTGACGATGCGTTGCGCCTTGTCATAGAGCAACCGCTCCATCCAGGACATGATGGAAATGAGCAACCGATTGCGCAGGATCCCCATCTGCACGGCAGACTCCGGCCACAGGTCCCGGACCTCGAATACCAGCGGTATACCTCGCAGCTTGCACACCACCCACACGGGAAGCATGGGGAAGATAGGGGGTGAGGAGGCCAGCACGACATCCGGTCTTTCGGCCCGCAGAAGACCAAAGGGGGCTGTCACGGAGAATGAAAGGAAACTGATCAACCGCCCCAGATAACTGCGATGCAATTCACTGTAGGTGTAGGTACGAATGATCTTAACCAGGCCTTCTTTTTCCTTGAGGATCAGCCGCCGGTACCAAGGGAGTACCGGCGTGTCGCGCTGCATGTAACCGGTTTGCCCGGACACCACCGTCACGCTATGGCCCTCAGCCGCCAGATGCTGGGTCAGTTCGTACACCAGCGAATGCCCCGGAGACGAGTGCCCCTGATAGTACTGATAAACCACTGCGACTTTCATTTGAACGCCTTGTACAGTTGCTTGAGCCGCTCGCCTTCCTGCTGCCAGCTCAGCGCCTGGCGAACCACGGTGAGTTGCTCACGCCAGTGCTGCAGCCTTTGTCCATCGGCAAAAAAAGTCTCGATCATGCCGGCGATCGCCCGGGGCGTCGAAAGATCGCCCACGCAGCCGATCCGGTTTCCCTCCACCAGGCGGCGAAGTTCGGGCAGGTCGCTGGCCAGGATCGGCAGCCCCGCCGCCATGAATTCGAACAGTTTGTTCGGCGTGCAGTAATAGTTGTTCAAGCAGATCGGCTGGTAGGGGATGACACCCGCATCGGCCGAGGCCGTTATTGCAAGCAGATCCGCTTGGGCCACCGCCGGATGCAGGTGCACCCGTGCCGCCAGTCCTTTGCGCTCGACCAGGCGCTGCAGGCCCGTGGCAAGCTGACCGTCTCCCAGCAGGACCAGATGGATTGCGTCGCGGGGCAACAATGCCATGGCCTCGACCAGTTCAGGCAGATTGCGCCCGGCGGAAAAACCGCCCTGGAACAACAACACGCGATGCTCGCGGGGAATGCCAAAGCGCTCGTGCAAGTACCAGGAACGCTCGGTTTGCGGCTGGATACGCTCGGCATTGTGGATAACGGCCACTTCAGCCACCCCATAACGCGCCTCCAGCTCGCGGGCGATGGAGGGGTTGACGGTAATCACGCGATCACAGGCCTGTATATGCCGACGCTCGACCTGGGCCCAACTGGCGCGCTGTCCCCGAGAGAACTCCTGCTCGCTGTAGAGCTCATGGCTGTCGTAGACCAGGCGCGCCTCGAACGCTTCGGACAACGTGCGCCCCACCGCCAGCATCGGCAGATCGTGAGCCACCACCACCTGAGCCTTGTGTTGAAGCCCATCGGCCAGGAACAGGTTCAGGTAGAAACGCTCATGATCGACCAGGAAGCGCCAGGCAAGGGATTTCATGGCACGCATCAGGCGACCGTTCATCGGTAGATGCCGGCGCATCAGGCCATAGGCCTCGAGCACCCGATTTTCCTTGCGTGCAGTCGACTCGGTCTGGGCACCGATGCGCCGCACGCGGCGGTCATCCGTCCCCATGAGTTCATCCGCCGGCATGGCCAGGATCGTGACGTCCCAACCGTCCTCTTCCAGGCTGTCTGCCTGGAGAAGGATTCTTCGGTCAATCTGCCTGTCGTTACAGAGCATCAAGACCCGCGGGGCATTCGGCATGATTTCAGATACCACCCGGTTGCAGGTCTCCATCGATAAAGTTGCGATGCCAGAGCTCCATGCACAGCAACCCCCAGACGACCCGTCCGAACTCGCTTTCGCTGTTCAATGCCTTCTCGACGGATTGCGCGTTGTACAACCCGCGCGAGCGGGCTCGCTCGGACAGCAGCGTGTCGCGAACGAAATCGCGGGCAACGCCCTTGGTCCATTGCGTCAATGGCGTCGGGAAGCCCATCTTGTCCTTGCGCTCGAAAATGCTCTGCGGCACCGCGTTGCGTACGGACTCCTTGAACAGATGCTTCATGCGCCCGCCAGCAAACTTGATGTTCGGCGGAATGGTCGCCATGAACTCCACGATGCGGTGATCCAGCAGCGGCACACGCGACTCGATGGACGCCGCCATGCTGGTGCGATCTTCCACATGGAGCAACGCCGGCAAGGAGCCCTTGAGGTCGAAGTAGGTCATCTGGTTGACCAGGGAATGCAGGCCTTCGCGATTGAAGATTTTCTGATAGGACTCGAACGGCGAGTAGCCCTTGTCGAAGGCATCCGGGTTGAACAGGTGCGACATGCCTTCACTGCGATCGATCAAGCGGAAATAGCGCTGGTCGGTCGAGGCGAACAGCCCTTCGCGCCATAGCCCCTGCAACATTGGCTGGTACGTCTTGAGCAACGACAGGTTGGGGATGATCGATTCCAGCGAAACGGCATAGCGATGCTGGTTCGCCGTTTCATTGATCGCACCGGACAAGCACTTCTCCAGGTAGGCCGCCATGTAGCGGGCATACCCTACGAACAGCTCGTCACCGCCCTGCCCGCCCAGTACGACCTTGACCTGCTCGCCAGCCAGGCGCGAAACGTAATACTGTGGAATCAGGCCTGGGCCGGCAAGCGGCTCATCCATGAAGTGCATCAGCTTGGGGAGCAGGTCGGCCAGCTCGCTGCCCGGGATGTACACCTCGTTGTAGTCGGTACCGGCGAACGCCGATACAGCCTTGGCGTGCCCCGTCTCATCGAACTGCGGGCCTTCATGGAAAGCCCCGGTGAATGTCTTGAGCTGCTCGCCACCCAACATCCTCGACGCCAGGCACACGACTGCGCTGGAATCCAGGCCGCCGGACAAGTGCGCGCCCAACGGCACATCGGAGCGCAAGTGCATGCGCACCGAGTCTTCGATCAGGGCCGCGAGGTTATCGACGAAGTAACGCTCGTCATGGCGCTCGTCGATGTTGTATTGCAGATCCCAGTACTGGGAAGTCTTGATCTTGAGCTGGCTGCCCTCATACCAGGCGCTGAGGTGATAACCCGGCTCAAGCTTCTGGACACCTTTGAACAGCGTCTTCTCGTTCAGGCAAAACTGGAACGTCAGGTAATCCTGCAAACCGTCCGAATTGGACTCCGCCTTCAGGGAGCCATCGGCAAAGAGTGCCTTGATCTCGGAGGCGAACCCGAGTTTCTGGCCATCGAAATGGTAGTAGAACGGCTTGATGCCAATCCGATCCCGAGCGCAGAAAAGACGTTGTTCGAGGCGGTCCCAGATGGCAAAGGCAAACATGCCGATCAGGCGATCGACACAACGCTCGCCCCACTCGCGGAAGGCGTACAGCAACACTTCCGTGTCCGAGTAGTTGTGCAACGGGTGACCTCGACCGATGAGCTCGCGGCGCAACTCCAGGTAGTTGTAGATGGCGCCGTTGAAAACGATCGTGTAACGACCGTCCTCGGTGGTCATCGGCTGCTTGCCGTGTTCCGGGTCGATAATTGCCAGGCGCCGATGTCCCAGCGCCACAGGCCGAGCAGGATCAAGCCAGGTGCCCTCGCCATCGGGGCCACGGTGACGAATGGCGTCCATCATCTTCATGACGGAGCCACGCATCGACTCTGGCGTTCCTGAAACCGCTACGATCCCTGCAATCCCACACATAAAAAACCATCCTGCCCTAAACAAACAATAACTGACGCGTCGTTCAAATTTTCTAAGAAGTCAGCCCGTAACCCGTTGATAGATATTCAGCAACTTTTCACCTTCCACGTCCCAATTGATCGCTTCCCGGGCTTTCTTCGCCCCGTCTTTCAGCGCCGCCATTTTCGCTGAGTCGCCGAACAATTGGTTGACCGCACTTGCAATGGCCTCGGCAGAATTCAAGTCCGCCAGCAAACCGTTGCCATAAGTAGCGACGATATCGTGAAGGAATGGCAAGTCGTTACTGATGAAAGGCAACTCGGCGACCGCAAACTCGAACAACTTGTTGGGGCTGCAGAAGTAATTATTCTCGTCGACGCCATGGTAGGGAATGATGCCCAGGTCGGCGTCGCAGGTCAGTTCGTGCAGATCATCCGACGGCACCCCGCCATAAAAGAACACCCGATCTCCGAGGTTTCGCTCCATGACCAGTTTTTTCAAGGTGTCCTCGAATGCACCGTATCCCACAAGCACGAGATAAGTGTTGGCGGCAAAGTTGGCCGCCGCCTCGACGATGCGCTCAATGCCCCGATTGTCGGAGATCCAGCCCTGGTACAGCAGAATGTTGTCATCGGGCGCAAGACCGAAGCGCTCGCGCAGCAAGGACGTCGACGCCACCGGCACCTTGGGCGCCGCGTTCATGATGACGTGCGGGGCCGTGACGGCGTAGCGCTCGGCCATCAGCTTGGCAATGTACGGGTTGACGGTAATCGCTGCATCGACCTGTTTGATCAGCCGCGATTCCTTTTTCTTGTACTTTCTCTGGGTGGCCTCGGGCAGTTGCACCTGGGCGTAGTACAGTTCGTGGGCATCGTAGATCAGCGGAACCTTGCGCATCTTCGCCAATTCGACGGCCGGCGCCAGCATGGGAAAGTCATGCACGTGCAGCACATCGACCTGGTATTCCGTCATTCGATCGAGAATGAACTGCTCGAAGCTGTTCAAGCTCGCCACACGGTTGGCCCAGGCCCGGAACAAGCGCCAGGCCCGGTTATAAGTGCTCGAGCCTGGTTGCAGGTTATAGCGACGTGCCAGGGCTGAAAACCGCGAATCGCCCCAATCGAACATGAACCGCTCGATCTTTATGCCATTGTGCGAGTAAGACTCGCGCTGCGGACATTCGAAACCCGCCAACAACGTCACTTGGTGGCCCTGCTCAACTAATGTCTGGGCTTCCTGCAGAATCCGCCGATCGATCATCAAATGATCGGCTGTTGTCATCAAAATATTCATGCGCCGTTGCAATCCCGATTCATTGACACTGGGTCAAGTTCAACTTGCTGGTCAAGTTGCCGGCATCGTAACTGGCAACGCCAATTTGCCCGCCCTGCTCGACGCCATGCGCTTCAATACCGTTGTAATAGATGGTTGGCGAGTCGGCCTCTTCAAAGAAGTACATGCCGTACTTCAAGCCATCCCACGCTTTCCCGGTATTGTCCTTGAACGTGAACACCGGCTCCTGGCTTGCCGCAACGAGCTTGTCCGATGCATTGAAGCAATAGGCATCCCAACTGTTCGGGGTTTCCACGAAGAGCACAGGCTTGTCATTGACGTGGACAACACCCAATGTGTAGATCCCACTGTCCGGGTTCAACACCACAGTGCTCGGTCCCACGCCGCCATCGGCCTTCAGTTCGGCCGCCTTGATCGTATTGTTCCCGTTGACCGTGGAGGTGTAGACGATCGTGTCGCGCCCATTGTGCTTGAACACAACCGGGTCAAGGGCACTGTCGCCCAACAGTTTCTTGGGGGTCTCCCAACGCAGGCCATTGGTGCTGGTGGAACGATAGATCGCCGAGTAGGAGGCCGAACCATCTTCGGTCACGGAAAAGAACAGCTCATAGCGGGTTGCACCGTTTACCAGGTTCTTCCTGACAAACGGAAAGGCGTAGGCGCCTTTGAATGGAAGCAGCTTTTCATCGAAGATGTTGCCCTGCTTGACGTAGTCGGTGTCGTTCTGCGCGGTGGCCAGCTTGATCCTCCAGCGATGATCGTCGCCATACCCGGAATACAGCATTGCGTTGGCATCGCCGACCTTGAAGACCGAAGGGTATTCGACATGCAGGGAGTCTTCCGACCCCGGCTGGACACGCACGACCGGCTCGCTGCTCCAGTTAAAGACACCACCGAACAGCAAGTTGTTTTTCCATGCATACCCCAAACCGGCTACTGCCACGACGGCAGCCGAAGCAAGTATCACGGCACGGCTCTTAGAGTTACTCACTTGCACACCCTTAAAATAAACGACGAATAAAGGAAATCCTGTACAGCAACCAGGCTGTGGCAAAAGCACAGAGGGTCGTCAGCACGAAGGTCAATGGCACTTCTATCAATGGCCTCATCAACGAGGGAGAGACCTTGGCGTATTGCGAGCGCAACAATTCCATGAAAATCGGATGGAGGATGTAGACCAGCAGCGTCAGCGGAGCCAGCCGCTTGAGCCCGGGAATCCTGACTTTTTGCGCGACTTGCAGGCTCAACCCCCAGACACCGATGGACATGGCGAAAACCGTCGGGCTGAAATAGCTGAAGAAGTACAGCTTCCACGTGTAGGCACTGCCAAAACCGTAGGCCAGCGCGAAGGTCCCGACCACCGTGACCAGGTAACCCAACCAGGCGATCATCGCGTAAGGCAGGTTGGGTCGAAACTTGTACAGGTAATACCCCAGCAGGAAGTAACTGATATACGACCAGGAGAAACTACCGCCATTGGGCGTGTACGTGCGGGAAAACGTGCTCCAGGCAAAGGTCACCATGGTCAGGGTGCACGTGGCGATGACCGCGTTGCGCAGGTCTTTCTCTTGCATGTTGACCACGGCCTGGGACAGCGGTGGCGCGATCAGGTAAAGCCCGATGATCAGGTAGAAGAAGTGCAAGTGGTAATACGGCTGCCCCAGGACAATGGCTCTCAAGAACGCGGTCCAGACAAAGGCCTGCTGGAAATACTTCATCCATAGGGCATAGATCACCGAAGAGATGAACAGCACAGCCAGCATGCGCGGCACGCGGGAGGTCAGAATATGGCGATAGGTTGTCTTGGCATTGCCGAGGATCAGCACAGCGCTCAGCATCACGAACACCGGCACGCACCAGTGAGTTAACGAGCTGACGGCGTCACCGAGAAACCAGGCCCACATGCTCAATTCGCCCTGCATGTAGATCGGCCGCGCGGAAACGTGCAGCAGCACTACGGCCAGGCAAGCGACCACCCGCACAAAATCCAGGTTCGAATCATGCGCCCGCACGGGCGAACCTGTTATGACTTGATTCATTGAACGAAAGCATCCCTGTTGAATTATTTGTAAGTCAGCACGCTGATGGACATCTAGCGCTTGCGGTTTTCCATCGAGGCCGAGTACACGTTCGCGATTTCCTGGGCAATGCTGGCGCTGGAGAACTTCAGCTCCGTCACTTTCCGGATGACCCGACTGTTGAAGGTTTCCCGTTGGCGAGCCATCGTCAGCATCCCCTGGGTCAACTCATCAACGCTCATCCCCACGACATGCCCCAGCTGTGAATGCGAAACGATCTCGGCAGGGCCGCCGCAGCGAGTGGTGAGCACCGGCCTGCCGCAACTCATGGCTTCGATCGCCACCACGCCAAACGTCTCGCTTTCACTGGAGATCACCAGGAAATCGCATTCACGGTAGTAATCGACCAATTGCGTGCGGCTGGCGCGTCCGGAGAACTCCACGGCGTGCCCGATGCCAAAGCTGTCCACCAGGGCTTGGGCGTCCTCGAGTCCTTCCCCGCTGCCCGCCAGGCGCAGGCGCAGGCGCGGTTCCGACTGGAGCGCTACGGCGAAGGCTTCCAGCAGTACCGGGACTCGCTTGACGGGCACGAAGTGACCGACCCACAACAAATGGATCAATTCGTCGCGCGTGACCGCTTGTTCGCCAAACAGCTCGGTATCGACCAGGTTGGCGATCACTTGCGTATGGACACCCGCCTTGAGCTTGACCTCCCGACGCATGTCCGAGAGCAACGCCGAACTGACCGCGATCACCTTGTCAGCCGCGTTCAGGGCCTTTTGCGTCATGCGGCGCAAGTAGCGCGTACGGGTCAAGGTCGTGAAAGGTCCGGTGTGTTCGGTAATGACCAACGGTACGTTCAGCTTGCTGGCCAGGCGGCGACCAGCGGTGCCGTCGGTGTAGGCGGTGTGGGCATGGATCAGTTCGAAATCGAAGTCTGCCCGCAACCACTCGGCCTGGCGTAGCAACCCATGGGAGTAAGTCGTGGCATGGGCCTGGAAAGGCAGCAGTGAACTGACGATATAGGGGAAGCGGATCAGCGGCACGCCTTCATGCTCCTCCCAGCCACTGATTTTCTGGGCCCGGTAGATATTCAGCGCACGCCTGATCGCCTTGGGGTTGACGGTGTTGATCCAGAACGGCTCGCCGCTGACCACGCGGGCGTCGATGCCCTGGGCCCTGAGGGCCTTGACCTGCTCATGGACAAAAATCCCGCCAACCATGTTGTATTCGCGAGGATACATATGCGACAGCACCAGGACCTTGCGTGGCTGGTTCACCTCCCTGTGCAGGCCTTCCCCCAGGCGGATATGCAACGCATCGACCAACATCTGGTATTCGGTTTTCTCCTCCACCAGGCCGTTGATGGTCATGCCCAGGCTCTTGACCTTGGCCTCCAGCATTTCACGCTGGCTTTCCAGGCGCTCGGACAAGTCATTCAAGTGCTGCGTAACACGGTGTTTTTCTGCCAATTCGTGAGAACGCGCCGAAACTTCCATGTTCAGACTTTCCAACTCCAGGCTCAACGTGGTTTTTTCCAGCGCCAGAACTTCGATCCGCTCAACGGCGTTCTGGTATTCAAGCGCGATGATCTGTGCCTGATTGACTTGCGACTCAAGCGCTTCGATCGTCATGGTCAGGTCGTGCTGCCTGAGTTCGAGTTCGCTGTTTTTCTCGATCCAGTGTTCTTTTTGCAGCAGCGCCGAGTCATACAGGCCCTGCAGGCTCTTCAACTGCTGATCACGCGACTGGAGCTCACGCTCGAGGGCATCTCGCCGAGCTTCGAGTTCATTGGCAAGGTGGCTCAGTTGTTCAACCTTGAGCGTGAGTTGCTGAATCTCGAACCGATAGGCTTCACCGTGGTGCCGAGTCCCGTCGAGCTCGGCCTGCAGGTTCGCTATCTGCGAGCAAAGCCGTTCGTTCTCGCTCGCCAGCGCCTCGACACGAACTTCGCCGTTGCTGATCAGTACTTCCTGGGCCGAGGCCCTTTCGCTGAGTTGGGTGTAACGGTCTTCCAACTCGGCGCGCTTGTCCTCGAGTTCATTGGCCAGTGTGTTGACCCTGGCCATCGCCTGGGTCTGCTCGAGCAGCGCTCGTTCTTTTTCCTGAAGCTTGTCCTCAAGGGCCGAGCGCGTAATCTCCAACTGCTCGGTCAGGGCCGAGAACCTGCTTGCCTCTTCACGCATTTGAGCGACGCTGGGATCATCGCCCAGGCAACAGGCAATGATCTTGCGCTGATCGGCCTCCTCGAACGTCATCTGCAATTGCAAGTCGGCGCTGGGGTGAAGCATGCGCAGGATGCAGCCATGGGGACCGAACGGAACCGGGGCCAGCTGATAGGTCCCGGTCTCATTGTCCCGAGGGCAGCTGACGTAGCGCCCGCGAACGTGATCGTAAACCTCAAGGGATTCCAGTTCGCCCACTTCCACCTGCACCGATTCGGGACGCCGGGGAACCGTGACTATGCCGTAATCGGCGTCGCTCTGGATACGGTAGACGCTGCGCGGATAATTGAACGGATTGTCCCGCAGGGCCAGACTGGACAATGCGAAACCCGATTCATCGAAGGATGCGTCACTATCGGGCGTGGCCCAGTGGCTTGTCGCCGCCGCGCCGCGCTCGAACAACACCAGAATTTCACTGGTGTCGGGCATCCTGCGCAGCCCTTGCGCCGACTGCATCGCCTGCAACGCCTCGAAACGGCGCTGCACCATCAGGGCGGAGCTCGACCGCTCCACGGGCCCGCGGCGGGTGGAGCAATGAGGGCAGATACCGTCCTCGAACGGGTAATCCAGGCCCGACAAGGCACGCGACGCCTCGACTATCTTGGGGTCTTCAAACGTCCACGACTCACCGGAAAACCGTACGTCCACCGCCGAGAATACCGGGGCGAACAGCGATATCGCGTCCTCCAGCGTATAGCTGCGCTGATGCAGATGGGCGTGATAACGCGTGCCACACGCCGGGCAGGTGATTTCGGCCGCCTCGAGCAGCTCGCGGTAAGGAACCGCCACCAGGATATAGCGTGCCGATACCCGGGCAATCTCGGCCAGGGCCTGAGCATAGATGGAGTCGGGCAAATGCTCGATCACATCGCTGGAAAGCGTCAGGTCAAAACTGCGGTCGCCAAACGGGATCGCACACAAGTCGGCCACCAAGGCGGGCGCTTGCACGCGCTTGACCGCAGCCTCACTGATATCGCAGCCCACTACGTCCCAGCGTGGCACCAGTCGATTGGTCACGGTACCGTTGCCACAACCGGCGTCGAGAATGGTGTTTACCGAATCGGGGATCAGTTCGATCAGATCCTCGGCAACGGCGACCTGCTCGGAAACCGCGTTGCGGCTCCACAGGTCGGCCTGGGCAAAATAACTGATCTCGGAACGCTTACTCATTCAACGGATTCCAGATTGACCCATTCCACCGGGTGCACGACCAAACCGCGCTCCATGCGCACATCCAAAGGCGCCGTCACACGAATGCGGTATTGACGATCATGGACGTCCAACGGGTGTTCGCCGCTCGCCTGGCTCTCGGTCATGCCATCGAAAATACCCACGGAGATCACGTAGTCCCCCACGCCGACCATCAGCGGGTCGAACTGCGCCTTGACCAGCCCCGTGCGTCGGTCCCGCGTGGACGAAATGAACGGCGACACAACCTGCGCCACGCAGCGCCCGTCCATGCCATAGATGCAAATGATGAACGACATACAGGGGATATCGACCTTGGCACCCCATTTCACGTGGACGTAAAGTGGCTCGCCGAAAGAGAACACGCGCCGTGACTCTTGATGCCGATCCAGAAAGTCGACGCCGTCGATCCAGGCACTGCCTTCGCCGTATTCAAAATCGGACCGCTCGGCCACGGCCGGAGCATTGTCGGTCGCCGAAGGCACGAAGGAGCTGAGAGCAAAACGCTGGCTGATCATCTGCCCATTCTCGGCAGCCGGCTCCAACGTGCCGATGGTGATGTATTCCAAGCCATCGAATATCTGGCAGTAGACCGTTTCGCCCGCCCCCGTGCCGGTGTGCCGGATGGTCACGGCAAACTCACCCAGCTCGCCCAGCCCCAACGGGACCTTGATGCTGACGGGGGCATGCTTGTATTGCCCGCCACAGTCCTTGAACTCCCGGTAGCTGATCCCTTCGGAGGTCTTGCTTGGCGCCCCCCAGTTCATGTAGCCATGGGCGGTCAACAGGTGCAGCCGTTGGTTACGGTCATCGTCCAGGGCTTCTCCAACCAGCACGTTGTCGATGACTTCACCCTTGTGCTCGAGCGTCATCTCGAACACCGCCAGGGGAGTTGTCGGCGCATCGTCGGCAGCGGAGATGAAACGCAGCACCGACACGCGGTCGACTTCGGTGTCGGTCAGCAATTCACTGACATCCCCACGACTGAGCTTCAGGTTGATCGCCCTCAGGCGCAGCTCTTCCTGCTTGCGGATGGACGCCGCATAGGAGCGGCCGATCTCGATCGGGTCGCCATCGGCGACAATCCTGCCGCGTTCGACCCAAATGGCGCGATCACAGATCATCTGCACGGCGGACATATCGTGGGAAACGAACAAGACGGTAGAACCTTCCGCCGTCAAGGTACGCATCCGCTTGGCGGACTTGCCGGCAAAATACGAGTCACCGGCGCCAAGAATCTCATCGATGATGAGGATTTCCGGGCGTATGGCCGTGGCTGCCGCAAAGGCCAGTCGCGAGTACATGCCGGATGAATAAGTCTTTACCGGCTTATCGATGAATTCCTCGAGCTCAGCGAACTCCAGCACATCGTCAAGCAGTTTCCTGGCACGAGCCCCCGTCACACCCTGGTAGGCGAAAGACGACATGACGTTGGTGCGACCGGTGAACTCGGGGTGGAACCCCGTCCCCAGCTCCATCAACGCCTGGACTTTGCCACGTACCTTGACCGTGCCTTCGGTCGGCTGGATGAGCCCGGCGATCAGCTTGAGCATCGTACTCTTGCCGGCACCGTTGCGCCCCACCAGCCCCACGCGTTCCCCGGGCTTGATCGTCAACGACAGGTTGCGCACCGCCCAGAACTCGTCGTAGGTCGACCGGGCCACGGGAAAACCCAGCGCCTCAACCATACGATGGCGTGGCGAACGGAAAATCCGGTACATCTTGGCGATGGAGGCTAGTTCAATGATCGGCTCAGACATAATCGGCAAATAACGGCTTCAATCGCGAAAAGACAAATCCACCCAAGAAGAAAGTGGAGAACGAAATGACGGTGAAAATGGCCAGCAGCCCAGGCTTGATGACCCCGATGAACGCCGCATCCCGATACAGCATGATCAGGTAGTACAACGGGTTGGGGTACATGAAGGGAATGAGCTCCTTGGGGATCATTTCCTGCGTATAGGCGATAGGCGATACCAGCATCAGGAACAGGATAAGCACCGCGACCATCTGACTCAGGTCGGGAACGAACACATTGATCGCCGAGAGTATCCAGATCAGGCCCACCGTGAAGATGATCTGCAGCACCAATATCAAGGGGATCGCCAACTGCGTGGAATGGACGATGCCACGACTCCACAACACCATCAGCAACATCACCAGCCCCACCAGCATCGTCACGCTGCTGGCCAGGACGGTCTTGACGGGAATCAGGTCGATCGGGAACAGCGTGTTCTTGATCAGCCCCTTGTTGCCAAGTACCGATCCCACCCCGCTGCCCAGTGCCTCGGAAAAACCGAGAAAGGGCACCAGGCCACAAAATATCAGCAGCACGTAGTCGAAGGTGCCGAACTCCGCGACCCGTACACGATAGATCATCGTGTAGACCACGGCATACAGGCCGAGGAACAGCAACGGGTAGAGGAAGATCCACGCGACACCAAAGATCGTGCCGATGAAGCGGCTGCGTATATCGGTCAAGGTCGTCGCCCACAACACGTGGATGTGACGCCAGATGATTGAAATCGGATTCATGGCCGGGTGCTTTCCAGGATAGCGACGATGCGTGCGGCGGCGGTACCGTCGCCGTAGACATCTGCCTGGCCTTCAGGGATAGACCGGTTGGCCATTGCCGTTTTAATCGCATTGCGATTGGCACCGACCAACTGGTTGAAGCCCAGCTCGACAGTTTCGACCCATTCCGTTTCATCGCGCAGGGTGATGCACGGCACCCGGTAGAAATAGGCCTCTTTCTGCACGCCGCCCGAGTCGGTCAGGATCACGTTGGCCGCCTGCTCAAGGGCAACCATGTCCAGGAACGGCAACGGGTCTACCACCTTGATGGTGCTCAGGTGATGTTCCAATGCATGGGTCTTGAGCAGGTTGCGCGTACGTGGGTGCAGCGGCAGAACGACCGGCATCTGCGCGGCAATGTCGGCCAGAGCAGCCATGATTTCACCCAGGCGCTGAGGATCGTCGGTGTTTTCAGCACGATGGCATGTCGCCAGCGCAAAAGCCCCCTCCTTCAAGCCCAGCTGCGCCATGACCTGGCTTTGCGCCTTGGCGCGCTCGCGGTAGAACAGCGCCACGTCGTACATGACGTCGCCGACGTTGTGCACCCCTTCGCGGAGCCCTTCCTTGGCCAGGTTATCGACGGCCAGGGCCGTGGGGCACAGCAGCAGCGTCGACACCCGGTCGGACAGGATACGGTTGACCTCTTCCGGCATGCGCATATTGAACGAGCGCAACCCTGCCTCGACATGGGCGACGGGAATGTGCAGCTTCGCTGCCGCCAGCGCGCCCGCCAATGTCGAGTTGGTATCACCGTAGATCAACACCCAATCCGGTTTTTCCTCAAGGAGGATCTGCTCGATCCCTTCAAGCATCCGCCCCGTCATCACGCCATGGGTCCCACCGGACACTTCAAGGTTGTACTTGGGTGCCGGGATCTCCAGTTCGTCGAAGAAAACCTGGGACATGTTCGGGTCGTAATGCTGCCCGGTGTGCACCATGACTTCCACCAGGCGTTCCGGATGCTTGAGGATTTCCCGGGAAACCGCCGCGGCCTTGATGAATTGTGGACGAGCGCCAACGATGGTTACGATCTTGCAGGTCATACGCGAAGGCTCTCTTTCAAGGTGTCGACAATAAGGCGCTGGGAAGGCTCATCGAGGTAGGGGTGCATGGGCAGGCTCATGACGCGGGCGGCGATCGCATCGCCGACCGGCAGGTGTGCCTGCTCGTCCCGGACCGCGGGTTGGCGATTCAGGGGGATGGGATAATGCACGGCCGTAGGGATGCCGGCACTCGCCAGGTGTTTCTGGACAGCATCGCGCGAAGCCACTTGCACCGTGTACTGGGCCCAAGCACTCTGGCTGGTCGCCGCCACGAACGGAGCGGCGATGTCGGCCTGCTCCAGCAATCGGGCATAACGTTGCGCGACGTCCTCGCGCTGACGCAGCTCGGTCTCGAACACGTCCAGCTTGGGCAGCATGATCGCCGCCTGCAGCGTGTCCAACCGGCTGTTCACGCCGACGCGAACATGGTGGTAACGACGGTCCTGGCCATGCCGGGCAATCTGCCGCAGCACCTTGGCCAGGTTCTCATCGTTGGTGAACATCGCACCGCCATCGCCGTAGCAGCCCAAGGGCTTGCTCGGGAAAAAACTGGTGCAGCCAATGGTGCTCAGGTTGCAGGAGCGCTTGCCTTTATAAAGCCCGCCGAAGCTTTGCGCGCCATCCTCGATCACCGGGATGCCATGCCGGGCTGCGATGGCATTGATCGCGTCGAAGTCGGCGCACTGGCCGTACAGCGAGACCGGGATAATCGCTTTCGTTTTCGGCGTAATGGCCGCTTCCAGCAGCGCGGGATCCAGGTTGTAGGTCTTGGCGTCGACATCGACGTAGACCGGCTTCGCTCCAAGCAAGGCAACGGTCTCGGCCGTGGCGATATAGGAAAATCCCGGAGTGATGACCTCATCGCCCGGGCCAATGCCGAGCGCCATCTGCGCGATCTGCAGGGCATCGGTCCCATTGGCGACGCTGATGCAGTATTTGGCGCCGGTAAAGGCTGCCAGGCGCTCTTCAAGCTCATTCACTTCAGGGCCAAGGATGTATTGCCCATGGGCCATGACACGCTGGACAGCCGCGTCGATTTGCACCTTGATCAGCGCCTGCTGAGCCTTGAGGTCAATGAACTCGATCACTGCTTGTTCTCCTTTTTAAGCACATTCCCACTGAGCACATACGTGGCCCCGGAATGGGCGCACGGCGCAGAGCCTTCTCCGCTCAACGGCAAGTCCAGCTGCTCGCCGAACTCGCTCATCCAACCGATCTGCCGGGCAGGGACACCGACCATCAGGGCATAGGCGGGTACATCACGATTGATCACCGCACCGGCTCCCACGAAAGCGTAATCGCCAATGGTCACACCGCAGACAATCGTGCAGTTGGCTCCCAGCGTCGCGCCCTTCTTGACCAGGGTGTCGCGGTATTCGTTTTTTCGCTCAATGAGCGAACGGGGGTTGTAGACGTTGGTGAACACCATGCTCGGTCCACAAAAAACGCCCTCTTCAAGGGTGACGTTATCGTAGACGGAAACATTGTTCTGGATCTTGCAGTGGTCGCCGATCACCACCTTGTTTCCGACAAACACATTCTGGCCAAGCGAAACGCCGCGACCGATGCGCGCGCCACCGCAGACGTGGACAAAGTGCCAGATACGGGATTGCTCGCCGATCTGGGCGCCATCATCGATGATCGCACTGGGATGCTGGTAGTAGTTCACGTTTGAGTCCTGATGTACGTCATGGTACGCATATACAAAAACAGCGGGTTACCGCAATGCTGGCAACCTGCTGTTTCATGTTGCCACCATGTTCCCTGGGCTTACTTCAGCCCTGCTACGAACGGGTGACCTTCGCCTTCTTGGGCGCGAGTCGGGGTCAAGGTGCGAATGGTCTCCACCGTTTCAACACAGTGCCGCGCATCTTCGATGCCGTAGCCTTTGCCATCCAGGACCGCCTGGTAGCTGACCGTGTGCAGGTCGGTGAAGCCTTCGGAGAACTCGATTTCCTCGCCATCACACGTAATGGAGCGGTACGTCGGTTTCTTGCCCTTCACGGACGCCGGCAGGTCATCGGCGTCGATGGAAAGGAACCAACGCACACGGGCATTTTCGTATTCCAGATAGCCAGCCGCCTTGAAATCGTTGGCGTAGTGAACGACGTTACGCTGCAATTTGCCGAAGATGAAATGCAGCATGTCGTAGAAGTGCACGCCAATGTTGGTGGCAACGCCGAACGACTTGCGAGGGTCGCCTTTCCAGCTTTCCATGTACCACCGGCCCCGGCTGGTGATGTAGGTCAGGTCGACCTCATGCTTGTGGGCGCGCTTTTCGACCTGGACCCGATTTTTCAGGTCGATGATGGCCTGGTGATGACGCAGTTGCAGGATGTTCCACAGGCGCTTGCCCGTCTCCCGCTCGGTCAGGCTCAGGTCGTCGAGCATGGCGGTGGTCGGCACCAGCGGCTTTTCGCAGATCACGTCGCAGCCCAGGCGCAGCCCCGCGGTGATATGCGGATGATGCAGGTAGTTGGGGGAGCAGATCGAAACGAAATCCAGCGCCGTGGCAGGATCGCGCTTGAGCCGCCAGGCGTAGTCATAAAAGCGCTCGAATTCTGTGAAGAACTCGCTTTGTGGCGACAGGCTATCGATGATCCCGACCGAATCATTGATGTCGTAGGCGCAGACCAACTCGTGACCGGTGTCTTTGATAGCGCGCATATGGCGCGGGGCGATATAGCCGGCAGCACCGATAAGAGCAAAACGTTTCATGGAAAGACCTCAAAAAAGGGGTATTGCCTCGAAGCGGGACCGGCAGGCGCGGCGAGCGCAAGCCCGCTTCCTGCTGGTCCGACCCTGTAGACCGGCTGTCAGGCCTTGATGATGTGTGCCGCGGGCGTACGGTACTTGCCACGGCTGTCAACGATCAGGCGAGCGGCGTCCTTGATCAGCTCGTAGTCGAACTTCTCATGGTCTGTGGCGAGAATCACTGCGTCGAACGACGCCAGGTTATCCGCCGTGAGCGGCTCACTCGACAGCGTGAAATGGTGCTCACGCATCTTGGGGAATACCGGGACGTGCGGGTCGCTGTAGGCAACGACGGCGCCCTTGGCTTCGAGCAGCTCCATGATTTCGACCGATGGCGACTCGCGCATATCATCGACGTTCTTCTTGTAGGCAATCCCCAGGACCAGCACTCGGCTGCCTTTGAGGGCCTTGCCTTCGTTGTTCAATCCGTCCATCAACTTGCCGACCACATACTCCGGCATGGCCTGGTTGACTTCGCCGGAAAGCTCGATGAAGCGCGTATGCAGGCCATACTCGCGAGCCTTCCACGTCAGGTAGAACGGGTCGATCGGGATGCAATGGCCGCCCAACCCGGGCCCAGGATAATACGCGGTAAAACCGAAGGGCTTGGTGGCCGCGGCGTCAACCACTTCGAAGATGTCGATGCCCATGCGATCGGCCACGACCTTCATCTCGTTCACCAGACCGATGTTCACCGCGCGATGGATATTCTCCAGCAGCTTGGTCATCTCGGCGGCTTTGGTGGAACTGACCGTCACGACCTGGTCGATGGCCTGCTCGTAAAGGGCGATACCGACCTGGAGGCAGTTAGGTGTGTGGCCACCGATGACCTTGGGAATGGTACGGGTTTCAAAATCGGGATTGCCCGGGTCTTCTCGTTCGGGGGAGTAGACCAGGAAGATGTCTTCGCCAGTGACCAGGTTGCCTTCCTCGACGCGAGGCAGGAGCTCTTCCTCGGTGGTGCCCGGGTAAGTGGTGCTTTCCAGCGAAACCACCTGACCGGCGCGCAGATAAGGCTTGATGGCGTCGGTGGTGTTGATCACGAAGCTCATGTCCGGCTCGCGATATTTGTTCAGCGGCGTCGGCACGCACAGAATGAGCGCATCACATTCGCTGACCTTGCTGAAATCGCTCGTCGCCATGAAGCCCGTCGCCCGTGCTTGGGCGATATGGCTGCTGGCAATGTGCTCAATGTAGCTCTGGCCCGCATTGAGTTTGGCCACTTTATCGGTATCGATATCGATTCCCAGGACGCGGAAACCGATAGCGTTGTAGCGAAGCATCAACGGCAATCCGACGTAACCCAGGCCTACGATCCCGATTACCGCATCCTTACTCTTGAATTTAGCAATACTTGCTTCGACCACACCCATCTACCCAACCACTCCCAACAAAATGAAGAACTCCATATGTACGACATGTTACCAAGGCGTGGCCGCCTGCTCATAGGACAAATCCCGATCTTTGCAAAAGTCAGGAAAATTCCTACGATCTGGTCGCACACGATCAGCGCCGCGGTTCGCCCCTCAATGCGCGGGTGAACGGCGGCGGATCAAAGGTTCTCGGGGCGACGAACGGTAATAAAGGGTGGCCGTTTTTTGCACGGAGGGCGCAGATCGCCCGCGCCGCTATTTTTTCTTGCGCGGCCCGGTGTTGAACACCGGCACTTTACGCACAGGCTTGACCGAAGGCTCCACCGGCGCCGCATCACCGCTGTCCACCCATTTGCCCAGGTTGCGCTTGCCGCCACCGCCGGCGGTTTTCGGTTTCTTCGGCTTTTTCGGTTTCTTGATGACCTGGCCGCTGGCGTCGGTTTCCGGGACCCGGTGTTCCGGCTCGAAATCATGCTCCGTTTGCCGGGGCAGCGTCTGACGAGTCAGGGTTTCGATGGCTGACAGCAGATTCACTTCGTCGGCGCAGACCAGGGAAATCGCTTGCCCGGTCGAGCCCGCCCGACCGGTACGGCCAATGCGATGGATGTAGTCCTCGGCCACGATCGGCAGGTCGAAATTCACCACCAACGGCAAATCCTCGATATCCAGGCCACGGGCGGCGACGTCGGTGGCGACCAGGATCTGCACCTCCCCCACTTTGAAACGGTCCAGTGCACGCTGGCGCGTGGCCTGGGGCTTGTCGCCGTGGATGCCATCGGCGTTGACGCCCAGGCCCTGGAGTTTTTCCACCAATGCATCGACCCTGTTACGGGTCTTGGCGAACACCAGCACCTGCTTCCACTTGTCCTTGCGCATCAGGTGCACGAACAGTTCCGGCTTGCGCTTCTTGTCCACCGTCACCACCCATTGCTTGACGGTGTTGGCAGCCACGTTGCGCGGGCTCACTTCGATGCTCAGTGGGTCGTTGAGCATCTGCTCGGCCAGCAAACGGATCGCGTCGGAAAAGGTCGCCGAGAACAGCAACGTCTGGCGCTTCTTCGGCAGCGCCCGGTAGATATTCGCCAATTCCTCGGAGAAGCCCAGGTCGAGCATGCGGTCGGCTTCGTCCAGCACCAGGGTTTGCAGCTGGTTGAACTTCAGCGCGTTCTGGCGGAACAGGTCGAGCAGGCGCCCCGGCGTGGCGACCAGCAGGTCGACGCCTTTGCGCAGCTTCATCATCTGCGGGTTGATGCTGACGCCGCCGTACACCGCATAGGTGCTCAACGGCAGGTTCTGCGCGTACTCACGCACACTTTCATGGACCTGCTCGGCCAGTTCGCGGGTCGGCACCAGGATCAGCGCCCGCACCGAGTTGGCCGCCACTTTCGGTCCTTCGGTGGTCAGCAACTGCAACAGCGGCACGGCGAAACCGGCGGTCTTGCCGGTGCCGGTCTGGGCCGCGGCCATCAGGTCACGACCGGCCAGCACCGCCGGCATGGCCTGGGCCTGCACCGGGGTCGGGGTCTGGTAGCCGAGCGTGTCGAGGGCGCGCAGCAAGGGTTCGATCAGGCCAAGGGAGGCGAAAGTCATGGAAATACCGTAGGAAAAGTCAGCGCATGGTGTGCAATGCGCGGCAGTTTACCTCAATTCAGGATTCGACCGGCGCAGGCTTGGGCTTGCGCCACTGGGGCAGCCCGATCAGCACCACGGCGCTGATGATCACCAGCATCGCCAAGGCCTCTTCAATGCCGATGGTCTCGCCGGCAAACACGATGCCCAGTAACACCGCCACCGCCGGGTTGACGTAGGCGTAGCTGGTGGCCGCCGCCGGACGGACATGCTTGAGCAGGTACATGTAGGCGTTGAAGGCGATGATCGAACCGAAGAAGGTCAGGTAGGCCAACGCGAACCAGCCTTCGAACGGCGGTACGCGCTCCAGGTGCTCACCACTGACGAAGCTGCCGATCAGCAGCACCACGCCGCCCACCAGCATTTCAACGGCGCTGGCCATTGCTCCCGCCGGCAGCGGCACGTGTTTGCTCAGCACCGAGCCAAAGGCCCAGGACGCGGCCGCGAACAACAGCAAGGTCGCCCCCAACGGACTCGATTGCAGGTTGGAACCCAGGTTGAGCATGGCGATGCCAATCAAGCCGAGCACGATGCCGGCCCATTCCAGACGAGTATTACGCGCGCCCCAGAAATATCCGCAGAGCAAGGTGAACAACGGCACCGTGGCCACGGCCAGGGCCGCTACCCCGGACGCCACGCCCGAGTGCTCGGCCACGCTGACCGCGCCGTTGCCAAAGCTGAGCAGCAACACGCCGATGAGGGCCCCGGCCTTCCACTGCGCCCAGGTCGGCGCCGGTGCCCCGCGCCAGCGCAAAAAACCGTACATCAACGACCCGGCCAACACAAAGCGAATACCCGCCAAGAGCAGCGGCGGCCAATGCTCGACGCCGAGGCGGATCACCAGGTAGGTCGACCCCCAGATGACATACAAGGCGAAAAAGGCAGCGATCAGTGGCAGAGGAAAACGGCGTAGGCCCGGCATGGTCAGCTCGAAGTCAGGACAAGGAGAGCCGCTATTCTAGAAAGGCGACGAGCGGAAAATAAGCTACAAAACCTGTTTATCGCAGCCATACACTTTTCAAAACAAGGAGATCGACGCTATAAACCATGCTTTCGAAAGTCATCTCAGTTGGACCCCCTCCCCGTGGATAAATACGACCGCATGTTGCTCGCCGCCCTGCTGGAAAACGGCCGGGCTTCCTACGCCGACCTGGCCCGCAAAGTGAACCTGTCGGCGCCGGCCGTGGCCGAGCGCGTCAGCAAGCTGGAGGCCAGCGGGGTGATCACCGGCTATCAGGCCAAGGTCGACATGGCGAAGATCGGCCTGCCGGTGCAGTGCGTGATCGAACTGCGGATGAACCAGCACGGCAACCAGAAGGCATACGACGACTTGTGCAAGATCCCCCAACTGACCGAATGCCACCGGGTAACCGGCGACCCCTGCGTGATCATGCAGGCAGCAGTGGGCTCGATGCCGGAGCTGGAAGCACTGATCAACCGCATCGCCAAGTTCGGCTTCAGCAAGACCTCGATCGTGCTGTCCAGCGCCATTGAAAAGCGTGTGCCACTGGGGCAGTTGGAAGGCAACGGGAAATAAGGATCAAGCCCGCTCCCACAAGGGTTCTGTGGTGTGTTCAGAATCCGCGATGGCGCTTGAGATGCTCATTGATCTTGGCCGCCGGCACTTTCTGCAAGCGGCACAACAGATCATGGGACAACGTCTGCAACCCATGCTTTTGTCGCAGCTCCGAGGCCAGGTGCGCGGTGAGGTTGGCGGCCATTTCGGCGTCGGCCATGGCCCGGTGCGCCTGGCCGGTGTGGGGCAGGCCGGCGAAGGTGTTGAGTGTGCCGAGCTTGTGGTTCGGCGCAGCCGGCATCAGGCGCCGGGCCAGCAGCAACGAGCAGGCGAAGTTCTGCAGGCGGGTGCGCTTGATTCGTCCCAGTTCGAAGTCCCAGAACTTCTGGTCGAAGGCGGCGTTATGAGCCAGCAGCGGCGTGATGCCGACAAACTCATTGACCTCGTTCATCACCTTCTCGGCCGGCGGGGCGCTGCGCAGCATGGCGTTGCTGATGCCGGTCAGTTGCTCGATGAAGGCCGGAACGCGCACACCGGCATTCATCAGGCTCTGGTAACGGTCGACAATCCGGCCCTGCTCGAGGATCACCACGGCAATCTCGGTGGCCCGGCAACTGCTGCTGGGGGTGATGCCGGTGGTTTCAAAGTCGATGACTGCGATGCGTTCCAAACCTGCTGAACTCCGTAAAAATCAATTCTTGAGCAACAACGCGCCTTCGATGGGCACGTAGCGGCTGGCGGCGCGGATCAACGAGTTGGCGGTCAGCCCCGGCACGCCATAGGCCACCGCCTGCACGCCATGCTTGCTGATGATGCGTTCGAGCAGCATGTCGAAATCGCCATCGCCGGAGGCCAGCACCACTTCATCGACATGGTCGGCGGCGTCCATGATGTCCAGCGTGATGCCCACGTCCCAATCGCCCTTGGCCGAGCCGTCGCTGCGCTGGATGTAGGGCTTGAGCTTCACGGTGAAGCCCAGGTTGCGCAGGATCTGCTGGAACTGCTGCTGCTTGCTGTCGCCACGGTCGATCGCATAGGCATAGGCCTCGACGATCTGCCCCTGCTTGCTGACATCGGCCCACAGCGCGGCGTAGTTGAAGTGACAACCGTAGGCCTGGCGCACCGTGTAGTAGAGGTTCTGGACATCGGCGAACACTGCAATTTTCTTCACCGCGTTTCCTCTTGGCTGCACAAGCGCAGGCCATCTGGCCCGAAAAGTCGCCAGTATGCCAGCCAAGGGGAATGTTCCGCGAATAATCGGCCCGAGGCGCCAGGGCGCCCCGGACGAATGGCAGGTCAGACGAAGGAGTCGTCGTCGCCGAAGAAGGATCCGTCGTCGCTGTAGTCGGCGTCGCTGAAACCATCCGAATCGTTGCCATAGGCCTGGTTATCGGCCACGTGCTGGTCATCGCCCCAGCCGTTGTCACCGGTGTCATTGACCGGTTGAGCGGGCTCTTCCTTGATGACCTCGACGATCTCCTGGGGTTGCTGGCCGCTGTGAAACAAGCTGCTGATGCCTTGGGCCAGCATGACGCCACCGGCTACGCCCGCAGCGGTTTTCAGCGCGCCACCGAGGAAACTGCTGGCTGCCGGGGCCTGCTGTTGCGGGGCACCGTAGCCCGAAGGCGGCGCGCTGAAGCCCTGTTGGGGCGGGGCCGAATTGAACGAAGGCCGCCCCGGTTCACGCCAGCCGCCGGAGACCGGAGCGCTTGGAGCAGGTGCAGGGCGTGAGTCCCGGTTGCTGCCGCCAAAAATACTCGACAGAAAACCACCGCCGCCACTGCTTGATGCCGGCGCCTGGCTCCGGGCCTGCTGCAGCTCGGCCTGCAATTGCTCGACTTGCTGGGCGAGCTGCCGGTTCTGCTCATCCAGACGCTTGATCGCGGCCTCCTGCACCAGAATCGCCTGGGCCATGAAATAGCCCGCGGCGGGCTGGCTCGCCAGGTGTTCCTTGATCCGCGCCTCGGCCTGGGCGTCGCGCGGGGCTGAATCCTTTTCGGCCTGTTGCAGCCGTGAAAACAGTCCATCGATCAGGGTTTGTTCTTCGCTGTTCATGGCGACCTCATCAGATTGCCGGGTAGAAAACCATTCCGATCACACGACCGGTGCCCATCAGTAATGGGGCTGGCCTGGACGGTTTCAACGGTCTTTACCAGATGTTTACGTTTGCTTGTGCGGGCACCTGATCGGTTAAAGTGTCGGACCGCTTTTAGACCTGCGATGCGACCATGAATCCGTTTGACGTGCTGCGCGACTCTCTGTATTTCTTCAAGCGCCATCTGGGCCGGATCGCCCAGCTTTGCCTGCCCTTGGTCATACTCGAGGCCCTGCTGCAGCAAGGCGTGGACAGCGCCGTCGGCCCGGAAGGCTTTCCCGGCTACAGCGTGATCGTCGGGCTGCTGGTGTACCCGCTCTACACCGCCGCGCTGATTCTGTTTCTCGACGCCCGCAGCCGCGGCGAGACGCCACGCCCGCGCGACCTGCTCGCCACGGCACTGACCCTGTGGCCACGCTTTGCCTTGTTGACCGCCCTCAACACGCTGCTGATCCTGGTGGGCATTACCTTGTACTTCCTGCCGGGCCTGTGGCTGATGGTGACCCTGGCCTTCAGCGAATACCTGCTGGTACTCAGGGGCCTCACGCCGCTGGCCGCCATGAAGGAAAGCCTGGCCATGAGCCGCGGCAATTTCTGGCGGATCCTGACCTGCATTCTCTGTGTGATGGCGCCGCTGTGGTTGCTCAAGGGCGCCAGTGTCTCGGCGTATCCGGGCCCCCTGAACCCGGTTATCAGCCTGTTGATCGACAGCGTCCACAGCTTCCTGCAACTGTTCACCAGCGTGGTGTTGTTCCGCATCTTCATGCTGCTCGAAGCAAGGCCCGAGAACCGCTGAGCCACGCGGCGCAAGTCCCGGGCTTGGGCTTGGGAACCGCTCTCGGTTATGCTCGGGCTCACTTTTGCGTTCGCCCATAAGCTGAGCCATGACCCGTCTACTGCGCTATACCCTGCTGGGCCTGCTGTCGATCCTGTGCCTGGCCGCCCTGGCGATCTACGGTTCGACCTGGCGCCCACACCCCCGGGAAACCCTGCCGGTCAGTTGCGCCGCCAACGCAGCGCCACTGATGCCCGGCCAGGCCTTGAAGGTGATGACCTGGAACGTGCAGTTCCTGGCCGGCAAGCGCTACGTGTTCTGGCACGACCTGGCCCAGGGCGACGACGAAAGCCCGACCCTGGAAGACATGGCCTTCAGCCTCGATGAAGTGGCACGGGTCATTCGCGACGAGCAACCGGACATCGTCCTGCTCCAGGAACTGGACCATGGCGCCAAGGCCAGCGACTACCAGGATCAGCTCAAGCTGTTGCAGGAACGCCTGGCCGATCTCTACCCCTGCGCCACCAGCGCCTTCGACTGGAAGGCCGAGTTCATCCCCGACCCGCATATCTTCGGCAGTGTCGGTCGACAACTGGCGACGCTGAGCCGCTATCGCATCGACCACGCCGAACGGGTGCAACTGCCGGTGGCCGATGCCAACTTCATCAGTCGCCAGTTCCAACCCAAGAACGCCCTGCTGGTGAGCTACCTGGCGCTCAAGGACGGTGGTCGCCTGGCAGTACTCAACACCCACCTGGAACGGGCCACCGAACCGGACGAGACCTTGCCCCGGCAAGTGGCCGCCGTGGCCAGGGCCTTGGACAAACTCGAATCGTCCGGCACGCCGTGGCTGATCGGCGGCGATTTCAACCTGCTGCCCCTCGGCCAGTACCGACGCCTGCCGGTAGAACAGCGCACGCCCTACTCCGCCGACAGCGCCCTGCACCTGCTGTGGGACAAGTACCCGATGATCCCCACCAACAACGAAGCCAGCGGCATCGACCGCGAGCACTGGTTGACCCACTACCCGAACGACCCGGGCCTCAACGGCCCCGACCGCACCGTCGACTACCTGTTCTACAGCCCGCGGATCAAGCGGGTCGAAGCCCAGGTACGCCAGGACGACACGTTGCGGATATCGGACCATCTGCCGGTGATTGCACGGTTTCTGTTGCCGACCGCCCCCTAGCCACTCCGCCAGCCCTGACAGCCGCCCATGGAATGCACGCCCCACTGATCGGACTCACCTGGAGAACTCACCATGACCGTCATCGCGCTGATCAACCCTGAGCACGACCCCCACTTGATCGCCGATTGCCTGATCAGCGCCGACGGGCCGGACAAGCGCCAATCAATGTCTGTCTGGGTGCCTTCGCTGGGGCTGATACCGACTGACTGGCATGACCAGGACGGGCCGTTCCATATCGCCCGCATGGGGCGTAAAACCTACCTCCTGCCGAACCACAGCGGCATGCTCGCCTTTGCCGGGGATTGCCGGTCGGCCTATGAATTCTGGGTGGCGTTATCACAATCCATCGAGATCAAGCTCGGCTATCAACCCGACGCGCTGATTGAGGCGGCCATGATCGATCAGGTCCTGATGAGCATGGGCGCGACCGCGAGCGCCTTCCACATGCTGGGCGTGCTGCTGGATGGACAAGGCGGCCGGCGCGCCTATGTCCACCGCCCCGAAGCCACGGTGACCACCGAGCACTTTGGCACCTGCTACCTGGCCGGCTCTGGGACGCACCACCTCAAAAGCAAGATTCAAACCGAAGACCAACGCTTCACGTCCATCCAGCATTGGGACTGGGCACACATTTCGCCGACTGAAGAACTGGCGGAGTCCGTGTGTTCCGACATGCTCTACTACGAATCCGACATCAACAACGGGCGCAGGCCCAACACCCCTATCCATGACAGGTTCGGTGGCTTCTACGAATGGTATGGCATCGCAGCGGCCGGGATAAAAACCATGCCGCCCAGAATCGACCTGAACATCCTCGTCAAGGACGATTGCCTGTACCTGACCCGGCTGCATTTTTGCGAAACCGTTCACCCGCCCGCCGGCGATCCTCTCTTCAAAGGCTCGCAGATCATCCTGAAGGTCCTGACGTTCTGCCTGCGCACCCAGGCCTTCGACCCGCAGAGGCTGTTCGACAACCTGACATTCACTTTCGAGCGGGCGGACGGGGTGCTCATCGAGCGCTTCTTCAACCATTACGACAGGCAGGCCGGTTCACCGCTGTCGGACCCCAGGATTTCAGGAGCCGTCCCGGCGGACGTCCTGCAAAAGGATTTTGGCGATGGCTTGTCCGTCAAGAGAGTGCGCCTGACGGTCTCGATCAACGGCTATGCGGTGGCAAAAGGGGTGACCGAAAGCGACGAATCGCTCGCCTCAGCCAGGCTCCAATACACCAACGGCCAACTCTCGGTGACCTTCTCCGAGAAAATAGGCCTCTTGATTGCAGACATCGTGGAAAGGCACCTGCGCCAGCCGCCTGCCGCGAAGCCTGCTTGAATCCAACGCCGACGCATCGTCAGGCCTTGCGCGGCTTGGCCCGCGCCGTCGCCTCCGCCACCAGCGGATCGTCAGGCCAGTAATGCTTGGGGTAACGGCCCTTGAGGTCTTTCTTCACCTCGGCGTAGGTGCTGCGCCAGAAGTTCGCCAGGTCCTGGGTGACCTGCACCGGCCGGCGCGCCGGTGACAGCAGGTGCAGCTTGACGACCTGGCGGCCACCGGCGATACGCGGGGTGTCCGCCAGGCCGAAGAGTTCCTGCAGGCGCACCGCCAGGATCGGCGGGTGCTCGCTGTAGTCCAGGCGGATCGACGACCCCGAAGGCACGCTCAGATGGTGCGGTGCCAGTTCATCCAAGCGTTGCGGCAGCGGCCAGGGCAACCGGTTGTGGACGATACTCGAGAGGTCCAGGTTGGCAAAATGACTGAGGCGCGACACCCGTCCCAGGTACGGCATCAGCCAGTCTTCGAGGCTGTCCAGCAATGCCCCGTCGCTGACGTCCGGCCATTCGCTCTCGCCCTTGGCCTCCAGGTCGAGCCGGCGCAACAGCGCCACCCGCGCCTGCCACTGGCGCAGTTCCGGGGTCCAGGGCAACAGTTCCAGGCCCTTGCGCCGCACCAGGTTCACCAACGCCTGACTGCGCGCCGCCTCGTCCAGGCCGGTCAGCGGCTCGCGACTGAGCACCAGTTCGCCGACCTTGCGCTGGCGCTCGGCACGCAGCACGCCTTCGCGCTCGTCCCAGTCCAGTTGATCCACGGTGCGCACCTGCTCGGCCAGCACCGAGTCAAACAGCGCCGGGTCAATATCCGTCGCCAGGTAGATCCGTTCTTCGCGCTGGCCCTGGCGGCTGCCCAGGTCGGCGACCACCAGCCACGCGTGTTTCATCAGGCTGTCGGCCTCGGCGAACTGTGCCGCGCGGCCGTTGGCCAAGCGATATTCCGCGCCGCCGGGCCGCCGCTGTTGCGCGACGCGGTCCGGATAGGCCAGCGCCAGCAAGGCGCCGAGCCAGCGTGGGTGATCGGGATCGGCGACGGCTTGTTCGGCCTTGCCCCGTAAATAGCCGCGATATTGCCGGGCCAGTTGCCGCGCCCGCTGTACGTTGCCCTGGGCACTGCGAGTCGCTCGTTCTTCGCCGGAGAGCAACACCAGGCGACTATGCAAGTCCGCGCCGGCGCCGCGGAGAATATCGCGCTCGCCCAACAGCGCGGCGACGTTGCAGGCCATGTCCGCCAGCCCCAGCGCCTGGCCGCGCAGCAGCAAATGGGCGATACGCGGGTGGGCAGGCAGTTCGGCCATGGCTTGGCCGTGGCGGGTCAATTGTTCGCCCTCCAGCGCGCCCAGTCGTTGCAGCAGGTCCTGGGCCTGGGCATAAGCCGCGGCCGGCGGGCTGTCGAGCCACACCAGTTGCTGCGGCGCCATGCCCCAGCGGCCCAGTTGCAGGGCCAACCCGGCCAGGTCCGCCGAGAGAATCTCCGCGCTGGCGTAGGCGGCCAATTGTTCGTGCTGGTCTTCGGACCACAACCGATAGCACGCCCCCGGCTCCAGGCGCCCCGCCCGGCCGGCCCGCTGGGTGGCGCTGGCGCGGGAGATGCGCTGGGTGTCGAGCCGGGTCATGCCGCTGCCCGGATCGAAACGCGGGACGCGAGCCAGGCCGGCATCGACCACCACCCGCACGCCATTGATGGTCAGGCTGGTCTCGGCAATGTTGGTCGCCAGCACCACTTTGCGCTGGCCCGGCGGCGCGGGGTCGATGGCGGCGCGTTGGGCCGCAAGATCCAGTTCACCGTGCAAGGGACACAGCAAGACATTGCCGCCCTCGCCCAGGGCGTCGGCCAACTGCTGGTGAACCCGGCGGATCTCCGCTTGCCCGGGCAGGAACACCAGCACGCTGCCGGTTTCATCGTGCAGCGCTTCCAGCACGGTCTGCACCAGGCGTGGCTCGATGTACTCGCCCGGCTGGAACGGACGCCCCCAACGCACCGTGACCGGGAACATGCGCCCTTCGCTGCGCAGGATCGGCGCATCGCCCAGCAGCCCGGCCAGGCGCTCGCCTTCGAGGGTGGCGGACATCAGCAAGATCTTCAGCGGCTGGTCGTCGCGAAACAGCTCCCGGCCATTGAGGCTCAAGGCCAGGGCCAGGTCGGCGTCGAGGCTGCGTTCGTGGAACTCATCGAAAATCAGCAGCCCCACGCCTTCCAACGCCGGGTCGTCCTGCAAGCGCCGGGTGAGGATGCCTTCGGTGACCACTTCGATGCGGGTCCTGGGCCCCACCTTGCTGTCCAGGCGGATCCGGTAGCCGACCGTTTCGCCGACCTTTTCCCCCAGCTCGCTGGCCAGGCGCTCGGCCGCTGCCCGGGCGGCCAGGCGCCGCGGTTCGAGCATGAGGATGGTCTGCCCGGCCAGCCAGGGCTCATCCAACAAGGCCAAGGGAACACGGGTGGTTTTACCGGCACCGGGCGGCGCTTCGAGCACGGCTTCATGGCGGGACGCCAAGGCTTGGCGCAGGGCAGGTAAAACTTCATCGATCGGCAAAGAAATCATGCTGGCTCCAAAACAGAGGGCCGAGTATAACGGCGAACTGTTTAGCGTGGTCTGGACTCCAACCAGCAACGCCTTTATCTGCTCAGGAGATTGTGATGCGTATTCCCTTTCGCGTGATCGGCGGCGTCCTGGTCGCCACCCTGCTGACCCAGCTCAGCGCCTGCGGCTCGATCTTCTACCCCGACCGCCGTGGCCAGATCGACGGCAAGATCGACCCGGCGATTGCCGCGCTCGATGCCGTCGGCCTGCTGTTCTACATCATTCCCGGCCTGATCGCGTTCGCGGTGGATTTCGCCACCGGCGCCATTTACTTCGAGCCGGGCAAAAGCGTCCAGATCGAGCCAGAAAAACTCAAGCCGGCCATCAACCCCGATGGCACAGTCAATAACCACGTGTTGCAGGCGATCTTGGAACGCGAACTGGGCCGCAGTTTCCCACTGGACGACCCGCGACTGATCCAGCACAAGGGCAGCGCACAGCAACTGGCCGCGCTCGGTCTCAAGCCCGCCGCATGAAGGGCGCCATTGAAGGAGCGATCGCGCCATGACCACGGCGACTGAACACGCGCGCCTGCTGCGCCTGGCCACCCGTGCCTCGGTGGCCGTGGCGCTGATCCTGGTGATCGCCAAGGCGCTGGCCTGGTGGCTGAGCGGTTCGGTGAGCATGCTCGCCGGCCTGACCGACTCGGCACTGGACGGCGTCACCTCGCTGCTCAATCTGCTGGCGGTGCATTACGCCCTGCGCCCCGCCGACGATGACCATCGCTACGGACACGGCAAGGCCGAATCCCTGGCCGGCATGGCCCAGGCGCTGTTCATCGGCGGCAGTGCCGTATTGATCGCATTGCAGGCCATCGAGCGCCTGAAGCAGCCTGTCCCGGTGGACGCGCCCTGGCTCAGCGTTGGCGTAATCGTGTTTTCCCTGGCGCTGACCGTGGCACTGCTGGCGCTGCAACATCGGGTCATTCGCGCCACCGGCTCCAACGCCGTGCGTGCCGACTCGCTGCACTATCGCTCCGACCTGTTGCTCAACGGCAGCATCCTGATCGCCCTGGTGCTCGCCGGGTTCGGCTGGTACCAACTCGACGCCTGGTTCGGCCTGGGCATTGCCGCCTACATTTTGTGGAGCGCCATCCAGATCGGCCGGGAAAGCTTTGCGGTGCTGATGGATGAAGAACTGCCGCCGGATGTCAGCCAGCACATGCTGGAGCTGGCCTGCGCCGTACCCGGCGTGCTGGGCGCCCATGACCTGCGCACGCGGATCTCGGGCAACCACTGGTTCGTGCAGTTGCACCTGGAACTGCCGGGCGAGTTGACCCTGTCCATCGCCCACGAAATCAGCGACCAGGCCGCCGACGCCATCCATCGCGCCTACCCCAAGGCCGAAGTGCTGGTGCACGCGGACCCGTCGGAAGTGGTCAAGGGCGCGAGGGCCTGATGCGCCGCCTGTGGCGAGGGAGCACACTCCCTCGCCACAAAGGGCGCTGACGCTTCAGTAACTCACCTGGTAACCACGGCTGCTCAGGCAACTGCCCTGGGCCTGTCGGTAGGTCTGCACCACCTCCGGAGCCGGAGGATAAGTGTAGTTGCGCGGGTCGAAACCACTCTGCTGCACCGCCCAGCGATAACAGTCGTAGCCGTCCTGGTTGACCTGCTCGGGTGACTGGCCGTTGGCCGGATACGCCACCACGTCGTAGCTGTTGCCCTGGGGTTGAGGCTGCGGGTTGGCCACCGGCGGCTCGACCACGACGTAATCCCGGGTGTTGGCCTCATAGACGTAATAGGCGCCGGCGGCGAGAAAGAACAGCGAACTGCCGATCCACACTTCCCTGGCGTAGTCAGGCAGGTAACGGGTACGGATGCCCCGTGGCGGTTCGACCACGATATAGCGTGGCCCCTGGGGACGGTACCAATAGCCGCCCGAATAGAAGTAATCCTGGCCGCGATAGGGCACGCGGTAGTTGCGATCCGGGAAACGGTCGATCACGTACCCCGGGCGATATTGCGGACCTGGGCCCCAGCCATTGCCGTGCCCGTCCGGGCGACCGGGCCAATGCTGTTCAGGGCGGTTGTCATGGCTTGGACGTGGCCCGCCGTTGGGATAGCCATCGCCGCGACGCGGGATATCGCGGTAATACCCCGGTTGCGGTTCACGGGTCTGGTTCACGCTGTCGGGTCGCCCCTGGATCGGCAAGTTATTGCCCGGCGGCGACGGCGGCCGGCCGTAGCCATTGGGGTCACGGGGACCTCGATCATAGGAGGGGCCGCCCTGGCGCTGGGCACCCGGCTCGAACTGCCGGCTGTTGTCGCCTCGGATGATCTCGTTGTTCCGGGGCCGGGGTTGCTCGATGTGGCCCTGGTCGTTGCCGCCGCGCGGATCGTAGCCGCGGCCGCCGTCCGGGCCTCCGCGGTTTTGCTGATCATCGGCCATTCCCTGCGCACTGACACTTGCCCACAACAGACCAACACCTGCCAAACGCCAGATGCGCGACTTCATGTTATTCCTCACGACGGTTCAGGGCCTGATGATAAGACTGGGAAACCCCAGGCCGGTTCTGCGACAGGTTATCAGCCACAGGCTTTATTTAGCAGGCATTTGCCGCTCTGCCCCCGGGGTTTAAGATACCCGCTGATTTCGTCGACGACAGGAACGGTTCTATTCGCCGAAAGCGCCAGCCGGCGTCCGCCGCAGCGAACTATCAAGGGAGTGAAGGTATGTCAGTTTCATCCGCACGAGAACGAGCCCCCGTCATACAGGCCTTCGTGTTGGAGATTAGGTTTGTTGCTTTGGCGCTGTTACTCACGGCCTTGTGGGGCTGCGGGCGCACACCGCTGGTGCATGAAGATGATCGGCGGCTAAGCCGGATGCTGTGTGAAGTCGGGGAGCAAAGGGTCACCTTGAGCCCACGCTTCTCCTATGACTTGCCAGGGCCATTGCGGCACACGCCGTGCGGCACGGTCAAAAGCGGCTTCAACTATGACAAGGTCCGCGACATTCAGTCGGCGAGTGCCAGCGGCAGCTATCGCTCCAACGACCTCGTCGTGCTGGCCTCATCGCGCTGGATCACCGTTGAAGGCCTACTCGATGGCAAGGACGAAGGAGCGCTCTATGCTCCTGAACAGTTCCTGCAAAACAAACTCGCCCTGATGGACCTTACCCCAAGCAAGGCACGCCCCGAAGAGATCGAGTGGGTCACCCGGCAAGGCATGCGATGCCTGCGCTTCTACGACATATGGCACAGCCCGACGGATACCTGGGAAGAGGACGTCACCTACTGGTGCTGGGAAAACCAGAGCGGCCTGAAACAGCCGTTCTCGGTCAGCGCCGGCCAACGCTTGCCCGAAGGCACCAAGGGCTATGACCTGGATCAGGCCTTTATCCTGCCACTCTTCCAGAGCCTGAAAATCAATCGCCTGTCCGATGCCGCCCTGGCCGAGGCTGAGGAAAAAATCAAAGCCGCCTGCGCCCACGTCAAATCCCGCTATGACCAGCACCTCAATTGGGGTGCCGATTACCCGGACAAACGCCTGACCCGCCAGCGCCTGCGCTCCTGCGGCTATGACGCCCCCTAGCCAAAACAGAATCTGCGCTCAATAAAAAAGGGAGGCCCGTCGGCCTCCCCTTGAGAATCTAGTCCGTGCTCGACGCTTTTGACGTCGGCTCACCTCACGCCGTCTTCTGGACAGTGTGCAGCTCGGGGGTCTGCCAGTCACCGGTGGGTGCTGCGACCGCAGCCGGCCGGATTGGGCGGGCTGCACTGGACTGTTTGTCCGAGCAGTGATCTTGGTGATAAGGATAGGCCTGGGGCGCCGACAGATGATTGCGAATATTGCTCAAATAAACATGGCTTGCGCAATTTTTAGCCCTGGATAGATAATATTCCGCAATTATCCAGATAAAGGCCCGACCGATGAGCAAACTCGACCGATACGACCTGAGTATTCTGGCGGAATTGCAGCGCGATGCACGCATCTCCAATCAGGAACTGGCCGAGCGCATCGGCCTGTCGCCCTCGCCCTGCTCGCGGCGGGTCAAGCAATTGGAAGACGACGGCTACATCACCCGCCAGGTCGCCCTGCTCGACCGCAAGATGCTCGGTCTGAGCCTGACGGCCTATGTGCTGATCGGCATGGATCGCCACACCCCCGAACGTTTCGAAAACTTCGAAGCGGCGATCCGCAACCTGCCCCAGGTGCTGGAATGCAGCCTAGTGACCGGCATGGACGCGGACTACCAGCTCAAGGTGGTGGTGCCGGACATGGACCACTACCAGAAACTGCTGCTGGGGCACCTGACCCGGATCGATGGCGTCACCAGCGTGCGGTCAAGCTTCGTGCTGAACCAGGTACTCAACAGCACCGAGCTGCCGTTGACTCACCTGCGCAGCTGACCGCTTTTGTGGCGGGGGAGCTTGCTCCCTCGCCACAACGCGTCAGCCGATGGATAGCTGCGACACACCGCCGCAGGCCAATCCCGCGCCCGCGCCTCATGCCTTATACTCGCCGCGACTTTACAACCCCGCTTACGCCGGAGTGTCCTGATGGATCCTGCTGTTTTCGAAGAGTGGATGATGACCGGCCTGGTCAGCATCCTGATCATTTTCATGGGTTTCATCGTCTGGGACCTGGCGAAAAAATCCAAGGCCGGGCGTTTCGGCTCGTTCATCCTGTTTTTCGTGCTGGGGCTGGGTGTCGCGGCGTTCGTAATCAAGAGCGTGGTGATCGGCCTGATCGAAACCGGGGCGTTATAAGCGCGCCGGCACTTCCTTCCACTGGCCCTGATCGAGCCCTTCGAGGGTCCAGTCACCGATCCTGACCCGCACCAGCCGCAGGGTCGGCAAGCCGACCGCCGCCGTCATGCGGCGCACCTGGCGATTGCGCCCTTCACGGATCACCAGCTCCAGCCAGCTCGTGGGCACGCTGAGGCGAAAACGCACCGGCGGGTTGCGCGGCCACAACGCCGGCTCATCCAACTGGCGAGCCTCGGCCGGCAAGGTCATGCCGTCGTTCAGCTCCACCCCCTCGCGCAAACGCTGCAATTGCTCGGCGCTCGGCTCACCCTCTACTTGCACCCAATAGGTCTTGGCCAGCTTATGCCGGGGGTCGGCGATGCGCGCCTGCAGTTGCCCATCGTTGGTCAACAACAGCAACCCTTCGCTGTCGCGATCCAGCCGCCCGGCCGGGTAGATGCCAGGCACGTCGATAAAGTCCTTGAGCGTCGCCCGCCCTTCACCGTCGCTGAATTGCGTCAGCACGTCGAAGGGTTTGTTGAACAGGATCAGCTTCGGCTCGGCCGGCGGTGCCTTGGCGACACGACGCGGGGCATTGGCTTGAGGCTTCGCGCCAGGGCGACGGGAAGCGGGACGGGGCGGACGGGGCATGGCGAATACAACATCTAACGGTCGGGGCCACCCATGCTAGTGGCCCGACCGTCAAATGACCACCGTCGAATCAGCGGAACGGCGGCTCGTCGAAGCTGCGCAGCTTGCGCGAATGCAGCGAATTGAGTTCGGTGCGCAGCAGGTCCAGCGCCGCGATGCCGATCTTCAAGTGCTGGTTGACCGCTCGCTCGTAGAACGCGTTGGCCGACCCCGGCAGCTTGATCTCACTGTGCAGCGGCTTGTCCGAAACGCACAGCAAGGTGCCGTACGGCACCCGCAGACGATAGCCCTGGGCGGCGATGGTGCCGCTTTCCATGTCCACCGCCACGGCGCGAGACAGGTTGATCAAGGGCCGTTCCTGGGCCCAGCGCAGCTCCCAGTTGCGGTCGTCGTAGGTCAGCACGGTGCCGGTGCGCAGGCGCTTCTTCAGCTCGTCGCCCTTTTCCCCGGTGATGTTCGCCGCGGCCTGCTGGAGCGCCAGTTGCACCTCCGCCAGGGCCGGGATCGGGATATTCGGCGGCACCACTCGGTCGAGGATGCCATCACGGCGCATGTAGGCGTGGGCCAGCACGTAGTCGCCGATGGTCTGGGACTGCCGCAACCCGCCACAGTGGCCGATCATCAGCCAGCAATGCGGGCGCAGCACCGCCAGGTGGTCGGTGATGTTCTTGGCATTGGACGGGCCGACGCCGATGTTCACCAGCGTGACGCCGTGGCCATCGCTGGCCTGCAGGTGATAGGCGGGCATCTGGTAGCGGTGCCAGACCACCCCGGCGGCGATGGCCGAGGCTTCGCTGTGGTCCATGTGCTTGTCGATGATCACGTTGCCCGGCAACACCATGCGCACGAAGCGCGGGTCGCTGCGCAGTTGCTCAAGGCCATGGACGATGAACTGGTCAACATAGCGGTGATAGTTGGTCAGCAGGATCCAGGGCTGTACATGGCGCCAGTCGCTGCCGGTGTAATGCACCAGCCGACGCAGGGAAAAGTCCACCCGGGCGGCATCGAACAGCGCCAGGGGCAGCGGGTCGGTGTTTTCCCAGTCGTAGAGGCCATCGGCGATGCCATCGGTGGCGGCCGACAGATCGGTGCTGGGGAACACCCGCGCCAGCACCGCGGCGGTCACGCCGGAACCGGCCAGCTCATCGCCCTGTTCCACCACGTAGGGATAGGGAATGTTCTGCTCGCTGACGCCCACTTCGACAGTGACGGTGAAGTCGTGCATCAGCGGGACCAACTGCTCCAGCAGGTATTTACGGAACGCGGCCGGATGGGTGACGGTCACGCAGTAGGTGCCCGGCAGCTGGACCTTGGCGTAGGCGCGAGTGGTTTGCGGGACTTCACCGTGGCAGTGGTAGGTCAGGCGCAGGGCGGGGTAGCGAAACAGCGCACGTTGCTCGGCATCCGGCTCGATACGGTCCTTGAGATAACGCATGAGCGCCTGGTTCAGCGCGGTGGTCGCACGCTCGTGCAGGGCCGCCAGACGATCCACGGCTTGTTCGGCGGTTTGAACGACAATAAACGCTTCGGTCACGATCAGCTTCCTGTGTTCTGACTTGCAGGCCCTCATCTTGCCTGCATCGCCGCCCGACGGGAACAGTGGCGTAATGACCGAGCATCACTGCGCCCTCTGTGGGAGCGGGCTTGCTCGCGAAAGCGTCGGCACATTCAGTATCGATGTTGTCTGACACACCGTCTTCGCGAGCAAGCCCGCTCCCACAGGGTTATGTGTTGTGTCTAAAAACCATGCGGGGTGGAGCGCGTCACGATCGCTTCGACATTCAAGCCCCGAGGCAAGGTGCCGTAGGCACGGCCCGCGGCACCCAGGCGGCTGGCGATGAAGGCATCGCTGACGTCGCTGTTGCCCGCTTCGAGCAACAACCTGGCTTGCAGGCCGACGGCAATGTCTTCGGTCAATTGCCGGGCGCGGTACTGAATGTCGTCGGTGTCCTTGAACGCCGCCTGCAACCGACCGATATGGTCCGCCAGGCGCCGGTCGCCGTGTCCGTCACCCAGTTCGTTGAACAGCACCTCCAACACGCCCGGCTCCTTCGACAACGCTCGCAGCACGTCGAGGCACTGCACGTTGCCGGAACCTTCCCACGTCGAGTTGACCGGCGCCTCCCGGTACAGGCGCGGCAGGATGCTGTCCTCGACGTAACCGGCGCCGCCCATGCACTCGGCGGCCTCGTTGATCATCGCCGGGGCGCGCTTGCAGATCCAGTACTTGCCCACGGCCGTCACCAGCCGGGCGAACCGGGCCTCGTGGTCGTCGCTCAAGTGGTCCAGCGCCCGGCCCATGCGCAGGCTCAAGGCCAGCGCGGCCTCGCTTTCCAGCGCCAGGTCGGCCAGTACGTTCTGCATCAGTGGCTGCTCGCTCAACAGCTTGCCGCCGACCTTGCGATGCGCGCAGTGATGGCTGGCCTGGGTCAGCGCCTGGCGCATCAGGGCGCTGGAGCCGACCATGCAATCGAAGCGGGTCATGGCGACCATCTCGATGATCGTCGGCACACCGCGCCCTTCCTCGCCGATCATCCAGGCCAGCGCCCCGCGGAACTCCACTTCGCTGGAAGCATTGGAACAATTGCCCAGTTTGTTCTTCAGGCGCTGGATGTAGAACTGGTTACGGGTGTCGTCCGGGCGATGGCGTGGCAGCAAAAAGCAGGTCAGGCCCTTGTCGGTCTGGGCCAGGGTCAGGAAGGCGTCGCACATCGGCGCCGAACAGAACCACTTGTGACCCACCAGCTCATAGGCCTGGCCGGGGCCGCTGGGGCCCACCGGGAAAGCCTTGGTGGTGTTGGCCCGAACGTCGGTGCCGCCCTGTTTCTCGGTCATTGCCATGCCGAGGGTGACCCCAGCCTTGTGGGCCATGCCGACGTTGCGCGGGTCGTACTCGGTGGCGAGCACCTTCGGCAGCCAGCGCTCGGCCAGATCAGGCTGCAAGCGCAGCGCCGGGACACTGGCGAACGTCATGGTCAGGGGGCAGCCGGTACCGGCCTCGGCCTGGCTGTGCAAATAGGTCATCGCCGCACGGGCCACGTGGGCGCCAGGCTGCGGATGGGCCCAAGGCAAACTGGGCAGGCCATGCTCGACGGCGGTGCGCATTAACTGGTGATAGGCCGGATGAAACTCCACCAGGTCGATCCGGTGGCCGTAGCGGTCATGGCTGGCAAAGACCGGTTTATTCTGGTTGGCCAGGAACCCTGCCTCCATCAGCGGCCCGCCGGCCAGCGCCCCGTACGCATCGATCCGCGCCTGCGCCCAGCCCGCGCCAAAACGCAGGGCCCACTGCTGCAGCGGCAGGTCGATGCGATACAGGTTGGCGCCATCCAGGGACGGTGGCTGGTTGGTGACGTCGTGGGTTTCGGCGAACTGGTGCAGGTTCATGACGGGGCTCCTTGGTCAGCCAGCAGAGGTTCAGTTAAGCACCGCCTCCCGGCCGAACAAAGTGTCATATGCGCCTAAATGTCGGCGCGTTCACCCTGCTTCGGACACAGCACCCGCCGCTGGAGCATGGCCTGCAGCGCCTCGAATTTCACCGGTTTGCCCAGGTAATCCACCAGGGCGCCCGACGGGCAGCGCTCATGCCCCAGGGTCGGGCTGACCACCAGCACCGGCAGCTCCTCGCAACCGGGCAGCGTGCGAATCTGGCAGCAGACCGACACGCCGTCGAAAGGTGGCGACTGGCAATCAAGCAACACGGCATCAAAACTCTCGCCCTGCAACAGTTCCAGCGCCGCGCGGCCGCTGTCGGCCGTTCGCACTCGGTAACCCAGCTTGAGCAGCATGCCGCGCATCACCAACTGATCGATGCTGTTGTCGTCCGCCAGCAGCACCGTGCAGTCCTGGGGCAAGCGCGCGTCCTGGCGTTCGCCGAACGCGAGCGATGACGGATCAGGCGCGGGCAAGGCGACATCAAACTCGACGTCCAGCTGGAAACGACTGCCGCGACCCGGCTCCGAGGTGTGGGTCAGGCGCCCGCCGAGCAACTCCACCAGTTGCCGGCAGATGGCCAAGCCCACGCCGAGGCCGCCGTATTCGCGGGTCATCGAGCCGTCCAGTTGGAAGAACCGCTGGTACAGGGTCGCTTCACCCAGGTCGGTAAAGCCGATACCGGTGTCGATCACCGCGAACGACAACACCAGCCCATCGAGCTGCGTCGACCGGCCGCTGACGCGCAACGCCAGGCCACCGACCCGGGTGAACTTGATGGCGTTGTCCAGAAGACACTCCAGGCACTGGGCCAGCTTGCAACGGTCACCCAGCAGCCGATCCGGCAGGCTCGGGGCCACGTCCACCTTGAAATCCAGGCCCTTGGCCGCCGCATTGGCCCCGAACTGCACCTCCAATGCCGCGATTACCTCACGCAGGCTGAACGGAACCGGACAGGCCTTGAGCTTGCCAGCCTGCAGCTCGGTGAGTGTGAGGATGCCGTTGACCATGCGCATCATGTCTCGCGCCGAACCGGCGGCGGTCTGCTGATACTGGGTCATCTCCTCGTCCATCTCGACGGTTTCCATCAACTCCAACGAACCGATCACCCCATTCATTGGCGTGCGCAGTTCATGGGTCAGGGTCGCGAGGAATTCATCCTTGAGCTTGTTGCCCTGGGCCAGTTGCTGGTTGAGCACTTCCAGTTTTTGCCCGGCGTCGAGCAGGATCTGAGCCTGCTGCTCGCGCATGGCATTGATACGGTCGGCCAGGGCCAGGGACAGCAGCGCCACTTCGATGGCCGAACCGATCTGGCTGGCGTACATGGTCAGGAACACGTTTGGCAGGTAGCCGAGCACCATCAGCGTATTGACGACGCCGCCCAGCAGAAACGCCGACCAGGCAATGATGAAATACCGCGCCACCCGCAAGCCACGCCACCAGGCAAACAGCCCGGCGGCGAAGATCACCACGGTGAAGACCAGCGCCAGTGCCGTTGCCAGGCGCAACGCCAGGGCATAGCTGGTCATCAACGACAGGCCGACCACCACGGCGCTGTAGGCGATCAGGGCCAACAGCAGCCGATCGAGCCAGCGGCTATGTTGGGCGGTTTGCAGGAAGCTGCGGGCGAACTGGCTGCCAAACAGGCCTGCGCAGCCGATGAAGAAGGGCGTCGCAGCGTTGGCCCACCAGGGGTCGTCCGGCCAGAAATACTCCACGGCCGCGCCGTTGACCGACAACTGGTAGAGACCGAACGAAGCGATGTAAACGATGTAATAGAGGTAGCTGGTGTCCCGCACGCTCAAGTAGATGAACAGGTTGTAGACCAGCATCCCCAACAGCACGCCATAAATGATCCCCAGCACGTACAGGCGCACCGGCTGCTGCTCCAGGTAGGCGGTGCTCGACCACAACGTCAGCGGTGCCTGGATCGACCCCTGGCTTTGCAGGCGCAGGTAGACGGTGCGCTGCTGTTCGGGCTTGAAATCGATGCTGAACAGGTAGTTGTTCTGGCGGATTTCACGACTCGAGAAAGGCAGCGCGTCGCCGGTGCGGCGCACCAACTGATACACCCCGGCAGCATCGGGCAGGTACAGGTCGAGATGGTCCAGCGGCGGATACGCCAACTCCAGCAGCCAGGTGCGCTGGGCGTCCGGGTTCGCGGGGCGGTACTGCAGGTCGACTTTCAACCAGAACGCCGAACGCGAATAACCGGCGTTTAGCGTAGCTTTGTCATGGGGCTTGAAGCCGCCGGCCGCGGCCTGGGCCAGGACGTCATCGAGGCTGGCATTGCCGCTCGCGTCCTCGAACACTTGCAGGGCTTGGCCCAGGGGCAGGTTTTGGGTGAACTCATCGAATTCGAGGGCACTTGCCAAGGGGGACAAGCACAGTAACAACATCAACAAATAGCGCATTTAAGCCCCAGCATGGCCTGTCCGGTTGAGTCAGGAAGTCCCCCATTCCCTGAGTAGACGTAAAACCGGCATTACCTGTTATGAGTTGGATCCATCACTAGCATAGCCGCTGATGGCCAATTTGCACCATTGAAATTTTTCCCACAGAAGGCTCTAGAACGGGCGTTCCAGGGGAAAGCATTGAGATAGAGCTGTTGCTTCGGTCAGATTACCGGATAAGCCTCGGGGCCTCGTCACAGGTGCGCGCCGATCGAAGGGTTTGGTGGTAAGCTCGCGCACCATGAATATCTACAGCTCTCGCCCCGTTGTCCTCTGTCTCTCCGGCCACGACCCCAGTGGTGGCGCCGGCTTGCAGGCAGATATCGAAGCCCTGCTCGCCCAGGGCTGTCATGCCGCTCCGGCGGTGACCGCGTTGACCGTGCAAGACACGGTCAACGTCAGTGATTTCCACGTGCTCGATCGGGCCTGGGTGTTGGCGCAAGCCAATGCCGTGCTCAACGATTCGACGGTGGCGGCGGTCAAGTTGGGCATGCTTGGTTCACTGGAAATGGTCGACACCGTGGTCGAACTGCTCCAGGCGCACCCGCACCTGCCCATGGTCTGCGACCCGGTGCTGCGCGCCGGCGGTGGCGGGCGGCTGGGCAAGGACGAGGTCGGCTACGCCATGCGCGAACGCCTCTTGCCCTTGGCAATCATCGCCACGCCCAACCTGCCGGAAGCACGCATCCTCGCCGAACTGCCCGAGGGCAGCGCCGATGAATGCGCCGAAAAACTGCTGCCTTTCGTCAAGCACCTGTTGATCACCGGTGGCCACGGCGATGAACATGAAGTCCATAATCGCCTGTACAGCCGCGATGGCCACCGCGAAACCTTTACCTGCCAGCGCCTGCCCGGCAGCTATCACGGTTCCGGCTGCACCCTCGCCAGCGCCCTGGCCGGCCGCCTGGCCCAGGGCGAACAGCTCGCCAGCGCCGTCAAGACCGCACTGGATTACACCTGGCGCACCCTGCGCGATGCCGAACGGCTGGGCCAAGGCCAGTTCGTGCCGCGTCGCCTGCCGCTGGATTTCTGCTCCTAGCTCCGGAGGCCTGTGGAATGAAATTACGTGGCCTTTACGCCATCACCGACGGCCAACTGCTGGCCGGCAAATTCCTCGCGTATGTCGAGGCCGCGCTGGAAGGTGGCGTCGCCCTGTTGCAATACCGCGACAAGAGCAGCGACGAGGCCCGTCGCCTGCGCGAAGCCGAAGCCCTGCGCAACCTGTGCGAGCGCTATAACACCCAGTTGATCATCAACGACGACGCCGAACTGGCCGCGCGCCTGGGCGTCGGCGTGCACCTGGGGCAGACCGACGGCCCGCTGGCCCCGGTGCGGGCGCTGCTGGGAAGCAAGGCGATCATCGGCTCCACCTGCCACGCCAGCCTGGAGCTGGCCGAGCAGGCCGCCGCCGAAGGCGCCAGCTATGTGGCATTCGGGCGCTTCTTCAGCTCCACCACCAAGCCCGGCGCCCCCGGCGCACCGCTTGAGTTACTCGCACAAGCCCATGCCAGGCTGCACGTTCCGGTCTGCGCCATCGGCGGCATCACCCTGGACAACGCCGCCCCGCTGGTGGCCCACGGTGTCGACCTGCTGGCCGTGGTCCATGGCCTGTTCGGCGCCGACAGCAGCGCAGAAGTGACGCGCCGCGCCCGCGCCTTCAACGCCCTGCTGCAGCCCCAATAATCTTTTTTTTCGATTTCGAGAGCCCAACCATGTCCCGTTCCGAAACCCTGTTTGCCAATGCCCAGAAACACATTCCCGGTGGCGTGAACTCTCCCGTCCGGGCGTTCAAGAGCGTCGGCGGCACCCCGCTGTTCTTCAAGCACGCCGAAGGCGCGTACGTGACCGACGAAGACGACAAGCGCTATGTCGACTACGTCGGCTCGTGGGGACCGATGATCCTGGGCCACAGCCATCCAGAGGTGCTCGACGCCGTACGCCAGCAACTGGTCCACGGCCTGTCCTATGGCGCCCCCACCGCGATGGAAACCGAAATGGCCGACTTGGTCTGCTCGATCGTGCCGTCGATGGAGATGGTGCGCATGGTCAGTTCCGGCACCGAGGCGACCATGAGCGCGATCCGCCTGGCACGCGGGTTCACCGGTCGCGACAGCATCATCAAATTCGAAGGGTGCTACCACGGCCACTCCGACAGCTTGCTGGTCAAGGCCGGTTCCGGAGCCCTGACCCAAGGCGTCCCGAGCTCGGCCGGCGTGCCAGCGGCGTTTGCCAAGCACACCCTGACCCTGCCGTTCAACGACCTCGAAGAAGTCGAGAAGATGCTCGCCGACGTCGGCCAGGAAGTGGCCTGCATCATCGTCGAGCCGGTGGCCGGCAACATGAACTGCGTACCACCGGCACCGGGCTTCCTCGAAGGCCTGCGTCGCCTCTGCGACCAGCATGGCGTGGTGCTGATCTTCGACGAAGTGATGACCGGTTTTCGCGTGGCCCTCGGCGGCGCCCAGGCCCACTATGGCGTGACGCCGGACCTGAGCACCTTCGGCAAGATCATCGGCGGCGGCATGCCGGTGGGCTGCTTCGGCGGCAAGCGCGCCATCATGGAATGCATCGCCCCACTGGGCCCGGTCTACCAGGCCGGTACGCTGTCGGGCAACCCACTGGCCATGGCCGCTGGCCTGACCACCTTGCGCCTGATCAGTCGCCCGGGCTTCCATGCCGAGCTGACCGACTACACCACGCGCCTGCTCGACGGCTTGCAGGTTCGCGCCGACGCGGCCGGCATCCCGTTCGTCACCACCCAGGCCGGCGGCATGTTCGGCCTGTACTTCAGCGGTGCCGATGACATCGTCACCTTCGAAGACGTCATGGCCAGCGACGCCGATCGCTTCAAGCGTTTCTTCCACCTGATGCTCGAAGGCGGCGTATACCTGGCGCCGAGCGCGTTCGAAGCCGGCTTCACCTCCATCGCCCATGGCGAGGCGGAGCTGAAAATCACCCTCGACGCAGCCGAGCGAGCGTTCGCAGCCTTGAAATAAGCCTGTGGATAACTGACGCTGGCTGATGCCGGCGTCAGTGATTGCCGACAACCTCCTATCCTTTTCCTACGGATTTCGCCGCGAAGCAGCCGTTGGCATTCCCTCGCAGCAGAAAAACGAGTAAAGACTTTGTAAGGATGGCCCCGCTTATTTCATAATGCGCGCTTATTGGATCCCCCGGAGGGTCCGCGCGCCCCTCAGAGGTAAGTCGATTCCCATGAACCGCACCGGCCGCACCCTTGCCTTGGGCTGCCTGTTGCTCCTTCAGCCCCTGCTGGCGAATGCACAGGCAGGCGGCAACTCGTTGTTGATCCCGGCGCTGGGCCGTTGCACGCTCAACACCCAGCCACAAGATCTCGCACCGGCCCTCGACGCCTGTCAAAAAGCGGCGGATGCAGGCGATGCGCAGGCACAGTACGAGTTGGGCGAGTTCTACTACGAAGGCAAGGCTGCGCCGCGCGACCTCAAGCAAGCCCTCGACTATTTCGAAAAAGCCTCGCTACAAGGCCATGCCCAGGCGCAATTCAAGCTGGGCGGCATGTTCTTTCATGGTGAAGGCGTACCCGCCAACAATGTCCAGGCCTACATCGTCCTGAAGATGGCGGCGGTCAACGGCGCCGAAGACGCCCTGGACACCGCCGACGAAGTCGCCGAGCAAATGCCCCGCGACGAGTTGGAAGTGGCCACCCAGGTGCTCGGGCAGATCTTTCGCAAGTACCTGATGGAATTGCAGAACGCCGATGGGCGTACGCCTTTTTCGCCGCTGCCCTGAAACCACCATGGCCCCTTGTGGCGAGGGGATTTATCCCCGCTGGGCTGCGCAGCAGCCCCAAAAGCAGTCAACTCAGTCAACCTCTAATACCGAGCTGTCAGGTTTTAGGGCCGCTTCGCGCCCCAGCGGGGATAAATCCCCTCGCCACAGGGACTGTGTGCAACTGTCTAGCCGTTACTTCTCAGGCATCGGCATCGGAAACGGCATCACATTGCCCACCCCAGCGCGGGCTTCGCTGATTTTCGGCGTGCCCAGGCGTTCGACTTCGTCGATGCGCACGATCGAGTGCATGGGCACGAAACTGCGTACCACGCCCTCGAACTGAGCCTTGAGCTTTTCCTCGCTCGGGTCGACGACCACTTGCGTGCGCTCCCCAAAGACGAACTCTTCCACTTCCAGGAAGCCCCACAGATCGCTCTGGTAGATCTGCTTGGCGTACATTTCGAACACCTGGCCCTGGTTGAGGAAAATCACCTTGTAGATTGGAGCTTCACGTTTGGTCATGGCTGGCGAAACACATCGGCGGGTAAAAATGAGGGCGCAAACTATAGCATAGCCACTGCTCCGGCAGCGGTAGGAACCCGCTGACTTGTTCCCTATAATGCGCGGTTCTTTGAATCACGTGATGACCCGTCCATGGCCAAGAAGCTTTACATCGAAACCCACGGTTGCCAGATGAACGAGTACGACAGCTCGCGCATGGTCGATCTGCTGGGCGACCACCAGGCCCTGGAAGTCACTGCCCGCGCCGAAGACGCGGACGTGATCCTGCTCAACACCTGCTCGATCCGCGAACGTGCCCAGGACCGGGTGTACTCCCAGCTCGGCCGCTGGCGCGAGCTGAAGCTGGCCAACCCGGACATGGTCATCGCCGTGGGCGGCTGCGTGGCCAGCCAGGAAGGCGCCGCCATCCGCGACCGCGCGCCGTACGTGGACGTGGTCTTCGGCCCGCAGACCTTGCACCGCCTGCCCGAGATGATCGACGCCGCGCGTGTGACCAGGCTGCCCCAGGTGGACGTTTCGTTCCCGGAGATCGAAAAGTTCGACCACCTGCCCGAACCACGCATCGACGGCCCGAGCGCCTATGTCTCGGTGATGGAAGGTTGCAGCAAATACTGCACCTTCTGCGTCGTGCCCTACACCCGCGGCGAAGAGGTCAGCCGGCCGTTCGACGACGTGATCGCCGAGATCATCCACCTGGCGGAAAACGGCGTGCGCGAAGTGACGCTGCTGGGCCAGAACGTCAACGGCTATCGCGGCCTGACCCACGATGGCCGCCTGGCGGATCTCGCCGAGCTGATCCGCGTCGTGGCCGCGGTGGACGGCATCGACCGCATCCGCTACACCACCTCGCACCCGCTGGAGTTCTCGGACAGCCTGATCCAGGCCCACGCCGAGGTCCCGGAACTGGTCAAACACCTGCACCTGCCGGTGCAATCGGGTTCCGACCGGATCCTCGCTGCCATGAAACGCAACCACACGGCCCTGGAGTACAAATCCAAGCTGCGCAAGTTGCGGGCCGCCGTGCCGGGCATCTGCATCAGCTCGGACTTCATCGTCGGCTTCCCTGGCGAAACCGAGAAGGACTTCCAACAGACCATGAAGCTGATCGAAGACGTCGGCTTCGACTTCTCCTATTCCTTCGTCTACAGCCAGCGCCCCGGCACGCCGGCGGCCGACCTGGCGGACGACACCCCCGAAGAGTTGAAAAAAGAACGGCTCAACGCCCTGCAACACCGCCTGAACCAGCAAGGTTTCGAGATCAGCCGACAAATGGTCGGCTCCATCCAGCGGATCCTGGTGACCGATTACTCGAAGAAAGACCCCGGCGAATTGCAGGGACGCACGGAAAACAACCGCATCGTCAACTTCCGTTGCGACACCCCAGCCCTGATCGGCCAGTTCGCCGACGTGCACATCGACGCCGCGCAACCGCACTCCCTGCGCGGCTCGCTGGTCCAATAACTACATCATTGCCTTGTGGGAGCGGGCTTGCTCGCGAAAGCGGTTTCGCGCTCAACACTGAGTGGCCTGAACCACCGCCTTCGCGAGCAAGCCCGCTCCCACAGATTGCTCCCCACAGGTTCACGTCGGTCGCAGGAATGGAATTGCCCTGTTTAAGAGCTTTCGCACCCAGCCTACTGGCGCTATCCTTGGTTTCATCTCAATTGCCCCTGGGCGGCTAAAAACGACCTTGAACGCACCCATCGAACCTCATCGTTTCATTCTCGAGCCATTTGAGGCTCGCCGCTTCGCCAATCTGTGCGGGCAATTCGACGAGCACCTGCGCTTGATCGAACAGCGCCTGGCCATCGAGATCCGCAACCGCGGAAACCAATTCGAGCTGATCGGCGAACCCAAGCACACCACCTCCGCGGAAAACCTGCTGCGCCGCCTCTACCGGGAAACCAAGGGGAGCGAGTTGTCGCCAGACACCGTGCACCTGTTCCTCCAGGAGTCGGCGGTCGAAGAGCTGGACAACCCCGCGCCTTCGGAACCGGCCGTCGCCCTGCGCACGAAGAAGGGCATGATCCGCCCGCGCGGCCTGAACCAGCAGCGCTACGTGAAGGAAATCCTGGGTAACGACATCAATTTCGGCATCGGCCCGGCCGGTACCGGCAAGACCTACCTGGCCGTGGCCTGCGCCGTCGACGCGCTGGAGCGCGAACAGGTACGGCGCATCCTGCTGGTGCGCCCGGCGGTCGAAGCCGGGGAAAAACTCGGCTTCCTGCCCGGCGACCTGACCCAGAAGATCGATCCCTACCTGCGCCCGCTCTACGACGCGCTGTATGAAATGCTGGGCTTCGAATACGTCGCCAAGCTGATCGAGCGCCAGGTCATCGAGGTCGCCCCGCTGGCCTACATGCGTGGTCGCACCCTGAACAACAGCTTCATCATCCTCGACGAAAGCCAGAACACCACGGTCGAGCAGATGAAAATGTTCCTGACCCGGATCGGCTTCGGCTCCACCGCGGTCATCACCGGCGACATCACCCAGGTCGACCTGCCTCGCGGCACCAAGTCCGGGCTGAACCATGTCATCCAGGTGCTCAAGGATGTGCCAGGCATCAGCTTCACGCACTTTTTGCCCAAGGACGTGGTCCGTCATCCGCTGGTGCAGCGCATCGTCGAAGCCTACGAGCGCTTCGAGAGCCGCGCCGACGAAGACACGGTCGAAGGCAAGGGCAGCCGCCACAATGCTTGAACTCGACCTGCAACTGGCCAGCGAATGCCCGGCCCCCAGCGAAACCCAGTTCCGCCAATGGTGTGAACTGGCCTTGCGCCAGCGCAGCGCCGATTCGGAGCTGACGATCCGCCTGGTGGATGAGCCCGAAGGCCGCGAACTGAACCACACCTGGCGGCAGAAAGACTACGCCACCAACGTGTTGTCATTTCCCGCCGACGTGCCCGACGAACTGCTCGACATCCCGCTGCTGGGCGACCTGGTGATCTGCGTCCCGGTGGTGGAGCGCGAAGCGCGCGAACAAGGCAAGACTGGCGAGGCCCACTGGGCCCATCTGGTGATTCACGGCTGCTTGCATCTGCTCGGTTACGACCATATAGAAGATGACGAAGCCGAGGAAATGGAAGCACTGGAACGAACGTTGCTTGCAGAGCTGGGTCATCCCGACCCTTATGCCGGCGACGAACACTGATACATCAACCTGTAACGACAAAGGATTCAGAGTAATCGCTATGAGCGAAGATCGATCGAGCAACGGGCAGAAGTCTTGGCTGGGCAAGCTCACCCAGGCTTTTGCCCATGAGCCGAAAAACCGCCAGGAGCTGCTGGAGCTGCTGCGCGATGCACACCAGAACAAACTGCTGGACAGCGAAGCGCTGGCCATCGTCGAAGGCGCCATCCAGGTCGCTGACCTGCAAGTACGCGACATCATGGTCCCGCGCTCGCAGATGGTCAGCATCAAGGCGACCCAGACACCCCGCGAGTTCCTGCCCGCCGTGGTCGACTCCGCTCACTCGCGCTACCCGGTCGTCGGCGAAAGCCATGACGACGTCATGGGTGTGCTGCTGGCCAAGGACCTGCTGCCGCTGATCCTTCAGGAAAACGGCGACAGCTTCAACATCAAGGACCTGCTGCGCCCGGCCACCTTCGTGCCCGAGTCCAAGCGCCTGAACGTGCTGCTGCGTGAATTCCGCGCCAACCACAACCACATGGCCATCGTCATCGACGAATACGGCGGCGTGGCCGGGCTGGTCACCATCGAGGACGTGCTCGAGCAGATCGTCGGCGACATCGAGGACGAGCACGATGTCGAGGAAGACAGTTACATCAAGCCCCTGCCCAGCGGCGACTTCCTGATCAAGGCCCTGACGCCGATCGAGAACTTCAACGAATTCTTCGACAGCCAATTCTCCGACGATGAGTTCGACACGGTCGGCGGCCTGGTGATGAGCGCTTTCGGGCACCTGCCCAAGCGCAACGAAACCACGGAAATCGGCTCCTGGCGCTTCCGCATCCTGAACGCCGACAGCCGTCGGATTCACCTGCTGCGCCTGTCACCCATTGCCCGATAAACCCTGCGAGACCCGCTAAGGACACACATGCGCTGGATAAACCGCCCCGGCTGGCCCGGTAACCTGCTGGCCGTGGCGGCCGGCGCGATCACCACCCTGGCCCTGGCACCGTTCGACATCTGGCCGCTGGCACTGCTGGCGGTCGGGCTGTTCTATGCCGGCTTGCGCGAGCTATCGCCACGCCAGGCCCTCGGCCGAGGCTGGTGCTTCGGTTTTGGTCTGTTCGGCGCCGGCACCAGCTGGATCTACGTCAGCATCCACAACTTCGGTGGTGCCTCGGTGCTGCTGGCCGGGTTGCTGATGCTGCTGTTCATCGCCGCCATTGCCTGGTTCTTTGCCCTGCCTGCCTGGCTGTGGGCGCGCTGGCTGCGGCGCAACGAAGCGCCGCTGGCCGATGCCCTGGCGTTCGCCGCGCTGTGGTTGGGCCAGGAAGCCTTCCGTGGCTGGTTCCTCACCGGGTTCCCGTGGCTCTATTCCGGCTACAGCCAGCTCGATGGTCCCCTGGCCGGCCTCGCGCCAGTGGGTGGGATGTGGCTGATCTCCTTCACCCTGGCACTGACGGCGGCGCTGCTGTACAACGCGCGCCAGTTGATCGGCACCGGGCGCAAGGGCTTCATCGCCGCCGGCGTGGTGTTGCTGGTCGGTCCGTGGGTGGCCGGCATGGCGCTCAAGGGGCATGCATGGACCAGCCCTTCGGGCGACCCGCTGAGCGTCGCGGCGATCCAGGGCAACATCGAACAAAGCCTGAAATGGGACCCGGAACAGCTCAACGCCCAATTGGCGCTGTACCGCGACATGAGCTTTACCTCCAAGCGCGTTGACCTGCTGGTCTGGCCGGAGACGGCGGTCCCGGTGCTCAAGGAGTCGGCCCAGGGCTACCTGGACATGATGGGCAGCTTCGCCGCCGAGCGGCATTCGGCGCTGATCACCGGCGTGCCGATTCGCCAACTGGTGCGCCACGAAAAGCGCTACTTCAACGGCATCACCGTGACCGGCGAAGGCGACGGCACCTACCTCAAGCAAAAACTCGTGCCGTTCGGCGAATACGTGCCCCTGCAGGACCTCCTGCGCGGTCTGATCGCGTTCTTCGACCTGCCCATGTCGGACTTCGCCCGGGGCCCGGCCGACCAGCCGTTGCTGCAGGCCAAGGGTTACCAGATCGCGCCGTTCATCTGCTATGAAGTGGTCTACCCGGAGTTCGCCGCCGGCCTCTCGGCGCGCAGCGACCTGCTGCTGACCATCAGCAACGACACCTGGTTCGGCACCTCGATCGGCCCGTTGCAGCACCTGCAAATGGCCCAGATGCGCGCCCTCGAAGCCGGACGCTGGATGATCCGCGCCACCAACAACGGCGTCACCGGCCTGATCAACCCCTTCGGCCAGATCACCGCGCAGATCCCGCAGTTCGAGCGCGGCATCCTGTATGGCGAAGTGGTGCCAATGCACGACCTGACGCCCTACCTGCAATGGCGCTCGTGGCCGTTGATCGGCCTGTGCGTGCTACTGCTGGGCTGGGCCCTGATGACGGGCCGGATGGCCAGGACGGTATAACCCGTTCCCCATCTGAATGAAAAACCCCGTGGCGAGGGAGCTTGCTTCCGCTGGACTGCGGCAGCAGGCCCCTGTTTTTAGGGGCCGCTTCGCGCCCCAGCGGGAGCAAGCTCCCTCGCCACAATAAGCGTTCACCTTGACGATTCAGCGATAGAACAACCAGTACCCCACCAACCCCACCGCCTCATTCATCAACTGCCCGGACTGCCAGATCGACTTGAACTCCGGCATCCAGCCGCCCAACGGCCGGGCGTTGTCCGCCCCCAGGAACCCCACCGGCGCGGGCACCACTTCAAAACCCGAGCGTTCGAAACTCATGACCGCCCGCGGCATGTGCCAGGACTGGGTCACCACCACGACGCGACGGACACCCTCGGGCAGGAGGATCTCGGCGCTCATCCGGGCATTTTCCCAGGTGGTGCGGCTGCGCCCTTCCTGCCAGCGTACGGTGACCCCGAAATCATCCAGCAGCGAATCGGCCATCAGCTTCGCCTCGCTGGGTGGAGTACCGTAGTGCAGGCCGCCGGTCGTCAGCACCGGCAGCCCTGACGCCTTGGCCAGTCGGGCGGCATAACGCTGACGCTCAAGCCCCACACCGGTGGGCTGGTCGGCGCCCCAGGCCAGGTCGCCGCGCTCACGGCCGGAGCCGAGCACGACGATGGCGTCGGCGCGCTGGGCCAGGCTCGCCCATTCACTGCGCGCCAGCGGCGGCTCCTGCTCCAGGGCCTTGGCGCTCCACTGCACCACCACGGGCAGGCTCATCAGCCAAAAGCCGCCCAGGCCCACGATAAAGCACAGGCGAGCCAGGCGCGGCCGGGAGTTGCGCCACCACCAGGCAAGCGCCAGCAGCAGCAAGAGAATGCCCGGCGGCAAGAGAAGTTGTTTGATGAAATAGCGAAACGGCATCGGGCATCTCCATAGATGCCCGAAGCCTAAGTGGGTTGACGCAAAGCGACAACAGATTCGAAAGGACCTTGAATCAAAAGAGCGACCTGGGTGGGTCCGGTTCTAGTTCAACTACATTGACCGGAGCCTGACGGCTTCCTTGTCCGGCGTCCGGTCCTTGAGCCATACCACCTTGGCCGAACGGGGCGCCTCGTGACGCTGGGGTACCTGGGCTGCGCTCGGGCGGGTCGGGTGTCCGACCTGTTCGAGGTAAGCCTTGACCAGTTCGAACTCTGCGGGGCTGAGGCCGCGCAGTTCCAGCTCTGTCGGACGCTCGTCGCGCAAACGACCGGCGGTTCTTGCAGCGTCCAGGGCCACCCCGAGACGATCGATCAGTTTTTCGTACAACTCAGGTGTCGTTACTTTTCGCTGTGATTCAACCATCCCTCACCTCATTGAAGATAAGACTCACTCCCCATTGAGAAGCTTAGCTTCGCTTGGCAAACCGGCAGGACGCCGCGACCAACGGCCCTGAACGCCCGACACGGGCGGTGGTCGGCAATGGCCGGCATGCAATCAGGGTTTCCCTCGGCAGAGCGCGGTCATGTATGCTACGGCGCTTCCTGTAACTCCACTTCCAGCTTGGCTGGGCATCGAGAACGCCGCATACGGCGTCGTCTGCGTCCAGCATGGCAACGAAGAGGATTGGGCCACCCCATTCAGTACAAAAGTAGCCATGCACGAACACTACCAGCCCCGTGAAATCGAAGCCGCCGCCCAGTCGTTCTGGGACGAGCAAAAGTCCTTTGAAGTCAGTGAACAGCCAGGCAAGGAGACCTACTACTGCCTGTCGATGTTCCCTTACCCCAGCGGCAAGCTGCACATGGGGCACGTGCGCAACTACACCATTGGCGACGTGATCTCCCGCTACCAGCGCATGCAAGGCAAGAACGTCCTGCAACCCATGGGTTGGGACGCCTTCGGCATGCCGGCGGAAAACGCCGCGATGAAGAACAACGTGGCCCCCGCCAAGTGGACCTACGAAAACATCGCCTACATGAAGTCCCAACTGCGCAGCCTGGGCCTGGCGGTGGACTGGTCCCGCGAAGTCACCACCTGCAAGCCCGACTACTACCGTTGGGAGCAGTGGCTGTTCACCCGCCTGTTCGAAAAAGGCGTGATCTATCGCAAGAATGGCACCGTGAACTGGGACCCGGTGGACCAGACCGTACTGGCCAACGAGCAAGTGATCGACGGTCGCGGCTGGCGCTCCGGCGCGCTGATCGAAAAGCGCGAGATCCCGATGTACTACTTCAAGATCACCGCCTACGCGGATGAACTGCTGGAGAGTCTCGACGAGCTGACCGGCTGGCCCGAACAGGTCAAGACCATGCAGCGCAACTGGATCGGCAAGTCCCGGGGCATGGAAGTGCAGTTCCCCTACGACGTCGCCTCGATTGGCGAAGCCGGCACCCTGAAGGTCTTCACCACCCGTCCGGACACCCTGATGGGCGCCACCTACGTGGCCGTGGCCGCCGAGCACCCGCTGGCGACCCTGGCGGCCCAGAACGATCCCGCACTGCAGGCGTTCATTGCCGAATGCAAGGGCGGCAGCGTCGCCGAAGCCGACGTCGCCACCCAGGAGAAGAAAGGCCTGCCGACCTCCCTGTTCGTCGAGCACCCGCTGACCGGCGAGAAACTCCCGGTGTGGGTCGCCAACTACGTGCTGATGCACTACGGCGATGGCGCCGTCATGGCGGTGCCGGCCCATGACGAACGCGATTTCGAGTTCGCCCACAAGTACAACCTGCCGGTCAAGCCCGTGGTCCGCACCAGCGCCGGTGACCAGACCCCGGCCCCGTGGCAGGACGCCTACGGCGAACACGGCGAGCTGATCAACTCCGGTGAATTCAACGGCCTGGATTTCGCAGGTGCGTTCGACGCCATCGAAGTGGCCCTGATCAAGAAGAACCTCGGTGCCTCCCGCACCCAGTTCCGCCTGCGCGACTGGGGCATCAGCCGTCAGCGCTACTGGGGCTGCCCGATCCCGATCGTGCATTGCGGCACCTGCGGCGACGTACCGGTGCCGGAAGACCAACTGCCCGTGGTTCTGCCGGAAGACGTCGTACCCGACGGCGCCGGCTCACCACTGGCCCGCATGCCCGAGTTCTACGAATGCAGCTGCCCGAAATGCGGCGCACCGGCCAAGCGCGAAACCGACACCATGGACACCTTCGTCGAGTCCTCGTGGTACTACGCCCGCTACGCCTCGCCGCACCATGAAGGCGGCCTGGTGGAAAAATCCGCCGCCGACCACTGGCTGCCGGTGGATCAGTACATCGGCGGTATCGAACACGCCATTCTCCACCTGCTGTATGCGCGCTTCTTCCACAAGCTGATGCGCGACGAAGGCCTGGTGAGCTCCAACGAGCCCTTCAAGAACCTGCTGACCCAGGGCATGGTGGTCGCCGAGACGTATTATCGTCGCGAAGCCAACGGCGCCTACACCTGGTTCAACCCCGCCGATGTCGAGCTTGAACGCGACAGCAAGGCCAAGGTCATCAGCGCCAAGCTGATCGCAGACGGCCTGCCGGTGGAAATCGGCGGCACCGAGAAGATGGCCAAGTCGAAGAACAACGGCGTCGACCCACAGTCGATGATCGACCAGTTCGGCGCGGACACCTGCCGCCTGTTCATGATGTTCGCCTCGCCGCCCGACATGAGCGCCGAATGGTCCGACTCCGGCGTCGAGGGCTCGCACCGTTTCCTCAAGCGCGTCTGGCGCCTGGCCCAGGCCCACGTGGCCCAGGGCCTGCCGGGCAAGCTGGACGTCAACGGCCTGAACGACGAACAGAAAGCCGTTCGCCGCTCGATCCACCTGGCCATCAAGCAGGCCAGCCATGACGTCGGCCAGAACCACAAATTCAACACCGCCATCGCCCAGGTGATGACGTTGATGAATGTCCTGGAAAAAGCCGCGCAAGCCACCGGACAGGATCGCGCCTTGCTCCACGAAGGCCTGGAAGCGGTGACGCTGCTGCTGGCGCCGATCACCCCGCACATCAGCCACGAGCTGTGGAATCGACTGGGTCACGCCGACCCGGTGATCGACGCCCGCTGGCCGGTGGTGGACGAAACCGCGCTGGTGCAGGACAGCCTGACCCTGGTCATCCAGGTCAACGGCAAGCTGCGCGGCCAGATCGACATGCCGGCCAGCGCAACGCGCGAAGAAGTCGAAGCCGCCGCACGGGCCAACGAGAACGTGCTGCGCTTCGTCGATGGCCTGACGATTCGCAAAGTGATCGTCGTGCCCGGCAAACTGGTCAACATCGTCGCAAGCTAATTGGATCAGGCGCCTGGCCGCGGGCCGGGCGCCGAATATGACCTGGGGGGCCGCGTTGTCGGCCCATAGGGTTTCAAGGGGAGCAACAAGATGATCAAACGTAATCTGCTGGTCGTGGGCCTGGCGGTCCTGTTGAGCGCCTGCGGCTTCCAGCTGCGTGGCACCGGCACCACCGAGCTGGCTATCAAGGAGCTGGACCTCAGTGCGCGGGACGCCTACGGCGAAACCGTGAAAATGCTGCGCGACACGCTCCAGAACAGTGGCGTGAAGGTCTACAACGGCGCGCCCTACAAGCTGGTGCTGACCAATGAACAGCAAAGTCAGCGCAGCCTGAGCTACGCCGGCGCCGGGCGTTCGGCCGAATACGAGCTGACCAACGTGCTGAGCTATGAAATCCGTGGCCAGAACAACCTGTCGCTGCTGGACGACAAGCTCCAGGTGCAGAAGGTCTACCTGCACGATGGCAACAACATCACCGGCTCCGACCAGGAATCGACCCAGGTGCGTGGCGAAATGCGTCGCGAGCTGGTACAGCGCATGATGCTGCGCCTGCAACGCCTGAGCCCGGCCCAGTTGGAGCAATTGCAACAGACCGCCGACGCCCGCGCCAAGGCCGAAGCCGACGCGCTGGAAGCGGCACGCAAGGCGGAGGCGGAAACACCGCAGCAGTCGCCTCTGGAAGTCCCGGCTGAATAAGCCGTGCGGGGTGCTCCGGCGCCCCGCCCATCTGCGCTCATGAGCTGCATTCCATGAAACTGGCCCCCGCCCAACTCGGCAAGCACCTGCAAGGCGCCCTCGCGCCGGTCTACATCATCAGTGGCGATGACCCATTGCTGTGCCAGGAAGCTGCCGACGCCATCCGCAGTGCCGCTCGCCAGCAAGGGTTCGACGAACGCCAGGTGTTCGCCGCCGACGCCAATTTCGATTGGGGCAGCCTGCTGCTGGCCGGGGCGAGCATGTCCCTGTTCGCAGAAAAGCGCCTGCTGGAGCTGCGCCTGCCGTCCGGTAAACCTGGCGACAAAGGCGCCGCCGCGCTGATCGAGTATTGCTCGCGGCCTGCCGAGGACACGGTCCTGCTCATCAACCTGCCGAAACTCGATGGCAGTGCGCAGAAGACCAAATGGGGCAAGGCCCTGGTGGAGGGTCAGCAAACCCAGTTCGTGCAGATCTGGCCGGTGGATGTCAGCCAACTGCCGAGCTGGATCCGCCAACGCCTGTCCCAGGCCGGCCTCTCGGCCAGCCAGGACGCGGTGGAGCTGATTGCCGCCCGCGTCGAAGGCAACCTGCTGGCCGCGGCCCAGGAAATCGAAAAGCTCAAGCTGATGGCCGAAGGCGGACAAATCACCGTGGAAACGGTGCAGGCCGCCGTGGCCGACAGCGCTCGCTTCGATGTCTTCGGGCTGACCGATGCGATCCTCAACGGCGAGGCTGCCCACGCCCTGCGCATGCTTGAAGGCTTGCGAGGCGAAGGCGTCGAGCCACCGGTGATCCTCTGGGCGCTGTCCCGGGAATTGCGCCTGCTGGCCAACCTGTCGTTGCAGTACAGCCAGGGTGTACCGCTGGACAAGGCCTTCAGCCAGGCCCGCCCGCCCGTATGGGACAAACGCAAGCCGCTGATGAGCAAGGCCCTGCAACGTTACTCGGCGCCGCGCTGGGCACAACTGCTGCTCGAAGCGCAGCGCATCGACGCGCAGATCAAGGGCCAGGCCGCTGGCTCGCCGTGGATGAGCCTGAGTCGGTTGTCGCTGTTGATGGCCGGGCAGCGACTGACGCTTCCAGCTGAATAAACACCGCCTTGCCAGATGCTTTTGTGGCGAGGTAGCTTGCTCCCGCTGGATCGCGAAGCGATCCCAAAAAAGCGATGAGCGCTACGCACTCAAGCGGGAGCAAGCTCCCTCGCCACACAAGCGCGCTGGTCGCAAACGCTGCACACATTCCGCCGGCCTGCCGGGACTGGACAGCCCTCCAACTCTGGCCCATGATTCGCCCCGCACAACCCTCCCCCATGAGAGATCCCACCATGAGCAAAAAGCCATCCAGGCATGGCCCCAACAAGGCCAAGTCCATCGTCGCCCAGCCGCTGTTTCGCAGCCGCCAGGAACGACCCGCCAAGGGCAAGGGCAGCTACCGCCGCGAAGCCTTCCAGTCTGACAACTGGGAGGCTTCTTGCTTTCTGGCCGCTTGAACACCTGGACAAGCCCTACAGCCCTTTCGCATGTTAAGGTCAGCACCTGATTTGTATTTCTGGACCCGTGCATGCCCTTTTGTCTTTCCCGTCGCTTGCCCCTGCGCCAGCTGATTGCCGCCACCAGCATCGCCCTGCTGGTCGCCTGCGCTGAAAAACCCACCGCCGCCGACGCCCAACCGCTCCAGACCATCCCCGCCGTGACCGCCCCGGCCGTGGTGCCGCCTGTCGTGCCCACTGGTGAAAACCTGGACATCGTCCCCACCCAGACCTTCGCTGAATGGCAGGCCGGGTTTCGCAAGGACGCCTTGGCCGCCGGGATCCGTCCCGACCTGTTCGATCGCGCGTTCATTGGCGTCAGCCCCGACATGAGCGTGATCAAGGCCGATCGCAGCCAGCCGGAATTCACCCGCCCCGTGTGGGAATACCTCGATGGCGCCCTGTCGCCGCTGCGGGTCAACAAAGGCAAGGCACTGATCCAGCAGAACGCCCAAGTGCTGCAAAGTATCGAGCAACGCTACGGCGTCGATCGCGAGGCGCTGGTGGCGGTGTGGGGCATGGAAAGCAACTTCGGCCAGTTCCAGGGCACCAAGTCCGTGATCAACTCCCTGGCGACCCTGGCCTACGAAGGCCGACGCCCGGGCTTTGCCCATGCGCAACTGATCGCCGCCCTGCAAATCCTGCAACAGGGCGATATCGCACCGGAAAAAATGCTCGGCTCCTGGGCCGGCGCCATGGGCCAGACCCAGTTCATTCCCACCACGTACAACACCCACGCGGTGGATTTCGACGGCGACGGACGCCGGGACATCTGGGGCAGTTCCACCGACGCCCTGGCCTCCACCGCCCACTACCTGCAAAGCTCCGGTTGGCAACGCGGCCAGCCGTGGGGGTACGAGGTAGAGTTGGAAAAGGGGTTCGACTACGCCCTGGCCGACGGCACGACCCGCAAACCCTTCTCCGAATGGGTACGCCTGGGGGTTTCCACCTACGACGGCATGCCGATTCCCCCGGGTGAACGGCAATTGCCGGCGGCCCTGCTGCTGCCCGCCGGCCATCGCGGCCCGGCGTTCCTGGTGTTCGACAACTTCCGCGCCATCCTCAAGTACAACAACTCCTCGTCGTACGCGCTGGCGGTGGGCTTGTTGTCAGGGCGTTTCACCGGTGCGGGGCTGGTGTACGGCCAGTGGCCCAAGGATGACCTGCCGCTGAGTCGCAGCGAACGCATCGAACTGCAGACCTTGCTGAGCACGCATCAATACGACGCCGGCACCCCCGACGGCATCATCGGCGCCAACACCCGCAAGGCAATCCGCAGCGCCCAGCAGTCGCTCGGCTGGCCGGCGGATGGGTACCCGACGCATCAATTGCTGGACGCGTTGCGTAAACGCTGAAGACTGTCTTGATGGCCACTGCCGCTTTCGCGAGCAAGCCCGCTCCCACAGGGACCGCGTTCCTTCATGGACACACGATCAACCTGTGAGAGCGGGCTTGCTCGCGAAGACTGAGTCGCAGAAGACGCAGGATCAGCGTGTAACCACCACATCCTGCTCCAGCACCAACCGCTTCTCCCCCGCATCCAGCCTCACCAATGCGCCCATCGGCAAGGTCAGGTTCGGATCGCAATGCCCACTGCGCCAACCGGACAGCACCGGAATGCGCAACGGCTCGAAGGTCTGCTTGAGCAGGCGATTCAACGCTTCGACCTCCACCCCGGCCACATCCCCCACCAGCACGCCGCGCAACTTGGCCAACGTGCCAGCCAGGCGCAACTGGGTCAGCAACCGATCAATGCGATACAGCGGCTCGTTGACGTCCTCAATGAGCAGGATCACACCGTCTGCGTCGATCTGGTAAGGCGTGCCCATGGTCGCGGCAATGATCGAAAGGTTGCCCCCCAGCAAACGCCCATGGGCGATGCCGGGCTGGACGGTGGTCAATGGATAGGCCTCGGGATGACTCAGCACACTGCCCGCCTTCAACTGCCCATGCAACAGGCTGAAAAACGAGGTGACGGTCGGGGGTTGTTTGTCGCCCAACAGATCGGCATTGAGCAACGGTCCGTGAAAGGTCACGAATCCGGCATAACGGTTGATGGCCAGGTGCAGCGCGGTGATGTCGCTGTAGCCAACGAAAGGCTTGGGGTTGCGCCGCAACAGGTCGTAATCGATGCGATCGAGCAAGCGTGGGGTGCCGTAGCCGCCGCGCAGGCAGATGATGGCGCTGACTTCAGGGTCGGCGAAGGCCGCATGCAGATCGTTGAGCCGTACCTCGTCACTGCCGGCCAGGTAGTTTTGCTTTTCGTAGACGCCTGGGAATATTCGCAGTTCGTGCCCCCTTGCGCGCGTCCATTGGATGGCTTTTTCCGTGTCCAAGGGGGCGGGGCCGGCGGGGGCGATCAGGGCGATCAGGCCTTTGGGGGGGAGGGCTGGGACGGGGTGATGAGGGGTTAGGGTGTCCATGGGCTTCCGGTTTGTCGGCTTGCTTAGTGTGTATATCCGTTTTTTTTTGTCACGGCCACTTATGGTTCCGCCCTTACGGCGGGTCACTTTTTTCAAACGCCAAAAAAGTAACCACGCTGTGCCCCACCACTCGGCACCTCGCCTAGGCGAGGTGTTCCCTCACTCCGGCATTGCTCCGTGGGCCCGCCGCGAAGGGCCATCCATGGCCCAGCGCGGCTAACCCGGCATCCATGCCGGGTTGCCCACTGCGCAATGCCTGCGTTCGGCCAGCGTGGTTGATGGGGCGTTCAGATCAAAGTCAAAAGCAAAGCAAAGCAAAGCGAGGGCACGCTCAGCATGTGTGTAGCTGATCCACCGCCATCGCGAGCAAGTTTTGCTCCACGGCCCAGACCCACAGCGTTGTAAGGATGCAGAACCGCCCAAAACAGACCAGCCACCAGACTGCTTCGCTTTTGATTTTGCTCTTGATCTTGATCTTGCGCCCCATTAACCACGATGGCTGAACGCAGGTATTGCGCAGTGGGCACCTCGGCATGGATGCCGAGGTAGCCGCGCTGGGCCATGGATGGCCCTTCGCGGCGGGCCCGCGGAGCAATGCCTTCGTTCAGGCATGCCGAGCCTAGGCGAGGCACCGAGTGGTGGGGCGAAGACCTTTTGGTTACTTTTGGGGCGTTTGCCAAAAGTAACCCGCCGTAAGGGCGGAACCCTAAGTAGCCGTTACACAAAAAACGGATATACACACAGCCCCACCAAAACCGGCTAAATCAGCTCCCCAACAGCTCCGCCTTGACCAACTTCGCCTGCTCATCCGCATGATACGAAGACCGCACCAACGGCCCCGAAGCCACATTTTTGAACCCCATCTTGTACCCCTCCTCGGCAAACCAGGCAAAGGTATCCGGATGCACAAAACGCTGCACCGGCAGGTGACTACGCGAAGGCTGCAGGTACTGCCCCAGGGTCAGCATGTCGATGTCATGCTCACGCATGCGCTTCATGACCTCGATGACCTCATCGTCGGTCTCCCCCAGGCCCAGCATCAGCCCGGACTTGGTCGGAATGTGCGGCATCATCTGCTTGAAGCGTTGCAGCAAGGTCAGCGACCACTGGTAGTCCGAGCCCGGACGCGCAGCCTTGTACAGGCGCGGTACGGTTTCCAGGTTGTGGTTGAACACATCCGGCGGCTCGGCGGCGGTGATCTCCAGGGCGATGTCCATGCGGCCACGGTAGTCGGGCACCAGGGTTTCGAGCTGCACGTTCGGCGACAGCTTGCGGATCTCGCGGATGCAGTCGGCGAAGTGCTGGGCGCCGCCGTCACGCAGGTCGTCGCGGTCCACCGAAGTGATGACCACGTACTTGAGTTTCAGATCGGCAATGGCCACGGCCAGGTTTTCCGGTTCGCTCGCGTCCAGTGGCTTCGGCCGGCCATGGCCGACGTCGCAGAAGGGGCAGCGACGGGTGCAGATGTCACCCATGATCATGAACGTGGCGGTGCCACCGGAGAAGCACTCGCCCAGGTTCGGGCAGGACGCCTCTTCACAGACACTGTGCAGCTTGTGCTTGCGCAGCAGCGCCTTGATACGGTCGACCTCCGGGGAAACCGGGATGCGCACGCGAATCCAGTCGGGTTTCTTCGGCAGTTCGGTGGTGGGGATAATCTTGACCGGGATGCGTGCAACCTTCTCGGCGCCGCGCAGCTTGACGCCGGCCTCGACCTTGGCACGCGGGGCCGGACGCTCGGTAACATCCTGCGTCGGGATTATGGTTTGCACTGCATCAGTAGTCATATCAGTCGATTCCGCCCGTGAGGGTCGTCTGCTCAGCGTAGTCGAGGTGTTTGACGAGCTGCGCGCGCAGCCGGGCACTTACCTCGGCAAATTCAATCGATCCTGCGTGATCGCGCAACTGGGTCATCGCCAGCCCCGCATAGCCACAGGGATTAATCCGTCGAAACGGTTCAAGGTCCATGTCCACGTTCAAGGCCAGGCCATGAAACGAGCAACCGTGGCGGATCCGCAGCCCCAGGGAGGCGATCTTGGCCCCGTCGACGTAGACCCCCGGCGCATCCGGCTTGGCCGCGGCCATCACGCCGTAGCTGGCCAGCAGCTCGATGAGGCAGGTTTCCATGCGGGTGACCAGCTCGCGCACGCCGAACCCCAGCTTGCGCACATCCAGCAACAGGTAGGCGACCAGTTGGCCGGGACCATGGTAGGTCACCTGGCCGCCGCGGTCGACCTTCACCACCGGGATATCGCCCGGCAGCAACAGGTGCTCGGCCTTGCCGGCCTGGCCCTGGGTGAACACCGGCGGATGCTCCACCAGCCAGACTTCATCGTCGGCGGTGTTGCCCCGTTCGTTGGTAAAGCGTTGCATCGCGTGCCAGACCGGCTCATAGGCCATTTGGCCCAGTTCGCGAAAACCCAGCGTGCCCGGCATCACAACACCATGTGTACGAAACCGGTCGCCCGCAGTTCGCTGTTGATGTCGTAGAGCTGTTCCTGGCCGGTGGCCAGGATGTGCAACTGGATCGTCGTGTACTTGCCGTTGGTGCTCTGGCGCTCGGCCAGGGTCTTGAGGTCAACGGTCGCATGTTTCTCAAGGATCGCGATGATCTTGTCCTTGAAGCCCACGCCGGTGTCGCCGATCACCTTGATCGGGTAATCCGCGCAGGGGAATTCGATTTTTGGAGCCTTTACTTCTGGGTCTGTCATGGCGTAACGGCCTCGTAAGCCCGGGTAACGAACATGGCCCCGCACCGGATCGGAACGGGGCCATGCAGGTCAACAGCTGGAATCAGTTGAACAAGCCGTAGAAGAATAGACGGATGCTATCCCACATGCGGCGGAAGATACCACCTTCCTCGACCGCGTCCAGCGCGATCAGGTCGGCGCTGTGCACCACCTTGTCGTCCAGTTTGACTTCGACTTTACCGATCACGTCGCCCTTGGCGATAGGTGCGGTCAGTTGCGGGTTCATGGTCATGCTGGCAGCGAGCTTCTTGAGCTGGCCTTTAGGCAGAGTCATGGTCAGGTCCTGGGCCAGACCGGCCTTCACCTGGCTGCTGGTGCCTTTCCAGACCTGGGCCTGGGCCAGCTCGGTGCCCTTCTGGTAGAAGGTCTGGGTTTCGAAGAAGCGGAAACCGTAGGTCAGAAGCTTCTGGGTTTCGGCGGCACGGGCCACTTCGCTGCTGGTGCCGAAGACCACCGCGATCAGGCGCATGCCGTCACGCACGGCCGAGGACACCATGCAGTAGCCGGCTTCGTCGGTGTGACCGGTCTTCAGGCCATCGACGGTCTTGTCGCGCCACAGCAGCAGGTTGCGGTTAGGCTGCTTGATACCGTTCCAGAAGAACTCCTTCTGGGAGTAGATGGCGTAGTGCGCCGGGTCTTCGTGGATGATCGCCCGTGCCAGGATGGCCATGTCGTGAGCCGACGAGTAGTGCTCGGGGTTCGGCAGGCCGGTCGGGTTCATGAAGTGGCTGTTGGTCATGCCCAGATCGGCCACGGTCTTGTTCATCATGTCGGCGAACGCATCTTCGCTGCCGGCAATGTGCTCGGCCAGGGCGACGCTGGCGTCGTTGCCGGATTGGATGATGATGCCGTGCAGCAGGTCGCTGACGGTCACTTGCGAGCCCACCTTGATGAACATCCGCGAACCGCCGGTACGCCAGGCGTTCTCGCTGACGGTCACCGGATCGTTTTCACCGATCTGGCCGCGACGGATTTCCAGGGTGGCGATGTAGGCGGTCATCAGCTTGGTCAGGCTGGCCGGTGGCAGGCGCTGGTCACCATTGTTCTCCACCAGCACGTTGCCGCTGCTGGCATCCATGAGCACATAGGACTTGGCGGCCAATTGTGGCGGCGATGGCATCATCTCGACCGCGAACGCGGCAGGTGAAAGCAGCAGCGGGACTAGCAGGCAAAGGCGTTTGGCAAAGGTGGTGATGTTCATCCGTCTCTCGAAATCGCTAATGGAAACTGCCCGGAGGCAATACTTACAAGCAGCCTTCTTGACGGGCTGCCGCGTATTTAAGTTGCTCACTCACAGCCCTTGCCGGGCTTTTGTTATTCATGGAGCCAACAACCCGACCCGCTCGAACCGCAAGCGGGCCGTCAATCAATCACTCGGCGGTGACCAGGCTCGGCGAACCGAGATTGGCCAGGCGCACACTGTTCTGCACCTGCTGGACCTCACCCGGAGAACCGATCGGCCCCAGGCGCACCCGATGCAGGGTCTGCTGGTTGCGCACGATCGAGCTGATGAACACCGGGGCGCTCACCATCGAGCTGAGCTTGGACCGGAGCAGTTCGGCAGCGTCCGGGTTGGCGAACGCGCCCACCTGCAGATACTGGCCAGACGCTGTTGCAGAAGCGTTTTTTTTTGCTTCCAACTGCACCGGCACTACGGCCGCCGCGTGCTGCTGCGGCGGTGGCGTCCATTGTTCGACCGTACCGGTGGAAGCGGTTACGGTCGGCGCGGCATTTTGCGCCACTTTTGGCTCGTTGAGCATCAAAGGCGCTGGACGGCCACGTTGGGCCCACCATTCCTGCGGGTCGATGCCCTCGACCTTGACCCGTGCGGTGCCGATTTCAGCGTAACCGAGCTTTTTCGCCGCCGCATACGACAGGTCGATGATGCGGTCGGAATAGAACGGCCCGCGGTCATTGACCCGCAGGATCACGCTCTTGTTGTTGTCCAGGTTGGTCACCCGCACGTAGCTGGGCAGCGGCAGCGTCTTGTGGGCCGCGCTCATACCGTACAGGTCATACACCTCGCCATTGGCAGTGTTCTGGCCGTGGAACTTGGTGCCATACCAGGATGCCGTGCCCGAGGCGACGTAGCGCTTGGAGTCGGCCATCGGGAAATAGGTCTTGCCCAGCACGGTGTAGGGGTTGGCCTTGTAGGGGCCGGTGTGCAGGGTCGGGGTGGCGTCGGGGATGCGCGAGACATCGACGTCCCACCATGGCGCACCGTCCTTGTGGGCACGGTTGATGTCCAGCCCCGGCGCCGAGCGCACGGCGGTGGAGTTTTTCTGCGCCGGCGCGCGGCTGGTCGAACAGCTGACGACCAGCAGCGACAGCGCAGCCAACGCCACGAGCTTGAGGGGCTTGGCTTTCAGGGGTTGATAGGTAGGCAATGCCCGCATTATTTGACGCCCCGTGCTTTGACCAGCTCTTCAGACAGCTGATATACGGCCATGGCGTACATCACGCTGCGGTTATAACGCGTAATCGCGTAGAAATTCTTCAGGCCCATCCAGTATTCGGGGCCCTGCTCGCCTTCCAGGCGCATCGCGGTGACCGGCATGTCGTCACGCAGCGCATCATGACTCGACCAGCCCAACGCCCGCAACTCCCCGACGGTTTTCGTCGGCTCGATGCCTTCGGTCAGGCCTTCGTCCACCTGGTCGCCACGCACGTCGGCGCGACTGACCACCGGCTGGCCGGCTTCCCAGCCGTGACGCTTGAAATAGCTGGCAACACTGCCGATGGCATCGGTGGGGTTGGTCCAGATATTGATGTGGCCGTCGCCGTCGAAGTCCACCGCGTAGGCGCGGAAGCTGCTGGGCATGAATTGCGGCAGGCCCATCGCCCCGGCGTAGGAACCCTTGAGGGTCAACGGGTCGACCTGTTCCTCGCGGGCCAGCAGCAGGAACTCACGCAGCTCCTTGCGGAAGAACTCGGCGCGTGGTGGGTAATCGAAGCCCAGGGTCGACAGCGCGTCGATCACCCGGAAATTGCCGGTATTGCGGCCAAAAAAGGTCTCGACACCAATGATGGAGACGATGATCTGGGCCGGCACGCCGTACTCCTGCTCGGCACGGGCCAGCGCGGCTTCGTGCTGGCGCCAGAAGTCCACGCCCCGGGCGATACGGGCCTCGGTGATGAACATCGGCCGGTATTCGCTCCATTGCTTGACCCGTTCGGCAGGCCGGGAAATGGCATCCAGGATCGACTGCTTGCGCTCGGCTTCGCGGAACACGCCCATCAGCTGTTCCCCGGCGAAACCGTAGTCGCGGGTCATCTCGCCGACGAACTCGGCCACTTGGGGCGAGCCTTCGTACTCGCCCGCCAGGACCGGCGGCGTGCCACCGAGAAAGCCCACCAGGCCGATCCACGGCGCATATCGCGTCGACCAGCCACGCATTGCTTGCATTGAACTCTTCACCTTATTCAAACCTGTGCGATCCACTTGCGATGGGTATGGATCGACATCAAAACCCCAAACGCTGACAGTAGTGTCACCAGCGAAGTTCCTCCGTAGCTAATGAAGGGCAACGGCACCCCTACCACCGGCAACAGGCCACTGACCATACCGATGTTGACGAAAACATACACAAAAAATGTCATGGTCAGGCTGCCCGCCAGCAACTTGCCGAACAGCGTCTGGGCCTGGGCGGTGATCACCAGCCCTCGGCCGATCAGCAGCAGGTAGATCAGCAGCAGCACGCAAATGCCCACCAGGCCGAACTCCTCGCCCATCACCGCGATGATGAAGTCGGTGTGGCTTTCCGGCAAAAAGTCCAGGTGCGACTGGGTGCCCATCAGCCAGCCTTTGCCGAATACCCCGCCGGAACCGATGGCGGCCTTGGACTGGATGATGTTCCAGCCGGTGCCCAGCGGGTCGCTCTCGGGGTCGAGGAACGTCAGGACGCGTTGCTTCTGGTAGTCGTGCATGACGAAGTACCACATCGCCACCGACACCGGCACCGCCGCAGCGACCACGCTGAGGATCCAGCGCCAGCGCAGGCCGCCCATGAACAGCACGAAGGCGCCGCCGGCCAGGATCAGCAGCGAGGTGCCGAGGTCTGGCTGGCGCACGATCAGGATGAACGGGATCCCGATCAGCAACAGGCTGATGCACACGTGCTTGAGCTGGGGCGGCAAGGTGCGCTTGGACAGGTACCAGGCGATGGTCGCCGGCATGATGATCTTCAGGAATTCCGAGGGCTGGAAGCGAATCACCCCGGGGATGTTGATCCAGCGGGTCGCGCCCATGGCGTTGTGGCCCATCACGTCCACCACCACCAGCAGGCTGACGCCGATCACGTAGGCCAACGGCACCCAGCGCGCCATGAAACGCGGCTCCAACTGGGCAATGACGATCATCGACACCAGGCCGATGCCGAACGAGGTGGCCTGCTTGGCCAGCAAGTCCCAGCTTTTGCCGCTGGCCGAATACAGCACGAACAGGCTGCCGGCGGCCAGGGTCAGCAGCAGGATCAGCAGGGGGCCATCGATGTGCATGCGCTGCAACAGGGTGGCACGACGGCGCATCACATCTTCGCTGGAGAGGATGCGGTCGAAATTATTCTTCACGGGCCGTAGCCTCCGCGGTGATGGGGCTTGCGTACTCGGGCTTGAGCTGGCCGTGCTCGTCCAGCAACCAGGCGTCCATCACCTGGCGCACCACGGGCGCGGCGACACCGGAGCCCGATTCACCGTTCTCGACCATCACCGCCACGACGATTTTCGGGTTGTCGGCCGGGGCAAAGCCGACGAACAGGGCGTGGTCGCGGTGGCGCTCCTGGACCTTGGAGCGGTCGTACTTCTCACCCTGCTTGATCGCGACCACCTGGGCCGTACCACTCTTGCCGGCGATGCGGTACGGCGAACCGATGGCCGCCTTGCGCGCCGTGCCGCGAGCCCCGTGCATCACCTGCTGCATGCCGTTGTTGACCTTCTGCCAGTCCGACGGGTTGTGCAGGATGATGTCCGGCATCGGGTTCGGGTCCACCGGCTTCTGGCCTTCGATGGTCTTGGCCAGGTGCGGGCGATACCACTTGCCCTTGCTCGCCACCAGCGCGGTGGCCTGGGCCAGTTGCAAAGGCGTGGCCTGCATGTAGCCCTGGCCGATCCCCAGGATCAGGGTTTCGCCGGGGAACCAGGCCTGGCGCCGGGTGGCGCGCTTCCATTCCCGGGACGGCATCAGGCCGGGGGACTCTTCGAACATGTCCAGGGAGACTTTCTGGCCGATGCCGAACTTGTTCATGTAGGACGACAGCCGATCGATCCCCAGCTTGTGGGCCAGGTCATAGAAATAGGTGTCGTTGGACCGCATGATCGCCGTTTCCAGGTCCACGTAACCGTCGCCGGTACGGTTCCAGTTGCGGTACTTGTGGTCGTAGTTGGGCAGCATGTAGTAGCCCGGGTCGTAGACGCGGCTCGACGCCGTCACCACGCCGGAATCCAGCCCGGCAATCGCCACGGCCGGCTTGATGGTCGAGCCCGGCGGATAGAGGCCGCGCAGCACCCGGTTGAACAGCGGCCGGTCGATGGAGTCGCGCAGCTCGGCGTAGGCCTTGAAGCTGATGCCGGTCACGAACAGGTTCGGGTCGAAACTCGGCTGGCTGACCATCGCCAGGACCTCGCCGGTATTCGGATCCAGCGCCACCACGGCGCCCCGGCGCCCGCCCAGCGCCGCTTCGGCGGCCTCCTGCAGCTTGATGTCCAGGCTCAGGACAATGTCCTTGCCGGGGATCGGGTCGGTTCGCTTGAGCACCCGCAGTACCCGGCCACGGGCATTGGTCTCGACTTCTTCGTAACCCACCTGGCCGTGCAGCTCGGGCTCGTAGAAACGTTCGATACCGGTCTTGCCGATGTGGTGGGTGCCGCTGTAGTTGACCGGGTCGAGGGTCTTGAGCTCTTTCTCGTTGATTCGCCCCATGTAGCCGACCGAGTGGGCGAAGTGCGGCCCCTGGGGATAATGCCGCACCAACTGCGCCACCACCTCGACGCCGGGCAGGCGGAACTGATTCACGGCGATCAGGGCGATCTGCTCCTCGGTCAGCTCGAACAGGATCGGCACCGGCTCGAACGGCCGGCGCCCCTGGCGCATGCGCTTCTCGAAGATCGCCCGGTCCTCGGGGGTCAGTTGCAGCACTTCGACGATCACGTCGAGCACCTGCTGCCAGTCGCCGGAGCGCTCGCGGGTCATGCTCAGGCTGAAGCTGGGACGGTTGTCCGCCACCACCACGCCATTGCGGTCGAAGATCAGCCCACGGGTCGGCGGAATCGGCTGCACGTGCACCCGGTTGTTTTCCGACAGGGTCGAGTGGTACTCGTACTGGATCACCTGGAGGAAGTACAACCGCGCGATCAGCACCCCGATCAGCGTCACCACCGTGATGGCGCCGAACACGACGCGGCCCCGTACCAGGCGGGCGTCTTTTTCGTGGTCCTTGATGCGGATCGGCTGAGGCATGGGGCAGGATTACTTGTGGTAAGGGTGTCCGGACAGGACTGTCCAGGCACGGTACAACTGTTCGCCGATCAGGATCCGCACCAGCGGATGCGGCAACGTCAACGGCGACAACGACCAGCGTTGGTCGGCCCGGGCACAGACTTCCGGCGCCAGCCCTTCGGGGCCGCCGACCATGAAATTGACCGTGCGCGAATCCAGCCGCCAGCGATCGAGCTCCACCGCCAGTTGCTCGGTGCTCCAGGGCTTGCCATGGACTTCGAGGGTGACGATCCGCTCGTTCGGCCCGACCTTGGCCAGCATGGCTTCGCCTTCCTGGCGGATGAAGCGCGCCACGTCGGCGTTCTTGCCACGGGTATTGAGCGGAATTTCCACCAGTTCCAGCGCCAGTTCGGACGGAAGACGCTTGGCATACTCATGCCAGCCTTCTTCCACCCACTTGGGCATGCGGGAACCGACGGCGATCAGGCGCAGTCGCACAGCGAACCCTTACTGCTGGTCTTTGTTGAGCTTGGTGAAGTGCTCATGGGTGTTTTCCGGGCTGTGGTGACGGGCATCCGCCGCACGGCTCTGCTCGGCACCGGCCCACAGGCGCTCCAGGTCATAGAACTGGCGGGCCGAGGCGGTCATCATGTGCACGATGACGTCATCCATGTCCAGCAGGACCCAGTCGCTGTCGCCCTTGCCTTCTTCGCCCAACGGCTTGACGCCCTGGGCCTTGACCGCTTCGCGGACCTTGTCCAGCATCGCGCCGATCTGGCGGTTGGAGGTACCGGTGGCGATGATCATGAAGTCGGTGATGCTCTGCTTGTCACGAACGTCGATCACCTGGATGTCCTGGGCCTTGACGTCTTCCAGGGCGGCAACGGACACCTTGACCAGCTCTTCGCCGGCCAATGCGGCGCCCACGTGGGCCTCTACCGGCAGCGGGGCGCTCTTGAACGTGCCCTTGCGCTTAACTTTGCTTACGTCTTTGTCAGTCATATAAAACTCGTTTTGCTCATGTGTTCGGGCGCTTCGCTACACGCATTCACGTGCCTTGAAGCGCGCCTCTTTCAGTTCGACGCACGGTACAGCCCGTGCGCATCGATGTAGGCCAGGACCGCGTCGGGCACCAGGAAACGTACCGACTTACCGCTGGCCAGCAGTTGACGGATCTGGGTGGCGGATACCGCGAGCGGCGTCTGCCAGACGAATGCAATCTGTCCGCTCGGCCCTTTCAGGGCCAGCGGGTCGCTCACCGAGCGTGCCGCCAGCAGGTTGCGCAAGGCATCCGGCGGCTCGCTGTCGGCATCCGGGCGTTGCAGCACCAGGATGTGGCAATGCTGGAGCAACTCTTCCCAGCGGTGCCAAGTGGGCAGGCCGCAAAATGCGTCCCAGCCCAGAAGCAGAAAAACCTGGGCATCGGCGGCCAGTTCGGCGCGCATCAGCTCCAGGGTGTCAATGGAGTAGGACGGCTTGTCCCGCAGCAATTCACGGGCGTCCACGACCAACGGCGCCACACCGGCCACCGCGCACTCGACCATCGCCAAACGGTCTTGCGCCGAAACCCTCGGCATCTCCCGATGAGGCGGCCTGGCGCTGGGCGTCAGGCGTAGCTCATCGAGGCCCAGGGCATCGGCCACTTCCAGCGCACCGCGCAAATGGCCGATGTGCACCGGGTCGAACGTGCCGCCCAAGATGCCGATGCGCTTTGGCGCGGTGGTCGCCGTCACAGCGGTCTTAGTCATAGGGGCCAGTGCGTCAAGGTCGCCCAAGTCAGGCCGGCTCCTGCCCGCGCAACTGGCCGTCGCCCACCACGATGTACTTCTCGCAGGTCAGGCCTTCGAGGCCCACCGGGCCGCGGGCGTGCAGCTTATCAGTAGAAATGCCGATCTCGGCACCCAATCCGTATTCGAAACCGTCGGCGAAGCAGGTCGGGGTGTTGATCATCACCGAGGCCGAGTCCACCTCGGCGACGAAGCGCCGGGCTTCGCCCTGGTGCTCGCTGACGATGGCGTCGGTGTGATGGGAGCCGTGGCGATTGATGTGCTCGATGGCCTGGTCCAGCCCGTCGACCACGCGGATCGACAGGATCGGCGCCAGGTATTCGGTGTCCCAGTCCTGCTCGGTGGCGGCCACCGCCTCGATGATCGCCCGGGTGCGCTCGCACCCACGCAGCTCGACGCCTTTTTCGCGGAACTGGGCCGCCATCGCCGGCAGGAAGGCCTGGGCCACGGCCTGGTCCACCAGCAGGGTTTCCATCGCGCCACAGATGCCATAACGGTAGGTCTTGGCATTGAAGGCAATGCGCTGGGCCTTCGGCAACTCGGCGTGGGCACTGACGTAGACGTGGCAGATGCCGTCCAGGTGCTTGATCACCGGCACGCGGGCGTCACGGCTGATCCGCTCGATCAGGCCCTTGCCACCGCGCGGGACGATGACGTCGACGAACTCCGGCATGCTGATCAGCGCGCCGACGGCGGCGCGGTCGGTGGTTTCCACCACTTGCACGACGGCCGCCGGCAGATCGGCCTCGGCCAGACCGCGCTGGATGCAGGCGGCGATGGCACGGTTGGAATGAATCGCCTCGGAACCGCCGCGCAGGATGGTCGCGTTACCCGACTTCAGGCACAGGCTCGCGGCGTCGATGGTCACGTTCGGCCGCGACTCGTAGATGATCCCGACCACACCCAGCGGCACGCGCATCTTGCCCACCTGGATGCCCGACGGCCGGTAGCTCATGTCGCGAATCGCGCCGACCGGGTCCGGCAACGCCGCGACCTGGCGCAGACCGACGATCATGCCGTCGATGCGGGCCGGGGTCAGCGCCAGGCGTTCGAGCATGGCCGGCTCCAGGCCATTGGCCCGGCCGGCGGCCAGGTCCAGTTCGTTGGCGGCGGACAACTCGGCGCGAGCGGCGTCCAGCGCATTGGCGGCGGCTTGCAGGGCGCGGTTCTTCTGCGCGGTGCTGGCACGGCCGATGATGCGCGACGCCGCGCGGGCGGCGCGACCCAGGCGGGTCATGTAGTCAAGAACGGACTCAGTCATGGTCTGTGTGGTCTTGGCGGTGAGGAAAGCGGCAGATTATAGCTGTCGTAACCCTCGACTAACAGCATGGACTCACAGCGGTGACCGGCGGAGGATCAAAAAGACGCCGACAGCCGCGGTTCACGTGCGTGTTCAGTGGTGATTAAGCTTCGCATTGCTATCATCGCCCTTCCTTTGGCCTCACTGCGTCTATCGCCATGACCGATCCAACCCCTTCGCCCCAGCCCAAGGCCCTGCCCCACGGCTTTTTCGATCGCGACGCCCAAGTGCTTGCCCGGGACCTGCTGGGCAAGGTCATCCGCCACAAGGTCGGGGACCTGTGGCTCAGCGCGCGGATCATCGAGACCGAAGCGTATTACTTCGCCGAAAAAGGCAGCCACGCCTCGCTCGGCTACACGGAAAAACGTAAGGCTTTGTTTCTGGATGGCGGCCACATCTATATGTATTACGCCCGGGGCGGTGATTCGCTGAACTTCAGCGCCCAGGGCCCAGGCAATGCCGTGCTGATCAAGTCGGCCTATCCGTGGGTCGATGCCGTCTCCGGCCCGGCGAGCCTGGCGCAGATGCTGCTGAACAACCCCGACGCCCAGGGCCAGCCGCGCACGCCGCAGAAGCTCTGCGCCGGCCAGACCCTGCTGTGCAAGGCTCTCGGGCTGAAAGTGCCGGAATGGGACGCCAAACGCTTCGACCCCGAGCGCCTGCTGGTGGAAGATGTCGATGTGCCGACGGTCAATGTCATCCAGACCACCCGCCTGGGGATCCCGCAAGGGCGCGACGAGCACCTGCCCTACCGCTTCGTCGATGCGGCCTATGCCCCCTGGTGCACCCGGAACCCGCTGCGACGCGGACAGGTCGAAGGTCGCGATTATTTTTTGCTTTCATAAACACACCGCACAACCCTGTGGGAGCGAGCTTGCTCGCGATAGCGTCGAGTCAACTGAATGGATGTTGACTGACACACCGTAATCGCGAGCAAGCTCGCTCCCACAGTTGATCTTCAGTGACCGCAGGTTTTGTGTTCACAACAGAATCCCACAGGGGGTTCGGTGCATGCCGATCAATCTTCGATGGAGTTGTTCTTATGAGCCAATGGCTCGATAGCATCACCGGCTGGCTGAGTGTCAATCCGCAATGGCTGGCGGTGGCGGTGTTCATCGTCGCCTGCGTGGAATGCCTGGCGATTGCCGGGTTGATCGTGCCGGGCACGGTGTTGTTGTTCGCGATCGCGGTGCTGGCCGGCAGCGGTGCGCTGTCGCTGGGCGAGACGCTGCTGCTGGGGTTGCTCGGCGGCTTGCTGGGGGACCTGGTGTCGTATTTCCTCGGCCGCCACTTCCACCAGAACATCCGGCGTCTGCCAGGGCTGCGGCACCACCCGGAATGGATGAACGCGGCCGAGAGCTACTTCCAGCGCTACGGCATCGCCAGCCTGCTGGTGGGGCGCTTCATCGGCCCACTCAGGCCGATGCTGCCGATGGTGGCCGGGATGTGTGACATGCCGTTCCCGCGCTTCGCCGCCGTCAGCCTGCTGGCCGCCTCCGGCTGGACCGTGGCGTACCTGCTGCCCGGCTGGGCCACCGGCGCGGCGTTCCGCCTGCCACTGCCCGAAGGTTTCTGGCCACAGGCCGGGGTGGTGGTCGGCAGCATCGCGGTGATGATCGGCCTGAGCGTCAACAGCAGCATGCGCCGTCACCGGCATGCCACCGCGCTGATTGCCGGCCTGGGCCTGGTGATCCTGATCGGCCTGTTCATCGGCTTTCGCTACCTCACAGCCTTCGACCAGGGGTTGATGACGCTGGTCCAGGAGCACCGCAGCCCGACGCTGGACGAAATCGCCGTGACCTTCACGCTGATCGGCGAATTCCACTTCATGCTGATCTTCAGCTCCCTGCTGACCGGCCTGCTGTTATTGGCGCGCCAATGGCGGCAGGCAATCTTCGCCGGCGGCACGATGCTGCTCACCTCCCTGGCCAATACCGGCAGCAAGCACTTCTTCGCCCGTGTGCGCCCAGAAATTCTCACCGACCCACTGACCAGCTACAGCATGCCCAGCGGCCATGCCTCTGGTGCGTTCGCGCTGTTCCTAGCGCTGGCCGTCCTGGCCGGTCGCGGCCAACCGCCCCGCCTGCGCCTGACCTGGCTGCTGCTGGGCTGCCTGCCGGCGCTGGCGATTGCCTTGTCGCGGGTTTATCTCGGTGCTCATTGGCCGAGCGACATCATCGCCGGCGCCATGCTCGCCGCCTGTGTCTGCGCCGCCGTCCTGTGGCTGAGCCAGCGCCAGGCACCGCTACCGGCCATGCCGCCGAAAATCTGGTGGCTGATCCTGCCGGCGATGGTGGCCGCGTTCAGCTTCTTCAGCTTCCGGCACCTGCCCCATGGCCTGCTACGGTATGCCTACTGAGCGGCGGACCAATGAGCACTGGAGATCCGTGTGGGGTCAGGCGAAGAGTTCGCCCTGCAACTCATCGAGCAAGGCCTGGATCGCATCCAGGCGCTGCTGTGGGTCATCGAGTTGCAGCAGGTCGATCTTGTCCAGTTCGTTGAACGGCAACAGATAGGCCAGCTGGTTGGCCAGCGATTGCTGGCCGGTCGCTTCGGTGCCCATGTTCAAGGCTTCGACCATCGGGTGCTCGGCCAGGGCCTTGAGCAACGCCACCAGGTCAGCGTCCTCGTCCTGCAGCGGTTGCTCCGGCTCGTCCTCCAGCCACTCGACATCGGCGACCGTCAACTGATCCGCCTGGACGCTGCTGCCATGCACAATAAAACGCCGCCCGCCCTTCACGCGGATGCCCAACAGGCCGTTGTCCTGCTGGGAAAAGTCGGTGATCAGCGCCTCGCAGCCCACCCGCGCATAACCTTCCGGGGCAAAGCCCACTTCCTCGCCATCGAGGATGCACACCACTCCGAACCCTTCGCCTTTTTTCATGCAGCGGCCGATCATGTCGAGGTAGCGCGCCTCGAAAATCTGCAAATCGAGGATGCAACCGGGGAACAACACAGTGTTCAACGGGAAAAGCGGCAAGCTCATAACCAGTTCCTTAGACTGTCATCGACACCACCAACGGCAGCAACACCGCCGTGGCTACGCCCATCAGACTCATCGCCAGCGCCGCAAAAGCGCCGGACTCTTCGCTTTCCTGCAAGGCCACGGACGTGCCCACCGCATGGGCCGCCAATCCCAGGGCCATACCGCGGGCCTCGGGGCTGTGCACCTTCAACCCGTTGAGGATGCTCGGGCCCAGAATCGCCCCAAGCACGCCCGTGATCAAGACGAACACCGCCGCCATGGCCGCCACGCCGCCAATCTGCTCGGCCACCAGCATGGCGATCGGCGAGGTCACGGACTTGGGCGCCATGGTCATCAGAATCATGTGCTCGGCGCCGAACACCCAGCCCAGCAGCACCGCAGAGCCGGTGGCGACCACCCCGGCTATCACCAGCGTAGTAAAAATCGGCCAGAACAATTGGCGGATCCGCCGCAGGTTCAAATACAACGGCACCGCCAGGGCGACCGTGGCCGGCCCCAGCAGGATGCTGAGGATTTCAGTGCTCTTGCGGTATTCGGCGTAACCAATGCCGCAACCGACCAGCACGCCGATCAGCAGCACCATCGACATCAGCACCGGCTGCAGGAACACCCAACGGGTCTTTTCGAACGCCGCCAATACCAGTTGATAGGCGCCCAGGGTGATGCCGATGCCGAACAGCGGATGATGGATCACCGAGGTCCAGGCGCCTTGCCAGTCGAGGATCATTCGCTCTCCTCCGCCGCGGCGACGTGACGCCGTGCCAGGCGCTGCATCAGCACCCCGGTCAGGGCCACGGACAGGATCAACGACAAGGTCAATGCACCGACGATGGCCCAGAAATCGGCCGCGATGGCCCGCGCATAGACCATCACCCCCACTGCCGGCGGGACCAGCAACAACGGCAAGTAGCGCAACAGGCTGCCGGCGGCCAGGCTCAGCGGCTCACTGACTTCGCCGCGCATGATCAGGTAGCCCAACAACAGCAGCAACCCCACGATGGGCCCGGGCAACACCGGCAGGAACAAATGATTGATCGCAGTGCCCAGCAATTGGAACAGCACCAGCCAGGTCAGGCCCCGTAGCAACATCCGCTCTCTCCCCTGCAACAGATCCAATGAACGCGCCAACTCGGCTCACGACGTGACGGTGTGGCGAGGGAGCCTGCTCCCGCTGGGCTGCGCAGCGGCCCCATTTTATGAGTGCTGCGCACTCAAGCGGGAGCAAGCCCCCTCGCCACGGAATCGAACGCGCACGTCAAGTGAACGGAATCGCAAAGAATGCGCCCGCATTATAAGCATGCCCGCGCTATGGGTCGGCATTCGTAAAAAGCATGGTCGGTGACCTTACGTGCGTGCCATGTTGATCTACAGTGGTTCTCCGGGGGCGCAAGTCCCCGCTCCAGAAAAAGACAATACCGATGAACCCAAGGAGAGTCTCAATGCCCTACGTCCCCGTTGCAGCGCTCAAAGATTATGTCGGCAAGGAACTTGGACGTTCCGATTGGCTTACCATCGACCAGGACCGCATCAACCTGTTCGCCGAAGCCACTGGCGACTTTCAGTTCATCCACGTCGACCCGGTCAAGGCCGCGCAAACCCCGTTTGGCAGCACCATCGCCCACGGTTTCCTGTCGTTGTCGCTGATGCCCAAGCTGATGGAAGACATCCTGATCCTGCCCGAGGGCGTGAAGATGGTCGTCAACTATGGGCTCGACAGCGTGCGTTTCATCCAGCCGGTGAAAGTCGATTCCAAGGTCCGGCTCAAGGTCGAACTGGTGGACGTCACCGAGAAGAAGCCCGGTCAATGGCTGCTCAAGGCCACCGCCACGCTGGAAATCGAAGGTTCGGAAAAACCCGCCTACATCGCCGAGCCACTGTCGCTCTGCTTCGTGTAGACCTTCGCGGTTGCGAAACCGCCCAGGGCTGTTTCGCATCGCTTCTCTGTATCCAGAGGGTGCAGCTGCGGCATACTCGTGGCCTGATGACCTGGATCCCGTTATGCGCTTACTCGTTCCGCTGACCCTGACCCTGTTGCTCACCGCCTGCGGCGACGGCGAATCGCTGCTGCCTCCCGACGCGCGCCTGCCCGACGGCGGACGCTATCGCGGCGACCTGGTGGACGGCCTGCTGCAAGGCCAGGGGCGTATCGACTACCCCAACGGCAGCTGGTACGCCGGGCAGTTCGACAAGGGCCAGTGGCACGGCACCGGGGAATGGCACGGCAGCAACGGCGAGGTCTACCGCGGCCAGTTCCAGCACGGCCTGTTCCACGGCCAGGGCAGCCTGACCACGCCCACCAGCAGCTACACCGGTGGCTTCAAGCAGGGCCGGCGCGACGGCGAAGGCACGCTCAAGGAAAACGGCATGACCTACCGCGGCGAGTTCAAGGCCGACCGGTACTCAGGCCTCGGGCGCCTGGAGCTCGACGACGGCAGCCAGTACCAGGGCCCCTTCGTCAATGGCAAGCCCAACGGCGAAGGCCAGCGCTTCGATGCCAGCGGCAACCAGTTCACCGGGCACTTCGTCGACGGCCAACTGCAAGGCAAGGGGACCTTCAACAGCGCCGACGGCGACGTCTATGTCGGCGGTTTCAGGAACAACCAACTCAACGGTCGCGGCCGTTACGAAAACGCTGACGGCGACGTCTGGATCGGCCAGTTCAAGGACGGCGCGCTGACCGGCAAGGGTGAATTGATCGGGGCCGATGGCAGCCATTACCTCGGGCAATTCAACGAGTGGCGATTCACCGGCCAGGGGCGCCTGAACCTGCCCGACGGCAGCTTCTACGTCGGCCAGTTCGAGAACGACAGCTACCACGGGCGCGGCACCCTGGCATTGACTGACGGCACCGTGCAAAGCGGCACCTGGGCCAAGGGCCAACGGGTACGCGACGCCGATGGCCGGCTGCTGCCGGACGTGCTGGAACTTGGCCTGCTGGCCCAGGGCCGCCTGCTGGACGACGCCCTCGCCAATATCCCCGCCTCCACCCCGGCGGTGGAGCTGTACAGCCTGACCCTGGGTGGCGATGGCAAGCAGAGCGTGTTCCTGCGCGAATCCGACTACGTCGCCAACATGCTCGCCAGCCGTTTCGGCGCCTTCGGGCAGATCCGCCTGGTGAACCACCGCGATCACCTCGGTGACCGGCCCATGGCCAGCCGCGAAAGCCTGCGCCGCGCCGCCGCCACCCTGGCCGAACGCAGCGGCCCGGAAGACCTGATTTTCATCTACCTGACCAGCCACGGCACCAGCGAGCATGAACTGGTGCTCGACCAGCCCCGCATGGAGCTGGCCGACCTGCCCGCCGACGAACTGGCCGCGGTCCTGGCGCCGCTGAAGAACCGCGACAAGATCGTGGTGATCTCAGCCTGCTACTCCGGCGGTTTCATCCCGGCGCTCAAGGATGAACGTACCCTGGTCATGACCGCCTCGCGGGCCGACCGGGTGTCCTTCGGCTGCTCCGAGGAAGCCAACTTCACCTATTTCGGCGATGCACTGTTTGCCCAGGCGCTGAACCAGACCGACGACCTGGAGCAGGCCTTCAAGAAGGCCAAGGCCACCGTCGCCGAGCGCGAGCAGGCGGACAATTTCGAAGCTTCCGAGCCGCAGATCTGGGCACCCAGGACTGTCCTTTCCCACTGGCAACTGCTGCGCAAGCAACAGGCGCGAAAAGCATTGCAAAGTGCTGCATTGAACGACGAGGCCACAAAGAGCAACTAAGCTGAACCGTATCAAGGGGGAAACACTATGTACTTGACACCTCAGCATGTTTTGCTCGCTGGTGCCACCGGGTTGACCGGAGAACACCTGCTGGACCGGCTGCTCAACGAGCCGACCATCAGCCGGGTCCTGGCACCTTCCCGCCGACCACTGGCCGGGCATCCGCACCTGGAAAACCCGGTTGGGGAACCGGCCGAGGTGCTGCCCCGCCTCAGCGGCCGGGTCGACATCGCCTTTTGCTGCCTTGGCACCACCATCAAGAAAGCCGGTTCGGAACAGGCCTTTCGCGCGGTGGACCTGGAGCTGGTCGTGGCCTTCGCCAAGCGCGCCCGGGAGCTGGGCGCCCGGCACCTGGTGGCGATCAGCGCGCTGGGGGCCGACCCCAAGTCATCGATTTTCTACAACCGGGTCAAGGGCGAAATGGAAGAGGCCCTCAGGGCCCAGGACTGGCCGCAGCTCACACTCTGCCGGCCTTCCCTGCTGCTGGGCGACCGCGTCGAACCTCGCCTGGCCGAGCAACTGGCCGGGCCGTTGTCGAAGCTGATCCCAGGCAAATACCACGGCATCGAAGCCTGCCAACTGGCCCGCGCCATGTGGCGCCTGGCGCTGGAGGAACAGGACGGGGTGCGGGTGGTAGAGTCGGATGAGTTGCGTAAGTTGGGTAAGTAATTCGGTATCGCCTGGCCAGACACCATCGCGAGCCTGCTCGCGATGGGCTTCCTCTCTCAGTCCCCCCGTAGCGAGGGAGCTTGCTCCCGCTGGGCTGCGCAGCAGCCCCAAGTCTTTCAATCACATCCCGCCAGTCGCCCGGAACCCCACCCCCATCGCCGTGAACAGCGACAACGGCAACAACACGGTATCGAGCAACGCACTGGCCGGCAGATCGACGCCGGGATAGCTCGGGGCCTCGGCGCCGAAACGGTCCTTGGCGCAGCAGCCGCCATTGAGGGCGTAGAGGTCCAGCCGTGTGCCCGCATACACCACCGGCGCACCGGGCTTGGCCGCGTCCAGCGTGCGAGCGGTGGCGCAACCGGTCAGTTGCAGCGCCAGCAGTACCATCAGGATCTTATTCATCGCTGCTCAAATGATGCTCGCCCCAGCGCGGCAGCATGTCCTGAGGGATGTTCAGCAGGTTGAGGATCCGCGCCACCACGAAATCGATCAGGTCGTCGATGGTCTGGGGCTGGTGATAGAAGCCTGGCGAGGCCGGCAGGATGGTCACGCCCATGTTCGACAACTTGAGCATGTGCTCCAGGTGAATGCTCGAATACGGCGCTTCCCGCGGCACCAGGATCAGTTGGCGGCGCTCCTTGAGGGTCACGTCCGCGGCCCGTTCGATCAGGTTGTTGCACGCCCCGGTGGCAATCGCCGACAACGTCCCTGTGGAACACGGCACCACCACCATGGCGGCCGGCGCGCCGGAACCGGACGCCACCGGCGACATCCAGTCTTCCTTGCCGTACACGCGAATCTGTCCGTCCGCTGCTCCGGTGTATTCGGTGAGGAAGGCCTGCATCATCTGGGGCTTGGGCGGCAAGGTCACGTCGGTCTCGGTGGCCATCACCAGTTGCGCCGCCTTCGAGATGAGAAAGTGCACCTCGCGGTCTTCCCGCACCAGGCAATCGAGCAGGCGCAAGCCGTACTGGGCACCGGAAGCACCGGTCATCGCCAGGGTGATGCGCTCCGGACCGTTGTTCATCGCAGCGCCTCGGCCAGCTTGCCGTGCAGGCCGCCGAAGCCACCATTGCTCATGATCACCACGTGGGTACCGGGTTGGGCCTGGCTTTTCACACGTTCGATGATGCCTTCCAACGAATCGCTGACAATCGAAGGCACGCTGCACAGTGCGGCGGTGGCACCCAGGTCCCAGCCGAGGTTGGCCGGCGCATACCAGATCACCTGATCGGCATCGACCACGCTTTCCGGCAGGCCATCGCGGTGCGCGCCCAGTTTCATGGAATTGGAGCGCGGTTCGATGATGGCAATCAATGGCGCGTCGCCAATACGCTTGCGCAAGCCGTCGAGGGTGGTGGCGATGGCGGTCGGGTGGTGGGCGAAGTCGTCATAAATCGTAATGCCACGCACCTCGGCGACCTTCTCCATGCGCCGCTTGACGCTCTTGAATGCGCTCAGCGCGGCCACGCCCATGGCCGGCACCACGCCGACATGCCGGGCCGCGGCCAGGGTCGCCAGGGCGTTGGCAACGTTGTGCTGGCCAGTCAGGTCCCACTCCACGACGCCTTGGGACTGGCCTTCGAACATCACCTCGAACTGCGAACCGTCGTCCTTGAGCAACTTCACCTGCCACTGCCCACCCGCACCGGTGGTTTGCACCGGGGTCCAGCAGCCCATTTCGATCACCCGCTGCAAGGCCGGCTCGGTGGTCGGGTGAATGACCAGGCCTTCGCTTGGAATGGTCCGTACCAGGTGATGGAACTGCCGTTCGATGGCTGGAAGATCGGGGAAGATGTCCGCATGATCGAACTCAAGGTTATTGAGAATCGCGGTGCGTGGACGGTAGTGGACGAACTTCGAGCGTTTGTCGAAGAACGCGCTGTCGTATTCGTCGGCCTCGATCACGAAGAACGGTGTACCGCCCAGGCGCGCCGACACCGAGAAATTCTGCGGCACGCCGCCGATCAGGAAGCCCGGGCTCATGCCCGCGTGCTCCAGCACCCAGGCGAGCATGCTGCTGGTGGTGGTCTTGCCATGGGTGCCGGCCACGGCCAGTACCCAGCGGCCCTGCAACACGTGATCGGCCAGCCACTGCGGCCCGGACACGTACGGCAGGCCTTTATTGAGCACGTACTCCACCGCGGGATTGCCCCGGGACATGGCGTTGCCGATCACCACCAGATCCGGCGCCGGCTCCAGTTGTGCCGGGTCGTAGCCTTGGGTCAATTCAATGCCCTGGGCTTGCAGTTGGGTGCTCATCGGCGGGTAGACGTTGGCGTCGGAACCGGTCACGTGATGGCCCAGCTCCTTGGCCAGGACCGCCATCGAACCCATGAAAGTGCCGCAAATACCGAGAATATGGATGTGCATAGTCGACCTCGTAAAACATGGCCGCAGGTTAGCCTAGGGAGGGGGAAATCGCACCTTGTGTTTGGAATTGCCTGATGCTCAGGCCGATGAACACCACTGAACCCTGTGGGAGCGGGCTTGCTCGCGAATGCGGTGGGTCATTCAATAGATGCATCGGCTGACACGCTGCTTTCGCGAGCAAGCCCGCTCCCACAAAAGGATTTTCAGTGGCCGTGGGATCGGGGGTCAGCGGGCGATGGCGTGTTTGCGCAGCTTTCTATACAGCGTATTACGGCTGATGCCTAACTGCTCCGCCGTGTTGGTCATGTGCCAGCGCGTCTGCTCCAGCGCATTGAGCAACGCCAACCGTTCGGCATCTTCCAGCGGGTGTTCGGTGGCAGGTGCCGGTTCGACTGGCGGCCGCGCCTGACGGATCATCGCCGGCAAGTCCTCCACGCCAATCCGCCCGTCCTCGCACAGCGCGACGAGGGTGCGCAGCACGTTGCGCAACTGGCGCACATTGCCCGGCCAGTCGAACGCCAGCAGCGCCTGGCGCGCCGGCTCGTCGAGGGTGACCGTCTCGGCGCCGCGCTCTTCGGCCAGCAGAAAATCCAGCAACTGCGCTTTGTCACCGCGCTCACGCAGCGCCGGCAGGGGGATTTCCAAGCCGTTGAGCCGGTAATACAGGTCTTCGCGGAAACTGCCATCCTGCACCCGTTCGAACAACTGCCGGTGAGTGGCGCTGATGATGCGCACGTTCACCGCCTCCGGCTCACCACCGATCGGCACCACCTGCCGATCCTCCAGCACCCGCAGCAACCGGGTCTGCAAGGCCAGGGGCATGTCGCCGATCTCGTCCAGGAACAAAGTGCCGCCGTCCGCCTGTTGCAGCTTGCCGCGCATGCCTTCCTTGCGGGCGCCGGTAAAGCTGCCGCCGCGATAGCCGAACAGCTCGCTCTCGATCAGGCTTTCCGGGATGGCCGCGCAGTTGAGCGCGACGAAGTGTTTCCCGGCACGCTGGCTGGCGTGGTGCACGGCCTTGGCGAAGGCTTCCTTGCCGGACCCGGTTTCACCGTTGATCAGCAAGGGAACGTCCCGTTCGAAGACCCGCAGCGCCTTGCGAAAATGCGCCTGCAACGACGCATCCCCCAGGCAGATCCCTGGCAGGCGCGCCGGCTCGCTGGGCTTGAGCGCCGGGGCCAGCGGAACCGGCACGCTACGCGGCTGGCCTCGCAACACGGCAAACAGGTGCCGACCGTCACGGGTGCGCAACGGCCAGCTGGCACTGGCGTGGGCGCTGGCCCGTCCAAGCAACTCGTCCAGCGAACAATCGAAAAAGGCTTCCACCGGCTGGCCCAGCAAGCCGCCACGAATGTGCCCGAGCAAATTCAGCGCACTCTGGTTCACGGCGCAAATCCGCCCTTCACCGTCGAAGGCCAGCAACCCTTCGCTGAACAGCCCCACGGACTCGGCCTGCAAATGAAAGCGCAGCAGCCATTGGTTGTCGAAGCAGCGCAGGAAATAGCAGCTCTCGATCATCTTGGCCGAGAGGTTGACCAGCGCCATGGTGTGGAACTGGCTCTGGCGCGACACGTCCGGCCGGGCCGAGGACACGTCGAGCACAGCCAGCAGTTCGCCATGCGGGTCGAAGACCGGGCTGGCCGAGCAGGTCAGGCCGGTGTGGCGACCGCGAAAATGTTCTTCCTGGTGGATGGTCAGGGCCTGGCGCTCCACCAGGCAGGTGCCGATGCCGTTGGTGCCCTCGCAAGCCTCGCTCCAGTCGGCACCGAGCCAGAGGCCGGCCCGTTCGAAGATCTTGCGCTCGCTGGGGGCGGTGACGCAGTTGAGGATCACCCCGCGGGCGTCGGTCAGCAACACCGCATGGCCGGCGCCGGAGAGCTGCTGATGCAGGCTGGTCATTTCGTTGCCGGCGATGTGCAGCACCTGTTGCAGGCGCTCGCGGCTTTCCAGCACCCGGCCATGCTCAAGCACCGTCGGCGCAAGGTTCTGGGCCGGGTCGAGGTGATAATCCTCAAGGCAGCGCAGCCAGGAACGGGCAATCGACGGATCGCTGCCAGGCCCCTGCAAATGGGCCTTGCCCTGGGTGACCGTCAGGACCTGCTGGGCATGGCGGCTCAGATGGTTGCTGTGCATCTCTTATTATTCTCCTGCTGGAGCAACTGTCGAACACCGAACCTGTGCTTAACACTTAACCTGTGGCGAGGGGATTTATCCCCGCTGGGCTGCGCAGCAGCCCTGAAACCTGGACGCACCGTGCGTCAGACTCACCGAATTGGCTGCTTTGGGGGCGCTTCGCACCCCAGCGGGGATAAATCCCCTCGCCACAATGGTGTCTAGCAGGCCAATCGAGTGAAAAAACCAGCATCCTCCAGCTGAACCGGCAATGCAATGCTGGCGCGACCGTTCAGTCATTCGCTGTCTCAGAGATGGCACAAATTGTCACCCCGCCTGTACCGCTATCGCCACACAACCCATCCGTTTATCCGAGCAACTCCTCCTAAAGTCTTGATTTCCGGGCCCTGCAAGGCAATGGCCCGCCCTTTGCTCTACGCTTGATTACCGGCGCTCAATTTTTCGCGGCCTCCCGTATAAGCACAAAAGCCAAGGAGAACTCATCATGCGTTACGCTCACCCCGGTACTGAAGGCGCTATCGTTTCGTTCAAGAGCAAATACGGTAACTACATCGGCGGCGAGTTCGTCGCGCCTGTCAAAGGTCAGTACTTCACCAATACTTCCCCGGTCAATGGCCAGCCCATTGCCGAATTCCCGCGCTCCACGGCCGAAGACATCGAAAAAGCCCTGGACGCCGCCCACGCCGCCGCGGATGCCTGGGGCGCCACCTCGGTCCAGGCCCGTTCGCTGATCCTGCTGAAAATCGCCGACCGCATCGAACAGAACCTCGAAACCCTGGCTATCACCGAATCCTGGGACAACGGCAAGGCTGTGCGCGAAACCCTCAACGCCGACATCCCCCTGGCCGCCGACCACTTCCGTTACTTCGCCGGTTGCCTGCGGGCCCAGGAAGGCGCCGCCGCCGAGATCGACGGCAACACCGTGGCCTACCACATCCATGAACCGCTGGGCGTGGTCGGGCAGATCATCCCGTGGAACTTCCCCCTGCTGATGGCCGCCTGGAAACTCGCCCCGGCCCTGGCGGCCGGCAACTGCGTGGTGCTCAAGCCCGCCGAGCAGACCCCGCTGGGCATCTGCGTGCTGATGGAACTGATCGGCGACCTGCTGCCGCCGGGCGTGCTGAACGTGGTGCAAGGCTTCGGCAAGGAGGCCGGCGAGGCCCTGGCCACCAGCAAGCGCATCGCCAAGATCGCCTTCACCGGTTCCACCCCGGTGGGCTCGCACATCATGAAATGCGCCGCCGAAAACATCATCCCGTCCACCGTGGAACTGGGCGGCAAGTCGCCGAACATCTTCTTCGAAGACATCATGCAGGCCGAGCCGAGCTTCATCGAAAAAGCCGCCGAAGGCCTGGTGCTGGCGTTCTTCAACCAGGGTGAAGTCTGCACCTGTCCGTCCCGCGCCCTGGTCCAGGAGTCGATCTACGACGAATTCATGCAAGTGGTGATGAAGAAGATCGAACAGATCAAGCGTGGCGACCCGCTGGACACCGACACCATGGTCGGCGCCCAGGCGTCCGAGCAGCAGTTCGACAAAATTCTCTCGTACCTGGAAATCGCCAAGGGCGAAGGCGCCCAGTTGCTGACCGGTGGACAGGTGGAAAAACTCGAAGGCAACCTCGCCAGCGGCTACTACATCCAGCCGACCCTGCTCAAGGGCACCAACAAGATGCGCGTGTTCCAGGAAGAAATCTTCGGCCCGGTGGTAAGTATCACCACCTTCAAGGACGAAGCCGAAGCCCTGGCGATCGCCAACGACACCGAGTTCGGCCTCGGCGCCGGCCTGTGGACCCGCGACATCAACCGCGCCTACCGCATGGGCCGGGCCATCAAGGCCGGTCGCGTCTGGACCAACTGCTACCACCTGTACCCGGCGCATGCCGCGTTCGGTGGCTACAAGAAGTCGGGCGTCGGGCGTGAAACCCACAAGATGATGCTCGACCACTACCAGCAGACCAAGAACCTGCTGGTGAGCTACGACATCAATCCGCTGGGGTTCTTCTAAGCCCTTGGGGCAAGGCAGGTTCTCCTGCTTTGCCCCTTCGACAGCTATCGCGAGCAAGCTCGCTCCCACAGGGATCTGTGGATAACTCTTTTTCCAGGGTTGGCAACAGTTCCACTGTGGGAGCGAGCTTGCTCGCGATGGCGCCCTCACTGACAACATCAATTTACCGCCCCAACGCTCTGGCACGAGCCTTGCGTGCCCGCTCCACAGCAATCCCGAAAGTCCAACAGATCAAACAATAAGAAAACAGAGAGGACTTATGACAACTTCCACCCAACTCAAACCCACACTCGGCACCCTGCATTTATGGGGCATCGCCGTCGGCCTGGTGATTTCCGGCGAGTACTTCGGCTGGAGCTATGGCTGGGGCACCGCCGGGACCCTCGGGTTCCTCGTCACCGCGCTGATGGTCGCGCTGATGTACACCTGCTTCATCTTCAGCTTCACCGAACTGACCACCGCCATCCCCCATGCGGGCGGGCCGTTCGCCTACAGCCGGCGGGCGTTTGGCGAAAAAGGCGGACTGATCGCCGGGATCGCCACGTTGATCGAATTCGTCTTTGCGCCACCGGCCATTGCCATGGCCATTGGCGCCTACCTCAATGTGCAGTTTCCGGAACTGGACCCCAAGGTCGCGGCGGTCGGCGCGTACGCGGTGTTCATGACCCTGAACATCCTCGGCGTCAGCATCGCCGCGGCGTTCGAGCTGGTGGTCACCGTGCTGGCGGTGGCCGAATTGCTGGTGTTCATGGGCGTGGTTGCGCCTGGCTTCAGCTTCAGCAATTTCGTGCTCAACGGCTGGTCCGGTGCAAATGAGTTCAGCCTTGCCTCAATACCGGGCATTTTTGCGGCGATTCCGTTCGCGATCTGGTTCTTCCTCGCCATCGAAGGCGCGGCCATGGCCGCCGAAGAAGCCAAGGACCCGAAACGCACGATTCCTCGCGCCTATGTCAGCGGCATCCTGACCCTGGTCTTCCTGGCGATCGGCGTGATGATCATGGCCGGCGGCGTGGGCGACTGGCGGCAACTGTCGAACATCAACGACCCGCTGCCCCAGGCAATGAAAGCCGTAGTCGGCAACAATTCGACCTGGATGCACATGCTGGTGTGGATCGGCCTGTTCGGCCTGGTGGCGAGTTTCCACGGGATCATCCTGGGTTACTCGCGGCAGTTCTTCGCCCTGGCCCGGGCCGGCTACCTGCCGCGGAGCCTGGCGAAACTGTCGCGCTTCCAGACCCCGCACCGGGCAATCCTGGCCGGCGGCGTGATCGGCATCGCGGCGATCTACAGCGACGGCCTGGTGAACCTGCAGGGCATGAGCCTGACGGCCGCGATGATCACCATGTCGGTGTTCGGCGCCATCGTGATGTACATCATCAGCATGCTCAGCCTGTTCCGGCTGCGTAAGGTCGAACCAGACCTGGAACGCACCTTCCGCGCACCGGGCTACCCGATCGTGCCGGGCATTGCGCTGTTCCTGGCCGTGGTCTGCCTGGTGGCGATGGCCTGGTTCAACACCGTGATCGGCCTGGTGTTCCTGGCTTTCATGGTGGTCGGCTACCTGTACTTCCAACTGACCGCCAAACAACGCTCCAGCGCCCCGGCGGACGCTATGCTCACAGGTATATGAGGTTGCATCGGCGCCGGGCCGAGGGCCAGGTGCCTGCTATCTGAAAGTGGACACTGCCCCTGTGGGAGCGAGCTTGCTCGCGATAGCTGTGTATCAGTCGACAAGTATTTTGCTAACACCCTGCTATCGCGAGCAAGCTCGCTCCCACAGGGTTACGGGTTGTATTTGAGTCATTTAGAAAACCAGGAGGACACCGCCCATGGCCGAATTCGCCCATTCCGTCGGCGCCCAGACCTATCGCTTCGACAGCCTCAAGGACCTGATGGCCAAGGCCAGCCCGGCGCGTTCCGGGGATTTGCTCGCTGGCGTCGCGGCGCTCAACGATGGCGAGCGGGTGGCCGCGCAAATGGCCCTGGCTGACCTGCCCCTCAGCCATTTCCTGCAAGAAATGCTGATTCCTTACGAGAGCGACGAAGTCACCCGGCTGATCGTCGACACCCACGACAAACACGCCTTCGCCACCGTCAGCCACCTCACGGTCGGCGGTTTTCGCGACTGGCTGCTCAGCGACGCCGCCGACGAGCACAGCCTGCGCGCCCTGGCCCCCGGCCTGACGCCGGAAATGGTCGCCGCCGTGTCGAAAATCATGCGCGTGCAAGACCTGGTGCTGGTGGCGCAGAAAATCCGCGTGGTGACGAAATTCCGCGGCACCCTCGGCCTGCGCGGGCGCCTGTCCACACGCCTGCAACCCAACCACCCCACCGACGAACCGGCCGGCATCGCCGCAAGCATCCTCGACGGCCTGCTCTACGGCAACGGCGACGCCATGATCGGCATCAACCCGGCCACCGACAGCACGGCCTCGATCTGCGCCATGCTGGAAATGCTCGACGCCATCATCCAGCGCTACGACATCCCAACCCAAGGCTGTGTGCTGACCCACGTCACCACCTCCATCGAGGCGGCCAACCGGGGCGTGCCCCTGGACCTGGTGTTCCAGTCCATCGCCGGCACCGAAGCGGCCAACGCCAGTTTCGGCATCAACCTGAACGTGCTGAAAGAAGGCTACGACGCTGGCCTCAGCCTGAACCGCGGCACCCTCGGCAACAACCTGATGTATTTCGAAACCGGCCAGGGCAGCGCGCTGTCGGCCAACGCCCACCACGGCGTGGATCAACAGACCTGCGAAACACGGGCCTACGCCGTGGCACGGCATTTCAACCCGTTCCTGGTCAATACCGTTGTAGGCTTCATCGGTCCCGAGTACCTGTACAACGGCAAGCAGATCATCCGCGCCGGCCTCGAAGACCACTTCTGCGGCAAGTTGCTGGGCGTGCCGATGGGCTGCGACATCTGCTACACCAACCACGCCGAAGCCGACCAGGATGACATGGACACCCTGCTGACCCTGCTGGGCGTGGCCGGGATCAACTTCATCATGGGCATCCCCGGCTCCGACGACATCATGCTCAACTACCAGACCACCTCGTTCCACGACGCCCTCTACGCCCGCCAGACCCTGGGCCTGAAGCCGGCGCCGGAGTTCGAGCAATGGTTGGCGAACATGGGCATCTTCACCCAGGCCGACGGCCGGGTGCGGTTTGGCGACAACCTGCCACCGGCGTTTCGTCACGCCCTGGCTCACCTGGGATGAGTGACCTGCCGATGGACAAAAAACCAGTCGATTCGCAAAACCCCTGGCTGGAACTGCGCCGCCTGACCCCGGCGCGCATCGCCCTGGGCCGCACCGGTACCAGCCTGCCGACCCAGGCACAATTGGACTTCCAGTACGCCCATGCCCAGGCACGGGACGCGGTGCACCTGGCCTTCGATCACCAGGGCCTTCGCGCACAACTGGCCGAGCGCGGCCGCGAGAGCCTGTTGCTCCACAGCGCCGCCAGCGACCGCAACAGCTACCTGCAACGGCCGGACCTGGGCCGCCGCCTGGACGAGGCCTCGGCGCAGACACTGGACGACTACGCGGCCGCCCATCCCGGTGGCGTGGACCTGGCCATTGTCGTGGCCGACGGCCTGTCGGCGCTGGCGGTGCATCGCCATACCCTGCCCTTCCTGGCGCGCCTGGAGGAACAGCTCGCCGACGACGGCTGGTCGGTGTCGCCGATCGTCCTGGTGGAACAGGGCCGGGTCGCAGTGGCCGATGAAGTGGCCGAACGGCTCGGCGCCAAAATGTCGGTGATTCTCATCGGCGAACGCCCCGGCCTCAGCTCGCCGGACAGCCTGGGGCTGTATTTCACCTACGCCCCCAAGGTGGGGCTGACCGACGCGTACCGCAACTGCATTTCCAACGTCAGGCTCGAAGGCCTGAGCTACGGCATGGCGGCCCATCGCTTGATCTACCTGATGCGCGAGGCCTGTCGCAGGCAGCTTTCAGGGGTCAATCTGAAGGACGAAGCCCAGCTCCAAACGCTTGAATCGGAAAATGGTGCCGATATGAAAGGTAATTTCCTACTGATGCCGCCCCGAAGCTGATCCGTACTGCCAATTGCGTTTTTGATCCAATTTCAGGCAGCATCAAAAGCACGGCAGAACGCCGTTGTTGTCAGACTCCATGTCGACCTTTGTAAACGAGACCTGCCATGCGGATTATTCAAGCGACCCTGGAACACCTGGACCTGCTGACCCCATTGTTCGTCAAATACCGGGAATTCTATGGCTCGCTGCCATACCCGGACTCGTCCCGGGCCTTTCTCGAAAAGCGCCTGCGTCGCAAGGAGTCGGTGATCTACCTGGCCCTGCCCGATGACGACGACAGCAAGCTGCTGGGCTTCTGCCAGCTCTACCCGAGCTACTCGTCGCTGTCCCTCAAGCGCGTGTGGATCCTCAACGACATCTACGTCGCCGAAGATGCCCGCCGCCAACTGGTGGCCGACCACCTGATCCGCACGGCGAAAAAAATGGCCAAGGAAACCCATGCCGTGCGCATGCGCGTCTCCACCAGCAGCAACAACGAAGTGGCGCAGAAGACCTACGAATCCATCGGTTTCAAGGAAGACACCGAGTTCAAGAACTACGTGTTGCCGATCAGCGACGACATCTGACCCCTGTAGCTGAGTCCCCCTGCCACAACACCAAACCTTCTGTGGCGAGGGGATTTATCCCCGCTGGACTGCGAAGCAGTCCCAAAACCTGTGCATGCTGTGTATCAGACTGACCGAGTCGCCTGCTTCAGGGCCGCTCCGCGCCCCAGCGGGAGCAAGCTCCCTCGCCACAAGAGCCTTCACTCAATTGCACACCACCGAAATCCCTAGCTACAAACTCACCACGCTCCCCGCCCTCCAGCCCGTATAATCCCGGTCTTCCCGGCTTGTAAGCAAAAGCTACATACTCTGTAGCCATACTCAAAGCCAGACCCAAACGCCTGCCCCTCAGGCCGTCACCACAGGTGTATTGCATGGATTTCAATCCCCTCGACCTCATTCTGCATCTCGACGTGTACCTCGACATGCTGGTGACCAACTACGGCACTTGGGTCTACGCCATCCTGTTCCTGGTGATCTTCTGTGAAACCGGCCTGGTGGTGATGCCCTTCCTGCCGGGGGATTCGCTGCTGTTCATCGCCGGCGCGGTGGCCGCCGGGGGGGCCATGGACCCGCTCCTGCTGGGTGGCCTGCTGATGCTGGCGGCGATCCTCGGCGACAGCACCAACTACCTCATCGGACGCACCGCGGGCGAAAAACTGTTCAGCAACCCGAACTCGAAAATCTTCCGCCGCGACTACCTTCAGCAAACCCATGACTTCTACGACAAGCACGGCGGCAAAACCGTGACCCTGGCGCGCTTCCTGCCGATCATCCGCACCTTCGCCCCCTTCGTCGCCGGCGTGGGGAAAATGCCGTATGCACGTTTCTTCGGCTTCAGCGTCCTGGGCACCGTCCTGTGGGTCGGCGGCCTGGTCACCCTCGGTTTCTTCTTCGGCAACGTGCCCTTCATCAAGCAGAACCTGTCGTTGCTGGTGGTGGGCATCATCCTGGTGTCGCTGTTGCCGATGGTCATCAGCCTGGTCCGCAGCAAAATGGGCCAGCGCGCTTCGAAAGCCTGATCGCCCATGTGGTCCCTCAGCAACTGGCGCCGCCAACGCACCCTGGCCAAGCATCCCGTGGCCGAAGACACCTGGCAACGCGTGCGCCATCAGTTGAGTTTCCTCGACGGTATCAGCGCCGCCGAGGACCAGTGGCTGCGTGAAGCCTGCGTGTTGTTCCTGCATGACAAACACCTGACCGCCCTGCCCGGCGTCGAACTGCACCAGGAACAGCGCCTGTTGCTCGCCGCCCAGGCCCAGTTGCCGTTGATGCACCTGGGCGAGCTGAACTGGTACCAGGGTTTCCACGAAATCGTGCTCTACCCCGACGATTTCCTCAGCCCCCAGCGCTACCGCGACGCCAGCGGCATCGAACATGAATGGGACGGCGAACACAGCGGCGAAGCCTGGCCACAAGGGCCGATCATCCTCGCCTGGGACGGCGTGCTCGCCAGCGGCGGCTGGGAGGGCTACAACCTGGTGATCCACGAGCTGGCGCACAAACTCGACATGCTCAACGGCGACGCCAACGGCCTGCCACCCCTGCACGCCGACATGCAGGTCAGCGACTGGGCCGAGGCCATGCAACAGGCCTACGATGACCTCAATCGCCAGCTGGACCAGGACCCGGACGTCGAAACCGCCATTGACCCGTACGCGGCGGAAAACCCCGCGGAGTTCTTCGCCGTCACCAGCGAATACTTCTTCAGCGCCCCAGACCTGCTGCACCAGGCCTATCCACGTGTCTACGAACAGCTCAAGGCGTTCTACCGCCAGGACCCGTTGGCCCGGTTGCGGCAACTTCAGGCCGAAGATCCGGTCTATCAGGCGTCATACTAAGGTCTCTACGACCCTGGTAACGTGGCAACAGCGGCTGAATATGCCTATAATCGCCGCCACTTTTTGGTCAATCCGACCAGTCATTTGGTCAACTAACGGGGGCACCGCCCAATGAGCTACAGCAAGATTCCGGCTGGCAAAGACCTGCCGAACGACATCTACGTCGCGATCGAAATCCCGGCCAACCACGCCCCGATCAAATACGAAATCGACAAAGACAGCGATTGCCTGTTCGTTGACCGTTTCATGGCCACCCCGATGTTCTACCCGGCCAACTACGGTTACATCCCCAACACCCTGGCCGACGACGGCGACCCCCTCGACGTGCTGGTCGTGACCCCCTACCCGGTTGCTCCAGGCTCGGTCATCCGCGCCCGTCCAGTCGGCATCCTGAACATGACCGACGACGGCGGCGGCGATGCCAAAGTCATCGCAGTGCCACACGACAAACTGTCGCAACTGTATGTCGACGTGAAGGAATACACCGACCTGCCACCGCTGCTGATCCAGCAGATCGAACACTTCTTCGCGAACTACAAAGACCTCGAAAAAGGCAAGTGGGTCAAGATCGAAGGCTGGGCCGGCGCAGACGCCGCCCGCGAAGCCATCACCAAGTCGGTTGCCGCCTACAAGGGCTGATACTGAATGTGTGGAAGAACCCCGGTTTGCACCGGGGTTTTTTTATGCTTGAATTTAAATAAAATACAGCTACGTATTAACAACGTTTAACTGCGTTTAGCCCATCTATTTCAAATCCTGCAAACGGAAAGATTGTCTTATAAATCTGCACGACATGTTTATTGCTCAAAACACGGTCGCCTCTAAACTTTCCGTTTATGAAAATTATCTCCAGTGGCGACCGCTTCAGAGCCCTTCTCAAAGAAGCCAACATCCGTTCCGCCGACTTCGCGAAGTTGTACGGCGTGAAATCCCAGCACGTGAACAACTGGTTCAATCGTGGCATTCCGCCCGGTCGCATCCACGCCATCGCGGGCCTGCTGACCGTCAGCCCGCAATGGCTCGCCACCGGAGAAGGCCCGCAAACCCCACTGGGCCTGGGCCCCGGCACCACCTATGAAGCCGCCGAAATCCAAGGCGTCTACAGCGTGCTGGAAACCCAGGACATCGACCTGCCCTTCTACACCGAAGCCCCGGTCAGCCCGGGCAGCAGCAAGACCCACATCATCGAAGTCCCCGACCAAACCATCCGCCTGCCCCGCAGCCACCTCGAATCCCTGGAAATAAACCCCGGCGACGCCATCTGCACGACCATGGTCGGCGACAGCATGGCCGAACGCATCGAAGACGGCTCCACCCTCGCCATCGACCGCGGCCTCACCCAGGTCGTCGACGGCCAGATCTACGCCCTCGAGCACGACGGCATGCTGCGCATCAAATACCTGCACCGAGTCCCCGGCAACCGCCTGCGCCTACGCAGCCACAACAGCGCCGCCTACCCCGACGAAGTCTTCAGCGCCGAACAGATCGAAGCGCAAAACATCAGGGTATTGGGCTGGGTATTCTGGTGGTCGACCCTCAATAAGCAGCGACCGCAGGTGTACGAATGAGCCCGTGGACATAAGGCTGTGACAGGCGCTTTTGTGGCGAGGGAGCTTGCTCCCGCTGGGCTGCAAAGCAGCCTCTGCTTTCCCTCTGAATCACCCTAACCCAATGATTCCACACCACTTACCCCTAGGCTTCCAACCAAAACCCGCGTATCCTCCGCCCCACCTTTGCGAGCCCACGCCTCGCACCGACAAGGCAGATCACTTTCTGACCAAGTCCCACAGCCGGCCGCAAGAGCCGGATGTACGTTTTGAAGGCTGGTGAGGTTTGTCAAAAACGAATTGAATCAGTCAACGAGAAGCCGGCCATAAGCCGGCTTTTTAATGTCCGATTGAAAGCCAGGATGGCGCGCCATCCGCCAAGCTCTGGAGACTCTCTGTTATCAATGACCCGAGAGGAAAGTTAGAGAACACCCACGCAAGAGAACAACGCGTCATCGAATTGGATTCAGCGACGCGAAAGGTAAGCAAGCTTCGCGGCAACAGGTCAACTGGGCTCTGGATGTCAAAACCATCGCAGCGCTTTCGCCGGATGAAGCCAGGCTGTGTCTATGCAATCGCGCAAACAAAACTCCTGCCCCCCCCCGGCTGCAACACCCATCAAGTTTACGGGTCGTTGATCGATGGCTTGGAGTCGAACCAATTCCATGCCTTCACGTCGGTACACTGAGCTGCCCTCTGAATCAGCGTGAACGACATACCCTCCGGGTTTTACACCCACGCGCTTTTTGTCGAGCGCGATGCTGGCCGAGACCAGGACATGAAAATCCAGTACGTTGTTCTTATACAGGATCGTTGCGCCCACAAAGTGTTCTGCACATATTTCCAAAGCGATTTGCAGCCCATGAACAGCAGGGGTTTCTCGATAACCGCCTGGCATGAATATCTTGTCGAACCATAACTCCGCCCCATACAACTCTTCCAGTCCTTCGTTTCCTATGTTGGGGTAGCGTTTATGCTGATAAAAGACGTTTCCTTGCCAAATGATGAAACCGGTATTCCTGACGATTCCATGTGCGGCTCTCGCGCCTTTTGATCCCATATCGGTGATGACCGCTTTCGTAGACCTTGCGTAATCGCCATAACCCCCCTTGTTCAGGCGGTCCCCTTGCGGTATTTCGTCCACCACCGCGTCCATTTCCGCACCATATTTAACCTTGTTGATATCCCTGGCCTGCCCCAAGGATTTCAACTCCCCCGTCTCCCTTTTCAACATCCTGGAATCGGGTCGCACCATTGATTTGGACCACAGTGTCGTACCTGGGACCAGTATCAGCGTCGGGTTTCTATTTGAGACATCAACCCATGCAGCCCGGATGATTTCCTTTTCTTCTTCCGAAAGAAACGAAACAGGTTTTTCCTTGGAAAAGAAGTATTCGGGGGCGACAGCCAGACAGTAATCCAATTGATGCTGAACGACATTAGCGGCGAATATTGTTGTCGCCATGTGCTCCAGGGCTCTAATCCTGTTGTGTATGTGGACAAGGCTATCCCTGACCGGGATTCGTAATCTGCGCGTATCGAAGTCCCAGATCACCACTAGCACGTTTGGCATCCTTTCCTCCCCCCTGGCTGCTGAGCGGTGCCGCAAGCCGGATGGCCGCATGGTGCGTTAAGGCACTTGGCGCATGTCCAGGAAAATTCAGCTTAGGTGAGCCAACGCATTCAAACAAACCACCTCGACTGGATGACTTCTCATGCACCACTAAAATCTGGCGACTCATTGCGTCCTAGATGCCTACCCGCACGCATTCTCGAGAAATACCCACCAGCAACCCCTCAACCTATCGTAATCTCGCACCTGAATCCTTCACGCCCGCCACCGGCCCGAGATCCCGCCCCGATGCCTTCCATTTACCAGCTCAAGCCCGCCTTCCAGAACCTGCTGCGCCCTGCCGTCCAACGGCTCTACGACAAGGGCGTCACGGCGAATCAGGTCACGTTGCTGGCCGGTGTGGTTTCCGTGCTGGTGGGGGTGGTGGTCGCCTGGTTTGCCAGCCATCCGTGGGTGTTTGCGCTGGTCCCCGCGTGGATGTTCCTGCGCATGGCCCTGAACGCCGTGGACGGCATGCTGGCGCGGGAGTTTGGCCAGCAATCGCATCTGGGCGCCTACCTCAATGAGCTATGCGATATCATCGCCGACGCTGCCCTGATCCTGCCTTTCGCCCTGCTTCCCGATGCCAGCCTGCTGTTGGTGTTGGGGGTCACGCTGCTGGCGTTGTTCAGTGAATACGCCGGTGTGCTGGGGGCGATGGTCGGGGCTTCGCGGCGCTATGACGGGCCCATGGGCAAAAGTGACCGGGCCTTTGTGCTTGGCGTGCTGGCGACCGGCATAGCGTTGGGCTGGCTCGGCGCCGCGTGGGTCAACGGTGTGATGGCGGTGGTTGCCGCCCTGCTGGTTTATACCTTGGTCAACCGGGTCCGTCGTGGCCTGGGCCAAGTGAAGGAAAACGCTCCCTCAGCATAAAGGAACTTGCAATGCGCGAAGCTCAAGACCGGACATTCACCACCCATGACGGCGTGGAGTTGTTCTACCGGCACTGGCCGGCCGTGGCCGCGGACCCGGGTGAACCCCGCAAGGCCGTGCTGTTGTTTCACCGGGGCCATGAGCACTCCGGGCGCATCGCGCACCTGGTGGATGAACTGGATCTGCCCGGCTTCGAGTTTTTCGCCTGGGACGCACGGGGCCACGGCCAGTCGCCCGGCGCACGAGGCGATAGCCCGAGTTTTGCCACCAGCGCGCGGGATGTTCAGACCTTCTGCGACCACATCGGCGCAACGCACCAGATCGACGAACAGAACATCGCCGTGGTGGCGCAAAGCGTCGGTGCGGTGATCGCCTCCACCTGGGTTCACGACTACGCGCCGCGCATTCGCTCGCTGGTGCTGGCCTCGCCGGCATTCAAGGTCAAGCTCTACGTGCCGTTCGCCCGTCCGGGGCTGGCGCTGATGCGCAAGTTTCGCGGCAATTTCTTCGTCAACAGTTACGTCAAGGCCAAGTTCCTCAGCCATGATCCAGAGCGGGTGGCGTCCTACGACAACGACCCACTGATCACCAAGGCGATTTCGGTGAACGTGCTGCTGGGCCTGTACGAAGCCGCCGATCGCGTGGTGGCCGACGCCCAGGCGATCCAGGTGCCGACGCAGTTGCTGATCTCCGGCTCCGACTTCGTCGTGCATCGCAAACCCCAGGAGCAGTTCTTCGAACGGCTGGGCAGCGTGCACAAGGAAAAACACATCCTGCCGGGGTTCTTCCACGACACCCTGGGCGAGAAGCACCGCGCGCCGGCCGTCGCCAGCGCCCGCCGCTTCATCCTGCAGAATTTTGCCCGCCCGCTGGACCGCCCCTCCTTGCTGGATGCGGACCGCATCGGCGCGACCTGCGCCGAGTCCGAAGCCCTGGCAACACCCCTGCCCCACAATTCGCCGCGCGACCTGTACTGGCGCATGACCCGCGCCAGCATGCGCTTTGGCAGCAAACTGTCGGCCGGGGTGAAGCTGGGGTTCGACACCGGGTTCGATTCCGGCAGCACGCTGGACTACGTCTACCGCAACCGCCCCACCGGCACCTCGCCGATCGGCAGGATGATCGACCAGAACTACCTGAACTCCATCGGCTGGCGCGGCATTCGCCAGCGCAAGCTGAACGTCGAGGAGTTGCTGCGCCTGGCGATGGGCAAGTTGCGCGAAGCGAATCGCGAGGTGCGCATCGTCGACATCGCGGCCGGTCATGGCCGCTACATTCTCGAGGCATTGCAAGGCGTCAGCCCGCTGCCGGAGTCGATCCTGCTGCGTGACTACAGCGACATCAACGTGCGCGACGGCAGCGCGCTGATCGTCGAAAAAGGCCTGGGCGAGATCGCGCGCTTCGTCAAGGGCGACGCCTTCGACCGCCAGGACCTCGCGGCCCTGGACCCCAAGCCGACCCTCGCCGTGGTGTCCGGCCTGTACGAGTTGTTTGCCGACAACCAGATGGTCGGCGGTTCTCTCGCCGGCCTGGCCGAAGCCGTGGAGCCCGGCGGTTTCCTGGTCTACACCGGCCAGCCGTGGCACCCGCAACTGGAGCTGATCGCCCGCGCCCTCACCAGCCACCGCGCTGGCCAGGCCTGGGTGATGCGTCGACGCAGCCAGGCCGAGATGGACCAACTGGTGGAAGCGGCGGGTTTCCGCAAGATCACCCTGCGGGTCGATGAGTGGGGCATCTTCAGCGTTTCGCTGGCGCAGCGCGTGCAGTGATGAGCGCTGTCATCGCCCCGCCTCGCGAGCCCGGCCTGCTGAAACCGGCGGTGTGCTGGCTACTGCTGCTCGCCCCGCTGTTCTTCAGCACCTACGGCTTCGCCACCTGGGTCACCTCCCAGCGTGACGACGTCGGCAGCCTGGTGTTCGGCTGGGAAAGCCACATGCCATTTTGGGCCTGGACCATCGTGCCTTACTGGTCGATCGACCTGCTTTACGGCCTGTCGCTGTTGCTGCCCACCAGCCGCGCGGAACTCAAGCGCCACGCGTTGCGCCTGCTCACGGCGCAGGCAATCGCCGTCAGTTGCTTCCTGATCTGGCCGTTGCGCTTCACCTTCCCTCGGCCGGAAATGGACGGCGTATTCGGCTGGCTGTTCGACGTGCTGGCCGGCTTCGACAAGCCGTTCAACCAGGCGCCGTCGCTGCACATCGCCTTGCTGGTGATTCTCTGGGTCTGCTACCAGCGGCACTTGCAGGGTGCCTGGCGCTGGCTGATGCACGGCTGGTTCGCGCTGATCGGGGTGTCGGTGCTGACCACTTACCAACATCACTTCGTCGATGTGCCGACAGGCGCGCTGGCCGGTTGGCTGTGTGTCTGGCTGTGGCCACTGGACCGGCCGAGCCCGCTGCAAAGCGCTCGCCTGACCACCGACCGCAGCCGCTTGCAACTGGCCCTGCGTTACGGCGTGGGCGCGGCGGCGTTGTGCGTCCCGGCGTTCGCCTGGGGCGGCGCGTGGCTGTGGTTGATCTGGCCGGCGGTGGCGGTGCTGCTGGTGGCGCTGAATTATCTGTTGTTGGGCGCCGATGGTTTTCAGAAGCGCGCCGATGGCCGGTTGAGCCCGGCGGTGCGCTGGTTGCTGGCGCCCTACCTGGCGGCGGCCTGGGTCAATTCCCGTTGGTGGACACGCCAGCATCCGCAACCGGACCACGTGACCGATAACGTTTGGCTGGGGCGCGTCCCGACGCCACTGGAACTGCAGGACAGCGCGTTTGCCGGGGTGCTCGATCTCAGCGCCGAATTGTCCATGGACAGCCACGCCATCGCCTATCGCTCGCTGCCGGTGCTCGACCTCACGGCGCCCACCACCGAACAATGCCTGGAAGCCGCGCAGGCCATCGACAGTCTGCGTCAACACGGGCCGGTGCTGGTCTGCTGCGCCTTGGGCTATTCGCGCAGCGCCACGGCCGTGATCGCCTGGTTGCTGCACAGCGGCCGGGCGGCGAACGTGGACGCCGCGATCGTGCAGATCCAGCGCGTTCGCCCACGCATCGTCCTGCATCAGGCTCACCGCCAGGCACTGGAACCGCTACGCCAAGGCGCGCCCCATGAGTGACCTGCAGCTGCACACCGTGGCGAGCCTGCTGCGCCGGGGCCATTGCCTGGATCAGTTCTCCACCGGCCTGACCCTGTTGGCCGCGCTGCTGGGGCTGGGGCAATGGCTGCTGGGCAACGTCAATCCGTGGCTGCTGCTGTTCAGCGGCGTGCTGTTCAGCCTCGGCGTGCTGCAAAAATACTGGGCGCTGCGGGTGGCGTTCGATGCCGATCTGTTCCAGCGCATGGCCGACGATCAGCAACCGTTGGCCGAACGCACCCAGGCGCTGGACCAGGCCCTCAATACGCTCGGCCTGCAACCGGCCGAACGCGCCGGCCGCCCCTGGACCGAACGCAGCCTCGGCGCCCTGCGGCTGCTGCGCAGGCAGTCGCTGCTGCTGGCGGCACAAGTTGTCTGGACGCTGGGCTTCATCCTGGCCAGCCCTTGGTTAGCTTTTTCAGGATAAGGAATCCTCATGTTCGAACCCGTGGTTGCCAATCTCATCACCTCCGCCGCCCGCATGGTCACCGGCGCCCGCAGCCTGTGGCTCGGCAGTTCGCCGCGACCGGTACAGCGGATCTACTTCGCCAACCACAGCAGCCACGGCGACTTCGTGCTGCTCTGGGCCTCGCTGCCGCCGGCGCTGCGCAAGCTGACCCGGCCCGTGGCCGGCTCCGACTACTGGCAGAAGAGCCCTTTGCGTCGCTACATCATCAACCGGGTGTTCAACGGTGTGCTGGTGGACCGTGAGCGCAAGGACCCTTCCTACAACCCCTTGCAACCGATGCTCGAAGCCTTGGAAAACGGCGACTCGCTGATCATCTTCCCCGAGGGCACGCGCAACCCGGAGGAAGGCTTGCTGCCCTTCAAGAGCGGGATCTACCACCTGATGAAAAGCCACCCCGAGGTCGAGGTGATCCCGGTGTGGATCGCCAACCTCAACCGCGTCATGCCCAAGGGCCGGATGCTGCCGCTGCCGCTGTTGTGCACCACCAGTTTCGGTGCGCCACTGAGCATCGAAGAGGGTGAAAGCAAAGAGCAATTTCTTGAACGCAGCCGTGCCGCCCTGCTGGCACTGGCCCCGGAGCACGTCTGACATGGATCGATATACCGTGATGTTGTTCAGCGGGATTGGCGCCATCCTGGTGCTGGCTTCGCTGATCGGTTTCATTCTCAAGCTCAAGACCCGCGGCACGCCGAACTCGGTCATCGACAACCTCAACGCGCGGATCAACGCCTGGTGGATCATGGTGCTGGTGATCGGCGTCGCGTTCTGGCTCGGCAATGCGGCGGTGATCCTGTTGTTCTATGCCGTGTCGTTCTACGCCCTGCGCGAATTCCTCACCCTGACGCCGACCCGGCGCAGTGACTACCCAGCGCTGGTGGCCGCGTTCTACCTGGCGCTGCCGCTGCAATACCTGTTGATCTACTACGACTGGTACGGGCTGTTTTCGATCTTCATCCCGGTCTACGTGTTCCTGCTACTGCCGATCCTGGCGTCGCTGGGTGGCGACAGTACGCACTTTCTGGAGCGCGCTTCCAAGGTGCAGTGGGGGTTGATGATCGCGGTGTTCTGCATCTCGTTCGTGCCGGCGCTGCTGACCCTGGACATCGCCGGTTTCGAAGGCCGCAACCTGCTGCTGATCGCGTACCTGGTGATCGTGGTGCAACTGTCGGATGTGCTGCAGTACGTGTGCGGCAAGCTGTTCGGCAAGCACAAGATCGCCCCCAACCTGTCCCCGTCGAAAACCGTCGAGGGCTTTGCCGGCGGGATCTTCCTGGCTTCGCTGATCGGTGGCGCGCTGTGGTGGATCACCCCGTTCAATCCCTGGCAGTCGTTCCTGATCGCGTTGCTGATCAATCTGCTGGGCTTTGCCGGCGGCATCGTCATGTCGGCGATCAAGCGCGACCGCGGCGTCAAAGACTGGGGCCACATGATCGAAGGCCACGGCGGCATGCTCGACCGGTTGGACTCGGTGTGTTTTGCCGCGCCGATCTTCTTTCACCTGGTGCGGTACTGGTGGACTTGAGCAATCTGTGAGAGCGGGCTTGCTCGCGAAGGCGGCGGTACAGTCAACATTGATGTTGCTTGTCACATCGTCTTCGCGAGCGAGCCCGCTCCCACAAAAGCTCCGTTGCACTTCACGCTGCGGCAATCAATCCAGAATCAGGTGCGGCAAGAACCGGCTGGAATCCTTGGTGATCAGGCTGTTGTCTTCGCGCACGCCAATGCCGGCCGCCTGGTCGCCGATGACCCAGGAGCCAATCAGCGTGTAGCTGTCGCCGAAGCGCGGCAGGGGCGCGAGCTGCTGGAGGATGAACGGTGCGTCGGTGTAGGGGCCGTCTTCCTTGACCACCAGGCCATCGGCCGTCTGCAGTTCAATGTTGGCGCCTTCCCGGGAAAAGAACGGCTTGCGCACCCAGCCCTTGGGCACAGGGGTGCCGGGGTTGGGGTCCAGGTGGGACTCGAGCAGGTTCGGGTGACCTTTGTTGAACTCCCACAACAGCGGCAGGATGCCCTTGTTGGAAATGATCGATTTCCAGGCCGGTTCGAAAAACTGCGTGTCGCTCTGGGCGATCGCCGCGCCAAAAGGCTCGTGGAAGATGAATTCCCAGGCGTGCAGCTTGAACAGATGGGGAATCCAACGCTCCTGCAAGTCGACGAAACGGCCTTCACTGTTCAGGCCGATGTCTTCGATGTCGATGTGCCGCGACTCGATGCCGACGGCCTCCGCAATGAGGCGCAAGTAATCGGTGGTGCCCTTGTCCTCGACCGAATCCTTCATCGAGGCAAAGTAGAACGGCTGGGTGAGCTGCAATTGGGCAAACGCCTGGTGCAGCTTGGTGTCGATGCTGTTGAACTGGTCGACATGCTGGGGCAGCAGGCCGCGCTCGATGCATTGCTCCAGCCAGCCCCACTGGAACGCCGCCGCCTCGTAGAGGCTGGTCGGCGTGTCGTAGTTGAGCTCCAGCAGCTTGGCGGGGCCATTGCCGTTGTAGGAGAAATCCATGCGCCCATACAGGTGCGGATGGCCTTCGAGCCATGACGTGCGGACCATGTCGAAAAACGCCGGAGGAATGCTCAGGCGCTCCAGCATTTGCTCGCTCTGCACCACGCGGGCGACAAGGTCCATGCACATGTCATGGAGCTCGGTGGTGGGGTCTTCGAGGTCGTCCTCGATCTGTTTGAGCGTGAACTGGTAGTACGCGCTTTCGTCCCAGTAGGGTTCGCCGTCGATGGTGTGGAACAGAAAGCCGAGACGCTCGGCCGTCTGCTTCCAGTCATGCCGCTCGACGCAATGGATCTTCTTCATGACCTTCGCTCCTCAGCCGCCGGAGCTCGAACCGCCCCACCCGCTGCGGGCGCTGGCCTTGCTGCCGAAGCCGCCACGGGAGGTGGAGGACGCCACGGAAATCGGCTTGCTGGTGCGAATCGAATCGGTGTAGCCGCCGTAGCGCGCCTGGTTGGACTTGGTGAAGGTCGAGCCCCTGGAAACCCGCTGGGACAGGGTCGAGGACCCGTAGTCACCGCGATCATCGCGATAGCGGTAAACCGGCTCGGAGTAATAGCTGTTGCGGTTGCTGCTCAGCATGTTGCCGATCAACAGCCCGGTCAGCAGGTTGCTGAAGCCCGAGCCGCCCGTGTTCGCTTCCGAGGCCGGCAGTTGGGCCCTGGCCGCGTCCACCTGGGATTGGGTGACCTCGCCATCGGCGCTCAGCTCGAAACCGCCCAGCTTGGGGATGAACTTGCCGTTCGAGTCCAGCTGGCACCAGTCGGCGACGAAGTCGGCATCGCAATCGGCGCGGTTGTCGTACACCGGCGCAATGCGGCGATGCTCGGCCATGGCGTTCATGAAGGCGTCGGAACAGACATCCACCGGCAGCTTTTCATCGACACACTGTTGCACGGACTGGAAGTTGTATTTTTTCTGCAACTGGTAGGTTTTTTCCGTCGGCCCGCAACCGGATATCGCCATGGCGACCGATGCGGCCAGCGAAAGCTGAACGTACTTGCTTCGTTTCATCGCAGGCTCCTGGCGCAATCAGTTCGTGGAAGGCGTCATGCACGCGGCGTTCAACAGGCCGACGCTGATGGCCACCGCGGCGATGTAAATACCAGCGGCGATTTCGCCCTGCTTGATGCGCGCTGAAGCGCCCTTGAGCACCAGGCTGGTCACTAGGAAGGCCAGCAACTGGACGAACGCGGCTATCACTGCCCAGACGATGAAATCGAGCAGGCTGACCGAGTAGGCAATCACGTTACTGGCCGGGATGGCGAAGCCGATGAGCGCGCCACCTAGGGCGATGGCGGCGGCCACGTTACCCGAGCGGATCAGTTCGAACTCCTTGTGCGGCGTGACGTGGATGTAGATGAACTGGAACAGCGCGAACAACACGGCGGCGCCGAGGATGTACAGAACGAAGCCGAACACGGCGGCTTTGTTCAGGGAAATGGAGAGTGCTTCAAACATGGACGTCTTCCTTATTCAAATGGTGTGCAGGTCTGTGGTGTACAGCGAAATGCCCAGCGAAGTACTCAGGCTGATCGTCCCTTCGGCGTCTTCCTCGACGGAGAACAACAGGAACTCGCGACGATCCGTCAGGCCGGTGTCGCGGGCGTACAGCATCGAACGGTGCTCGACGGTGTAGGACTCATCCGGGTTGCTCACGCGTTCGCTCAACGCCACCAGCTCGGTCTGGCCGTCCTCGGTGCCCCATTCGCGGGTGTATTCGACGCCGTCATGGGTGTAGGTCGGCAGGCCGATCAAGCTCTGGGGGCCGGCCAACCGACGCAGCTCGGCTTCGCTGTTAACCGTGACGTAGCTTACGTAGTTGAACAGGATCACCGATTCGACCTGCCCATCCACCGCGCCACTGGTGTGCACTTGCAGCCAGTAGTCTTCGTCGTTCATGTAGAAACGCGCCAGCCAGTTCGACTGACCCAGGTCGACGACGCCCATGCTCCAGATTTCCTGGGCGCCTGGGATGATCACGGTGCTGTTGCCGTCGAGCAGCAACTTCAGCGTGCTGTCGAACATCACGCCCTTGCCGCAGGCCAACCCCAGCGGCCCGTTGGCAGGCAGGGCCGCGCGGGTGGTGTTGCTGTTCGCGTTCGGGGCTTCGAGCCCCATCAACTGTTTAAACCATCCCATTGGAGATGTCCTTGAGACGTGTGGAAGCAATGTAGAAGAGTTCGCCACCCTCGACGCGCGTGGCGCCGGGCGGGTTGATCGACGGGTGCTGGGCGCCGATGGCGCGGTAACCGATCAGCGTAGCGTTATGTTGCTCTTTCATCCGCGTGTACAGCTCGCCGAACGTGGTTTCGAAACGTTCGGGCAGTTTCATCAGGTACTGGGTGGCGCCCTGGCCCACGCACAGCAACTCGTTGATGATCACGGACGAGCCCGGGTCCTGGGAGGCGCGCACCAGCATTTCAATCGCCATGCTCGACGTGCATTCCAGGCTGGGCGCGTAGGCGCTGGCGAGGGCGGCGATTTCGCTGTCGTTGAAGTGGGCGACCACATGCCCGGCCGGGCCGAGCTGGTTGACCGCCAGCACCGTGGCGAGGGTCAGGTCGTCGGAGTGGGTGCGGACCAGGACGCGCTCGGCACCGGGCACGCCGGCGCGCCGCAACAGTGCGACGGAGGACAGGCTATCGCCCTTGATGAAGGACGCCTGGCCGGGCATGGGGTTTTCTTCGAGGTCGCAGTCGCAAATGACGATCAGGTTGTCGTTGGACGTTTCGTCTTGCAGCAGCAACTCAATGACCCGCTCGCTGGAGGCCCCTTCCCAGCCGATGAGAACGGTGTGTCCGACGGTACCGGTGAAATCGCCCTTGCCCTTCATGCCTTTTCTCCATACATCGATGACGCTGCTGGTGGTCTTGCCGATGGCCGCCGTCAGCAGCGCGATGCCGCCGAGCATGACCCAGGTCGCAACGAAAATCCGCCCCGCCGCGGTCTGTGGCGACAGGTCGCCGTAGCCGACGGTGAGCGTGGTGGTGAGATAGAAATAGATAAACGTGGCGGCGGCGATCAGGTGCTGCTCGCCCAGCAACACCAGGCCGATCCAGGCCGTGGCCAGGTGCACGCCCACGGCCATGACCAGGCCGGCCCAGCCGAAGCGCTGGAAGAACGACGATGCGTAGGCACGCAATAAAAGGAAAATCGACATCGTGTCCCTGACTCCGTGGGGCTGATTCCTGGCGACGTCATCGCGCTGGCGGGTGAATGCCTGAGCGTAGTGACCGGACAGCATTAAACCTGTTGCGAAGCGTGGATAAAAGTACCTGCGTCACAATTACATCCAGGAGCGCCGGACAAGATTGTGGCGAGGGAGCTGGCTCCCGCTGGGGCGCGAAGCGGCCCCAAAGAATGGGACTGCTGCGCAGTCCAGCGGGAGCAAGCTCCCTCGCCACAGGTTTTGTGCTCGGCCTGCCTTGGTTGTTCAGCCCGAACAGATTACTCCGCCGATTTTTTCTTCAGGCGTTCCAGGATCGCATTGGCGCTGCCTTCGTTCGGCGTGATGCCGGCCTCGCGCAGCTTGCGCTCCAGGTCGGTGCCAGTGGAGGCATCGGCCAGTTCGTCCTGGGCTTGCAGCTCAGCCGCACGCTGCTGCTGCTTGGCTTGCAGGCGATTCAACGTGCCGACGGCGGTTTCCAGCTTGCCGTTGGCACCGCCGCTGGCGATGGAGGCGCTGACCTGGGCCTTCTGCACGCTTTCCCGGGCCTTGGCCATGTCCACTTGCTGGCGCAGGCTCTTGATCCGGCTTTCGGCCTTTGTGATGTCCTTGCGCATGTTCTCGGCATAGCCACCGAATTCGGCCGCCTGCTTCTGCTCGACGTCCAGTTCGTTGGTCAGGGTCGAAATGGCCTCGGCCACTTCCAGCGCCAGGTCTTCACGGTTGGCCTGGATCGCGGCCAGGGCCTTGGACTCCAGGTCCTTGATCTTGGCGTTGTATTCGCCGACACGGTCGGTCGCCAGCTTGTGCTTGGCCATGATGGTGACCAGCTCGCGCCGGGCGTTGGCCAGCGCGGTGTCGGCGTCGCGGATTTCCTGATCGAGGATGCGCAGGGCCTGTTGATCGACGATCGCTTCGCCGACTTCGCTGGCACCGCCACGCAGCGCGGTGAACAATTTGCTCCAGATGGACTGAGTCATTGGATAGGTTCCTGTCGGCGAATTAGATGAAGAAGCGTTCGAAGGCTTCGCTGGCACGCTGGACGTTGTCGACCAGGGTCTTGACCTCGGTGACGACGTTGGTCAGGTTGGACCCTGCGCTCAGCGCACCAAACATGTTGTAGACGACTTGCCCGTTGGGCATGGTCTCGATGCCGATCGAGGACAGCGGGAACATTTCCCGACTGCGCAGGACGGCGTCGTTGAAGGCCGTTACGTCGTTGATCGACTCGATGTCCACCAGGACGGTATCGACGATGATCTGGTCGCCCACCACCGCGATGTAGATGGGCAGGCCCCCGAAGTCGTTCATCTCCAGCTTGATGCTGGACTCGGAGCCTTGGACGAGGGAGAGGGTGATTTCATTGGCAACCACTTCATCCAGTGCCTGCAAGGCGCTGTAGAGGCGATCGATGTTCCAGTTGTTACCTGCGCTCATGTAATCCTCCGTCATGATTGAGCCCGCCAGAATCGGCTGGCGTAGCTGTTTCTCCATCTGCTTGAGCAGGCTCCGGTTTTCCGGAAGCACCCAAGTTTCATGTTTCACATACCCGGCGGCACTCAGGCCCGCGCGCATCTGCTTCATGTAGAAGCTCGACGGTTTTTTCGCGGCAGGCTTGGAGCGCTCTGCGTCGAGGCTCGCCGAATCTGCTGGAGAGCTGTTTGGCATGGTGCTGACCCCACTGTGAAAAACTCACGCGTGAGAAACACTACAGGTAACGTTCACAACCCTCAATAGCTCACGCGTGAGATTTTTCACACCTGCGCACAGCCATTGAAACACCCTGTGGGAGCGAGCTTGCTCGCGAAGGCGTCAGGCCAACCAACGCCTTGGCAGCTGTTGCACCGCTTTCGCGAGCAAGCCCGCTCCCACAAGGAGGCCCTACGGATAACTGAAACTCTTGACCAACGTCAGCTCGCCCACCGCCCTCATCGGCACCACGAAGGTCTCGATTTTTTCGCTCGGCGTGCCTTCCTCGGCGATCACCGTCACCTGCGCGGTGGTCAGGGCTTGCACCGCTTCGGTGCCGCCGCTTTCCCCGCCCTCTTCACCTTCGTTCTCGTCGGCGATATCACGGTAACCGCCGCCGTAGTAGTTCACGTACACCAGGTACTGGCCCTTGATCGGTGCAGGCATCGAGAAGATTTCCGGGCCATAGCCGGTGGTGACGTCGACGTCGAGGGCCGCGCCATTGGGGGCCACGCGGTCGCCGTACCAGATGTGCGCTCCGTCGGGCGTGACGAGGTGCAGGTCCAGGTCGGTGCCGTCGCTGTCCCAGGTCAACAGCACCCGCAGCTTGGCCGGGCTGGCGCCGCCGCTGGTGTGGAGAAACTGCGTGCGATGGCGATGTTGGCCATCGGGGCTGCGCACTTCGACGCTGTTGCTGCCATTGGGGAAGGAGAACGGCCGGTCGAAACGGCCTTCAGGGTCGAGCTTGAGCGGCATGCTCACGCCGTTGACGATGAGCTTGCCCGGCTCGCGCTCGCCCTTGGGCGCCGCGGCGATCTGGCCGGTGATGCGCGCGGTGGCGGCCTGCCCCTGGGGCGTATTGACCGACGAGGCCGGGTAGTTGACGACCTGGCTATAGTTTTCGCCGTCACCGCCCGGCGCGCCGCTGCGCCAGCCGCCGATCGGGGTATCGAGCTTGACGGGGTCGGCGGCGTAGGTCGATGGCAACGCGGTCAGGGCGCAGAGCAACAGCAAGACCTGTGGATAACGGAGTGTCATGGTCTATTCCAGCAAGAGGTGACGGGCGAGCCCTTCGATATAGTCTTCGTCCTGGCCGTTGGGATGTGCTTCAAAGGCCAGGTGCAGGTATTCATGTGTCAGGTCGAGACGATCTTGCAGCGACAGCACGCCGCGCACGTAGATGCGCTGGCGCTCGCGGTCGACATAAGGCCGGCCGAAGGCAACGCGGCAGACGGCGAAGGTGCTGATCTCGTTGTAGCCGACTTCGCTTTCCAGGCGCGAACGCCAGCCCCGCCGCTGTTTCAGCAGCCAGTCCTGGGCCGCGGGCAGCGCCTCGCAGGACGCCACCGGATTGTCCCAGCGGCTGAGGCTGGCGCGGGGGTAGGCGTGCAACAGGATGGCGTCGTAGCGCTGGCCGGCGTTGGCTTGCTCCACCGCTTGCAGCCAGGACAATTTGTCCGGGCCGGCCTGGTCGGAGTGATAGGTCACGTCGGTGCCGGCCAGCACCAGGTCGCTGGTCCAGGCTGCGATGGCCCGGGTTTCAGGGGCGGCCGGGCGAGGCGCGACACGCTGGCGGTGGCTGCTGTCGTCAATGCTCAGGCAGTCGCCATGGCGCTGGGCGTTCTGCAGCAGGTAGGTGCGGATCGCCACGGCCAGCGCCTTGGCGGCCTCGGCGGGTTCAGCCTTGGCTTCGCGTTGCAGAACCCGGGCGACGTACTCCTCCCGATCCAGTCGCGCGACCAGCTTGCCGGGCGTCAGGAACAGTTCGCCATCGCTGTGGATATCCAGTTGGTTGCCGTTGACGAACTCGACCCGGTAATCACCTCGCAGTTGCCCCGGTGTGGCCGGACGGTCGCCGGACAGCACCCGCTGCAATGGATAGCGGGCAAACAAGCCCACCTCCACGCAGCGCCCGGTTTCCGCCGGCCAGCGGGACGGCAGCGCCGCCGCCAAACCCCCGCCATAGACCTTCAGGACCTGCTGGCTGGTGCCACGCCCACCGGCCCAGACGGGCGTGCCGTCCACCAGCCAACCGGCGAAACCGCCCTGGCGCGATGCAGGGCCCTGGTCGCCCAGCCAGCTCCAGGTCTTGACCCGCAAGCGACTGCCCAACTCGCCCACCAACCGGCCGTCCGCCGCATTGAGCACCACGTCCAGCAGCACCCGGCGCGCCTGATCCTGGGCCGGCAAGGAAGCCAGGGCCTTGAGCAGCTCGGCGACCGGCACTTGGGTCTGGGGTTGCAGGGTCGGCAGGTCCAGCAGCCAGGCCGGTGCCTGGCGGGTTTGCCAGTAGTCACGCCAGCTGGCCGCCGAGAGCCCGAGCCGCTGCGGCTCGAAGTACAAGCCGCAAGACTTCACCAGGGCCTGGTCGCGGCCGATGCTCTGCCCGGCATTGCAGCAATAGACTTCTTCCTTCGATTCACCGCGACAGGCATAGGCCGGCTCGCGAGCATCGGTGTCCACCAGCCAGGCGTAGACGAATAGTTTCCACAGGCTGCCCAACGGTGCCTGCAAGGTGTCGGGCAGCGGCTGGCGATCCAGCACCTGCGCCGGGCTCACCCGCAGCAGTTGGCCGTCGAAGGCCAGGCGCAGCGGCTCGTCCTGCGCCGTTGCCAGCGCAGGAATCAGGCACAACAGACACCAGGCCAGCCGCCTGCGCATGTCAGTTGACCGTGACCTGACCGAGCGCCGGTTTCTGTTCCCGCGCCTGATTCTGCGGCGCGTAGACCTGGGTGAAGCGCACCGGCGGCAGGTTGAACTGGCCCTTCTGGGAGAAGCGCACCAGATGACGCAAGCGCAACTCGCCACTGAGGGCATCCACCGGCACCGCGTAGGCCATCTGGCCCGGCTCGAAGCGCGCCTTTTCCAGGGCCGTCGGTTCGCTGTCGGCCTTGCCCACCAATTGGATGCCCCAAGTGGTGCGCTCCACATCGGCGCCCGGCGGCAGCGGCACTTCGAGCATGCCGTAGCGCAGCGGCGTCGGCGCCTTGCTGTTGATGATCACTTCGTCCAGGTACAGGCTGTCGCTGGACAACGGTTTGTTGCCCACCGGTTCGAGCTTGAAGGTGAACGCTTCGTCGCCCGGCACCAGGCGTGACAGGCGACGGGTGATCGAGACGGCCATCGATGCCACGGGCGGTTGCTGGCTCTGGAAGCTCAGGGCTGCTTGCAGCGGACGTTCCTGGGCACCGTTGAGGGCCAGCGAGGTCGGAACCTGCGCGCCTTGCCATTGCCAGTAGGTTTCACCGGTGGCGCTTTGTCGGGCTTTCCAACCGTCACCCGGCGTCAGCGTGACCGCCGGCGCGGCCTGCTCGATGCTGCGTTGCAGCCAGCTCAAAACCAGGGCCCGCTCCAGGGTCGACTGTTGTGGCAGTACTCGCTCCAGCAAGGCCTTGGCGCGAGCAGGGTCAAAGGCTTGCAGCGACAGCACCAGTGCCTCGGCAAACGGTGCGGAACTGACCGCCAGTTGCTGCTGCGCAGCGTCCACCTGGCGATTGAACGCCTCTGGCAACGGCATTTTCAGCTGCCTGGCCAGGGACGCGGCCAAGACGCGGGCGCTCGCCAGGCCCAGGGCCGAATCCGGCGCGTTCATGACCAGGCTGTCTTCACCGCCGTCCATCACGCTGTCGGCACCCGCGCCACGGGCCTTGGCCAGGTCGTCCATCAGGCCGCTGAGCAAGGTGTTCACCGGCAGTTGCATCTGCTTGGCGAACGACAGGATCAGCGCCCGCTGCAACAGCGGCGTATCACCGGCCTGCTTGGCGTAGACCTCCAGCACGCGCTGCCAGTGTTCCGGCGGCAGGCTGATGTCCAGGGCCTTGCTGGCGTACCAGTCGGCGTAATAGGCATAAGCGGTCAGGAATGCATCCGGCTCACCGTCCTGGCCCCACCAGGTGAAGCTCGCCGACGGCCCGGCCATCTGCACCAGGCGCAGGCGACTGTTTTGCATGATCAGGCGCAAGCGGTCACGGGTCTGGGGGCTCGACGCCAGGCTCGGGTACGCGATGCTCAACGGCAGCAATTGGCTGGCCGTCTGTTCGACGCCGCCATAGGGGTAGCCCAGCAGATCGTCCAGGGCCGACCGGAACAGCGCTTGCGGACTGTCGTCCAGGCGCAGGCGGATATCGCTGGCGTCGGCCGGCAGGTTCAGCGGGGTATCGCTGCCCGCCACATCGACGCGCTGGCCCTGGGTCACTTGCCAACCACTGCCACTGGCGTTCAGGTTCACGGCCAGGGCGTCCTGCGTCTCGCCGTTCAATTGCAGCTGGACGCTCAGGTCGCCGCTGCTCAGTTCCATGGCCGGCAGCGCCACGTAGTTGATGCCTTTCTTCAATTCCGCCACCAGCCGTTGTTCAGCGCCGGCGTAACGGATCAACAACTCGGCCTTCAACGGTTTCTCCGACTGGCTGAAGGCGAACAGGCCCAATTGCGGCTTGTCGCCCGCGCGGAAGCGGGTCGGGCCGCTCCACTTCAGGTACAGCGGTTTTTCCGAAGCGATGAATTGTTTCTTCTGGCCCACCTGGCCATCGTCGGCGATGGCCCGGGCAGTGATGCGCCAGCGGGTCAGGGAGTCCGGCATCTTGAAGGTGAAACGGGCCTTGCCGCTGGCATCGGTGACCAGCTCCGGCTGCCAGGCTGCGGTGTCGACGTCTTCACGACGCGGGCGCTCCAGCACCTTGACGCCACGCTCGCTGCGGTTGGCCTTGCCCGGTGCGCCTGGGCTGCCCGGCAATGCCACGTCGTAGCTGATGAACGACAGGCTGGCGCTGGTGCGCACGTTGTTGCGCCGCGGGTGGTAGAAGAACTGGTCGATGGTCGGCGCCACTTCCGGCTGCAGGGCGTAGACCATTTCGTCTACCACGCTGACCGTCAGGTGCGCCGGGATCGCCTTGCCAGCGAACTGGGTGCTCAGGTCCACGGTGACCGTGTCGCCCGGCCGGTAGCTGGCCTTGTCGGTGACAACGGCGACGTCGATCTGCGGCGTGACCACCTTCAGACCGGCGTTCTGGAAGCTGTACTGGCCACCCTTGGTGTAGAGCACCGAGAACGTCATGTTCGGCGCAAAGGCGTCCTTGACCGGGATGCGCGCGCGATACTGGGTCTCGCTGAGCTTTTCCATCTTCAGCCAGTCGCCGCCCTTGGACAGCAGCGCCGTGGCCTCGACCTTGTCACGCTCCAGGGACAGCAGCGCATCGCTGACCGGCTCAGGGAACGTGATCAATGCCAGGGCTTCGTCGCCGGTCTTGTACTCGGCTTTATCGAGGACGATCTCGACAGTGCCCGGCACGGCCTTGATGCCGTCGCCCGTCACCGCATGGGCGGTGGCGCCGATGACCCGGCCGTGTTCGTCCTTGAGGGTCAGGTTGTAGGTACCGGGCCGGTCGAAGGTCAGGCTGAAGCCTTTGTCCTTGGCCGTCAGCTTGCCGTCGCCGGTGCTCTGGTCTTCCAGGCGCACCCAGGCGTAGCTGCCCGGTGTCACGGCTTTGCTTTGCTCGCTGCCACCTACGTTGGCGTAGCTGAACGCGACCTTCTCGCCGACCGCACTGAAACGCTGGCGGGCGCCCAGGCTGAAGTTCGCCGCGCCGCGGTCGATCAGGATTTCCTTGGTGGTCTTGACCCGATACGCCGCGCCATCGCTGGCGAATACGGTGAGGGTGTAGCGGCTCGGCTTGTCGGCGGCCGGCAGGTCGAGGGTCGCGTTGCCCTTGTCATCGGTGGTGACTTCGCTGCTGGTCAGTTCTACCGGGAATTGCCCCAGGTATTGCAGCTCGTTGTCCACCATCGACAGTTGCTGGGCGCGCAGGCTCAGGCTGACCTTGGCATTGACCACCGGCTTGCCATCCGGGTACAGCAACACGAGGTTGCCCTTGACCGGTTCGCCCGTGCGGTAGTCCTGCTTGGCCAGGTTCAGGGCGATCTCGAAGTGCGGCTTGATGTATTCGGCCACACGGAAGGCGCTGCTGTAGAGCTGGTCCTTGTAGCTGAAGCGCAGCTCATAACCACCGGCGACGGCGTTTTCCGGCAGTTGGAAGCGGCCTTGGGTCCCGGCCTTGGAATCGAGCTTCAGGGCCAGGGTCTGCAAGGCGGTGCCGGTGGCATCCAGCACGCTGACGTTGACGTCGGCGGCCGTCGGCTGCACCGAATCACGGGCGTTCTTGAACTCACGACCGACGATCTTCAGCGACACCCAATCCCCCGGACGGTACAGCGGCCGGTCCGTGAAGGCGTAGAGCTTGGTGTCATAGATTTCGCTGTCGTAGTAGAAGTTTTCCGAAACGAAGACCCCGCCCTCCTCGTCCTCGCCAATGACGAACGAACGCTCCGGGCTCACGTGCTTGAGGCGCAGCAAGCCATCCTCGTCGGTGGCACCGCTGCTCATCACGCCCAGGCCGTCGGTCCACAGCACGTTGACCTTGGGCACCGAGCGCCCTTCATGCTTGCGCGCGGCCCAGACCAGCAGTTCGTCGCCGGCGATCTTGCTCACCGCCACGGTGTTGGAAACGAAGACCATGGTGGTGGCCCGGTACTTGCCGATCAGCGCTTCCACCAGGTACAGGCCTGGTTTCAATTGGCCCAGCGGCACGTAGACGTTGCCCGGGGCGACGCTGACGAACTCACTGGACGAGCCTGCCAGGTTGACCCCGGCAGGCGGCTGGATCGGCTTGGCTTGCCACAGCGGGTAACGGAACTGGCTGACCACCGGCAGTCCCGGGATCAAGGCAAACTGGGCCGGTGCGTCGTACGGCGTCGGCGCGACCAGGGCGTCGCCGATCTTCAGCTCCGGCACTTCTTCGGTTACTTGCTGGCGAGACTCGTAGGAGAACGCCCGCTGCATCACCCGGCGAGACTTGCGATACCAGTTGTCCCACAGGTACGCGAGGGTGTTCGACAAGCCTTCGCCCTTGAACTGACCATCACTGACCACGCGGTGCAGGTTTTTCTGGCGCTTGAGGAAATCCAGCGGCTTGTCGATACGATAGACGCGGATGTCGGCACCGCCATAGGGCTCCATGCGGAACCGGCGGTAGTCGCGGCCCGGCGCTTCGAGGCGAACCATGGCCTGTTCGTCGCTGGCGAAACTGCTGTCGGCCAGCAGGAAGAAGCTCTCGCCGGACACGGGCGTGTAGCCGCTGGGCTCCACCGTGTCTTCGGCGTTGACGACAGGTGCCAACAACAAGGCAAACAACAGGGGTAGTTTCGAACACAAGCGCAGCATGCGGGCACCGGTCATTGGGAGAGAAAGTTGAGTCGATAGACGCCGATGAAGTTGGGGTTGGCTGCGTCGGGTATCCATCGGGTGTCCTTCCAGTTCATGAGTTGTTGCAGGCTTGCGGAGCGCATGCCGTTGTCGGTAGGGGTGGTGGTGCCGGTGTGATAGGCGATGTAGCGGCCCATCCAGATCATCAGGTGCTGGTCGTCGCCCTGGTCGAAGAACATCAGGTCGCCGGGGCGGGCCTGGGCGACATCGCGCCCCACCAGGCGACTGTTGAACTGGATCAGCTTGATGGCGTTGACGTAAGGGCCGACCTTGCCGCCGCCCTGCTGCCATTGCTGGGCGAGGCGGCGCTGCGCATCGCTCAACGGCAGCTCAGGTGGCAGGTAGCGGTTGGACAGGCCATTGCTGCGCAGCCATTTGTCGTCGTGGACCTTCAGCGCCTCGTTGGCGGCAAAACGCACCAGCCCGGCACAATCCTGCTGGTACCAGCGCGGGCTCGGGCCCCGGGTCAGTTGCTCCTGGGCGATGCGCACGAACCAGGCCCGAAAGACCTTGGACTGCTCCACATCCAGCGCCGGCGTCTCGAGCGCGAACGCCTGCCCCGCCAGCAGCAGCGCCAGCAGCAACACCCATGACCGGGGATTGCGCATCCGTGCGGTCACAGCGCTTTCCATTCCAGCGGCAGCCATTGCCAGTGACCGTCCGGCTCACTGCCGGCCGGCAACGTCAGGGCGTACTTGCCGTAGCCACCGAGGGTGCGCAGCTTCGGAATCAGATAGGTTTGCGCGGCGTTGTAGAACACCGGCTCCATGTCCTGGGGCAGGCTGTCGAGGGTTTCGTGCTGCATCAACTGCGCGATGGAGTCCGGGCCGAAATAGATCGGCATCAGCAGGTCCTTGGGCACTACGTCAGCCATCGGCGGGAAGCGCTTGTCGAGGGTGCCGAGGGCCTTGTCCACCAGCTTGTCGTCCAGGGAAAACAACAGCGTAGAACCGTGGCGCGCCAGGCTGACCCGCATGAACGCCTTGCCGGTGATGGCGTCCGGTTGCAGCGAATCCTTGGCCAGGTAAGGACCGAAGTTGGAACTCACCTGCCGTTGCCACTGGTGCATCGCGCCTTCCTGCTTCTCGACCACCGGGAAGGCGTGCTCAGCGACATTGTTTTCGTAGGCGCCCACCATCGAACCGAACAACTGGCCCAGATCGGCGTCGAGCTTGCCGTCGTCTTCGTTCAGGCTCACCACCAGCAACGGCGTGTAAAGACGCGAATCGGCGTACCAGCACAGGCCGGCCGCGCCGGTCACGTGGTCGATCATGGCCTGGGCGGCCTTTTCATCGGCGCCAAGTTTTACCAGCAGCGGCTTCTGGGGCGCAGCCGCCAGGGGCAAGGTCACGCAGGCGCTGGCGCCCATGGGCATGGCTTGCCAGATCGGCTTGAAGTCGAAGTCTGGCTGGTTTTCCAGTTCGTCCATGGCCAGGAAGCTGTGCCAGCCCTTGTCGTCCATGTCGAAGCGCAGCCCGGCGAAATTCGGGATGAACCGCTGGTAACCCATGGCGAGTACGCTGGCGTTGACCGAAATGCGTTGCTTGACCTCCGGTGCCTTGGCCGGCAGACCGAAGGCTTCGGGGAAGAGTTTGTCGCCGTTGAGCAGGGCCGCCAGGGCGGTGGTCGACACACTGCCGCGCTCCTCCGATGGGCCGTTGGCCGGGTCGTAGAGCTTGGTCGGGTTGGACAGCACCACCAGCTTGTCGCCATGGGAGGCGAAGACCAGGGACTTGCTGGCGTTGTAGGTCAGTTGATAGAGCGCGACATCGTCGCCGCCGACCCGCAGGTCGCTGAGTTTGCTCAGTTGCGTATCGTCCAGGGCAACCTTGGCCAGCGGCTCCAGCACCTTGGCCAAGCCACCGCGGTCCATCACCAGCAGGAAATCCTTGAGGCGACCATCGGCCCCACGCCACAGCGCGACATCGGCCGGCTGGTCGAACAGTTCCTCGATCAGGCTGTCCTGCAACTTCAGGTCATGCTCGTAGATGATCCGGCGCAGGCTGCCGATCAGGCCGAGGCGGTCGGCGTGGGCTTCGTAGTAGAAGACGAAGTCTTCGGTGAGCGTGGCCTTGAGGAACGGCACCGCCAGCAGGTCCTTGGGCAACTGGCTCAGGGAATGGGCCTCGAGCAAGCCGTCGGGGCGGCTCAGGCCGAGTTTCTCCAGGGCCAGCGCCGTGGGCGGCGCCTTGGGCTTGTGCATGAACCAGCCCAACCCGGCGGCTACACCGGCCACCAGGCACAGCCCGATCAGCAACGCCGGCCAGCGACGCGCAGGTTTAGCGACAGCTGTCGCAGTGGTCGGGGAAGCAGTGTTGTCGCTCATATTCACAAGGGCCTGTTCATCCGTGGAGCGGAATTAGTAGTTGAAAGTCTTGACCAGCAGCAGATCGCCAATGGCGCGCAGGGGCACGACAAAGGTCTCGCGTTTTTCGTCGACGGTGTTTTCGTTGAGCACCAGGTTGATCTGCGAGGTGATCACCTCGTTCTGGTTGCTGCCTTCATCGAAGTTGTAGCCACCGCTGCCGTAGTTGCCCCAATAGTTCACGTAGACCAGGTAGGTGCCGTGCATCGGCGCGGTCATGGTGAACATTTCCGGGCCGGGGCCATCGACGCCATCCGGGTCCAGGCCGCCGCCGTTGCTCAGCGCAGGCTGGCCGAAGAATGCATGTTGGCCGTCCGGTGTGACGATATGCAGATCCAGCTCGGCCTTGGGATCGTCCCAACCCAGCACCACCCGGATCTGTGCCGGGGTGCGCAGGTTGTTGGCTTCATAGAACTGCACCCGCTTGAGCGACCGGCCCTCGGAACTGCGCACTTCGACGCTGTTGGAACCGGCGCCAAACGCATACGGCCGGGCGAAACGCCCTTCGTCGTCGGTATAGAGGTTCAGTGGATTGCCGTTGACCGCCAGGCTGTGGGGTTGGCGCATCGTGCCCATGGCCTTGATCTGGCCTTCGATCATCGTGCGATTGCGCTGCACGCCCCGGTCGATGGGGGGCGTGGGGTAGGCAACCTGGGGATTTTCCGTGCGATCGAGCAGGCCACTGTAGCGCCAGCCGCCCACCGGCTCGGACATCTGCGCCGAAGGCTGCGCCCACGCCAAGGGTGCGACCACTAACGCGATCAACAGTGTAGGAAAACGCATGTATGCCTCCTGCCATGCACAACGCAACCTGGCGCCCTTCCCCGGCGCATTTTTTATCATTTATCAGGTTTCGTCCGAAAGCCCGCCATACGGGGGCTGTAGATGGCGCGAAGGTTAGCGACTCGGCCAATGATTCACAATCGGGGAACGCGCGATTCTGTGTGGGAAATCACGGACTGAGCAATGCGTGAGCCGATTAGCCGTCCTATTCGGCTCACAAAATGAGCCGAATAGCGTTACTATTCGGCTCATCACTGCCTGGACAGACTCATGACACCTCACTGGATTTGGCAACAGCCCGATTGGCCCGACTTTCGCTGGCAGCCCGAAGCATTGGCGCCCTTGCTACGTGAATGCGTGCAAGCCCAAGGCCAACTGCTGGGCATGACCGGTGCCGTCACGACCTCGCTCAACGCGCAGAACGAGCTGGATGCGCTGCTGCAAAACATCGTGACCTCGTCGGCCATCGAAGGCGAACAACTGAACGTAGGGTCGGTACGCTCGTCCCTGGCCCGGCGCCTGGGGCTCGAATGGGCTGACGACAATCCGGTCAGCCCGCGCAGCGAAGGTCTGGCACAACTGCTGCTGGACGCAACCCGACATTTCAATCACCCCCTGACGGTCGAGCGATTACTGGAGTGGCATGAGTGCTTGTTTCCTGAGCAGGCCGCTTTTACTCACCGGCAGATCCGCGTCGGCGCGTTGCGCGGCGAGGAACCGATGCAAGTGGTTTCGGGCAGGCTGGACCGCCCCACCGTTCATTTCGAAGCGCCGCCTCAACAAGGCCTGGAACAGCAACTGCAAACGTTCATCAACTGGTTCGAGGCCAGTCGTCACCAGGCTGGGCTCGACCCTCTGCTGCGTGCCGGAATCGCCCACTTCTGGTTTGTCACCCTGCACCCGTTCGATGATGGCAATGGTCGCCTTACCCGTGCCCTTACTGACCTTGCACTGGCCCAAGGCGAACCCCAGGCGATTCGTTTCCACGCCATGTCCGTGAGCATCCTGGACAACCGCGCGGGCTATTACCGTGTCCTTGAACACTGCCAGAAAGCCACGTTGGACATTACCGATTGGCTCATCTGGTTCCTGCAGACCCTGTTGCGCAGCCTGCAAAAAGCCATGTCGCAGATCGAGCGAGTGCTGGGCAAGGCACGGTTCTGGCAAGCTCATCGCTCGTCAGCAATCACCCCAGAACAGACCAAGGTACTGAACCGATTACTCGATGGGGGTGAAAGGGGTTTCGAGCAGGGAATCAGCGCCGCTCAGTACCAGGCCGTGGCCAAGGTATCGAAGGCGACGGCAACCCGACACCTGGCGGAGTTGCTGGAGAAAGGTTGCCTGCAGCGCCTGCCAGGAGGTGGGCGCAGCACTCGATACAACATCAATTACCCAGAGCCGTGAGATCGCCTTCGCGGCAAGGGAATCCATCCCCGCCGGAGCGCGAAGCACGCACCCCCTGATTTGCCCCAACCCCCCATGTCTGCTAGTGTCGCGCCGGTTTAACAGTCAACCGGAAGCGCCGCCATGGCCCGTAAAAAAGCAGCACTGGATTTCGAACAATCTCTGGCCGACCTGCAAACGCTGGTCGAGCGGCTGGAGAACGGCGAATTGTCGCTGGAAGACTCGCTGACCGCCTTCGAGCAGGGTATCGGCTTGACTCGCGACTGCCAGGCGGCGCTGGCCCAGGCCGAACAGAAAGTGCAATTGCTGCTCGAACGCGACGGCGAGTTGACCGAAGAGCCTTTCGACGCGGAACAGCCTGAATGATCGCCGCCTATCAGGCCAGCAGCCAGGCCCGGGTCAATGCTGCATTGGACACCTTGTTCAGCGCTCCGAGCCCGGAGCTGGCGCGGTTGTACGAAGCCATGCGCTACAGCGTGATGAACGGCGGCAAGCGTGTCCGCCCGCTGCTGGCCTATGCCGCCTGCGAAGCGCTGGGCGGCGAGGCTCGGCAGGCCAACGGCGCGGCGTGCGCGGTGGAGCTGATCCACGCCTACTCGCTGGTCCACGATGATCTGCCGGCCATGGACGACGACGACCTGCGTCGCGGCCAGCCCACCACGCACAAGCAATTCGACGAAGCCTGCGCGATTCTCGCCGGCGACGGGTTGCAGAGCCTGGCCTTCAGCGCCCTGCTCGACCCCGCCCTGAGCGATTGCCCGGCGCAGATCCGCCTGGACATGGTCAGTGCCCTGGCGCTGGCGGCGGGCCCTGCCGGCATGGTCGGCGGCCAGGCCATCGACCTCGGTTCGGTGGGCCTGAAACTGGACCAGGACGCGCTGGAATACATGCATCGGCACAAGACCGGTGCGCTGATCGAGGCCAGCGTCAAGCTGGGCGCCCTCGCCAGCGGTCGGGCCACGCCGGAGCAGTTGCACGCCTTGCAAGCCTACGCCCGAGCCATCGGCCTGGCGTTCCAGGTGCAGGACGACATCCTCGACGTCGAAAGCGATACCCAGACCCTCGGCAAACGCCAGGGTGCCGACATCGCCCGCGACAAGCCGACTTACCCGGCCCTGCTCGGCCTCGATGCCGCCAAGGCCTACGCCCTGGAGCTGCGCGACCAGGCCCTGGCCGCGCTGCGACCCTTTGACGCGGCGGCCGAGCCGTTGCGTGAGCTGGCCCGCTATATCGTCGAACGACGCAGCTGATACGGGGTCAACCCTTCAGACTGCGTATCGGCCAAGTTCCGGCCAACGCGTGGGCAGCTTGCGATGCATAAGGTAAACTGCCGCCTCTTTCTATACCTATAACGATTCGCCTGATGCCCACGACGTTTCAAGAGATTCCCCGCAAGCGCCCGACCACGCCCCTGCTGGACCGTGCCAACACGCCGGACGGCCTGCGCCGGTTGGGTGAAGCCGAGCTGGAAACCCTGGCCGATGAGTTGCGCCTGGAACTGCTCTACACGGTCGGCCAGACCGGTGGGCACTTCGGGGCCGGCCTGGGCGTCATCGAGCTGACGATCGCCTTGCACTACGTGTTCGACACCCCGGACGACCGGCTGGTGTGGGACGTGGGGCACCAGGCCTACCCGCACAAGATCCTTACCGGCCGTCGCGAGCGCATGGGCACGTTGCGCCAGAAGGACGGCGTGGCGGCATTCCCGCGCCGCTCCGAGAGCGAATACGACACCTTTGGCGTCGGCCACTCCAGCACGTCCATCAGCGCCGCCCTGGGCATGGCGATTGCCGCCCGCCTGCAGAACAGCGACCGCAAGGCCATTGCCGTGATCGGCGACGGCGCACTGACCGCCGGCATGGCGTTCGAGGCGCTGAACCACGCGCCGGAAGTCAACGCCAACATGCTGGTGATCCTCAACGACAACGACATGTCGATCTCGCGCAACGTCGGCGGCTTGTCCAACTACCTGGCGAAGATCCTCTCCAGCCGCACCTACGCCAGCATGCGCGAAGGCAGCAAGAAGGTCCTGTCGCGCCTGCCCGGTGCCTGGGAAATCGCCCGGCGCACCGAGGAATACGCCAAGGGCATGCTGGTTCCCGGCACGCTGTTCGAAGAACTGGGCTGGAACTACATCGGCCCCATCGACGGCCACGACCTGCCCACATTGATCGCCACCCTACGCAACATGCGCGACCTCAAGGGCCCGCAGTTCCTGCACGTGGTCACCAAGAAGGGCAAAGGCTTCGCCCCGGCGGAAGTCGACCCGATCGGCTATCACGCCATCACCAAGCTCGAACCCCTGGACGCACCGGCCGCCGCCCCGAAAAAAGCCGGCGGGCCGAAGTATTCCGGCGTGTTCGGCCAGTGGTTGTGCGACATGGCCGCCGCCGATCCGCGCCTGGTGGGCATCACTCCGGCCATGAAGGAAGGCTCGGACCTGGTGGCGTTCAGCGAACGCTACCCGCAGCGCTACTTCGACGTGGCGATTGCCGAGCAGCACGCCGTGACCCTCGCCGCCGGCATGGCCTGCGAAGGCGCGAAACCGGTGGTGGCGATCTATTCGACCTTCCTGCAACGCGGCTATGACCAATTGGTGCATGACGTGGCGGTGCAGAACCTCGACGTGTTGTTCGCCATCGACCGTGCCGGCCTGGTGGGCGAAGACGGTCCGACCCACGCCGGCAGTTTCGACCTGTCATTCCTGCGCTGCATCCCCGGCATGCTGGTGATGACCCCGAGTGATGAAAACGAGCTGCGCAAAATGCTCACCACCGGCCACCTGTTCAATGGCCCGGCGGCGGTGCGCTACCCCCGTGGAACCGGCCCGAATGCGCCCATCGAAGCCAACCTCGACCCCATCGAGATCGGCAAGGGCGTGATCCGTCGCCAGGGCCGGCAAACCGCGCTGCTGGTGTTCGGCGTGCAACTGGCCGAAGCCCTCAAGGTCGCGCAGACCCTGGACGCCACGGTGGTGGACATGCGCTTCGTCAAACCCCTGGACGAAGCACTGGTCCGCGAGATCGCTGCGGGCCATGAACTGCTGGTGACCGTCGAGGAAAACGCCATCATGGGCGGCGCCGGGGCAGCGGTCAGCGAGTTCCTGGCCCGGGAAAACCTGCTCAAGCCGGTGTTGCACCTGGGCCTGCCGGACATCTACGTCGAACACGCCAAGCCTGCCCAGATGCTGGCCGAGTGTGGCCTGGACGAGGCCGGCATCGAAGCCTCGGTGCGCCAGCGATTGCAGTTGCTGGGGTTGTAACTCAGACCACCACCGAACCCTGTGGGAGCGGGCTTGCTCGCGAAGGCGGTGTATCAGTCAATATCGAATTCGACTGACACACCGCCTTCGCGAGCAAGCCCCCTCCCACATTGGTTGCGTGAAGCACACATGATCGGAACACCCATGAAACTGCGCCTGGCCCTCACCCTGTCCCTACTGCCAACCCCCGACCTGCTGGCCGACACGTTCGAGCGCGAGCAGGCACTGAAGCTGCCCGACATCGTGATCAGCGCCAACCGCCAGGTCGAGGCGCGAAATGACAGCAGTGCCGCCAACACGGTCTTCACCCGCGACGACATCGAACGCTTGCAGCCGGCCAGCGTCAGCGACCTGCTCAGTCACGTGCCGGGGGTGCAGGTCGCGCCGCTGGGTGGACGCGGCAGCCTGCCGGGGATCTACATTCGCGGCACCAAGTCGGCCCAGAGCCTGGTATTGGTGGACGGCCAGCGCATCGGCAACGCCACCTCCGGTGACAGCAACCTGCAACGGCTGAATATCAACCAGATCGAGCGAGTGGAAGTACTGCGGGGCTCGCGCTCGGTCCTCTATGGCGCCGATGCAGTGGGCGGGGTCATCCAGATCTTTACCCGTCGAGGCCATGAACAGGGCCTGCAACCGCGCCTGCACCTGGGCGTCGGCAGTCACCAGACCTGGGAGCGCAGCCTGGGGCTGTCCGGCGGCGATGAACAGACGCGCTTCAACCTCGGCGCCAGCCTGGACGAATCCGCCGGCACCAATCGGACCCACACCTCCTACGCCAGCGACCGCGACGACGACGCCAACCGCAACCAGTCGCTGAGCCTGAGCCTGAGCCATGCGCTGGCAGACAACCTGGAAGTCGGGCTGAATCTGCTGGATAACCGCGGCAAGAGCGAATACGACAACCCGTTCGGCCGCTTTGACCCGGCGACGTTCGAATCACTGCCCCAGCAGCCGTACAGCGAGTTTGCCGTGAGCAGCTTCAGCAGCTACGTGGATGGACGCATCAACGACACCTGGAAATCCCGCCTCGAAGTGGGCCACAGCGAAAATCGAGAGAAGACCTTCGACAAGCTCAGCGATGTCCGCGAAGTGTTCAACACCTACCGCGACTCCGTGACCTGGCAGAACGACGTGACGCTGGATGAGCACAACAGCCTGATCGTGGGCGGCGATTGGTACGAGGATCGGGTCAACAGCAGTACATCGTTCGACGAGGACAGTCGCTGGAACCGCGCCGCGTTTATCCAGCACCGCTATCAGGCCGAGGCGTTTTCCACCGAATTGGGCCTGCGACGCGACCAGAACCAGCAATTCGGCGGCCAGAACAGTTGGAGCGGCACCCTCACCCTGCCGGTTTCGCCGGGCAACGACCTGTTGCTGACCTACAGCGAAAGTTTTCGCGCGCCGACCTTCAACGACCTGTACTACCCGGACTACAGCAACCCGAACCTCACCCCCGAGACCGCCAAGAGCTACGAACTGCAATGGCGCAGCCAATTGGGCGAGGACACCCGCCTGGAGACCTCGCTGTATCGCACTGACCTCAAGGACGCGATCATTTTCGGCAGCCAGTCACGCCCGCAGAACGTCGCCTCGGCGCGGATCAACGGCGTCGAAATGGCTTTGATGCAGGATCTGTTCGGCTGGCAGGGCAACCTGGCCGTGGCCGTGATCGATCCACGGGACAGGGACAGCGGCCACACCCTGGCCCGCCGCGCCCGCCGGACCCTGAGCCTGGATCTGGACCGTTCATTCGACCGACTGAGCCTCGGCGCGACCTGGCAAGCGGTGAGCAGCAGCTATGACGATGAGAACAACCGCCATGCGCTGGGTGGTTATGCCCTCCTGGGCTTGCGCAGCGGTTGGGCGCTGAGCCGGGAAGTGAAACTGGAGATGAAGGTGGATAACCTGCTGGACAAGGGTTACAGCCGGGCGCTGTATAGCCATGATGGGGCCCAGTATGGGTATCGGGAGGAAGGTCGGACGTGGTTGTTTGGGGTGACCTGGACACCGTCACTCTGATCCAGAGCTTGTGGTGCCTGGACTGGCCTCTTCGCGGGCAAGCCCGCTCCCACAGTTGATCGATGTTGTCGCTCAAGACGCGGTCAGCTGTGGAGCGAGCTGGCTCGCGATTGCAAGCGCCGCGGTCTATTTGTCCGGCGCAATCAATTCACACAGCCGGGCCGTCGCCTCGATCATCTGCCCACTGGGCCGCTCCAGCCCCTTGTCGGTCACCCGCAGCAATCGCCCTTGCGCCACCGGCCAGGCTTTCCAGGCTTCGAGCTGGGCCTGTTCCGTGGCCAGGATCGCCTGCGGCTTGCGCTGCAACACCGACTCCACGCTCACTTGCGGCGCCGGCAGGCTCAGGTCGGCGAACACATTGCGCGCGCCGCACACCGCCAGGGCATCGCTGATGATCTGGCCACCGCCCACGGTATAGAGCGGCCGGTCCCACACCTGATAGAACACCGGCAGCGGTGGCTCGCGCCGGTAGCGTTGGCGCAGGCCCTCCAGGCGCTCGCGCAACTGCGCCGCGCGTTGCATGCCCCGTTCCGGCCGGCCAAGCTGCGCGGCGATGGCTTCGATTTGCGTGATCAACTGGTCGAGGTCGTGGGGGTCGACCACATGGATGGCGATGCCCAGGCCCTTGAGCTGCTCGCGCTGGGCCGGTCCGACGCTGCCCGGCCAGAGCAGGAGCAGGTCGGGCTTGAGGCTGAGCAAGCGCTCCATGTCCAGTTGCCCGTAACGCCCTACCGAAGGCAGGTTTTCCAGCACGGCGGGACGCTCACCGCCGTCCAGCACGCCCACCAGCAGGTCGGCGCAATCGAGCTCGACAACGATTTCCGATAACGAAGGCGCCAGGCTGACCACCCGTGGGGCCGCAACCGCCGAGGCACTGACGGCCAGCAGCACAACCGCCAGCCAGCGGTGCATCAGCCGAGTTGACGCGGGATGCGGTACAGGTAGAACAACACGGCCGTGGACAACGCCAGCAGCATCAACGGCACCGCTTCGAGGCCGACGAACACCGCCAGCGCACCGACCCAGGCCGGCAGCGCGGCGACCAGGAGCGCCGCACGCCGACGGGCGGCCAGGGTAATCCAGGCTTGGGGCTCATCCGCCGTGTCGAGGGCTTTCTGGGTGGCGATCAAGGCGTTCTTGTAGGGCCCGAAGAAACGCAGGCTGACAAACATCGACGCCACGCCCGCGATGAACAACGGCATCGCCAGCACCGGCAGGATCGCCTCGCCCTGGCCGAACACCGCGTTGATCACGAACAGCGGCAGCAAGGCCAGCGCCAGGTACTGCCACCACGTGACGGACAGCCGCCGCCGGACCTGACCACGCGTCACGCCCGGTCGACCTCGCCCTGGTGCTCGTTGCCCATCATGTGGTCGAGCTTGCTGGCCTTGGTCGCCAGGTAGAGCTTGTTGTGGGGATTATGACCGGTGTGCAGCGGCACGCGCTCGGCCACTACGATGCCCATGTCGGTCAACGCCTTGACCTTGCGCGGGTTGTTGGTCATCAACCGCAAGGACGTGACCCCCAGGTGCTCGAGCATCGGCTGGCAGATGCTGTAGTCGCGCATGTCGGCGGCAAAGCCGAGGCGCTCGTTGGCCTCGACGGTGTCCGCGCCGCCATCTTGCAACTCATAGGCGCGAATCTTGTTCAGCAGGCCAATGCCCCGCCCTTCCTGGCGCAGGTACAGCAATACGCCCCGACCTTCGCGGGCAATTGCCTGCAAGGCCGCCTCGAGTTGCGAACCGCAATCGCAGCGCTGGCTGAACAAGGCATCGCCCGTCAGGCATTCGGAATGCAGACGGCCAAGCACCGGTGCGCCGTCGGCGAAATCACCCAGGCTCAGCACGACGTGCTCGCGGCCGGTGGCTTCATCGAGAAAACCATGCATGGTGAATTGCGCAAAGGGCGTTGGCAGCTTGGAGGCGGCAACAAAAACGACAGGCACCGGTGTGCTCCTGATCTAGTACTGGAGTTTCGCAGAGGCGGGCATTGTAACAGCACGTCAAGACAGACGCTTAGGCTGAATTGTCGGCCATAACCATCGAAAAGTTTGATTACGGCTTCGGTGGATTGCCATTCTCGTCGAACGGATAGGGTTGTTTCCAACGCTCGAAGATCGGTTTCAACTTGCCGCTCTTGACCAATACCTCCATGCGCCGGTCGAACAGCGCGCGCAAGGCCCGGCCGTTCTCGTTGTTGGCAAACCCCAGGTAGAGCGGCAGGTTGATCAACGGCGAGAGCTTGTACTGCTGGGGATTGTCGGCCTTGGCGAGCACCTGCTGGATCTCCATCAGCGCATCGATATAGAAATCGGCACGATCATGGGCAAGCATCGGCAAGATCCCCACCGCCCGGTGAATTTCGTTGTAACGCCGGATGTTGGGCAGGTAGCTGTTGTATTCGTAGCCACGCATCCACACCAGCCGGTAGTTACCGACGGTGGTCAGCGTCGGGGACGGCTTGGAAGCCAGCCCCAGGGCATAGATGTGATCGACGTCGTAGTGCCAGTGAGGGTAGAGCAGGCCTTCGGTTTCATCGCGGTAGGCGCCCACCTGTGCGTCGACTTCGCCGCGCTGCACCAACCCGATGGAGCGGGTGTACGGCACGCTGCGGATCTCCAGCTTGACGCCTTCAGGCTCGAACACCTCGCGCAGGATGTCCCAGGCCATGCCCTGGCCATCGGCCTGGGTGTAATTGGACCACTCCTCGCTGGCCGCGCGGATCTTGCCCGGCAGCGGCGCCGGGTCGGCCGCCCGCACGCCGAGGCAGGCCCCCAGACACAGCAACAGCAGTAGTGCGCGGCTGACGCCCATTCCTGGCTCCCTCAGGTGAAACACCACACCAATCCTTGCATTGCCAGCCAGGCAAAGACCCCGGCCAGGACATCGTCGAGCATGATACCGACGCCTCCGTGAACATGCCGGTCGATCCAGCGGATCGGCCATGGCTTGAGGATATCGAAGAAGCGAAACACCAGGAAACCCATTACCAGCCAGTACCAGCCTTCCGGCACCAGCCAGAGGGTGATCCACATGCCGACCATTTCGTCCCAGACGATGCCTTCATGATCGTGCACCCGCAGGTCATCCGCCACTTTGCCACAGAGCCAGAAGCCAAACAGCATGGTGAGGCCCAGCATCAGCCAGTAGCCCCAGTCCGGCAACATCTGCCACAACGGTATGAAGGGTAGCGCAACCAGCGAGCCCCAGGTGCCCGGCGCTTTAGGCAAGGTTCCCGAACCGAAGCCGAAGGCCATGAAATGCCAGGGATTGCGCCAGACCGAGGGCGGAACGAACTCCGCCGGGACCTGGTTGGGATGATCTGTCACGGTGTCTCCCGAAAATGTTGGTAGCCCCGGATGTGCGGGGTGATGTCCTGTCCATGGCGGTCGACCAGCGTCACGCCCTCGCCTGCCGCTACGCGACCGATCACATGGATCGGCCAGCCTTCGGCTTGCAGCGCCGGCAACCCGGCTGGCGGCAAGGTAAACAGCAACACGTAATCGTCGCCGCCACTCAGGGCCGCATCCGTCGCGCCCGGCACGCCAAGGAACGCCACTAAAGCCTTGGACAACGGCAGGCGGTCCCGTTCAACCTCAATGGCCACGGCGGATGCCTGGGCAATATGCCCGCAATCGGCCAGCAGGCCATCGGAAATATCCATTGCCGCGCGGGCCTTGCCCCGCAGCGCCAGGCCCAAGTCGATCTGCGGCCGGGGCGACCAGTAGTGTGCCAGCAGGGGGGCGGCGACAGCGGTTTCGGCGATGCGCTGGCCAAGCACCAGCGGCAAGGCGCCAGCGGCGTTGCCCAACTCGCCGCCGACGCAGAGCAGATCGCCAGGTTGCGCGCCGCCACGGGTCAGGGCTTGGCCGGCAGGCACTCGGCCAAACACCGTCAGGGTCAGGCTCAACGGCCCTCGTGTGGTGTCACCGCCCACCAGCGTTACGCCACAGGCCTGGGCCATCTGGTTCAAGCCGCGGGCATAGGCCAGCAGCCAATCGGCGGTCACCGTCGGCAGGGTCAGGGCAAGGGTAAAGGCAACCGGAGTGGCGCCCATGGCGGCCAGGTCGCTGACCGCAACGGCCAGCGAGCGCTGGCCGAGCAGGAACGGATCGCAGGGATCAGGGAAGTGCACACCGGCCACGAGGGTGTCGGTGGACACCGCCAGTTGCTCCCCAACAGGCACAGCCAGCAAGGCGCAGTCGTCGCCGATCCCCAGCGCAACGCCCTCGCCGCCCTGCGCACAAGGCGCGGCGGCGAAGTAATTACGGATCAGCTCAAATTCGCCCATAGCCGCCGCAAGCGCCGTTCAGCGCTTGAACGCCTTCACTTCAGCTTCACGCAGGCGAGGGGCCAGCTTGTCGAGGACACCGTTGACGAACTTGTGGCCGTCGGTGGAACCGAAGACCTTCGCCAGCTCGATACCCTCGTTGATCACCACGCGGTACGGAACGTCGACGCGCTTGAGCAGTTCCCAGGTGGACAGGCGCAAGACCGCCAGTTCAACCGGGTCCAGCTCTTCGATGGTCAGGTCCAGGCACGGCGCAAGCGCGGTGTCGATTTCGGTCTTGAACTGCGGAACCCCGTGAAGGATTTCGCGGAAGTAGGCGCCGTCGACATCACTGAAATCGTTATCGACCCGGAATTGCGCTTCGATCTCGTTCAGCGATTGCTTGGCCATGTGCCATTGATACAGCGCCTGAGTCGCGAGCTGACGGGCTTCGCGACGCTTGGCGCTTTTCGACGGCTTGCCGGCATCGGCGGGCTTGGGATCGCGCGGGTTGAAACGATCGCTTTCGTCGCTAATCACTTGGCCTCCAACTGCGCCAGCAGGCTGACCATTTCCAGGGCGGACAGGGCCGCTTCGGCACCTTTGTTACCGGCTTTGGTGCCGGAACGCTCGATGGCTTGCTCGATGGAATCAACGGTCAGCACACCGAAGGCGACGGGCACGCCGAACTCCATGGACACCTGGGCCAGGCCCTTGGTGCATTCGCCGGCCACGTATTCGAAGTGCGGGGTACCGCCACGAATGACCGCGCCCAGGGCGATGATCGCCGCGTATTCGCCCTTTTGCGCGACTTTTTGCGCAACCAGCGGAATTTCGAAGGCGCCAGGCGCACGGATGATGGTGATGTCGCTTTCGCTCACGCCATGGCGAACCAGGGCATCGACCGCACCGCCAACCAGGCTCTCGACCACGAAACTGTTGAAACGGCCGACTACCAGAGCATAGCGGCCTTTAGGGGCGATGAAGGTACCTTCGATGGTCTTCAGGGTCATTCGTCAGATCTCTTAAAGAGCCAGAGCGCGTTCTTTACGCGCTCTTTCAGTGATATTAGCCACGAATACAAAGCCTCAACGCAGCGAAGTGTAAACCTTTGTGGGAGCGGGCTTGCCCGCGAAAGCGATGGAACCTTCAACATTGATGTCGACTGACACATCGCCTTCGCGGGCAAGCCCGCTCCCACAAGGGCCCCCTTCACTGAACAAGGGCCATTATTCGGAGGGCACGTATTCTACAACTTCCAGATCGAAACCGGATATCGCATTAAATTTCATCGGTGCGCTCATCAGGCGCATTTTACGCACGCCCAGGTCGCGAAGGATCTGCGAACCGGCGCCGACGATGCTGTAGGTGGTCGGCTTTTTCACCGCCGCCTGGTCGCCGGTCTCGCGGATGTGCGCCAGCAGCACATCGCCATCGAGCGGATGCCCGAGCAGCAGGACCACGCCACTGCCGGCCTCGGCCACCGCCGCCATGGCGGCCCGCAGGCTCCAGCGGCCGGGCTGCTTGACCATCAGCAGGTCGCGCAGCGGGTCCATGTTATGCACCCGCACCAGGGTCGGTTCGTCGGCGCACACGGTGCCCAGGGTCAGCGCCATGTGCACGTCGCCTTCCACCGAATCACGGTAGGTCACCAGGTTGAACTGGCCCAACTCGCTGTCCAGGGGCTGCTCGGCAATCCGCTGAACGGTACGTTCGTGGATCATCCGGTAGTGGATCAGGTCGGCGATGGTGCCGATCTTGATGCCGTGTTCGGCGGCGAACGCTTCCAGCTCCGCGCGACGGGACATGGTGCCGTCATCGTTCATCACTTCGCAGATCACACCGCTGGGCTCGAAACCGGCCATGCGCGCCAGGTCGCAAGCCGCCTCGGTGTGACCGGCGCGGGCCAGGGTGCCACCGGCCTGGGCCATCAGCGGGAAGATGTGGCCAGGGCTGACGATGTCTTCGGCCTTGGCGTCTCTCGCGGCGGCCGCCTGCACGGTGCGCGCCCGGTCCGCAGCGGAGATACCGGTGGTCACGCCCTCGGCGGCCTCGATGGACACGGTGAACTTGGTGCCGAAGCCGGAACCGTTGCGCGGCGCCATCAGCGGCAGCTTCAGCAGTTCGCAGCGCTCGCGGGTCATCGGCATGCAGATCAGGCCGCGGGCGTGCTTGGCCATGAAGTTGATGTGCTCGGCCTTGCAGCACTCGGCGGCCATGATCAGGTCGCCTTCGTTCTCGCGGTCTTCGTCATCCATGAGGATGACCATCTTGCCTTGGCGGATGTCTTCGACCAGTTCTTCGATGCTATTGAGCGCCACGCGGCACCCCCTTGGGTCAGGATTTGAGGTAGCCGTTGGCGGCCAGGAAACTTTCGGTGATATTGCCGCCGGATGCAGGCTCCGCGGCCTTGTCACCGAGCAGCAGGCGCTCCAGGTAACGGGCCAGCAGGTCGACCTCCAGGTTGACCCGGCGACCCGGCCGATACGAGGCCATGATGGTTTCGCTCAAGGTGTGCGGAATGATCGTCAGCAGGAACTCGGCACCGTCCACGGCATTGACCGTCAGGCTGGTGCCATCGACGGTGATCGAGCCTTTATGGGCGATGTACTTGGCCAGTTCCTTCGGCGCGCGGATACGAAACTCCACGGCCCGTGCATTATCGGTACGCGAAACCACCTCGCCGACGCCGTCCACGTGGCCGCTGACCAAGTGGCCGCCCAGGCGGGTGGTGGGAGTCAGGGCTTTTTCCAGGTTGACCGGGCTGCCGCTCTTGAGGTCGTTCATCGCGGTGCAGTCGAGGGTTTCGCGGCTGACGTCTGCCAAAAAGCCATTGCCCGGCAGCTCGACGGCCGTCAGGCACACGCCATTGACCGCAATGCTGTCGCCCAGCTTGACGTCGCTCAGGTCGAGCTTGCCGGTTTCGACGTGGACCCGCACATCCCCGCCCTTGGGAGTGAGTGCACGGATGCTGCCGATGGATTCGATGATGCCGGTAAACATGGAGTCCTCCTCGAGAACAGGCCGCCGCTTGCGCGAAAGCCGGGAATTATACGCTGGCCGGGGACACGGGAACGGCGATGACTCGCCAGTCATCGCCCACGGCGCGGATTTCGGTGATTTTCAGTTCCGGGGCGTCTTTCATCCGCGCCAGCGGCCAGTCCAGCAACGGACGCGCCGAGGAGCCGAGGAACTTGCCGGCGATGAACAACTGGAATTCGTCCACCAACCCTTGCCGGGCGAACGCCCCTGCCAGGCGCGGACCGGCTTCCACCAGCACCTCGTTGACGCCGCGGGCGGCCAGCGCCACCAGTAATTGATGCAGATCGACCTGCCCGTCATCCCCCGGCACCCGCAGGCATTCGGGGCCATTGGCGTATTGTTCCTCCACCGCCATGCAGGTCGCGACCAGCGCCGGGCCGGCCTTGAAGAACGCCGCGTCCAGCGGGACCCGCAGGCGACCGTCCACCAGTACCCGCAGCGGCGGACGGCTCATGGCCAGGGCGGTCTGCTGCGCGTCGAGCCCGAGTTCATCGGCGCGCACGGTCAGCCGGGCATTGTCCGCCAGCACCGTATCGGCGCCGGTCAGCACCACGCTGGCCTGGGCCCGCAGGCGTTGCACCGCCGAACGTGCGGCCGGGCCGGTGATCCACTGGCTCTCGCCGCTTTCCATGGCCGTGCGGCCATCGAGGCTCATCGCCAACTTGACCCGCACGAACGGCAAACCGTGCTCCATGCGCTTGAGGAAGCCCGGGTTGAGGGCCCGCGCCTCGCCTTCGAGCACACCGCTCTCGCAGGCGATGCCGGCCTGGGCCAGCCGTTGCAGGCCGCGACCGGCGACTTCCGGGTTCGGATCCTGCATCGCCGCGACCACCCGGGCCACGCCGGCGTTCACCAACGCATCGGCGCACGGGGGCGTGCGCCCGTGGTGGCTGCACGGTTCGAGGGTCACATAGGCGGTGGCGCCCCGGGCCAGCTCACCGGCGGCGCGCAAAGCATGGACTTCGGCATGGGGTTCGCCGGCGCGCACGTGCCAGCCCTCGCCGACCACCTGCCCGTCACGCACGATCACGCAACCGACCCGGGGATTGGGGTGGGTGGTGTAGCGACCGCGCCGCGCCAGCTCCAGCGCACGGGCCATGTAGTGGGCGTCAAGGACTGCTTGCTGCGACGCGCCGGTCATTCTTTCACCGGTTCACGGGCCAGGCGGTCGATTTCCTCGCGGAACTCGTTCAGGTCCTGGAAGCGTCGGTACACCGAGGCGAAACGGATGTAGGCGACTTCGTCGAGCTTCTGCAACTCGGCCATCACCAGCTCACCGACCACCAGGGACTTGACCTCGCGCTCGCCGGTAGCCCGCAGCTTGTGCTTGATGTGCACCAGCGCCGCTTCCAGGCGCTCGACGCTCACCGGACGCTTTTCCAGGGCGCGCTGCATACCGGCGCGCAGTTTTTCTTCGTCGAACGGCTGGCGGCTGCCGTCGGTTTTGATCAGGCGCGGCAACACCAGTTCAGCGGTCTCGAACGTGGTGAAGCGTTCGCCGCAGGCCAGGCATTCACGCCGGCGGCGGACCTGTTCGCCCTCGGCGACCAGTCGCGAGTCGATGACCTTGGTGTCGTTGGCACCGCAGAAGGGACAGTGCATGGTGGCAGGCAACAAAAAAAGGGAGGGCCATGGTAGCGCATCCCACTGGCAAGACAAGCCATAGGGTTTACGGTATACAGACGGGCTTACCGTCTGATTCATGGAAATTACCTTGCTGGAGCCACACATGCCGCTACGATCGCTCGTTTTGCTCAGTCTTTTCAGCCTGCTGATGGCGTGCAGCAGCGATGCGCCCAAGCCCGCTGCACCCGCACCGGCACCCGCACCGAAACAGGCCCAGGAAAAAGCCCGCCAGGCCGCCGAGCTGGGCCCGCTGCCCGCCTACCAGCGCGAATTGAGCGGCACCTTGCAAGGCGTGCCGGCCGGGGCCGAAGTCGAACTGGCGCTGCTGGTGATCGATGACAAGGACCGTCCGCAACAGCTGCTTGCCAGTTCCAGCCTGATCGGCACCAACCAGGCCCTGCCCTTCCACCTGCGGTTCAACCCGGAAGCGTTTCCGGTCGGCGCCCGCGTGGAACTGCGTGGACGGGCCAGCCAGTCGGGCCAGTTGATCCTGCACCTGCCGGAACAGCGCATCACCCAACCGACCACCCAGGCCCTGGGCGCCCTGCAATTCGTCAAGGCGCCATGAACGCCCCGCACGACCTGCAAGAGGCCTTGGGCCAATTGCTGGGAGACGCGCGCCTGGTGGCCTGCCCGCTGCCCGACACCGACCTGAAGCTGTGGCTGATCGACGGCGACAACATGGACCGCGCCTTCAGCCCGGAAGAAACCCGGCGCATCCTTCACGAACCGCCCTACTGGAGTTTCTGCTGGGCCAGCGGCCTGGCCATGGCCCGCTACCTGGTCGAACAACCGCAGTGGGTCGAGGGCAAGCGCGTGCTGGACTTCGGCGCCGGCTCCGGCGTGGCCGGTATCGCCGCGCTCAAGGCTGGGGCGCTGGAAGTGGTGGCCTGCGACCTCGATCCGCTGGCGATCGCGGCGTGCCGAGCCAATGCCGCGCTCAACGGCGTGGAGCTGGGTTATTCGGCGGATTTTTTCGCCGAGGCCGACCGCTTCGACCTGATCCTGGTGGCCGACGTGCTCTATGATCGGACCAACCTGCCGTTGCTTGACCAGTTTCTCAGTCGCGGACGCGAAGCCTTGGTGGCCGATTCAAGGGTGCGGGATTTCCAGCATCCGCTGTACCGGTGTATCGAAAGGCTGCAAGCGATGACCTTGCCGGACCTGGCTGAGCCTGAGGAATTTCGGCATGTGAGCCTGTATCACGCGCGGCGCGAGAGCTAAAAGCTTCGCGAGCAAGCCCGCTCCCACAAGGGATCTCAAGTGTTCGCGCGCGCCCTGTGGGAGCGGGCTCGCTCGCGAAGGCGGCCTACCCGATACCACGGGACGAAAGACCTCCCCGCTTTCAGCCACCCCCACCAAGCCGTATAGTTGCCCCATTCAAGCGTTCTACGAGATTCCCATGAGCCAGGACACGCCTTACATCTTCGACGCCACCACTGCCGACTTCGACCAGTCGGTGATCGCGAACTCCTTCCACAAACCGGTGCTGGTGGATTTCTGGGCCGAGTGGTGCGCGCCGTGCAAGGCCCTGATGCCGATGCTGCAAAGCATCGCCGAGAGTTATCAGGGTGAACTGCTGCTGGCCAAGGTCAACTGCGACATCGAACAGGACATCGTCGCCCGCTTCGGGATTCGCAGCCTGCCAACCGTGGTGCTGTTCAAGGACGGCCAGCCCGTCGATGGCTTCGCCGGGGCCCAGCCGGAATCCGCGGTGCGGGCAATGCTCGAGCCGCACGTGCAGATGCCGCCGCCAGCCGCCGCCGACCCGTTCGAGCAGGCACAGGCGCTGTTCGACGACGGTCGTTTCGCCGACGCCGAAGCCCTGCTCACGGTGCTGCTGGGCGAAGACAACACCAACGCCAAGGCGCTGATCCTGTATGCCCGTTGCCTGACTGAACGGGGTGAACTGAGTGAAGCCCAGACGGTGCTCGACGCGGTGAAAAGCGACGAACACAAGGCCGCCCTGGCCGGTGCCAAGGCGCAGATCCAGTTCCTTGGCCTGGCGAAAAACCTGCCGGACGCCGCCGACCTCAAGGCCCGCCTGGCCAAAGACCCGCAGGACGACGAAGCGGTGTACCAGCTGGCGATCCAGCAACTGGCGCGCCAGCAGTACGAACCGGCCCTCGAAGCCCTGCTCAAGTTGTTCATGCGCAACCGCAGCTACAGCGAAGGCCTGCCGCACAAGACACTGCTGCAAGTGTTCGAGCTGCTGGGCAACGACCATCCACTGGTGACGACCTACCGCCGCAAGCTGTTCGCCGCGCTGTACTAAAAAAGCAGTGGCGAGCGATGAGCCTCAAGCGGCAAGACAGTTCTAGCTTGCAGCTTGCCCTCCGTCCCAGCGATAGAGCGGCGTATCTCCGCCGCTCACGACCTTGACCTCGGCACTGTGTCGCAACCGCACCAGCAAGCGTTTGCCCGCCGAGGCGCTGCCCGTCAATCCTTCGAGTTGCTCCAGCAGGTCAGGGCCGCTCAGTTGGCCAGCCTTGCGCAACAATTCCCTGGCAAGCTGCCACGGCGCGTCGTCCTGGTTGGCCGGCCTGGCCGCAGGTGCCACCGCCTCGGCGGGCTTGATCGCCTGTAACTGCGCGCCCAACTGCGCCCAGTCGCCCTCGTCCATGTCGATTGACAGGTCCACCGGCCAATCGCCGACCGTTCCGCGTATCCGCAACATCACCGTGCTCCTGAATATTTCATGTACGCATGCTCCCATGGGCCTTGCGCGACGCCAAGCAGCCGGTCAAACTCTGTTCACGTTATAAGATTACATAACAGATCATCGACCTCTCGGAGACCCGTCATGCGCCGTTTGCTTCTCGCCCTGCCGTTCGCCCTGCTGCCCCTGGCCGTCGCTCACGCGGCGGTCGAGCACGACCATGACCACGACCATGAACACGGCAGCCTGGGTGCCCACGAACACGGCGTCGGCCGGCTCAACGCCTCGCTCGACGGCCAGACCCTGGAACTGGAGCTGGACAGCCCGGCGATGAACCTGGTGGGTTTCGAGCACCCCGCCACCAGCGACGCCGACAAAGCCAAGGTTGCCGCTGTGCGGGCGAAGCTGGAGAAACCGGCAACGCTGGTCAACCTGGCCGATGCCAAATGCACCCTGGAGCAGCAGGAACTGGAAAGCCCGCTGTTCGGCGATGAGCCGGACCACGAGGACCATGACGAAGAGGCCGATGGCGACGAACATCACCACGAACACAGCGAAATCCACGCCCGCTACCAGTTCCGTTGTGTCGCACCCAGCGCCTTGACGCACCTGGACCTGGCGTCGCTGTTCAAGGTCTTCCCGGCCACCCGGAAGATCCTGGTGCAGATGATCGGCCCGAACGGCCAGCAAGGCGCGGAACTGACGCCCGAAGCACCGGCCCTTAAATTTTAAGTATTGCGCATCACCCCTGTGGGAGCGGGCTTGCTCGCGAAGAGGCCGGCACATCCAATACAGATGCAGCCTGACACACCGCTTTCGCGAGCAAGCCCGCTCCCACAGGGGCTACTCCACAACCCTGACGTTGGCCACCATGACCCAAGCACTCATCGAACTGTCCGACCTGGGCTTCAGTTGGCCCGGGCATCCGCTGCTGCTGGACATCCCGGCGTTTCGCCTGGAAAGCGGCGAGACGGTGTTTCTCAAAGGCCCGAGCGGCAGCGGCAAGACCACCCTGCTGGGATTGCTCGGCGGCGTGCAGACACCGGACCGGGGCAGCATCCGCCTGCTTGGCCAGGACCTCAGCAAACTGGGCGCGGGCAGCCGGGACCGGTTTCGCGTGGATCACACCGGCTACATCTTCCAGCAATTCAACCTGCTGCCGTTTCTCACGGTACGCGAGAACGTCGAGCTGCCCTGCCATTTTTCCAGGCTGCGGGCGCAACGGGCCAGGCACCGTCACGGCAGTGTCGACCAGGCCGCGGGCACGCTGCTGGCCCACCTGGGGCTGACCGACCCCAGTTTGTTGGAACGCCGGGCCGATTCGCTGTCCATCGGCCAGCAGCAACGGGTCGCCGCTGCCCGGGCGTTGATCGGCCAGCCGGAGCTGGTGATCGCCGACGAGCCAACCTCGGCCCTGGATTATGACGCCCGGGAAAACTTCCTGCGGCTGCTGTTCGCCGAATGCCGCGAGGCCGGCGCCAGCCTCTTGTTCGTCAGCCACGACCAGAGCCTGGCGCCGCTGTTCGACCGCAACCTCTCGCTGGCCGATCTCAATCGCGCCGCCACGCCTGTCGAGGTCTGAGATGTATTTGTTCCGTCTTGCCATGGCCAGCCTGGCGAACCGTCGTTTCACCGCGATCCTCACCGTGTTCGCCATCGCCCTGTCCGTCTGCCTGCTGCTGGCGGTGGAGCGGGTGCGCACCGAGGCGCGGGCCAGTTTTGCCAGCACCATCAGCGGCACCGACCTGATCGTCGGCGCCCGTTCCGGCTCGGTGAACCTGCTGCTGTATTCGGTGTTTCGCATCGGCAACGCCACCAACAACATCCGCTGGGACAGCTTCGAACACTTCGCCAGCAACCCGAAAGTGAAGTGGGCGATTCCCATGTCCCTCGGCGACTCCCATCGCGGTTACCGGGTGATGGGCACCACCGAGGCCTATTTCGAGCATTACCAGTATGGCCGCCAGCAACACCTGGAACTGGCCGATGGCCGGGCCTTCGCCACCGACCCTTTCGAAGTGGTGCTCGGCGCCGAAGTGGCCGAGGCGCTGCACTACAAGCTCGGTGACAAACTGGTGCTGGCCCATGGAGTCGCGGCGATCAGCCTGGTCAAGCACGACGACAAGCCCTTCACCGTGGTGGGCATTCTCAAGCGCACCGGCACCCCGGTGGACCGCACACTGCACATCAGCCTCGGCGGCATGGAAGCGATCCACATCGATTGGAAAAACGGCGTGCCGGCCCAGGGCAACGGTCGCATCAGCGCCGACCAGGCGCGCAACATGGACCTCACGCCGCAAGCCATCACCGCGTTCATGCTCGGCCTCAACAGCAAGATTTCCACCTTTGCCTTGCAGCGCGAGATCAATGAGTTCCGTGGCGAACCGCTCTTGGCGATCCTGCCCGGCGTGGCCCTGCAGGAATTGTGGAGCCTGATGGGCACAGCGGAAAAAGCCTTGTTCGTGATCTCGCTGTTCGTGGTCCTGACCGGTTTGATCGGCATGCTCACGGCGATTCTCACCAGCCTCAACGAGCGGCGTCGGGAAATGGCCATCCTGCGGTCGGTGGGCGCGCGACCGTGGCACATCGCGAGCCTGCTGGTGCTCGAAGCCTTCGCCCTGGCGCTGGCCGGGGTGGTCGCCGGACTGGCCCTGCTGTACATCGGCATCGGTGCCGCCCAGGGTTATGTACAGTCGGCCTATGGCCTGTATCTGCCGCTGGGTTGGCCGAGCGAATATGAATGGACGCTCATGGCTGGCATCCTGGTCGCCGCCCTGCTGATGGGCAGCGTGCCGGCCTGGCGCGCCTATCGCCAATCGCTGGCCGATGGCTTGTCGATCCGTTTATGAGGACCGTGAAGATGCCCCGCGCCCTGTTTGCGCTGTTGATGATGGTCGCCCTGCCCCTCTGGGCGGCCGAGCCGAGGGACCTGGCCTGGACCGAAATGATCCCGGCGGGCGCACCGCCGGAAGTGCCGAACATGACCCCGCTGCACGACCTGTCGCAGATGGGCAATGCCCTGGCCGCCGAGTCCGCCCCCGCGGCCAGGCAGGACCTGCCCAACGCACCGGTGGTCAAGGAACTAGACGGCCAGCGGATTCGCTTGCCGGGCTACATCGTGCCGCTGGAAGTCAGCGAGGAAGGTCGCACCACGGACTTCCTGCTGGTGCCGTACTTCGGCGCCTGCATCCATGTACCGCCACCGCCCTCCAACCAGATCGTGCATGTGAAGAGCGAAGTCGGGGTCAAACTCGACGAGTTGTACCAGCCCTACTGGGTTGAAGGGCCGATGCAGGTCAAGCCATCCACCAGCGAACTGGCCGATGCCGGGTATCAGATGGAGGCCGAAAAGATCTATGTGTATGAACTGCCGGAGTGAATCGGGTGGTGATGGGCAGTCCGTCAGATAGCTATCGCGAGCAAGCTCGCTCCCACAGGAGAGCTCAGTGCCTATGCGACCTGTGTGGGAGCGAGCTTGCTCGCGATGGGGCCGTCAAGGCTTGCTCATCATCATTTCATTGAGCTGAGTCAATTAATCGACCAAGACTCATTGAGCTGTGTCAAAAGACCGGGCCAGGCGGCTCCGTACCATGGGACATCCCTTTTGAAATGTCCTCTGGAGCCCCCATGCACAAGTCCTTGCTCAGCGCTTCCCTCTTTGCCCTCGCGCTCGCAGCCCCACTCGCCCAGGCCCACACCGCCGGCGATATCATCGTTCGCGCCGGTGCCATTACCGTCAATCCAGAGGCCGACAGCGGCAGCGTCAAGGTCGACCGCGGCCCGCTGGCCGGTGCCGACCTGGGCGGCAAGGCGACCATGAGCAGCGACACGCAACTGGGCCTGAACTTCGCCTACATGATCACCGACAACCTGGGTATCGAATTGCTGGCGGCCTCGCCGTTCGAGCACGACGTGAAGATCAAGGGCACCGCCCTGGGCGCAGCCAACAACAAGCTCGGCACGCTCAAGCACCTGCCGCCGACCTTGAGCCTGGTCTACTACCCACTTGACGCCAAGTCGGCTTTCCAACCTTATGTCGGCGCCGGCATCAACTACACCTGGATCTATGACGAACACGTCGGCAGCGAAGCCAGCGCCAACGGCTTCAGCAACTTTCGCGCGAGCAACAGCTGGGGCATGGCGTGGCAAGTGGGCGCCGACTACATGCTGACCGACAACATCATGATCAACGGCCAGGTGCGCTACATCGACATCGACACCACGGCGTATGTCGACAACAACGCCGTGGCCGGCGGGACCCGGGCCAAGGTGAATGTCGACGTGGATCCATGGATCTACATGGTGGGGTTGGGCTACAAGTTCTAAGCCAAACTCGATAGCGACACAAACAATGTGGGAGCGGGCTTGCTCGCGAAGGCGGAGGGTCAGTCACTTGAATGTGACTGACGGAACGCCTTCGCGAGCAAGCCCGCTCCCACAGTTGTTTCTATTGGCCGCAGATCAGCGGCCCAACAGCCGCGCCAGGCCTACGCTCATCGGCGTCTGCGGTGGGAAGCTGAAGCGCTGCAACAACCGCTGGTTGTCGGCCCGCGAGTGGCGAATGTCACCGGAACGCACCGGGCCGTAGCTGACCGGCGGCAAGTTGCCGATCACCGCCGCCAGCGCCTCAAGCAACTGCTTGAGGGTCGTCGCCTGGTTCCAGCCGACGTTCACCGCGCCCACTTCCACGTCCGGTTTCTCGATGGCTTGCACCAGCAAGTCCACCAGGTCTTCGACGTAGACAAAATCCCGGGTCTGCTCGCCGTCGCCGAACACGGTGATCGGCAGGCCTTTCTGCGCCCGTTCGCTGAAGATGCTGATGACCCCGGAATACGGCGAGGACGGATCCTGGCGCGGGCCATAGATGTTGAAGAAGCGGAACACCACCGGCTCCAGCGCGTGCTGGCGGCGATAGAAATCGAAGTAGAACTCGCTGGCCAGTTTGTCCGAGGCATACGGCGTCAGCGGCGCCTTGGGCGTGTCCTCGTCGATGGACTGGCCTTCGCCGTTGTTGCCATAGACCGCCGCGCTGGAGGCGAACAGCACCCGCTTCACGCCGGCCTGGCGCATGGCCTCACAGACATTGAGCGTGCCGATGAAATTGCTCTGGTGCGTACGCACCGGGTCGTCCACCGAGGCTTGCACCGAGGCCACCGCGGCCAGGTGCGCCACGGCGCTGCAACCGACCATGGCCCGCGCGACCAGGGCGGCATCGGCGACGTCGCCTTCGATCAGCTCGACGGCCGGGTTATCCAGCGGCAGGTTGCTGCGCTTGCCAGTGGACAGGTCATCGAGGATGCGCACCGAATGTCCCTTGGCGAGCAAGGCGTCGGTCAGGTGCGAACCAATGAAACCCGCACCGCCGGTGATTAAAACAGGGCCGTCAGCCATGGCGATAGAACCTATCCAGTAAGCCTGGGAGCGCCGCGCGCCAGGCGCGGGGCTTGATCCCGAAGGTGTGCAGAATTTTCTTGCAGGCCAGCACCGCGTGTTGCGGTTCTTGCGCGGCGTCCGGGCGTGCAGCGTGGGCCTGGGCCGTGGGCGACTCGATCGCCAGCGGATGCAGGGCCCGGGCTTCGGTCAGGATCGCCTGGCCCAGCGCCAGCGGCGTGGTCGCCTCATGCCCGGCGTAATGATAGGTGCCCCACAGCGGCGCTGCGCAATCGAGTTGCTTGAGCACCGAAATGATCACCCGCGCCGCATCGTCCACCGGCGTCGGATTGCCCCGACGGTCGTCGGCCAGCAACAGTTCTTCCGGCTGTTCGGCCCGGGCCAGAAAGCGTCCGAGGATGCCGTCGGCGCTGTCGTCCAGCAACCAGCCGAATCGCAGCAGCACGTGTTGCGGGCAGGTGGCGCGCACGCTTTGTTCGATCCGCCACAACGCCTGACCGCGCAGGCCCAGGGGCACCGGCTCGTCCTTTTCGCTGTAGGCCGTTGCGCGGGAACCGTCGAACACCCGATAGCTCGACGGTTGCAGCAAGATGATGTTGTGGTGCTGGCACAGTTCGGCCAGGCGCTCGACGGCGCGCTCCTGGCTGGTCAGGCGCTGCTCGCTGACAGCCTCGGCCTGGAACCAGTCGAAGTAGTACGCCAGGTTGATCAAGGCGTCCGGCCGGGTGTCGTCGAGCAGCTGCGTCAGGCTCGCGGCATCCCAACCGTCTTCAGGTGGGCGGGGGGCAAGAAAACCGATGTCTTCTTCTGCACCGAGGCGAATCAGCGCCTGCCCAAGGGCATTTCCGCCGCCCAGTAACATAAGGCGCATTCGCATAAAGTCAGCAGGCCCAGTCTGTTGGCACAAGAATTTGGTCGACAACGCCCGCAGGCGTTGCCGGAATCGTTGCATTTTGCGGGTTTAGTGCGCAACCGTCATCCGTAATGTGCAGATCCTGCAGGTGGGCTGTCCTTCAGGGCCTCTTCGTCGGATCGCCGCCCGGGCAAGCCCGCCCCCACAGTCGACCGCATTTTCTCTGACGAAACCCGATTAATTGTGGGAGCGGGCTTGCCCGCGAAAAGGCCCTCTCTGTCGACAGAGATCTCAGCCGGTACTTGCATCTTCCCCACCCCACCCGCATAACTGCTCCTATGAATCTGCCCCTTGCAGCCGACCACGCCATGGCGGGTTTTCACCCCGCCGTCCGCGCCTGGTTCAGCCAGACATTCCCGGCGGTCACGGCCGCCCAGGCCCAGGCGTGGCCGTTGATCAGCCAGCGTCGCTCGACCCTGGTGGCCGCGCCCACCGGTTCGGGCAAGACCCTGACAGCGTTTCTCGCGGTGCTCGACGACCTGGTGCACCACGGCCTCGAACAGGGTGGCTTGCCGGACCAGACCCTGGTGGTCTACGTCTCGCCGCTCAAGGCCTTGAGCAACGACATCCAGATCAACCTGCAAAATCCCCTGGCCGGCATCACCGAACAACTGCGCCAGATGGGCTTGCCGCCCCTGCCCATCACCACCGCCGTGCGCACCGGCGACACGCCGCAGAAAGATCGCACGGCGATGCGCAAGACTGCGCCGCATATCCTGGTGACCACCCCGGAATCGCTCTACGTCCTGCTCGGCTCCGACTCCGGCCGGCAGATGCTCGGCAGCACGCGCACGGTCATCGTCGATGAAATCCACGCCATCGCCGCCAGCAAACGCGGCAGCCACCTGGCCTTGAGCCTGGAACGCCTGCAAGCCCTGTGCGCCGAACCGCTGGTGCGCATCGGCCTGTCCGCCACGCAAAAACCCATCGAAGCGGTGTCGCGCTTTCTGGTGGGTGAAGGCCGTTCGTGTGAAATCGTCGACATCGGCCACGCCCGCCCTCGGGACCTGGACATCGAAGTACCGCCCGTGCCGCTGTCGGCGGTGATGGCCAACGACGTCTGGGAACTGGTCTATAACCGCCTCGCCGAACTGGCGCGGGCGCACCGCACCACCCTGGTGTTCGTCAATACCCGCCGCCTGGCCGAGCGCCTGAGCCGGCACTTGAGCGAGCGCCTGGGCAAGGACGCCGTGGCCGCCCATCACGGCAGCCTGGCGAAAGAGTTTCGCCTCGACGCCGAGCAACGCCTCAAGCGTGGCGAATTGCAGGTGCTGATCGCCACCGCGTCCCTGGAACTGGGCATCGACATTGGCGACGTCGACCTGGTGTGCCAGATCGCCTCGCCCCGCTCGATCTCGGCGTTCCTGCAACGGGTCGGCCGCTCCGGGCACCACGTCGGCGGCACGCCCAAGGGCCGCCTGTTTGCCACCACCCGCGACGACCTCATCGAATGCGTCGCCCTGCTCGACTGCGTGCGCCGGGGTGAACTGGACATCCTGCACATTCCCGAGGCGCCGCTGGACGTGCTGGCCCAACAGATCGTCGCCGAGGTCAGCTGCCAGGAATGGCCGGAACAGGCGCTCCTTGACACATTCCGCCGCGCCTCGCCCTACGCCCAGCTGGACGACGAACACTACCAGGCGCTGCTGCACATGCTCGCCGAAGGCCTCAATGGCCGCCAAGGCGTGCGCAGCGCCTACCTGCACCGCGACGCCGTGACCCGGACCCTGCGCGGGCGCCGGGGCAGCAAGCTGACCGCCGTGACCAGCGGCGGCACCATCCCGGACAACGCCGACTACAGCGTGCTGCTCGAACCCCAGGGGCTGAACATCGGCAGCGTCAACGAAGACTTCGCGGTGGAGAGCATCGCCGGCGACGTGTTCCAGTTGGGCAATACCTCGTACCGCATCATTCGTGTCGAGGCCGGCCGCGTGCGCGTCGAGGACGCCCAGGGCCAGCCGCCGACCATCCCGTTCTGGCTCGGCGAAGCGCCGGGGCGCAGCGCTGAACTGTCCCTGGCCGTGGCTCGCCTGCAAGCACAGCTGGATCAACGGCTCAGCGCCACGCCGGGCAACCTGCAACCGGCCCTCGACTGGCTCACCGACACCTTGGGCCTGAACCTGGCCAGCGCCGAACAACTGCTGGACTACCTGGCTCCGGCGCGCCTGGCCTTCGGCGCGCTGCCGTCCCAGGACACTCTGTTGATGGAGCGTTTCTTCGACGAGTCCGGCGGCACGCAGTTGATCATCCACACGCCGTTCGGCAGCCGCATCAACCGCGCCTGGGGGCTGGCCCTGCGCAAGCGCTTCTGCCGCACCTTCAATTTCGAGCTGCAGGCCGCCGCCAGCGAAGACGCCATCGTGCTGTCGCTGTCCACCAGCCACAGCTTCGAGCTGGACGAGGTCTGGCGCTACCTCAACAGCCACAGCGCCGAGCAGATCCTTGTCCAGGCGGTCCTCGACGCGCCGTTGTTCGGCGTGCGCTGGCGCTGGAACGCCGGCGTGGCCCTGGCCTTGCCGCGCTACACCGGCGGGCGCAAAGTCGCGCCGCAGATCCAGCGAATGAAAAGCGAAGACCTGATCGCCAGCGTCTTCCCCGACCAGATCGCGTGCCTGGAAAACCTGGCCGGTGAGCGGGAAATCCCCCATCACCCGCTGGTGGAACAGACCCTCGACGACTGCCTGCACGAAGCCATGGACAGCGAAGGCTGGCTGGCGCTGCTGCGGCGCATGGAGGCCGGTGAAGTGCGGCTGATCAGTCGTGACCTGCCCGCGCCTTCGCCCCTGGCGGCAGAAATCCTCAGCGCCCGGCCCTACACCTTTCTCGACGACGCGCCGCTGGAAGAACGGCGCACCCAGGCGGTGATCAACCGGCGCTGGAGCGATCCGCACGCCACCGATGACCTCGGTGCCCTGGACGCCGAAGCCATCGAGTCGGTGCGCGAAGAAGCCTGGCCGACCCCGGCCAATCTCGATGAAATGCACGAAGCGCTGATGAGCCTGGCCGGCATTACCGACAGCGAAGCCAGCGCCCACCCGGCCTGGCATGGCTGGTTGCAGACGCTGGCTGAACAGGGACGCGCCAGCCACGTGCAGATCAGCGCCGAACGCGGCCTTTGGGTGGCCCTGGAGCGGCTGACGTGCGCGCAGGCGGTTTATCCACAGGCCCGCTGGCAACCACCGCTGGCGCCCCTGACCGGTTTCGATGAGCCTTGGGAACACGACGATGCCGTGGTGGAGATGCTCCGCGCCCGGCTCAGCGCCTTCGGCCCGCTGCCGCTGACGGCCATCGCCTACCCGCTGGGGCTGTCGACGCCACAGGTCACCCTGGCCCTGGCGCACCTGGAACAGCAAGGCTATGTGCTGCGTGGGCGGTTCACGCCGGGGACCGGTCAGGAAGAATGGTGCGAACGGCATTTGCTGGCGCGTATCCACCGCTACACCGTCAAACGCCTGCGCCGGGAAATCGAACCGGTGAGCTTGCAGGACTTCATGCGTTTTCTGTTCGACTGGCAGCACCTGTCGCCCTCGACCCAAGGGCGTGGCAGCGCCGTGCTGCCGTCCATCGTCAGCCAGTTCGAAGGCTACCCGGCGGCCGCTGTGGCTTGGGACAGCGACCTGCTGCCCGCGCGCATCAAGGACTATTCAGCCAACTGGCTCGATGAGCTGTGCCGCAGCGGCAAGGTGGTCTGGACACGCTTGAGCGCGCGGCAGAAGCTCGCCGCCAGCGCCCTGCGTAGCACGCCGGTGGTGCTGTTGCCGCGCAACCAGGTGGCGCTGTGGAGCAGCCTGGCCGAACAGACGCCCGTCAGCGAGCTGTCGCCCAAGACGCAAAAAGTCCATCAGGCCCTCAGCGACCACGGTGCTTTGTTTTTCGACGAGCTGCTGCACGAAGCCCACCTGTTGCGCACCGAACTGGAAATGGCCTTGCAGGAGCTGGTGGGCGCCGGGCTGGTGAATGCCGACAGCTTCGCCGGCTTGCGCGCGTTGATCACGCCCGCCAGCAAGCGTCAGGCCCGCAGCAGCCGGCGCGGGCGCGGGGCGTTTGTCGGCGGCATGGACGACGCCGGTCGCTGGGCCCTGCTGCGCCGCAACCCGCCGGCGCCCGCAGAAGGCGACCGGCCCGCGCCCACGCCGCCCGAAACCCTGGAACACATCGCCATGACCCTGCTGCGCCGCTACGGCGTGGTGTTCTGGCGGTTGCTGGAGCGCGAGGCCGACTGGCTGCCGAGCTGGCGTGAGTTGCTGCGCACCTTCCATCGCCTGGAGGCGCGGGGGGAAATCCGCGGAGGACGTTTTGTCAGTGGCCTGGCCGGCGAACAATTCGCCCTGCCCGAGGCGATCCCCCTGCTACGCGAAGTGCGCCGCCGCCCGGCCGACAGCAGCGTGATTGCCGTGTGTGGCGTGGACCCGCTGAACCTCGCCGGTACCCTACTGCCGGGGGCGAAGGTGCCGGCGCTGGCGAGCAATCGGCTGGTGTATCGCGATGGCGTGCCGGTCGCGGCGCAGGTGGCCGGGAAGGTGCTGTTCTGGGTTGAACTGGAGGCGCAAGCGATGGCTGATATCCGGAGCAAACTCATTCACAAAGGTTGAGGATCGAACGCGCAGCGTGGGAACGATCAGAAAGGTTGAGGGTGTCTGGGCGGGCCTCTTCGCGGGCAAGCCCGCTCCCACGGTTGAAATGTATTCCCCTGTCAGAATGCATTTCCCTGTGAAGATGCATTTCCCTGTGGGAGCGGGCTTGCCCGCGAAGGGGCCATCAGCATCACCCCACGCCTATGCAACTATCGAGGTCGCTCGGGCAACGCTTCCTCTTCCCCGGGCTCTTGCACCAAGCGCTTCGGCAACATCACCTGCTGTGGATAAGTCTGCGCGAAGTGCACCGCCGGATGGTTATCCACAAGCTTCTTCAAGCGTTGGTTGAACGCCCGGCTCACCGCGTACTGCCCACCGGACACCGTACGGAACTGGGCGGTGAGGACCACGCCATTGAGGTCCATCCGGTCGACGCCGAACACATCCAGCGGCCCTTGCAGGTTGAACTTGAGGAACGGGTCCTCGGAAATCGAACGCCCGGCTTCGCGAATCAGCTCGATGGCCTTCTCGACATCGGTGTCGTAGGTGAACTGCACGGAGAAAAACGCAAAGGCGAATTGCCGCGATTGATTGGTCACGGCCTTGATCTGGCCGAACGGCACCGAATGCACGAAGCCCTTGCCGTCGCGCAGGCGCAGGGTGCGAATGGTCAGGCCCTCGACGGTGCCGGCGTGACCGGAGTCGAGCACCACCCAGTCGCCGATGGACAGCGTGTCCTCGATGATGATGAACAGGCCGGTGATGACGTCCTGCACCAGTTGCTGTGAACCGAAGCCGATCGCCAGCCCCACGACCCCGGCACCGGCCAGCAACGGCGCGACGTTGATCCCCAGGTTGGCCATGGTGGTGATCGCGCAGATCACCACCAGGATGATTTTCGCCGCGTTGCGCAACAGCGGCAGGATGGTCTTGATCCGCGTGCTGGGCTGGCGGGCGCCACGCTTGTTCAGCGGCGGCTTCAAGGCTTCCTGGATCGCCGTATCGAGCACCACCCACATCAGCCAGGTCACCAGGAAGATCAGGCCGATGCGGCTCAGGGAATCGCTGATCGCCCGCCCCACGGCGTTGCGCGAGGCGAACTCGAACAGCGAGATCCCCCAGATCCGCCCGAGGACTTCAATGAACACCACGGCCAGGACAATTCGCAGCAACGCGTGCAACAGGCTCAGCAGCCGCCCCTTGTAGGCGCTGCTGCGCTGGATGGCCTCGGCCTTGGGCGACTTGAAGACGTGCTGGAACACCGTGCTGAGAAACACCGTCGCAATCAGCAGGATGGTCGTGAACAAGGCACAACGCAGGGCTTTCTGGTTGTCCTCGCCGACGCCGATCAGGCTCACCGCCGACACCAGCACCATCAGCAGGATCGGCCAGTACCAGAGCCCGGAAAAAATCCGCAGCGACTCCTGCAAGGCCGGTTGCTTCAAGCGCTGGGCCAGGGATCGGTTGCGAATCAGGTGGGCCACCGGGCGCCGCAGGCGAATCACCAGCCAGCCAAAGATCATCGACGCCAGCAGGCCGGTGAACACCGCGACGCTGCTGGTGATGTTGCCGCCCAGTTGCCGGGCGATCTGCGGGCTGGTCAAGGCATCGCTGAGGGCGGCGAGAAAGCCGATCATGAACAGCGGCCGGGGGCTCAGGTGCCGGATGATCGCCACCGCCCGGCGCTTGTGCCCGGCGTTGAACATCACGATGACGCACAGCAACACCGAGGTGGAGAAAATGCCGCTGCTGGTGGCGTAGGCAAAGCACAGGGCCAGGGCCCGGCCGACCGAGACCTGCAGGAAGTGACTGACGTACAGGGTCAACGGCAGGCAAAGCAGTGCCGGGACGGTGTAGGGCAACACGTAGCCGAGCACATCCCGAACCCGCTGGCGCGTGCGCAGCCAGCGCCCCCCGCCAAGGCGCCGCACCAGTAGCCGCGCGCCCGACCAGAGCACGGCAAACGCGCCGATCCAGACACCCGACAGCAACAGGAAATCCCCCGTCACTCGCCAGGACGAACGGGCCGTCTGGTCCACCAGCCGGTCCACCTCATCCGCCGCCCGATCCGCCCGCAGGCGCCAGGCATCCACCAGACTCTGGTTGAGGTCGAGCTTGTCCTGGACGTCGTCAATGCTCGAACTGATGGCGCCGAGCAGGCCGCCCTGGACCAAAGGTTCGGGCTCTGCAGGGGCTTCACTGGGCGCGGCAGTGCCGGGAATGGCGGCTGCGCCGTAGGCGATGCTGCCGGTCAGCGCCAGCAATACCAACAGCAATACACGGCTCAATCGAGACAACACGCGAGGCTCCTTGATGGGAATCGGTAAGGAACTGATCCCTATCGGGCGAGCAAGTTCGCTCCACGGGTCAATACACAACCCTGTGGCCACAGAAAGCCTTGCCGCGTCCACCGGGCACCTGCCCGAAACTTTCTGCCTCGCCTGACAGTCATCAACAAGACACCAGCGGTACGAGGTCAATGGCACGGGAGGGACACATGACGGCGATCCACATTGGTATTTCCGGTTGGCGCTACACGCCTTGGCGGGGGGACTTCTACCCGAAGGGGCTGACTCAAAAACGCGAATTGCAATTCGCCTCGCGAGCGGTCAACAGCATCGAAATCAATGGATCGTTCTACGCCCTGCAACGCCCCGAACGCTATGCCCAGTGGTATGCCGAGACGCCGTCCGGCTTCGTGTTCAGCGTCAAGGCGCCCCGCTTCATCACCCACATCAAGCGCTTGCGCGAGGTGCACAAACCGCTGGCCAACTTCCTCGCCTCCGGCGTGCTGGAGCTCAAGGAGAAACTCGGCCCGATCCTCTGGCAGTTTCCACCGAGCTTCAAATTCGACCCCGAACTGTTCGAGGACTTTCTCAAGCAGCTGCCCCACGACACCGAAGGCGCCGCGACCCTCGCCCGCGAGCACGAACCGCGCCTGGACGGCCACGCCAGCACGACGGCGGATAAAAAACGCCGGTTGCGCCACGCCGTCGAGATCCGCCACGACAGCTTCATCGACCCGCACTTCATCACCCTGCTCAGGCGTTACGACATCGCCCTGGTGATCGCCGACACCGCCGGCAAATGGCCCTATCGGGAGGACGTCACCAGCGACTTCGTCTACCTGCGCCTGCACGGCGCCGAAGAGCTGTACGCCAGCGGCTATACCGACGCGGCGTTGAAGCGCTGGGGCGACCGGATCCAAGCCTGGAGCCACGGCACGCAGCCGGACGACGCGCACCTGATCGACCCGCAGAAGCAACCTCGAGCCCGCAAGAGCCGTGAGGTGTTCTGCTACTTCGACAACGACATCAAGGTCCGCGCGCCCTATGACGCGCGCCACTTGCTGGAGCGCTTCGACCTGGACAAGGACCTCGCCACCGCACCCGGCGTGCGCCCGGCCGAGGGAGTCCTGGCATGAACATTACCCAGTCCACCGAAGCGACCCGCGAGCCCGACCAGGACACCCGCCGAGACCTGGTCCCGACCCAGCGTTTCACCGTGCTGACGGTCAACACCCACAAAGGCTTCACGGCCCTGAACCGCCGCTTCATCCTGCCGGAACTGCGCGAAGCGGTGCGCAGCGTCTCCGCCGACGTGGTGTTCCTGCAGGAAGTCCACGGCACCCACGAACACCATCCCCAGCGTTTCGCCAACTGGCCGAGCATGCCCCAGTACGAATTCCTGGCCGACAGCCTCTGGCCGCAGTTCGCCTATGGGCGCAATGCGGTGTACCCGGCGGGCGACCACGGCAACGCGCTGCTGTCGAAATTCCAGATCGTGCACCATGAAAACCTCGACGTGTCCATCAGCGGCCATGAAAACCGCGGCATGCTCCACAGCGTGTTGCGCCTGCCCAGCGGCGATGGGCCGCAGATCCATGCCATCTGCGTTCACCTGGGGCTGCGCGAAAGCCATCGGGTCGCGCAGTTGAAGCTGCTTTGCCAGCGCTTGAGCGAACTGCCGCCCGAGGCCCCGGTGATCGTCGCCGGCGACTTCAACGACTGGCGCGGCAAGGCCAGTGACTTGCTCGAACCCGCCGGCCTGCGTGAAGTGTTCACCGAACAATGGGGCAAGCCGGCCCGCAGCTTCCCGGCGCGCCTGCCGCTGTTGCGCCTGGACCGCATCTACGTGCGCAACCTCAAGGCCCGTCACGCCCAGGTGCTGAATGTCAGGCCCTGGTCGCACCTTTCAGACCACGCACCGTTGTCGGTGGAGATCGAACTATGAGCGCGACGATGAACAAGGCGACGGTGGAGCAGGTCGAGGCCCCGCCCACCGAACGCAACCCGGCGCTGGTGGACGTCGAATACGGCTGGCACGGCAACAACCGCGTCACCTTGCTGGAGAACGGCGAGGCGTATTTCCCTCGGGTGTTCGAGGCCATCCGCCGGGCCGAGAAGGAAGTGCTCATCGAGACCTTCATCCTGTTCGAGGACAAGGTTGGCAACGAGTTGCGCGACCTGCTGGTGGATGCGGCCCAGCGCGGCGTGCGTGTCACCCTCAGCCTGGACGGCTTCGGCTGCGGCGAGCTGACGCCTAACTTCCTCGCCTCGTTGAGCGATGCCGGCGTGCGCCTGCAAATGTTCGACCCCGCGCCTCTTCACTTGGGCATCCGCACCAACTGGTTCCGCCGCCTGCACCGCAAGGTGGTGGTGATCGACGGAGTGATCGCATTCATCGGCGGGATTAACTTTTCCGCCGACCACCTGGGCGATTTCGGCCCCGAGGCCAAGCAAGACTATTCGGTGGAAATCAAAGGCCCGGCGGTGGTCGACATCCATCACTTCGCCTTGATGCAGAGCGGTCGTCCGGCCCGGGCCAAATACTGGTGGCAACGGCGCCGCAGCCGGCGCAACGAGTTGGCCTTCAGCGATCATGACGGCCAGGTGCGACTGGTCTATCGCGATAACCATGAGCACCAGACCGACATCGAAGAGGTCTACCTGCAAGTGCTGCGCAGCGCCAAGCGGCGCGTGGTGATCGCCAACGCCTACTTCTTCCCCGGCTACCGGTTGCTGCGCGAGATCCGCAACGCGGCGCGGCGCGGGGTGGAGGTGCGGCTGATCCTGCAGGGCCAGCCGGACATGATGATCGCCAAGCTCGCGGCGCGGATGCTTTACAGCTACCTGCTCAAGGCCGGCGTGGTGATCTGCGAATATTGCGAGCGACCGCTGCACGGCAAGGTCGCGCTGGTGGACGAGGACTGGAGCACCGTGGGCTCGAGCAACCTCGACCCCTTGAGCCTGTCGCTGAACCTGGAAGCCAATGTGTTGATCCGCGACCGGGCGTTCAACCGCGAGCTGTTCGAGCGCCTCGACTACCTGATCCGCAACCACTGCACGGTCATGCCCAAGGACCACGCCCCACGTGGCCTGCTGTGGCGCATGACCATCGGTTTCATGGTGTTCCACTTCCTGCGCCACTTCCCGTCCTGGGCCGGCTGGCTGCCGGCCCATAAACCGCGTCTGAAACCTTTCTCGCCGCCGACGGCGGTTCGGAGCGAACCCCATGAACCACTCTGAGGCGCACACCGCGCCAGCTGATGCCCAGGTCCGGGACGAGCACAAGCCCGCGTCGCGCTGGAGCCGCTGGAAACGGCCGCTGACCCTGGCGTTCTTCCTGCTGTTAATCGTGCTGTTCACAGCCCTGGCCCGGCGCATCGACTGGTCCGAAGTGTTCGACACCCTGGCCGATTTCAAGGTACGGACGCTGGTCATCGCTGCCGCGTTGACGATCACCAGTTTCATCACCTACGCCTGCTTCGACCTGATCGGACGCACCTACATCCGCCAGAAGCTCGGCTGGCGGCAGATTCTGCCGGTGGGCGTGATCAGCTACGCCTTCAACCTCAACCTCAGCGCCTGGGTCGGCGGCATCGCCATGCGCTATCGGCTGTACTCGCGCCTGGGCGTCAGCACAGGGAACATCGCCAAAATCCTCGGGCTGAGCCTGGCGACGAACTGGTTCGGCTACATGACCCTGGCCGGCGTGGTGTTCAGCAGTGGCCTGGTAACCATGCCGCCCGGCTGGAAGCTGAGCAGCACGGCCTTGCAGGGCGTCGGCGTGCTGTTGCTGCTGGTGAGCGCCGGTTACCTGCTGGCCTGCCAGTTCTCCAAGCGCCGGGCCTGGACGATTCGCGGCATGGAGATCAACCTGCCGTCGCTGCGCATGGCCGTGCTGCAACTGGCGCTGGGCGCGTTGAACTGGTCGTTGATGGCGGCGGTGATTTTCACCCTGTTGCCGAGCAAGCTGGAGTACCCGGTGGTCCTCGGCGTGCTGTTGATCAGCAGCATCGCCGGTGTCATCACCCACATTCCGGCGGGGCTCGGGGTGCTGGAGGCGGTGTTCATCGCACTGCTGCAACATGAAGTGTCGCGGGGCAGCCTGCTGGCGGGCCTGATCGCCTACCGGGCGATCTACTTCATCCTGCCGTTGTTAATCACCGTGGTGATGTACCTGGTGATCGAGGCGAAGGCCAAGGCATTGCGGGTCAAGCCTGGGGTGAAGTGAAGCCTTGATTGGGAGGTTGTCTGGCCTGGCCCCTTCGCGAGCAAGCCCGCTCCCACATGAGGTTCGTGGTGAGTGCTGATTTGTGGGCCAGTGAAGACTCCGTGTGGGAGCGGGCTTGCTCGCGAAGGGGCCCGCACAGACACCACACCACTACCGCGCCTGGATAATGCTCAACCGCTCTCCCACCACCATTTCCGTGATCCAGTCCACCAGGATCGAGGTGTAGGCCTGTTGTGACACGGGGTCGCTCAAGGCATGGTCGGCGCCGTCGATGATGCGGTGCGTCAGTGAATGGGTCTGCTGGCACGCCGCACGGTAACTCATGATGGTGGCGTGGGGGACGTGGTCATCGGTCTCCGACTCCACCAGCAACACATCACCGGTGAACTGCGAGCACGCATGCAAGGCGCGGTTGGTGCTGGCGTGCACCAGGGTGCTGCGATAATCCAGCAGGTCGCTTTTGTCCAGGTCGCGCTTGGGCGTGTGCCATTGCTCGTCGCGGTACAGCGCCGGCACCCGCAGGGCCAGCCAGCGCACCGGTCGCAGCGAGGTCAGGATCGAAGCCAGGTAACCGCCGTAGCTGGTGCCCACTACGGCAATCGCCGAGGTATCGAGGGCCGGGTGCGCCAGCAGTCGGTCATAAGCCGCGAGCAAGTCCCGCAGGTTATCTTCCCGGGTAACCCGCGACAGCGGGATTCCCGCCCCGCCGGTATGGCCACGCAAATCGAAGGTCAGGCACACGCAGCCAAGGCCAGCGATGCCCTTGGCCCGCTCCAGGTCGCGCTCCTGGCTCCCGCCCCAGCCGTGCACGAACAGCACGCCGGGGACTTTCGATTTGGGGCTCAGGAACGTCCCGTTCATCCGCTCATCGTCGATTTCGATCTGAATGGTTTCGCTTCTAGCCGTCATAGGATTGAACCGTCACGTATTTGAGAAGGAAGTCGCCATTGTGTGCCGCGCCGCGGTACACCTCCCGGGCGCCCTGTGGCAGCGGCTGGTCGATGTAGGTTTCGACCGAAGACACGTTCACGACGGTGGTCGTGGGGTCGTTGACGAACACCTCCAGCGCCGCCAGTTCGGCGCTGCTGGCCCCGCCCATGCGCCAGGACTGCTCCAGCACGCCGCCGCGCGGCTGGCCGGCGGCATCGAGGCCCTGGGCGATGTCGTAGTTTCTGCGCGAAGCGAAGAAGTTCGGATAGGCCTGGTTGGCCGCATCGTCAAACACCTGCGCCAGGCGCACCGCCTCGCGCACATCGTCGGGCAACTCCAGCTTGAGCAACTCGATGTAGCCGCCCTGCACCACCAGCAGGTCCGAACCGCCATACACCTCCAACCCCTGACTGTCTTCGGTCAGGTGTTGCATACCGCAATAACTCATGACCTTGCCGTTGATGAAGCTCTGGCCGACGCTCTGGGTCTTGACCTGGCTAAGGTTCTGCTCCAGTACCACGCCGTCGCGAAACAACGCCTGGGCCTCGGGACTGGCGACCACCTCATCGAACTGCGCCAGGCTCTTGATGACCCGTTGATCACGTCCGGCACAGGCATGGATCGGCTTGAGGCGGATCGGCCCGGTGTACAGCAGTTGCTCGGCCGCCGGACGCGCATCCCGCAGGGAAAACACGCTCACGCCATCCAACACGGCGCCTCGGGTCAGCTTGGCGAACAACGGCGACCAGCCTTGGGGCGCCACCGCCTCCTTGTTCAACAGACCATGGGCGATCGCCTTGGTGCAAATGAAATCATGCTCGACGAAGCCGCCCCACAGGTCATCCGGGCCATTGACCCCCAGGCGCTGCGCGGCGTCGCGGCCGATCAGGGTTTGCGTGGGCAGCAGGTACAAACCTCGCTGGCCGGGCTGCTGCTCGTCGTAGCTGCCACCGTATTCGACGCCGAGGATCTGCGCCAGCCAGCGGGCCAGCGCGCGATTGGTTTGCACCTCGTGAAGCGGTGCATGAGGATTGACCGACAGGGCCACTACCGTTTTGTTGCGATTGACCGACGTCATGCGTTGCCCTTTTACCTGCGCTCGATGGCTGTGGGTAACAGGGGTGCAGAGATCAGGCCAACCGCTTGGCGCGGGACTGGCGGCAAGAAAAACAGGGGGGTTACGGCAACGCTGGTGGCACCTGGCCTGTTTCATTCTGCACGACATGGCACCACGATCCGGCGAATTGCACGATACTCTGAATCGGCGCAGCCTCCTTGTGGCGAGGGGATTTATCCCCGCTGGGCTGCGCAGCAGCCCCAAAGAAGTTGGTGCAGACTTGCCAGGCATATCGCAATGTCAGATTGGGGCTGCTTTGCAGCCCAACGGGGATAAATCCGCTCGCCACAATGAATTTGCTACAGCTTTGAAACGCCGGCCGGCCCCACTCCGAACCGCGCCCGATAATCACTCGGCGCCAACCCGGTGATCTTCTTGAACGTCGCCCGGAAAGCCCCCGGGTCCTGGTAGCCGACGGTCCAGGCAATGTGCTCAATGGTGCCATTGGTGAACTCGAGCATCTCCCGGGCCTTGCCAACCCTCAGGTGCTGACAGTATTGCGTAGGCTTGAGCCCGGTAGCGCTGCGAAACCGGCGCAGGAACGTGCGTTCTTCCAGCCCGGCCTGTTCCGCCATCGCCGCCAGGGTGACATCCACCGCGCCGCTGCCTTGTAACCAGTGCTGGACCTTGAGGATCGCTCCATCGCCATGCCCGAGGATGGGCGCAAAGTTGCTGCCGCACTCGCTGGCGCTGTCGCTGTGTTCGATCACCAGAAACTGCGCCGTACGCGTGGCGATGCTCGGGCCCAGCAAGCGGTTCACCAGGCGCAAGCCCAACTCCGACCAGGCCATCAGCCCGGCAGTGGTGATCAGGTCGCCGTCGTCGACGATCGGTTTGTCGGCGTTGAGCCTGATCTTCGGGTAACGCTCGACGAAGGACTTGGCCGATGTCCAATGGGTGGTGGCGCTGCGTCCATCGAGCAAGCCGCTTTCGGCGAGCAGGATCGAGCCGACACACACACCGCCCAACACCGTGCCACCGGCGTGCTGCGTTCGTAGCCAATCCATCAGCGCCGGGGACACGAGCCCTTCGCTGAAACCGGCAATGGAGGGCGGAATCAGCAATGCGGCCAGCCGATGCGCCGTGCCGCTTTCGCTGGCGAATACCCGCAGCGGTGCCTGGCTGCTCTCCGCCCGCCAATGGCTCACCAGCAGCCGTGGCAACTGCGTGCCGCCCTGCTCGGCCGCAATCCGCTGCGCGACGCCGAACAGATCGGTCAAACCGTGCACCGCCGCCAGTTGGGCGCCGGGGTAAATCAGCACCCCAAGCTCGGCGACCGCCCTTTCCTGCGTCATTGTCAGTTTTCCCTCGCTTATTGTCGTTGCGGCCAATCCTCGAACCGACGGCAAACGCCAATACTGGCTTCACCCCTCATTGATCCAAGGAAGTCCTCATGTCCAAGCAAGCGCTCATCGTAGTCGATATCCAGAACGACTACTTCCCCCAGGGGAAATGGCCATTGGTCGGTGCCGACAGCGCCGCCGACAAAGCCGCACGGCTGATCGAAACCTTTCGCCAAACCGGAGACCGCGTGGTGCACATCCGCCACGAATTCACCTCCGAGGAGGCGCCGTTCTTTACCCCGGGCTCCGAAGGCGCTCAACTGCACCCCAAGGTACGCAATCGCGACGATGAACCGGTGGTGCTCAAGCATTTCGTCAACGCGTTTCGCGACACCGAACTGAAAGCCATCCTCGAACGCGACGGCATCGAACAACTGGTCATCGTTGGCAGCATGAGCCATATGTGCATCGATGGTGCCGCCCGGGCTGCGGCAGACTTGGGCTACGGCGTTACGGTGATCCACGACGCCTGCGCGACCCTGGACCTGGAATTCAACGGCGTCGTCGTTCCCGCCGCCCAGGTGCACGCAGCGTTCATGGCAGCGCTGGGCTTTGCCTATGCGAACGTGGTGAGCACGGAGCAATTCCTGACGGGTAGCCACTCCTGAAAACCTGCGGTCATAAAAAACCGCGCTTCGGGAAACCGAAGCGCGGTCTTGTTTTTAGCGGACAGCCGCTTAGAACGGAATATCGTCGTCGAAGCTGTCGAAATCCGGGGCCGGTTGCGGCGCGGCCTGTTGCGGGGCTGGACGCTCGCGTTGTGGCTGTGGCGCCGCCTGTGGGCGAGGTGCCTGCTGACGCGGGGCCGACTGCTGGTAGTTGTTGCCACCTTGCTGGTCACCCTGTGGACGGCCGCCCAGCAGTTGCATGGTGCCTTGCATGTCCACCACGATTTCGGTGGTGTAGCGCTTGATGCCGTCTTTTTCCCACTCGCGGGTCTGCAGCTTGCCTTCGATATACACCTGCGAACCCTTGCGCAGGTATTCGCCGGCGATCTCCGCCACTTTGCCGAACATCGACACGCGGTGCCATTCGGTCTTCTCGACCTTCTGGCCGGTCTGCTTGTCGGTCCACTGTTCGCTGGTCGCCAGACTCAGGTTGGTCACGGCGTTGCCGTTCGGCAGGTAGCGAACTTCGGGATCCTGGCCGCAAGTACCGACCAATATGACTTTGTTAACCCCACGGGCCATAACGTTCTCCTAGGCTTCGCACGTGGTCGGGGCCGGGTTGTTCACCAGGCGCTCGAGCGTCGCACGATCCAATAATTCGGTGTCCAGTTTGATGTAAACGGCCGCTTCGTCGGCGACCACCACTGCATCGGTTACTCCAACGACGGCCTTGAGGCGCTCGGTCAGGCCTGCTTCGCGGATGGCTTCGGGCGACAACGGCAAGCGCAGGCTCGTCACATACGGAGGTTCGCGCATGGTAACAGCAAAGACCAGCCAAAGTGCAGCCAGCGCGGCACATCCCAGGAAGACAACCGACAAACCGCCGTGCTGGAACAGCCAACCGCCGAGAATCCCGCCCAACGCCGAACCGAGGAACTGGCTGGTGGAATAGACCCCCATGGCCGTGCCCTTGCCACCGGCCGGTGAAACCTTGCTGATCAGCGACGGCAGCGACGCTTCCAACAGATTGAACGCGGTGAAGAACACCACCGTACCGATCACCAGCGCCCGCAGGCTGTCGCCGAACTGCCAGAAGAATAGCTCAGTGAGCATCAGCGTCAGGACGGCACCGAGTAAAACTCGTTTCATTTTGCGTCGCTTCTCGCCGTAGATGATGAACGGGATCATCGCGAAAAACGAAATCAGCAGCGCCGTGAGATAGACCCACCAATGCTGTTCCTTGGGCAAGCCGGCCTTCTCGACCAGCGCCAGCGGCAAGGCCACGAAGCTGGACATTAGCATGGCGTGGAGCACGAAAATACCCAGGTCCAGGCGCAACAGGTCCGGGTGCTTGAGCGTCGGGATCAGCGCCTGGCGCGCCACCCCGGATTCACGGTGCTGCAACGGCCCGGTGGCTCGCGGCACCATGAAGGCGACGATCAGGATGCCCAACAACGCCATGCCGCCGGTGGCCAGGAACAGGCCCGACAGGCCAAACGCCCGGGTCAGCAACGGCCCCACGACCATCGCGACGGCGAACGACAGGCCGATCGTCATGCCGATCATGGCCATGGCCTTGGTCCGATGCTGTTCGCGGGTCAGGTCCGATAGCAATGCCATGACGGCCGCCGAAATCGCCCCGGCGCCTTGCAGGATCCGTCCGGCGATCACGCCCCAGATCGAATCGGCGCCGGCCGCCAGCACACTGCCGAGGGCGAAGACGATCAACCCCAGGTAAATCACCGGACGCCGGCCAATGCGGTCGGAAATGATCCCGAACGGGATCTGGAAAATCGCCTGGGTAAGGCCATAGGCGCCAATCGCCAGCCCGATGAGGGCTGGGGTCGCGCCCGCCAGGTCCATGCCATAGGTCGCCAGCACCGGCAACACCATGAACATGCCCAGCATGCGAAAGGCGAACACCAGGGCAAGGCCGCTTGCTGCGCGGGTCTCGCCGCCACTCATGCGTTCGCTGTGGGGATCGTGCATGGAAAAACCTCATGTGAACCGGCGGCGATTCTACCAGTCCCATCGATTGAGGGGGTATATGGCGACGGTTTGCCGCGCAGTCTTCATGTATGGCGTAAAACTCACTTCCGATAGTGTGCATCCATCCAGTATTTGCCCGTATACTCCTACGTTTTCGACGCCCGCCGAGCGAGGCCACTTTGGACAAGATCCTGATTCGTGGGGCCCGTACCCACAACCTGAAGAACATCGACCTGACCCTGCCACGGGACAAGCTGATCGTCATCACCGGCCTGTCCGGATCCGGCAAATCATCCCTGGCCTTCGACACCCTGTACGCCGAAGGCCAGCGACGCTATGTCGAATCCCTGTCGGCCTACGCCCGGCAGTTCCTGTCGATGATGGAAAAACCCGACGTCGACACCATCGAAGGGCTGTCGCCGGCGATTTCCATCGAGCAGAAATCCACCTCCCATAACCCGCGGTCCACGGTCGGTACCATCACCGAGATCTACGACTACCTGCGCCTGCTGTATGCGCGGGTCGGTATTCCCCGGTGCCCGGACCACGACATTCCCCTGGAAGCCCAGACCGTCAGCCAAATGGTCGACCTGGTGCTGGCCCAGCCCGAAGGCAGCAAGCTGATGCTGCTGGCCCCGGTAGTGCGCGAGCGCAAGGGCGAACACCTGCTGGTGTTCGAAGAACTGCGCGCCCAGGGTTTCGTGCGGGCCCGGGTCAACGGCAAGCTGTGCGAACTGGACGAGCTGCCCAAGCTGGACAAACAGAAGAAGCATTCGATCGACGTGGTGGTCGACCGCTTCAAGGTCCGGGCCGACCTGCAACAGCGCCTGGCCGAGTCCTTCGAGACCGCGTTGAAGCTGGCCGACGGGATCGCCCTGGTGGCGCCGATGGACGACGAGCCCGGTGAAGAGATCATCTTCTCCGCGCGCTTTGCCTGCCCGATCTGCGGCCACGCCATCAGCGAGCTGGAACCCAAGCTGTTCTCCTTCAACAACCCGGCCGGCGCTTGCCCGACCTGCGATGGCCTGGGGGTCAAGCAGTTCTTCGACACCAAGCGGCTGGTCAATGGCGAACTGACCCTGGCCGAAGGGGCGATCCGTGGCTGGGACAGGCGCAACGTCTATTACTTCCAGATGCTCGGCTCGCTGGCGGCCCACTACAAGTTCAGTCTGGACAAGCCGTTCAACGAACTGCCCGCCGACCAGCAGAAGTACATCCTGCACGGCAGCGGCTCGCAAAGCGTGGACTTCAAGTACCTCAACGACCGTGGCGATATCGTCAAGCGCTCCCACCCGTTCGAAGGCATCGTACCTAACCTGGAGCGGCGCTACCGCGAAACCGAGTCGGCCAGCGTGCGCGAGGAACTGGCCAAGTTCCTCAGCACCCAGCCTTGCCCCGACTGCCGTGGTACCCGCTTGCGGCGCGAGGCGCGGCACGTGTGGGTCGGTGAGAAAACCTTGCCGGCGGTCACCAACCTGCCGATCGGCGATGCCACCGATTACTTCGCAGGCTTGAAGCTCACCGGCCGCCGTGGCGAAATCGCCGACAAGATCCTCAAGGAAATCAGTGAACGCCTGCAGTTCCTGGTGAACGTGGGGCTGGACTACCTGACCCTCGATCGCAGCGCGGACACCCTGTCCGGCGGTGAAGCCCAGCGTATCCGCCTGGCGAGCCAGATCGGCGCCGGCCTGGTGGGGGTCATGTACATCCTCGACGAGCCGTCCATCGGCCTGCACCAGCGGGACAACGACCGACTGCTCGGCACCCTCAAACACCTGCGGGACATCGGTAACACGGTGATCGTGGTCGAACACGACGAAGATGCCATTCGCCTGGCCGACTACGTCGTGGACATTGGCCCCGGCGCGGGCGTGCACGGCGGGCATATCGTTGCCCAGGGCACGGCTGCCGAAGTCATGGCGCATCCCGACTCCCTGACCGGCAAGTACCTTTCGGGCCGGGTGAAGATCAAGGTCCCGGCCAAGCGCACGCCACGTAACAAGAAGCTGTCGCTGACCCTCAAGGGCGCGCGCGGCAACAACTTGCGCAACGTCGACCTGGAAATCCCGATTGGCCTGCTGACCTGCGTCACTGGGGTGTCTGGCTCCGGCAAATCGACGTTGATCAACAATACCCTGTTCCCCCTCAGTGCCACGGCGCTGAACGGGGCCACCACCCTCGAAGCCGCGGCCCACGACAGCATCAAGGGGCTGGAGCACCTGGACAAGGTCGTCGACATCGACCAGAGCCCCATCGGTCGTACGCCACGTTCCAACCCGGCGACCTACACCGGCTTGTTCACACCCATTCGCGAACTGTTCGCCGGCGTGCCGGAATCCCGTTCGCGGGGTTATGGCCCGGGGCGGTTCTCGTTCAACGTCAAGGGTGGGCGCTGCGAAGCCTGCCAAGGCGATGGCCTGATCAAGGTGGAGATGCACTTCCTGCCGGACATCTACGTGCCGTGCGACGTGTGCAAGAGCAAGCGCTACAACCGCGAGACCCTGGAGATCAAGTACAAGGGCAAGAACATCCACGAAACCCTCGAAATGACCATCGAGGAAGCCCGGGCGTTCTTCGACGCGGTGCCGGCACTGGCGCGCAAGCTCCAGACGCTGATGGACGTCGGCCTGTCATACATCAAGCTCGGGCAGTCGGCGACGACCTTGTCCGGCGGTGAAGCCCAACGGGTCAAGCTGTCTCGCGAGCTGTCCAAGCGCGACACCGGCAAGACCCTGTACATTCTCGACGAGCCGACCACGGGCCTGCACTTCGCCGATATCCAGCAACTGCTCGACGTGCTGCATCGACTCCGCGACCACGGCAACACCGTGGTGGTGATCGAGCACAACCTGGACGTGATCAAGACGGCTGACTGGCTCGTGGACCTCGGGCCGGAGGGCGGCTCCAAGGGCGGCCAGATCATCGCGGTGGGTACGCCTGAGCAAGTGGCCGAGATGAAGCAGTCCCACACCGGCTACTACCTCAAGCCTCTACTGGAACGTGATCGGGAGTGATCAAGGCCCGGGCATGAAAAAGCCCCTGTCATCTCACCGATGACAGGGGCTTTTTCATGCTCCGCATGGGAATGTATCCAGTGACGCTCTGCCTCCGGCACCCGGCACCCGGCACCCGGCACCCGGCAATCAGAACTGCGACTGCAGGTAATTCTCCAAACCGATCAACTTGATCAAACCCAACTGCTTCTCAAGCCAGTAGGTATGGTCTTCCTCGGTGTCATTGAGCTGGACACGCAGGATCTCGCGGGTCACGTAGTCGTTGTGCTGCTCGCACAGCTCAATGCCCTTGCACAGCGCCGCACGAACCTTGTATTCGAGCCGCAGGTCGGCTGCGAGCATGTCGGGCACCGTGGTGCCGACGTCCAGATCGTCCGGACGCATGCGCGGCGTGCCTTCGAGCATCAGGATCCGACGCATCAACGCATCGGCGTGCTGGGCTTCTTCTTCCATTTCATGGTTGATACGTTCGTAGAGCTCGGTAAAACCCCAATCCTCGTACATCCGCGAATGGATGAAATATTGATCACGGGCTGCCAGTTCACCTGTCAGCAGCGTGTTGAGGTAATCGATTACGTCCGGGTGACCTTGCATCGCCCTACATCTCCACAAGCTTTTAAAGGCTGTAGTTTGAACCAAGCTGACTCCAAGGTCACGGTTCTATCGCAATAAAAGTGAAGAAAATCTGAGAAAACCGGGCTAAATAACGCAAAAACCGCCCTAATGCGGGCGGTTCTGCTTCTCGTTTAGACTTCGTTAAGCTGTACACCCAACGCTTTTGCGATACCTTCTCCATAAGCGGCATCCGCCTTGAAGAAATGCTGCAGCTGGCGATCGACCACATCTGCCGACACACCCGCCATGGCACCGGCGATATTGCTGATCAGCAGGGCTTTCTGCTCATCGTTCATCAGGCGGAACAACGCCCCGGCGTGGCTGTAGTAATCGGTATCTTCGCGATGATCGTAACGATCGGCCGCGCCACTGAGGGCCAGCGCCGGTTCCGCATAACGCGGAGCCTGCTTCGGCGCTTCCACGTAGCTGTTGGGCTCGTAGTTCGGTGCCGCGCCACCATTGCTGCCAAACGCCATGGCGCCATCGCGCTGGTAAGTATTGACCGGGCTGCGCGGCGCATTCACCGGCAGTTGCTGGTGATTGGTCCCTACGCGGTAGCGGTGCGCATCAGCATAGGCAAACACACGACCTTGCAGCATGCGATCCGGCGAAAGGCCTACGCCTGGGACCATATTGCTTGGCCCGAACGCCGCTTGCTCGACTTCAGCAAAGTAGTTCAGCGGGTTGCGATTGAGCTCAAGCTCCCCCACTTCGAGCAATGGGAACTCTTTTTGCGACCAGGTCTTGGTCACGTCGAACGGATTCTCGTAATGGGCCGCAGCCTGGGCCTCGGTCATGATCTGGATGCAGACACTCCATTTCGGGAAGTCGCCGCGCTCAATCGCCTCGAACAGGTCACGCTGAGCGTAATCCGGGTCGGTGCCCGCCAGGCGTGCCGCTTCGGCCGGCGCGAGGTTCTTGATCCCCTGTTTAGTCTTGTAGTGCCACTTGACCCAGTGGCGCTCGCCTTGGGCATTGATCAGGCTGTAGGTATGACTACCGAAGCCGTGCATGTGCCGATAGCCATCCGGAATGCCACGGTCCGAAAACAGAATGGTGACCTGATGCAGCGCCTCAGGCGAGTGCGACCAGAAATCCCACATCGCCTGCGCGCTTTTCAGGTTGCTTTGCGGCAGACGTTTCTGGGTGTGGATGAAATCCGGAAATTTCAGCGGATCACGAATGAAGAATACCGGCGTATTGTTGCCCACGATGTCCCAGTTACCTTCTTCGGTATAGAACTTCAGGGCGAAGCCGCGTGGGTCGCGCTCGGTGTCAGCCGAACCCCGCTCACCGCCTACGGTAGAAAAGCGCAGGAAGGTGGGGGTTTGCTTGCCTACCGACTCAAACAGCTTGGCGCTGGTGTACTGGGTAATGTCGCGGGTCACGGTGAAGGTGCCGTAGGCGCCCGACCCTTTGGCGTGCACGCGGCGCTCAGGAATGTTTTCGCGGTTGAAGTGAGCGAGCTTCTCGATCAGGTGAAAGTCGTCGAGCAGCAGCGGGCCCCGGGGGCCGGCGGAACGGGAGTTCTGGTTATCGGCGACAGGAGCGCCGCTGGCGGTCGTAAGCGTTTTGATCTGGCTCATGCTCAATCTTCCTAGGTCGGTCTTCGAACTGCCGGCTAATCGGCTGGAGAGGAGTATTGATCATGTTAGTGACAGTATCCAAATTCATTAAATCATGGGCATCGATAGTTATTATCTAACGCCACTACGTTGCCCATAGCGAAGCCAGTCGAAGCGGTGCTTCACCTTTTCATCAGGCAACAAAAAACCGGGCACAAGGCCCGGTTTTTTGTATGTTGCCGTCTTACTCAGCGGATACAGCTTCACCGCTGGTAGCACGATCAACCAACTCGACGTACGCCATAGGCGCGTTGTCGCCAGCGCGGAAACCGCACTTGAGGATGCGCAGGTAGCCACCCTCACGGGTAGCGTAACGCTTGCCCAGGTCGTTGAAGAGCT